>Ga0209081_1000002_pt1 | contig 452261 bp, 398 predicted proteins | sample GOMGulsemesocosm_4_FD_184636 | JGI IMG/M metagenome (GOLD analysis project Ga0209081, IMG submission 184636) | Methane-oxidizing microbial communities from mesocosms in the Gulf of Mexico - GOM15B Gulf of Mexico (SPAdes) (version 2) | ecosystem: Environmental > Aquatic > Marine > Cold seeps... | reverse complement strand
CAAATAACGCATTACATATATAAGTATTACTTACTTTCCTATTTATAAATAAAGAGAAAAATAAGATTTTGTTATTCATGTGAACATCTTCATTAAGCGTTTTTTTGTTCCCGTATCACTATTAAAAGTGACACGAAGAACTATGTAAAAACAAGTTAATGTGAGTATCCACACAAATTGCATGATAACTAATTGTTAAAGAACTCTCCGAGGAGATAGCAGCAATCACATTCGTTGCTGACTTTTACTTCCGGTTAACGTTGCCGTTGCCCCGAAGCAGGATGCGTATCATACGCTTCCGAGTTTTGATGTCAACGCTTTTTTTATAAAAAGTTGAATCTTTTTTAAAAGTTTTTGCAAACTCTTAAACCTCATCACTTAAACTAAAAGTAAAAGGTTAAGTTAGCTATTTATCAACAAATGAAAGGAGATAACTCATCAAAACGTCCAGTTGGCTAAGCTTTTTGGCTGAACCCCTTGGAACTGGAGCGCATTGTATAGATTTCTTGGGGTGGGTCAACCCTTATTTTCGATCTTTTATTTGAACGCCTAAAAAGCCATCACTTTGTCTATCGTCAAACCCAAAAGTTCAATAACATATAATAGTATAAATGCCAGTTTCCCTTTGTAATAACTAACTCGCTCTATCACTGTCAAATTACTTTACAGTTATCGTCACTTATTAAACAGGATAAAAATCAATAAAACAAATACAGCAACACGAATGTAAAATAAAAACCCAGTTAGATTGAATTATTGAAATATAGTTCGGATTCGTTGTTTTTCGCATGTTTTCAAATGAAAAATAATGTAAATTATTTTTACATTATTTTTACAAATAAAAATGAATTATCACTCTCTCAAATTTATAAGGTCACCACACACCTACATATTAACAGTTTTATTACAAAAACATAACAAAAGGCATTAATTTTGCTTGTGTAATTGGTCTCGTAATTTCAGTGAATTATTCATAAATTAAATTTACTTATTCAAAATTGCGACGAAATAACAATAATCGGAGAGAATAATGCAACTTAAAAAATCCATACTAGGGACTCTTATTACATTAGCAATAACAGCTTCAACAAATGTTATCGCAAATGAAATATCAATAGACCGCAGTAAACTTAAAAATACTGGAAGTGCCGTACAAACTAAACAAAAGTCAACAAATTTTATTGTACAATTAAAAGGTCAAACAGCTATTGCACACGCGCAAGAATTAGGTGAGTTGTTGCCAACAAACCAGCTAGTGGCGAATACAGGTAACCGTTATAATGCCACTACGCCTGCAATGGCTGCTTATACTCATGCACTTGAAAATAAACAGATGCAAGTAGCTGGAGCTATTGGTTCTATCAATATCCTTCATTCTTTTAAGCATACTTATAATGGTTTTACTGCCAAATTAAATGCTAAGCAAAAGGCTCAACTTGAATCTCATCCTGATGTAATTGGTGTTTGGGAAGATAAACTTGAAGTTGTTAATACATCTAATACGCCTGAATTCTTAGGCTTAACTGGCCCAGGTGGTCAGCATACAATGAACATCAAAGGCGAAGGCGTTATTATTGGTATTGTTGATACTGGTATTTGGCCGGAAAATCCAAGCTTTGCAGATGATGGTTCATATTCAGATCCAGCAGTATTAGGTTGGCAAGGTGCTTGTGAAAATGAAAATGATGAAGCTTTTACTTGTAATAACAAACTTATAGGTGCTCGTTATTTCAATGCTAGTTTCTCCAGTGTTCATGATGTTCAATATGCATTAGGCGAATTTGAATCACCGCGTGATGCAGATGGCCATGGTAGCCATACAGCAAGCACAGCGGGTGGTAATGCGGATGTAGATGCAGTTTTGTCGGGTGAGCCAGCAGGAGTTGTATCAGGTATCGCACCTCGTGCACGGGTTGCTATGTATAAAGCTTGTTGGAATAGTGACTATACCAATCCAGAAGGTGGTGATGAAGCAGGTTGTTTCGGCGGCGATACCATGGCAGCAATAGATGCAGCCGTTGTTGATGGCGTTGATGTAATTAACTATTCCATTGGCGGTAGTAGAACTGACTTAACTGTACCTGCATCAGCTGCTATGTTAGCAGCTGCACAAGCAGGTGTTTTTGTTGCTGTATCAGCTGGCAACAGCGGCCCTGATGAAGAAACTGTTGGCACACCAGCTCCTTGGGTAACCAGTGTTGCAGCTTCGACGTATGACGGAACCTCTATACTTGTAGGTAAAGCTTTGCAAGTTGATACAGGTCCTCTTGCTGAAACTACTTTGATGTCTATTCCTGCTGGTTTTGCTCCTGCCGCGAGTGGTTTATCAGGTGAATTAGCGCTCGCCGAACCCGTTGAAGCTTGTGATGATAATCCACTAACAAATAGCGAAGAATTAGCAGGCAAAATTGCGTTAATCGCTCGTGGTTCATGTGCATTTACTGAAAAATTCATTAATGCTCAAAATGCAGGTGCCATGGGTGTTATTGTTTATACCTATGAAGATGTCACACCATCTGAAATGGGTGGTTCAGATCCAGCCGTCGCCATTTCTGGCTCTATGGTTTCATTTGAAGATGGTCAATCATTATCAGCAAGTATTGTTGAGGCGAGTACATCTGTAACGTTTACAGATGAAACTCTAGCAGATGAAACTGAGGAAGTAGGTAATACTATCGCTTTGTTCTCTTCACGTGGCCCAAATCTTAATACCTACGATATTATCAAACCCGACATTACCGCTCCAGGTGTAAAAATATTAGCTGCTACAACTTCTGCACCCATGTTTGGTGCCCAAGGTGAGACCTTTAAATACTTGCAAGGTACTTCAATGGCTAGCCCACATATTGCAGGTATGGCAGCACTATTTAAAGAATCAAATAGTAATTGGACTCCTGCGCAAATAAAATCAGCAATAATGACCACTGCTCGTCAAAACCTAACTAAAGAAGATGGCAGCACACCAGCTGACCCTTATGATTTTGGTTCAGGTCATGTTGATCCAATTTCTGCTATGGACCCTGGCCTACTATTTGATGCAAATATTGGTGATTACTTAGCATTCTTATGTGGACAAGATCAAGACGCCTTTATTGAAGGTCATGGTACTTCTTGTGCTGAACTTGAAGGTTTAGGTCATAGCGAAGATGCAAGCCAGCTGAACTTAGCTTCAATTGCTGTTGCTGAATTTTTTGAACCTGAAACTATTTATCGAACGGTAACTAACGCTACTAATACAGCGTCAGAGTACACTGCAGCTATTGAAACTCCGACTGGTTTTGATGTTTCTATTACTACTTTCGATAGTGAAGGCAACGAAACACAAGCAAGTACTCTCGATATTGCAGCTGACGGTCAATCAAGCTTTAGCGTAACTTTTACTCAAAACGAAGGTGTTGAAGTTAATACTTGGCAGTTTGGTGCTATCACATGGACCGATTCCGCTGGACATTTAGTACGTATTCCATTAGCTATAAAAGCTGTTCCACCCGTTAAGATTGACGTTCCTGAGTCTATCTCTGGTGAAATGAGACGTGGTCGTTACCGCTTCCCAGTTCAAATGCTGTACACCGGCAATACCTCTATTGACTATACCGGTTTAGTCCCTTCATTTGGCTCAAGTGGTGAGGTTGCACAAGACCCTGATTCAGATTTTGCGCTTAACGAAGACGGATTAGGCTTCCACAGTTTCTTAATACCAGAAGGTACTAAGGTTGCACGCTTTAGTTTGCGTGATAGCTTGGTGGATGCTGAAGGTGCTGACTTAGATATGTACGTATATCGTTGTATTAGTTTACAATGTGCTATTGTTGGACAATCATCCAATAGTGGCTCTAATGAGGATGTTATCTTGACTGATCCAGAAGCAGCTAATAATGATGTGGATGGTGACTTTTATATCGTATTTGTGCACGGTTGGTCATTAGCTGGTGAAGAAACAACAAACTATACCATGCCAGTGTGGATTGCCGCTCAAGCCGATAGTTCGACACGTGTTAGCTCAAGTCGTAGAGCCGTTGAAGGCCGTTTCAACTACACAAGTATTTCTACACGTGGTTTAACACCTGGTGTGGTTTATATGGGTGGTGTAAGTTATTACAATGATGAAGGTGAAAAAGAAGGTACTACCGTACTGGAATTAGTAACCCCTGAATAGCTTTAATAATAAGTTTATCTCATCAAGTATTCAAAGCCACCTTCGGGTGGCTTTTTTATTACCTTGTGAAAATAGCTAAAGCACCAGCGCTACTTTATAGGTTACCTTTAATTAAGAGTACTCAAATTGACAATGCTAGAAGTACACTATAGCCATACAACTTCATACTACGTGTTTGAAGCTAATAAAGAGGTTTCGCAAAGACAAAGACGGAACAGATAAACTTAGTTTTAGCTGTAGATCAGCATCTATACCGTAAATTTTACGGGCTACGCAAGCATAGAAAGTAATTAGCCAAAACCCAATAAATCAAGGTTTACATTCTACCTTGGACTATGCAACATCAAATTAAAAATGGTTGTGGATTGTGGATTGTGGATTGTGGCGAGACAAAAAAAGACTTTAGCGAAGTAAAGTCTTTTTAATTGAAAACATTAACTAAATTACTTGCTAACTTTGCGACGAGCAGCAAAAGCAACTAAACCTGTTAATAATAAGATCAAAGCGCTAGGCTCTGGCACTACTGAAGCTTGACCAAATGACAAATCACCTGTGAAGAAAATAAAATCACCACTGGTTGGATCAAAAATATCTACAGCACCACCAAATCCAGCTTCAATAAAACCATTGTATGCCAATTCACAGCTAAAGCATAAATCATTAACGTCAAAGTCTAATGAAAGAATACCGGCATAAAAATCGGTAGTATCGATAACCGCAGAGAAAAGAAATGACTCTTCAGCTTCAAAGCCGAAAAAATCAAATGATACCCAATCATTAACACTATCAAATTCATCTACAGCAACAGTATCAATAGTAATTGAACCGATAACCCCTAGACTGTCAGAAATGATATCTTGGGTGATCAGTGCGGCATTGGCTGTACCTAAAAAGGTAAAAGCAAGTGAAAGAGACAGTAGAGCTCGTAAAACTAATTTATTTAACATGTTACTTCCTATTCTATTTGTTATTAGATTTTAAACTGCAAAAAAATATTGCGACAGTATGACAAAGCAAAAACTGTTCCTAGATTTTTTTTATATTAAAAATCAACGAGATAACAATTTACGATCAAGTAAATAACATTTTTTTAACACTTGACTAGATTAGTGTAAAAAAACACGACACTGTTCAACCACAAAAATTTTAAAAACAAATTCTTAATAAAAACTTATTCTTCATCGTGCTTAGTAAAGACAGCATCGTTTTTATTATCACCCACAACATGCTCTAATTTTATTTGTTTTACCGACCTAAAGGTAGTAACAGGACCTGAGCAAGCATATAGTAGAAAAATCCCCATAAGTAACTCTGCAGGGCTTGAAGCAACAATAACGAACACTAAAACAATAAGTAATACCGCGATAAAGTTTACTTTGCCTTTCCAATCAACTTCTTTAAAACTGTTATATCTAAAATTACTCACCATTAATAAACCACTAATAATAGTAATAATACCAATAATAAAGCCATAATCGTGACCATTAAGTTGATATTCACTACCAACCCAAATAATGCTAGCGATAGCACCCGCGGCAGCAGGACTAGCAAGCCCCTGAAAGTATCGCTTATCCGCTACACCCACTTGAGTATTAAACCGTGCTAAGCGCAATGCGGCTGCGGCAACAAAAACAAAAGCAGCCAACCAACCAAATTTACCTAAATCTGAGAGTGCCCAGTTATAGGCAATGATACCAGGAGCAATACCAAAAGAAACCATATCTGCCATTGAGTCATACTCTGCACCAAACTCACTTTGAGTATTTGTCATACGTGCAACACGACCATCTAAACCATCAAAGATCATGGCAATAAAAATAGCAATAGCGGCACTTTCAAAATGTCCATTCATTGAGGAAACAACAGCATAAAAGCCTGAAAAAAGTCCCGCGGTTGTTAAAAGATTAGGAAGTAAATAAATTCCTTTGTTGCTTGAATTATCTAAATTTCGCTTATTTGTCATAACTTATTTGTCATTAAGGTTAAAAACTAATTGAATATATTGCTAATTTACCATAAGTTGAATTTAGAGGTATAGTGCTCTTATACTTAAGTTATCAATTAGCAATAAAGGAACTATTATGAATGCTCGTTATTCAGCTCTGATGCTCTTAGGAGTCGCTGTGTTTTTAAGCACAAATGTCATAGCCCAAAAAATTGCCATTTATCGTTGGGTAGACGAAAATAACATTGTTCACTTCAGTCAAAACCAACCTATAGGTGATAACTATTCGCAGTTAACAACTGTTTCTTCTTATAATGCAAGCAGCAGAAAAGTTATTGCTGAAAGTTCAGATGCAGAAAATTCAGCTAAAGCTAAAGAGCATGAATTTGCAGTAAAGCTTGAGGAAGAGAAAGAGCAACAACAGATAATAACAAAAAATAAAGAGACTTATGCTAAAAACTGTAACGCGGCTCAACTCAACATAAAAATGCTAAACTCATTTAATAGAGTACTTTATACCGATACCAATGGAGAAAATAGAGTATTAAGTGCTGAAGAAAAACAAGAAAAACTTGATATAAGTGAAAATCATGTAGAGCTTTATTGTGAAAAGTAAAAAATTATTTTTTAAGATAGCCATTAATTATAAGTACTAATGGCTCCAAGTTTTTAAAAGAATACTAACTTATCGTTTTTCACCTCTATCCTGATGATTACGCCTGCTTCATATTTCCCAGCTAATAATTTTTGTGCTAATGGGTTTTCTATTCCTTGCTGAATAGCACGCTTTAATGGTCTAGCGCCAAATATAGGGTCAAAACCTGCTTGCGAAATTAAAGCCAAAGCCTCCTTACTCACAGTTAAGCCTAAATCTTGCTCGGCTAAGCGCGCAGACAAATATTGTATTTGTATGATAGCAATTTTCTCAATTTGTTGTGCCGATAGCGGATCAAATACTACAGACTCATCAATACGGTTAATAAATTCAGGTTTAAATTGATGGCCGACTTCCATCATCACCTGAGATTTCATTTGTTGATACTGACTTTCATCACTAAACTCTTGAATAATGTCAGAACCAATGTTTGAAGTCATAATAATAACAGTATTTTTAAAATCAACGGTACGCCCTTGACCATCGGTTAGCCGACCATCATCAAGTACTTGCAACAAAATATTAAATACATCACTGTGGGCTTTTTCCACTTCATCTAATAATATAACCGAATAAGGTTTTCTACGAACTGCTTCTGTTAAGTATCCACCCTCCTCATAACCCACATAACCGGGAGGAGCCCCGACTAATCGTGCTACAGAATGCTTTTCCATAAATTCAGACATATCAATTCGAACAAGTGAATCTTCATTGTCAAAAAGAAAATACGCCAAGGCCTTAGTTAGTTCGGTTTTACCGACACCGGTAGGACCTAAAAACAAAAAAGAACCAATCGGCTTATTTGGATCCGCAAGGCCCGCTCTAGAGCGCCTAATAGCATTTGATACTGACGTTACCGCCTCACCTTGGCCAATAACCCGTTGATGAAGCTCTCCTTCCATTTGTAATAATTTATCACGCTCTTGCTCTAGCATTTTTGCAACCGGAATGCCTGTAGCACGACTAAGCACATCGGCAATTTCAACCTCGGTAACTTTGTTTGCCAATAAACTCATTTCTTGCATTTCTGCTTGGCTGGCTAAATCCAATTGTTTCTCAAGTTCAGGTAACTTGCCATACTGTAATTCAGACATACGGTTTAAATCACCGCTTCTTCGTGCTGCCTCTAAATTAATGCGTGCTTGTTCCAACTCTTCTTTGATGGTTTGCGTACCATATAAAGCTGCTTTTTCAGTAGTCCAAACCTCATCTAACTCATCGTACTGCTGCTGTTTGTCATGAATTTTTCCTGAAATTTCTGCCAAACGTTTTATTGAAGCATCATCAGAGTCTTTTTCTAATGCTCTTTGCTCCAGTTTTAATTGGATCAAACGGCGCTCAAGCCTATCTAAATCCTCAGGCTTTGAATCCATTTGCAAACGAATACTCGATGCTGCTTCATCAATCAAATCAATCGCTTTATCCGGAAGCTGTCGGTCACTAATATATCGATGCGATAACGTTGCAGCTGCAACAATAGCGGGATCTGTAATATTAACTGAATGATGTAATTCGTAGCGCTCTTTTAAGCCGCGTAAAATAGCAACAGTATCTTCAACACTGGGTTCTTCTACCAAAACTTTTTGAAAACGGCGCTCTAATGCTGCATCTTTTTCTATATATTGACGATACTCATCAAGAGTAGTAGCGCCAACGCAATGTAAATCACCACGTGCAAGAGCAGGCTTTAACATATTACCTGCATCCATCGCGCCATCAGACTTGCCTGCGCCAACCATAGTATGCAGTTCATCAATAAATAAAATTACCTGCCCTTCTTCTTGAGCAAGTTCATTCAATACCGCTTTTAGACGCTCTTCAAATTCGCCTCGATATTTAGCCCCTGCAACTAAAGCTCCCATGTCTAAAGACAATACTCGCTTGTTCTTCAAGCCTTCCGGCACTTCATGATCAACAATACGTTGTGCCAGCCCTTCTACTATGGCGGTTTTACCAACACCTGGTTGACCAATTAACACTGGATTATTTTTAGTACGACGTTGCAATACCTGCAAGGTGCGACGAATTTCATCATCACGACCAATCACAGGATCTAATTTTCCTTGCTCGGCACGCTCGGTTAAATCAACTGTAAATTTTTGTAATGCTTGACGAACATCTTCAGCATTTTGAACATCCACTTTTTGGCCTCCTCGAACATGCTTAATCGCAGCTTTAATGCGCACTTCATTTGCGCCAAGTGAAGTTATAATATTGCCTAAGGTACCTTTATCTTCTATAGCCGCGAGTAAAAACATCTCGGATGATATGTATTTATCCGACATTTTCTGTGCGTGTTTGTCACATAAATTAAATAATTTTCCTGACGCTGAAGATAACTGCACGTCACCCGCATGACCTTGTACTTGCGCTAAAGATTCTAGTGCTTGTTCTACCTTGGCTCTTAAAGTATGAACATCAACACCCGCACTTTTTAACAACGGAATGATGGAGTTGCCATTTTGATTAAGCAAAGCCAGCATTAAATGCACAGGCTCGATAAATTGATGATCGCGACCTAAAGCTAATGATTGTGCATCGGCAATGGATTCTTGAAATGATTGAGTAAATCTGTCTAAACGCATAAATGCTCTCCAGCCATGCTACTGGGCTTATGAAATTGGTTATATTTTGAAATTGTTAACTATCTATAACATTAGGACTGTTTGGCTTTTTTCAATAGAGAGCTCACTGTAAGTTTAATTTACAACAAATAAACACCTTGCGAGTAAATGGCTAACGTAAACAAATTAAACTCGCCATACGGCCAGTCGTGATATCTTTTCTGTAGGAATAATATTTATCTGTATTTGAAAAGGTACATTCAGGTAAAATATTTATATTTTCAACGCCCAACTGAGCAAGTTGAATTTGGGCAATTAATTGCAAGTTAGCAAAATACTTGTCAGTTGTATGTTTGGTAAACGCCTGAGTAAACTGCTGATGTTGATTAACAAAAACATCCCGCACGTCTGTGCCGACTTCAAAAGCTGTTTTACCGATACAAGGCCCTAGCCAAGCAAAAATTTCACCTACATCACTATCCATTTTACCGATGGTATTAGTAATAATGTTCGCTGCTAAAGGACGCCAACCACCATGAATAGCAGCAATTTCATTGCCAGCCTTTGAGATAAGCAATATAGGTAAACAATCTGCAGTTATTACGGCTAAACAAATGTTTTTTTCTTTAGTAAACGAAGCATCTGCCCTTATAGGTTGAGAGGAAACAGCAGTAATTTTAGCGACCTCGCTTCCATGTACTTGCTCAAGCCATTGAATTTTTGCGTTAGCAGGTAATAATGTCAATAACAGCTGACGATTATTCATGACTTGCTCAGGAAGATCACCAACATGAAAGCCTAAATTAAAGCCTTGATAGGGGGAGTTAGTAACGATATTGTTATTAAAAGGGGAAAGACGGCTGGTTTGTATCGCAACAACGTTTTCATCTAGGCATGAATTGTGCGGTTTTGAGTGATTAACGGTAGAAAAAGCAACAAACTCAATAGCTGGGTTTGTTGCTAAAGGACGATGATTAAGCGCCCTAATATTCTTCTGTCGCATTAAGCTTAGTGTCTTGTTGTAGCACTGTAACTAGTTCAACAAAATCTTCAGGTAAATCCGCATGCCAAGTCATTAGCTCGCCAGTGACGGGGTGATATAACGATAACATTGCCGCATGAAGCGCTTGACGTTTAAAGGCACGCAATTTAGTTAATAACTCTGGCGTTGCATTTTTGGGTGGTCTAGGTCTGCCACCATAGTTAGGATCCCCAACTAGCGGATGAGTTATATGCGCCATGTGTACTCGAATTTGATGTGTACGTCCGGTTTCAAGACGTAAACGCAAGCGTGTATGTAAACGATACTTTTCCAGAACACGGTAATGTGTCACAGAAGGCCTGCCTGAAAATGCCACCGCCATCTGGGTGCGCTTAGTAGCATGTCGACCAATAGGTTCATCAACAACACCACCAGCTGTCATTAAGCCATTGGCAACAGCTTCATATTCACGGGTTATTTCTCTTAGCTGTAACGCTTCAACTAAGTTAGTTTGTGCTGCAATAGTTTTTGCTATCACCATTAAGCCTGTCGTGTCTTTATCAAGGCGATGAACAATACCTGCGCGTGGTACTACACCTATTTGCGGGTAATAATGTAGTAATGCATTTAATACAGTGCCATCTGGATTACCTGCTCCTGGATGTACAACAAGCCCTGCCGGCTTATTGATCACTAAGATGTCTTCATCTTCATAAACAATATTCAATGCTATATCTTGCGCTTCAAAACGCACTTCTGCTTCCACTTCTGCGTTAATGGTGATGACTTCTCCACCATACATCTTTTCACGCGCACGCGTTAAAATTTCACCATTAACGGTAACACTTCCGGCTAAAATCCAGTCTTTTAGTCGAGAACGTGAATAATCAGGAAACATTTGCGCAATTGCTTGGTCTAAACGTTTACCTAAGCATGATTCAGGAACAGTATCTTTATGTTGAATAATTTCAGCCATTAAACTCTCTTTCAATTTTTAACATTGTGCAAGTCATTGTGCTAGCGAAAGTGCTAGGTTAGAATGCTTATCGTCATTGTTGCACCAAGTATCTGAGTTCATTTTACCCTTTTTATGAGGGGCTTTCATACTTATTTAATTTCAAATATCGTATATATAGGCTTAACTGCAAATTCTATGGAAAAATTAACAATAAAAATATTATTTACCGCACTAGTATTACTATTAGCTGGCTGCTCTTCTTCAGAGGTCGAGCTTGATAAAGTGCCTGATAAATCGGCTCAGGCTCTGTTTGTTGATGCAAGAACATCACTTGATAATGGTTTGTATCAAAAAGCGATTCAAATTTTAAGTGCAATAGATTCTCGCTTTCCTTTCGGTCCTATTTCACATCAAGTACAGCTAGATTTAATTTATGCTCACTATAAAGTGGGTGATGCTGCTCAAGGTGTTGCTTTAACCGATAGATTTTTACGCTTAAATCCTAATAATCCTAATATTGATTATGTCTATTACATGCGCGCATTGATTAATTTATCGACGGAAGAAAATTTATTTCAAGACATTGCTGGCATAGATCGCACCGATAGAGATCCTACTGCTTCTCGTGATGCTTTTGATGATTTTAAACGTATTATTACTGAATATCCTGACAGCAAATATGCAACCGATGCCCGCAAACGTATGATTTCAATAAAATCTCGTTTAGCCAAATATGAAATAGCCGTCGCTAATTTTTATTTAAAACGTGAGGCTTATGCATCAGCTGCTAATCGAGGTCGTTATGTGGTCGAGTACTTTGCGCCCAGCCCCGAAGTAGAGCCCGCATTAGAAATAATGATTGAATGCTATGAAAAGCTTGGTTTAGTCGATTTAAAGAAAAATGCTATGCAAGTGCTTGCAGCAAACTACCCTAGTAACTCATTAGTTAACTAGAGAACAGTTACGAATAAGAAAAGTTTCGAGTTGTGAAATTCTCAACTCGAAATTTTTAAATAGCTTCTTGGTTTTCTTCGCCTGTTCTAATACGAATAACACGTTCAACATCAGTAATGAAAATTTTTCCATCACCTATTTTACCTGTCTGTGCCGTTGCAAGAATAACACTCACACAGCGATCAACATCTTCTTTGGCAATCACAATATCTAATTTTACTTTTGGCAAAAAATCCACCATGTATTCTGCACCTCGATAAAGCTCAGTATGGCCTTTTTGTCGACCAAAGCCTTTAACTTCAGAGACGGTCATCCCCATAATACCAATTCTGCCTAACGCTTCTCGTACATCGTCCATTTTAAAAGGTTTGATGATAGCTTCTATTTTTTTCATCCTATTTCTCTACATTAACGTTAATTAATATTATTACAACGCGTTTAATGTAAATTATCAATATCCAACATGGCTTTTATTTTGTTAAACTAGCATTTTGGTAATATTTCTTCTTAGGAAACTTTATGATTCGGCAAAAAATCATTGATGAAATGAAAGTTTCACCTGAAATTGACGTGCAATTTGAAATACGCCGTCGTATTGACTTCATCAAACAAACACTTACTCAATCAGGCCTGAACAACTTAATACTTGGCATCAGTGGTGGTGTTGACTCCTCAACCTGTGGCCGTCTAGCACAGTTAGCCGTTGATGAGCTTAACACTGAGTTGGCGAGTGAATATCAATTTATTGCGGTACGTTTACCTTTTGGAATACAAGCCGATGAAGTGGATGCTCAGCAAGCGATTGATTTTATTCAACCTAGTCATTGTGTCACCACAAATGTACTCGATGGTGTCAATGGCATTCACCAAGAAATTATTAATGCCCTTGCTGATACTCAATTATTATCAGCGTCAAAAGAGCAAATAGATTTCTCAAAAGGTAATGTAAAAGCACGCGTTCGTATGGTCTCTCAATATCATATTGCCGGTATTTTAGGTGGATTAGTGCTAGGTACCGATCATAGTGCAGAGAACATTACTGGCTTTTTCACTAAGTGGGGCGATGGTGCTTGTGATTTAGCACCTTTGTTTGGTCTTTCTAAACGCCAAGTAAGAATGTTAGCTGAAACATTAGGCGCACCAGCAGTGCTGGTAGAAAAAGCACCAACCGCTGATTTAGAGTGTTTAGCGCCAGGAAAAACCGATGAAGATGCTTTAGGGATAAGCTACAAACAACTTGATGATTTCCTTGAAGGTAAGCCCGTGAGTGATGATGTAAGTACACATATTATCAAGATTTATTTGAAAACTCAGCATAAACGCCAAGCTATACCGACTATATATGGGTAGTTAATTTCCTTCCTCACTCGTAAAATCCATTTTTATTAGCTATACCTAAATAACAAGGATGCTCAATTAAAATGGATTTTATTATGGACAACATACTCCCTCGTTTTTTCTTCTCTGGATTTACCCTGATAGAGTTAATGGTCTCAATCGCTATTACTTCAATACTCGCGAGTATTGCTATGCCTAATCTAAATGCATATTTAACTCAGTTAAGAGTAGATAATGAAATATCAACATTACATCGTTTGTTATTCACGGCTAGAAATGCAGCGATTAATACTCAATTACCCGTTACTGTTTGCCCATTAAACGAGCAGAACCAATGCACGAGTCAATGGCAAAATGACATTGTTGTTTTTATTGATTTAAACAATAACAATATTTACGAGCCCCTTAATAATGAAACGTTAATTAGGACTAAGTCAGCGATAAGAAATACCGATAAATTACAATACGGCATAGGACGTAGCCGTATCATTTATGCACCAACAGGAAGAACGGCTGGTTGGGGCAGTAATGGTACCTTAAAATACTGCCCTGAAAACTATCCAGAGCAATCACGTGCGATAAGAATTGCAACGTCTGGAAGGTTGTATGCTAGCAGTGACATTGATAATGATGGTAGAGACGAAGTACGCTCTGGAGGTGAAGTTAATTGCCGATCTGAATGACACTAAACAGAGATGAACATATCTATAAGCTAGAAAAAAACTATTATTACTGGTATAACTAATACTAGTTAGCTGTTGTTGTATCACTAGGTTGTTTTATGTTAAATAATATTTTCTCTACGCGTAACAAAATCGAAAACTCTGTGGGTAAGCGTCTTAGCAAAAATAAGGCTGCTAATGCCATTAGTAAAAATTATTCAAAAATCCATGCTTTCACTATTATTGAGTTAATGGTGGGGGTTGCTGTACTTGGTATTCTCACTGCAATTGCTATGCCTAGCCTAAACCAATTTTTAGTCAGTATGCGCGTAGATAATGAAATATCCCAAATTCAACGTCTCGTACTATCAGCAAGAAATTCAGCAGTTAGTATGGGCTTCAATGTTACGGTTTGTCCTTTAAACGTTGCTAACACTTGTACTAACAATTGGCAGAATCAAATAAGTGTTTTTATCGATTTAAATGCCAATAACACTTATGAGCCTGCTAATAATGAAACATTATTGAAAATTAAATCAGCAGTAGCAAACAATGACACCTTAACTTACGCTGGTTTTAACCGTATAACCTTTGCTCCCACAGGATTACTAGTTACGGGGTTAAATAGCACTTTCCTTTATTGTCCGCAGAATTTCAATAATTCGGGTCGCACTGTAGTTCTCAGTGCCTCAGGAAGACCCACTCAAAGTTCAGATGTCGACAATGACGGTATAGATGAAGATAGAAACGGCAACGATATAGCTTGTCCCTAAAAGCTGAAATAACATATAAAAATCAAGATAATAATTAAAAACCCAATTAAATTATTATCTTAATCGGGCTTTTTATATTACTTTTGTGGTTATTGTTAGTTTGACTACAGCTATCGCGGCGTCTCTAAAAAGAGTTGTTGCGCTCTGCGCCCTTTAAACTCGTCTTGCAAGGGCACACATTCTTTTACTGTATAAATAGCTCTCTCAGAATCATCACTATTTAATTTAACTTTTTGCTTCATTAATAACTTTGTCAACTCTCTCGTACTTTTGTGTGGGGTATTGGTAAAACTAATAGTTTCTCCACCACCTATTAATTCAACATGGCATTTCATTTCATTATCTACCGGCATTATCATTTTTGTTTTGGCTTTAGTGTCGGCGCTAGTATTAGCCTGCACTACAAAGCTTGTCGTTAAGCTAACACTAGACAATGTTATTAATACAGATAAAACAAGGGTTGTTTGTATAGACTTCATTTGAGTTTTCATCATATTATCTCCAACATGCTACTGGTAATTTTTGGCCTGCTTCATTAACAGTCAAAACCGTACAACCAGCATCATTCACTTGCGCGCCTTGCGCAGTTGCCGTTAAAATAAAAGTAGTGCCGCCATTAGCAATAATGGCATCAATACTATAATTGCCGAATTCAGTCAGATGAGGATCAGCAATCATACCTAAAGCTGTCATATCTGCGGTATATGATCGACGATCGATAAACGTTTCTTCTTGTAAATTAGCAAGGCGTAAAAGCTCTCGTTCCCCTTCACTTCTATTTGAGCTAAGTACAAAATTAGTATAAGAAGGATAAGCTACCGCCGCTAAAATACCAACAATAGCAACTGCAATCAATAACTCAATCAAGGTAAACCCTAAAATGTGATAAACTTTTGTTGTTGAAGGAATTTTCATCGTTTTTTTCATTCTACTCGTTTTCCTTATGACTAATTAACGTATAAATAAGTGCGCATTGTTTCTACTTTTATGCCACTACAATCTTGATTCGCATCACATAAACCAACAACATCAGGTGCAATAATCGCCAAGTCTTTTGCTGGGGGGTTGTTAGGATCAATAGGCGGTTCTCCTTCCCTAGGAATGTGCGGCACGGTTATAAAGGTAGGGTCACCTGGTGGGTTAGAGCCAATGATTATTCTTCTCCAAGTTTCATAAACGGTTGTGCCAAAAGATAAGTCAACGGCATAAAGTGCTGCAGCGCCCTCAAGTAAGGTGCAGTCATCTGACTCTTCAGTTGACGCTGGTGTAAATGAGTTAAAGTAAGCAACCCCCGCAATAACAGCTCCCTTAGCCGTGCTTTTTTCACCTGTGCCAAAAGATATAAACCAGCCTGACTTTTCACTCGCTTCAAGTAAGTCTGCTAGTTGTTGAGTTGTTAAATCAGCCGTATTCTCAGGTAAGCCTTGTAATGGATTATCGGTATAGTCCATCAAATCACCAATGGTTATCGTCGCCGGAATATCTTCTCCCGTTAATGATCGAGTAACAATCAATTCATCTTTAACCATAAAAAACTTATCATTAGTTTCAGCGCCTATAGGGTCGGTTCTGTCACCACTGCCCAATAAAACAGCATCAAAAGGTTTATCATACTGACTAACCGTAAACTCACCTGTTTCATCACCGTTTTCATCTAATGTGGCTGTTCTTACCGTTTGGGTTATTAATGCTCTGGCAATAACCGGTTGGCTGAAGAATCGCCTATCTATTGCATCAATACTCCCACCTAAACTAGCTAATTCAATTACAGTCCAAGGAGTTTCAGCGCTATTAGAATTAGCCCCAGGCATATCTACTCGCCATAGGTTACCACCAGTATCGCCTGCATAGAGTCTATCAACTAAACCATCTGAGTCACTATCAAGAATAGCAATGCGTGAGGGTATGCTGTCAACACCAGAAAAATGAGTATTAATGCTACTTTGTGCGGCAGGGGTTAAACTCCATTTCAATGTGCCAAACTCAGCATCAATCATATACATGCCACGACCAGTAAGATCATCGGCACCAGAACTATCTTTAATAGTTGAATAACCTGCGCCAATAAATAATACTGGTTTTGGTACTCCTCCTGTCATGTTAATAGCTGAGTAACCCACTTTAGGCTGCGACCATGATTGTGCTAACTCACTAAAGTCGCCTGAATTATCTATATGCCACATTAGCCTAGGAGAATCAGGTATGGTAATATCAATGGCATAATAAGAAGAACCACCTCGGCGCAAACCAAAAAATATCCATGCTTTATCACCGTCAGCACTATTAACTGAACCGTCACCATTGATATCCAATATATAAGCCGTTGCAGAACCATCTACGCCATAAATCTTATCTGATGAAGAAAAATTATCACGTAATCCTGCTATATCGGGTAAAAATTCATGGGGCATAAATGCCCATGTTTCATCAACAGTAGCACCGTTATCATCAAACATGTGTAAAAAGCCAGCATTGGTACCAACAATAATACGAACGTCTTGATCATGAACCGAACCACCATAGTTAATAACTAAAGGTTTCGAATGTAAAGGGTCACCAAAAACATCGTAACGTATATCCGTCGTGCTATCATCGCCATCTTCATCATCAACATCAACACCTAAATTCCAATCAAAATATGCCTGTGCATCATCAAGAGCAACCCCCAATAAATCAGCAAAATCTTGCTCATTTCCCGACAAGGCTGCGCTATTTAATAAAGACAAACTAGTGCTACTACCCAAACTACCATCAATATTACTATAAATAACACGATTATCTTTATTGCGTAACATTTCAGCTACACCACCTTCTTGTACTTTATTTCCATCCGCTGCTCCCGTATGCCAAAAGGTTTTGGCATCAGGATCAATATTACCGTCGCTAGTAATCGCATTCACATCATCTCTATCCACTAAACCGCTACTGGTTACTTTTAATTTTTTTAAATTACCCTGCCAACGTGGACCATTATCAGGTAAGAACATAGCATAATAAACAGAGTCTAAAGTTTCAGTTCGGTCAAAATTATTTGAAGCCACAGAAGGAGAAGTAAAGCTACCGTTTACCTCTAAAATTTCGATTAATGCTGATTGTAAAGAAGAAAGTAATGTGCTTGGATCTTCAGCATCATAATATTGGCCGCCACCTAAGTCTGCAGCTTCAGTTAGTAATGGCGCAGCTGCTTGAGCGCCTGAACTAAAACCAATAGTATATAATGTAGACGTCTGCTTACCATCAATATTTGCATTAATATCGTTGTTATGCATCCAACCCGCTAAAGCAGGCAAATAATTGCCACTAAAGCTCTCTATTGTATTAGGTGCTTCCACAGGTAAATTAGCAACATAGTTATCCGCCGCAAGGTCTCTCGTTGGTACACCATCGGTAATCATAATAACGTATACGTCGTTAGCACAACCCGTATAAGGTGTAATGTAACTGCCATCATCTTCAATTGTAGTATCTCTAGGTGGCGTATTGGCTATATAACCACCAAGGTCTGAGTCATTATCACCAAAATCTACCGACAAACCTCCAAAGTAACGCCTGGCTTCATATAAGGTTTCACATAGTGGCGTGTTAGTTTCACCATCAACATCATCTTGAATAATATCTACTAGTCGCTGCCTAGCCGCTAAATCCATATCTTGAATACCAAAAACCACCCTGCCTCCATCTCGCACATTCTCCCCTTGATGATTATGGTTAAAAATTTGCATACCAAAATCAACACCAGGAGCAGATTCAATTAAGTTAGTAATAGTATTTTTAGCAATGGTTAAGCGAGATTGATCGACTGTACCAATATTCTCATCAGAGGATTGTGACCAACGCAAGTAGTTGTCAGTATATAAAGTAATCACTTCGCCAGCCCCCATATTGGTATTCGAATTATTGGCATCGGTCGTATAATAATCGGGGTTTTGCCTCGTACCTTCACCATCAATAGGGTAACCGTCCGATAACGGAGTAATATTTCCTCCTTGCCCTTCAACCCCTGCATTATTAGGATTTAACAGTAAAATATCGTCTAAACAATCAATAACTTCTATATTGGCACCATTATTATCAGGTACCTCTTGCCAGCTACCTGAATTGCCTTGAAAAGTATATTCACGAATATAACCAGTATAAAAACCCACTGAGGCTAATTTCTGTCTGGCAGTATCACAGCTATTAATTGCAGAAAGAAAACGACGTTGTTCACTCGGGCTATCAGGTATTGGTACCGTATTATCAACCCCTACCCCTTTAGTGAAATAAACAAAATCACTAGAGAGAGAGTTAAAGCCACCAATAGCGGGGTAATCTTCATTTGGATCATAAGGCGTTTTGATTTCTTCCGTGGTATTCATGCTACCTGAATTATCAAAAATGATCAGAACTTTTGGTTTACCACCAGCACGCTGCGCTGAGTTACCAATATAAAGTTCAATATCCTCAGCGATACTAATGCTCGGTAGTAATAATAAACTTATTAATAGTAATTTTTTCATTTTATCCTCCTGTATTCAAAAGTCGTTGCGCTATACCTGCATTAACCTGAATACTACTTGTATTAGCGCGACCATACAGTTTAATGGCTTGAACGTTAAGTAAATTACATTTAATTTCCCCATTGTCGGATGGCAGTTTTGAAGGGGGACAATCAACAACTAAATTTTTGCTGTTAGCCGCGGTGATATTAGCCGTAGTATTTGGAGACGTTACCACGCCATCCATTGGTAGAGGGAATTGAGACGAAGCAAAGGCATTATTGTTACCTTGTATTTGTGCGAAAATCACTTGATCTATTGTGCTAATTGCTTCTTGCACAGCATTAACTTTAACTTGGCTACTACCTGACATTTTCATATCCGAAGTAGTATTTAGCATTAACACTGAAGCAACAGCTGTTAGCGCAACTAAAAAAACTAAAGAAACAATTAGCACTACTCCTTGTTGTTTTTTATTTATATAAATTTTCTTTAACTTATTATCTTTTACGGCCATGTATCTGTCCTCGCATTATAAAGTGTTACCGTGGTGGTAAATAACAAACGGCGAAAGTTATCATTTACCACTACTGGAGGTAAATCACCTAATTGATAAGTGTTAGTATTGTTATAACTGTTATCTGGCAAAATATCTCGTGCTAAAATGAAAATTTTCACCGCTAAAATATTACTGCCATTTTTATCCCAAAAAGCCTGCGTCATGTTAACAGGGGAAATAAAAGCGTCGACATCGCCATCATCTCCGACATCAACACCATACATAAAGTGAATTATTTCAATGCCATCAATTAAAGGGGCAAAAGTCATACCGTTGTTTGCCGATAGCACACCTTGCATTAACACTGGGACGGTCAAATTGCCTTGCACTTCATTGCGAATATAGTAAACATGATGCTGATATTGCCAAATACGGCTATTATTCACTATTGGCGGTGCACCGGCTCCCACTCCTGCAAAAATAGCTCCTGAAGCACTGTTTGAACTTAAATAATATAAGCTGGCGTCGGTATTCCCCACAATAGGAGGTGATATCACTCGTTTAATTTGTATGACATCAGAGCCAATATTAGCATCGTTAATACACCCTATAGGGCTAGCATTAACAGCAGTAATCCCCCAAAGGCTGCGAAAATAACCGACAGCCTGTGGAAAACTGGCATTGTTCAAGCCTTGGCCTATACAGTCTGGGCCGCCAATAACAGGGATGACGGGTACAGTGTTATCGGTTAGTTGAATAGACATATCCCCCCAAAAACCTTCACGCAATAAATCATCTGTAAAGACACTAAGGGCAAATCGACCATTCTCTTGCAACGCGCCTAAACTGCTCGTTTGAGTAGAGGTCGTTTTCATACCAACAAAAATAGTTAATACCCCCGCAAATATCACCAAACCTATCGCCAGGGAGATAAGTATTTCTAATAAGCTAAAACCTCTTTGATATTTATTCATATTCACGTTACTACAAGCCTATAAAAATTAAAATTAAAAACTATTTAAAAAATAAATGCCTGAATATGCACTTGTCGGCGTTGGTCATTAGCTGTACCACAAGTAGCATTGGTTACAAAACCAACATTTGTTGCTGCGCCATCTTGTGTGCTTGTACGTCCTTGCCAACTCACGGTGACAGTAATGGCATTATTATTCTCTGTAATACAACCAACAGCATTAAGCAACCCCCCTGCATTTTGTCCGCCAGCAGTGACATTTGCTCCTCGAAGTTGTTGTGTCCATATAAATAAATCGGTAGCAACCATCTGCGCTGGATTACATAATGCGGCAGGAGTATTACATGCAGGCGCGGGTGCTGCACCTGGATCTCCAGCACCATACGTACCAACATAAGTACTCAAAACAGCATTCGCAGGATCAGCATCATTACTGCGCATGCGTTCTAACATGTCTTGCGCTAGCGCGGAGGCTAAAGAGCGTTGCATAGCATCAAAACTACCTTTTTTAGCCGTTGCTTGCATGGCAACCGCGCCTAAAATACCTGTTACCATAATCACCAAAGCAATCAACACTTCAATAAAAGTCATGCCTTGCTGTTTTTTAAAAGGATTACAAATTCGCTTTATCATGACAATTTACCTTGGGTTGTAGGCTTATTTTTTGTTATTAAGCATAAGTTCAACACTGGACGACGAACTAACGATAAAAAAAACAGAGTCGACCTATCACTAAGTAAGCGTGTCACTGGCTTAAAAGATAAGTAAATTTTTAGGGGGGCATTGATAGAAAAAATATCTGTTATATTAACGTCATCGCTAATACAACAAGGTAACAATAAACTATTTTTGAACATAAAAAAAGCAGGAGTCCATTTTGCTTTCGCGACAGACTCTAAAAAAAAACTATATGTGTTAAAAATCACTCGTGTGAACAGCATTAACCCATACCTTTTCTTTGTCCATAAAAATATCAGTAAGAATATTCGTAAACTTGTTCTTGTATTCAAACAATGTATGCTAGTTAAAGTAAGGCGGCAATAATATTTTAACTGGCACTACCTTAAAGCTGCATTTCCTGACTATATTTATTTTATTTGATTTTTCAAAAAAATCACCTATCACCTATTAGTTGAGGCAATCAAACCAACAACTACTAGTTTGATTAAAATACAGACACCCTAAGACTAGCGTAATTCTACAGGCACTGCAAATACAATATTTTCTTTACGGCCTGGGTATTCGATAACCTCATGACCACCAAAGCTTTTTAATGCTTCAATAACTTGTTTTACTAAAATAGCTGGAGCAGACGCACCTGCGGTGACGCCAATTTTATCCACATTCTTAAGCCAAGATGTTTTGATGTTATCTGCGGTATCAATAAGATAGGAAGTTGTGCCTATTTTCTCAGATACTTCCCTTAAACGGTTAGAATTCGAACTATTTTTAGCTCCAACCACTAATAACAAATCAACTTGACTTGCAATGGCACGCACTGCATCTTGTCGATTTTGAGTGGCATAACATATGTCATCCTTGCGAGGCCCTTCAATAAGTGGGAATTTTGCTTGCAGTGCATCAATGACATCAGATGTATCATCAACTGAAAGTGTTGTTTGACTACAAAAATAGAGTTTTTCAGGATTTTTCACTACAAGTTTTGAGACATCATCTGCTGATTCAACTAAGTATATACCCGCTGATTCACTATCATATTGTCCCATGGTACCTTCGACTTCAGGATGCCCTGCATGGCCAATGAGCACGCATTCAATATTTTTTCGGCTAACACGAGCGACTTCCATGTGTACCTTGGTTACTAATGGACATGTGGCATCAAATACTTTTAGATCACGTTTTTTAGCTTCATTACGCACGGCTTTAGAAACTCCGTGGGCACTAAAAATGACAGTACTATCATCAGGTACTTCATTAAGCTCCTCAACAAAAATGGCGCCACGACTTTTAAGACCATCAACCACGAATTTGTTATGTACAACTTCATGACGTACATAAATAGGTGCGCCAAATAAATCTAATGCTCGATCAACAATGCTGATAGCTCTATCAACACCAGCACAAAAGCCACGAGGGTTAGCTAAAATAATTTCCATAATTTTTTCAATACCATTTTCTAGTTACAAGTGACGAGTTATAAGCGAAGGTTTTCTAAGCGTAATGAATTTTATAATTCACTACAATAAACTCACCACTTAAATTTACAATATTTCGACGACATCAATAACAAAAGTTACTGGTTGTCCCGCTAAAGGGTGATTAAAGTCAATGGTCACTGAGCTGCCATTAACCTCTTTAATCATGCCAGGTAGCTCACCACCAGGTTGGGAAAATGTAATGATGTTACCAATCTTTGCTGGTACTTCTGCTGAAAACTTATCTATATCCATATAATGGATATTATCAGGATTAGACTCCCCAAAAGCATCAATCGCTTCAAGGGTGAACTCTTTACTGTTGCCTGCAGACATACCTAGTAATTGTGTTTCAAAAGCAGCAGAAATGCTTTGATCACCCATAATAATTTTAGCGGGTTTATTGTTTACTTTGGTACTATCAGCTGCAGAGCCATCACTAAGCTTCATGGTGATGTGTACTAAAATACTTGAATCTGTTTGAATAATTTTATCAATAGTCATTATTTATCTTCTTTATTTTTTAGCTTCGCGCGAATACTTTCGTTAAAAACAGGCCGCCTATGACTGCACTACGTTTTCGTTATTGATGAAAGAATCTAAAATCATTAAAGCAGCACCAATAAAAATCATTGAATCTGCAACATTAAAAGCTGGAAAATGATGACCTGACCAATGAAAATCTAAAAAATCAATTACATAACCAAATAGTGCTCTATCAATGAGATTCCCCATAGCGCCACTTAACATTAACGCAAAAGCGATGCTTAAGATGGTTTGTGATTTTGGTGTTTTAGCTAACCAAACAATAAAAACAATACTAGCAATAGCAGCAATGGCAGTAAAAAACCAACGCTGCCACCCCCCTTGATCGGCTAAAAAGCTGAAAGCAGCACCAAGATTATGTACATAAGTGATGCTAAAAATGGGTAATACACTTATTGATTCATATAAATTAAATGAGCCTGCAACCCAATGTTTAGTAATTTGATCAAGTATCAAACAAAATAGCGTTAGCCAAAGCCAACGTAATCCAGTATCAGTAAATAGCCTTTTTATAGAGGTACTAAGCATACTTTCTTTGCTCGCCATCACCGTCAACATTGGTTATACAGCGACCACAAAGTTCAGGGTGTGTATCATCACTGCTTACATCAGTAGTTACATGCCAACAGCGATCACACTTCGTACCCTTTGCTGCTGAAACCGATAACCACAAACCATCAACATCAGTTGCTAAAGCATTTTCTGGTGCACTTTCTACAATTTCAATAGTCGCTTGAGATGTAATTAATACGAAACGTAATTCTTCGCCTAATTGTTTTAATTTTTCAGTAAGCTCAACTGAGGCATATAATATAACCGCGGCTTCAAGTGCTTTACCTACCGTTTTTTCTTTGCGAGCAAGCTCTAATGCACGGTTAACTTCACCACGTACTAATAATAACTCGCTCCAGTAGTTGTTACCTAACTCTGCATCTTCTGACATCCTTGCTAAACCATCAAACCAAACGCCCGTGAAAACAAATTCATCACGCTCACCTGTTGCAGGTGTTGGTAATGCTTGCCAAATTTCTTGGGCAGTGAAAGATAAAATAGGTGCCATCCAAGCCGTCATGGCTTCGGCAATTAAATACATGGCCGTTTGACAAGATCGACGAGCGTTAGAGTCAGCTTTTGCTGTGTATTGTCTATCTTTAATAATATCTAAATAGAAGCCACCAAGCTCTGTTGTACAAAAATTCATTAGCTTATGTACAACAACATGAAATTCATATTCATTATAAGCTGTAATAATTTCTTCTTGTAAGCGTGCTGCTTTATCCACAACCCAACGATCAAGCGCAACCATTTCGTCAAAAGCAACGGAATGCTGTGCAGGCTCAAAACCATTTAAGTTTGATAATAAGAAACGTGAAGTATTTCGAATTCGGCGATAAGCATCTGCTTGGCGTTTGAATATTTCATCACCTGCCGTGATTTCTTGAGTGTAATTTACTGACGCTGTCCACAAACGTAAAATATCAGCGCCTAAGGTATTCGTGATTTCTTTTGGCGTGATCACATTACCTAGTGATTTAGACATTTTGTGCCCGTTAGCATCAACAACAAAGCCGTGAGTAAGTACTTGCTTATACGGTGCTTTACCATTCATAGCAACAGAAGACATCATTGAGGACATAAACCAACCACGATGTTGATCTGAGCCCTCAAGGTATAAATCTGCAATACCATCAAATTCTTCACGTGCATTAATTACCGAATAATGCGTTGTACCTGAGTCAAACCATACATCTAGAGTATCAGGTACTTTAATGTATTCTTTTGCATCATCGCCAATAAGCTCGCTGGCATCTAAATCAAACCATGCTTGTATACCTTTTTCTTCAACACGTTTTGCTACCGACTCGATTAATTCAATGCTACGTGGGTGTAACGCACCAGTATCTTGATGAATAAACAATGCCATTGGCACGCCCCACGTACGTTGACGTGAAATACACCAATCTGGACGGCCTTCCACCATCGACTCAATACGGCGTTGACCCCAATCAGGGATCCATTGTGTTTTTTCAATTTCGTTAAGCGAATCTTGACGTAAACCTTTTTTATCCATGCTAATAAACCATTGTGGCGTTGCACGGAAAATCAATGGTGTTTTATGGCGCCAGCAATGCGGATAAGAATGCTCTAACGCATGATGATGCACTAATGTGCCATGCTCTTTTAACGTTTCAACGATATTAGCATTAGCTTTAAATACATGCTGACCAGCAAATAAAGGAGTATCTTCTAAAAAGACACCATTCGCGCCAACTGGATTAAATATTTCCAAGTCATATTGCTTACTAACTGTGAAATCTTCTACACCATGGCCACCAGCCGTATGAACACAACCAGTACCTGAATCAGTGGTAACATGTTCACCTAAAATAACAGGCACAGTAAAATCATAAAACGGGTGTTTAAGTTGAGCTAAGTCTAAATCGCTACCTTTACAAAAACCTAATGCATGGTATTTATCTATACCAAATCTGTCCATACATGACGTCACTAAGTCAGAAGCTAAAATTAAGCGTTCTTTCCCTTCTTCACCATTATTTTCCTTATTAAGAGCAGTTTCACATTGCACTAAAGTATATTCAACATCAGCATTCACTGAAACCGCACGGTTAGCTGGTAGTGTCCAAGGCGTTGTTGTCCAGATGACAACAGAAACTAAACCCTCACCCTTATGACCTTCTGGATGACTAAACTTATCAGCAATGTTTTGATCAACAGCAGTAAACTTCACATCAATGGCAGGTGACTGTTTATCTTTATACTCCACTTCAGCTTCAGCCAAAGAAGAACCACAATCTGTACACCAATGCACTGGCTTGAACCCTTGATGTAAATGACCGTTTTGTGCAATTTTACCTAAAGAACGAATAATATTCGCTTCAGTATCAAAATCCATCGTACGGTAAGGTCTTTCCCAGTCCGCAAAAACACCTAAACGTTTGAAATCGTCACGTTGAGCATCCACTTGCTTGGCTGCATATTCACGGCACTTTTCGCGAAAAACACTAGCCGAAACTTTATGGCCCGGCTTACCCACCTTTTTCTCGACCATTAATTCTATCGGTAAACCATGACAATCCCAGCCCGGTACATAAGGAGAATTGAAATCAGATAACGTTTTTGATTTAACAATAATATCTTTTAATATTTTATTTACGGCATGACCAAGGTGAATACTACCATTGGCGTATGGAGGACCATCATGTAAAACGAATGATTTTTTACCTTTTTTCGCTGCACGAATTTTCCCGTACAAATCTTTAGCAGCCCATTCTTTGAGCATGTTAGGTTCACGGTTTGCCATATTACCTTTCATCGCAAACGGCGTTGCAGGTAAGTTTAAGGTTTGTTTGTAATCACTCATTTAAATCATTATCCGTTTTGGGTTATTTGCTTTTGTAGCAGGGAATGTATTCCCAGTCTTTTATAAAGAGTTCACGGTTGAAGCCGCTCCTACATTAATGCTTGTTTTGCTTGTTCACTGTCTAACTTAATTTGCGCAGTTAACGCGGCTAAGCTATCAAACTTCATTACTTGACGAAGTTTCTTTTTAATGATGACTTCAATGCACTGACCATAAATATCATCATCAAAGTTGAAAATATGGACTTCTAATTGTTGCCTAACACCATTAACGGTTGGTCGGGCACCAATATTAGCGACACCATTGAAAAGTCCGTTATTTGTTTTCACCTTGACAGCAAAAACGCCATCTAACGGGGGATTACGCCTTTTTAGTAAAACATTTGCGGTTGGAAAACCTAATTGTCGACCACGCTTATCGCCATGAAACACCTTACCAATAATTGAATAAGGTCTACCGAGCATGTTTTCAACAGCTATTAACTTGTCTTGCTCTAATGCTTCTCTAATTGCAGTGCTACTGACACGACAATTAGCCATTTGACAACTGGCCGTGTCGGTAACCTCAAAGCCAAATATTTTTCCTGCCTGAGATAGCATGGCAAAATTACCTAGACGGTTTTTACCAAAATGAAAATCATCACCAACAATTAAATGTTTTATGCCTAGCTTTTCAACCAATAAATGTTCAATAAATTGCTCAGCGCTTTGATTCGCAAATTTAAGGTTGAAATTAACGCATATTAAGCGCTGCACCCCTAACTCAGCCAATAGGGCGTACTTATCACGTAAACGGCAAAGCCTCGCTGGTGCTTTATCTGGCGAAAATAGCTCTTGCGGTTGTGGTTCAAACACTAAAACCGCAGCCACACAGTTAAGGGTCTTTGCTTTTGCCACTAATGCTGAAATAACCCGTTGATGCCCCTTATGAACACCATCAAAATTACCTATAGTTAACGCACAGCCATGATCACTAGGCTGAATATTATGTATTCCGCGAACTAACTGCATTAAACAAAAACCTTTATATTAACTGTCTTTAAAAATAAATCGCCGAATTATATATTAAAGAGCAATAATAATCAGTACTTCCGGTTTTTTATTTTTAAGCTTTTACTTTAACTTTTTACGGTAAAGTCGCTAAAACGAACTCCTAGTAAAAAGATCACTAAAAAGTAGCTTGTACAACCCGCACCAATACAAAAAGCCAATTGTAAGATTTGCTCAAAAAACAGCATCGCAAGCCAAACATCAAAATCAGGCGATAACTGATAGACCACTAGCGCCATTACGCTAGCCGCTAACATTAACTTACCAATAAACACTTTGGTATGGCTGGATAAATAATAAATTTTAGCTTGCTTCAAACCTCGATATAGCAGCCAAGCATTTAAGGTTGCCGACAACGTTGTGGCGATAGCCAAACCAACATAACCAAAAAATGGTGCTAGCATTAGATTAAATGCCATATTAGCCACCATCGCTTTAATGCCGATTTTAACCGGTGTTTTGGTGTCTTGTCTGGCATAGTAGCCAGGCGCTAACACCTTAATAAACATAAAACTTAATAAGCCGGAAAGGTAAGCAAATAGTGCCATCGATACTTGTAAAACATCAGCTTGCGTAAACTCACCCCGCATAAAAAGCACCGTAATGATGGGCTGCGCTAAGACCATTAGCCCAGCGAGAGCAGGCCAACCAAACAGGCTAATGACTTTAATACCCCAATCTAACGTGGCGGTAAACTGCTTAGGGTCATTTTTACTATGCAATTTTGCCAAGCTAGGTAACACTACCGTGGCAATGCCAATACCAAACAACCCTAACGGAAATTCTAATAATCTGTCGGCGTAATAAAGCCAACTAATAGATCCTGTGATCAAAAAACTAGCAATTAGGGTATCAAGCAATAAATTTATTTGAGTAACAGACACACCAAATAAGGCCGGTATAATCAATTTTCGGATTTTAGCTACGCCATTACTTTGCCATGACCAACACGGTTTAACGAGGACACCCGCTTTATACAAAAAAGGGATTTGAAAAATAAATTGAACCAAACCACCTAAAAACACGCCCCATGCCAATGCATGAGCGGGGCTTTGTGCATAATCAGCACCATAAATAGCCATCAAAATAATAGCAATGTTTAATAGTACCGGCGTAAATGCTGCTACCGCAAAACGCCCCATAGTATTTAGTACCGCTCCTGCAAGGGCGGTAAAGCTAATAAACCACAGATAAGGAAAAGTGATTTTTAATAAATTGGCGGCCAATTCAAATTTTTCACCTCCAACACTATCCGAGCCATTATTTAGCCAATCAACAAACCAACCTCCGCCAAATAAAATAACAAAGAGCGGCGATGCCAACATACCAAATAAGGTGACTAAGGTAATAATAACCCCTAGAGTACCCGACACTTGTGCGATTAAACGTCTCGTCTCTTTAAGGGAGTCTTCAATAGTAACCTTTTGATCAGCATGCTGATTGCTTTGTGCATTGGCTTCATCTTTAGTGTGATATTCGCTTAGTACTGGCACAAAAGCTTGTGCAAAAGCGCCTTCAGCAAACAAACGTCTAAAAAAATTCGGAATTTTATTGGCAAAAAGAAATACATCAGACATTGTCCCTGCCCCCATAATATTGGCAATAACAACATCACGAACGAGTCCTAACACGCGAGAAATCAAGGTCATCATACTAACGATAAGCCCTGATTTAATTAACTTTTCACTCAAAAACAAAGCCCTTATAGTACTTAATGCGAAGAATTTTTCACTTAACTAATATTTTAGAACGATTACTCGCCATAAAAACAGCTAAAAAATAATTACTATTATGTGATGATTTTACCTATTTAAACAATGTATACTTACGCCGTTCACAACATACTTGGTTAACAACTTCGTTAGTTATACCAACAGTATTCTTTTTAATTGCCGTGAAGAACTCTTTGTTGAAGAATCAGTAGTAGATATTTTACTAAATCGGCAATTAAAACATTTGACAAACAGCTAAAAAAAAGGCATATTTCGTCGCCTTAAATTTAAGCTTATATATCACATACTTTAGGAGTTCACCTTGGCTAACTCAAAGCAAGCTAAGAAGCGCGCAGTACAATCTGAAAAGCGCCGTCAAAACAATGCAAGTCGTCGTTCAATGATGCGTACTTTGGTTAAAAAAGTAATCGCAGCTATTGAAGCCGGTGACAAAGAAGTAGCAACAAAAGAATTAGCTGCTGCTACACCAATTTTAGATCGTTACGCAACTAAAGGTCTTATTCATAAAAACAAAGCAGCTCGTAGTAAGAGCCGTTTAAATGCTGCTATTAAAGCACTTTAAGTTTTTTTGAAAAATAATTTTATCTACTAGACTTTACCTAGTAGATAATGTAAAAAACCGGCTTATGTCGGTTTTTTTATGTCTGATATTCACACCTCAACGTGAATTTACAGCCAGCTAATACTTTTCTTTGCCTCTGCTATTGCACTTGTTTATAAAATTTTTTAGTCTCTTAAGCAATTCAATTATTGGAATGCTATATGACTATGCTAAATTCGAAGCAACTAACAAAAACCACACTAGCAATTTTATTCGCCACCACAGCATTAACAGCATGCAACAATGAAAAGCAATCTACAAACAGCCAAACAAACCCCGTAACCAGTGAAACTACAACCAAAGTAACACCAAATTCGCCTTCACTTATTCCTGAGTTTCAAAATCGCTTGAATATTTATAAAGAAGTAACCCTTTATGCTGATTTAAGTCACTTATCTACTAATCAAAAACAAATGTTGTCGCTATTAATTGATGCCTCAAAAATTATGGATGATCTTTTTTGGCAGCAAGCTTTTTCACAAGACAAACAAACATTCTTAGCTTCAATAAAAGATGAGCAAGTACGTCGTTTCGCTGAAATCAATTATGGCCCTTGGGATAGATTAAACGATGACAAAGTCTTTTTAACAAATAATAAGGCTAAGACTCATGGCGCAGAATTTTACCCAAAAGAGATGACTAAAACTGAATTTGAACAAGCAAAGTTGGCAGGAAAAAGCGGTTTGTATTCAATCATTAGCCGCGACACTGAAGGAAAACTAATGACGATTGCTTACTCTGAAATGTACAGTGACGAAATCAATCGCGCTGCCGCTATTTTAGAAAAAGCAGCTACTTTTGCCGATGATAAAGAATTTTCCAATTACTTAATGATGCGTGCTAACGCATTACGCACTGATAATTATCAAGCATCAGATTTTGCTTGGATGGACATGAAAAACAACCCTATTGATGTCGTGATTGGCCCAATAGAAAATTATGAAGATCAACTATATGGTTACCGAGCAGCTTTTGAAGCTTATGTATTAATTAAAGATTTATCATGGAGCGAAAAGCTAGCCAAATATGCACAATACCTACCTGAGCTACAAAAAGAGTTGCCGGTACCGAAAAGATACAAAGCAGAAGTACCAGGCTCTGATGCTGATTTAAATGCTTACGATGTTATTTATTATGGCGGTCATTCAAATGCAGGCAGCAAAACTATCGCCATTAACCTGCCAAATGATGAAGAAGTACAATTAGAAAAAGGTACTCGCCGCCTACAACTTAAAAATGCCATGCGCGCTAAGTTCGATACTATCATGCTACCTATCACTGAAGCGTTAATTGTTCCTGAACAGCGTAAAAACGTTACTTTTACCGGTTTTTTTGCAAACACAATGTTTCATGAGGTTGCTCACGGCTTAGGTATCAAGAATACGCTAAATAATAAAGGCACTGTACGCCAATCACTAAAAGAGCACGCCGGTGCATTAGAAGAAGGCAAAGCCGATATTTTAGGCTTATACATGGTGCGTCAATTACTTGAAAAAGGTGCAATAACCGAAGGTAATATAGCAGAGTACTACACTACCTTTATGGCCGGCATATTTCGCTCTGTACGCTTCGGTGCGAGCTCAGCACATGGTAAAGCCAATATGGTTCGTTTTAATTACTTCCAAGAAAAAGAGGCATTTAGCCGTAATGAACAAGGTTTATACCGCGTAAATGTGGACAAAATGACTAGCGCTATTAATTCACTGTCTAAATTAATTTTAACATTACAAGGCAATGGTGATTATAAAGGTGTTGATAAATTGGTTGCTAGTAAGGGTGTTATCAGCCAAACATTAGCCGCTGATTTGGCTCGTTTAGAGGCTGCTAACATTCCTGTTGATATTGTTTTTAAACAAGGAAAACAGGTATTAGGGTTATAAGTTTTTAGCTCTTTTTTTTGCTCCATATTTTATGAATAAGGCGGACTTCTATAAAATAAACGCTTATCTATTAATTTTGATAAGCGTTTTTTAATTGTGCTATTGAAAAGAAAACCTATTTATTCCATAGTGGTTTTACTTGTACAATTCAATTATCGATAGGAAAACTTTATGAACAACTTTGATTTTATCATTATTGGCGGCGGCTCCGCTGGCTGCGTTTTAGCTGATAAATTATCAGCCTGTGGCAATTATCAAATTTGTTTATTAGAAGCAGGACCTAAGGATAAACACTGGAGCATTCACATGCCTATCGGTGTTAGTGAATTGATGAAGAATAAAGTGCTTAATTGGCAATTTAACTCTGCGCCTGAAGCCACACAAAACAATAGAAAAATATTTAACCCTCGCGGTAGAACGTTAGGAGGCAGCAGCTCTATTAATGCCATGTTATATGTACGCGGACAAAAAGAAGATTATGATCATTGGGCCGCGCTTGGCAATGAGGGTTGGTCATTTGATGAAGTGCTACCTTATTTTAAAAGCACTCAACACCAAGAACGTGGCGAAGATGAATTCCATGGTGTAAACGGCTCGCTAAATGTTGCTGATTCAAGTTCAAAACCTCCCATTCATGACAGCTTCATCTCCTCAGCTCAACAGGCTGGTTTTCCATTTAATAACGATTTCAATGGCGAAAACCAAGAGGGTGTTGGCTATTATCAAATGACTCAAATAAACGGACAACGCTGTAGTGCTGCTAAAGCCTTTTTAACCCCTAACTTACATCGTTCAAATTTAACGGTAATTACTGACGCACAAGCTCAAAAGCTAGTGATTGATGAAAATAAAGTGGCTACAGGCGTTTGTTATAAAGTTAAAGGTCATAATCACAATATTTTTGCTAAAAAAGAAGTTTTATTAAGTGCTGGTGCTTTCAACTCCCCACAGCTAATGATGTTGTCGGGTATAGGTCCAAAAGACGAATTAGCCAAACATAATATTGATTTAGTACATGAACTAGCAGGTGTTGGCCAAAATTTACAAGATCACCCTGACACTGTCGTTGTAAATCACCATAAGCGTGATGATTTACTAGCAATTCGCCCCAAAGCTATGTGGTGGTTATTCAAACAAGCATTACAGTATTTTAAGCAAAAGCGCAGCGGTATTTTAACTTCTGCAGTGGCAGAGTCGGGTGGATTTATTAAATCAAGACCTGATTTATCAAGACCTAATTTACAGTTACACTTTATTCCTGCCGCTTTTGATGATCATGGTCGAGATATGAAAATGTTACTTAATTATGGCATTTCGATGCACACTTGTTTACTGCGTCCTAAAAGTCGCGGTAGTGTTACTTTATATGGTAATAAAGCAAATCAACACCCCAAAATAACGTTGAATATGCTTGCTCATGAAGATGATAAAAAAGATATGGTTCAAGCCGTCAAAATTGCCCGTTCAATTTTATCGCAACCACCACTTAGTGAAAATAATGGTAAAGAAATATTTCCAGGAGATAACACACAAAGTGATGAAGAAATTTTAGAGTTTGTGAAAAACAAAGCAAATACCATCTACCATCCGGTAGGCACTTGCAAAATGGGTAATGATGACATGGCTGTTGTCAATAACAATTTAAAAGTGCACGGCATTCAACAGTTACGAGTGATTGACGCCTCAATTATGCCAACGTTAATCAGCGGTAACACTAACGCACCTACGATAATGATTGCAGCCAAAGTTGCCGATATAATTTTGTCTGAGTATTCATAAATTTAGACGACTATTAACAAGACAAGCCTACCATTAAGCCAAGCTATATAATTTATATCGCTTGGCTGCTCTATTTCATAAGTCCATTCTAAAGATTTTTCAGCATATTTTTTGCATTAATATAACGCTCTACGACAAGATACAAGCCCAAATAGGCTTAGTGCTTAAGACCTTATTTAAATTAAAAACACAAAAAACATCCTTTGCGAGAATACAAAATCGACTTGCAAGGTCATATAAGTAATACTCATTCAATTAAGCTATTAATGAAAATTTCAGCACACTTTAAAACTATACAAACCGCTCTAATAATCTGCGCAATGGCTGTATTTAGTGCCAATTCAACCGACTATCCTACGGCGCCCGCTTGGCAACTAAAAACTCAAGCAGGTGATAAAATTTCACTGAGCGATTATCAAGGTAAACCGATAATTTTACATTTTTGGGCAACGTGGTGTCCTTATTGCAAAAAGCTTCAACCTAAATTAGTTGCGCTTGAAAAAAAATACCAAGACTCTGGCATTACTATTATTTCAATTAGCTTTAATGAAGATGAAGGCGCCATGCCGCAAGATGTCATCACAGCCAGAGGTTATAATTTTATTACCGCAGTTAAAGGTGAGCCTGTTGTTAAGCTTTACGGTGTTAAGGGCACACCAACAACCTTTTTTATTAATCGCCAAGGGCAAGCCATTTATAAGTCCACCAGCTCAAATATTCACAATCCAAAATTAGAATTAGCCGTAAAAGAGATCATCAAGCCTTAAACCAATTGAAATAATGAATCGCTCAACTTATACCAAATAAAATAATGAATGAGTCTATTCAGAGCTGTGTCAGGGGAGTTAGAACAAACAAAGTTTGTGCGTATATAGTTGTTCTATATCAAATAAATTTGTGACGTTATTACTTTTCTGACAAGCTCCCAAGGGCGAGTTTAAAAGGTATATATGCTGCATTATTGATTTTGACAAGGACGCTGCATGGATGCAACTTATTAGAGAATGGTTAATTGGTATTGTATTAGGCATTAATCTTACTTACTGCAGACAAAAAAAGGGAAAGCACATTGCTTTCCCTTCTCTACTTTATAAATTACTTCAAAACTTAAATCACCGCTTTAGAGACTAAAAACCAAAATCTTCAGAGTCTAATGCCATCATTGAATCCGCACCGTTTTCAACACAAGCAGCATGTCCGCTAGCTCTTGGTAAAATACGTTGAAAATAGAAGCGTGCTGTTTTGATTTTTGCTTGATAAAACGCTTTATCATCATCACTAGCAGCTAATTTGTCTTGCGCCACTTTGGCCATTTTAGCCCAGAAATAAGCCAATGTTAAATAACCTGAATACATTAAGTAGTCTACCGATGCGGCGCCAATCTCATCAGGATTTTTCATTGCTTTTAAACCTAAAGTTTCAGTCATTTTCTGCCAATCACCACCGAAAGTCATGATAGGCTGAATGAATTCTTGCATGGCTTCATTGCCTGCATTTTCAACACAAAAGGCGGTAACTTCTGCACCAAATGGTTTTAATATAGCGCCTTTAGAGCCTAAAATTTTACGTGCTAATAAATCAAGCGCTTGAATACCTGTGGTACCTTCGTATAAGCAGCTAATTTTAGTGTCACGCATTAGTTGTTCCATGCCCCACTCTTTAATAAACCCGTGACCACCAAATATTTGTACACCATGGCTAGTACATTCTAATCCAGCTTCCGTTAAGAATGCTTTCGCTATTGGCGTTAATAAAGCTAACTTGCTTTCTGCTGTTGCTTTTTCAGCTTCATCTTTACTCGCATGACCAATATCAACTAACTGAGCTAAGTAACCAATTAATGCACGGCCACCTTCAGCAATAGATTTTTGGGTTAACAACATACGACGTACATCAGGATGAACAATGATAGGGTCAGCTGGTCCGCCTGGGTTTTTAACACCCGTTAGAGAGCGCATTTGCAATCTGTCTTGTGCGTAGGCTAATGCACCTTGAAAAGAAGCATCTGCGGCTGCAACACCTTCTGATGCAACCCCTAAACGAGCCGCATTCATAAAGGTAAACATACAATTTAATCCGCGATTTACTTCACCAATTAAATAACCTTTAGCGCCATCAAAATTGATAACACACGTTGCGTTAGCATTGATGCCCATTTTGTGTTCGATTGAACCACAAGACACTGCATTTCTGTCAGCAACTTCGCCCGCTTCTGTTACATTAAATTTAGGAACAATAAATAATGAAATACCACGACTTCCTTCAGGAGAGCCAGGAATTCTTGCAATAACAATGTGCACAATATTGTCAGATAAATCATGATCGCCTGCAGAGATAAATATCTTCGTACCGCTAATGGCATAACTACCATCATCATTTAATTCAGCTTTAGTGCGTAACATACCTAAATCAGTACCACAATGTGGTTCAGTTAAACACATGGTTCCTGTCCATGTTCCTTCAACCAATTTTGGCATAAAAATATTTTTTTGAAAGTCGTTACCATGTGCTTCAACTGTTGCTAAGGCACCATGACTTAAACCTGGATACATAGCAAAACTATGGTTTGCTCCCGAAAAGAATTCATTAATAGCCATATTTAATGAATGCGGTAAACCTTGCCCACCAAAGTCAACACTTTGCGCTAAAGTTGGCCAACCTCCTTCTACATATTGTTGATAAGCAGCTTTAAAGCCATCAGGTGTGGTTACTTCACCGTCTGTCCAAGTACAACCTTGTTCATCACCACTTTGATTTATTGGGGCAATAACTTGTTCAGTAAATTTTGCGGCTTCACTAATGATAGCATCAACCATATCAAGGCTAGCATCTTCATAGCCTAATTTTTGGTAGTGGCTGTCACAATCTAGCAACTCTTGCATTACAAATTTCATATCTCGAACTGGCGCTTTATACTCTGGCATAGGTTTTCTCCAATATTTTATTCAGCGGCTTCACTATAATAACGAGCCTACTGGTCAGTGGTCATACTTTCAAACAGGTGTTTGATTTAATCATGTTCTTACCTTTTTATCAAAGAAAAGTTTACTCGATAAATTAAATTATGCGATTTTAGTTGCTAATAAAAGCAAAAAACCATTCACAACGGAATGGTTTTAAAGTAAAAAAATTTGATGAAAAAATCTACATTGTTTCTAAATAAGCAAATACACTACCAAAAGCTTGTTCTTGATATTGTTTTAAACCTGTATCACGAAAATCTATATTAATTTGGCTCTTTGCTAATTCTTTTTTAATAAAACTACCCGCAAGAATTTCAACATGAAGCGCTTGTATTAACTGAATAGCCGCTTCAACTTTAAAACCAATAGGACCGCCAGCAAATTTACCTTTTAAGGCACGACCTTTAATAAGCACATGAGTTACTTGGTAATCTTCCATTAATTTAGCAAAAGTGAATTGAAAATTTTGTACTTGTTCTGCATCACCTGCATTATCTAAACTAATTTTTTGAACTCGAGTATGAGGAATATCATACAAATTATTCTCTTTCGACATAATACAAATAATTGCATCATTGCCCTTTATTTCAACGCCACATGCTTTCATGGAAATCTCTTTAATGTCCTATTCAATAGTTAATTATACCCAATTGTATAAAACAAAGTAGCCACAAAACAAATTATTCACAAACATAATTTAACCGTCACTTTCATCTAGCATGACTAATGCACTCATATTCAAAATATTTTTGTTTCGTAATCATACAGGAAATACCATACTATGGATGTAAAGTGTCCATATCAATACATTAATGTGTGCGAAGGTATACGTGTTTTAAATATTTTAACTAAAAATAATAACAACATAGCGACAAGTTTTAGTTGAAGTTAAAATAAAAAGTTGCTTATATAATAATACTAAAATGATATTTAATCATGGGGTTGATAAATGAAAAGCGGTCAAGAGATAAAAATATTAATAGTTGATGATGTTGCAGAAAATATCCAAATCGCTATGAACATATTAAAAGAAGAAAGCTACACCTTCTCTTTTGCCAATGATGGCGAAGAAGCATTGTCATTAATTGATCATCATACCTTTGATCTTATCTTACTTGATATTATGATGCCGAAACTTAACGGTTATGATGTTTGCAAGCAACTAAAATTAAACCCTAATTCCCGTGATATTCCTGTTATTTTTCTTACCGCTAAAAATGATGTTGACGCCATTGCAAAAGGATTTGATGTGGGAGGTATTGATTATATTGTCAAGCCCTTTCACGCGGGTGAACTACTTGCTCGAACTAAAACACATTTAGAGCTTTATCATACTAAACGCTTGCTGGCTCAAAAAAATAGAGAATTAGCTTTAAAAGTAGAACATCAAGGAGAGCGTCTGCTAAAAGAAGTTGAAGAAAATCAACGAGAAATGATATATGTACTCATGGAGGTTATGGAATCAACCTCAGATGAAACAGGTAAACATATTAAACGTGTTGCTGAAAGTTCTCGATTGCTCGCTCATTATACCGATTATTTATCCGAGGAGGATGAATCTGTTATTTTTCATGCCGCCCCTATGCACGACATTGGCAAAATAGCGATACCTAAAGAAATATTGCATAAACCAGGTAAATTAACTCCTGAAGAATTTAGTATCATGCAAACACATGCACAAAAAGGCAAAGACTTTCTAAAAAACTCCAAGCGTAAGTTATTAACCGCAGCCGCTATTATTGCGCATGAACACCATGAGAAATGGGATGGCACCGGTTATCCTAGAGGACTAAAAGGCAGTGAAATTCATATTTTTGGCCGCATTGTTGCACTTGCTGATGTATTTGATGCCTTAACGCATAAACGACAATACAAACACGCTTGGCAAATTAGTGATGCGGTAAATTATATAGAATCACTGAGTGGCATTCAGTTTGATCCTAAACTTGTTGATATTTTTATTGAGCATTTACCAGAGTTTGTTGCTATTTTAGAAGAATAAAAATGAAAGCATTACTTTATCAGACCATTACCTGTCTACTCTTTTTTTTACTTTTCCAAATTAATAATGCTTTTTCTCAAACCATTAAACAAGAACATATATCTCTCACTCCCATCGAACAACGTTGGGTTGATAATCACCCTACTATAAGAGTTGCAGGAGGAAGTGAGTGGGCTCCTATCGATTTTTCGGATGAAGATGGTAACCATCGAGGTTTCTCTCATGATTACTTAGCAATAATCAGTGAAAAGTCAGGATTAACATTTACTTATGAAACAGCGCCATGGACAAAAGCTTACCATAGCGTTTTATCTAAAAAAAACACTTTACTTCCTGCCCTTTATCAATCACCAGAACGAGATGCTTTTTTACTCTTTAGCCATCAATACCATCGCTCTCTTGATTATTTCTTTACCCGAAATGATGTTTTTTTTGATCCCCTAAGCCCTTTCAAAAACAAAAAGCTCGCCTTAGTTAAAGATTACGCCATTGAACCCATAATCAGAAAAGCCTATCCTGATTTACAGATTATACCAACAGGATCATTAGAGAGTGCCATCACAATGGTACTTGAAAACAAGGCAGATCTTATTTATGACTCATACGCCACTATCCAATATGCTTTAAAAAAAAGAGCCATCACAAATTTTATTCCTTATAAAATTATTAACCATGCCAAAACATATCCACTTAGAATGGCAACAACAAAAGAGAACCCTGAGCTAATATCGATAATAAACAAAGCCATGGCTGCTATTAGCATTAATGATAAAGAAAAATTATTGAAAAAATGGGGAATTTCATCGGCGCTAATATCACCAAAAAAAACATTAACATCAGCATTAAATTTAACGTCAAAACAGCGCGCTTGGATAAACTCACACCCCGTAATTAACGTTGCCGCAGATACGTCATGGCTGCCTTTTGATTTTGTTGATAGTCAAGGAAATCATGATGGTTTATCACAGGATATATTGGAATATATTACAAAAAAAACTGGCTTACACTTTGAAATAACCCCAAACGTTTGGCGTAACTCTTTATATAAAGTGACCACGAACCAGCTTGATCTATTGCCTGCAATTTATAAAACACCTGCGAGAGAACGTGAATTAGCCTTCTCACAAGCGTATTATCACCCTGCAATTTATTTTTTCACTCACGCTACATCGAAATTATTGCCAAGCAGTGATATATCTCAAAGTAAAATCGCTTTAGTAAGAGAATATGCAATTTCACAAGCTATTACTAAAAAATATCCATTGATGAAAGTTATTTATACCGACACTATTGCGCAAGCGACTCAACTATTAATACAGCAAAAAGTTGATTTGATTGCCAGCGCTCAGTCAGTTATTAACTATACAATGCTCAACAATAGTGCCACTAACATCAGAAAGCTAAAACCTGCGACTAACGTTTCAGTAAAAGGCTTGCACCTTGCAGTTCGTAAAGACTACCAAGCTATTATCCCCATAATTAATCTCGCGTTAGACTCCATGAGTGAGTTTACCAAGGAACAATTACATCGAAAATGGTCCGGTGAAACGACAGTAAATAACCGAGAAAAGTTAGCACTTACGGCTAGCGAAGAAGCATGGCTGTCAAAACATAAGCAATTTAACATCGTTGTAGATCCTAATTGGGCTCCCTATGAGTCAATTGACAGCAATGGTCATCATATTGGTATTGTGCCTGAAATTATGGACATTATAAGCAAGCAATTAAATATTGATTTCAAAATAATGAAAACAAAAAACTGGGATGAAAGTACCCAAAAATTTAATAATAAAGCCGCCGATATTATTTCAGCATCAATTGAATATGCTCATTTAAATAACAAAATATTTACCCAAGAATATCTTTCTAGCCCCTTTGTTATCGCGATGCGTGATAATAATCAATATATTGAGAATGTATCACGCGTTATCGGTAAAAAAATCACCCTCATTGAGGGCTACGCTAGTACCGAGCAATTAATAAAACAGTATCCACAACAAAAATTTGAAATAGTTTCAACCATATCACAGGGTTTAGAAGACCTATACACAGGAAGAACCGATGTCCTTATCGGTATTTTAAAGCAGATTAACTATCACATTATTGAAAATGGTTATGATAATTTGCGCGTAGTGGGTAAAACCGTTTATAAAATTAAGTTAGGCTTTGCTGTCCAACCCGAACTAGCACCTTTAGCCGCTATATTGAATAAAGCAATTCAATATATTCCGACAGAAAAAAAGCAAGAAATTTTAAACCGCTGGGGTAAAAGCAAATTCTTAGTGAAAACTGATTATCAAATAGTGGCAATTATTAGTATTAGTGCTTTGTTAATATTTTTAATTTTTATTTATTGGAATCAAAAACTTCAAAAAGCTGTTGAATTACGTTCAGAAAGCGAACAAAATCTGATGGTTGTTATTGCTAACACACCTATTATTATTTTTGTCAGCGACAAATTTTCATCAAAATTATTGATGGCAAACCCTACTGCAATGCAAACATTAGCCATCAATAATCAAAGCATTACTGATATTAGCGCCACTGACTTTTATTTATGGCAACAAGATAAGCATGTTATTAACAACGTAATCACTAAGTTTAAGGCCACTGATCAATTATCAAACGAGCAAATAAAATTACAAAGCCTAAATGGTGAAGTCATTGAAGGGCTACTATCAGTATCCCCCATTAAATTCCACCGAAAACAAGCTTACCTAAACATTGTCGTCAATTTAAATAATCGTATAGAAATGGAACAGCAACTCAAAACGGCAAAAGAGTTTGCTGAACAGGCTAATAGCGCTAAATCTGAATTTTTAGCCAATATGAGTCATGAAATTAGAACACCAATGAATGCCATTATTGGTTTTACCGAGTTACTTTATGAGCAAATACAAGACGATAAACTCAAAACCTTTGTTACCACCATTAAATCAGCGGGTAGCTCATTATTATTGCTTATTAATGATATTTTAGATTTATCTAAAATTGAGTCAGGAAACATCAGTATTAACAAAAAAATCATTGATATTCATAGTTTATTTGAAGAAATTGGCAATGTTTTTATGATCAGTATACGTAATAAAAACTTAACGTTAATTTTAGATATTGACCCAAAAATCCCCAACGCTTTAAATTTAGACGCTGCACGCATTCGACAAGTGTTATTCAACTTAGTGGGTAATGCCGTTAAATTTACCGACAAAGGCGTTATTAAGCTCAAAGCGGTTGCTGAAAATAAAAATACAATTCATAGCTCAGTTGACTTACGTATTGATATTATTGATAGCGGCATTGGTATTCCTGAAAGTGAAATAGAGAATATATTTGAAAATTTTCAACAACAAGAAGGGCAAAGTATTCGTAAATACGGCGGAACGGGGTTGGGGCTCACAATAAGTAAACGCTTAACCGAACTAATGAATGGCACTTTAACAGCGACCAGTAAAGTTAAGCAAGGCTCATGTTTTTCTCTGGTTTTAAAATCTATTGAAGTCGCGAGTATTGCTGCTGAGCAAAAAAAAACGCCCACTTCCCTATTACATTCAGAAGTGACTTTTCCAAATTGCCGAATTTTAATTGTTGATGATATTAAAAATAATCGCGATTTATTACAGGAGATTTTCATTAATTTGAAGATAACATGTAAGTCGGCAGTTAATGGTGAAGAGGCTGTAGATTACGCCTTAAACGAAAGTTTTGATTTAATTCTAATGGATATCCGAATGCCTAAAATGGACGGGTATCAAGCCGCAAAATTGATCAAACAAGCATGCCCTAAACTACCTATCGTTGCATTAACCGCTTCAGTAATGAGAGATGATTATGAATTGCAACGCAAAGATAATTTTAATGGCTATTTAAGAAAACCCGTATTAAAAAAGGAATTACTCAACGAACTACAAAAACACCTGCCTTTTAAAATAACTGAAGAAGAGCTCGCTCCCAACGAAAATACTAAAAACAATGACAATAAACTTTTCAGTAGCGCTAAAGTGGCTAAGCATTTAAAAGCTGAATACTTACCCCTTTGCCAAAAGCTACAACAGAGTAACAATCTTACTGACATTGCCTTATTCGCAACTCAGTTAGCTAAGCTATCAAATGAGTATGATGATGATAATTTGCAGAGTTTTGCCATCACATTAAGCAAGGCGACCGAATCATTTGACATCAAAGTGATCAAAAAATCATTGATTCATTTCATTGAAGCCGTAGAAAAAATAAATTCATGAACTTTCAAATAAAGATGATATTAAGCAGCAAATGAAAGCAAAATCACTGTCGATAATTTATGTTATTATCGACAGTAAAAAACTAGTCAAAAAAATATGAAAGAAAATAAAAAAACATGCATTGTAACGGGCGGTAGTTCAGGCATAGGTTTAAGCATAGTAAAACTGTTTTTAGACAATAATTATCAAGTTTATAATGTCGATATATCGCCTTCATCCTTCGGTGAATTTTGCCGATGCGATATTACCAATGTAGAACAAGTGACTGATGTTATTGATGGCATCAGCCAAAAGCATGTTATTGATGTTTTAGTCTCCAACGCTGGTATTCATTTTTCTGCCAATATAGAAAACACGAGCGAAGCCGACTTAGACAAGGTATTTAATATTAATGTTAAAGGCGCTTATGCGGCAATAAAAGCGGTATTGCCCAACATGAAAACGAATAACAATGGCGCTATTATTGTCATGTCTTCCGATCAAGCCCTTGTTGCTAAACACAACTCTTTTGCTTATAACTTAAGTAAAGCCGCTTTAGCCTCCATGGCAAAAACCACCGCGTTAGATTATGCAGCTTTTAATATTCGCGCTAATGCCGTTTGCCCTGGCACTATCGAAACTCCGCTTTATCACCAAGCCATTGATAATTACTGTCAAAAATCAGGTGCTCATAAAGCAGAAGTCCATCAGGAAGAAGTTAGCTTACAACCGCTGAATCGTTTAGGTCAGCCAGAAGAGGTTGCTGAACTAGTGTTATTTTTAGCCTCTGACAAAGCTAAATTTATCACTGGCAGTTTGCAGGTTATTGATGGTGGTTACACTGCGCAATAACATTATAAGTGGCGAGTAACGAGTATGAAAATTATCGATCCACACCTGCACTTATTCAATACAGAGCAAGGTGATTATTATTGGTTAAAAACCGAAAACGCTCCTTTTTGGCCTGACAAGCGACTGATCAATAAAACCTTTACAGAAGCTGACTTATCACTTGAATCACCCGTAGAATTAACTGGTTTTATTCATGTTGAAGCAGGATTTGATAATAACCAGCCTTGGCGCGAACTTGCTGCGCTTGAGCAATCATGCAATAGACCTTTTCGTGCCATTGCTAGTGTCGATTTAACAACATCGAGTCAAGACTTTAACTCTGTCATAGAAGAATTAGCCAAACTTCGCTCATTCGTTGGTGTTCGCCATATATTAGATGAACAAGCATTGAGTTTGTTAACCAATCAAAAAGTACTCGATAATATAACAACACTCAATAAAAACGGTTTGATATTTGAAGTGCAGCTTGCCTTGATTGAGCACATTACAGTCAATAGTTTATGTGATGTTATTGCTGATAGCCCTGAGATAAGTTTCATTATAAATCACGCAGGTTTTCCACCCGCTGATATACACACTATCGAATGGCAACGTTGGCAAAGCAATTTAGAAAAATTATCTTTTTTTCCCCATGTTGCGATTAAATGCTCAGGTTGGGAAATGACCGATAGAAATTATCAAGTTGATTGGTTAAACAATAACTTATCATTGATTTTTGCTATTTTTGGGGTAAAAAACATGATGTTGGCAAGTAACTTCCCCTTATGTTTATTTAGCCACAACAGCTATCAAGATTATTGGCAAGCCATGATTAATGGTGATTTTTTCCAAACATTGAGCAAACAAGAAAAAAGCGCATTGTGTTATGACAATGCGCTTCGCTGGTATGGCGTTAATTTATAACCACTAGCAATATAAGACTATTTGATTGTGACATGCGGTGAACGTTTCACCACTTCATCATTTAGTTCAATGCCAATACCCGGCACTTCAGTGACTTGAAAAAAACCATCAACCGGCTGAGGATCTTGCAAACATAGTTCACGATTCCACTCTTTTGTCGCATAGGTATGGTGCTCATGAATCAAAAAATTAGGGATAGCCGTTTCTAGATGTAATGAGGCGGCAGTTGCCACTGGGCCACCACAAACATGGGCTTGAATACGAATATCGTAAACATCTGCATAATCGCACACTTTTTTGGCTTCGGTAAAACCGCCGCATAGACCAACGTCAGGTTGTAGCACGTCAATGCTTTGATCTTCAAAATAAGGACGAACATCCCAACGGTGATACAATCGCTCACCACCGGCAATAGGAACATTAACATTGTCTGATACTTTTTTATGCACAGCAGGGTTTAGGTAATTCACTGGCTCTTCGTACATCATACAGCCTACTTCTTCAACAATAGCGCCCATTTGTATCGCCGATGCCGCGCCCATTAATGAATGTGACTCAAAAATAATATCCACATCTTCACCAACCGCATCACGAATTGCCCGTAATCTATCGCCAAACAAGCGCATTTGTGGCTTAGTGAAAAGTTTAGTTCGGTCAAACGATGAACTGCCGTCTTTGTTATAAACAATTGGGTCAACTTTTACCGCATCGTAGCCTTCACTCACCGCTTTTAAGGCTGCTTGTGCATACTCTTCAGGCTCGATCAGTTTTTTAATTTCACTATCCCAATCAAACTGTAATTGGCTCGCGTAAGTGCGTAACTTGTCATTGACTTTTCCGCCCAGCAATTGATATACAGGCACCCCTAATGCTTTGGCTTTAATATCCCAAAGCGCGGTATCGATGGCACTCATGGCAGAATAAAGCACAGGTCCGCCACCTAAACCCCAAAAGCTTTCTCTGAGCATACGCGACCATAAAAGTTCAGTATTAAACGGGTTAAAGCCAATTAATACCGCCTCTGAAATCTCTTTAAGCATGGCCGCTGCGGCGCTGTGCCCCCAGTCATAAGCAAGGCCTGCTTCGCCAACACCGCTAATACCTTCATCGGTGTGAATACGCACAAAAACTGGATTCCACGCAGGACGTTTAGGGCAATGAATATCAAAAACTTCAATATGGGTAATTTTCATCTGTTTCTCTTTAAATTAAGTTCTTTGTCTGTATTTAAAATAAGTTAAATACAGAGCTATTTTCAGTAACAGTTTAGCTTTAAGCTGTATGGTTCAAGATAAATATTACAAAGCAAAATCTGGATATGCTCTTGCCACTCGACGCACCATCGCCGGCCATGCTTTTTGGCCACCCGTTTCACCATTGTGAACAATATTCGCTTGCGCTTTAATACCGTCAATAATACTTTGTGGTGCATAAATAGGCTTCATACCTGTGGCCATAATCTGCAATTGCACCTGACAGGCACGCGTTAAATCGTACATTTGCATAAAAGCATCTCCTATGGTTTTTCCCATAGTGAGCGCGCCATGATTACGCAGCAACATAAAATTACTCGCGCCTAAATCCTGCTGTAACCTAAGCCTTTCATCAGCATTAACTGCCAGCCCTTCATAATGATGATAACTCATTGAAGCTAAGGCAAACATTGAATATTGGCTTAAGGGCAACAAGCCATCGGCTAAACTAGCCACCGCAATAGTTTCATTGGTATGAACATGCATGGCACAAATATCATCATGGCGTACTTCATGCACGGCACTATGAATAGTAAAGCCTGCGGGGTTAATTTCAAACGGACAATCATCATCAATAAGGTTGCCATCAATATCTATTTTAACTAAGTTTGATGCCGTCACTTCTTCAAAAGCCAAACCAAAAGCATTAATTAAAATATGTTCGGTATCGGGAATACGTGCCGAAATATGGGTATGAATCAAATCATCCCAGCCATGCATAACCATTAAGCGATAACAAGCCGCTAAATCAACACGAAGTTGCCATTCAATTGCTGACACTTTATTTTTTAAATTTATTTTCGGAATTTCAAACATGCCCATGTCCTTAAATTAAATCGTTCGAGCTCAATGATTAAATTTTAACTGAGTAAACCCTTTCATTAAAGAAAGAGTTACAATAACTTACCATTCTCAACTAATATATTGTGTTTACATGTGTATTTTATTCTTTGCCATCAAACAACATCCAAAATATCCAGTGATCATATGTGCCAATCGAGATGAATTTCATCAAAGACCTACGCAAGCGATGCGTTGGTGGCCGACCAAAAATGAGCAATGTACCATATTAGCAGGTAAAGATTTACAAGCCGCTGGCACTTGGTTAGGTTTGAATAAGCAAGGGCGGTTTAGCGCATTAACTAATTTTCGCCAGCCACAGCTCTTTGATAGTAATAAACAATCTCGTGGTGATTTAGTGTTGCAAGCACTAACCCAGCAAGATGATAACATTGCATCACAGTTAGAAAAGTCGGTACATAATTATAACGGCTTTAATTTAGTGTATGGGCAATTAAACAATTTAGCTTGTTTTGACAGTGTTTCACAAAAACTACAGCCATTAAGCACGGGCTTTCACAGTTTATGCAACGGTGCATTAGATGATATTTGGCCAAAAATGGCGCAAGGACAAAGGCAATTGGCAAAAACGGTGCAAAATCCACCTTTAGACGTAAACAAACTCTTTGAGCTAATGAGCAACAGCGAACAGGCAAAAACTGAGCATTTACCCAATACAGGTGTGCCTTTAAACTGGGAACAACTGCTAAGTTCTATTTTTATCGTTTCCCCCAAATATGGCACACGTACTACCAACATTATTACCCTAGATAACGAAGGAAAGGTGACTGTTCATGATCGAAGTTATAATGAACAAGGGCTTTGCATAGAGAAACAAATGTTTGAATTTATTCCTGTTTAGTTAAAAATCGTTATTTAGCTAAAAAAAAGCCCTTTTATAATCGCGGTTAGCAAAATAACAAACACCAATATACGGCTAGTTTTACTAAATTTTGCTTGTTGCTCATCGCTCATCGGCTTACCAAAGCGCTCGCCTAAAATCACCATCAGTGCGATCACACCAAACACACAAGCTAATATAATGAATAAAGTCATCTTTTCTCTTGAAAAATTTTACAAATGATATAAATACATTAACATAGCCAACAGGCTTTATTTATCTTTTATTATTGCGTATCTCTATGACCCCAACAGATGATTTCTATCAAAAACGTCGATTTATTATTCGACTTGGCAAAGCATTACACAAGCTAGGCTCTACCGCTTATCGTTTAGAAGATAATTTGCTTTCTATTGCCCATTTTTTAGATCTACGCGCTTCTTTCATCATAACCCCTACGGCATTAACCTTCATTTTGTCTGATGATGAAGATGACCAACAATACAATCACCTAGTGCGAGTAACGCCGGGAGAAATAGATTTAGGCTCTTTGGCACGTATCGATGAATTAGTTGATGAACTGATCAATGGCGAACGCACTTTAACCGAAGCGCTTGAACGCTTAAAAGAAGTAAACGCCAAATCATCTCCTTATGGCATTATATTAACTTTTTTAGCCTTTGGCGCATCTAGTGGTGCTTTTGCTATGTTGATGGACACCAGCTGGCATGACGTTTTTTGGTCAACGATATTAGGCTTTGTGGTCTTTCTTTTTGTTATGTGGGCAGAGCGCTCGCGCCGCGTAACAGAAATGTTAGAGCCAATGGCCGCGTTAACGACTTCATTGCTAGCTTCCTTTATATCCATATTTGATCCCAGCATCAATATCCCCATGATTATTTTATCAAGTATTATTGCTTTTATTCCGGGGTTATCGTTAACAGTGGGTTTGTCAGAGTTAGCCGCTCGGCATTTAATGTCAGGTACTGCACGTATAATGGACAGTGTAATGGTATTGTTTAAACTCTATTTTGGCGCGGTTTTAGGCATAGCATTAGGCAAACTAATTTGGGGAGAAGTCGCCTTTATAGCCCCTGAAACAATGCCCGTTTGGACGTCTTGGTTAGCGGTAACCTGTCTTTCTATCTCTTTGGTTATTTTATTTAAAGTACGTTTAAAAGATGCGCCCTGGGGTATGATTGCCGGTTATATTTCTTTTAGCGTTAGCATCTGGGCTAGCACATACTTAGGCGTGGCGTTAGGCGCTTTTGTGGGCGCTTTTGCTTTAGGCGTATATAGTAATTTATTTTCCCGTGTTATGAACTTACCTTCATCTATCGTGCGCTTATTAGGCCTTGTGGTGTTAGTACCCGGCTCAAAAGTATATATGGAATTGAATACCTTAGTCTCGGGAGAACAAATGTTGGCGGTAACGGATTTAGGATCACAAACTTTTTTAATTTTTATGTCATTAGTCGCAGGAATTATTTTCTCAAATGTTGCTATGCCGCATAGAAAAACACTCTAGTGATATATTAATACCATGAAAACAAAAGAAAATAACAAAAAAACAGCCTCGGCTTACCATCACGGTGATTTACATAGCTGCTTAATAACCACAGCAACCACCATGGTATCTGAAGAAGGTATTGAAGCGCTATCATTAAGAAAATTAGCATTACGCATAGGTGTATCCCGCACGGCGGCCTATCACCACTTTAAAGATAAAAATGATTTGCTATCAGCTATTGCCGCGCAAGGTTTTATTTCTTGGCAAGCACAAGCTGAGCGCCTATTTACGGATAAAAAATCATCTGAACGAGAAAAATTTCAAAATTTTGTCCACCATTATGTACACTTTGCCACGCAAAATGCCGCTATTTACCAGCTAATGTTTGGTAATACCCTTTGGAAGAAGGAAGAAAATAACAGTGAGGCAGCAAACCAAAGCTCGCAAAACTTGAAAGATGTTGCTTACCCTAGTTTTCAATATCAAGTTAAAATGATTAAAGCATGGCAACATAAAGGCATGCTACCTAGCACTGAACCTTCTTTACGGTTAGCACAAGTAACGTGGGCAACCTTACACGGTATTGCACAGCTAGTTATTGACGGTATTTATGCCGATGTCAGTCAAATTGATGAAATGTGTCAATGTGCAGTGAACCTACTGTTGGCTAGTTCAAAATAATTATCGGGCAATTATTAAACACCACTCTCCTAAACCCTCTTGTAAACATAAGGTAAATGCTTTATAAAATTATAGTTACATAGCAAAATGTAAAGAGATGTTTCACTCACTAGAGTTTTGCTTTAATTCCCCGTAATATCGAGCAATCGTGCTTTATGCAAATAAATATTTGTACCGTCAACTTTGTGCAATGAATAAAGCACCACGATACACTCTTTAAAATAAAATGAGATCCAAAAAATGAAAGCGATTATAACAAGCGCTGTCTGTTCTTCTTGGTTGCTACTTAGCGGTTGTAGCAACGGCGACAGTACCACAGCACAAAGCAGTATAGAAGCACCAGAAAAAACAATATTGGCCTCGGGCATCGAACAAGCGAACATTGACAAAAGTGTTCGTCCTCAAGACAATTTTTATCGCTATATCAATGGCGGTTGGATGAATAGCCATGAAATTCCTGGCGATAAAACCGCTATTGGCTCCTTCTATGACTTACGCGATAAGGCCGATGATGATGTAAAAGCTATTATTGAAGAGCTTGCGGCAACCGACAACTTAAAAGCAGGTTCTGACGAGCAAAAAGTAGCGGATATATTTCGATCATACATGAATAGCGAGCAACGCAACGCTGCGGGCATAGCACCTGTTCAATCTATATTAACGGCTATTAATAATATTAAAAACAAAGACGATTTAGCTAAGTTCTTTGGCACCTACTCAACCACGGGCATTACTAATCCACTAGCCTTGTATATCAGTATTGATTCAAAAAAATCAACAAGTTATGCTATTCATATCTGGCAAAATGGTTTAAATCTACCCGACAGAGATTATTATTTCAATGAAGAAGAACGCTTTGTAACTTTACGTAGTGGTTATGTAACACACATTGAAAATATGTATAACTTAGCGGGTATAGACAACGGTAAAGATGCGGCTAAAAATATTATCGCGCTAGAAACAAGCCTTGCCCATTACCATTGGACACGCGTGCAAAGCCGTGACAGCGAAAAGCGTTATAACAAATTTGCCACCGCAGATTTAAACACTATTACTGATAAATTTAATTGGCAAGCATTTTTACAAGCTGAAAAGGTTGCTAGCCAAAAAGACATTATCATCAATCAACCCGATTTTATTGAAGGCTTCGGCAAAGTATTTGATGAAACCTCAGTTAATATTTGGAAGCAGTACTTAACATTTAACACCTTGAGTGCTTTTTCAGGTTATTTGACCGCTGAACTTGATAATGAAAATTTTGAATTTTTCTCAAAACAATTAAACGGCCGACAAGAACAACGCCCACAATGGAAACGTGGTGTTAGTATTGTTAACTCAAACTTAGGTGAAGTTATTGGTAAAGTTTATGTTACTCGTCACTTTACCCCTGAGGCTAAGTCTCGCATGAGTGGCTTAGTTGAAAATTTACGCAATGCTTACGGTGCAAGTATTGATGACTTAACATGGATGTCAGCAGAGACTAAAAAAGCAGCACACGTAAAACTGGCTGCCTTCACCCCTAAAATAGGTTACCCAGACAAATGGGAAGACTATTCAAGCCTGACGATAAAATCAGATGATATCGTCGGTAATATTATTCGCTCACGTAAAGTTTCTAGCGAAAAAGAAATAGCAAAATTAAATGGCCCAATTCGTAAATGGGAATGGCACATGACACCACAAACAGTTAATGCTTACTACAACCCTCCAGCAAACGAAATAGTATTCCCAGCAGCAATTTTACAACCTCCTTTCTTTAACATGAAAGCGGATGAAGCCGTAAATTATGGTGGCATTGGCGCAGTAATTGGCCATGAAATGGGTCATGGCTTTGATGATCAAGGGAGTAAATATGACGCGACAGGTAACTTACGCAACTGGTGGACAGAACAAGATCTTAAAGAATTTTCTAATCGCACTCAGGCTCTAGTTAATCAATATGCTGATTATCAAGTATTTGATGACTTAAATGTTAATGGCGAGTTAACCTTAGGGGAGAACATTGGTGATTTATCAGGTGTTACTATTGCTTATAAAGCTTATAAAGCATCATTAAACGGTAAAGAGGCACCTGTCATTGACGGATTAACGGGCGATCAACGCTTCTTTATGGGTTATGCTCAAATTTGGCGTTCAAAAATTGTTGAGAAATCAATGCGTAACCGTGTAGCAACTGATCCTCATTCACCCGGTGAGTTCCGTGCTTTAGGCTCACTTTCAAACATGAATGAGTTCTACCTAGCCTTTGATGTTAAAGAAGGCGATGCCATGTATATCGCACCTGAAAAGCGCGTTAAAATTTGGTAATAGCAATGCTATAAAGCACGATTTATCTTTCAGTTTTCAAAAGCAGCTTCGGCTGCTTTTTTTGTTTTTTATTTTATAACACTAAACACAATTACTATTGATAATTACTCTCATTTGCATTAGTATAGCCGTATTAACTTATCATTTTTCAGGTATCATTTATGTACGTTTGCATTTGCCATGGGGTAACTGACTCACACATTGAAGCTGCAGTTGACAATGGCGCTCACACGATGAAGCAATTAAGTCAGGAATTAAAAATTGGTTCTCAGTGTGGTAAATGTTGTCAATGCAGTAAACGCGTATTGAATAATAGGCTGATGCAAATTGCCGAAGCTGAGCCTAGTGTCGCTTAATAAACTACCCTACAAGTAGCGTGTCAAAAGAGTTAATAATCAATTAAACACGCTCATAAATGATAGTACCCTTCTAAAATCTTGCACAACTTATCTTTAGCATAAAGCCTTTAAACACAGCTCAACACCAGTTTAGCCGTCTAAACATCTATAACTTGCAAAAAACAATGAACTAAGATAAATTTACGCTTGTTCTAGAGAGTGAAGTGCCTTTATATCTAATAACAAGTTAACTAAACATAGTGACTAAGTTAATAAAGAAATCTTCAACTGTGCCCGCAACTGTAAATCGTTACTGCAAAATAGCCGAAATGATAAGTCAGATACCTAGTGACACTAAACAATTACCCTATTTAATGCGTGTGGGACAACACCAGTAATTTATGTCGATACAACTACAAATTAATCAGCTTAACTGGCTAGCTACCATGGTTTTATTGCCTATTCAACGTTTATTATCCCTTACTAGCGATGATGGTAAGGAATAAATGTAGCTAGCCTTAACCAGAGTAGGACTAGATGATGATCCCTCATATCATTCGATAAATTATTGACTAACTTAGAGTGACTACATTCATAAAAGGTAAAAAAATGACAGATAAAAACATAGACCAAAAAAGTGTACAACATAAAAAGCGCATGCAAGCAGTCAAAGAAAAAGTTGACCAACGTATCGATAATGCTCAAGAAGAACGTGGTTTACTCATCGTAATCACCGGTAACGGTAAGGGTAAATCCACCTCTGGTTTTGGTACCATAGCCCGCGCTGTTGGTCACGGTCTTAATGCGGCGGTGGTGCAATATATCAAAGGTACTTGGGCCTGTGGTGAGCGAAAGTTACTTGAAAATGCAGGCGTCGGCTTTGATGTTATGGCAACAGGTTTTACTTGGAACACTCAAGATAAAGAAAAAGACATAACCGCAGCACAAAAAGTGTGGCAAAGAAGTAAGGACTTACTTTCTGATAAAAACATTGATGTGGTTTTGCTCGATGAAATAACTTATATGATCTCTTACAAATATATTGATCTAGATGAGGTTATTGTAGCATTGAACAGCCGACCTAAAGATCAACATGTCATTATCACTGGCCGAGCATGTCATCGAGCTATTATCGACTTAGCTGATACTGTCAGTGAAGTGCAGTCAATCAAGCATGCATTTGATAATGGCATTAAGGCACAAAAAGGTATTGACTGGTAAACCCGATCTTTTTTGAGCTAAAAAAAATGCCTGCCACTACCCACCATTGGTTTCCGTTAGTAACAGCGAAGGCATTTTTATTAGCGGCGATGAATCTGTTTAAGTTAGAACTAGTGGCTGGTTATTATTTTTTTTGTTGACAAAGTAGCCACATTTTTTCATTGTATTGCCGCATATAAGCAATAGTTTTTTTTCGTTCAATCCTATCTTGTTCAGTTTTAATAACATCCCCTGTTTTAGCCATATATTTTTTACCACATAAAGCGGTAGCCAACTTAACATCACTTTGTTCAAGCCCTGGTACATTAATACCACGTGTGGCTGTTACTAATAAACGGTAATCTTGATCTTTCTCAGCGACAGCCAGTGCTTGTAATAAAACAGGAGGCTCGAGCTCTTTGTTATCGGCATTATTATCTTGTTCACCTTGGCTAAAGGCAGTACTACAACTTGTCGTTGTTGAGAGAAAAAGCCATATAGCAATATATTTCAGCATAACTACTTCAACTTAGCATGATAATGACTAGCTCCAGCACCACGTATAGCTAGAATAATGAGGGCTGTTAGTAACCAAAAAATACTGCCCGACGAAGATTGTTCAGTGCTTGTCGGTACTTCTGACTCTGGTACTGGCTCTGGATCTGTTGGAATTTCTGGTTCTGGTTCTGGTTCTGGTTCTGGTTCTGGTTCTGGTTCTGGTACGACGATAGCAACAACAGTAATAGTGGCCATAAAAGTGTCACCATTTAAGTCATTTTTATGAGTAGTAATACCAACGCTAAGCGTGCCAGAAAAGTCACTAGTAGGTGTTATAGTATTACCCGCTACTGAGTAGTTATCACCATTTCCAATAGACAATGATGTGGGCGTATCACAGCCATAAGTAAACAATTCACTGGTAATCGTTAAACTTTCACCTTCATTAACTGACAAGGCTTGCTGGCTGCTAATAGCAATATCAGCACCAACTGCCGTTTTATTAAGAGTAAAGTCACCACTATTGATAGCAAAGAAAATATTATCACTACAGGCAACCTTAATCCTTGCCATGCTAGTATTGACATCATTAGCACAATAGGCCGACAAAGACACTTCAGTGCTGCCATCATTAACAACATTTGTCGCGATTTTTTGAGTAAAACTATTACCGCCATCGGTTGATAATAGAATATCTACCAAGGCACAATTAATCGGGTTAATATCAGTTTGTGCCACTTGCCAGCTTACATTCTGATTATTACTCGTCCATATATCATTTATGATAGGCGCTATAACAGCAAAGGCTTCCCCGGTATTTGCCACCGTTATTTTATTAGCGTCAAAACTAACACCACCTTCACCATCACGCACTAATAAACGAAAGTTTAATGCTCGATTTGTACTGGCAAGCACCTCACCAATGCTGGTAGTGTTGGTTAAAATACTGTCAAGCTTTGGTAGTACTCTCTCGCTATGACTAACAGGCAACCATGCACGAAATAATGGCCGGGAGCCGTCGTCAACTTGTTCAGCAACAGAAGTGCTAACAGCACCTAAGTCAAACTGTTGCCAGCTGTAAGTAAGGTTTGTGCTATCAACGTCTGTGGCACTACCCGTTAAGATAAAAGGGGTATGTGCGGGAATAGTATAATCTGCACCGGCGTTAACAATAGCAGCGTTGTTAACTTTGCCCGTGTCACTGCCACAATTATTACCGCCTCCCGTACTAATAAAGGCTCTAATTTCATCTATGGATTTACTGTGAAAAAAAGCGTCAGAGTGATTTTGTAAATTTTGGCTGCCACAAAGCCCCGCATAACTCATAATAGTTGCACCGCTCCCCACTTCATAAGCAGCACTTGCTACTCGGTTGTCGGCACAAGCCTCAGCACTGCCATTAAAAGTGTGATTAGCCCCAAACTGATGGCCAATTTCATGGGCGACATAATCAATATAAAAAGCATCATTATTAGGCGTTGATGATCCCGTAACACCATCGCCTTTTCTTTCTATACTACAAACTGACTCTAACAATGCCAAGCCGCCACCATCAGTACCAACAACATGGCCGATATCATAGCTATTGTTGCCAATAATACCATCAATGACTTGGGTATTAATTTCACCGTCATTGCTGCTATTAGCAAAAGGGTCTGTTGCTGGGTTGGTAAAAACAAGTCGGTTATTATCTGCAACCAGCTCTAGCTTAACGGCTAAATCACGCTGAAAAACTTCATTTAAACGATTTACTAAAGTCACTATTTCTGCCATGGCACTATCGACAGTGCCACCATTAAATTGGGTGTACTCTGCGGCAGTAGAGATAGCAAGCCGATAGGTTTTAATAACACTTTGGCTAGGCGCACTTTTAGCGGCGGTTAATTTATTCGCAGTGATGACACTGTCAATTGATTGCGACAAAGACAAATTAATTTCTGCGGATAGTTTTGGTTGGTGAAATTGATACTCTGCTCGGTTAGCCAGTTGAGCTTTTTTAGCTAAATAGCTTTGGTAACTATCCGTTTGATTAAACTTACGTGTCAAAGTGCGTTTCAAGCCGCGCTGCAAGCTATGTTGTTCAGATTGCCCATTCTCCTGCTCAGTAATTGAAACTATTGGTACTTCTGGCTCAATAAAAACCAATTCTCCATGGTAATTAAACATGCCATGAAAACCATTAGGGGTAATATCAAAGCGACCACTATTATTAGCGTTGCCTACTTGCACGCCAGTAAATGTTTTAATATCAGGATAAGCTTGTGCCAACTCAGCAGCCATAATACTGCTAGGTGTTAAAATAAAATCAACTAACTGCCCATCAGGTAAGGGGACTGAAATAATCGTGTCTGTATTTTTATTGAGTAGTAAAGTTCGTAATTGGATAACGTCAGTGGTGAATACTTGCAAAACGGCCTTAGCTAAGCTTTCCCCCTCCTTAGCAGCCTTCACAGATGATGGACTTTCCTGCCAATGCTTGAATTGACTGCCAGTACTGTTGGCCTTTACCACATTTATCACCGTTAATGAACAATATAAACACAGCCAACATAATACGCTAAAAAATTTAATCATAATAATTACTACTTCACTTCATCTTTATAGCAAAGATTAACGTTAATGGCATAAAAAAACCACCGACAATGCGATGGTTTTTGTTATATCTATACTCAATGACACTTCAAGACGCGAGTTTCAGGTAACATAGTATAAGCAGTTATTAGCTGCTTTTATTCTCAACAGCCTGACTCCCAAACAGCATTTGCTTAATAAAGTTAATTAAGCGTCTAAATATAACCCGAAGATCTTCAATGATCATATACAAGCTTGGAATAAACACTAAAGTCACTATCGTGGCAAATAACACCCCAAATGATAATGATACTGCCATTGGAATAACGATTTGCGCTTGTGCACTGGTTTCAAAAAAGATAATCGGTACTAAACCAATAAAGGTCGTTAAAGACGTAAGCATAATAGCTCTAAAACGCTTAGTACCTGCATGCATTACCGCATCTTTTAAACGCTCTCCACGCCTTCTGGCACTGTTAACGTAATCCACCATCACCAAAGAGTCATTCACGACCACACCAGAGGCAGCTAAAATTCCCATGATAGACAAAGCGCTCAAATCCATGCCTAGCATAAAGTGGCCCATGACAGCACCAATCACACCAAACGGGATCACCACCATGATCATGATCGCTTGTGAGTATGACTTTAATGGAATAGCGAGTAGTGAAAATATTACCATCAAGGAAATAACAAAATCTCGTAGCTGATCATCAGCACTTTCCATCTCTTCTTGAATACTGCCTGACACTTCACTTTTAACCAGAGGAAACTGTCTTAATAGCTTAGGGATATAGTTATCACGAATATCTTTAGTCACTTCAAATGGCTCCACTTGCTCCGCGTCAACACTAGCCCAAACATTAATGGTGCGGTTGCCATTTTCACGACGAATACGAGTAACACCATCGGTTAAAGTGATATTAGCAAGCTCAGATAACGGTAACTCAGCACCGTTTGGTGCTTGAATCATCACATCATCAACATGACCTACACTACTACGCTGTTCAAGCGGATAGCGTACCATCACTTTAATTTCTTCACTATCACGCAAAATACGCTGTGCTTCTAAACCGTAAAAACTATAACTCACTTGTGAAGCTATTTCGGCTAATGTTAATCCTAAGCTATGTGCTAAAGGCTTTAACGCTAATTGCACTTCTTTGGCGCTAGTTTGGCGAGAATCGTTGACATCTCCCACGCCTTTAAGTGAATTAAGCTTAGCTTTTAACTCTTTTGCAACTGCTAGCAACTGCGCGTCATTTTGACTTTCTAGTCTAAAAGCAACATCACCGTCATCACGGCCACCACCAAAAAAGTTATCACTGATGGTGAGTGACTTAACCCCTGGATAATTAGGGATTTCCTTACGCCACATATCAGCTAATTCGAAAGTATTGATAGCTCTATCTTTTGGCACAACCAATTTAACCATAACTTGACCACTGGTACGAGTGCGCAATTCAACCTGCATATCAGCAATCATGCTATTGCCATATTGTCCTTCAATGTCTTTATCTACTTTGTAGAGAATACGTTCAATATTCAGTAAGGTTGCTAGTGTTGCCTTTTCTGACGCATCAACATTCATCTCAATAGTAATACGAGGAAAATCATGCGGTATTTTAGGTTGGCCAATAAAACGTACAAAGCCACCGCCATACAAACCAGCACTCAATAGCATTAAGCTGATAAAAAACATCAATACCGCGTAACGATATTCTAGACAACGCGATAACATTGGACGGTAACTATTGGCAATAAAGCCTTTTAGCCAAACATCAACCCAGCGACGAATTCGATCCAGCGGGTTTTTAGGGTTAAACTCCTTTACTTTCATTTTGACTAAATGAGCTGGCAATATCAATTTTGACTCAATCAAGGAGAAAATCAAACATAAAACCACGACCGCACCAATGGCTTTACCAAAGGCTGATGAAGGACCTTCACCAAATAGAAACGGGACAAACACCGCAATAGTGGTTAATACCCCAAAGGTTGCTGGCATAGCTACCCGTTTAACACCACGAATAACATTATCTGTGGTATGGCCGTGCTCTTCTATTTCATCATGAGCACTTTCCCCCATCACAATCGCATCATCAACAACGATACCCAGCACTAAAATAAAAGCAAAAAGGCTGATGACATTAATGGTGACATCAACAAATTCCATCGGCATAACTAATAGCGTACCTAAAAAACAAACAGGTAGACCCATCATCACCCAAAATGCCAACCGAACACGTAAAAACAGCGCTAACATTAAAAAGACTAAAATGGCTCCACTTTTCATGTTGTCTACCATCATGTTTAGGCGACCTTCGAGGTAATAGGTCATATCAACCCATTTTTCTAGTTTTACGCCCTGTGGTAATACGTCTGCTTTATCCTTTACATAAGCTTTAACCACTTGTGCAACATCGGTAATGCTTTGATTATCAGCCGCACCAATAAAGAAAGTCACTGAGTTTTTACCGTTAAACTTAGAATATTGCAGGCCCTCTTCAAAACCATCAACAATCGTAGCAATACCACCGAGTAAAACCTTGCTGCCATCTTCTAGGGTGATAACGGGAATTTGCTCAAACTCATGACCGCGATAAGCTTGGTTTTCTACCCGTAAATTAATATAGCCATTCTCGGCGCGAATTTGCCCTGCCGACATATTGCGAGAATAACTGCGCACAGCATTGGCAACATCTTTAAAACTTAAATCATATTCCCTCAGCTTGTCTTTACTCACTTCCACCGAAATTTCATAGCCTAAACCGCTATAAAACTCTGAGACATTAATGCTAGGGAGTTGTTGAATTTCATCATGAATTTTTCGGCCTAATTCTTTTAATTCCGCATTAGTTAAATCACCATATAGGCTGATATACATAACTTCTTGAGTGAACTTTTCACGCTCAACTTTAATGCGCTCCATACCATCTGGAAAGCTAGAGATAGAGTCGATAGCTGATTTTACTTCTTCAAGCACAACCTGAGGATCGTAATCTAATTCAACTTCAAACCAACCATTTGAATAGCCACGATTAGAATAAGTGATCACGCGTTTAAGACCTTGCACCGTTTCTAATGCTTCTTCGATCTTAATAGTGATACCTTCTTCCACTTCTTGTGGTGCAGACCCCGGATAAGGGGCAACATAAGATATCCAATTAATTTTAACTTGCGGAAACATTTGTTTATCAATAGTTTTTATGGTGAGAAAACCACCAAGTAAAATGAAAACCATTAATAAGTTAGCGGCAATAGAATTACGGGCAAACCAAGCAATTAAGCCCTTGTTGGTATCAATAGAAGCATCGACAAGCTTTTCTTCAGAGGCTGCTTTTTCATCATTATCACTGTCGTTATTATCATTTTTTTCTTTATCAATAAAGGAGCTCATAACTATTCTCCCTCATTATCATAACTAGCAACGTGTGTTTTTTCATTGTCATTGCTTTTTGCTTGGCTTTCTTTTGACTCTGTTCCCTCTACGTCATTGGTTAACGCTAACTTCATCCCATTTACGGGGTAATCTAAAGCGGAAATAATTAATTGATCACCATCAAGCAAACCACGGGTAACAATAACATTGCTCCCTTGTTGGCGCGCAATTTCAATAGCGGCGTAATTAAGTTTTGATTCACCATCTAGAATGGCAACAGTACCATTAACAACGAGATAGCGAGGGATCATGCTGGCATTAGCAAGTTGCTGACCAATAATTTCGGCGTTAACATAGGTGCCAAACCTTAACGGCACGTTATCGCTTTTTGAGGAGATTTGGTAAGGGTCTTGAATTTCCGCTACTAAATAACTCATGCGACTTTTTGCATCTATCACACCTTCACTACGGGCAATATTTGCTTGCCATTGCACGGTACGACCCGCATAAGCGCCATTAAGACTAACCTTTGCTTGTTCACCTTGCTTATTTAAAAACTGCAATTGATTATCTGCCACAGGCAAACGTATTTCAGCAACCGCTGTACCTAATAATTTACCTAATTGTGTACCTGTACTGACAAAAGAGCCTAGCCCTATCATTCTACTTTCAATAATCGCATCATAAGGCGCTCTAATTTCAGTACGTTGCAAATTACGTTCAGCTCTAAGCACAGAAGCTTGCGCCGCTTTGACACGAGCAAGCTCTTGGGCTAACTGAGGCTTACGCAAACTTAGCTCGGTAGGTGATGAATCAGTGATCTGTTTCCACTCTCGCTCTGCCACTTTGCCTTGAGCAACTTCTTGCTCTAAAGCCGATCGTGCCGAAGCCATATTGGCTTGCGCATCAATCAAGGCGGCGTGATAGTCATTGGGATCAATACGAGCAAGTAGCTGCCCTTTTTTCACTAAACCACCGCGCACAAAAACATTACTTAATTCAACAATTTCACCGTTAACTTGTGCCACTAACATGGTTTCATATTTAGGTTTTACCACCCCATACGAGTCAACATGTAACGTCATCGGTGCCACAACAATACTTTTAACCGCCACCATAGGGGTTATATCTACTTCTTCTTTCTCTCCAGGCGGTTTTTTCATACTGGCAAAGCCAAAATAAGCAATGATCCCAACCGCTAAAATGGCAATAGGTATTATGATTTGTTTTTTACGAGCCACTGTTTTATCCCTTTTGAATTCAAGTGTGTGTCAATATTATTTTCATAAACAGGTAATTAAAGTCAATTACCACATTTTTTATGTGGTAAATCATAACGAATAAGTCATTGCGAAATACGACAAAGTTGTAACTGTGTATTTCAAACAATTCAAAATGCGCGCCTATTTGCCAAAAACACTAAAAAAAGTCATAACTTTATTTTTTTTGCGTTTATATCAACAACATATAAAAAATATTTTTATACTGTTTTTTATCGTTAATTATCATAGACTGAGCTATCAAATAAGTTTTTAGTTTATTTGACCATTTTCGGCGTTTTTCAAGACAGTTTTCCAAAATTAACATTGGCAAATTAACCACTCACTGACCTGAATTGTAAATACCACCAAGGAGATACCATGCTAGATAAAATTAGTCACTTTTTTAACACCTTGCTAGCCCATGAAAATAATGAAAAAAGTGATGAGCTTTCTTTAGAAATTGCTTGTACCGTGTTGCTATGTGAAGTGATGCGTGCCGATAGTGTTTTTACCGAAGCAGAGCAAGCGCAATTGAGCGCCATTTTAACTAAACAATTTGCTCTTGATGCACAAGAAGTTAGCGCCATTTTAGCACAAGCATTTGAATTGAGTGACAACGCTAATGATTTTTACCAATTTACTTCTAAACTCAATCAACACTACTCCCTAGATGAACGTATTAAAATAGTTACTTTATTATGGCAAGTGGCTTATGCGGACGGAGAGTTAGCCAGCATTGAAGAGCATATTATTAGAAAAATTGCCGACTTGCTCCACCTGCGCCATAGTGAATATATAGCGACAAAAATTGCTGCCGAAGCGTTCAAAAATCAGTTATCATAGCAAGTTGAATTTACCCTCTAATCTCAGGCAATTTTATGTCGCAAGTCAACGCCAATATTGGCAAATATAACACTCTAAACATTATCGCGGTTACCGATAATGGCGCTTACCTTAACGGCGGTGATTTAGGTGAAATTTTATTGCCTAATCGTTTTCTCCCAGGTGATAGTAAAATAGGTGATAACCTTGAGGTTTTTCTCTATACAGATTCTGCCGATAGGCTTGTTGCCACCACTGAAAAAGTTTTAGGTCAGGTCGGTGAGTTTGTGTCATTAAAAGTTGCGCAAGTAAATAAAATGGGCGCTTTTTTAGATTGGGGCTTACCGAAAGATTTACTGGTTCCTTATAACCAACAGCACACAGCAATGGAAGTGGGTAAGTATTATTTAGTGTGTATTTTTCTTGATCAACGCACTGAACGTGTAGCAGCATCAAGCAAACTCGATAAATTTATTGATGTTTGGCCTGCTGAATATCAACAAGGTGATAAAGTAAAATTAATTATCGGTGGCAAAACCGATTTAGGCTTTAAAGCAATCGTGAACGATTTACATTGGGGTTTATTATACGACAATGAAATTTTTCAGCCATTGCGTATCGGCAAAAAAATTGATGGTTATATCAAACAAGTACGTGAGGATGGCCGTTTAGATCTGCTTTTAACGCGCGGCAGCAAAAACACAGTTAATAGCTTTGCTGATAAATTGCTTGATAATTTACAAAAAAATAATGGTTTTCTGCCATTGCATGACAAAAGTGATCCAGAATTAATTCAAAGAAGGTTAGGAGTAAGCAAAAAAACCTTTAAAGCAACCGTGGGTAACTTACTGAAAAATGGTAAGTTGAGTATTGAAAAAGATGGTATTAGACTGAAGTAGCCAATTCCTTTAACTACCTCATTTATAAGCATGGCTATGGATTAGCGCAGCATAGTATACCAACCCATTAGCATGGGTAATAAAGGAAAGGCGAACATGGCAAGTATAACTGATAAAATCAGACCTGTGCCTGTACTATCTTTAAAATCTTCATCGTGTGACATCTTTACAGCTTCCTAAAAGGGCAAAAAACGTGCGCATTCTAGCGAGTAATGATATCAATGGATAGTTTTTATTGATCTATATCAAGTATAACTATTAATTATATAGATTAAAAAAGTAATAAAAGTTGTTACCGCTTTAAACTTGTTTACAAATTATTCATTCGCTAAGCACAGAAGAAAACTTTGCTTTCCACCAGCGAATAGTGATCGGCACAAAGGTGTTGAGCATGAAACAAGTTAGCATTAAGATATAAAAAACCTCCATTGATAAAATTTGATCCCGAACAAACGCTATATTCATCACTACAAAAACTAGTTCCGCACAGCCAAGTATCCCAAAACCTACCATTGAACTATCTACCCAGTTAAATTTCCTATATAGCGTGTAGCTAAACCTGCTTAAAGGCAGAAAATATTGCTGATTATATTGCTTACAGTAAAACTAAAGGTATTTCCGTTCATACCACAGCAATAAATGAACGTATTGAAAAAGTAAAACAAGACGAAGATGATTGGAAAGTGCGTGTTAACAGCTAGAAGTTTTTTTGCTAACAATCAACAAAAAAGCAGAGTTATTAAATAATTAATAGCTTCGTTACCTTGCCTAGTTTTCTTGCACAGTTAACTTGGTTTAAGCGCAACTATTTGTGCAATGGCTTGTTGAATGTCTTTATCTTGAGATTGCTTAACAAGCCCTTCAAAACTATGTAATATTTGCCAATCAGAGAACTGCTCAACTAGCTCTGTTGGCCGTAATAAAAAGTCAGGGTTTTTAGGTCGACCAAGTTGTGCTTGTTGTTCGGTGAAGGTTTCATAAATAATCATACCGCCAGGCTTAATTGCCGCTTTTAGCTGTGCAAACAGCTGACGGTGTAAATATCTAAAAACCATAACAGCGCTAAATGCTTTACCTTGCAGTGGTGAGCTATGCTCTATTTCAAAGTCTACTTGCCAGCTTTGTGCTAGAGATTGTTGATTTTTGCTGAGGTTAGCTAAAGACAACTCCACATTTTTCAATGCCTCGCTTTTAACATCCGCAAACGTTGTAGGAATATTATGTTCAATTAAAAAAAGGCCATTGCGTCCATTACCACAAGCAAGATCAAGCACACTACTTTGCTGCTCAGCATGTAAACCTTGCAAACGAGTTAAGTACTTATCTAACAAAGGAGAATGGGGCAATTTCAATGGCCTTATCAAGTCAATACGGAGCCAGTTTAACAAATTAATATCAATTAAAAGCTGCCACGAATACCAAGACTAAAGCTACGCCCAGGTAATGGTGCATCTTCTTTTAAGAAGGATGAATGTACAAAGCCTAGTTCATCGGTTAAATTTTGGCCTTTAACATACAAAACAATATCATTATCCATAATATTTAAACCCGTATTATTTAAATAATAGTTAAAGTTGAAATCAACAATCGTATAAGCCGCTGTTGCTGTTTCAAGTTGTGCAATATTATCTTGCTCAAAATAATGGTTCACTGAAATTTCACTTGCAAAGCTATTCGCTTGATAATTAAGTGACGAGCCTAATCGCATAGGAGGAGTACGTGGCAAATAGTCACCATTAGTCAATTTAGCATTAACGTAATCACCAAAAACGGTTAATTTTAATGGACTTGAAATTTGATAGGCAACTTCTGCTTCTAAGCCATGCATTTCAACGTCAGATTGTTGATAGATTAATATGGGTAAACCTTCTTCTTCGCGATCATCATCTTCTTCATCATGCTCTTCGTGACTATCTTCAAAAAATAACCCGGTATATTGTTGGAAGTAAAAGTCATCAACTCGATTATAAAAAGCACTCACTACAAAACCAAAGTCGCCTTCAAACTTACGCCAAGTTAAATCGATACTATGCGAGGTTTCTATTTTTGGTGTATTTTCAGCTAGCTCCACATGAATCTCATCGCCATGCTCATCATGCTCTTCTCCATGCCCCTCGTCGTGATCTTCTTCAATATGTAAATCAAACATAGCACCCACTTCGAATGTATTGGTACCAATATGGGGGCCGAATGAAAATAATTCAGCAGCCGAAGGAGCTCGTTGTGAAAAAGCAAGAGATAAGCCTAAGTTATAGCCCTCTTGAAAATCCCAGACAAAGCCAGCCGAAGCACTTACTGGAGTGAAGTCTTGTTGTTCGAATGACACTAGCACTTGTTCATGATCATCAAAGCCAATTAGCGTATCATCAGCCTCAATTGATACCTGTTCAATTCTAGCGCCTAATTGCACTAAGACACTACCAAAGTGTTTTTCTTCAAGCCAAACAGCGGCAAAGCTATCTGTTTTTGAAGGTGGAGCGAAAGCTTCATCACCAATAGCTTCAAAATCTGAGCCTTTATAGTGTAAAGTCCAAGCCCCTTTCCAACCTTGGTATGTTTGATGATACAGATCGACTTTAAGCTCACTACTTTCATTATTAAAAGTCGTTCCTATAGCGCCATCTTCAATCTCTTTATGTTGATAATCTGTATAAGCAAATCTTGCTGAAACTTGTTTAAGGAAATTATCATCAAAGTTAACTTCACTCAGCAGTTGTACTCTATCTTGTCGCATTTCGGCACTGGTACCTTCTTCATGTTCATCATGCTCTTCTTCACCATGATGCTCATGACCTGGAACACCATAATCTTTGCTTATGCTACCGTATGAGAAGCCAACGAAACCTTGATCAAATAAATAACTTGAGCCAATAGTAAAGCCACTAGATTCAGAGTAGCTATCGGCAAGTGTACCTGAATTTTCCTCTTCTTCATGTTCTTCATGTTCTTCATGTTCTTCATCATGATCTTCTGCTTCAAAATCTTTAGGTAGCTTATAATTACCTGCATCGCGCCAATAGCCGTCAAGGTGTACCGCAAATTTCTCTCCGCCTATTTCTAAGCCTTTTTGTAATGATAGGCCTGCTTGTTTTTCGTCAGAGCCATCGTTATATTGTAACAACCATTCAGCCATAGTCTCATTTGACGTTGGTACCCTGTTATCAACGACATTAACAACACCACCAATAGCACCGCTGCCATAAAATAATGTTGATGGTCCACGCAATACTTCAATTTGTGTTGCTGTACTCGTTTCGGTTGATACTGCATGATCGGCGCCAACGCGTGAAGCATCCCCAGCATCCAAGCCATTTTGGGTAATTAAAACTCTCGGCCCGTCTAAACCACGGATAATAGGGCTACTTGCAACCGAGCCATAAAAGCTTGAGTGAACACCCACCTCATTCTTTAACGTTTCACCTAGCGTAGATGCTTGTTTTAGTTTTAAGTCATCTCCTGAAATAACATTAACAGGCAAAGCTGACTCAATAGTTGAAGAGTGTAATGGTGTCGCATAAACGTCCATCACTTCCATAACAGAAGGGAAAAGTTGAATAACAATACCTGCAATATCATCTTTTTTAAGGGTGATATGTTGGTTGCTATGGGCATAATTTTTAGCACTAACATGCAGCTCAACATTACCGGCTTTCAACTTTGAAAAAGTAAAGTAACCTTGGCTATTACTGATCACCTTTTGTTCATTACCATTAATTTTAATGCTGGCTGAATTAATAGCTTTTCCTTGTTGATCAATTATTTGTCCTGAAACCTTTTGTGCCAATGAATTGGGTAAATAGCTCAGTGTGGTAACCGATAAACATAATGAGCAGGCAGTCGCTAGCTTACTTTTTGAGAATTTTTTTAACAACATGGGGTATTCCAATAAAAATATAAATATTGTGCTCAATGAACCACCTCGGCTTAAGAACCCAAGTATAAGAAACACTAAGCAATGTAATAATGATTAATTTATTGAAATATGGGTGGCGCTCTTAACTGAGGTTGAATAAAGTGACTAACTTTACCGTGAACTCTCGTTACTTTTTGAAGTTTAAGGTTATAACTCGCAACATAATGAAAACGAATTTGGGGTAATTCTGGCGCCGTGTCTACACCTTGATGGCATATATAACACTCTTGCTGCTCAGAACTAAGGGAGTGCTCGGTTAAATGGTCAGCATGAACAAGCGTTGACGTTAAAAACAACAAAACAATAACCATGAGTGCCAAAGCATTCATGGTTATTAGTTTATTCGTCGAGTGTCGACTTGCTTGGGAAAATAACGTCATATTAAAAGTGATAATATAACACTATAATTTTATCTACAAGCGCTTTATCCCTGCAATATTTCGAAGACTATTCCAAGGCTAGAGCTCAAAACAACAATTCAAAGCTACAGTTCAAAGTAGTCTTGGAATACTTTATAAAGTTCAGTGCCTTGATTCACACTCGCCGAAGCAAAATGTAAAATAGGGAGCACTTGCCTATCAAGGCAAATATTGTGCAAAGGACTACCACTACCATTGGCACTGTCGTCTACGCAGTAATTATCCATTCTTAAAATACGCGCTAATGGCTCACCTGCGGGTAATGGCTTACCAAACTCAGCTAAGTAATCCACCATACCACCCATTGGAGAGTATAAAGCTTTGTAATCTTTAAGATAACAACCGTAACGCGTCATTTTTTGTGGCGTGAAATGGCTACCGCTGATCGCCCCTTTATATTGTAAATAACTTAATATGCTCAGCGCGTCTTGATGAGCAACATCTAAGTCAATTTGCTCTTGTGAACCAAGCTCAACCGTAAAACTTTCTTTAGCAAAAGCACCCTCACCCATGACAAAATTTCGCCCTAAACCTTGATAAGCTTGTTGCAAACTCCACCATGGGCAAAAGGTGGCTTCATCCATCGCGCCATCAAAATCATTAGGGATAAAAATAGTATGAGGAATGTCAAAATAGCTAGCACTGCTTTTTATATACTCAGGACAATATAAATGTTTGCTCGAAATAGGCCCGGTATGTAAGTCGAGTACTAAGTCAGCTTGGTGGGCCATGAGTTGTAATTGGTAAGCAATGCGTTGACCTGTGGTTAGTCCCCAAATATTGTGATCAAGCTTTTGTTCAATTTGATCTATTAATAACTGTTGGAAACTAGCCTGAATTTTTTCTTGCGATGCATCAATGTGTTGCTGGGCAAAAGGCTCAACAATCGTTTCGTCAAAGTGATACATTCTGTTCCAGTTCACGCCTGTGATTGGGTCAAACCGTCCTAAAGTATATTCACCATTTTTATGATTACAAGCAACAGGGTTGGCATAAGGAACCAATGTCAAATTACTTTGAATATCACAGTGTTTAAGTAATTCCAGCAACTGAAAAATAACCGCGTTACCCTGTACTTCAGCACCATGCATATTCGCTTGAATATAAACATTTGGCGCTTTATTTTGTTGAGCAGCTTGCGAACAAGTTGGCGCGTATTCATACCTGTATACGGGTACCGTTAATTTTGCACCACTGGCCATTTCACCCACGTGCATAACACTTTTTTTGAAGGTATTAGCCTTGAAGGAATTCATAATATTTTTCCTATATCGTAACGGTTCACCACCGAGTCGCAATGCTTCACAGAGGGCTCTTCGAGCCTACACAGAGACTTTGCTATGTTCGGTGTAGTGCGTTAGTACCTCTGTGGTAAATATTTCTAAGCTAAATAAATACCTTATTTCAATCTGTTTTTTAAGCAAGATAGGCACTAGCAGGTTGTGCCGATCTCACTTCAATAAAGTCACCATTTTCGATAACATATTCTGCTGCTAACTGGTGACACAAGAAAAATGGCATACTTTCAGTAAAGCCATACGCGCCACAATAACCAAACACTAATTGATCACCCACATTCACATCTTGCGGTAGTGAAAGGTGACCTAATTTATCCATACTAGTGCATAAAGGCCCATGAATATCAAAGGTTTGGCTTTGAACACTTGATTGACGAAGCAAAGTCACCGGAAAGGGTTGCTCAGTAATTGCTGGGCGAATAATATGATTAATACCCGCGGCTAAGACGAGTTGCTCTTGATTGTAATTCATTTTTCTATCAACCACAGGCACAACATAATAGCCACACTCAGCCACCGCAAAACGACCAAGTTCAAGCCAGAGTTCATCAACACCGGCTTGTGCTTTAATATCGGCTAAATCAGTAATGATTTGCTGCCATGACAAAGTATTGCCATGGCCCTGCCCTTCACCTAAGTAATCAACACCTAAGCCACCGCCTAAATCAAGAATTTTTAGCTCCATGCCAATATCTGCAGCAAGCTTAGTTAACGGTGCAACCATTTGTCCCCATAGTGAATACATTTTTTCATTACTGAGCATATTGCCCCATTGAAATATATGTAAACCGCAAACATTTAAATTAGGATAATCACTGACTTGCACACTCTGCCACGCTTGCACTGATAAACCAAACGGCGTTAAGCTATTACCCCCTAACGGGTTTTTCTCACCCTCTGGCCACTGCAATTGCACTCTAAGCAAAACCTTGGGTTTATCGGTAATCGCTAATTCAGTGACCACTTCATTTAACCAAGTCAGTTGATTTAAGCTTTCCAGCACAAAAGTTCTGACCCCTTGCTTAATGAAGGCATTGAGTTGCTTTTTCGATTTAGCAGGACCCGTATTAAGCACGCGAGCAGGGTTAATGCCTTGCGCCAATACTTGCGCTAACTCACCTGAGCTGGCAACATCAAAATCAAAGCCTTCATTATCAAGGGTTTGAATGATTTTTGACAGAGGATTCGCTTTCACCGCAAACCAAAGCTTAATAACGTCTTGCTGTTGTAGCTGAGCAAGGTGCTTTTTTAATGCATCCAGTTGATAAACAAAATAACCTTGCTCATCTTCTGGAGACTCATGCGCTAATAAAGGGCTTGCAATGCTGGTGTCAAACCAAATGGGTTTAGTGGTCATAATTTTTATTTAAATAATTCAATATGATAGATAATTGTTAATTATTCAGCTTAAGCTGTATGGTTCAAGTTAAAGGAAAAAGCACGGAGTTGATGACTATCATTACCCCGTACATCCTGTACTTCACCTTTCAGGCCACCCTTCGGATGTTCAAATTATTTCCAGAAGAATTTGTGAGTACTTTTGACGCCTAAATTGGACTATACAGCAACAAGATGATTAGTTAACGCAGAATAGACTCTAGCTCTAACGACGCATCACTTTGCTCGTCACGATATTTAACGATTAGTGCACAGGCCATGTTCAAACCTTGTGCTTGTGCCCATTCACCTTTCACTGGGCGAGTACCCGGTACAACAACGGCGCGTTCAGGAATTTCAGCGCCTTTTTCGCGCATCACTTGATTAACACAATCGTATACTGACACAGATTTAGATAACGAAACACCCGGCGCTAAGACCGCACCTTTTTTCACGACAATGCCTTCAACGATAACAACACCCGCACTTAAAAAAGCACCATCTTCAATAATAACAGGGCTAGCACCAATTGGCTCTAACACTCCACCTATTTGAACGGCAGCTGAGACATGAACATTACGACCCACTTGAGCACATGAGCCAATGAGTGCATGACTATCAACCATAGTGCCGCTATCAACATAAGCACCAACATTGATATAAGCTGGTGGCATAATAATAACGCCTTCAGCAACATAAGCGCCTGCGCGCACCGATGAACCACCTGGTACTAAACGCACACCGTCTTCGGGTGAAAATTGTCGGGCTGGCAAATTATCTTTATCAACAAAGCCTTGGTAGTTACCAGCAAAACTAATATTAACACCCGCTTTAAATGCCGCTAAAATTCCTTGCTTCACGGCAACATTGGCGTGCCAGTTGCCATTTTCATCTTGATTTGCCGCACGCAATGCGCCGGTTTCTAACTGTGCTATTACATCTTGCCAGTTCATGCGATATTCCTATTTTCAATTGCTTCGATTAAAGAAGCTTGGCTAAAAGAAGTTTGGCTAGCTTGTGCTAACCACTGATTAATTTGTTCATCAAAAGCCAATAACTCGGTGCTATCGGTTAATTCTAAGTGGGTTAAAGGCGGACGTAACATGGCGCTACTAATTGTTTTTTGTTGTTGCATCAACACTTTAACGGGAATAGGATTGGCGACACAAAAAAGTGCATCCACGGCATTGTTCCATAACGGAAACAGCCCTTGTGTTTGCCCTGCTAAGCATAGCTCTACATACGTTTTTGTCGCGACTGGCCAAACATTAGCACATACCGATACCAAGCCTTTAGCACCTGCTGGCACCAAATAAGGCAGCATGGCATCTTCACCACTGTATAGTTCAATATTTTGACAATGCTGACGGTAGCTAAGAAATTTATTGAGATCACCGCTAGCTTCTTTCATTGCCCAGCAGTTAGGATGGTCTTGTACGTTTTGTACTGTGGCAATAGGAATTTCTATACCGCTGCGCGAAGGTACGTTATAAAGCATACATGGAAATTTTGCCGCATCTAGCAAAGCTTTAAACCATTGAGTTTGGCCTACTACTCCTGGTTTTGCATAAAGTGGTGTCGCCAATAAATAACTGTCAATATTTAAGGTATTACAACGATTAAGCCAATTAAGTTGCTCTGCTAAGTTATAACCACCAACAGCGACCATTAAGGGCGTATTAAGTTGTAAGTCACAAACAAATTCAACAATACTTAACTGTTCATCGCTGGTTAAGGCTAATCCTTCACCAGTACTGCCAAGTAGTAATAAACCATTGCCCGCTTGTGCTTGAGCTATGGCTATATGTTGTAAACTAACAAAGTCAATTTGATCATTTTCAAGAAATGGCGTCACTAACGCTGTCCATAACGGACAAGCATCAAGATTTCTTTCGCCAAGAGCTTTGGAGGTGATGTTATTAGATGATTTAAGATTCATTGTTCTCGAACTCATTAATTTCTGCCATTAGCAGATTAGTTCGGAGAACTTATAGGCATTCACAATGAGCCGAGCAAAAACAACGTAGTGTTAACTGGAAGTTAACTAAGTGTTCACTGGCTTTTATGCAAAGGCCAGAAGCTCTCCACTCAATTATTAACTTAGCCAAACTAAGTTAATAACAGTGACAGTCGTTGGGATTCAGCCCAACCAACCGATAAATACTTTATCAAATAATACCAATCTCATTAATTAATGAGATTGGTATAAGTATTTATCTCGGCGTTAATCCCCCTCATTACCATTAGCAGAGTTTGATCTCTGGGTGACATGTTCATTATCCAACAAACAAAATCACAATGATAACTACCTGGTTAACGCTCCTCTTCTGGCCCCTTTTGAGCTTTATGATTTCAAAAAACCACAAAGTCAGAATTAGGGACGACGCTATTTAAGCATTTTTAGCGCTTTTATGTCAATCTCGAAAAATTCTAATTGTTGATTAAAGTGCGAATAACGTAGAATACTATCTTCTATCTTATTCACAACTATTCCCTTTTATGTCAACGTCAAACATCAGCCAAGTCTTATTACGCAATAGTAAATCATTCTCTGCAAGCACGCCGTTATTTATTAATTTAATGAGTGACGGTTTTATTGAACACTATTTAGTCGAGAATCCAAACGCGAATATAAGCTGCTACAACACTAATTTCATTAATTATATTGCCATCAACAATCAATTTAAAGGGCAAGTAACTGCCAGCTTCACCAGTGAATACCACAGCGATGTAAAGCATGATTTGGTCATTATTAATTTTCCTAAAAGTAAAGGTGAACTCGCCTTTACTCTCGCCATGATAGCGCCCTACTTACTCGCTGATGCTAAAGTTATTTTTGTGGGTGAGAAAAAAAGTGGCGTACAATCAGCCCAAAAATTATCTCAACACTTTTTGAGCCATTGCCAAAAAATAGATGCCGCCCGTCACTGTTTGGTTTTTGCTGGCATTATAAACAATGAAAATTTAAAGCAACCTTTCAACCTTGATGACTGGTTTAAAAACTATCAAATTAACGTCAAAGGTATTGAGCTAACCATTGCCTCATTACCGGGGGTTTTTAGTCAAAGTAAGCTTGATGTCGGCACCGCCTTGTTACTAGATAACTTACCTCAAGACATGCAGGGTAAGATATTAGATTTTGGCTGTGGTGCCGGTGTTATTAGTTGTTTGATTGGTAAAAAGTTCCCTCAAACGCAATTATCATTACTTGATGTTAGCGCACTGGCAATCGCTTCAGCGAAAAAGACACTGGCACTCAATGGTTTATCTGGTGATGTTTTTGCTTCAAATAGCTTATCTAAAGTAGAAGGGAAATTTCAACATATTGTTGCTAACCCTCCTTTTCATCAAGGTACAAAAACAAGTTATCAAGCAACAGAAAAATTTCTACAAAATGTTGATATGCACATGAAAAATAAAGCGGACATCACCATTGTTGCTAATAGTTTTTTACAATATTTACCCATAATGAAACAATATATCGGAATAACGCGAACACTGATCAATAATCAGGGGTTTACCGTTTACTATTGTCATAAGAATTAGGAGATAACTTGAAATATCACTTTTTTTCAACGATGGTAAGAGTATGAAACCAATTAATAAGCTGACTTCTAGTTGGCAATTCTTGCTAACCAGTATTTTAGTCGTGGTAACAATCATAGTGGTAACGATACTGACCAGTGCTATTTTTGTTGCCCAAGAGCGAGAACAATCACAATTAGAGCAAAATACCACCGCTTGGGCTAAAGCTTTAGCGCAGCTAAGCGCGCCTTACTTAAAAGAAAACATGAAAGACGGCAAAAAAAAATTAAAAGAACAATTAAAACAAATAATTACAGCTCCTTACATTAATTACATTCATGTTTATGCGAGTCAAGATAACCAGCCAGTAAGCTTCTATACAGAGTTTAACCAAAGTGTTTATTACCCTGGCATTCCAGATAAAATTAACGATATGAATAAATTCACTCAAATAAACCATCAAAAAAATTTCCTAGAACTTATTGTTAAAATAGAGCAAAATCAACAAGTTTATGGCTACTTGTATATTCAATCTAATCTAAAAGGCGTGAACAATTTCATTGAAAAAATAACTTATATAGCCTTACTATTTTTCATGTTTGGCATAATATCTTCTATTTTTTTAGCGCTTGCTATCCAAAAAAGAATCAATAGACCTATTAACACTATGATTGAGTCAATTCAGAAAATATCTCAAGATAAAGACTATAGCCAAAGATTAAGTGAGCTGCCGTTAATTGAACTGGATATTTTGGCTAAAAATATCAATATATTACTTAGTCGAACCCAAAAACATATAACCAAACAAGATGAAATACATCAGCAAGATTTATTAGAAAATAGCCATTTAACAAACAAAGTAACCGCCCGCACAGATGCATTAAAAGAATCTAATCAAGAGCTACTTTCCACCCTAGAAAAATTACACCAGTTTCAAGGACAATTAGTTGAAAATGAAAAAATGGCTTCCTTAGGCGATATGGTTGCGGGGATTGCTCATGAAGTTAACACCCCTATAGGCTTGGGAGTAACAGCCTCTTCATTAATGTCTGACAAACTCCATGAAATAAAACAAGCGTTTGAAGATCAGACCTTAAAATCGAGTCAATTGAAGAAATTTTTATCTCAAGGCCAAGAAAATTTAGCCATTATTTATCGCAACCTTGAGCGAGCGGCAAAATTGGTTTCTAGCTTTAAAAAAGTAGCCGTTGATCAATCAAGTGCTGAAACTCGTCAGTTTAATGTCAAAGAGTTAGTTGGAGAGGTTCTATTAACGCTAAAAGCAAAGCTTAGTGAAAAACAAGTCAATGTCACTGTTGAGTGTACTGAGCAACTCGTAGTAGAGAGTAAACCTGGACCTATCAATCAAATACTTATTAATCTTATTATTAATTCTATTATTCATGGTTTTGAACATAAAGTTGACGGGAACATTAAAATTTCGATTATGTATTTAAGCCAGCAGCTGCACATTAATTATCAAGACGATGGCATGGGTATAGATGAAAATATTAAAACAAAAATATTTGAGCCCTTTACCACCACAAAACGTGGTAGCGGTGGTAGTGGCTTAGGTCTGCATTTAGTCTATAATCTAGTGGTTCAGGCATTAAATGGCCACATTGATTTCGAGTCAAGTAAAGGTAAAGGAAGCAGTTTCGACATAACCGTGCCGGTTATCTTAATCTCTGATTAATAAGTTATTAAAGAAATGTAACCGCTCACCACCGAGCTGCGATGCTTCACAGAGAGATTGTTATTCTCGGCATAATACGTTAACACTTGGTGCTCGTGTGATAAATATTTTTCAGCTGAATACAAAAAAAGAACCCTTTATGAGCTTATTTTTATAACAAATACATTAATATTATTGTTATTTAATACATACTTAATTACAATAGTTAACCAGATGTTAACTATTCCCTAAAGAGCAACGGAAATAACATGGAAAATTATCAAATCCTTATTGTTGAAGATGAAGACGTAACGCGTTTTAATTTACGTAATTTATTTGAAGCGGAAGGTTACCAAGTCTTTGAAGCAATTGATGGTGAAAGTATGGCAACAATGCTCAACCAACAAGCCATAAACCTTGTTATTATGGATATAAATTTACCCGGAAAAAATGGTTTATTACTTGGCAGAGAACTCGCAAGCAATAAAAATTTAGGCTTAATATTTCTCACCGGGCGCGATAGCGATATTGATAAAATTCTAGGACTAGAAATTGGTGCTGATGACTATTTAACTAAACCATTTAACCCTAGAGAGCTGACTATTAGAGCGCGCAACATTCTTAGTCGCATCGGTCAAAATGGGGGAGAGGATGAAACAGAGCAAGCCGTAATCTCCTTTAATCAATGGAACTTAAACGGTAACTCTCGTGAAATGACTACTCCCAATGGAAATATAATTGCTATTCCTCGCGGTGAGTATAGAGCGTTAAGGCTATTAATTAAAAACGCTGGTCAAATTGTTTCCAGACAAGAATTGATTAAAGAAATGACCGGACGAGATCTACGCAGCAATGACAGAACAGTTGATGTCACCATACGTCGATTGCGTAAGCACTTCGAGTCGGATGCTGCAACACCCGAGCTAATCAACACCATTCATGGCGAAGGTTATCGCTTTGTCGGTAAAGCGGATTAACTCATACCAAGCGACTTCAAAGTTCAGCTAGTATTAAATACTTTTTAGCCAAGTATTAAAATCAGCAATCGCCTGGTTATTATGATTATTAAGCTCAGCTAACTGCTGAGTTTTTTTTGTTATACCGTCCACAGATTTTTCCATAACCACTAATCTGGCATGTAAAGACTTTAAACCGGCACTACCTGCTGCCCCCTTCATTTTATGGCAATTTTCTCGCCATAACTCGTCGTTATCACATAATAAGGCCGACTCAATATCAGCCAAATAAATCAGTGATTGTTGACTGTATAGCGCGAACATTTTCTTGACAATATCCTGCCCTAAACTTTGCATATAACCATTTAGAAGCTCATTGTCTAACGATGATAATTCATTATCTATATCCACACGATATTCCTTGTCAAAATTTCTAACTCAGTCTACCAATATTTAATTGTTATAACCAATACCCATATTACTTCTGTATTTTGAAGTAGTATGGGTATTAAAAATAAGATAGAATGTGCGCCTTTGAATTTACTTGTTGCGTGGTTTTTTAGCTATCATCGCGCGACCTTAGTTAAGTAGCTATAGCTTAAAGCGGAGTTCTAATGCCGACATCAATGCCTGATATTGCCAATCATACCACAGCTCAAACAGAGGGAACGCTAGACTGGGTTGGGATGAGCAATATTGAAATGCCTATCATGGTTGCCTCAAAGGGTGAGAGCGAGCGTATGGTTTCCGCTCATGTAGATGCGTTTGTAAACTTAACAGAAGCACAGGCCAAGGGCATACACATGTCACGCCTTTATTTGCTTCTTGACGAATTATCAACCAGTAATATACTTAATTATCAAAGCTTAGTGACCTTACTTGATGGCTTTATTAGTAGTCACAGCGATTTAAGTGATCAAGCAAAAGTTGTTTTTAGCTTTGACTATCATCTTCGTAGAAAATCTCTCGTGAGCGGTAAAGAAGGCTGGAAAGCATACCCTGTTACATTAACGGGTCACTTTAACCAAGGAAAGCTTGCCATAGAAATGGCCATTGATGTGCGTTATTCATCAACTTGTCCATGCTCTGCCGCTTTAGCTAGACAGTTAATCCAAAAAGCATTTCAACAAAAGTTCTCTGAAAGTCAACTTGATTTAGAAACCATACACGAATGGCTTGGTACCACAGAAGGAATAGTGGCTACCCCACATTCGCAACGCTCTGTGGCAGAAGTAAAAGTAAAGCTTAATAACAATATCAGTGATTTTCCTATTACTGATTTGGTTGATTTAGTTGAAAGTTCATTACAAACACCTGTTCAAGCAGCCGTTAAACGTGAAGATGAACAAGAATTTGCACGCCTAAACGGTCAAAACTTAATGTTTTGTGAAGATGCTGCCCGCCGTTTACAATACAGCATGAACCAAGCACCGGCGTTTGATGATTTTTGGTTAAAGATAAATCACCTTGAATCATTACATGCTCATGATGCAGTGAGTGTAACAACTAAGGGTATTGCTGGCGGTTATCAACCGTAACTAACCATAACAGTAATGGCTAATAAGTAACGAGAGGCACCATAATCTCACCTCTCGTTCACTACTTGGCATTATTATCTTTTGCATATCTTCAGCTTAACCACAAAAAATCCGTGGTGTACTCCTGTACAGAACGTAATAAATTCTCGACGTAAGCTCTAAGAGTCCTCTATGCTGCTTGGTGGTGATAACAGTGACTTATTTGCTTTTTTTATTGCTTATAAACTTATCAAAATAAACACCGTAATCTTACCTAAAAACCTAAAAATCAATAAACCTCAATAAAAACAAAACGAATATTTTTCAAAACAAAAAACAAAAAATAAAATCCATCACTAGATGTGTCAACCCATATTGAGTAAATGCTCTAATCCTTATTGACCTTTCCCCGACAAATAGGTAATCTAAGTAGTCCATCTTGGAATAAAAACAGGGTAGTTACGCGTTTTTTCATACCCCTATTCTTTTTATCCTGTTCACTGAGTGGCTTTCTATTAAGAGACACTTTTTTGGAGACAATTATGCAGCTTTATGATCACAGCGTTCAACGCGAAAATTGTGGTTTCGGTTTAATAGCCCATCAGCATGGCGAAGCTAGCCATAAACTAATTAAAACCGCTATTTCAGCCCTTGATCGTATGCAACATCGTGGTGGTATTGCTGCAGATGGTAAAACGGGTGATGGTTGTGGTTTATTATTACAAAAGCCTGACAGCTTTTTCCGCGCTGTTGCCGAAGATAATGGCTGGAAGCTAGCTAAAAAGTACGCTGTCGGCATGATCTTTTTAAATCCAGACCCTGTTGCTGCTGCCCTATCTAAAAAAATATTTTCTGAAGAATTTGCTAACGAGAGTTTAACTTTGGTTGGCTGGCGCACTGTACCTACTGACACTTCGGTGTTAGGTGATGCCGCCATCAATAATATGCCCACCATTGAGCAAGTATTTGTCAATGCGCCTCCTGGATGGCGTAACCGTGACTTAGAGCGCCGTTTATATATGGCACGTCGCCGCGCAGAAAAGCGCATAACCGATGACGTGTTTTATGTGGCTAGCCTATCTTGTTTGGTCACTATCTACAAAGGCTTAATGATGCCTAAAGATCTAGCTAATTTTTATTTAGATCTTGCTGACATTCGTATGCAAAGTGCTATTTGCGTATTTCATCAGCGCTTTTCCACCAATACCTCGCCACAATGGCATTTAGCTCAACCATTTCGCTATCTTGCTCACAATGGTGAAATTAATACCATTAATGGTAACCGCCAATGGTCTCGTGCCCGTACTCATCGTTTTAAATCGCCTTTATTGCCTGATTTACAAGACGCTGCCCCCTTTGTTGGTCAAACAGGCTCAGACTCATCATCACTCGATAACATGCTAGAATTACTTTTAGCTGGCGGCATGGATTTATATCGCGCTATGCGTTTGTTGATGCCTCCTGCGTGGCAAAACAGTACCTTGATGGATGATGAGTTACGCGCATTTTATGAATTTAACTCCATGCACATGGAGCCATGGGATGGCCCTGCTGGTGTGGTAATGACTAATGGTCGCCATGTTGCCTGTAACTTAGACCGAAATGGCCTACGCCCAGCTCGTTATGTTATTACCCGTAATGGCTTTATTACCCTCGCCTCAGAAGTCGGTATTTGGGATTATGGTGAAGATGAAGTGGTTGAAAAAGGCCGTGTCGGCCCTGGTGAAATGCTGGCGATTGACACCTATACTGGTAAGCTATTCAACTCAAGTGATATAGACCAAGATTTAAAAGAGCGTCATCCCTACCGCGAATGGTTAGATAAAAACATTCGCCGTTTAGTGCCATTTGACGAGTTAGAAGCCAATCAAATTGGTGTGCGCGTTTTCTCTGATAAAGAAATCAACCAATACCATAAAATGTTTAATTACAGCTATGAAGAAATTCAACAAGTGATTAAAACATTGGCAGAAAATGGTCAAGAAGCTACAGGCTCTATGGGTGATGACACCCCAATGGCCGTTTTATCAAGCCAACCTCGCATCCTATACGATTATTTCCGTCAGCAATTTGCGCAAGTAACTAACCCACCTATTGATCCGCTGCGTGAGCGTTATGTTATGTCACTTGGCACTTGTATTGGTCGTGAGCATAACGTTTTTAACGAAACCTCTGGTCATGCCGATCGCATGTTGTTTTCAACACCGGTGTTAATGTATACCGGTTTAAAACAATTACGTGAACTAGATCCTGAGCATTACCGCTCAGACACTTTAACCTTAACTTATGATGGCGATGAAGGTTTAGAAGCCGCTATTATTCGTTTGTGTGATGAAGCGACAGATTTAGTACGCAACAAAAACACCGTTATTTTAGTACTTTCTGACAGACAAATTCACCAAGGCTTATTAGTGATTCCTGCGGCTATGGCAGTAGGTGCGGTGCAAAAGCGCTTGGTTGATGAACAACTGCGTTGCGACTCAAACATTATTGTTGAGACAGCATCTGTTCGTGACTCGCATCAGTATGCGGTACTCCTTGGTTTAGGTGCTACCGCTATTTACCCTTATTTAGCTTTTGAAACTATTGAACAATTAGTTGAGCAAGGCCAAATCAAGTTAAGCGCTCGTGATGCAGTGGTAAACTACCGTGAAGGTATTAACAAGGGCTTGTTAAAAATACTCTCTAAAATGGGTATTTCAACCATCGCCAGTTATCGCTGTGCTGGCTTATTTGAAGTTATTGGCTTAAACGATAACATTATGGCGCTATGTTTTAGCGATTTACCAAGCCGCATTCAAGGCGCCGATTTCAGCGATATTGAACAAGATTGTATCAATTTAGCCCGTAAAGCTTTCTTACCTCATCAAAAAATGAGCCACGGTGGCTTACTTAAGTATGTGCACGGCGAAGAATATCACGCCTATAACCCTGATGTAGTTAACTACCTACAACGCGCGGTACAAAGTGGCAATTATGATGATTACCGCCAATATGCTGATGAAGTTAACAACCGTCCTCCCGCCATGCTACGCGATTTACTCACACTAAAAGACGACTGCGATGCTATTGATATCGCACAAGTTGAAAGTGACAGTGACATGTATAAACGCTTTGACTCTGCCGCGATGTCTATTGGTGCCTTAAGCCCAGAAGCACATGAAGCATTAGCGATTGCCATGAACCGCTTAGGAGGTAGTTCAAACTCTGGCGAAGGTGGCGAAGATGAACGTCGTTTTGGTACCGTGAAAAATTCACGCATCAAACAAATTGCCTCAGGCCGTTTTGGGGTAACACCACATTACTTAGTAAATGCTGACGTATTACAAATTAAAGTCGCCCAAGGTGCTAAACCGGGCGAAGGCGGACAATTACCGGGCGATAAAGTATCACCATTAATTGCCAAACTACGCTACTCCGTGCCGGGGGTAACATTAATTTCACCTCCGCCACATCATGATATTTATTCTATCGAAGATTTAGCTCAGCTTATTTTCGATTTAAAACAAGTAAACCCCAGAGCCGTTGTGTCAGTGAAACTCGTTTCAGGCCCGGGTGTTGGTACAATAGCCGCAGGTGTTGCCAAAGCTTATGCTGATTTTATTACTATTTCAGGTTATGACGGCGGCACCGCAGCTAGCCCGTTAACGTCAGTTAAATATGCTGGTTGCCCATGGGAGCTAGGCTTAGCTGAAGCTCATCAAGCATTAGTCACCAATGGCTTACGTCATAAAGTACGTTTGCAAGTTGATGGCGGTTTAAAAACGGGTGTAGATATCGTTAAAGCGGCTATTTTAGGCGCAGAAAGCTTTGGTTTTGGTACCGCTCCTATGGTGGCATTAGGCTGTAAATTCTTACGTATTTGTCACTTAAATAACTGTGCTACCGGTGTTGCCACGCAAGACGAGGTATTGCGTGAGAAGTTCTTTAAGGGTTTGCCAGATCAAGCAATGAATTACTTTAAATTCATTGCTCATGATGTACGTGAAATTCTTGCCCGTTTAGGCGTTGAAAGTTTAACTGCCATTATTGGTCGCGTTGATTTACTAACACAAATAGCAGGCCTTAGTGCAAAACAGCAAAATTTAGATTTATCAGCCATTATTGCACCAGTAATCGCCGCTGATAATACGGCACTTCATCAAACTGAAGAAAATAACCCGTTTGATGAAGGTACGTTGAATAAGAAGATTTTAACGGTAGCACGCAATGCTGTAGCCCATACCAGCGGTGGTGAATTTAGATTTACCATTCAAAATACTGACCGCTCTGTGGGAGCTACTTTGTCGGGTGAAATTGCCCGACATCATGGCGATCAAGGCATGTCTATTGCGCCAATTACCATGCACTTATCGGGCACAGCCGGACAAAGTTTTGGCGTTTGGAACGCTGGCGGATTAAACCTTATCCTAACAGGTGATGCTAACGACTACGTTGGTAAAGGGATGACTGGCGGTATTATTACCGTTAAGCCCCCCAAAGGCGTTGAATATCAAAGCCATAAAACTATGATCATGGGTAACACTTGTTTATACGGCGCTACTGGCGGTAAGTTATATGCTTGTGGTCGTGCGGGTGAACGTTTTGCGGTACGTAACTCGGGTTGTCAGGCCGTTGTTGAAGGTACTGGCGATCACGCCTGTGAATACATGACTGGCGGTATAGTCACTATTCTAGGCAATATTGGCGTAAACTTTGGCGCGGGTATGACTGGCGGCTTTGCTTATGTGCTTGATGAACGAGACGATTTAACGGTTCGTTTAAATGCTGAATCTATCGAAATGCTAGCCGTTGACGATTTAGCCATTCATAAAGAACATTTACGTGGCATTATCAATCATCATTTAGAAGCAACAGGTAGTTTACGGGCGCAAGAAATTTTACAAGATTTTGATAATTATTCATCATTATTTAAGTTAATTAAACCGACAGCGACTGATGTTAAAACCTTATTAGGTCATCGTAGCCGTTCATCTGCAGAACTTCGCGTTCTGATCAACTAGTAGTAACTTAATGCTAGCGAATAGCGCGAATTAGGAAGAAACAGATATGAGTAAAAATGTTTATCAATTTATCGACGTCAAACGTATTGATCCACCTAAGATGGATATTAGTAAACGTAAGATAAGCTTTGTTGAAATATACCAACCTTTAGGGCAAGACCAAAGTGCCGGCCAAGCCGATCGTTGTATAGATTGTGGCAACCCTTATTGTGAATGGAAATGTCCTGTACATAACTATATTCCTCAGTGGTTAGAATTAGTCACTGAAGGCCGAATTTTTGAAGCGGCGGATTTATGTCATCAAACCAATAGTTTGCCTGAAATGTGTGGCCGTGTTTGCCCACAAGACAAGTTATGTGAAGGCTCTTGTACCTTAAATGAAGATTTTGGCGCCGTTACCATTGGTAATATCGAAAAATTTATTACCGACACCGCCTTCGCCCAAGGTTGGAAGCCTGATTTATCAGAAGTAACTAAAATAGGTAAACGTGTCGCGATTATTGGCGCAGGCCCTGCCGGTCTTTCTTGTGCTGACGTATTAACCCGTAACGGGGTTGATGCGGTAGTATATGATCGGCACTCTCAAATTGGTGGTCTGTTAACCTTTGGTATTCCATCGTTTAAATTAGAAAAAGACGTTATTCAAACCCGCCGTGAAATATTCGAAGGTATGGGTATTGAGTTTCGCCTAAATGTTAACGTAGGTGTCGACATTAGCTTTGAAACACTTAGCAAAGAATTTGACGCGGTGTTTTTAGGACTAGGTACTTATACCGACATGACCGGTGGCTTTGAGCATGAAGGGGCTGCGGGTGTCTATAGCGCGTTAGACTTCTTAATTGGTAATACTCAAAAATTAATGGCTATTACTGAGAATGCTAAAGAATATGTTAACTTTGATGGCCAAAAAGTTATCGTACTCGGTGGTGGTGATACTGCTATGGATTGTGTACGAACGTCAATTAGACAAGGGGCAACCCAAGTTACTTGTGCTTATCGTCGTGATGAAGCCAATATGCCCGGCTCACCACGTGAAGTACAAAATGCTAAAGAAGAAGAGGTAAACTTTGCTTTTAACTTACAGCCACTTGATATTGCCGTTGATGCCAAAGGTAATGCCATTGGTGTTAAGTTTGTTAAAACTCATCTTGGTGCGCCAGACGCTAATGGTCGACGTAGCCCTGAACCCATCAAAGACAGTGAATTTGTCATGGAAGCTGACGCCGTTGTTATCGCCTTTGGCTTCTTACCAAGTCCCCCACAATGGATGATAGATGCCGGTGTTAAACTTGATGTTCGTGGCCGCGTACTTGCGGTAGACAATAGCGATTTCGCCTTACAAACAAGCAAGCAAAACATTTTCGCTGGTGGTGACATGGTTCTTGGCTCAGATTTAGTGGTGACTGCGGTCGATCAAGGCCGTAAAGCGGCCATAGGCATACTCGATTTTGTGATGAGTGAATAATAAAACACATGAATTAGTACGCAACATGCTTGTTGCGTACTCGCTTTAACTCTAGTCCAAAGGTGACAACAAACTAGTCAAAACATCATCAGTTAAGCTTAACTTAGTATCACTTATTTCCTCTGATAACAAAACATTAGCCAATTCGGCTTTGTTTTTTTGTATCTGCTGAATTTTTTCTTCAATTGAATTTTCAATAATCAATTTATACACAAAAATGGGTTTATCTTGGCCAATTCTATGGGCTCTATCGGTCGCTTGATTTTCAACCGCTGGGTTCCACCAAGGATCGAAATGAATAACCGTATCAGCAGCGGTTAAATTTAAACCGACACCACCTGCCCTTAGGCTAATTAAAAAAACCGGCACCTCGCCTTGTTGAAACTTATCCACTACCGCTTGGCGATTAGTCGTTGAGCCCGTTAATTTAACAAAGTCTATGCCTTCATCTATTAATTCTGTCTCAATAAGTGACAGCATGCTGGTAAATTGTGAAAAGATTAAAATTTTACGACCTTCATCAATTTGCTCGGGTAACGTTTCCATTAAATAATCGAGCTTAGCCGATTGGTTAATATTTTTAGCGCCTTTTAATGATAACAATTTAGGGTGATTACATACCTGACGTAACTTTAATAACGCATCAAGTATTTCAATTTGACTACGCTTTAAACCTTTACTTGCTATCACTTCTTTTAAGCGTTCATCCATTGCTAAGCGTACCGACTCATAAAGCTCAGCCTGTTTACCTTCAATACGCAAAATTTGTACTATTTCAGTTTTAGCGGGTAATTCTTGAGCTATTTTGTCTTTAGTGCGACGTAAAATAAACGGCTTAATACGTTGATTAAGCACTTTTTTACGCTCTTGATCGCCATGTTTTTCTATCGGTGTTCTAAATAATTTAGTAAATTGTTTTTGTCCACCTAAAAATCCTGGTAATAAAAAGTTAAATTGTGCCCAAAACTCACCTAAATGATTTTCCATCGGTGTGCCTGTTAAGCACAATTTATGTTCAGACTTTAATGCCAAAAAGGCTTGGTAAAGCTTTGTTTTAGTATTTTTAATATAGTGGGCTTCATCTAAAATTAAATAATAAAACTTCTTTTCACGATAAATGTCTAAATCTCTAACAATTAACGCATAACTGGTAATAACAATATCAACTTGTTCGAAGCTGTCATCAGACTCAAAAAATGTACTTCGCTTAGGACCATGTAAAACTTTAAAAGAAAGATCTGGCGTAAACTTACCTATTTCATTCGCCCAGTTAAAAATAACACTGGTAGGAGCAACAATCAGTACAGGTTTTGTTAAACGCCCCTGCTGTTTTTCCACTAACAAGTGCGCTAAAGTTTGAATGGTTTTACCTAAGCCCATATCATCGGCGAGAATTCCATTGAGCTGATACTCTCGTAAAAACTGTAGCCAATTCAAACCTTGTTGTTGATAAGTGCGTAACTCTGCATTTAATGTTTTAGGCACTTTCACTTGGGCTATGGTGTTGAAATTTTTTAATTTATCGGCTAGTTTTCTTAATTGGCTTGCGCCTGTCGCCATCACCCCTTGATCATCTAACACTGCTAAGGTTTGATGCGAGTTAAAACGAGAAATTTCTAAAGTGCCATCTTTATTCAGTGCTCCTGGCATAAACAATTCAACGAATTGCGCTAAAAGTGGCTGAATACTTTGATAACTTAACGCGATAAATTCACCGTCTTCAAGATCAATAAAAATAGGAGCATCAAGCGGTATCGCGCTACCGGTATCTCTTTGCAACTCTCTCTGCATAAGTACTGATCTAGGTAACTGTTCAATAGCACTATATAAAATAGGAAATGCGGGCATTTTTTTACCATCAATTTCCAGATTTAATCCTAGAGAGAAAAAATCATGGCTATCCTCGTCATGAAGTATTTCAGCTTCAAAAACATTGTTAGTAGACAACTCTTTATAATAGAAATTATCGTCAAAGGTTACTTGCCAACCTTGCTTTCTAAATAAAGGTAAGGTTTGATGCAAAAATGTGTGCCAAAAAAGGCGCCCTTGCAGCATCATGATAAAGTCTGCTGTTTTTTTGTGAAAATATCCCCTAGAAAGCTCCGTAAAGCGATGTGACTTAAGCAATTCTATCGATTCATATTCCGCTATTTTATCGCGATAAATAATAGCCTCATTAGGCAATACTTTCACCTTAGCATTGTCATCATAGGGGCTAATAAGATGTTTTCCATAACCAAAACTTACTTGTACATTGCCTGTTTGTCCTTGAGAACTTATAGGAGTACTAAAGTGTAGATGTATCACTGGCTTCGTTATTTCTATCTCAGTCGACAGTGTTGGCGCAGGAAAATCCTTCGCACTTTCCCCCAACGATAATTTTAACTTACTGATAACCCAAGGTAACTGTTCTTCATCTAAAATTGGCGCTTGTAGTAATTCTGCTTCAAATTTACACTGCGTATTAGTGTTTATCTTGCCAAAGCTATTATGACGGCTATTGTAATAACAAAGGGGTTGAGCTTTAATAATTTGGATATTTTCGTCAGTGTCTTCAAGTTGCAACTTTAAAGTTTGTAGACCTTCTTCAACTTCAATCCACTGCCATTTTGCCGCTATCGGCTCTGCTAATATTATCGGATGATCAAGCTGGTAAGTTTCTTGCCAATAACACCTTTGTGTATTGATAATATGCTCAAATAACTCAAACGTTGTTATATCATGGCGATAATTATGGTTATTTCTGGTGATACCCGTCAGTGCACTAATATCGTCTTTTTTCGCTATTTCATTGGCAATTAAAGAGGTCGATATATATTCATTACTAAGCGCTTTACTCCAGCCACCATTTTTTTTAGCGCGCGAAGATTTAATATCAACCGATAAATAGCCATCATCTTCAAAGCGACTGCGTTTTAAAAAGTACAACAATGCTCTAGCTGAACTAAAGTGAGAAAGATTTTCCGTTTGAAAATTATTTAACCAGCTTTTAACTAGGCTTGTTGAAGAGGCATTAAATTTTTGTTGCTCAGGTGCCAGTGTGGCAACTTCAGGAGATTTTTCAGTGGCTACTTTGAATCTGTCACGAATATACTGGTGCGCCAGCGCAGCACCATGTTTGCAATCATAACCGACAAAGCAATTACAATAAGAATTCGCATTGTCATTTTTCTCATCGTATTCAATGCGAGTAAAATATTTATCCTTATAATTGCGCTCACTTTCCACTACACCACGAATTGTTTGGCCATCAAGTACGCAATTAACAATATTGTTGCTGTTAACTAAGCGCAGTCCCTTTTTCCACTCATTAGCAGTAAAAGATTTTTCAAGTAAGGTAGGCGAAAATACGGTGATTGGCATTAAATTATCATTATTTGAAGTGTTTCATCGAGCATTTTATCTGAAATTTATAATTTGAGCGCTATATTTATAGTATATTTCGTCGGCTACATTTTAGTCGCGTAATAACAAGCAGCGCGAATAAATTTTCGCACTAAAATCACACAAAAAATACTACGGTTACTGTCCACAATATTGCAGCGAGCCCCGCCGCATAACTCGCAGGGACAATTTGTGATTTAACATGATCCATCATGTCACAACCTGTGGTCATCGAGCTTAGAATAGTGGTATCTGAAATTGGTGAGCATTGGTCGCCATAAACACTACCGTTAAGTACCGTTGCAAAGCATACCACCATAAATAACTCAGGATTAGCGATTCCTGCATTTTGAGCAATAGCCCATGCTAAAGGCATAGCAAGCGGAAAGGCAATGGCAAACGTGCCCCAACTTGTGCCTGTTGAAAAAGCGATCAACATCGCCATAAGCTGCAAAATCACCGGTAATAACCAATAGGGTAATTGCTCACTAAGTAGTGACACTAGGTACAAACCAGCCCCAATTTGTTTACTGATAGCACCAATGGTGACTGCCAATACCAAAATAACGGATGCTAGCACCACACCTTTTAGGCCATTACCAAAACCATCAATAATGTTACTCAACGACATTCCTTTGGCTAGCGCGATAAAAGCGCTGAGTAATAATGCTGCGCCAAATGCCCAGTTAATTTTCGGTGAGCCATAAAAAATAAAAGTCAAAACGGCAATAGTAATTAAAGTTAATAAGGGTAAAACAAACTCAAGTACATGGGCATGATAGCCTGATGGCACGTCACAACTTTGCAGCTCTTTAGCACTTAACGGTTTGGCACCGGGTGCATCTAGCTCGCCCGTTGTAGCAACACGTTGATGAGCTTGACGAATACGTTTTCCTGAAAAGGTAGTAATATTTAGGCTGAGTAACAAAGTCCCGATAACGGCAATAATGCCATAAAAGCTAAAAGGCACGGCGGAGAAGAAAAAGGCGAGCCGATCGGCTTCGGTTGCTAAAAAAGCAACACCAGGCACAAATATCAAGGCCTGCACATAAGCAGGCCAAGCATTAAAAGCGATAACAATAGCAATAGGAGATGCGGTTGAGTCAACGATATAACTCATTTCTTCATGGCTGATCCCTGCTTTATCAGCCAAAGGACGTACCGTAGTACCAACCAGCACTGTACTCATAGTGCCCCCTTGAAAAAATAAAACACCTAAAAACCAAGTAACTAATTTAGCTGAGCGTTGGCCGCGCACAAAGTGTTTAGTCATAAAATTCGCAAAAGCTTGTGCCGCACCAGTTTTTGACCAAATACCTAATAAGCCACCAAGCAGCCATAAGTACAGTAACAATATTCCCGCAGTACCCGTTTGTGCCATAGAAGGGATCAATATTTGATCAGTAAGATCATATTGCCCCATCATAAAAGCACCAACGGCAATACCACTTAACAGCGCGGTTAATGGCTCTCTAGTAAGCCAAGATAAAAGAATAGTGATAAAGGCTGGTAACAATGACCATAAGCCGTAATGATAGGCAGAGTTAACCTTAGTTGTTTCGACGAAGTTATTAACATATAAAGCAGAGCAAAGACCAAAAATCAATAACAGTATCGCTAGTATGTTTCCACTGTGCTTTTGGTTGCCTGACAAAAATCTACCCTTCACGACTTACTCGTTGATAGACACAGAAGTCCAAATCATAAGCATTGGCCTCATCATTTAAACGTAATTCACTAGTCGTTTTTTGCCAACTAGCATCGTCATAGCTTGGAAATTTCGTATCGCCGTCAATGGCCGCTTTTATATGTGTAACATATAAGCGATCGGCATTAGGTAAGCAGTGCTGATAAATGGCACCGCCACCAATAACCATGACTTCAGGTATTGCCTCTTCAGCATTATTAACCAAGGCTAATGCTTGCTCAACAGAAGTAACAACATCAACACCTTCAGCACCTTTACCTTGAGGAGTGTAAGTTTCATTTCGTGAAATAACAATATTTCGACGCCCCGGTAACGCTCTGCCAATAGACTCATAGGTCTTACGTCCCATAATGATGGGTTTACCTAATGTTACTTTTTTAAAATAGGCTAAGTCCGCAGGTAAATGCCACGGCATGGTATTATTTTTGCCGATAACATTATTATCAGCGGTGGCAACTATCATAGAAAGAATAGTCATAAAACCCCTAGTTCATAATTATTAAATGAACAAATTATTAGTATTTATTGATATTGATTCAGCTTAAAAACTTTACCACAGAGGACACCGAGGTGCTACACAACACCGAGAATGATAAAACCTCGGGTGAGCAGTCAAACAATTATCTAAATGTTAACTAGGAGTATGTAACCGAGACAGGAATAGTGAGCACTTTACCACCTTTGTGTTTCAACCATAAGTAAACACCGATAAAACACAATATCACGACAGCAATAGCGATACTTGACAACACAGGGGTGACAAATAAATTACCTAGTTGAAAACACAAAGTTGCCATTAAGTATGCAAATAAGAAACTCCATATTGCCGCAAACCCAGCCCAGCGGCTGCCCACTTCACTTTTTATTGCTCCCATCGCGGCCACGCAAGGGGTATAAAGCAATATAAAGAGTAAATAACTAAACGCGCCTAATTGACCAACAAAGGCGGCTTGCATCACTTGATAAGTGGTTAAGTCAACCTCTTGCTCTGCGGCGGCTACAGCTAAATTGGTCAAATCCCCCACTTTAATACCTAAAGGATCATCAGGTGCTATGCCTAATAGATTTTCTTTGATGCTATCAATCGCTTGTTGCCAGCTATCGGTAAGTGATGGCGCCGCTTCATCTTCACCAGTATGGGGAGAATACAAACTGTTAAACGTTGCCACCAATACTTCTTTGGCGAAAATACCGGTAATGATACCCACACCTGCTTGCCAGTTTTCTTCTTTAACGCCCATAGGTGCCAGCACTGGCATCACTACTTTCGCGCTTTGGCTTAAAATAGAATCTTCACTGTCTTGATGGCCAAAACTGCCATCGGTACCAATAGAATTAAAGAAGTTAAGTAAACAAACGACAATCACTATCGTTTTACCTGCACCCGTAATAAAACTGTAAGTGCGTTGCCAAACCCGTTTGCTAATGACGCTAAGCTTTGGAACTTCATAGTTAGGCAGTTCCATAATATTTAACGAGCTATTGCCTGACAAAACAGTTTTTTTCAATAAAAACCCGGTAAAAATGGCTGCCGCTATACCAATTAAATACAGTAAAAAAACTAGATTCTGACCATTTTCTGGAAAAAAGGCGGCCGCAAAGAGTGCATAAACGGGTAAACGTGCACCACAAGACATAAAGGGTGACATCATTATCGTCGTTATGCGCTCACGTTCACTGTCTAAGACGCGAGCTGACATAACCGCTGGCACTGTACAACCAAAGCCAACAATAAGAGGAACAAAAGCTTTACCTGGCAAGCCTATTTTTTGCATCAAACTATCAACAACAAATGCAGCACGAGCCAAGTAACCCGAAGTTTCCAGCAAAGATAAGCCAATAAATAAGCAGGCTATAACCGGGATAAACGTTGCCACCGTTTGTATACCTGAACCAATACCCTCCACTATGGTTAACAACCATTGAGGTAATGCTAAAGGTACGAGTATATGTAAAGGGTAAGAGACAAAAATAGTACCACTTAGAATATCAAAAAAATCAATAAAAGCACTGCCAACATTGATGGCGAACATAAACAGTAAATACATCATGCCTAAAAATATTGGAATGCCAATAACAGGATGTAGCACAAAATCGTCCAGTTTATCGCTCAAACTAGCACTACTTTGCGCACCAACACCAACACGACTTAATAAATCAGTAAGGTAATCTTGCTTGGCTTGAATGCTGGTATTTTTTTCACTGAAATCAGTTTTTGTTACTTGCTTGGTTTGTTTAGTGTGCTTACAGGCGGTTAATGTAGCTAAAGCCTTTGCCATGCCTTGCTCAAATACGGGTAAAGCACCTTGACCTTGTGCACTCATCGTGAAAACTGGACAGCCTAATTCATCACTTAACTTATCAATATCAATAGATAGCGGTGCTTGTTTGTCCGCTTTGTTCAGTACCACCACCATAGGAACACCCAGCTCAAGCAATTGGCTGGTTAAATAAAGCTGGCGGGATAATTGATTTATATCAACGAGATTAATGAGACAATCAATATCATTTTCAATAATGTACTGCTGAGATATAGTGAGATCTTGTCCTTGATCGCCACGTTTTGTTAACGAGCTCAAACCTGGTAAATCAGACAAAATAGCCGGTTGCCCGTTTAAGGTAATCGCAGATTTTTTCGCAGCAACCGTAACACCTGAAAAATTACCCACTTTTTGTTGATTGTTCGACAATAAGTTAAATAACGTACTTTTTCCCGAGTTAGCAAAGCCGATTAAAGCGTAGTGTTTATTTTTTGCAGATAGAAAAGCGTTTTGCTCGTTTGACGAAACAGTATTACAACAACTCATAAAGAAAACTCATTAAAACGTGCAAGTAACTTACACGTAAGCGACTTGTACTTGCTCAGCAATAGAGCGTTGAATACTTATTTTAGTATTGTGAAGTTTGAAGGCTAATGGACCATTGAAAGGTGCTTTGTGGGCAAGCGCAATTTCGGTACGCAAAGAAAAACCTTGCTCTAATAACTGCGCTGCTAATGTTTCATCAAGCGGTAAAACGCTAATTTTGGCAATTTTATGTTTGCTTAAATCCGCTAAAGTCATTATTTCCACCCAAGAGCTAAACTGATTAATGCTCATTATATTAAGGCTAAAGCGCCTCAATAGGTAATGAGAATTACTATTATTTCCATTTTACACAAAGAGTCTCTTGGTTACAATGAAAACAATTCTTGTTAGCACTTATCATTGACTGGGATCAGTGAAGCCCTTAAAAAGTGGGCGAGTTGTTAATAGCCCCCTTAAAGATCAGACCTAGACATTAATGTTAATCGTCAGCACCAGCGGCTTCACTATCCAGCGTCGGAGTTAATTCTTCAATAACTACGTTATCAACACGTTGCAAGCCACGTGGTAGTTTGTTACCACGACGACCACGTTCACCATGGTAATGCTCAATATCGCTAGCTTTTAAGGTTAACTTTCGTTTTCCTGCATGCAAGGTAACGGCAACACCATCAGGTACTATAGCTAAAAGCGTCAGGTATTCTTCACGACTTTTTGCTCTTGCTGATGGAATATTAATAATTTTATTGCCTTTGCCTTTACTTAACAACGGTAAATTTTTCACTGGAAAAACTAACATTCGCCCTTCGGTGGTGATAGTTAAGCAGCGATCGGTGTCAATGTTTTCTATCCGTTGTGGTGCCATCACTTTGGCGGCCTGTGGCAGAGAAACCATGGCTTTACCATTTTTATTACGAGAAATCATATCGCTAAAACTGCTGATAAAGCCATAGCCAGCATCACTCACCAATAAGTATTTGGCTTCATCATTCGCCATAAGACAATGAACAAAAGTTTCACCCGTTGCCAAATTGAAACGCCCTGTTAGCGGTTCCCCCTGACTTCGCGCCGTGGGTAGCGTATGAGCATCGGTTGTGAATGCACGACCTGAAGAGTCAATAAAAGCAACCGGACGATTACTACGCCCTTTAGCGCTACATAAATAACCATCCCCCGCTTTATAGTTCATGGTGATAGCATCAACGTCGTGTCCTTTAGCGCAACGCGCCCAACCTTTATCTGACACGACAACGGTGACAGCTTCGCTAGGGACTAAATCTTTTTGTGTTAAGGCTTTCGCTTCACTACGCTCAACTAATTTAGAGCGACGATCATCACCATATTCTTTGGCTGCCTCAAGTATTTCTTTTTTCATCAGCGTATTCATACGCGTTTTTGAATTAAGAATTTTTTCTAAATATTCGCGTTCTACATTTAATTCATCTTGCTCTGCTCTAATTTTAACTTCTTCAAGCTTGGCAAGTTGGCGTAATTTAATTTCTAAAATGGCATGAGCTTGGGTGTCAGATAACGTAAAGCGAGACATTAATTCTGCTTTAGGATCATCGAAGCTTCGAATGATTTCAATCACTTCATCTATATTAAGATAAGCAACTAACAAGCCATCTAAAATATGCAAGCGTGCCATCACTTTATCTAATCGATACTGCAAACGACGACGTACTGTTTCACGACGATACTCTAACCATTCGGTTAAAATTTCGCGTAAATTCTTCACCGCAGGTCGGTTGTCTAGACCAATCATATTAATATTAACACGGTAACTTTTTTCTAAATCGGTACTGGCAAATAAATGCTGCATTAGCTGGGTAATGTCAACACGATTAGAACGTGGCACTACCACTAAACGAACCGGGTTTTCATGATCAGACTCATCACGAAGATCCACCACCATAGGCAGTTTTTTAGCAGTCATTTGAGACGCTATTTGTTCTAAAATTTTACCGCCAGAAGCTTGGTGAGGCAAAGCAGTAATAACGACTTCGCCATGCTCAATATCATAAACCGCGCGCATTTTAATGCTGCCACGACCTGTTTGATAAATTTTTTCTATATCCGCTTTTGGCGTGATTATTTCAGCGTCTGTGGGATAATCAGGCCCTTGTACAAATTCTAATAAGTCAGCAATTTCAGCTTTCGGTTGTTCAATGAGGTGTACACAGGCACTGGCAATTTCACGAACATTATGAGGAGGAATATCTGTTGCCATACCAACCGCAATACCGGTAATACCATTAAGTAAAATATGTGGTAAACGCGCAGGTAAGGTTTTTGGCTCTTTCATCGTGCCATCAAAGTTTGGCGCCCAATCAACCGTGCCTTGACCTAATTCAGCCAGTAATATTTCACTAAAGCGCGATAAACGCGACTCGGTATAACGCATGGCAGCGAATGATTTAGGATCATCTGGTGCGCCCCAGTTTCCTTGGCCATCAACTAATGGATAGCGATATGAAAAAGGTTGTGCCATTAACACCATGGCTTCGTAACAAGCACTGTCACCATGCGGGTGAAACTTACCTAGCACATCACCCACGGTACGAGCAGATTTTTTATATTTTGCCGCCGCCGATAAGCCCAACTCTGACATGGCATAAACAATACGTCGTTGTACTGGTTTTAATCCGTCGCCAATATGAGGCAAAGCCCTATCCATAATGACATACATGGAGTAATTTAAATAAGCTTCTTCGGTAAAACGTCTTAAGGGTACTTGTTCAACCCCATCAGAACTATATTCGAGCACATCAGACATGAAATGATTTTCCTAGTTTCGCTAATGGCATTATGGGCAAAAGCGAATTGTTTTTCTTATTAAATAGTATTAGCGGTAATATACCCAAGCCACTTCAAGATGCGAGTTTCTTCACCTTGAGGTGTTTGGATATAGCTTATCACTTTAAAAAAAATAGCAAAAGTCAGAAAGGGTTAATTAACCCGTCTTTCTTGAACATCACTAATAGCGGCGTAGTTTACCATTTGATTTCGCCCTTGTTGTTTCGCTTGGTACATGGCTAAATCAGCCGCATGTAAAATATCGTCAAATACTACGGCGGTGTTTTTTATATTAGCCACACCGATACTTAACGTAATTGCGCGATTAACACCTAAATGATTAAAATCATATTGACCAATTTTTTCAATAACCCGTACAGCAATCGCTTTAGCCTTATCGATATCGGTATCGGGCAATACAATAACAAACTCTTCACCACCTAAGCGGGCAAAAATATCTCTAGCGCGCATGGTTTCATTAACCAAACTGGCTATTTTCACTAAAACTAAATCGCCAGCTTGGTGACCATAGTTATCATTCACAGATTTAAAGTGGTCAATATCAAACAATAACACACTTAACTCTTTTTGCTGTTCAAGCGTATTTTTCACAAGTGTTTGCCCTTCAATAAATAGAGCAGAGCGATTTAGTAGCTTGGTCAAGCTATCTGTTTTGCTCAGCAGCAGTAATTTTTTTCTGACTTTAAATTGGCGAAGAAACAATAATATAAAAACCAAAATACCACAAAAAATCAAAATAAAATTTCGTTGCTGATAAGCCTGATACTCTTTAACATCACTAAGCCGTAATGCTTTTAATTTGCTTTTGTTATTAAGCAGTTCATTAGTTTCTGTTTTATGCGCTATTTCATATTTTTTAGTTAACAGCGCTACGGTCTTATACCGCTTGGCTTCACTGTAATCATTAAGTTTCTCAATATAATATCTCTTAGCTTGATAAGCTTTTTCAAAATCGTTTATGGCCGCTAAATTTTGTGCCAAAGCCAAGTGTAAGTCAGCAAAAACAGGTAAATACAATTGTTGTTCTGCTATATTTTCAGCCAAGGGCTTAGCTTGCTCTAGCAAATAGATTGCTTGCTGATATTGATGGTAGTGCTGTTTTATTTTTGCTTGTATCAATAATAAAAGATATCGCTCAGCAACATTTATTGGCGAGATATTCTGGTAGTATTTTACTACTTTTTTTTCCGCAGCTTCTGGTAAGCGATTTGCTAACTCAAGCATAATAAGTATTTTAGGGTTAACCGTATATTCAGCTTTTTTAGATAATACAACTTTTAATACCGCAGTTTTAGAAGGCAGTGGCTCTTGCGCTTCAACAGCATTCTGTCCGGCATAGGCATTTTTGTTCATACTCAACAGTAAACCCAGCAGTACACAGCACGCAGTGTTTAACATTTTATTACACATTAGCCACACACCTGATTTCTGCCCTTTGACTTAGCCTGATAAAGATGTATGTCAGCAATATTAATAAGGGTTTCTAAATCGCCCATATTTTCACTGTCAAGATCAGTAGTGCAAGCGACACCAACACTAACACTGACACTAAATGTTTTATCAAAGAACAAATCTGATGGCCAAATAAAAGTATTAATTGATTCCCTATACCGCTCAGCAATCACAAGTGCTTGCGAAAGCGAAGTTTTTGGCAAAAGCACCACAAACTCTTCACCGCCAAAGCGGCCATAAACGTCCGTTTTTCGCATTAACTCCTCACCACGCTTTGCAATACACTGCAGTACTGTGTCGCCAACACTGTGACCAAATTTGTCATTCACTTTTTTAAAATGATCAACATCAATCATTAACACGCTAAGGTTTCTTTGTTTCGCATAAGCCCGTTTAATGAGTTGTTGACCTTGTTTCATCAGGCTTCTTCGGTTGGCAACTCCTGTTAAAACATCAATGATCGAGGCATTATGTAAACGACGCTGTCCTTGCACAAATTTACTTAGCAGCCAAGCAAACAGCAAAGCGACAATGGCAATAAAAATTAAATAGTTTCTTTGTTGTTGCTGTTTGGCTGAAGCTTCTTTTAACGCTGTTTCTTGCAATGAATGCTCGTTTTCTAACACTTTTTTATGTAAATCTGCCTCCTTTGCTTCTAATGCTAAACGCACTTCAGCAACCGAGCTAGTATGCTCATTACTCAAGGTTATATTGGTCAGTAACAACCTTTGTTTTTGCAATTGATAGGCTTGCTTAAATTGCCCTAATTTGAAATACGTTTTTGATTTTAAATTAATAATGCTAGTTTTAGTCTGCATTTTAAATTGCCCCAGTGGCGCTTGTGCCGCTTTTATTGCTAGAGTTTTTTCAACTTTAGCAATACTGATTAGTGCCTCATCTAAACGATCAAGCTCAAAAAGTACATAGGCCTCATCGACCGCATACTGCAAATCAATATCTCGCCGTTCAATGCTGTCTATGTACTGTTTTGCGATTAATAAATATTGATAGCTTGCTTCGAGGTTAGGTTGTTGCTTCTTTAAATTAGCCCACGATAAACCTGAATAGGTGCTATACATAATTTCATTTTGCCCAACACCATGAGATTCTTTTATAATAATTTCATAGGTGTCAATGGCTTGTTGGTATTCTTTACTATCAAGGTGATTAATAGCAATATTGACTAGAGCATTTAAAGATAAAATTGTTTTATTAATCTTTTTATAATGTTGATAAGCTTGTTGGTAATAGCTCATCGCTTGCTTACTTCTATCTAGATACGAATATAAAATACCTAATTCTGAATTTACCGCACCTTTTAATTCCTCATCACGGGTTTGCTTGGCAATATTATAAGCATCATTTAACACAGTTAGGGAGTTTTCATAACGGTCGGTGAGGTAATATATTGCCCCTAAATTAGTAAGGCCTGTCGCAATTAATACTTTATCGTGAAAAGATTTAGCTACCTCTATACCACTTTCATAATCTTGCTTGGCCAGTTCAAAATCGCCAAGACTTTCAATGGCAAAACCGCGACTATAGAGTAATTCTGCAATTAAGAGGCTTGGGCTAGTAAGCTGCTTGGTCAATGATAATCCAACGCTAGCAGTCGTTTGGGCGATAGAGTATTGCGCTTGCAAAATGTATATTTCAGCCAGTAAATTATAGTAAGTAATTTGCTGTTTTGTAGATAATTCGGCTAAACGATTTTTATAACGTTTAAGCTGTTGGTGTGCCAAAGGTATGTTGCTACCGATAAGCATCTCGATTTTGATAACGGCACCACTAAACTCAGCCAACTCCTCTTGTGACTCTGCTAAGGCTGTTTTTGTCAATAACATAAAGATCGACAGTAATACGATTAACTTGGATGGTAACTGAGTGAGCAAAAATGGTAACCTAATATTTTTTATTATAAAAAGCAGTATAAAGCGATTTTAACTAAAAAGAAAAGCAGCTTAATTCACTCGTCTAACAAAAAATGTCGCTGCTAAGAGCAAAATAACCGAAGTGAGTATGCAAACTATTAATCCTTGTCCGGAGTCAATGAAGTATTGATAGAGAAAACCCGACAGCAAAGTACCGAGTAATCGCCCGAGGGCATTAGCCATATAATAAAATCCAACATCCATAGACACTGCATCGTCTTTAGCTATATCAACAATCAAATAGCTATGTAACGATGAATTGATAGCGAAAACCACGCCAAAAGCAAATAACCCGATAATTAACACTATTTCTGTTTCAATTTCAGCCGTTAAGCTAATTAGCAACAAACCGGTCACTACTGCCAATATTCCAGACCAAACACCGGTCAGCTTACCATTTATCGCCTCAATTGATTTTTTAGCAAACAGTGCAGGAGCATTCGCTTGCACTAAACCATAAAGAATAATCCATAAGGCAAAAAAAACGCCTATGTTTTGATGACTCCAACTCAATTGGCTGGCTAAATATACTGGTAAAGCGATAACAAACCAAACATCACGCGCAGCAAACAAACACAAACGTGCTGCTGATAAATAATTTAGTGCCGCATGAGCAGAAAATAGTTGTCGAAATTTAGGCTTGTATTTCGCTTTACCCAGTTCAGCTTTTAATAAAATCATACTGAGCAAAGCAACAACCATAAGCACACTGGCCATAAACAACATAGCACCTTGAAAGCCTAAATAAGTTAGTAAAAAGCCACCTAAGAAAAAACCTATGCCTTTTAAAGTGTTTTTAGAGCCCGTAAGTACTGCGACCCACTTAAATAGCTGACCTTGTAGCGCTTCCTGGCGACCATTGGTAGCAAGATCAATCACCAGTACCTTAATCGTGCTTTTAGCGCTCATTTTATTGAGATCTTTAGCGATACCTGACAATGCTTGGGCAGTCATAATATAGGCAACAGATAAATACTCATTTGGCAGAGCTAACATGAGTAAAGCTAAAACCTGCATGAATAAACCTGCATTCATCGTTTTATTTAAACCAATGCGAGCGCCAAGCCAGCCACCAACAAGGTTAGTGACAACACCAAAAAACTCATAGAAAATAAAGAGCACTGCCAGTGCTAAAGGTGAATAGCCTAATTGATAAAAATATAATAAAACCAACATGCGCAAGGCGCCGTCGGTTAAGGTGAAAACCCAATAATTAGCCGTGATCACCATATATTGCTTAATGGCTAAAGGTAATACCTTAATTTTGTTTAACATAGGATTATAAGCTAACCTATAAACTTCGGGCGATTAATTTCATTAGTTCAGCACTGCGATTAGCATAGCCCCACTCGTTATCATACCAAAGGTACATTTTAAGTTGAGTATCATTAATCACCATAGTTGAGAGCGCATCAACAACCACTGATCTTGGATCAGTTTTATAATCTACCGAAACTAAAGGGCGTTCCTCATAGCCTAAAATATCTTTTAATTCACCCGCGGCTGCTGTTGCCATTAATTGATTAATTTCATCAACGCTCACTTTACGGCTCATCTCAAACACGCAATCGGTAATGGAAGCATTAGCGAGCGGTACACGCACCGCATGACCGTTTAGCTTTCCTTTAAGCTCAGGAAAAATATCGGTAATGGCCTTAGCTGAGCCTGTAGTAGTAGGAATTAGCGACTGACCACAAGCACGCGCTCGACGTAGATCTTTATGTGGCGCATCTAAAATAGTTTGTGTATTAGTAACGTCATGTATGGTGGTTATGCTGCCGTGTTTAATGCCAACATTATCTTGCAACACTTTAACCACAGGCGCTAAACAGTTAGTAGTGCAAGAGGCTGCCGTAACTATATGGTGAATATTCGCTGCATACAAATGCTGATTCACCCCCATAACAATATTGACAATATCCTGCTCTGCAACAGCAGCTGAATTGGTAACTTTCATTGGCGCAGTCACCAATACTTTTTTTACCCCTTGTTTAAAATAAGCTTGTAATTTAGCTTTATCTCGCATGACACCAGACGCTTCAATAACTATATCGCAAGCAGACCAGTCAGTATCACCAATAGCTTTGTTTTGTGACGTAGCAATAGGCTGATCATCAATAATCATCTGATCAGCGACTTTAGCATCAATCTTTGCTTCAAACTGCCAACGGCCATGAATTGAATCAAAGTTTAGCAAATGTGCCAACGTTGCGGCATCGCCCGCTACATCGTTTATTTGTATAAATTCTACTTCCGGCCAATCAAACGCGACCCGCATGATTAAGCGTCCCATACGGCCAAAACCGTTAATGCCTATTTTTATTGTCATAAGGTTACTTCTATTAATTAATCTACTGAGTGTTATTTGGGTTGGTTATACAAAAAATCCCTATCAAGTGATAAGGATTTATAAACTAGGATGTTTTAACATGATAGTGCGACAGAATTATTACACTACTGCCATATCACCCTTAGATTGAAGCCATTCTTTGCGGTCGCCAGAACGTTTTTTTGACAGTAACATATCCATCATCTCAATGGTTTCACTGTGTTCTTCATCAAGCGCTGTTAATTGCACTAAACGGCGCGTGTTGGCATCCATAGTGGTCTCTCTAAGCTGCAGCGGATTCATTTCACCCAAACCTTTAAAGCGCTGCACATTAACTTTACCACGCTTCTTCTCTGCTTCTATTCTGTCCAGTATACCGTCTTTTTCTGCTTCATCTAAAGCGTAAAATACTTCTTTACCCACATCAATTCTATACAATGGAGGCATGGCTACATAAACATGCCCTGCTTGCACTAAGGGCAAAAAATGCTGGGTGAATAAAGCACATAATAAGGTAGCAATGTGTAGTCCATCTGAATCAGCATCAGCTAGAATGCAAATTTTTCCGTATCTCAACTCTGATAAATCATCACTGTCAGGGTCTATACCTAGTGCAACAGAAATGTCGTGTACTTCTTGTGAAGCGAGAATTTGCCCTGAGTCTACTTCCCAAGTATTAAGGATTTTGCCGCGCAATGGCATTATTGCTTGAGTTTCACGATCTCTAGCTTGTTTAGCGCTACCGCCAGCCGAGTCACCTTCAACCAAAAACAGTTCAGTCCGTGATAAATCTTGGCTGCCACAGTCGGTTAATTTCCCCGGCAATGCCGGCCCTTGAGTAATTTTTTTACGTACTACTTTTTTACTCGCCCGCATACGTTTTTGGGCGTTATTGATACAGAATTCAGCTAATGATTCTGCAATATCTGTATGTTCATTTAGCCATAAGCTAAAAGAGTCTTTGACAACACCTGTAACAAAGGCTGCACATTGACGTGACGACAAGCGCTCTTTAGTTTGCCCTGCAAATTGAGGATCTTGCATTTTTATCGATAATATATAGCTACATTTATCCCAAATATCGTCAGGTGTTAATTTGACACCACGAGGAATGAGATTGCGAAATTCACAAAACTCACGCATAGATTCAAGCAAGCCTTGACGCAAACCATTAACATGAGTACCGCCGGCAATGGTAGGAATTAAATTAACATAACTTTCACCAACACCCTCTCCGCCTTCTGGCAGCCAAGTTACCGCCCAATCTGCGGCTTCATGTTGTGAGATAAAACTGCCAATAAAAGGCTGTTCTGGCAAGCTAACAAAACCTTTTACTGACTCTTTTAGGTAATCAGTTAAACCGTCGTCATAGCACCATTGGTATTTTTGATTATCAATTTTGTCATGAAATTTAATGGTTAAACCCGGACACAGTACCGCTTTTGCTTTCAATAAATGAGTTAATCGTTTAACCGAAAACTTGGGGGAATCAAAATAGCTAACATCGGGCCAAAATTTTACCCGTGTACCGGTATTACGTTTACCAACGGTGCCTGTTTCGTGTAATTCTTCAACTTTATCGCCATTTTCGAAAGCCATTTCATAGACTTTTCCCTCACGTCTGACAGAGACATCAACACGTGTTGATAAGGCGTTAACCACCGAAATACCAACTCCGTGCAAACCACCTGAAAATTGATAGTTTTTATTAGAAAATTTACCGCCAGCATGGAGTTTGCAAAAAATAAGCTCTACACCTGAAACCCCCTCTTCAGGATGAATATCGGTTGGCATACCTCGCCCATCATCAATAATTTCTAACGACTGGTCGACATCTAGCACCACTATAATATTTTGTGCATGCCCCGCTAACGCTTCATCAACCGAGTTGTCTATGACTTCTTGGCCTAAATGATTTGGACGAGTGGTATCTGTGTACATACCTGGACGACGGCGAACGGGCTCTAAGCCACTAAGTACTTCAATTGAACCTGAATTATATTGCTCGGTCATGATTTATTGGTCTATGTAAATATATTATTTATGTTGTTTTTAACTTGGTTTTTAACTGTAAAAAATCAGCAATAGTTGGTAGTTTTTTATCAAAATTAATAAAGCTATGATCACCGCCTTGTTCAACGATAAGGCGGCAGTGTTGGTATTTTTCAATCGCTTGTTGGTAATCTAACACTTCATCACCTGTTTGTACCATGATTAGGGTATTATTTTTTTGTTGACTATCAAATTTTGGCGCGCTTGGCTCCATCGCTTTAAGTTCTGTTATATGCAGTTTGGTCACATGATAAATAATACCTGTGTAAGGGTTTTCTTGCTGGCCAATGTAATCATCAAGTAACTCAAAAGGTTTAATCGCTGGGTTGATTAAAACTGCAAGTTGTTGATGTTTTTCAGCTAAATAACTAGCAAAGTATCCACCTAACGAAGAGCCAATGAATGACCAAGTGCTGTTATCAGCAACTTGTTGAATAATATCTTCTAATTGTCTGATAGCGGCTTGCGGAGACGTTGCCAATTGCGGGCAATGAAAAACAACCTCGGGGTGATTTATCGCTAAATACGCTTTAGTTTGTTCAGCTTTTAATGACTGCGGTGAAGAATTAAAACCATGAATATAGAGAATATTTTTAGACATATTAGAATAAAGCACAAACGATAAGTAATCCGTTAAGTTTATCATTATCGTGTACAGAATAAATAATAAAGATATTAGATCAGGTCTTGTATTCAACATGCAAAGCAATTATGGTTATATAATGAGCAGACCTTTAAGAATTGAAGAAGCTAATCATTGGTACTACGTAAGAAATTACGGCAGGAAGGGTGTTGCTGTTTTTAAAGATTTAAAAGACACTGAAATGTTTTTATCGCTGCTAGTAGAAACTTGTCAGCGATACGGTATTGATTGCCATTGCCACACCCTGTTAACAGGTGAGTTTCACTTACTGCTACGCACTAGCCGAGCAAACTTAGCACATTTTATGCGGCAACTAAGCGGGGTTTACACGCAAAGATATAATAGAAAATACCAGCTAAATGGCTCTTTATTCAGAAGTCGCTACCAATCAGCATTACTTGACGCACAAGCCTACCCCTTGCATCTTTCGTTATACATACATCAACTATTTTTACTTAATACCACCATTCATCAACAATGGCTACACTCAAGTTGCGACGATTATATAAAAAACCACCTCAATAGTAATCGGGTTAATACCACCGAGATTAACCAACAACTTCAGCAGTTATTTCCGGCGTTAAGCTACCAACAATTTTTGCAGACTAACTTAACAAAAACGGTGAAAGAACAAGTAAACAAAAAACACTTACCTGCGATTATTGGTAGTTATAAATTTAAAGCAAAATATCAACGCTTGCTAGAAACTAGCTCTCAAGAATGCTGTGCGCTATCGCGGATGAAAGTCATTCAAAATAAAAATGAAATTGTTGCTTGTACTGCTAGCATTTTTCATCTGCCTAAGTCACGCATATTACAAGCGCAATATGGGCATGCGAACAACAGTAATGCCAGAAACATGGCAATGTATTTATGTCAGCAACACACCAATATGACCTTAAAAGAAATAGCAACAACCTTTGGGATTAGCCACTATGCTTCTGTTTCTAATAGAATTTCATATTTTAAGAAAACACTGAAAGAGCAATTATCACTCCAGCTCAACATCGATAAAGTCAATCAAAAATTACAAAACAAAATAATAACCGAGTAATTAAAGCTAAGGGAAATTATGAATATTCTAGCCAGTTCAAAAACAGTTGCTGAATTAAAAGGTAACTACCGTAAACTCGCCAGCCAATATCATCCAGACAGAGGTGGCGACACCAACACCATGCAAAAAATCAACACGCTATATAAAAGCATGTTATCCGCAATAAAAAACCAACATTACGATGACTTCACTGATATTGCCGTAGGCATGACTGTATATGTGAATGGCACGCCCTGTGAAGTGTTAGCAACTTATAAAGAAACGTTTAGAGTACTAGCGATAGGCAGAGCTAGGCAAGCTCAGTTTTATAAAGGCACGGGAATAGGCCGCTTTAACGCTCGTTTAGTAGCGAGGTACCAAAAATCGCATTAGCCTTTTATAAGTAAACTTTATAAAGAACCTATAAACAAACAGTTTCGCTGTCTATTGCGCCATTGCAATGCAGGTAAAAAAGCCGATAACTTGGCCCTAGGTTTAATGAACTAACCGTTGCTTTAGTAGGGTCAAAGGCAATAGACGTTGCTGGACAGGTGTAAACATCAACACTTTGCCGTGACTGCGATGTTTGTTTAGGAAGAAAAATCGCGCGATGAACATGGCCACAAGCAATCGCTTGAACATTTATTTTAGCTTGTTGCATATCATTTATGCCTTGCCAAAATTCAGCTTGGTTGGTTAAGCCATGACGATCAATAAAATAGCCGACATCTATCGGGTGATGATGCATCATCAGTAGTTGAAATTTATTCTTATCAATATCAGTCGCCAGTTTTGCTAGTGCTTCTTTACTAACAAAACCTGACGGTGTAGCACTCTTACTATCAAGTAGCTGTATTTGCCAAGCTTTAGTGCTCACTGTTGTTGCTGAGCAAAACATTGGCGCCGTTAAGTATTTTGTTAAAATAGCAGGCTCATCGTGATTACCCGCAAGAAAAAACACTGGCACTGTAGTTTTCACTTGTTGCACAACATCAGCAAAATGTTGATACGACTGTTCTGAATGATCTTGGCTTAAATCGCCAGTAAAAACAATGACATCAATATTTTTTCGTGCCGCAATATCCGCTAATACTTGTTGTAAATGCTGATAAACATTACTGCCATAATGCAAACCATTGGTATCAGCAAACAAGTGACTATCGCTAAATTGAGCAATAACTAACGGCTTATCGGTATTGTTTAATTGACTCATTTACTTGGCTTATTGACTCGTTGGCAACGCTACTTTAACTTGCCCCAGATGCAAACATAAATGTAACCACTCATTAAGAAACTGGTTTATTTGCTGCTTCTCATCTTGCTGATGCATGTGCACGTTAGGATAATCATAACGCGGCTTTACTTGGCGAACATCTTGGCTACTAATCACTTCTGCCATACGAGCATCATGATATAAGCGAATAGTCATTCGTGGATGAAAGACACTAGGTAAGGCATTATTTTCTAACTTTGTTTGTTGGCGGTCTTCTGTTTCAAAAGCTTGTTGTTCAAAAGTAATAAGCGATGTATAGCGAGTAATTTCATTTACCGTTATTTTATAGGAAAGGTAGTCGTTAATAAAAAAATGACGCTGCTCATCAAGTTGAGTTTGATCGGCTTGCACTTTTAACAATAGAAAGTAGTTATTGGCACACAAAGACATCAAGCTAACTAAGTTAGGCTGATACCTTTTTTTTTGATTTACGTTACTACTCGGAAAAAAGCTCATTAAAGTTCACAATCGCGACTAAAGTCGCTCCTACAAATTCTGATAATTCAATGCTAGCCATTGTAAGCCAATTATAGTAGCAGCGTTACTAATTTTCCCTTGCGCTAACAAAGCCAAAGCTGCTGGGCGCGAGATGAGATGTAACAAAATATCTTCATTTTCTTCATCTAAACCAAAAACACCACCCGTGGCAACTTGGCTACTATCAAATTTTGCCAAATACAAATGTATACACTCACTCATGCCCCCGGGGCTAGAAAGATACTTCATAATAGGTGATAGTGATTCCGCGGTGATAATAACATTAGCCTCTTCTTTGGTTTCACGAATGGCCACATCAACAGGTGTTTCATTTTCATCAAACATACCGGCGACAAACTCTAACATCCAAGGAGTTTCGCTTGCCCTAATAGCTCCTGCTCTAAATTGCTCTAACAACAGTAATTGATCATGCTTAACATCGTAGAGTATGACCACTACCGCATCACCACGCTCAAAAACTTCACGAGTAAAAGTCTTACTTTGCCCACCAGAAAATAATTTATGATTAAGCTGGTATTCATCAAGCTTAAAAAAGCCTTGATATTTGGTCTCAAACGCTAAAATATTGGTATCATCTTTATCATATTGCAGCATTGCTGTTTGTTTATTTTTACTTTCTTGCATAAACAGTCTCTTTCTAATAATAATTTGTTACACTAGCAAACACTTATTATATTTGGTTAATTTAAAAATCAATGTAGGATACTGCTTAAAATTAAAAGTAACAGTAATAGGTTTTGATACTTATTCCACCGTTTTTTAACAGTTTATTTTTACAAAAAAGAAGAGTAACAGCAGAACAAACTTACTCAAGGAATGCCTTACCCATGAAAAAAACATTAAGTACTTTAATTATAGCTATTGCAAGTGCCGTCAGCATTAATGCACAAGCAGATGATTTACTCTCGGTTTATCAGCAAGCCTTATTAAACGATACCATAGTATTAAAGGCACAAGCACAATTTAGTATTTTTAAAGAAGATATAGAACAAGCGCGTTCAGTATTGCTACCACAAATTAATGCCTTTGGTGGTATCTCAACCAGTGAACGTGAATCACAGCAATCTCAAATAGTGGGAAATGATGTGGTGTTTTTTGATACAACGTCTAATACTGATACGACCAACTTTGGTGCCAATTTAAACATGCAGCTTTATCATCATGATAGTTGGTTACGTTTAAGTACTGCAGAAAAATCAGCACACCGAAGTGACTTAACTTATCAAGTAGCTAAACAAGACCTCATTGTTCGTGTCACGCAAGCTTATTTCACCTTGTTAAGTGCAAAAGATGATCTTGTTTTTGCCCAAGCCGAAAAAGCCGCCATTGCCCGCCAACTTGAGCAAACAAAACAGCGTTTTTCTGTAGGCTTAACCGCTATTACCGATGTCCATGAAGCACAAGCGCAATATGATAATGCAGTGACTGAAGAGATTCGCTCCGCCAATGCTATTTTTACGGCTGAAGAAGCATTACGCGTCATAACAAATATTTACCCTAGAAATATTGCTGCATTAAATACCAACAGATTTAGCACTACCACACCAACACCTAACAGTGCTGATGCTTGGCAAAAAACGGCAGAAGCTAAAAACTTAGATTTAATTGCCGCAAAAGTAGGCATTGACGTTGCTCGAGATGGTATTAACATTGCCCGCTCTGGCCATTATCCAACTTTGGATTTAAGCGGCAATTGGGGTAGTGCCAAAAGTAAAACTAGTGTAGATGCCCTAGGGGATAGTAGGGATTTTGATGAAACGCCTTTCTTTAACGATTACTCTATTGGTGTAACACTCAATGTGCCCATTTACTCAGGTGGGGCAATACAAAGCAGTGTACGCCAAGCACAAAATAACTTTGTGTTAGCAAGCCAAGATTTAATGCAAACTCATCGCGATGTTGTACGTACTACCCGAAATGCCTATAACACCGTAGTGGCCACTATTTCTGGCATCAAAGCTTTTGAACAATCAGTACTGAGTGCCGAAAAAGCTTTAGAAGCCACCGAAGCTGGTTTTGAAGTAGGTACGCGTACCATTGTTGACGTGCTAGACAGCACTCGTAATTTATATGATGCAAAGCGTAATCTATCATCAACTCGCTATGCCTATATTCAAAATGTATTATCGCTAAAGCGCTCTGGCGGCACTATTACGGATGAAGATATTACTGCCATTAACTCTGGTTTAGTTGCAGTTCAATAGTCAGAAATAAAGATCAGAAATAAAAAATGGGGTTAGAGTAAAATTCATTTTAACAGAATTTTACTCTAACCCCTGATTGTTCCTAATTTCGCTAACAGAGCAACTCTGCTTACTTTAAACCTCGATAAAACTCAACTAACTGCTTAGCTTCGCGCTGCACTGAATAATGTGCTAATACTCGCTTTCTACCCGCCTCACCCATTTGCGCAAGTTTATCGGGTTCACTTAACAGTAAATCCATTTTTTCAACCACCGCAGGTAAATTATTAACCGGCACCACAAAGCCATTACTCTCTTCTTGTACAACTTCTGGCCATGCCCCTGCTTCACTAGCAAGTACGGCAGCACCACTACTCATCGCCTCTAAAATAGTTAAGCCAAAGCCTTCATTATCACTTAACGCAACAACAAGCGATAAAGCACTAAAAATACTTGGAATATCAGCAAAACTTTGCTCACCAGTAAAAACTATCCGCTCGCTTAAACCTGCTTGCGCTATTTGGGTTTGCAATTCTGCGACAAAACCTTCGTTGCTTGAACTAATAGCACCGACCACCACCGCAGTAAAACCTGGGTGCTTAGCTAATATTTCAATGCAAGATTGCACAAACAAGTGTACGCCTTTTTGCTTTCTGACTCGTCCTAAAATAGCAATACCGTATTGGCCCGGCTTTACCGATTCAGGTAAAAGGGTTAACGCCTGCCATGCTGCTGCTTTATTTTCAGCTGGCGTATAAACATCGGTTTTAACGCCATGATAAATAACAGCATCTGGCTTGCGGTGTAAATAGCTGGCAGAAGCATTACACATAGCTAGCACAGCGTCCATTTTATCTGTTAACCATTGGGTTGACCCTGAACGTTTACGCTGCGCCGCAGAACTAAAGATTATTTTTATTTTGGCGCCAAAAACATGCTTTAGTAGCAACGCTTGGATCATTTCATCAACACGCCGGGCATGAAAAATGCGGAAACGACCATCAGATAATGACTTTCGACACATTTTAGCCACTTGCCAAAAGCTGATATTTAATGATCCATCCGTTAAATGGTGCTTGCCCATCACCCGTAAATTAATCAGTTTTTGTTGCTCTGATAATACTTGCAACATGGTTGAGGTAACACCAGAAAAATTTGAATTAGAATTTCCTATAATTAATTCAACTTCGTTGTTAGCCAGTTTTTTCGTGGTACTAGAACTCATTTATCAACAAACCAATAAGGATTAAACACTTGCTTATTCTACGATAAAGCTTACTTAGTTGACATAACTTATCTGTTATTTAAAAGCAACTTGGGTATAATTCACCACAGTTTGAGTACGTCAAAAAACAGCGAGCGCCTTTGTGAGCAAAAATAAAGTTTTACAGCCTGATTTTAAAATATCCTTTTTATACCCTAAATATTGGCTTACTTGGTTTGGTGTTTGCATTCTATATAGCGTTTCTTGGTTACCCTATAAATGGCAATTGTCATTAGGCCGTTTTATCGGACGATTGTTATTTAAAATAGGCTCTAAAAGAAAGCATATTGCTAACACTAATTTAAAACTTTGTTTTCCACAGATGAGCGAGCAAGAGCGCCAACGTATTCTAAAAAAGAACTTTGAAAATACTGGCATTGCATTATTAGAAACAGGCATGGGCTGGTGGTGGCCAAACTGGCGAGTAAAACGCAAAGTGACAGTAAAAGGTTTAGAGCATATCGAAAAAGCTCAGGCACAAGGCAAAGGGGTTTTATTACTTGCCATGCATTATTTGAGTGCTGAAATGAGCGCTAGGGGTGTTGGCTATGGCCATCCTATGGTGGTGTTCTATCGCCCTCACAACAACCAGTTAATGGAATATTTTCAATTCCGCGGCCGTGGCCGATCCAATAAATATATGTTGGGAAAACGGGATGTTAGAGGCTTAATGCAAGCACTTAAAAATGGTGAGGCATGCGTATACTTGCCTGATCAAGACTATGGTAGAAACCGTAGTTTATTTGTGCCGTTTTTTGGTATGAAAGAGACAGCAACCACAACAGGCACACTCATTTTTGCTCGCCAAAAGAATGTTGAAACCATGATGCTTATACCGACTCGTAATGATGACAACAATGGTTACACCATAGAAATAATGCCGCCCTTAGATAATTTTCCAAGTAAAGACGATGAAGCTGATTTAATTAGAGTCAATCAAGAGCTTGAAAAAGCAATTTCTCGTCAACCTGAACAATATATGTGGTTACATAGACGCTTTAAAACCAGACCAAATCCAGACGCACCATCATTGTATAAATAATAAAATGTGATATAACTTAATAACAACAAACTAATTTTATTAAAATGACTTAAATTATTATGGGTTTTTGGATTCGAAATGGCATATTAGCAGTTTTATTAATAGGTCTCGCATGGGCTTTTTTTGCTAACCAAGATTATTTATTATCATTAGACGCTGGAACAGCAACGCAGTCTCAATCAATGACTACTGATACAGCCGAGGCAGCGAATACAGCTGATGCCCCCGCAGAAAAACTCGCTGGCGACTATCAACAAGGCAAGAAGCTAAACAATGCTGCCGCCGAAGGCTTGTCAAATTTTTACGCAAAAATATATGGCAGCGGCATTGATGATAAAGGCCCTAAAATAAGAAATAACATCATTTTTTTACCCGACCCTCAAGGTGATTTAGTTAAAATATTACAAGCAAGAGAAATGGTTGTACGCCCATATCGAAAAAACTGGCATGGCACTACTACCTCCCGCCCTTTTAGAAAAAAGCAAACGCTTTACCAAAAATTAGCAGAATACGCGGCTGAAGATGGCCTAGAAGTTATTTGGTGGCTAAATAGAGACTTTATTGTTAAAGACCCCTTTCGAATAGAAAAAGACATTCTCAAAACCGCTTACCAAGTAGGAGAAGCAGTTTCGGGACACTTTCCTGAGGGCATTGTCAGCTATTTTTGCTATCGCCAGCGCACTTTAGTATTTATTAATGAAGCACCCGCTTACCTTAACGATGAGTGCCTACCTCTTAAACCCAAAGGTACTTACTAACATTTCTAAGCCTGTACTAAGCAAGTATTAGGCAAATACTGGCAAGCACTAAGCCACTAAAAATTTTTGCCATAAAATGCTTATTTTATCTTTTGCATCAATAGCCGAGTTAGCTATCAATAACGCTTCATTTTGTAGTGTTGCTTTATGTGAAAACCCCCTAAGCTGTTGATAACTACCTACTAATACCTGTTGTTCGTCAGCTGTTAAAATATCAACATCGACGAGCTGTTTGAAAATACCGGTATTATCACTACATTTAGCTAAGTTTTCATCATGATGACAATGAGCCAGTACAAGGTATTGCGCTAGAAATTCAATATCAACCAAGCCTCCTTGTCCTTGTTTAATATCCAACAATTGAGCGGTTGATTTATCAAGATGATTACGCATTTTTTCTCGCATTGCGCTAACATCCGTTTGTAATTGTGTTAAGTTCCTTTTTTGTTGCAATACTTGTAAACGAATACCAGTAAATGCCTGCTTTAAAATATCATTATGATAAATAATACGTGCTCGCACCAAAGCTTGGTGTTCCCATGTCCAAGCATCTTGTTGCTGATATTGGCCGAAAGTATTGATGTGAACTACCAGTACACCTGAGTTTCCTGAAGGCCTAAGGCGCATATCTAATTCATATAAAATACCGCTATTCATGCGGGTATTAAAAATGTGCATAATACGTTGTGCCAATTTCATATAAAACTGGCTAGCCGCAACCGACTTTTCCCCATTGGCTAAACCTGTGGTTACCTCACTTTGTTCACTATGATGAACAAAAACCAAATCTAAATCTGAACCGTAACTTAACTCACAACCCCCAGCTTTTCCGTAAGCTATCACGCCAAAGCCTTTGTCATTACTGCCGAGGGTAGAAATAGGAACACCAAAACGATCACTGACTTGCTGCCAAGCTAAATTAATCACCTCTGTAATTATGGCCTCTGCTAGTGCCGTTAAATGCTGGCTCACACTGTTAACATTTAACACATTGGCAATGTCAGCAGCAGCAATACGTAATTGTTGTGATTGCTTAAACAAGCGCAAAGCATCCATTTGTGCCTCTAAATCATCTTCAGGAATACGCAGCATGCTTTCTCTCAGCTCTACGGCGTAAGCTGAAAGCGGCACAGGGTTGTGCAATAAAGTAGGATCAATTAATTCATCTAATAATATTGGGTATTTAGCAATATAATCTGTGACCCAGCTACTGGCTTGGCACAAATGAATAAGTTGCTTTAGCGCTCCTTCATTTTCAAATAACAATTCTAAATAAGCCGTGCGAGTAACGATTTTTTTAAAAACATGCAAGATACGCTCAAGCACAAACTCAGCTTGCTTGGCTTGTTGAATATGGCAAATAAGCTGCGGTATAAGCTTATCGAGTACTTGTCTGCCTCTATTGCCAATACTACGCTTAGTCATATCACTGCGAAAATCGGATAATAGATGCCATACTTTTTCGCTGTGCCAATTATTATCATGCTGTTTTTCTTGCTCAAGCCAAGCGATAGACTCTTCATCACTCCAACGGTTATGCCATAAAGTACTCCAATGCTGATCTTCAACTTGATGGTTTGGGCTTTCAATGCCAATCAATTGCTCAAATTGCTGATGAACACCGCTCGTATGACTATCTAACACTTGCAAAAAGTCAGTCCAAGAAGTAAATTTCATCGCATACAGTAAGCGCTGTTGATCGAGCTCATTATCAGGCAGGGTTTGGGTTTGTTGATCCGCTAAGGCTTGTATAATATTTTCCACTCGGCGTAGAAAACAATAGGCTTTTTCCAACACTATTTTTGTGTTTTCTTTAATTTCTCCTGCAATAACTAACTGTGGCAAAACCGTTAGCAAACTGCGTTGTTGCAAAGCCTTAATTCGGCCGCCGCGAATAAGCTGAAAGACTTGCACGATAAATTCAATTTCACGAATACCGCCAGCGCCCAACTTAATATTGTTGACTAGCTGCTTACGGCGAACTTCTTGTGAAATCATCATTTTCATCCGTCGTAAGCTATCAATAGCACTAAAATCTATATAGCGGCGATAAACAAAGGGTCGTAATAATGTTGATAATTTTTGATGATACTTGCCCTCACCTATTAAACGCGCTTTCAACATGGCGTAACGCTCCCAATCACGCCCTTGTTCTTGATAATAATCCTCCATAGCATTGAACGTTAGCACTAGTGGACCACTTTCACCGAAAGGCCGTAAGCGCATGTCAACCCGATACACAAAGCCATCAGCGGTTTGTTGATGTAATGAGCTAATTAATTTTTGGCTTAGGCGAGTAAAAAATTGCTGATTATCTAGCGAACGTCGACAACCCTGAGTATCACCACTTTCTGGATAAACAAAAATCAAATCTATATCAGAAGAAAAATTAAGCTCTTTTCCTCCTAACTTTCCCATACCATAAACCAATAACGATTGAGCTTCTCCCAACGCATTTTTTGGTACGCCCCATTTTGTTTGACAAAAATGTGTTAACCAAGACAAGCTGCCTAATATTAAGGCATCCGCCAGTGCCGACAAGCGCGATAATGAACGATCAAGTTCAATATTCAAAACTAAGTCGGCCACCGCAATATTGACCATTTGCTGTAATCTAAAACGCCTTAATAATCTATATAGTTGTATTTCATCTTGGCACTGAGCTAATTGTAAAGAGAGTAGCTCACTATATTCAGGTGTTTTTTGCTGATAAACATCATTACTTACAAATAAATCAATTACCAATTCAGGAGCTTGCAAGGCACTAGATAAAACAAAGTCACTCAACGTTATTGCTAGGGAAAAGTGTTCAAGTTGCTCTGAATTAAGCTGTTGATAACTATCAGGGTGTTGCTGAGAAAGCTGTTGCCAACTTTTTAATTGCTGTTGTTTTAATAAGTCTTTATTATCGAATGAAGGGTCGAGTGGTGATAGAGGAGAAGAAGACATAAGTGATCCTTTTACTTAATCAAACATTAATTGAAAACTTAACTCAATAACTATAATTATTAAACATAACCATTAGACATAATATGTCATTAGTGCTATTAATAACACTCAAGCATTTTAAGTGATAATTTAGCACTTTCAGGAGATGATAGCAGTAATGCCCAAGCTAAAAACACCTTTTTACCGCCGATTTATTCATTGGCTAGCCCTTTTACCTTTATTAATATTATTCGGCTGTGGCGACCCTATAAAAGAGCAAGTACTACAACAATTACCTATAACCGAACAAAGAGTGCTGCAACTGGGCGACGCTTTAACTAATGGACAAGTACGTAATGCCACGTTAATTCAACAATATGCGGACAAAGTAGCCGGTAAAAAACCTGACTTAGCGCCATTAATCAATGAATTTCGTAAAGATGCCAGTATCAAAGGACCTATGTATTTATCCTTACTTGATCGAGTAAACACCACTAAAAATCAGCCGCAAATGTTCGCATCGTCTCAAGCCTTGTATGATGAACTACTCAATATTTACCAAGCCGCTGATCCCGTATTATATTCAGATGCTTTAAGTGATCCACTCAATGTTTTAGCCGATATGTCTGATGGCCAATTACCTCGCATAAATGCTTTATCTAAATCTCAAAGCCAGCAAGCGAATAATGCTCAAGACTTTGGTACCGGTGAGCAGCTTATTGGTAATCCAAGTTATGGTAGCTGGCAAACTGGCAGTAATGGCATGTCATTTTGGGCATGGTATGGCATGTACTCCATGATGGGGGATTTGTTTGGCCGACGTACTTCTTACAATGACTGGGGCAGAAATAGAAATTACAGCTATTACAATGACTACGGGAGAACTCGCTACAGTTCACCTAACCAATTAAACAAGCAAACAGCCCTTGATAGACGCACTAAAAAATCATTTGCCAGTCGGGGACAAAAATTCACTAGCCCATACAGTAAAAGTCGTACTGGCTCATCGAGCCTGTCAGGTAAAAGTAAAACCGCTCAATCGAGCGCCAATAGATTCAGAAGTAATAATGTCAAAAAAAGCAGTTATGCCAGTAATTCAAAATATGGCAAGTCTTCTAGTTTTAGAAATTCTAGTACCAATACCTCACGCGGTTTCCGTCGTGGTAAATAACTGTGATAAGCAACAAAAGATAGGAACAAGATAAATATGAACACATTAATTGAACTCGTAGGTGTTAATCAAGAGTTACTGGTTTTTTTAGCTATCGACATTACCATTGCTATTATTTTATTGGGTGCAATGCGGTTTTTATTAGGATTAACGAGCCAAGTTAATAGTACCGAAGAATTAGCCAAAAAAGATAATTTTGCCTTTGGTGTTAGCGTTGCTGGTAGCATTTTAGCATTAGGCATAGTGCTAACGGGTGCTATTACCGGTGAAAATGCACCGAGCTATTTAATGGAAATTATTGGCATGCTTGCTTATGGCACTTATGGCTTAATTTTAATAAAAGTCGGCCGTATTATTCAAGACAAGGTGGCACTGCAACACTTAAACAAAACTGAATTAATTAAAGAGCAAAACCTCACTATAGGCATTATTGATGCCGCAGGCGCTATTGCTACCGCTATCATTATTCGCGCTGTATTACTTTGGGTGGACGGCTTAAATATTTCAACGTTTATCGCTATCACCAGTGGCTTTATTGTAGCGCAAGCAGTACTTGTGTTGGTGACACGTATTCGTGAAAGAAAATATGCTAATAATAACCAAGAAGATTGTTTGCAAGAAGCGCTAAGTAATGGTCAGCTTGCTTTGGCTATTCGATATAGTGGTCAAGTGATCAGCACAGCTCTTGCCGTTACAGCTGCCAGCCACTTTTTAGTCTACAGCCCAGAAACTCTCGTGATGAATCTACTTGGCTGGTTAGTTTTTGGTATTATCATGACACTACTAGTGGCCATACTCACCTCTATCGCCAAACGTATTGTACTGTGGGGCATAAACCTCGTTGAAGAGGTAGATCAGCAGCATAATATTGGTGTTGCCAGTATAGAAATGGCCACCAGTATTGCTATTGCCTTGATTTTAAGCGCATTAATGGCATAAAAAGTGTTGAAATAATAGTTTTGAGTTACGAAGGAAGCTGATTCGTAACTCAAAACTTATTCATTTATAACTCAAAACAATTCAAACACACGCTAGTACACTTCCCTATATGCTTTCAAAAAACTCTCGCTTACTTGACGATACTCTGTTGATCCTAACCATGGCGATATTAGCTGGTTGTGGTTTAATTTACGAATATTTACTCTCCCATTATGCTGGCCGTGTCTTAGGTGTTATGGAAAGCACAATCTACACCATGATAGGCTTAATGATAGTATCAATGGGGCTTGGCGCATTTGCCGCTCGTAAAGTGCGCTGTGCCTATAATGGCTTTGTTTATTTAGAGCTGATCATTGCTTTACTCGGTTCAAGTGCCATTTTAATTATCGGTGCTCTGATCGCGGTTACTCAAATGCTGCCCACCATTATTGCTGATACCTTTGCCCTACCGCCTGATATGCTCCCTCGTGGCGGTATATTTAAGCAACTAAGTTTTATCGCCTTCAATAGTCCCTATTTTTTCGGTGTTATTTTAGGTTTTTTCATTGGCATGGAAATTCCGCTTATTGCGCGCATTCGAGAGCATATTCATGGTCAGCATTTGGCCAATAATCTAGGCACTATTTACGGTGCCGACTATATTGGCGCCGGAGTTGGTGCCGCTATATGGGTGCTATTTTTATTGAGCATAGATATCTCCAAAGCAGCAGCAATAACAGCAAGTTTAAACCTTATTGCTGGTGGCTTTTTTATTATGCGTTATTGGCACAAACTCCAGTGGCGAAAAACGTTTATAGGCTTACACCTAGTACTAGCATTAATTATTGCTTTAATGTTTAACTTCGGTAACCAGTGGCTCAATCAAATGAATAGCCTGCTGTATCTAGACAAAGTCGTTCATAGTGAACAAACCCGCTATCAGCAACTTACCTTTACCGAGAGACACATGGGTGTTACTTCTGACAGCATTATTAATTTTTATCTCAATGGTCGCCTACAATTTTCTTCATTAGACGAGCATATTTATCATGATTACTTAGTTGCCCCTGTATTGGCTGGTTCAGCGCGCCACAATAATATTTTAATTATTGGCGGAGGCGACGGCTTAGCACTAAGAGATGTGCTTAAATATTCTCCTCAACATGTCACTCTGATTGATTTAGATCATGAGTTAATTGATATTTTTCAGTCGCCCAGTCAGCATTTGCCGGCTCACCTTGCCGCGAAAGTGACTCGTATCAACCAAAACAGCTTGCAAGATGAACGCGTAAAAATATTGCGCTCTGATGCTTTTATCGCGATCAATGACCTACTCAAGTCAGGACAAATTTTTGATGCCATTATTGTCGACTTACCCGATCCTAGCCATCCAGATCTTAACAAACTCTACTCGGTTAACTTTTATGCTCGGCTAAAACAACTACTCTCGGGTGATGGCCTCATTGCCATTCAATCAACCAGTCCTTACCATGCAAAAAACTCATTTATTTCTATTGGAAAAACGCTCAGTGCAGCTGCTTTTACTCATGTACAGCAATATCATGACAATGTCCCCAGTTTTGGTGAATGGGGTTGGACAATAGCGGCTAAAAGGGGGTTGAGTCCGTTAAAAAGGTTGAAACAATTAGATGAACTACCCATTAAACACCGCTGGCTTAATCTTGATATATTAAAAGCCGCTTTTATTTTCCCCAATAATTTTTATCATCAAAAAGAAACAATACCAATTAATATTTTAGGTAGCCATACCATTTATCAGCTCCACCAAAAGGCATGGCAAGATCAGCAAGGAATGCAATAGTCGCAGTCATCATTGACACTAATAATTACCAGTCATAAGCGACAGTCAAAGGTTTTAAGTAACGAAGAAGATAAAGAAGCAATAAATAAAAACAAAAGCTTGACATAATATGTCAGAGTGCTAAATTTAACCCCGAGGACATATTATGTCATCTACAAAATACTTTTCGTTTAAGAAATGAAGGATAGGAAATAAATGAATATTCATACTATAGCCGATCATTTAAATAGCTTGGCTGACAATTCAAACACAGGAATGAGCTTTGATTGCCAACCTATACCTGGTGAAGTTGACGTACTACAAATAACCATTTTAGGTCGTGAAGAACTGCCGGTATTTGTGTCGGTTACAGACGATCAAATACTTTGTATCAGCTATCTTTGGGGTAGCGACGAAGTTAAAACTGACTGCGTAGGTGCCATGCATGAAAGCATGTTAGAAATGAACATTCCTATGCCATTATCATCATTTTCAAAAATTGGTGATAAATACGTTATTTTTGGTGCGCTCTCTATCAGTTCTAATTTTGATGATATTGAACATGAGCTAGCCGTATTAAGTAACAACGCCCTTGAAGTAATTGATGATATGAGTGACTACTTAGTTTAATCCAGTTAATTAAGACTATGTCATCCTATTAGGAGAAAAAAATGAGTATATTTAAAAAAATTATGACCGCAATTCGTGGTGGCGCTTCTGAAGCAGGCGAAGCTATTATTGATGCTAATGCTACCCGTATTTTTGAGCAAGAAATTCGTGATGCAGAGAATCATTTAACCAAAGCAAAACGTGATTTAACGGGTGTTATGGCAGAACAAATGGCAGCACAACGTGAAGTTGAGCGTTTACAACGCGAGGTAGTTGAGCATGAAGGTTATGCTGGACAAGCGTTAGAAAAAGGTGATGAAACGTTAGCCTTAGCGGTTGCTGAAAAAATTGCTAATTTAGAAAGCGAACTCGCCACGCAACAACAAGCTCTTGCCAGCTTTTCAGGTAATGCTAACCGATTAAAAGAGCTTGTTAAGAAAAGTGAGCGCCAAGTTGCAGAGCATAAACGTCAATTATCGATGGTAAAAACCACTGAAAGCGTGCAAAAAGCAACGTCAGCTATTACTGATAATTTCTCATCAAGTAATTCTAAGCTATTAAGTGCTAAAGACTCACTAGAGCGCATTAAAGCTAAGCAGCAAAAGTTTGATGATAAAATGAAAGCCGCAGAAGTGCTTGAATCTGAAGACTCAGACACTTCACTTGCCGCACAACTAAAAGCAGCGGGTATTGGTAGCCAAGATAACAGCGCTAATTCAGTATTAGAGCGTATCAAAGCAAAGCAGAAGTAAGCAATAAGTTGCGAGTAGCGGGTGATTAGCTACCAAGAGAAAATAAGTGAGTAGTGAAATACCTATTAAAGAATAGAACTTCGCCGCTCGCAGCTAACCTTTAGTAATTAGCCACTCGTAACGAGTCATTCGCAACGACAAGGTATTTAATGAGTTTTTTCAAAAAAATATTTAATAAATCAGATGAACCACAGCGTAAATTAACTAATGTTAGTCAACTACTGGTCGGCGATATTATTGTCTTAACCGACAGCTTTGCTTTACCTGCCTATTTGCGTGCACAACAACTGCAAGTAACCGCCGTAAACACCTATGAGTTTGAGCAAAACAACCAAGTTGAGTGGACATTGCAAGGTTCAAGTGATCGCATCTTGTTTTTATCACTCGAAGTGGATGACAGCACAGAGTTAAAATTTTCACTCAAATTAGAACATGAAGATGTAGAAGCACTGTTTGATTTAGATGAATTCTCACAAGTGTTTGACGAACCCGGGCACGCTTTTTTAACGCGCCAAAATGATAATGAGCACACCAACACCTGGAGCGATAAGCTGTATCAACAAAGTACTTTCGCCAAGGTGGGTTATTTTCATCGTAAAGATCATCGCAGTGAAAGTTTATCGGCTTATGAAGGAAAAGATAGCGGTGAGCAATTTGAACTTTATGGCCTTTATAACCAAGATCAAAGCAAAGGCATTGATATAGAAGTATGGCAAGGTGGTGATACTGAAGTGTTTTTAACCTTATTTAGACCATTGACCGATATCATTGATATGTACCCTGCGAGTTAAATCGGTAATAGAAGAGGTAACCATGACTAAAAAAATGCCCGATAAATGGCAGTCTTCCATTAAAGCAATGAAGGCGGTGCAAGTTGCCTTTGACATGGATGAAAAAATTCAGTTATCTATTCGAAAAGAAGCACTGGAAGCCGGCTTAAGCCCTTCAGATCAAATTCGTGACATTTTAGGCCTCCCCATTAATAAACGACCAAAGCGTCCACGCTTAACGGTAAGCTTAGCGCCAGATGATTATCAAATATTAGCCGAGAAATATGGCTTAACCGCAGAGCAACAACTTGAAATTAAAAAAAAATTAATGGATGAATTAATTAACCACGTTAATAATTAACAGTTCCGTACAACATAGCCAAAACATTTACATAAAAATATTACAATTAAAGGCTAACAAATAACAACACTCACTACCGAAAATTAGCCCTTTAGTATTAACCAATAAAACAGACCCTTTAGTGATACTATCGCCAGTGAACATCTTTATTTTCATTTAGGTGGTAAGCTAGTTGTACACTCTAGTACAGGTCATTATTTGGCACTGGACGATGACGTGATTTAATGGTTCCATTAAACCACGTCAGGTTCGAGTAATCGAAGTAAATCCAGTGGATCTGCACCAATCTTTTGATGAACAAACTTATTTCCTTGCCGGTACAGGATGCAAACATAAAGAGTTTTGGCATGTAAGTCGATTCAGCAATAATATTTCCCCTCTGTGTCACCTTAAAGTTTAGTTAAACGCTAAACTTTGGGGAGGGAGCTCAATTAGTATCAAGAATTTAAAGCGGAGGCTGCTACAGTTTGATGCTGCTCAACTGTTTTTCCACCGAGAAAGGCTACATTAGGTAATGAAGCTGCTTGAGCAATAGCCAAAGCATCATTTTTATCCGTCTTTTAATTTTGTCTTACCGTAGCAACTCACTTTACAGAAATTAAACGTCATGTTTATCATGATGTGTACAATAATCGTGAGTGCATTAAAAGGGTAATTTGGAACCCGAAGATTTGAGGTGGTTAAAATTGAGTTTGAAGTAAGCAAAAATAATAAGTCACTCAAAAGTACGATTAATAGTTGGTTTTTGCTCTTTCGTCGCTTATTTTAACCAACTATTATTTTCCTCTTAATAAGGCGTAGCTTTTACAGAGTGTTTTGGTTTTTGAAATAAAGTTTTTTCTCAACTAATCTTAAATAACTTAATTTAATGAGGAAGACGAACATGGACAAAACACTTTTTGAACGATTAGGCGGCGAGCAAGGAATTCGTAAAATATCTAACGACGTTGTTGATTTGCACACAAAAAATGGCAGTATATCAGCTCGATTTGAATCTAGTGACCTGATTCAATTAAAAGAAACAGTCGCTAAGTTCTTTATCTCAGGTAGCGGTGGCCCACAGATATATGAAGGAAAAAATATGCGTACTGCTCATCAACACATGAATATTAGTGACCATGAATATATGGCTGCTGTTGATGATGTAATGACTGCATTAACAATGAGTAATATCGGTGATAAAGAAAAAGGTGAGGTTCTTTATATTTTTTATTCACTTCGCCCAGACGTAGTCAGGGTTTAGGTTTTAAAAACTGGTCGATTGAGATATTTATGAATCAAAAACGACAATACAAGGCATTCAAGCGGGCAATTTACAGTTGGCGTTCGTGCCTCACTTACTTTGGCTATCTATTATCAGCCGCTTAACGCGGCGTTATGCGTTAGTAAACACACAAAAAGGAAACCTATGAAAGCTTTCGCCATAGAGAAATATGGAAACACCCCACTAAAACTCATGAGTTTTCCAATGCCTACTGTTGGAGAGCATGACGTAATGGTAGAAATATATGCTGCCGGTGTGAATCCTGTCGATTTCAAATTACGCGATGGAAAAGTAAAGGTGCTGCTTCAATATAATATGCCGCTGATTATGGGCAATGATTGTGCTGGTGTGGTCACACAAGTTGGTTCAAAAGTGACACGGTTTAAGGTCGGTGATGAGGTTTATGCTCGGGCACCAAAAGCTCGTATTGGAACCTTTGCAGAATATATTGCAATCACTGAGGATGCTGTTGCTCTCAAGCCCAAAAACACTTCATTTGAAGAAGCAGCGTCTATACCTTTGGTCGGCCTTACGTCTTATCAGGTATTACATGATGTCATGAATATACAGTCCGGAGAAAAAGTTCTTATTCAAGCAGGCGCAGGTGGTATTGGAACATTTGCTATTCAACTAGCCAAAGCACTGGGTGCCTTTGTCACCACAACAGCCAGCGATGCTGGTTTTGAATTGGTTAAATCTCTTGGTGCTGACAAAGTCATTAATTATAAGACGGAAAAATTTGAAGACATGCTACAAGACTATGACGCTGTTTACGATACACTGGGTGGGGAGTCTCTAGAAAAAGCATTTGAAATCATTAAATCCGGAGGAAATGTAGTTTCAGTAAGTGGTATTCCAAATGCTCGATTTGCCAGAGAGGGCAAGTTGGGATTCCTGAAAAAGCTCCTCTTCTCCGTCCTAACACGGAAAGTTACTAAGCTTGAAAAATTACATAATGCTACATACACCTTTCATTTTATGTCTGCTAGCGGCAAACAACTTGAGATCATCGGAAAACTGATTGAAGAGGGAGTAATCAAACCTGTTATTGATAAGGTGTTTCCATTCTCTGAAACTCAAGATGCTTTGAATTATTCTGAGTCTGGCCGAGCAAAAGGAAAGGTCGTAATCAGGTTAAAATAAAATGCATAACAAGCGCATGTTACGGATAAATTCTCTCTGCGCCCAAATTTACCGCAAATGCTAGCGTTGGAGAATATTGAAGCCACGCGAGTAAATTCATTTACTGAAAATAGAAAAGGTGGGAACCCTGCTGACGTTGTTTTTAACGCTGACAAATTATCATATGTTCAAAAGTTGAAAGTTGAAAGTTGAATTGAGCTGATATGTGTCATTCCTGTTTTGCTAGTTTACTGAAATGACAAAAATTTGTGAATGAAAATATGGTGGCCCCTCAGTGACTTGAACACTGGACCTACCGATTATGAGTCGGGCGCTCTAACCAACTGAGCTAAGGGGCCATATTAAGATATATTTAAAGCGATTAAGAATAAATAGCTTTATCAAAACGCGTGCAGTATAAGCATTTTTTATTTTATTGTCACCTACTGAGCTTTATTATTTTTTGTTTTATTGCCTATTCGATTAATTCTTAAGCAACTCCTACCTTTTTCAATAATTAAAACCTAATATATTCAAATAAAAGCTTAAAAGGTAAACGTTACCCCTACATTAACTTCACTTTGAATCCATAAATTACTAGAGATTGAAATAGCACAATCTTCTTCATCACAAAAAATATAACTGTCTGAGTTAAAGAATGTTGCATATAATCGGCCACCAAATCGAAAGCTAAGGCTTTCGGTTACGGCAATTTTAGTCGCTAAACCTACATTCATAGAAAAACGTGTTTCATTAGCTAATAAGCTATCTTCAGGTGAAAAATTGGTCAGACCAATACCGCCAGTAACAAACAGTGGTACCGCTTCGTTTAAAATAGGTACGTTACCGCCTATATGGGCATAAGTTATGGATAAATTATTATTACTTGCTATCGAGCTGCCTAATGATGAGAACTCAGTGTTACTGTGACTAATAAGTACTTCACCTTGACGTTTTCTGTCAACATTCCATGCAAACAATAACCCGTAGTTAATATCTTCTGTCAGTTTAACTGTCGAGGTTGCTACAGCATCCTGGATTTCAAAATCGCCGCCAAAGCGATGACCTATTAGCGGAGTAACTTCAAAGTAGCTATTTTGGGCTGCATAAGCTTTAGTGGCAAAAACAAGTGATATAAGCGGTAACAAAACCAGTAAACGCGCTATAGCTAACATAATATTCCTTATTATAAAAAAATACCTCTTTGCCATCAGAATTATCTCCTACACTATCCAGAGAAGTTATATCCTTAGTACAACACGACACCGTGATATACGACCGGCAAGGATGGCGGAAGTGCAGTTTTATAGGTGCAAAAAGCTGGCCGTTAGTTCTAAGCATAAAAAAAGAGTAAATCAGTTAAACTAACTTACTCTTTTATCGTACTATTTTAAACTAATTTTTCTTTATATCTGTCTCTATTCACCATCTAAGAAGCTTTTTAGCTGCTCAGAACGTGAAGGGTGGCGTAGCTTACGTAACGCTTTCGCTTCAATTTGACGAATACGTTCACGAGTTACATCAAACTGCTTACCAACTTCTTCTAATGTGTGATCAGTATTCATGTCGATACCAAAACGCATTCTAAGTACTTTAGCTTCTCGCGCTGTTAAACCAGCAAGTACTTCATGAGTAGCACCTTTAAGGTTTTCAGACGTTGCCGAGTCAACAGGTAATTCACCGCTGCCATCTTCAATGAAGTCACCTAAATGCGAGTCTTCATCATCGCCAATGGGCGTTTCCATTGAAATTGGCTCTTTGGCAATTTTCAATACCTTGCGAATTTTATCTTCTGGCATGATCATGCGTTCAGCTAATTCTTCAGGCGTTGGCTCACGTCCCATTTCTTGTAACATTTGACGAGAAACACGGTTCAATTTATTGATGGTTTCAATCATATGCACGGGAATACGAATAGTACGCGCTTGGTCAGCAATTGAACGTGTGATTGCTTGGCGAATCCACCACGTTGCATAAGTTGAGAACTTATAACCACGGCGGTATTCAAACTTATCAACCGCTTTCATTAAGCCGATATTACCTTCTTGAATTAAATCTAAGAACTGTAAACCACGGTTAGTATATTTTTTGGCTATTGAAATAACTAAACGTAAGTTGGCTTCAACCATTTCTTTTTTCGCGCGGCGAGCTTTTGCTTCACCGATAGACATACGACGGTTAATGTCTTTTATGCCGTGAATATTTAAATGAGTTTCTTCTTCAATTTGATTCAATTTGTAGATACAACGTTCTACATCAAGTTCAATATCGGCAAGTTTGGCTGAATAGCTATGACCTGCCGCCTTTTCTGCTTCAAACCAATTTTTTGAGGTTTCGTTGCCTGGAAAAATTTTGATAAAAGTAGTTTTCGGCATTCCTGCGCCCATCACACAATGCTTCATGATTAAACGCTCTTGCACGCGTAATCTGTCCATCATGCTGCGCATGTTTTTTACTAATTTATCAAATAATTTAGGAATTAAGCGGAATTCTTTAAATACTTCCGCAACAGCATCGATAGCGGCTTGAGCGTCTTTATGGCCACGGCCTTTTTTCTCAATCACTTTATTGGCTTTTTCATAAGCTTCACGTAAGGCAGTAAACTTCTCACGGGCTAATTCTGGATCAGGACCAGTATCTTCTTCTTCCTCGTCCTCATCATCTGATTCGCTACCACTCTTATCTTCACTATCAAGTTCTTCTTTTGATAATTCAGAGCCGACATGAGTTGCAGCCGCGGCAACATCCTCATCTTCTGCATCAGGGTCTAAAAAGCCAACTATAATATCAGTTAAACGAAGCTCTTCCGCTTCAAAGTTGTCCCACATATCAAGCAAATAATTAATCGCTGGAGGGTATTCAGAAACACTGCGCTGTACTTCTTTAATGCCTTCCTCGATACGCTTAGCAATGACAATTTCGCCTTTGCGAGTCAACAATTCTACTGTACCCATTTCACGCATATACATACGCACAGGATCAGTTGTTCGACCAATTTCGCTTTCAACAGTAGCAAGTGCTTGAGCTGCAGCTTCTGCCGCATCTTCATCAGTATTGGCCTCACTCATCATCAAGGTATCGGCATCGGGTGCGTTTTCAAACACCTGAATACCCATGTCATTGATCATACGAACAATGTCTTCTACTTGATCTGAATCGATAATATCTTGTGGGAGATGATCGTTAACTTGTGCAAACGTTAAATAACCTTGCTCTTTACCTTTGGTTATTAACTCTTTAAGTCTTGATTGAGGGGCTTGTTCCATTGACGAGTGTCCACCTGTATATTGTAAATTAGGGTAGCAATGCCGCGCACTAGTGCTGCATAACAAAGCCGCGCATTATAGCGAATTTTTTGTGCTATTTCCAGTAATTAAAAGTCTTCTTTACTGTGTTTTATTCAAGTATAGCCGCTAGTAACTACGACGCATTCAGTATTGCTTGCAGCTCTTGTTTTTCTTGCTGAGTCATTTGCCCTGTACGAGCTTTTTGTAGCAAAATTTCTGCGCGTTGTTCAACAAAATTATTGAGCAGCTTTTCTATGCTATCCAGAAAAACATCTGTCGCGGCATCGGCTTCAACATGATGTTGCCAACACATTAATTTTGCTAACTGCTTACCTTGCTCTGTATCACGAAAATATTCCAATAACTGTGCCGTTTTAATATCAGGGTTTTGCTGACATAAACTCAACAGTTGGTTTAATAAAGCAACACCGGGAATATCTAATGGCTGTAAAATAGAGATGTCATCTAACGAGTTTACTATATGGGGATGTTCTAACAATAATGCAATAGCTAACCTAACGGGCGTAACTTTAGTGTTAGCTTTAGGTTTTTTAATGGCGGCATTTGCATTACTACGTTTATTTAACTTTGCTAAAAGCTGTTCACTGCCGGTACCAAAATTGTTGGCAATATCATTGATAATGGCATCTTTTAAAACACTTTCTGGCAGTTTTGTTAAATAAGGTTGGAATGATTCAACTAAAGCGGCTCGACCTTCTAATGAATTCATATCTACCTGCGTCATTAAGTGATCAAACAAAAACTTTGACAACGGCATAGCTTGAGCAAGGATTGCTTCAAACGCTTGCTGACCTTTTTCACGAATTAATGAGTCAGGATCTTCACCGTCAGGTACAAAAACAAACTTCAACGAGAAGCCATCACGAATTAATGGTAACGCATTTTCCATCGCTCGCCATGCAGCGTCACGCCCTGCTCTATCGCCATCGTAACAACAAATCACTTCTTTTACGGTGCGAAACATTGTTTGTAATTGTTCAGAGGTCGTCGCTGTACCTAATGAGGCAACCGCATAATCAATGCCATGCTGCGCCAAAGCAACAACATCCATATAGCCTTCAACAACAACCAGTCGCTCAAGGTTTTTATTTGCTTGTTTGGCTTCATAAAGGCCATACAACTCTTGCCCTTTATGATAAACTCGTGTTTCTGGCGAGTTTAAATATTTAGGTTTTTCATCCCCTAATACTCGGCCACCAAAACCAATCACTCGACCGCGCTTGTCGCTAATAGGAAACATAATGCGACCGCGAAATCTATCATAAGGCCTGTTTTTATCATTTTGAATTGCCATACCTAAATCAACTAATTGTTGGTTAGCTTGACCATTAGCTGAAAAAACTTTCATCATGCCATCCCAAGTATCGCTGACGTAACCGATACCAAAACGTTTAACTACTTCACCACTTAAGCCGCGGCCTTTTAAGTAATCAATGGCTATTTTTTTGTCTGTTGCTACTTTTAATTGCTGCTGATAAAAACGACTAACTTGATTCATTAACTCGTAGTCATCTTGCTTTTGTTGATAAATTTGTTGTTGGCGACGTTGCTCAGCAGGGCTGGCATTATTTTCTTCTCGCACCACTTCTATACCACAGTGACTTGCCAGCTCTTCAATGGCATCAACAAAATCAAGCCGGTCAAATTCCATTAAAAATGAGATGGCATTACCGTGTTCTCCACAGCCAAAACAGTGATAAAATTGCTTATCATGACTGACCGTAAAAGAGGGTGATTTCTCATTATGAAAAGGACAACAAGCTTGATAATTTTTCCCCGCTTTTTTCAGGGGCACACGGGCATCTACCAGCTCAACAATGTCGGCACGTGCCAATAAATCATCAATAAATTGTCGAGAAATACGTCCGGCCATGCTGTAAGAATTTACCTGCTATAGAAATGAAAGACATTTATTGTACACAAAATAAATACAATAGTTACGCTATTTTCACTGGTTTTTGGCAAATAAAAAACCGTAACAACCTAAGTCATTACGGCTTAATTAATACGATTATTTTGCCTAATAGGCTAATTAAGTGCTGAACGTACTTGGCCGCTTACGGCGCCCATATCAGCTTTACCTTGCATTAAAGGTTTTAACACGGCCATTACTTTACCCATGTCAGCCATTGAGGCTGCACCAGTATTTTTAATCGCATTGTTAATTAAATCGTTAATTTCTGCATCATTAAGTGGCTGAGGAAGAAAAAACGTTAAAGCGGTTATTTCTTCGGCTTCTTTTGCTGCTAACTCTTCACGACCACCGTCGGTAAACATTTTGATAGACTCTTTACGCTGTTTAACCATTTTGGTTAAAATCGCAATAACATTGTCATCAGTTGCTTCGGTATCGTGATCAATTTCAGCTTACTTAATTGCAGATAAAGCCATGCGAATAACACCAAGACGTAATTTTTCTCTGGCGCGCATAGCATTTTTCATTTCATCTTTGAGTTGAATTAGTAGTGACATCTAATAAGCTCTAAAGGTTACTAAGGTCATTCTTAAAAAAGAATAGTCTTAGTACATGCGAATGCGACGAGCATTCTCACGAGAAACTTTTTTAGCCGCACGTTTAACTGCAGCTGCTTTTTTACGTTTACGTTCCCAAGTTGGCTTTTCATAACATTCGCGACGACGAACTTCTGAAAGAATACCTGCTTTTTCACATGAACGTTTAAAACGACGTAGGGCTACGTCAAATGGTTCGTTTTCTCTTACTTTAATTACTGGCATGTACTGTATTACCTTAGTATGTATCTATATAAATCGGTGTTTGACTTCGATTTCACTCGCTTTTTAGCTAAAAAATCTTGTCCACACCCGCTCTATTAAAAATGGGTGACGTATTCTACTGCTAAGTACTTAATGATGTAAAGGCTAATTTGTTTGGTACGAACAAATAAACTGGCGAAATAAAAAAATGCTAGGTAAAATCCTCCCACTTAACTCTATCCTCCTCATTTTGAGACCATATTGTATGCGAATTTTAGGTATCGAAACTTCCTGTGATGAAACGGGCATTGCCATTTATGATGACGAACAAGGCATTATGGCACACCAGCTTTATAGCCAAATTGCTGTGCATGCTGATTACGGTGGTGTAGTACCAGAGCTTGCCTCACGAGATCACGTTCGCAAAACTATTCCTTTAATTAAAGCCGCATTAAAAGACGCAAACTTAACACCACAAGATTTAGATGGTGTTGCTTATACCGCAGGTCCCGGCCTTGTTGGCGCATTGTTGGTTGGTTGTTCAATTGGTCGAAGTTTAGCTTATGGTTGGAATTTGCCCGCCGTGCCCGTACACCACATGGAAGGGCATTTATTAGCCCCAATGTTAGAAGATGATGTACCTGAGTATCCTTTTGTTGCCTTATTAGTGTCAGGCGGGCATACCATGTTGGTGCGCGTTGACGGTATTGGCCAATATAAATTACTGGGAGAGTCGGTTGATGATGCTGCGGGAGAAGCCTTTGATAAAACAGCAAAATTATTAGGATTAGATTATCCGGGTGGCCCTGCGTTATCTAAAATGGCAGAAAGTGGTGTAGCAAATCGCTTTAAGCTGCCACGCCCTATGACCGATAGGCCAGGCTTAGATTTTAGCTTTAGTGGTTTAAAAACGGCGGCAAGCACGTTAGTTAGAAAAGAGTGTATATCTCTTGAAGGAGAAAAACTCGATGAAGTTGCGCTTAAGCAAACTCATGCCGATATTGCCCTAGCCTTTCAACAAGCCGTAGTAGATACCTTAGCGATAAAATGTAAACGAGCGCTAAAACAGGAAAACCTGAGCCGTTTAGTGATTGCTGGTGGTGTTAGTGCCAATACCGCATTGCGTGAAAAACTAGCCATGACCACTAAAAAATTAGGTGGTAGTGTCTTCTACCCTCGGCCTGAATTTTGTACCGATAATGGCGCCATGATCGCCTACGCAGGCTTACAACGTTTAAAGGCAGGCACGCACGCCGACCTAACCTTTAAAGCACACCCTCGCTGGTCGTTGGATAGCCTACCTGCTGTGTAAACAGGATTTAATCGCGCTGTGTAAGAGATGTTTTAATCGAACTTATTGAGCGTGAACAGGTTCGCGCCTACGACCCAACTGTAATAAACTTGGTAAAAAAATCAAGGTAAATATTGCGCTAACACTCATACCACCCACAATAACGGCTGCAATACCTCGATAAAGCTCAGCCCCAGCGCCTGGCACTAATAATAAAGGTAACATGCCGCAAATACTGGTTAAGGTGCTCATTAAAATAGGTCGTAACCTAAGTCGAACAGCTTGTTCAACAGCATCATGACGAGACAAGTCTTCTTTTTCACCTTGCCTTGTTTGATACACTAATAAAATAGCATTATTAACCACAAGTCCTAGCAGAATGATAAAACCTATCATGGTTAATAAATCTAAAGGCTGAAATATCACTAAATTAGTTAACTGTAAAAAGCTAATACCGCCAATAGTGGCAAGCGGAATAGTTAATACCACCAGCAAACTATCTTTAAAAGATTGAAATAAGGCCGCCATTAATAAATAAAGGATAATCAACGCCAAAATGAAGCTTTGGCTCATGTTCGTTAATGCTTCAGTTAATGCTTCAGCACTACCGCGATAATTCACTGTAGCAAGGCCGCCACCTTCACCAACAGTATCAGCAGATAAAACCGTCATAATAGCAGGCTCTGCTTGTGTTTTTATTTGTGCTATTGCCTCTTCTAAACTTAAGTCATCGGGTGGAGTAACTCGCAAGGTTATTGTACGCTGTCTGTTGACTCGCCTAATTGAACTTGGTCCTGCCGTGCGAATTATTTCAACTAGCTCACCTACGGTTTGAACACCTGCATTAGGAGTATATAAAGGAATAGCAGCTAATTCCTCTGGTGACTGCCAATCGGTGCTCCGAAGAAATACATCTAAGCGTTTTTGGCCATTGAAGAAGTCACCAACATACAAACCTGTTCCTAGCGAACGGGAAATAGCCGCAACTTCTGAACGATTCCAACCCGCTTCAGCCAAACGCCTTTCGTTAGGGAACATGCGTAGTTCAGGTTCCGCTAATGTTAAGCCCGGTGAAGGTTGAATTTGTGCGCCCGCTAATATTTGGCTAATAGTGCCATAGCCTACTTGAGCTGCTTTTAAGAGGATGTCTACATTATTACCTTGAATATCGACATCGATTCGTCTGCCACCACCAAGGCTTTGAAATATTTGCGACTGCGACGCAAATGCCATCGTGTCAGGAAAACCTTGCAGAAATTCAGTATTGATAACCTCAATTATTTTACCAATATCATTAGCATCTTGTGCGTGTCCTCCCATAAAGCCAAAACTACCAAAGAACCCCATCCAATTGTGGGCTATTTTAGGTTCTTTTTCGCCGGTTAAATAAGGTGTTATACGACGGTTTATTTCATCACTCATTTCAAAGCGCGCTGCAGGGTAACTTAACCCTGGCGGTGGTAAAATAAAGGCTTGAAATTGATTTTGATTACCTTTGGGTAAATAGTCTATCTTAGGGAACAATAACCAGCTACCGCCAAAAGATATAAACATTAAACCGAAAATCCATCCATAACGCTTAGCTGGCGTGCTAGTAATTCGCATAATACCTTGAGTGATGTTTCGCCACCAATGGGCATGCGGATCTTTTTCGTTAACCTCGGCTAATAATTTTTGTGCTGCTGTAGGTAAAACGGTAACCGCAATCATTAATGACGCGACAATAGCCACCGCAATAGTAATTGCTAAATCAGCAAATAATTGTCCCGAAATCGCCTCTAAAAAAGCAATCGGTAAGAAAATAGCCACTGTGGTAACGGTTGAAGCGATCAACGCGCCCCAAACTTGCGTAGCCCCTTGTAGTGAGGCACTTTCTGGCGTTTCGCCTTTCTCTCGTAATCGAACAATATTTTCTAACACCACAATGGCGGCGTCTAAGACCATACCTACCGCAAATGCCAACCCCGCCATAGAAATAATATTCAAAGTTCGATCAGCAACATACATAACAATAAGCGTAACCACTAAGGAAATAGGAATAGCTAAAGCAACAATTAGCGTTGCCCTAAATTTACGTAAAAACCACCATAAAACGATGATTGCTAGGCCGACGCCCATTAACAGGTTATTTCGTACCAAACCCATTGAACGATTAATATAGATGGTTTCATCAGACATTTGGACCATTTGCAAACCAATACGCTTTAATGGGCCATTATTAAGCTCACTCATTGCCGCTTGTAAATCTTCCATCACTTGAATAACATTGACCCCTTGTTCTGCCTGCGCATTCATCGCAATAGCAGGTTCGCCATCAAGGGTTAATATACCGGTTCTGTCTTGTAGGGTTTGTTCCACAGTCGCAACATCGCGTAATAAAACAGGTTGGCCATCACGCCAGTTAAGTACCATTTCGCCTAGTTGCTGTGCGCCATATTTACCCGAAAATCGTAGCGTATATTTTCTGCGCCCTACTTCATTAAAACCACCCGAAGTATCGCTATTATTTGCCAAAGTAGTCGCAAGTTCAGGGATGTTTAAACCTAAAGCTGCGGTTTTGTATGGATCAAACGTAATTCTTAATTCAGATAACAAACCACCAAAAGCATTGGTTTTTGAAATGCCTGCAACACGCTCTATACGTGTTTGAATGACCTCTTCAACATAGTCTTGATAGCTAACAATATCCCGTTTATTATCAGCTAAAGGTTTTAAAGCAAACCAAGCAATAGCATCAAAGATGCTATCACCGCCGACAGAAATAACAGGTTCAGTTGAGTCAGCAGGATAATTAGGCACTTGATTTAAAGCGCTTATTACATCAATTAAAGCACGCTCTAAATTTACCCCAGATTTATAACGTAAGGTAATATTACCGCTGCCTTGATTAGAGCTAGAAGTTAATAAATCTAAACCTTGTAGACCTTTTAACACATCTTCTTGTCGTTCAATAATCTCAGCTTCAATTTCTTCAGGGGCAGCAGAGCGCCAACTTGTAGAAATACTAATTTCAGGCTTACTGACATCGGGTGTTAATTGCACCGGCAACTTAAACAAACTAATAGCGCCAAATAGCGCCACCAATAACACAGCAACAATAACGGCCGTTGGGTTTTTAAGCGCTGACGACGTTAAACTCATTACTGGCTCCCTTTGCCATTTTGTTTGCTGTCAGCTGCTTGGCCAGCCGTTTCTTTATTGTCCTGCTCTTTACCACCGGAGATAAGCGCATGATTATTATCTTTAATGACCACACTTTGGCCACTTTGTAAGCGCTCAGCACCTCGAATTATAATTAAGTCACCTTCACTAATTTCAGTGGTCGACAAAGTGCTTGCAATAGCCACTAAATCATCCATGCCAATACCTACGTCAACCGGTATTTGCTCAGCTTTAGCTGCTTTATCAGTTTTATTAACGCGAAAGACACTAACGCCATCACGACGTAATATTAGTGCGTCACGAGGCACAGCTAATGCCATAGCACTAGGGCCACTGGCCACTTTTGCCTTAATAGTTAAACCAATAGGCCAATCAAATGTAGACATATCTAAGCGCACTTCCATTAAATGAGAACGAGCGCTAGCAACCGGTATTAAAGCTTTAATGTGTGCACTGCCGGAACCCAAAGGTGATTCAACAACTAACTGTTTGACTTGTTTTAAAAATTGATAAGCAACAATAGGCGCAAACACGGTGGCTTCACTGTTTGCTGTTTCAACCAAACGCACAATAGCGCTGCCGTTATCAACATATTCGCCTAAACTAGCAACACGCTGTGCGATAATGCCAGTAAAAGGCGCTTTTAATTGCGTGTAAGCTAAGTTTTGTTCAGTTCTCGCCAGTCTTGCTTGCGCCGCAATAACATCACCTTTAGCAATATCTCGCTCTGAAATAGCTTTATCTAATTCGGTAGCAGGAGATAATTTTTGCTTAACCAATTGTGTCTTACGCGTAACTTCGGACTCTAAAAAACGCAAACTTGCGCGACTATTACGTACTTTAGCTTGATCTTCTTTAAATAAAATTTTTAGCTGTTTATCGTCAATGCGAGCAATAACATCGCCTTTATTCACTCTCGCGCCAATGGCAGACAAACTGATTAATCGACCAGGAATTTCTGCCGCAATATTGGAATCATTTTGACTAACCACTGTACCTGACACCCAAACTACTGGCGCTAACAAGGTTATTTTGGCGCTAATTACATTAACATTAGCTGGCGGAAATTGTTGCGCTGACAAAGCCTGAGTAAAAGAAAAATTCAAAGTCGCTAAAAAAATAAGCTTAGTTACTGTGTTCATACAAAACCTTCAATAAATACGCTATTTATTGAAGTTAATTTTAGTTGATATTTTACTTTCTGTACCTTTAAGTAGGCGAATTATGTTGTCTTTATGTCTAAATATAATTAAACCGCTTAGCATTAACGTAGGGTATACATAGATAGGTTTAAGTAAAAACACGTAAAGTGGTGCCATAAATACCGTCATAATAGCTGCCAAGCTTGAATATTTGGTTAACTTAGCCACCACCACCCAAGTAACAACCAGCAAAGCACCTAACCCCAAACCTATGGGCAACAATGTCCCTAATGCTGTCGCGACCGCTTTACCGCCTTGAAAGTTAAAAAACATCGGATACATGTGGCCTAAACAAGCAAAAACACCAATAACACCTAGATATAGAGGTTCTTGCTCACCAAAGTGAGTATATAAGAAATAAGCGCTCCAAACGGGAATAGTTCCCTTTAGAATATCAAAAAATAACACTGTTCCTGCGGTTAACTTATTACTTATTCTCAAGACATTGGTTGCACCGGGATTATGAGAGCCAGTCGTGCGAGGATCAGGCAGACCTAATAACTTGCATATCAAAATAGCACTAGAAATTGAACCTATTAAATAGGCAGCAACAATCATGACGAGGGTCAATAGCAGCATGGCAATGAAAAATCATAAAAAATTAACATTATTCTTCATTCTATCTTGTTATCTGCTAGTTTTTCTACTGTCACGAAGGTAAACTCGCTTTTTATTTTGTAATAATTGTGATTAGCAGGCTGAAAATGGATAAGGTTTTTATTAAAGGTTTACGTATTCAAACCACCATTGGTTTTTTTCAATGGGAAAAAGAGATAAAACAGACGCTGGTGATCGACGTAGCTATGGCTTGGGATACTGCTAAAGCAGCCGTTAATGATGAATTAGCAAAAACCTTGGATTACGCTGAAATTTCAACCGCCATTGAAACCTTTGCCAACAACAATCCCGTGGATTTATTGGAAACATTAGCGGAGCGCATATCCGCATTTTTAATGACTCAATATCATATTCCTTGGTTACAACTTAAAATAGGTAAACCGGGTGCGGTTCACAATGCCGACACGGTCGGTGTTGAAATTGAACGTGGCCAGCTTACGCAAATTCAACTTGGCCATGAAAAATAAACTCATGGCTGAAATATACATATCATTAGGCAGCAATATTGAGCGTAAATACCACATAAAATGTGGGCTTTCAGCACTAGCAAATGCTTTTAACTTGCCACTCAATACACTTAAGCTCTCATCACTTTTTGAAAGTGCAGCGGTTGGTTTTAACGGCAAGCCCTTTTATAACATGGTGGTTGGTCTATCTTGTCAGCACAATGTCGAGCAAGTGGCTATTATTTTGCGTGAGATAGAATTTAACTATGGCCGCAAAATTAATGCGAAAAAATTCAGCCCACGCACGTTAGATCTTGATCTATTACTCTTTGATGATTTAATTACCGAAACACCTGCACAATTACCACGAGATGAAATAGACAAGAATGCTTTTGTATTATGGCCCTTAAGTGAAATTGCCCCTGATTTAATACATCCCTTACTTAATAAAAGTTATCAAGATTTGTGGCAAGATTATGATAGAAATAGTCAGCAGTTAAACATTGTGGAAAAATGTTGGTAAAAATAAAACGACGTAAGTAAACCAATGGACAATATTGGGTTAAAGCCCAACCTACAGGAATATAAAGAAACAAATGAGTACTTTAGAAATAATTATTTTGGCACTACTGCAAGGTTTAACAGAGTTTTTGCCTATTTCCAGCTCTGCTCACTTAATATTACCCTCACAAATTTTAGGCTGGCAAGATCAAGGCTTAGCCTTTGATGTTGCGGTACATGTCGGTACTTTATTGGCGGTAATGCTGTATTTTCGCAAAGAATTAGGCGCTATGTCTGTGGCTTGGTTAGGCACGGTGAATATTGGCCCCGCTAAGAATAGCAGCGATAGCCAAGTAAGTTTTGAAGGTAAGTTAGCTTGGTGGATTATTTTCGCGACCATCCCCGCAGGTTTATTTGGTTTATTGGGTAAAGATTTAATTGAAGAACATTTGCGTTCAGCACTCGTTATTGCTGCAACAACCCTGCTGTTTGGCTTTTTACTCGGTTTTGCCGATGTTAAAGCCGGCCATAGAAACACCCATAAACCATTAGAAAACCTTGGTTTTAAAGGAGCGATGTTAATTGGCTTAGCACAAGCTGTGGCGTTAATTCCCGGTACTTCCCGCTCTGGTATCACTATGACTATCGGCCTAATACTAGGTTTGTCTCGTGATAATGCGGCACGTTTTTCTTTTTTACTGTCAATTCCAGCCATCGCTATGGCAGGTAGTTACCTGACATTAAAACTAGTATTATCGGCAGAAAGTGTTGACTGGCAAGCAATAGGCCTTGGTAGCTTACTGGCTTTTGTCAGTGCTTATGCTTGTATTCATTATTTTCTTATTCTATTAAATAAAATAGGCATGATGCCTTTTGTGATCTATCGCTTAGTTTTAGGCGTGGGCTTATTATGGTTTGTGCTTGGCTAAAAGAGCTTAGCTAGCATAAACTTGTTATAAAACATTAGTTAAAAATATTCGTTAAAAAACAAAATAAAGTGTGAATTCAAATATGATTGCAATTACTCTAGAAAACTTTCAACAAGCTGTATTGGAAGAATCAAAAAACAAATTAATATTGGTCGCATTTTGGGCGGAACAAGTCCCAGAAAGCGTTGAGTTAAAAAACAAGTTAGCGGCAAAAGTAGCGCCATTTCCAGAGCAAATGACAATGGCGACGGTTGACTGTCAAACCGAGCAACAAATTGCCCAGCAATTTGGTATTCAAGGCTTGCCTACGGCAATACTCGTTAAAGATGGTCAACCCCTTGATGGTCTATCAGGCCCGCAAACGGATGAAACTATTGCCACCTTTTTAGATAAACATCTACCCAAGCAAGAAGACTTATTACTCGTACAAGCACAAAATTTGTTCACCAAAAGCAATTTCAATGAGGCGTTAAAGGTCATAAGCCAAGCCTATCAAATTAATAATGAACGTGCCGATATCAAGCTACTACTCGCTGACATCAACATTCAGCTTGGTAAAACTGAAGATGCGCAAACATTGCTTGAGAGTATTATGATGGTCGATCAAGACAGTTACTATCAAGCATTAGTGGCTAAATTAGAATTGGCTAACCAAGCGGCTAACTCACCCGAAATTCAAGCATTAGAAGCACAATTAGTCACTAAACCTGATGATATTGAACTTAAGCACCAGCTTGCAGCACAATATAGCCAAGTAAATCGTCATGAAGATGCCTTGCTATTATTATTTAGATTAATGCAAGCAGCCGACACAGAAACTAAAGATGCTAGCAAAACATTGTTTTTAGATGTATTAAAAGCACTACCTGACGGTGATGCTATCGCCACAAAATATCGCCGTAAGCTTTATACACTGATGTATTAGTTTCGAGAAAGCAAAGTTTCGAGTTGCGAAGAAAATAGAGATAAGCACTTCGTTACTCGAAACTCGCAACTGCAGTTATGGTAAATGCTCACTGGCCAGATAATCATGCGACTGCATTTCTTGTAGTCGACTTAAGCAGCGTTTAAATTCAAAAGCTAAATTGCCACCACTATATAAATCTTCAAGAGCGGTTTCAGCAGAAATAATCAATTTGACATTACGCTCATAAAACTCATCAACCAAGGCAATAAAACGTCTGGTGCTGTCGTCACTTTCGCGTCCCATTTGTTTTACATTAGCCATTAATACTGTGTGATATAGCTGGCTAATTTCCATATAGTCACCTTGGCTACGGGCACTTTCACAAAGCACTGAAAAGTCGAAATACACAACACCGTCAGAAACATAAACGGTTGCTAACTGTCGATTATTTATTTCAATATCAACGCCCTCTTTACCTACCTCACAAGAAAGCTGCTTGAAATAATGATGTAAGTTATCACTTGCTTGTTGATCTAACGGATAATGATAAATTTCAGCTTGCTCTAACGTACGCAAGCGATAATCAACACCACTATCAACATTAACAATTTCGGTGTGTTCATTAATTAGCTTTATTGCCGGTAAAAAACGCTCTCGTTGTAAACCATTACGATAAAGTTCATCGGGAATAATATTTGAAGTCGCCACTAAAGTGACATTGTGAGCGAATAACTCTTCAAATAAAGCCCCTAGAATCATGGCGTCGGTAATATCAGAAACAAAAAACTCATCAAAACAAATAATACAGGTTTCTTGCGCAAACTTTTTAGCGATAATTTTTAAGGGGTCAGACTGCCCGGTTAGTCCTTTTAGCTCTTGATGAACTCTATGCATAAAACGATGAAAATGGACGCGCATTTTATTTTCAAAGGGTAAACAATCATAAAAAGTATCAACTAAGTAGGTTTTTCCTCGACCCACACCGCCCCAAAAATACAGCCCTTTTATCGGCTTTATGTCCGGTTTGGCATAGACCTTTTTCCAGCGATTAAGTACCTTTTTAAAGCTTGAAACTTCAACAGGCTTAGCTTGCAAATCTTCATATAACCGCTGCAATTGATTCACGGCATTTTCTTGTGCCGCATCAAAAAGAAAATCATCTCGTGTTAAATCTTGTTTATACTTATCAATAGGGGAGAGTTTTATCATCAAGGAACCATATTTATTGGGGTATTTTATTTGCTATTAATTAGCTGGAAAATAATTTACTCACAATGTATTTATATAAACACATTGTTTAGGTAATATTGTAAACTATCAAGGCAGTATTTTTTTACTCTTTTTTAATTTTATTTCCAATAGACCTAAGGTATCCCTATGACAGTAGTAACTGCATTAATTGTTTTCATTGTCGGCAGCATTGTTGGTTTTTTTACTAATCATTTTGTATCGTCTTCTAACCAAGAGCAACGTAAACTAGCTGAACAAGTGAATAAAAGCGAAACCGCGTTAGCGCAATATAAATTAGATGTTGCCGACCATTTAGCAAGCTCTGCTAATCTGTTAGATCAGATGAATTCAACCTGTCAAACAGCCATGAAGCAAATGGAAGAAAGTACCCAGCTATTACAACGAGCAACAACGAGTGATGCTGACGGCATGCCATTTTTCTCACAAGAAACTCAGCAACAGCTAGCCCAAACCGCAGGATTAAGACATCCAAAACGTGCTAGCAAAAATATTAAAACAGCCACAGAAGCACCGCTAGATTATTCTGGTGAAGCCAGTGGATTATTTGTTGATGAAAAACACCACGTTTCAAACGCCGACTAATCAGCAACTACCCCTTGGAAATAAAGTGTTACAAATAGCAAATTCACTAAGATGAACTTAGTGTGTTTGCTTATGTCTATTTTAGGGTCTGTTTACCTATGTGGTAATATTTTTTAGTTTTAGGAGAATTCTTCCGTATGAAAAAAATGTCCCTTGTCCTTAATGCCGTCATTCTTTCTAGCTCTTTAGTTTTAGCAAGCGCACCTACCATGGCTGCATGGCCTAACGCTGTTGATGGTCAAACGATGCCAAGTCTTGCCCCAATGCTTGAAAAGGCAACCCCAGCGGTAGTAAGCATCGCCGTTAAAGGTACGCATGAAATAAAGCAGAGTGTGCCTAACATTTTTAAATTTTTTGGTAATCCCCGCCAAAACCCAAACCAAGCACAGCAACGTCCTTTTCGCGGTTTAGGCTCTGGCGTCATCATTGATGCCAAAGAAGGTTATGTCGTCACTAACAACCATGTGGTTGACAACGCAGATGAAATTATAATTACCTTGAAAGATGGTCGTCAAATTGAGGCTAAGAAAATAGGATCAGATGCCGATAGTGATATTGCGTTGTTGCAAATTGATGCCGATAATCTTAGCGAGATTAAAATTTCAGATTCAGATGAATTACGTGTAGGTGATTTTGCCATTGCTATTGGTAGCCCATTTGGTTTAGGCCAAACTGTAACCTCTGGCATTGTCAGTGCTTTAGGTCGAAGCGGCTTAGACATAGAAAACTATGAAGACTTCATCCAAACTGACGCAGCTATTAATAGTGGTAACTCAGGTGGCGCCTTGGTTAATTTACGAGGTGAACTCATTGGTATTAATACCGCTATCTTAGGCCCTAATGGCGGAAATATAGGTATCGGTTTTGCGATACCTAGTAATATGATGCACAACTTAGCTAAGCAAATAATTGAATATGGTGAAGTTCACCGCGGTGTTTTAGGCGTGTCTGGACGTAGCGTTAACAGTGAAATTGCCAAAGCAATGGAACTTGACACTAACCAAGGTGGCTTTATAGAGCAAGTAATGCCTGACTCTGCCGCGGATGAAGCTGGTATTAAACCTGGCGATGTTGTTATTGAAGTGAATGGTAAAAAAGTAAAAACTTTTAATGAACTACGCGGTAAAATTGGCTCTATTGGCGCGGGTAAAAAAGTTAAGTTAACCGTCATTCGTAATGGTAATGAAGAAAAATTTACGGTGACATTAAAACAATCGCAGGTGAACAATGTTGCTGCAGCAAACATTCATCGTATGTTTGAAGGTGCCAAGCTAGAAAATAGCGCTGATAATAAAGGTGTTAACATCAGCGAAGTAGCTGACAACTCACCGGCTCAAATGGTTGGTTTACATTCAGGAGATTTAATTACCGCCATTAATAAAACTCGCATCAATAATATTGCTGATTTACGCAGCTACTTAAAAGACAAAAAAGGTGTTTTCGCATTAAATATTATCCGTGATAACTATTCACAATATTTAATGATCAGGTAATAACATAAAAATTGTATTCATTCAGCTTAAAAAGCAGCACCACAGAGATACACCGAGGCAGGTTATATGCTCCATGCATAACCTGAGTGACCTACATCCATGTAGGCCTTGCTGCGCACTACACCGAGAAAAATAAACTTCGGTGTAGGCTCGAAGAGCCCTTTGTGAAGCATCGAGGCTCGGTGGTATAAAAATTAATGGCTAATGAAAACTAGTCTTTAATTCTCGCTGAATTCAGCATCTTGAGGTAACATTGGTATATAACAAAAAATACTGCCGTATTGGAACTCTCCTTGAAATTAAAATCTGCATTAAAATACATCTTAAACGCTATAAGTTACGGAATTCTTTTTGCTGTGGCCTTTTTATTATTAGTGCCAAGCTCAAACACCAACTCACTACTGCAGCAATTATTTAATCAAGAGCAGCAAACGCCCACGCCACTTTCTTATGCGAAAGCCGTGAGTTTAGCCAGTCCTGCCGTTGTTAATATTTATTCAGATGAAATTCAATCTAACCCTGGCTATGGCAGAAAAGCACGCAAATCGGTCCGCTTAGGCTCAGGCGTTGTTATGGATAGTGATGGTTATATCTTAACCAACTTACACGTTATTCAAAATGCTGATTTAATACGAGTGTTATTACAAAGTGGTCAGATTTTTCCTGCTCAGTTAATTGGCTTTGATCAAGTGACCGATTTAGCGGTATTAAAAGTTAACGCCAGTAATTTACCGGTTATTCCGCAAAAATCCGAACAACAGTCCTTAGCGGGCGATATTGTTTTGGCTATCGGTAATCCACTCAACTTAGGGCAAACCGTTACCCAGGGTATTATTAGTGCCACCGGTCGCAATGGCTTAAGTAATACCAGTTATTTAGATTTTTTACAAATGGATGCCGCTATTAATGAAGGTAATTCTGGTGGCGCATTAGTCAATAGTAATGGCGTATTAGTGGGTATTAATTCACGTAAGTTTACCCAATCAAACCCGCAGTTAAATATTCAAGGAATTTTCTTTGCCATACCTTACCAGTTGGCTGACAAGGTTATGCGTGAGATCATTGCAAATGGCCAAGTGGTACGTGGTTGGCTTGGTATTTCAGCAGACCGCTATTTAAGCGACGTAAAAGGTTTTATTGTACAAGCCGTTAACCCTAACAGCCCAGCGTTTACTGCCGACATTCAAGCGGGCGATGTTATTTACCAAATAGGTGATGTGCCCATTGAGAGTATCACTCAAGCATTAGATATTGTCGCTGAAACCAAACCAAATACGGCCTTGTTGTTTAAGTTATATCGTCAAGGAAAAAACCTTGAGAGCACAGTGATCATTAAAGAATTTAAAAACTAATTCAAATATTCACTACCGAGCTGTGATATTGCCCAAACGATTCATCATGCTCGGTTATACTCGGTGTAGTACGGTGACCTTGGCACTCTCTGTGGCAAACACTTTATGTTAACTAAACTCAAGCTAAATCAAACAGATTTATCAACAATATATTGTTCCATTTCATTGGCTGGTAGAGGTTTTGAGAAATAAAACCCCTGTCCGTATGGGCAATCCATTTGTTGTAATAATTGCGCATCCGCTAAACTTTCAATACCTTCACCAACCGTGGCCATACGTAAATTAGTGGCTAAATCGATAATAGTTTTAATAATTGCTCGGTTGCTTTTATGCTCATTGGCGTTACTGATAAATGAGCGATCTATTTTTAACACGTCAATAGGAAAGCGGTGTAGATAACTTAAACTTGAATAACCCGTACCAAAATCATCCAATAATATTTTCACGCCCAACAGTTTTAATGCTTTCATATTCGCTAAGACAATATCAGTATTTTCTAGTAAAGCTCGCTCAGTTAACTCAACTCTTAAGTGCTCAGGCTTCAACTCTGTTTGCATTAAAATTTTAGCTATTTCATTGGGTAATGTTGGCCTAAAAAATTGCTTACAAAACAAGTTACAACTGACATAAAGATCGTTTCGTGATAATTTTTTTTGCCAAACTCTAAGTTGCTGACACGATTTTTGTAAAATTTGTAAATCAATCGCTTGTACTAAATGCGTCTCTTCTGCCAACGGAATAAAATCATCCGGATATACAAAGCCTCGCTTGGTACTTTGCCACCGCGCCAGGGCTTCAAAGCCTTGTAATGCTTCGTTGTCTAATTGCAGTATTGGTTGAAAGTAAGGTTCAAACTCTTGCCATTCAATCGCTTCTCTTATATCCGCCTCAAGGCTTAAGGCATTTTGAACCTTTTTGTGCATACTCGCGTCAAATACTTCATAACGCCCTTTGCCACAATCTTTAGCATGATACATAGCCGTATCAGCATCACGTAGCATAGTGTCTGCGTTATCATAACGTTCGTCGCTAAATAAAATACCAATACTGGTACCCGTATAAACCAGTTGGTTTTCAATAATAAAAGGCTGCTCTAAAAAATCAGTAATACGTTGAGCAATTTCAAAGGCTTTGTTATTTGATTCAAGATCTTCAATCAAGATAACAAATTCATCACCGCCTAATCTAGCGACAATATCTTTATCACGAACTATCGCTGACAGTTCGCGCGCAATAAGTTTTAAGAGTACATCACCCGCATGATGACCTAAGCTGTCATTTACCACTTTAAATCGATCTAAATCTAAAAAGAGAATGGCAAAAGCTAATTCAGGCTTACGTTTATTACAAGCAATGGCATGATTGAGTAAATCAAGAAAAATAGCACGATTAGGTAGCCCCGTTAAATTATCGTGGCTTGCCGTGTGTTTCAATTTTTTTTCAGCTTGTTTACGTTGCACTATTTCTTCTTCAAGTGCGAGCGTTCTTAACTTAACTTGCTGCTCTAATAATTCATGACTTTGACGTTCAATATCCAATGCTTCACGTCGTTTAATAGCGCTAGAAACATGGGTAGAAACAAAGTTAAGTAATTCAGCATCCTGTTGAGTATAGGTAGCATTAGTATTGTAGCTTTGCAGCACCATAACCCCAAGCAACTGACCTGCATACAATAATGGTACACCTAACCAAGAATGCTCCCCTGAGGTAGACTCTCGAGTTTGACCACTTTCAAATAATGCTTTCATATCTTCTTTGGTCAACAAAATAGTTTTTTGCTGGCGAATAACTAACTCAGAATGATGGTTAGATAGTTTTCTTGTTTGAAAAAACTTGCTCGAGTTACTTGATCCCTCATCAACAACATAAACATATTCGATCATGTCGCTTTCTTGGTAATACTTGGCTATAAAAAAATTCGTCGCATTGATCAATTGACCAATAATGTTATGCACTTGGGCATAAAAATCATTTATATCAATATTGGCATCACTGGTTAATTCTGAGATTCGATATAAGGACTCTTGCAGTAGCTCTGACTTTTCACGCTCTCTGATCTGTGCCATTAATTCACGAGTTCTGGCATTAACAGCATTGGTTAATTGCTCTTTATCTTGCAAACGGGTCATTGCCCCCACAACATGCTGAGCCGCAAAAGTTAACATATTCAAATCTTGTTCTGTGTAGCGCACTCTTTCGCTATAACTTTGCACCACCATGACACCAATAACTAAACCGTCATGCAGCAAGGGGACACCTAACCAATCTGTGCCTGTGGTGCCATAAACCTTAACTTTACCATTGTCTTGTAATTGCTTTCCCATAGCTGGTGTCACCAATAAAGGCTGCATAGACTCAATAACTAAGTTAGTAAAAGAGCCAGAAAATTTTTCACAATCAATCGCACCTTTTGGCCATTCATCCTTTTCATCGATACAATAAACAAATTCCATAGTTGCAAAAGTTTGGTCGTAACTAACAATATAAAAGTTTTTAGCGGTCATTAATGACGCAATAGTACGGTGAACCTGAGGATAAAAATTTTCCAGTTCGTCACATTCTTGAGATAGTTGGTTAAGGTGGAATAAAGCGGTATAACGCATTTGTAAGTTTTGGTGCTGCTCTTGTAATAGTTGCAACGGAGTCGGCGCATCAGTACTAGCTTGCGAACCTTGAACTGATACTTTACTGATCTTACTTACTTCAACACTGTCAGTGTGCTCTGTGGAGCGAAACTCTGTCATATACTCATGAGACCTGTAAATGTTTATTTCAGCGAAATTTAAAAGATTTAGATTATTCTCTCACTAAGCAAAAAGAGATATTAATCATAATGTACTTTTATAACAAAAAAAACCACTAAAGTGACATCAGATACAGCTTAGTTGGTTTTAGCAAACGAATAAAGCTATTGCCCAGCTTCTTGTTGAGCTGTGTCTATAATTTGTTCTTTACGGTGTTTATTACCACAGATAGCGAGTTGTTTTTCATCACGGTAATATCTGATATCAATACAATCTTGCTGATATCGACGTTCAAGCTCGGTACGAATTAGCGGCTGACCTTTAGCCTTAACAATTTGACGATGTAAAGCTTGGCATTGCTGAATTTGCTCTGACGCCAAAGTAATATCTTCACAAGCATTATCATTACTTGAACAGCCCACGATGGCAACAACGGCCAAGCAGGTAATATAAAGAGGTTGTTTCATGTTGATTTTCGCTTAAATTGATGATTTGAGATTATTGTTAACAACATTATATACATAAGCACAGGTAAAAAGTGTAGGAAACAATAATTTTTTATAAACAAGCTTGATGCTAGCTGAAATCACGTTACAATTTAGCAAAACCATTTCAATGAGAAAACTATGTCATTACCCGTCGTTGATTATACCGCCAAAGATGCCCCCCAACAATTTGTAAAAAGCCTAAGGGAAACTGGTTTTGGTGTGCTCACCAACCATCCCATTAAGCAATCATTAGTTGAATCAATCTATAACCATTGGCAAGCCTTCTTTAATAGTGACGGTAAACGCAACTTTGCTTTTGATGTTGAAAAACAAGACGGGTATTTTGCCCCTGAAATATCAGAAACGGCCAAAGGTCATCAACATAAAGATATTAAAGAGTATTACCACGTTTATCCTTGGGGGCGAATTCCCCAAGAATTAAAAGAAGAGATACTGCACTATTACCAACTTACCTCAACGTTAGCTAGTGAATTACTTGATTGGGTTGAGCAATATAGTCCTAGCGAAGTCGCACAACATTATTCACAGCCACTCGCTAAGATGATAGATAACACCCCCAATACGCTATTACGAATATTACATTACCCACCGTTAACGGGCAATGAAGAGCAAGGCGCTATTCGTGCTGCTGCCCACGAAGACATCAATTTGCTCACTATTTTACCTGCCGCTAATGAACCCGGTTTGCAGGTGCAATTACCTGATGGCAATTGGCTAGACGTACCCAGTGACTTTGGCAATTTAATTATCAATATTGGCGACATGCTACAAGAGGCATCACAAGGTTATTTTCCGTCCACTACGCATAGAGTGATTAACCCCACGGGCAGCAACACGACTAAATCACGTATTTCACTGCCACTATTTTTACATCCTCGTAGTGAAGTTAAGCTGTCAGAAAAACACACTCAAGCCAGCTATTTGCTAGAGCGATTGCAAGAACTTGGCGTTAAATAAGGATTATTTTAAGCGATAACAGAAAAAGGTATTGGTTCGCTAAAGTGGTAACCTTGTGAGTAGCCAATACGAAACAAAACGTATAACAAAGGATAATAACCAAGCTACGGTAGCTGTTTATTGATACAGCGCAAATGCCTCCCCATTACTTGTTAGGCTAAAAGCTTGTTAGGCTAAAAACTTGTTATGCTGATAGTTTTGCTTGCTCCTACTTTTAAGTGCTCATCTAAAACGTAGCAGCCTATGGATGTTCGATGTAAGGCAGTAACACGATTATTAAATCGAGCAAACATTCTTTTTATTTGGTGGTATCTGCCCTCTGTCAAAATCACTTCTCCTTGAAATGGAGAAAGAATATTCAGGATGACAGGTTTGGTGGTGATATTCTCATAAGCAAAATACATTCCTTGTGCAAAGGCCTGAATATACTCATCATTCAATGGCTTTTGTAAGGTCACCAAATAATGCTTGGCTACTTTACTTTGTGGTGACGTTAATTGCTCTGACCAACGACTATCATTCGTTAATAGCACTAAACCCGAGGTATTTAAATCTAAGCGACCCACTATATGCAAGCTTGCCTTCTCTTGTGGTATTACTAAGTCGGTTAATAGGTCAATCACAGTGACGTGTTTATCATCTTTTGTTGCACAAACAACCCCAACGGGTTTGTGCAACATAATATATAAGGGCTTATGCTGCTGGATAACTTTATTGTCAAATAAAATAACAGAAAATTTATCAATGGCTTGTGCGATGTCTGTGGCAATTACACCATCAACACGTACTCGCTTTTGAGCAAGCAATAAGCGTACTTTCTTACGATTAATTTGACATTTATCGCTAATAAAGCGATCGAGGCGAGCGCGACTAATTGACATATAAAAAAGTTCGCGGCTATTTTGCCGCTATCGCTATATAGTGGGTAAATTTAACTGTTTGGCAATAAGGTTAAGTACTTTTTCAAGCTTAATCTGTAACAGGGTTACCAACAACTGACTCTGTTGATTCAATAAAGCTAATTCAGTATCGGTGATAGCAATGTGGCATATAAACAATTGCTCTTTATCATCTTTTTTATAAAAGCTAAAAACATCATCTGAAAAAGTATTGAGTTCCTGCTGCTGAGCTTGTTGTTGTACTTTTTTTTGTGCAATGAAACTTTGCGGTGTTTCTAAGTGTAGCTGTACAAAGAAAATGTTATCTTCATTACCGTACCAATTAGCCGTCATTGTTTGAAAATTATATTGGGCTTCAAACTTGTTACTAGCAGAGGTGAGCAGTCTAAATTGTCGCTTTAGATCATCACAAACATGAATTGAAATGGGTAACGACTCAATCATAGTAATACTACTTTTGTTTTAATAACCATAACCATGCTATAGAGCCCTAAAAAATAAAATAAATTGCGAAAAATGTACTTTCATAAAAGACATCACCTTATGAATAACATGGAATAAACAATGTGCAACTGAAGGCTATTATTATACCTATGTTACCTCAAAATTTAGGACTCAGCTGTAATTTTGCTAATTTGACTAAATCAGTTGTTGACAAATAACGTTAATCATAAGACCATATAGCCATCTAAACGGCTACATTGCAATTTAATACCATGAGCATTTTGAATAAACACTCTGAACTTCAAGCAAGATATAATGATATAAATAGAGGCGTGTACTTTATTGGCACAACACCACCAAAAAGCGACATTGCCTTAGATGCCGTTGAAACTATTGCAGAAAAATTGCTAGAGCGCGTGAGTGATATTGATATTGATGGTTTGGTTGTTTATGACATTCAAGATGAAGATTCTCGTACCAAACTGTCTAGACCTTTCCCATTTAAATCAACACATGACACCAGACTTTATTCTTCGTTACTTAATAAAAAGTCCAATCGACCGGTAATTACTTACAAAAGTGTTATTCAGTCGAATAGTGCTGATTTTGAGCAATGGGCCAACAAAGCATGGGAAGAATATGGCGTTAAAGATGTTGTGCTGGTAGGTAGCCCATCTAAAAACAATAATATTTCATTACCCTTATCAGATGCTTATAAAACCCTTGTTGACAACAAACATGATTTCTTTATTGGTGGCGTCACCATAGCAGAGCGCCATGCAAGTAAAGGTAATGAACATCAACGCTTGATTGAGAAATATCACCAAGGCTGTAATTTCTTTATTACTCAGGCCATTTATAACCCTCAAGTCACAATAGACATGCTGACGCGTTACGCTATTGAATGCCAGCAACAAGGATTAAAACCGCAAAGATTAATTTTAACCTTTTCTCCTTGTGGCAGTAAAAAAACCTTAGAGTTTATTGAGTGGTTAGGGGTGAGTGTTCCTGAAGCCACTAGTTTACGTATTTTAAATTCTGAAAGTCCTTTACATGAGTCGATACGTATTTGCGCCAACAGCTTGCAACAAATTTTAGATGCGGTAATACCTTACAATTTACCCTTGGGTTTAAACATCGAAAGTTTAACCAATCGAAAAGAGGAAATTGATGGATCTATTCTATTGTATAAATTATTACGCTCATCAATGGACAGTTTTTTGGCTAAAAAAGAATTAAATAAATTAACAAATAAAAGCTAACCCTTTCAGGCATAATACTGAAAAAACTGTTTGAACATTCAAACAGTTTTTTAACTTTCATCTCTCTAACTAAATAAACACATTACTGCACACTACTGCACAACAACGCTTTGCCCTTCTTTTAGTCTTTCAGCGCCCCGAATGGCAATGTTATCACCATGTTGTAAATCACCGACAATCGTGACGCGATCTAAGCTGCCTTTACCTACTTTGACTAATAAACGGTGTGCTTTATTTTCGGCATCAACTTTGACCACAAAAGTTCCCTCTTTACGGACAATTAACGCGTCTCGACTAACCGTTAAACTAAGCTGTGTATCTTGCACAGGCACAGTGACTTTAACCAATTGCCCTGCGGTCCAAAATTCGTTTAAATGCTCAGGTATCTGAATACGCACTTCAAATGTTTGTGAGCGAGGATCGGTACTGGGGATCACTGACGTTACTTTCGTTGATATGTTTTGCCCTATGGCCTGTAAATTCAGTTCAAGGCCTTTGCGCACATACGCTAAATATTTAACGGGTACATATAAGCGCACTTCTAAATGTTCGATATCGAGTAACCTTAATAAAACCTCACTACGATTAATATCCGTGCCCGCACGCACCACACGCTCGGTTACTACGCCATCAAATGGGGCTTTCACGGTAGCTCTGCGCAGTTCATCTTCAATTTGCTTTAATTTTAACATAGCAATTTCACTATCCGCTTGTGCTAATTCATATTGAGATTTAGTTTGATCCAATTGAAACTGTGAAGTTGAATTGGTTTTTCTTAACTTCTGCAAACGTTGTAATTCATTATTAAAATAACGAGAGTTAATGCTAGCGCGCTTAATTTGTGCCTTTTGCTCTGCCTGCTTTAATTGCAAAGGCAGTAAATCCATTTTAGCTAACACATCACCTTGGCGAACCATAACGCCCGGCTCTTGTAACCATTCTAATCGGCCATCAACACCCGCAGTAATATTGACATAAGAGCGACTATGCAGGGTTCCCATTAAATCAGCGGTAGCGGCTAAAGAAATTTCCGTCACCTTGTCTATTTCCACTGGGCTTGCTGGTGCCTCTGCCGCATTTGCCCAAGAACTCGCCAATAATAAACAGACCACTGAACTGATACTTACCTTTTTGAGTATCCGTTTTTTAAACATGAGCTTTTTGTAACGGTTCACCACCGAGTCGCGATGCTTCACAGAGGGCTCTTCGAGCCTACACCGAGAATTTTCACTGCTCGGTGTAGTGCGTAGCACCTCGGTTTTCTCTGTGGTAAATATTTTTAAACTGAATAAATACAAACTTCTAAAACTAAGGTTTTCTAACATAACGTCTCTCCTAGTCGCGCTTTCAACTAAATTTTTCAACTAAACTCTTTTAATCGTTTTAATTTATTTTAGCTGGTAATGGTGGTTTTGTTTGAATCTCACCATGTAGAGCTTCAACATTATTATTTGGTAAATTTTCATTTAAATTTAGGTTTTGATTATCACTATCACTCGATGATTTTTCACCCAGCCTTAATAGGCTTGGAAACAACACCAAAGTAAAAATGGCGCTGATGAACATGCCGCCAACAATCACAGTAGCAAGCCCTCGGTATATTTCACTACCAACGCCGGGCATGACCATTAATGGCAACATACCAAACAAACTGGTTAATGTGCTCATATAAACAGGTCGGGCGCGAATACGAATGGCTTGCGCGACAGCACGTCGTCTTGATAAACCTTCTTTTTCAGCCTGCCTCGTTTGGTCAACAATCAAAATGGCATTGTTTACCACTAAGCCAAGCAAAATAATAAAACCAATCATGGTCAGTAAATCTAACGATTGGTAGGTGACTAAATTCAATAAATTTAAACCGACAACACCACCGGCAACAGCTAATGGCATAACCAATAACACCAAAAAACTGTCTTTAGGTGACTTAAATAATGCCGTCATTAACAGAAATAAAATCACTAATGCCAAGATAAAGTTTTTGATCATATCGTTAATGGCCGCGGCCATTTTATTGGCATTACCACTGAGTTGAATAGAGGCCTCAACGGGTAGTTGTTCCTGCATTTTAGGGATAACTTTTTCATTAATGGCGGCTAATGCTTCTTCCATCGACATGGTTGCCGGCGGCGTGATCTGAATGCTAATGGTTCTTTTACCGTCAACACGCCTTAAGCTGGTTGGTCCTGCGGTTCTTGAAAGCGTGGTTAATTCTCCGAGGGTTTGAATACCGGCTAAGGGCGAATGAATGGGCAAAGCGGTTAATTCATCAGGCGTTTGCCACTGCTCACCGCGTAAAATAACATTAACCCTATCGTTACCATCAAAATATTCGCCGATAAATAAACCACTGGTATAAGCACGAATCGCATTAGCAACATCGCGGCGAGTTAAGCCTGCCTGAGTGATCCGCTGATCTTTAGGAGTCAATTTCAACTCTGGTTCAGACAAACTTAAGCCCGGATTTGGAAATGCCGTTGTATCTGCCATCGTATCATTAATAGCATCAATGCCCACTTGTGCTACAGACATTAGGCTTTCAATATCAGGCCCTTGAACATTAATTTCTACCGTTCGACCATTGCCCCCTCCTGAAACATTGATCATAGAGCCTCTAAACAAGAAAGCTTGTGTATCAGGCAGTCCTCCTAACACTTCAGAACGAATAACATCCATCAATTCTTCAACCCGTGTTGGGTCTGCCGAATAAATAAACCCGCCCGTAGCACCCGAGCCAAACGAGTAAAAATTATAGCTTTTTATTTTTGGTGATTTTTCACCCGAAAGATAAGGGGCTAGCCTTTCTTTCACCAGTGAGGCCATTTCTTTTTCAATAAAATCAACATTGCCACCAGGCGGCATATCCAAACTAAAAAAGAAGCCGTCAATTGGCGCACGCGGCATAAAGTCGGTTTTAGGCATAAGTAAAACAATCACTAAAATAGCGCCGCCCAACAAGAAGGAAATCCAGCTAAGGCGTTTAGTTTGGCTATTAGTTAAACGCATGACTAAGCTGGTTAACTTTTCCCAGTAATGGGCAAAGGGATCGTGATCAATTTGAGATTTAAGCCAATATCGGCTGGCTATCGGTAAAATAGTAATGGCCGTTACCAGTGAGGCAATAACCGCAATAGACAGCGTTAGCGCCAAATCAGAAAATAATTGCCCTTCAATACCTGCCATAAACAAAATAGGTAAAAATATGGCAACACTGGTGGCTGTGGAAGCAAATAATGCCCCAGTAACTTGCAACGCGCCGCGCATTACCGCCTTGTTACCATCCATCCCTAAACCACGCAACCGCACTATATTTTCTTGTACTATGATGGCGGCATCTAACACTAGGCCAACAGAAAAAGCTAAACCTGCTAAAGAAATAACATTTAGGCTGCGATCAAAAACACTTAAAGCCACAAAGGCCACCATGAGTGAGATAGGAATAGTCAACGCTATGATGAGAATATTGCGCCAGCCACGTAAAAATAACCACAGAATAATTAACGCTAACACTATCCCTAAACCGAGATTGTTTTGCACTAATTTCAAAGCATTACGAATATGTACTGAGGAGTCAAAACTGAGTTCAATCACCAATCCCGCCGCCTGCAAGGGCCCGTCATTAAGCTCTTTTATGGCAATATTTATTTCATCTAATAATGCCACGGTATTGGCATCATTTTGCCGCTTTAAGGTGAAATAATAAGAAGGCTGCCCGCTTCTCATATTAAAGCCAAAACGGTCCACCAGAGTATTTTCAACGGTGGCGATATCTTTTAAATAGATGGGGCGCTCACCGCTATAACCAATGATCATTTCAGTTAAATTAGTAACATCATACTGCCCTGAGAATCGCACGGTGTATTGGCGCCTCCCCACATTAGCAACGCCGGCAGAAACGTCATTGGCACGTGTAATGGTTGAGCTAATATCGGCAAGTGATAAACCTAATGAAGCAGTGCGCAGTGGATCAAAAGTGATTCTTAGTTCCCTAGGACGGTGACTTTGCAGATTTACCTGCCCCATCCCTTGTATACGAGAAAACCTTGGTCGCACCACATCTTCTATCAATTTCTGATATTGACCTAGGTCTTGTGCGGGATTATCAGGTAAAGTTTTTATCATTAAAGAAGCGGTATTAGGTCCCCCTCGCCCGCCACCAGCAGACACAATAGGATCCATGGCATCAAGTGGTATAGGTGGCGCTTGATTAAGGTTATTAATCACATCAAGCATGGCTTTTTGCATGTCAGCACCAACATCAAAGGTCAGCGTTATATTACCAAAGCCACGACGGATATTAGTGGTAACTTTAGTGACACCTTGAGTATTTTTTACCACGTTTTCAATCGGTTCAATAATCACCGATTCCATTTCCGCTGGGGCAGCACTTCGCCAACCGGTAAAAATATTAATTTGTGGCTGTTCAATGTCTGGCGTTAATTGAATGGGTAATTTGAAAACACTCATCAATCCAAATACCATCACCAAAGCGACAATGACAATAATAGCCGCAGGATTTTTTAAAGCGGTACGAGTTAAATTCATTTCCATCCTAATAATTATGTTAAGTACTTACCACAGAAAAAGCCGAGACAGGTTATATGCTCCATGCACAACCTAAGTGGCCTACATCCATGTATAAGGCATTACTATGCACTACACCGAGCACGACAAAGCCCCTGTGTAGGCTCGAGAGTCCTCTACGGAATATAGCGACTCGGTAGTGACTGTTACAATCTTTGCAGCATTATAGGTATATACCCATTACCATTCAAAGTGCAGGATTTCAGTGGAAATTAAAACCACTTTAGGCAAGGAAAATTATTTAAGCATAGTCATTCTATGGTTTGATTATTTAACGCCGTATAAAGTGATTTTAAACCCATCAAAGAAGCGCTTGAGCAAAATCACTTCATCGTTGCTGCGACTTATAATGGAACAACCATTATTTCATCACAACGCCTTGAATTGAAATCGCTCAAGCACTCTGAAGCATGCATCTTGATTGGTAACGGGTATAGATGCAACAAACCTGAAAAAGGATCAGATAAGTTACATTCTTTTTACGATGGAAGGTGGATTTGAAACAAAGCGTTACAAACAGTAACGATTTGACAGAGAAAATCATTGTTAAATGACGCTTTCAAAAAAGAGTCCTTTTTAAAGATTTGAAAGATAAGCAACACTCTTCGGGTCTATTTTTGCTGCTCACTTTCGAATTCTATAACGAAAGTATCACAAAGAAATAACATTTTCTTATTCCCCTAAAAATGGGTTGCTCTGCCCGTTAATGTGCAGTAATTTTGTCCAAATTAACGAGTACACAGAAACAACTAAATTTAACCTATTAAGTGAGTGTAATGAAAATGAAGCTAAAAATTAATCAAAAAGACGTCAGTAAAATATTTAAAAAATTATCTTTTCCAATCGTCGCTTTATCGATGACTTTGGCTTCGGTAAATGCCTCAGCGGGTGCTTGGGTCGGAGAGAAAGGGAAAGGTTATGTGAAATTGGGTTATGCCGATTATGATTCAAATACCTACCGAGGTGATGACCCTTCGTTTGAAAGTTTTAAAGGTCAAAATACTTCACTTTATGCCGAGCACGGTTTAGGTAATGACTTCGCACTCTATGGTTCACTGTTATATCAATCTTATGATCAAGTAGACGCTATTACCGGTACAAGTAGTGCTAGCGGCTTTAGCGATACAGAAATAGGCCTTCGTTATCAATGGCAAGCAGACCCGTTTGTATTATCGACGTCTTTCCTTGTTAAAACCCCTTTCTTATATGAAAAAGAAGACGGACTAGGTAATGGTCAAGAAGACTATGAAGTTAAAGTTTTATTGGGTAGAGGCTTAGATGAGTACGGTTATGTCGGTGCCGAGTTTGGTTATCGCTTGCGCAGTGGTGAGCCGTCAGATGAATATCGTTATTTGATTGAATATGGCTTTAATATCAACAAGAACATGTATTTTCGTACCAAGTTAGACGGCATCTTAAGTGCAAAGAATTCTGACGTAACCAATACCGCAATTTCAGGTAACTTATCAAACCCGTTAGAGTTCGACTCAGGAAAGGTTGAGTTAACAACTGGTTGGAATTTCAATAAAAACAGTTCGTTGCAAGGTTTCGGGCTTGAATTAACCTACACCCGCGAAATTTACGGCAACAACATTCTTGAAGGCAATAGTATTCAACTAGGTATTACTAAGGTTTATTAAATCATGTCGTTAATTGGTTCGTTAGTACTCGCTACTCATTTTTTATTATTAGGGATTTTATCCTTATTTGGCCTACATCGCTTATCTATGGTGATGCGCTGGTTTCGTTATCGAACATTTGCACCAAAAGCACCGGCAACGTTTAAAGAGTTGCCAAAAGTGACGGTGCAAATTCCACTCTATAATGAAAGATTAGTGGCGAAAAGAATTGTTGATACCATTGTTTTGCTTGAATATCCCAAGGATCGTTTACAAATACAAATTGTTGATGATTCAAATGATGACACCAGCGCTTTAATTGCCGAGCGAGTATCACATTATCAGCAACAAGGTTTTAATATTGAGCATGTACAACGAACCAACCGTCGTGGCTTTAAAGCCGGGGCATTAAAAGATGCCATGGCCACAGCTGATGGTGAATTTATTGCTATTTTTGATGCTGACTTTATTCCAAGTGCTAATACTTTATTAAAGAGCATTCATTACTTTACCCAAACCGATATTGCCATGGTGCAATTGCGATGGGAGCATTTGAACCGTCGTAATAGTTTGTTAACAAAAACACAAGCTATCATGCTTGACGCTCATTTCGCGCTTGAACAACAAGTACGTTGCGCTAGCAATATGTTGTTCAACTTTAATGGTACTGCGGGCATTTGGCGAACCGCAGCCATTATTGATGCTGGGCATTGGAGTGCAGATACCTTAACTGAAGATCTTGACTTAAGTTACCGTGCCCAGCTTGCGGGTTGGAAGATGCAGTACTTAAACAACGTGACTTGTCCGGGTGAATTACCTGCCGATATGAATGCTTTTAAAACTCAGCAATATCGTTGGGCTAAAGGTGGCGTACAAGTCATGCTGAAAATGCTGAAAACGGTGTGGCAAGCAAAAATCCCTTTCATTAAAAAGGTTGAATCCACTTTTCATTTATCAAATAATTTAGCATATTTGGTAATGTTACTCGATACCTTGCTCTTCTTATTACCCAGCCTATATTTACGCGCAAAGCACGACTTTGTAAATATATGGTGGTTGGATGTCACCTTATTGTTAATGTCTTCAGGCGGCCATATTGCCTATCTATATTTTGGTCAAATTGTTTTAGGTCGTTCAAAAATTCGTGCCTTAGCTAAAGTGCCTAGCTTAGTTTTGTTAGGCATACAACTGGCCATTAATAATGCTAAAGCGGGCTTGGAAGCCTTAATGGGTAAAAAGAGTGAATTTGTTCGTACGCCAAAAACCGGTGAATTACAAAACAGTAGCAATAATCAAGATGCTAATAAGCCACAAGTACTCGCGTCAAACAACCAAGTTTCAACATCAAAAAATAACGCTCATTATAAACCTTTGCCGCCTAAAGGTGCTCTGTTTGAATTCCTTATTGCCGCAATATATATGATGGTTTTCGTGTGGGCTATTACCTACCAACATTGGTTTATGTTGCCATTTATTTCATTGCTAGCGCTTGGCTTTGTTATGTCGGCGATCAATAGTTTTTATAGCCATTATCAGCTGTCTAGATAACCTTAAAAATGACTCTACATTCTATAAAGCCAAGCCTAACCAAAACAAATAAGTCCTGGCTTTATTTTGGTAGTTTGGCTTGTATAATATTACTCAGCTTTGCCAGTAACTTTTTGTCTGAAGTAGCGCACGGCCAAAGCGAGCTTTCTGTTGAATACATAGGTATTTACACCATTATTCAATATTGTTTGATGGCATTTTTTATGTTGCTTGCTTGGTCTACATCACCAAAATCATCACAGTTAAAAAACTATAAAGCCTTATTAATTACCGCTTTTTTAGTGCGCATTGTCTTAATTGATGTCGTTCCTTACACCTCTAACGATGCCAGTCGCTATTTATTTGATGGCCGCATTGCTTACCAAGGTTTTGATCCTTATCGCATTAGCCATGATGCAGATGAATTAACTGAATTACGTGCTAAGTGGCAACCGCCACAAGAGCATGCCGCTTATGTCACTATCTATCCACCATTGGCCTTAGCTTTATTCTCTTTTTCGTCTTCATTTGGTGCCGACCACGCTGAATTAGCCTGGAAGTGTTTGTTGTTACTGGCCGGGTTACTCACCGTTTGGCTATCAGCTTTGGTACTAAAAAAAGCAGAAAAATTAGAAAATTTACCGCTAGTGGCTTTATCACCGTTACTTATTCTAGAAACAGGCGTTGGTTTACACGTTGACGCTTTTTCTGCCCTCGCAGTTATTAGCGCGCTTTATCTGTGGCAACGACAATTACTTTTATATTGTGGTGTTGCCATTGGTATCGGTATGTCATTAAAAGTGCTGCCGGTCATGTTGCTGCTGCCATTGTTTTTTTTACAAAAGTCACTAAACCGCTCTTTTACTTTAGTACTTGGCTGGGTTGTTAGCGTAGTCATAATTTACGGTGCCACGGTCACTTTAGGCTATTTGCCTGTTGGCAGTATTGGGGTGTTTTTTGAAAAATGGCGTAACGCTGCGCCTATTTTTACCGTATTAGATACCCTATTTATCGGTTATCAGCTCGTCATAGCGTTAATGGTTATTGCCATGACGACGGTGATCATAATTGCCTATACAAGCTTTAAGCAAAATAACGACCGCAAAGCCAGTACCGATGTTATCTACCTTGGTATGCAAGCGTCTTTGGCTTTACCTCTTATGTTAAGCCCGGTGCTTTTTCCTTGGTATTTACTGCCATTAATACCCTTATTGGCCTTACGACCTAATATTTTTTTACTCGCTTGGTCATTACTAATACCACTGACTTATGAAGTACTAGGCGATTTTCTTTGTTGCCAGCAGTGGCAACCTGCCGATTGGCCGACAGTATTACTGGGGGTTTTGTATTTTTTAACGGTACTCAAAATAATGCATTACGGTATTACAAAGCAGAGCACACAACACGATAAACAACCGAGCAAACTCGCGCTGCCCCTTGGGCAAACCGCCAAAACAGAGTATCAGCAAACATAACACATAACACATAACTAATAGTGCAAAACAAGAACACAAACACCACAAAATTTATATTGAAATATACATAATGAGCATGATTCAAAATTATTATCATTGGTTACACAGACAGTGGTCTGACAGAAGTGTTGAAAAACAACCTATGATCAATGCTGACGACACGACTAATGTCGAAGGTATTTATGTTGTTGGTGATTTAACTGACGTACCTCTGCTGAAATTTTCTGCTGACACTGGCGCAAAAGCTATACAAGCCTGTGCAAATGGCAGAGAGATCGCTTGGCGACATTAACATAATTGAGATTAAATAATGTATAAAGGTCATAAAATTGCCGTTGTTATTCCGGCGCTCAATGAAGAAAAAGCTATTGGTATCGTGGTCGGTAATTTAATGGCTTTACGGTGTGATGAGCTGAGCGTTATTGATGATATTGTTGTCTGCGATAACGGCTCAACGGATAATACTGCGCAAGTCGCTCGTACTAAAGGCGCACAAGTCGTGCTACAAACAATGCCTGGTTATGGCATAGCCTGTTTAACCGCCATAGCGCAACTTCCTGCTTGCGATATTGTTTTATTTGTTGATGGTGACGACTCGTGTTTTGCCGAACAAGCTCTGAGATTATTAAGCGGTATAGTTAATGGCGACGACCTCGCCATTGGCTCTAGAACATTGGGCATTATTGAGTCGGGTGCGCTCACTAAACCGCAATTATTTGGCAATTGGCTGGCGAGCAGTTTAATTACTTTATTTTGGCGACAAAAAATAACGGACTTAGGCCCCTATAGAGCCATACGTTTTTCATCGCTTCAAACATTAAATATGGCCGATAAAACCTTTGGCTGGACGGTAGAAATGCAAGTTAAAGCCATTATTCATGACATGACAGTCAATGAATACTCGGTTGACTCTAAAATACGTATTGGTCAATCGAAAATTAGCGGTACTATTATGGGGTCAATTAAAGCAGGCATTGGTATTTTATCCATGATCGCCAAACTATTTATTCGCCAATCAACCCTTAAGAATTCGATAAAACCTAAGGTCAACAGCTGTGAATAAAAAACGCTCTTTCATTGTTGTTGTCATCATTATTGGCATGGCTGTCGGTATTGCTATTGCCCTCAAAGGCTACTCGCTTTATCAAGCGACCAGAGCTAATGCGGTGGTCTATTGGCAAGCCAGCGACGAAAGCAATCAACAAATAATTAATCACCATTTATGGCAAGCGTTTTTATCAAACTATTTAAAGCATGATAGTAGCGGCTCACGTACCTTAGATTATCAAAACGTAACGGCGCGAGATAAGAAAAATCTCAGTAACTATTTAGTTACATTACAGACCCTAGATCCAAGAACATACCCAAAAAAAGAACAGTTAGCTTACTGGGTAAACTTATATAATGCGTTGGTTATTAACCTAGTATTAACACACTACCCTATTGATTCAATTAAAAATATTGGCGATGGTTTAACAGGCCCCTGGAATATAGAACTAGCCATCATTGCCGGAAAGCCGGTAACTTTAAACCAAATAGAACACGGTATATTAAGGCCATTATGGCAAGACAACCGCATTCATTATGTCATTAATTGCGCCAGCATTGGTTGTCCTGACTTACCACCACAGCCGTTTTCAAGCGTTAACATTAACAAACAGTTAAACGAGGCCGCCACTCGCTTTATCAATCAGCACAAGGCTGTGCATTTAGCGAATAACACCTTAACGCTTTCTAGCATTTATAACTGGTTTGCTGTTGATTTTGGCAGTTCCAATGAAAATATTATCAAACATATTAAAGCTTATGCCTTGCCAGAGCTGAAAAGTAAACTTGAGCATTTTTCAGGCACCGTTGAATTTGATTATAACTGGAAATTAAATTCGACAAAGCAGGTCTCTATAAAAGCGCCAATGACAAAAAGTCATTAGCGCTACATAAGTAGTAATTTAGAATGAACCTAATAAAGCCGAGTAGCATGACACAAAGCCAATTAAGCCGACCAGAGCAATTAAAGCAATGGAATAAAGGGGCATCAAACGAGCCAACTTTGGTGATTTTTTGCAAACGCCCTAAACTAAATCAAGGCAAGCAACGCTTAGCTGAAGACTCTACTGCCGAAAGCGCGCTTAAAATCGCACAAGCACTATTAGCCTGCGCAATTGAAGATGCCAATCATTGGCAAGGGCCGGTGGTTATTGCCTGTTCAAGCAATAACGATATTGAATGGGCGCAGTCTCTAACCAATAACATACAAGTGATAACGCAATTACCTGTAGGGAAGTCGGGGAACCTAGGTGACAGATTAAATTACGTTGATAGCCAATTGCGTTCGCAAGGGCACCAACAATTAGTGATTATTGGTACCGATGCACCAATACTTGATAACGAACATTTTCAAGCGGCTATTTCCGCCTTAGAAAATAATGACATTGCTTTAAGCCATGCTGATGATGGTGGCGTAGTGATTATGGCTAATAAAGCGCCTTGGCCAATGTTAACCGATTTACCTTGGAGCACTAACGAATTATCGCAGTCATTATTGTTGCTATGTCAGCAGCATAAACTCACGGTGCAATATAGTTTATCCGGCTATGATGTTGACTATATAACTGATCTTAAAAAACTTTTTATGGATCTACAAACTGATCTGCGCCCAGCACGACAAGCACTATTGCAGACAATTAACGAATTCTTTGCTATTCCAGAGGTAATTTCCCATGCATGATATTGTAAAAGACTATTACGGCAACGTACTTAAAGGCTCTGATGACTTACAGACCAACGCTTGCTGTACCGACGACAACTTGTCGTCATCATTAAAAGTTATCCTATCAAACATTCATGATGAGGTAATGTCACGTTATTACGGTTGTGGCCTTGTTACCCCTGAGCTACTTGTCGGTTGTCATGTTTTAGATTTAGGTTGCGGCGCTGGCCGAGACTGTTATGCCATGGCACAAATGGTTGGCGAAACAGGTTTTGTAACGGGTGTTGACATGACCGATGAGCAGTTGGCCGTTGCTAATCAACATGTAGAGTATCATCGCGAAAAGTTTGGTTATGAAAAAGCTAATACCAAATTTTTAAAGGGTTATATTGAAAAACTCGATGAATTAAACATTGCCGATAACAGTATCGACGTGGTCATATCAAACTGTGTTATTAACTTAAGCCCCGACAAACATGCCGTACTCAACGAAATATTCCGTATTTTAAAGCCCGGTGGTGAAATATACTTTTCTGATGTTTATGCCGATAAACGCGTCCCAGCACACTTAAAAGATGATCCCTTATTATATGGTGAATGTTTAAGTGGTGCCTTATATTGGAATGATTTTGAAAATTTAGCGAAAAGCGTCGGCTTTATTGAACCACGTTTGGTGAATAGCCGTGCTATTACTATCGATAATAACGAATTAGCGACACGGTTAGGTGATGTAAATTTCACCTCCGCAACCTATCGATTATTCAAGGCTGAAGAGTTAGAGACAGACGGACAAGATTACGCGCAAACAGTGACCTACCAAGGCACTATTATTGAGCATGAAGCAATGTTAGCGTTAGATCAAAAAAACACTTTCGTTGCTCAGCAAGCGACTAAAATTAGCGGCAATACATGGCATACTCTCAAACAGTCTCGGTTTGCTGAACACTTTCTGTTTAACGGTGATTTTACTAAACACTTGGGTTTATTTGCCGCATCTGATCAACAATTCGATTTTATTAATGATCACGCAGAAAATCACGCAGCAACTAACAGCACTGCCGCTAGTTGCTGTGCTCCTGCCCCTGTTCCAGCTCCTGATCAAAAAAATAAACCGAGCTGCTGCTAGTGATAAATTCCGCTAAAAATGACAGCTGGTTATACACACCTTCAGGTGAAGAACGAGGCTATATTCAACCCCATACCTTAACTGAGCTTTGGTTCCATACTGGCACTAAGTGTAATTTAGCCTGTGACTTTTGTTTAGAGGGCTCAAGCCCGTCAGATAAACGCTTATTAACGCCAAAATTAGCCGAAGTGAAACCGTTTATTGATGAAGCATTAAGCTTAGGTGTTGAGCAATTCTCTTTTACCGGTGGTGAACCTTTTTTAGCGAAAGACATCATCGACATGCTCGATTATGCTTCACAATTTAAGCCTTGTTTAGTGTTAACTAATGGCACCGACCCATTGCTTAAACGCTTTGATGCCTTGTTAGCACTGCAAAAGAAAAATCAACATCCCATCTCATTTCGCATCAGTATTGACTCAGCCACCGAGCAAACTCACGATCAAGGGCGTGGCACGGGCACGTTCACTAAAGCCTTCATTGGGATGCGCTTATTACACAACCATGGTTTTAACATTTCGCTTGCTCGTCATATCGCTAAAGATGAAGACACCGCTTTAGTTGAACAGCAATATAAAGACTTGCTTGCACTCAATGGTTTACCTCATGACATGCTTATAGTGGCTTTTCCTGACTTTTTAGCACCGGGGTCGTTGCCTGATGTACCACATATCACCACAAAATGTATGACCCGCTACCAAGATGAAGCACAACGTAAACAATATATGTGTGCAAATTCAAAAATGATCATCAAAAAAAATGATGAAATGCAGGTATACGCCTGCACACTCGTTGATGATGATGATGACTACTTTTTATCCCACTCTTTAAAACAAAGTATGACTAAAAAAGTTAACTTAAAACACCACCGTTGCTATAGCTGCTTTGCCTTTGGCGCAAGCTGTAGTGAAATGTAAGGAAATAATATGAAATCAATTCTATTTTTGTGTACCGGTAATTCTTGTCGAAGCCAAATGGCACATGGTTTTGCCAATTCATTATTAAGCGAGCAGTTTATCAGCTACTCCGCTGGTATTGCTTCCCACGGGTTAAATCAATCCGCCGTGCAGGTGATGAACGAAGTAGGCATAGATATTAGCCATCATCAATCCCAAACCTTAACCGAGTTTGATACCGAACAGTTTGATTACGTAGTGGCTGTTTGTGAGCATGCCGCGAGTAATTGCCCGGTATTTCCAGCAAAAACCAATGTCATTCTGCATCAATTTGACGATCCCCCTAAGCTCGCCAAAAAGGAAACAACAGCCGAAGGCGCTTTATCTCACTATCGACGTGTACGCGATGAAATTAAAGCGTGGATCACCGAACTACCCACACAAATAAATTAATTTATCCAACCCAACCTAAAAAAAGCTAAACGAAACTAAATTAAATTAACATAGGAAAATATCATGTTAGCAATTATTGGCGGTACCGGTGTTTATGGCATTGACGGTTTAAAGGTCATTGAACAACACAACATTGATACCCCTTACGGTGAACCATCGGCTGCCATTGTTCGAGGCATGTACCAAAACAAAGAAATTCTTTTTTTACCTCGCCATGGTGAAACGCATTCATTATTGCCTTCTGAAGTAAATTATCGCGCCAATATTTGGGCACTTAAAAGCTTAGGAGTTAAACAAATTATTGGTTTGTCTGCGGTGGGTAGCTTGCAACAAGAAATAAAGCCCGGTGACTTAGCCATTGCTGATCAATATTTTGATTTTATTAAAAGCCCTCGTGATAAAACCTTTTTTGGTCAAGGCTTGGTCGCGCATATTTCTACCGCAGAGCCCACATGTACTGCACTGGCTGACGCCATCTCTGTTGCCGCCAATACTTGCTCTATAAGCATTCATCGCAATAAAACTTATGCCTGTGTTGATGGCCCACGATTAGGTACAAAAGCGGAAAGTTTATTTTTAAAAACAGCCGTGGGTTGCGATTTAGTGGGCATGACTAATGTCCCTGAAGTTTTTTTAGCACGAGAAGCGCAAATTTGTTATTGCACCATAGGTATTGCCACTGATTATGACAGCTGGAAAGATGATCCCAGCGAACATGTGACGGTAGAACAAGTTATCAGCCGCTATGGTGACAGTATAACAAAAGCAAAAAACGTACTAGAAACTTATATCAAAGGACTGCCCGCACAGTGCACTAGTGGCTGTAACCATGCCTTAGCAAGTGCCGTATTAACCCCTGTTGATGCAATGTCTGCTGAGCAAAAAGCGTTATTTACCGTGTTATCAAAGTAGCCTTTAAGCCTTTTATGCTCACTGAGCGGGAAATAACGTAATAGACTTGGTATTATTGCGTTATAACAGCAAGTCATAACAGTAGAAGTCATGCATTCAAAAATACAACTGAGCAAAGAAGACCTGAGAAAAAACAAACCAAATAGAGATGAATACTTAAACAAGCCAAAGATTCCTTTGATCGTGGTATTAGACAATGTCACTAATAGTTACAACATTGGTGCTTTTATTCGCTTGGCTGATGCTTTTGCTATCGAAAAAGTCATTGTCTGTGGCGCGCTAACTATCTCAGATAAAAAGATGAAAAAAGCCTCTAGAAATGAAGCTAAATGGGTTTGCGTTGAATATAGTGATAGCACTACCACAAGCTTACAAATATTATTGGATGATGGGTATGCGATTTACTGTGTTGAGCTGTGCCATGAGTCAGTTGATTACAGTGATGTTGCCTATCCCTCTCCTTGCGTATTGGTATTAGGTAATGAACGTAAAGGTGTGAGTGAAGCCGCATTAAAACTAAGTCACCAACAAATACATATTCCTATGTTTGGTATGGGTAACTCGCTAAATGTTTCAACCGCTGGTGCAATTGTCTTAGCCGAATGTGCGAATCAAATAAGAAAACAGCAATAGCCACTATAAATCAAATTGTTACTAATGTGTGGATGCAAAAAAACAGCTCAATTAAGAACAGGGCTTTCTAATGCTCTGTAACCAAATATGGGTAACTGCCTATTATTAATTCCACACCTACGATAAACACTGTCGGCTATATTGATTGCCTTCTAAGTGTTGATTTAGACCAATTTGAAAATTGTTTTTGCAGCACGTTTAATGGTACTTCCAATAGCTGCTCAATTTTCTCCCTAACAAGAACATTACACAGGTTTTGTTGTTCGTTCTTAATGAGCTTAGCTAGTATTGATTTACGTTGTGGTGTTCCATCATAAAATATACAAATGCCCAACTGGTTCTGTAAAGTCGTTGCCTTAAACCTGAGTTCCACTGGCCGTTGTTAGCTGAAAATAAAGCAGATAAAGGTAATAACGGCTTAGCTATAAACTTTTTATTGGTCCAGTCTTCATTCGGATAAACAACAGCTGACTTACCTTCGACATGAATGTATTCACTATATTCAGCAAGCCCCTCATTTAACCATCTTGGCGTATACCCAATAATCGCTCGATTAATTGCATGTGTTGCCTCATGCGCAGCCGTTCTCATTGTTCGTTTATTATTTCTAAATATTAAATATGCTTGATTATTACTGTGACTATAAAAACCATTAGACTTACTACCACTGGGCATATTATGTTGTTTCTTTATTCGCTCATAAGCTATTTCCGACTGGTAAATCCGTAGATTAATATCAACCTTTTTTAATGATGATACGTCAAGTAACTGCCCATACAGTTCAAATAACTTATTCAACTTTAAACTTAATTTTTGATTAAAGTCATAAGGTAAACTTTCGGTATTTAAATCTAAAGTGAAATAATCGAAAACCTTTTCACCTGCATAATTCAACAAAGTAAAATCACCTGAGTCTGGTGGTTTGTCGCTTACATTATAAATACCCTTTTCATCGATCCAAGTGTATATGTCACCAACCTTCTTATACTTAATTTCTCCAAGAGAGGTATCTTCACAATGAAGTTTGTTGCCTACCTCCACATATTCAACTTGAGGTTGTGCGTCATTGGATGGTTTTGTCGATCTACTCAATGATGCGGTATTGGTTACTTCAACCTCACCTTCAGACCAAGAAGAAATCAATTGTATCCCTTGGTTTAGTACCGAATTAAAACTAAGGCGGTTACCACTAAAGTAGTTAGCCAATAAGAAACTAACACCAAACGCTATAACAGTAATACCACTATACAAAAACCTTCTTTTCATTTATCTATCCTTAGCTGTTATTCCGCTTAAAACGCACCAATAATCGAAATAAAATTCTTTATTTTCGTCACTTTCGAAGTTGTACTAACTCACACGTCTAGCACCCGTATAAATACCAAGATAAATAACCCCTTCCTTTCATTTGTACGCTCTTGTGTTGCCTAATTTAATAGCTCCAACACTCTTTATCGTTGAATATGACACGCATCATTCACTATACACATGAGAATAAGGGCTTCGTCGATTTAAGTTGTTGAGGATCAATTAGTATTAACAAGCTTTATACACTGTTTGTACTATTTGTTTTTGCAAAATTTCAATTTCCTCGGCATTGATTATTTTTAGAGGATTCAGCAATGATTCGTTTGGTTTTTTACCGGATTGAAGGCGATCTCGAAAATTATAGTAATGGGCGAGTCTGATGGAATAAGCGAATTCGTCAGCTTGGGCTCGATACTCCCTTTTTAGAATGTTCTTTTGAGATTGGGTTAATTTAGAATTAAAGCCCAATTTAAGTTCGATGACAGTTTCCCATTCCAAATCATTAGGTAAGGCTCCTGCATCCTCTGACTTTTTCTTGCTATCAATCAATCTACCACACGAGAAGAACTTGTAAGTCTTGTCGATGTGGCAAAAACACCTTACATCCCAATAGGAACCGCTGTTGCTAAAACTAGTAGGGGTGATTTTTCTCCATTTATCTGAATCTCCTCCTAGTGAAAGGTAACGAACACTCAGTGTTTTTTTGTTGATTATTGCTTGAACTAACTGTCGTAGAATTGAAAGATCGATGGATTGAGTCGGTAGTCGTAATGTCTCTATGGTCAGAGGCAGAGAAAATTCATTCCCAAAATTAAAGCCGTTAAGAAAGTTGTCAACATTTGGTTCATGGAATTGAGGTTTGAATCTGGGTAAGGGGTAATAACACTTGTCGGAAGTGTCGTAGTGAATATTTCCGGAAACCAGTTCCAAATATAATTTAATGTCTTTCGTGGCCTGAAAGCCCGATATTTCAAAAGCCTCCGTCAGAGCTTTGCGTTGCAGGCTTCCATACCAGAATAATTGAAATTCGATGAATTCAAGCCGTTTGCGGACTTCATTTTTTAGGGGCTTGGGGCTGCCTGGGTTTATTGCTTTCTTCAATATACTCTACCTTTGAAGGTTGTAAGATTGTGTTCGGAGCACTTTAATACCGAATGTCACGTTCAAGGTTGCTGGCATTTTACACCAGAAAAATTCCGCGAACGTTTTTTCAAGTGGATGCACTTAAACTATACTGAATTATAGTTGGACATTACACTACAATAAAGTTGTATGATAATACAATACGTGATATAAATATTTTTCTGGTTTTGAAATAGGTTCCAGTGCCTTCATATTCTATCGATAATGAGGTATATACCCGTTACCATTCAAAGTGCAGGATTTCAGTGGGAATTAAAACCACTTTAGGCAAGGAAAATTAGTTAAGCATAGTCATTCTATGGTTTGATTATTTAACGCCGTACAAAGTGATTTTAAACCCATCAAAGAAGCGCTTGAGCAAAATCACTTCATCGTTGCTGCGACTTATAATGGAACAACCATTATTTCATCACAACGCCTTGAATTGAAATCGCTCAAGCACTCTGAAACATGCATCTTGATTGGTAACGGGTATCCAGAACTTAGAAATTTAACAAGGTTGAAGCTGCAATGTATATTCCTGAAAAACTTAAGCAGGATCCGGATGAAGTTCTGCATGAATTCATTAAAGACAACCCTTTTGCAGCGCTGGTTTTTTCTCCTTCGTCATCAGGTTCAGAGCTGGAGGCTAATCATTTACCCTTTGAATTAATCGAGGAGAAGGGAAAAACCTTACGGCTTCGAGCCCATGTTTCAAGAGAGAATCCGCTGTGGAAAATGGTTGCTGAAAAAGCTGCCGCAAAAGATGCAGACATCAAGGAAAACGAGGCCGATGTATTGGTAATTTTTTCTGGTGCACATAGCTATATTTCCCCAGCATGGATGCCAGGCCGGCACACCCATAAAAAGGTTGCTCCTAGTTGGAATTATTCTGCGGTACATGTCTACGGAAAAATTGAGGTATGTGATGATCCAAAGTGGATGCTGCGGCATTTGCATGGGCTCACTACCAATAATGAAGCTGATCTAGAAGATCCGTGGAAGATGGCAGAGGCCGCTGCTGGCTTTCTTAAAAACGCCTCAAAATACATTGTCGGTTTGGAGATAACTGTTGATAAGTTAGTAGGTAAGACGTTGGCAAGCCAACAATATTCCACCAAGACAAAACTTTCCATAATAGAAGGTCTTCGGCGGGAAAAAGGCCAAATGGGCGAGGCTGTGGCTAATGTTATTTCCTCTCAAATCGACACGGAACAACAACGAGAAGCGAATGACCATTCAAAAGAATAGCCTGATGCTCCATGAACTGAGAGAACAAGATATTGGTCAGCTTCTTCCGGCTTCTAAATGGATAACCGTTACCCAGCAAATGATAACGCTTTTCAGCAAAGCGACTTTCGATCCAGACCCTATGCATGTTGATCCTGATTGGTGCGTAAACAACAGCCCCTTTGGCTGCACCATAGCTTTTGGTTTTCAAACCATCGCTTTACTTACACCGATGATCGAAAATATTCTTATGGGGGATAAGGTCAATCACAAGGAGTGGGGCGGCTTCAGTTTAAATTACGGGTTCAATCGGCTACGTCTGCTGTCGCCCGTTAAAGTTAATTCTCGCATCAGGCTGCATGCAAAACTGAACGCAGTAATTGAAAAAAAGCCAGGAGAGTTACTAAAGGCTTTCAAGGTGACTGTTCAGATTGAGGGTGAGGAGAAACCGGCATTGGTGGGAGAGTGGTTGACCATGATGGTATTTTCTGAGGAAAAGGCAAGTTCATAAACCCCACTCACTATATGTGTATATACCCGTTACCAATCAAGATGCATCAACACAATGTAGCAGTCGATATAATCACGCCTTAGAAAGCGCTGTTTTAACACCAACAGCGGTTATGTCAGAAAAGAACAAAACATTGTTCCCCATATTATCTTCTTAATTACTGACGATTAAACATGACAGAGAAGTTAGACTAGGCCTTAAACTGGTTGGATAACCGCTAAATTAGCACGTTTATTAGGGTAATGATTTTTAACTTATCAGTACCCTAATTATGTATAAGTGAAGTAGACCTAGATTAACTAGTTCATTATGGCTTTTCCTTCTTCCACACTAAGAACCTGTACTATATTCACTGTTTCATCCTTTTTACTGTGATTTATAACGGCAGCTGTAGCGCCATTTTCTAATTTTAGTACTCCTCGAGGACATACTGAAGAACAAACACCACAACCAACACAGGAAGCACGAACAATATCTTCACCTCGTTGTGCATAAGCACGCACATCGATGCCCATTTCACAATAAGTAGAGCAGTTGCCACATGAAATACACTGACTACCGTTAGTGGTGATGCGAAAGCGTGATTTATATCTTTGTATCAGGCCAATATAAGCAGCAAGTGGGCAACCAAAACGACACCATACTCGGTTACCCAATTTAGGATAAAAACCGGTGCCAATCACCCCAGAAAATAGCGCACCAATGAAGAAACCATAAGCACTGCGCAGTGAATAAGTATCAATGCCAGCAATTGTTTTTACACCGGTAAAGTATGTGTAAAGTGCTGTTGCTGTCATTATGATGCATAAAATTAATACACTATGAATAACAACCCGTTCTAGTCGCCAAGCGTTAACTGACTTATTTGATAAATGTCGGTATGGATCACCGGCTGTTTCGGCCAAACCACCACAACCACATACCCAAGAGCAGTACCAGCGTTTGCCAAAAAAGTAAGTGAATATTGGCACACCAAGTACAAATAGGGTGATGCCCCAAACTAACATAAACATGCCAATATCACCGCTTGAGCTTAGGCTATCTAGGTTCCAAGCATCAAAAAAGTCATAATCTAGCGGCCACATGTTTTTGAGATCAGTTGATGGTTGGTTCAGTTTAATCAGTATTTCAGGTAGCAGAAAAGCAAAACACGATTGAAAAAAGATAATAGAGCTTGTTCTTGCCAGATGATAATTGCTGTGGCTATATTTAATAAACATACGGATACCCATAACCACAATAGCCAAGGTATATATAAAACCATAAATGGACCAAGCGCTAGCACCATTCCCATTAAGTACTTTAAATAGCGGGTCAACAAGCGAAACCCATTCAATTATATATTCAGGGAAAAAGTATAACGCGATATATACCAGCACTAAAAAGGTCATCACTAACATGCCAATTAAGCCGCCATTGGTCGCCGAGTTTTTAAAAACATTATTATTTTTAATGCCTGCTGGCCCAGAAAACTTTTCAGGAATGATATACATCAACGCGCCAATGGTTGCTAATAACACTGAAAATATAAAAAATGCTGCGGTATTTTTTGACACTATATTCGAAGATGAACTTTTTACTATCGCATAAATATATTGCCCAATGGCGTAGCTATCAATGCGTTTTTCAGCGACTACGTTTGCGTTTATTTCAACTGCTTTTTCGTTTATCACTTGACTAATTTCAGCTAGGCTTTTTCCTTGTTGGCCCGCTAACCAACCCGTGTAATCAGAAAGTTTTTTAATTTTATAAGCTGCATAATCATCTTGAGCATTAAAAACAGCGGTCAAAATATTCAGATCGTAATAACCCATAGTATTAACTTGGGTTAAAATAGAGGTTATGTCAGTAGTTGAAAGATGATATCGCTGATAAACGGTTTCGTTATAATGATTAAAAGTATTCCTAATACCTTCAATGAAACTGAATTTGTTCGTGATCGTGGTATTCATCAATGGGGTTAAATGTGGCTGAATCAGTTGACGGTGTGTTTCCTGATTAATTGAAGAACTTAAGGTTTGTTCGGTTAGCTTATATTGATTTAAAAATAACATCCCGACAAAAACAGAAAAACCAATAACTAACATGGCTAAGCCAGATTTTCTAACCGGAGCTATCCAGGCCAAACTTTGATTATGCATAAGTGTTATCCTTAATGAACCGTTTGCTTAACCATTGCAATGGCGACAGTTTTAATTGGTTACTGGGGTATTGTTTATTAAAAGCAGTGATAACATCTTGTTCATAACGACGGAAAAGTTCAGGATCAAAATTAGCATCGCGCAAGTTTTGCAAGACATACTTTAAGGTACAGTTATTAGCGAGCCAATTTTGCCAAATATTATGACGCATACGAATACCAAAGGTATTTATCCCTGTTACAACCTGAGTTTCCTGCTGATAAGTAATTCTAATGCATATATCTTTTTCAGGGTGCTGCCAATAAAAAGATTCAATGCCATCAACTGGCTCATTAGCAACAAAACCATAGGTTTGATATTCAATATCAAAAAACTTGGCTGAGTTAAACCATATGCCACGTTGATATTTAGTTCGCTTGCCCGCAATAGTTTTGGCTAGTGTTTCACCCTGTATTTTTCCGGTATACCAAAGCGGTTCAATGCGATTACGCCCGTCCACAACCTCTATTTCAGCGCAGTCACCCGCAGCATAAACATCGGAAACATTGGTTTCCAAAAAGTCATTAACCAAAATGCCACGCCCAACCGCAATGTTACTCTTTGCTGCTAGCTCAATATTTGGATGAACGCCAACAGACAAGCCGACAAATTCACACGCTATTTCCTCACCCGTACTGGTGATAATCGCATTAACTCGGCCATCAACACCGGCAGTAATTTCTTTTAATTCAGTTTCAAATCTAAAATCAATGCCGTGTAGTTCAGCATGTTTTTGTACTAACTCAGCTTCACCGTGTGGCAGGATATTGCCCCAGAAACGATCTTCTCGCACTAAAAAAGTAACGTTAATGCCTCTTGATATCAGCATTTCTGCCATTTCGACGCCAATTAAACCGCCACCAACAATAACGGCTCGTTTGGCATATTTACTATTGTCCTCCATCAGCTCAAGATCCTGATAGCTAAACAAGGTTTGTACACCCGGAAGATCTTGTCCTGGCCAGCCAAATTTATTGGATTGTGAGCCCGTTGCCAGTACTAAGTGGCTGTAATCTATATGCTCGCCTGAGGCTAAAGTAAGTACTTTGTCATCGGTATTGATGTTAGTTACCTTTCCCTGTTTTAAATCAATACGATTTTTCTGCCAAAAATGATCTTCATAGGGTTTAGTATGCTCAAATTTCATATGCCCCATAAAAACGTACATTAACGCCGTGCGAGAAAAAAAATGCTCCGTCTCGGCCGAAATAATCAAGATATCCATATCACTGAGTTTTCGAACATGGCGCGCAACGGTAACGCCAGATATACCATTGCCGATAATGACAAGTTTGCTCATATAAATTTATCCTTTGAAATGTTCAGGCTGTGGTTCCTTAAAGAGCTTACTTTAGCAAGGTGATAATGGTTAATGCTTCACAAAAGCATCACAATTTTATAAAAAACAATCACAAAGTTGATTGAGCCATTGACCTTTACTCCTTAACAGGAAGTTTAAATTAATATTAAATTGTTATATTTACGTGATAATTAACAACTGAATAGATATTAGAATGAGCGCAGATTATATTTTAAAGAGAATAAAGGCTAGGAGTTATGTTAATTTTTCTATTAATAATTACCACGATTACACTGTCTTATTGGAATGGTGCGAATGATAACTTTAAAGGGGTAGCGACACTTTATGGTAGTGGTACTTTGTCCTATCGATCTGCCATCACAGTAGCAACAATCACTACTTTTTTAGGCTCTATATCTGCAATGTATATTGCGCAAGGATTAATCGCTAGCTTTTCAGGCAAGGGGTTAGTGCCTCAAGATGTTGCAGGAACAACCATTTTTTTAATCTCTACCGGTCTAGGTGCCGCTAGTACTATTTTATTTGCGACAAGGCTTGGTTTTCCTATTTCAACAACCCATAGTTTAGTCGGCGGATTACTGGGGGCTGGATTTATTTCAGTAGGCATGGAGGTCAATTTTTCCAAATTGGGCTCTGTTTATATTATTCCATTGCTGATAAGTCCTCTCATCGCTTTTTGTTTGGCTGTCGTTATTTTTCGGGTGGTTAAATCACTCCGACATTATACAAGCAAAACTAAAAACCTTAATGATATTGATAAAATTGATCATAATATCGTTCAGCTCTCAGTTGATAAAACAGCTGACCAGTTTCTCATTTTGGCAACGGACAGTTTGCCGGTATTGGAAAATCACAGCGAAGCACGCTATTTTTATTCACAAAGTAGCAAGGTCGATTTTAATATAAAAACTGAAGATTCAAGCGCTAAAAAAATAAAGGCCAGTGGTTTGATAAAATCTAAATTTTCGTCCTTAAGTTTAATGTCTATGGCACATATATTAAGCGCCGCATCCGTGTCTTTCGCCCGAGGATTAAATGATACACCAAAGATTGCAGGGCTTTTTGTCGCAGTAGAGATGTTAAACATACAGTTTGGTATGCTTGCAATCGCCATCGGAATGGCGATTGGGGGATTGCTTAACGCCCGTAAAGTCGCAGAAACGATCAGCCATAAAATTACCAAAATAAATAACGAACTTGGTTTTTCAGCTAACCTGGTGACTAGCTTCCTGGTCATTGTCGCTAGTAAATTTGGTATACCCGTGTCGACGACTCATGTTTCAGTTGGCTCAATTTTTGGTGCCAGTATGTTAACTGAAGAACGAAATCATAAAGTGATCAACAGCATACTTCTTTCATGGGTAATAACGTTACCCTCTGCAATGCTATTTAGCGGCGTCATTTATTGGCTATTATCCTAGGAATAAGATGAACATCACCTTGATTAGAACTAATCGGTATTTTTTAAAGCGAATAGATGGTATGAGACTGTTCGGATTACTGCCCTGCATTTTATTGGCTGCCTGTGGTGATGCTAAAACAGAAATTGAACCTCCAAATAGAACAGCAGAAATAATATCGGTACAATTGAATAGGGCGAATGTACCCAGGTACAAAAAATTAGAGATGCAGCTGGAATTGAATGCACAATATGTTAACCCGTATGATCAGCGAGAAGTGCGAATAGAGGTTACTTTTACCGCGCCAGATGGTGCAGTAATATTGGTTTCTGGATATTGGGATCGAAACTGGAAAGTGCGTTTCACTCCCTCACAAGTGGGGCAATGGCAATATTCTATCACGGTAGCAGATACCAACGGGTTAAGTGAGCCACATACCAATAATTTCACCGTAAGCACCTCGAATGAACCGGGTTGGTTGTTGCCAGGTAATCAGGTTGATTCGACCTACAGTAGTCGATATTTGGCTCACCATGATGGCAGCCCATTTTATGGCGTTGGCCATGGCGATGTATTTGCTATTTTTTCTGGGGCTTTTGATGTTGAAGATTTATTCTTAAATATGCATCAGGCCAAGGAAAATTTTTTTTTGTGGTGGCCTCAATTCTACTTCTCTCCACTTGTTGACAACTATGATGATTATAACTTAGCTAATGCCGAGGTGATAGATGAAGTTGTTCAGCGCACTGCCGATGAAGGGCTTTTTCTGATATTTACCGTTTGGGATCATTCTCAGTTAAGGGACTCTTCACACGCGTGGACAGACGGTAGGTGGTGGCGCAATGGCTTCAAAAACTTAGTCAGTGCCGATGGTTTTTTTACTAACGAAGAAGCCTGGGCTTGGCAAGAAAACTGGTATAGATATATTATAGCCCGCTGGGGTTACAGCCCATCAATCGCAATGTGGCAGACGGTTTCCGAACTTGATGGTACCAATGCCTATGAGAACAGCAACCCATGGCATGAAAATGTTAATGCTTATTTTATTGAAAACGACCCTTATCGACATCCGACCACGGCCAGTATGTCGGGAGATGTAAAATGGGATCAAGGACATAATGTCATGGATATGCCGCAGGTTCATATTTATGCCGATCTACAACCTGGTAATAGCATTTTAACAGTGAATACAGCTAAGGTTATTGCAGAATACACGCAGGCTATGTGGCTACTTGTTGACAGGCCTAACTGGATAGGCGAATTTGGTGTCATTAATAACCCTAATGATAACGTGCAAAACTACTACCCCGAACTATTTCATAATGCTATCTGGGCTGCATTGGCTGCAGGCGCGGCTATGACACCAACGGAATGGAATGATTTTGCCACATGGGGAACGATGACTGTTGAAATGAAACAACATATGTCCTACCTGAGCGATTTTGTTTCTTTGTTGCCACTAGCCAAGTGGAACCCCTTGCCGCTCGAGATTGACAGTACCAGTGATAGCATACGAGCCTGGGGACTGGCGGGTAAAGAAGGTGGACTTGTCTGGGTGCAAGATCATTCCTTAGAAGGCCTAGATATTGCGTTGGTTCGTGCCGGAAAAATAGTGCGTGCTAATGTTTCTATTAATATAAGCGGTTTAAGTTCCGGGCGATACAGAGTATTTCCTTATAATACCTGGTTAGGTCAATTTAGCGATAGTTTTGATATAGCGTGTGAAATACAGGTTGATCCTATTTGTACAATCCCTTTGCCAGAATTCACTTCTGATATAGCATTTCGTCTAGAGCTTCTGTAATGTAGCCACTACTGAATTTTCTCAGATAATTTATCTTTGTTAACCTTAAACTCAAGGAATTCTTCATACTTTGAGAAAACAATGGTGTCGTAGATCCCGGCTCTGTCGGTGTTGGTACTATAACTTGCTGAACAGTAGGTTTCGGTGCCAGCAATCCTTGTAATTCCCGCTCGCCAATAAAGCCTTCAGAGAAAATGGACGACATTAGCTCACGTTAAGAACCGTGTACCATTTTTTTATTGTAACGAATTGATTTGAAAGGATTTTAGAAAGCCGCTTGATTATTTATTTGATAATCAAGCGGTTACTAAAATTGGTGAGCTGACCGCATAAGCCGGGTTTTGTATCTTCCTTACTAAAAGCAAAGAAGTGACAATCATTCGTCTAGGCCTTAAATCGCTTTAAGGCTCAAGCAACCTACCCGGTTTCCACGCGAGCCACGCTTATACTATGTAAACTTACGTTCAAATAGTCATGAAACCCTATTTGGTCTTGCTCCGGGTGGAGTTTACCCTGCAATTACTGTTACCAGCAATCCGGTGCGCTCTTACCGCACCCTTTCAGCCTTACCTGTTCTGTTCCTAATAAATTAAGAAAGCCATCGGCGGTCTTCTCTCTGCTGCACTTGTCGTCGGCTTACGCCGCCCAGGCGTTACCTGGCACCCTGCTCATTGGAGCCCGGACTTTCCTCCCGCTAGAAATACTTACGCAAACTAGCCAGCGATTGTCTGGTCAACTCGGTGCGCATTTTACTTTATTTGATAAAAATGTCCATGCCTAAATTGAGGTAAAAACACATAAAAAAGTGGCTAATTTTCTTTAAAACTTAGCGCAATATCATATAAAGCATTTTTCTTAACGCCATAAATTTCAGCAACAATAGCACAGGCTTTTTTCGGTTTCATTTCAGCCAAAAGTAATTTTAATGTGCTTATAATATCTGCTGAAATTTCATCTGGATCCGCTTTATAACCTTCAATGATCAGTACCATTTCCCCCTTAAGCTGATTGGGATCTTGCTCAAGCCAAGCCAGCAAGTTTTCGGCTCTATCTGAATGAACAGTTTCAAAGGTTTTAGTTAGTTCACGGGCAATCACCACGTAACGCTCACCACCTAGCGTGGTAACAACATCTTTTATCGTGTCTATAGCTCGTCTTGGTGCATCGTAAAACACCATAGTTCTTGGCTCATTCACTAATGCTAGCAGCGTGCTTTGTCTTGCCCCTGACTTAGAAGGTAAAAAACCTTCAAAAGAAAACCTGTCGGTGGGTAACCCTGCCACACTTAATGCTGAAATAGCCGCACAAGCACCAGGAATGGGTGAAACAGGTAAACCTAAACTGCGACAATGGCGCACTAAATGAAAACCAGGATCACTGATCAGCGGTGTGCCCGCATCAGACACTAGCGCGATACTCTTGCCTTCTTGCAATAAACTAGCAATGTAGTCTTGCCGCTGACGTTCATTATGATCATGCATCGACAAGGTTTTATTTTTTATTGAGAATGCCGATAACAATTTGCCCGTGTGGCGTGTATCTTCACAGGCTATAATGTCAACTTGCGTCAACACTTCAAGTGCTCTGGTGCTAATATCGCCTAAATTACCAATAGGGGTGGCAACAATATATAGGGTGCCTTTATCAATGCAGGTTTCACTCATTTTAAATTACTTCTTCCATTCCACTTTAAGATGCAGGATTTAGTTGAGACTCACTGCAATGGCGTTTATTATAACCCCACATAGAGATAAAAATGCACGGATTTCTCCACTTTGAACCAAACTAATTTTTCAGCCTTTTGTTTAAAGGAATTAACCTTAATTCGGCTATTCAAGCAAAAGCGCAGCAATATTTTCTTCACTGTAGTACTTCTAATAACAATATTTATCAGTGCTTGTAGCACTCAATCTTCTGTCAAAAAAACACCAACAGTAACCAAAACAGCCATAAAAACGCTTGATGGTACACACAAAACAAGAACCGCTGAAGCGCTATTAACGTTAGCACAATCACTGAACGAGCAATCAATAACGCTTAAGCAACAAGCTAAGATTAACGAATTATTAGTGGCAAGCTGTGAATTGTTTTTGCAGGAAAAAAATCACCTTAAAGCACTATGGTTAGCCAATAAAGTCAGCAACTTAGTACATGACCAACAAAGCGTTTACAAATTATTATTGGTGAAATCGGCAAGTTTACAAGCATTAAATTATACCGAGCAAGCTTACCAACAACTGCAATTAGCGCAAGAATTAGTAGCAAACTCTACCCGCCAGCACAGTAAGAAACGGCAAAGTGAAAACCTAAAAAATGGTGGCTCAGCAAATAACAACTCACCCGTGGTGTTTACCTTAGCTTATTACCAAACATTGAGTGAGGTTTTGTTAGCAAAGTATCAACTAGCGGCTGCAACGTCAGCACAACTAATGGCTTTTTCAATGAACGAGCACGCCACCGAGCAAGACATTTGGCTTCTATGGCAACAATTAAGCTCGCTTAACTCTTGGCAATTAACACAAGTGGCTAAAGATAAATCGCCATTTTTCAACGGTTGGCAACAATTATTACACTACAGTCACAAGTTTGGCGCTAATCCCACTCAATTTATCCGTTACTTATCACTGTGGCAACAACAACACCCAACCCATCCTGCACACCTTATTGTCGAAAAGTTAACAAACTCGACACTGGTATTTGATAATATTGAAAACATCGCGATATTGCTGCCCTTAAGCGGCGCTCAAGCAAATGCGGGATTAGCCGCTCAGCAAGGTGTACTGGCCGCATATAAAAATAATATTAAGATAAACCTTCATTTTATTGATACTAATCTTTTGGATTGGCACAACATAGCTAGTCACTTTAGCGAATTAAAAGTAGACCATGTTATAGGGCCACTGTTAAAAACTCATGTTGCTAACTACTTAGCCATGAGCGAAGAAAATATTGAATTGCAAATCCCAACATTGCTGCTAAATTTGCCGCAGCAGCGTACTTTAGCAAGTTATCAAAGTGCCCTTTCGATGCGTCCAGAGAATGAAGCACAACAAGCAGCAACGGTGTTAAGTCAACAGAATTATCGCTCTGCCATTATTTTAAGCCACCAAGATAAAGTATCGAAGCGCATAGCGTTAGCTTTTAGCGAACAATGGCAAAAAATAACAGGTAAAAATGTTGATATTGTTTACTTTAATCAAGGTAAACACATGCAAAACAGCTTAAAAGAAAGCTTAGACGTTAATACAAGCCAAGCACGTATTAATCAGCTTACCAGCCGTTTAAAACAAAACATTAAAACAGAAACCAGAAATCGTCGTGATATCGATATGATTTACTTGGTTGGTTCACAAGCACAAACTCGATTAATTAAACCTTATATTGACGTAAACATTAGCCCTTTTGCTAAAGCTATCCCCGTTTATGCTAGCTCAAGAAGCCATAGCCATTTTAATGATCTTAATAACGACAGTAGCCTAAGTGATTTACAAAACTTAACCTTCACTCAAATGCCTTGGCTGTTAACATCTAAACAGCAAAATAAGTCATTAGCGCAGCTTAGCCACAAATTATGGCCGAAACGCACTGACAGTTTATCGCGAATATTTGCCATGGGATTTGACAGCTATAACGTCTTGCCAAAAATATCATTAATGCAACAAGCGCCTTATATTCTTCATTTCGGGCAAACGGGTACTTTAAAACTTGGTGATAACAACATTTTGACCCGTAACCTTCTTTGGGGTCGTTACCAAAATAATAAGGTGACCGAAATTGTTATGGACTAAAAAAAACACCACCAGAGCCACAGGTGCAATTACCGAGCAATTTGCCAAACACTACTTGATGCAACAAGGCTTAACTTTTGTTGATGAAAACATTCACTGTCGACAAGGTGAAATAGACATCATTATGCAAGATGATAAAACCTTGGTTTTTGTTGAAGTAAAATACCGAAAAAACAATCATTTTGGCGGCGCTATTGCAGCGGTTTCAACGGCTAAGCAAAATAAAATTAAGTATTGTGCTACATTTTATCTCCATAAAATGAATATAAATGAATATAATACCCCTTGTCGATTTGATGTTATTGCCTTAGAGGGTGATATTAATCAACCGCAGGTAACCTGGCTAAAAAATGCATTTTAGTGTTCACAAACAATTTAACAACACCGGAGCTACTTCCCCCTAATGTTAGAACAGATTCAAAACAACTTTACCGAAAGCATACAGACTCAAATAGCGGCCACTGAAGAGCTTTCTTCGGCCATTGAGCTGGCAGGAATGACCATGGTACAAGGTCTACTTGCCGGTAATAAAATACTTAGCTGTGGCAATAGTGGCTCTGCGGCTTTAACCCAACATTTTTGTAGCCAGTTGCTCAATCGTTTTGAAACAGAACGCCCAAGTCTACCTGCAATCAGTCTTGTCGCAAGTAGCTCAACCATGACTTCTATTGCTAGTGATTCACAATATGATGAAGTATTTTCCAAACAGATTCGTGCTTTAGGTCACAATGGCGATGTTTTATTAGCGGTTTCTGCGAATGGCAATGATCAAAGTGTTATAAAAGCAGTTGAGAGTGCCGTTTCACGCGATATGCCCATTATTGCCTTAACCGGTTGTGATGGCGGAGACATATCTGGCTTGCTTGGCGAACATGATGTTGAAATTCGTGTGCCCTCAGCACGCACCGCGCGCATTAGCGAAGTACACTTAATTGTATTGCATTGTTTATGTGAAATTATCGATACGACCTTATTTCCTCAATCGGAGTCTTAACAACATGTTCAGCTTTTCTCAACTCACACAATCCACACAATTAAAATCAATAAAGCCCATGAAACTAGTCACGTTACTCACTTTAGTTGCTGTTTTACAAGGCTGTGCGGCAGCGGCCGTAGTGGCTATTACTACTGGCGCGTCAATGGCCACAGATAGACGCAGTGTTGGCAACCAAATTGACGATCAAAATATCGAATTAGAAGCTTATAACGAAATAACTAAAAACAAATCGCTTAACGACAATGCCAACTTACATATCATTAGCCTTAATGGCTCGGTATTAATTATTGGTCAAACGCCCAATACATACTTAAGAGATCAAGCAATAAAAGTAATTAATGACATTGAGGGTGTTGTTAGAATTCACAACCAAATTAGAATAGGGAATGTTACCTCAATTGCCACACAAACTAATGATGTTTGGTTAACCTCAAAAGTTAAAACCGCACTGTTTTCAAGTGATGAAATTAATGGTAATGACATTAAAGTGATTACCGAAAATGCGGAAGTATTTTTAATGGGTTTAGTATCTAAAAAAGAGGCGAATGCCGCGATTGAAATAACTCGAAATATTAGTGGTGTCAACAGGGTTTTTAAAGCGTTCGAATATTTGTAAATAGAAGAGCACGGTTACTTTTCAAATAAAACCGCCTACAGTATTGATCAATACCTCGTAGGCGGACATGGCATGGATGTCACTTATTAGACCATGCACGGAGCAATTGTCCTGATTTCATTCCCGCTAAAACAAACCTAGCTAAACGTAAGCTACTTAATTACTTTTAAGCTTGCTTTACCTTTTGCTGATTTTTTCAGTTTTGCTGTTTTATCTGAAGATGAAACACTGCTTAAGCTAGGTTTAGCCTTGTTTTCAACCTTATCTTCAACCGTAACATCTTCATCACTTGGATGCTCAATTGGCAGCGAAGTACCCGCACCGTTTTCTTTCGCGTAAATAGCCGCAACAGCCCCATAAGGCACGGTAATATGTTCAAGCTTACCGCCAAAGCGTGCACTAAACTCAATAGCGTTATTGCCCAATGCAATAGTACCGACAGCAGAAGCGGCAATATTTAAGACTATCTGTCCTTCAGCTACATAAGCCATAGGTACTAAAACACCATATACATTGACATCAACGACAATGTAAGGTGTTAAATCATTATCAGAAATCCAGTCATAATAAGCCCTAATGATATAGGACTTATTAGAACTCATTTTCACTGAGGATAAGTCAGCCATTAAGCTGGGTGACCAAAGCGTAATTCGCGCTCAGTTTCGGTTAATGACGCTTGGAACGATTCACGTTCAAATAACCGTAGCATGTAAGTTTTTAACTCTTTTGAGCCTTGGCCCGCAAGCTCAATTCCAAAAGCAGGTAAACGCCACAATAATGGTGCTAAATAACAATCGACTAAACTGTATTCTTCACTCATAAAATAAGGGGCTTCATTAAGAATTGGAGCTACACTAAGTAAGCTTTCTTTCAGTTCTTGACGTGCTTTTTCAGCTTCAGCAGCCGTACCTGTTTGAATTTTTGCCGCTAAACTATACCAATCATGTTCAATACGGTGCATCATCAAACGACTACGACCACGTGATACAGGGTAAACAGGCATTAATGGTGGATGAGGAAAACGTTCATCTAAATATTCAATGATGATTTTAGCTTCATATAAAGCTAATTCGCGATCAATTAATGTGGGTACTGTACCGTAAGGATTTAAATCAATTAAATCTTCTGGCAAGTTTGCTAAATCAACAAAATTGATATCAACACCAACGCCCTTTTCTGCCAATACTATACGCGTTTGATGACTATACATATCATCAGCATGCGAGAATAACGTCATTACAGAACGTTTATTTGCTGCTACGGCCATGGGGCCTCCTAACTATTTAAATAAAACAAAAGCGCGAAAAATCTCCGTAGGCGGAAATTTATTCGCGCTAAAAACTTTACATATTAATAAGCGCGATTACTTTTTTTAAATAAGCCGCCTACTAATTTATCAAGCGCGATTAAAATCCCGCCTACAGTTAATGTATGTCTTTCCAATATTCTTTCTTAAGGAAATAAGAAATAATAAAGAAGACAAACAAGAAAATCAGTACATTGTAACCCATGCTTTCACGTTCAAGCTTGCTTGGCTCACCAACATATTCTAAAAAGTTGGTTAAATCACGAACAACAACATCGTACTCTTCTGTTGTTAAGCTACCGCCCATTGCGGGAGTAACATTACCGTGTTCATCAAGTGAGCTAACACCTTGTAAGTCTTGCAATACGTGTGGCATACCTACGTCTTTAAATACTTTATTGTTGACACCAAATGGGCGTTCACTGTCCATATAAAAAGAACGTAAATAAGTATATATCCAATCAGGGCTACGCAAACGCGCTTCAAGCGTTAAATCTGGTGGCGCAGTACCAAACCATTTAGCCGCTTCTTTTTTCGGCATGGTATTAGTAATGTGATCACCCGGTTTTTCACCTGTGTACATATAGTTGTCAACACCATCCGCGTCTTCAATACCCAAATCTTTAAAGGTACGGTTATAACGCTGATACTGTAATTGGTGACAACCTAAACAATAATTGATATAGGTTTTAAAACCGTTTTTTAATGACTCTTTATCGGTTAAATCATTATTAGCCTGATCTAAATGAGCACCACCTGATGACGCCAGTGCAGACAATGACACTAAGGTAACTAAACCAAAAGCAAACGCTTTAATTAAATTTTTCATTAGTGTGAAATCCTCATCGGTACTGGCTTACATTTTTCATTCTTAGAGTAGAACCAAAGTGCCACAAAGAACCCGAAATAACCAAAACTTGCAATGGTACCAATTAAGTTAGCCGTTGGTGTTGCTGGTAAAGTACCTAAAGCACCTAATACCACAAAACATACCGCGAATTGAATTAGGTTAAATAAGTGCCATTTAGAACGATACTTAACTGATTTTACCACGCCGCGATCAAACCATGGCACAAGGAACAGCACAATAATGGCTGAGAACATGCCAATAGCGCCTAATAGTTTGTCTGGAATAACACGTAAAATAGTGTAGAAAGGACCAAAGTACCATACTGGTGCAATATGCTCAGGTGTTTTTAAACCGTTCGCTGGTTCAAAGTTTGGCGCTTCCATAAAGTAACCGCCGCCTTCTGGCGCAAAGAACATTACCCAACAAAATAAAATTAAGAAGCCTGCTACGCCCATAATATCTTTAACAGAATAATAAGGGTGGAACGGGATAGCATCAACAATATCGTATTTGTCAGTATACTGTTTATGAAAAGTAAACTTACTTTGATCTTCAGATTTAATGCTGCCTTTTTTCTTCTTAACTTCAATACCTTCAGGGTTATTAGAGCCGACCTCATGCAAAGCAAGAATGTGTAAGAAAACTAAAATAACCAATACCAATGGCATGGCAATTACGTGTAAAGCGAAGAAACGGTTTAACGTAGCACCCGAAATAACATAATCACCACGAATCCATAACGTTAAATCATCACCTATGACTGGAATTGCGCCAAACAAGGAGATAATAACCTGTGCGCCCCAATACGACATGTTACCCCAAGGTAGTAAATAGCCCATAAATGCTTCAGCCATTAACACCAAGAAGATCAACATACCGAAAATCCACAGTAACTCACGAGGTTTTTGATACGAACCATACATAAGGCCTCGCATCATGTGCATATAAACCACAATGAAGAACGCTGACGCGCCCGTTGAATGCATATAACGCAACAACCAACCGTAATCAACATCACGCATAATATATTCAACACTAGCAAATGCACCATCGCCTGACGGTTCATAGCTCATGGTTAACCATACGCCTGTTAAAATTTGGTTTACTAGCACTAACATGGCTAATGAGCCAAAAAAGTACCAAAAGTTAAAGTTTTTCGGTGCAGGATATTGTGCCACATGCTTATTCCAAGCATCCGTTAACGGCAAGCGCTTGTCCATCCAAGCCATAAAATTAGTTAACATTATGCATCTCCCTTACTTACATCAGAGCCAACACCAATTAATAAGGTGTCTTCACTAGTAAATGAATGCTCAGGAACCACTAAATTCAATGGCGCAGGAACCCCTTGAAAAACACGGCCAGCCATATCGAATTTACTACCATGACAAGGACAAAAGAAACCTTCACTCACGCCTTCAACGAACTGGTCAAAGTCGCCGCCATGATAAGTAGGAGCACAACCTAAATGAGTACAAACACCCAGTGCTACCAAAAATTCAGGTTTAATAGAGCGATAAGCATTCGTTGCATAACTAGGCTGCTGCGCTTTTTCAGAATTAGGATCGCGTAACTGGTCATCATGTTTAGCTAAACCATTCACCGTTGCTTCAGTACGACGAACGACATAAACAGGTTTACCACGCCATTCAGCACGGATTAATTGACCAGGCTCTATTTTACCTACATTGACTTCTACTGGAGCACCCGCAGCTTTCGCACGAGCACTTGGATTCCAGGAACCAATGAAGGGCACAGCCACGCCGACCACACCAGCACCACCAACAACGGCAGTAGCCGCAGTTAAGAAGCGTCGGCGGCCGTTATTCACAGGCACATTGCTCATTCACACTCTCCAATTCATATTGATTACCAAACAATTATTATTAACCTTACTGATCATATATTTACCGCAGTATGAACCAGCATAGTCTTTATTTTTGTTTGATCAAATTTATACCAAGCGGTATATCGACAAAAAATTTTTATGATCATAAAGAAATAGGGGGTTTTTTACAAGATAAAAAGGGGCTTAGGCACTGTAAAAATAGAAATATTTTGATATTCATCGCCTTTTTGCCAAACAGCCGCAATTACCTTTGCTCCAAGTTGAACCGTTTGAGTATTTAACACCAAATCGCGCGGTAACTCTTTATTCAAATTAAACTGCCTACGCGTATTTCTCCGTAAACGGCTTATTTTGAAAAATATTCGTGCTAAAGCACTTATCATCAGACATAAAAAAACCGACATAAAGTCGGTTTTTTGAAGATACTGTTGAATTCTAACTATTCTGGATTTAGACAAAGCCGTCAAGTTGTGAGCCCCTGAACTTAGATCTACTAAGTAATTGCAGCGAACAACACAGACATTGCCGTATAAATTCTGAATATGACGAATTTTAACGTTTTGAGAACTGTGGTTTCTTACGTGCTTTATGTAAGCCCACTTTCTTACGTTCAACTTTACGCGCATCACGAGTAACGAAACCAGCCGAGCGTAAACCGCCACGTAATGTTTCATCAAACTCCATTAATGCACGCGTAATACCGTGACGAATCGCGCCAGCTTGACCAGAAATACCACCACCAACTACAGTGATGCTAAAATCAAACTTTTCTAACATTTCAACTAACTCTAATGGTTGACGAACAACCATACGAGCAGTTTCACGACCGAAGTACTCAGAAATGTCACGTTTATTAATTGTGATTGCACCGTTACCAGCTTTCATAAACACACGAGCAGTTGAGCTCTTGCGACGACCAGTACCGTAATATTGATTATCAGCCATTGCTTAAAGCTCCAAAAGTTGTGGTTGTTGTGCAGTATGCGCGTGCTCAGCACCAGCATACACTTTTAATTTGCGAAACATGTCACGACCTAAAGGACCTTTAGGTAACATGCCTTTAACAGCAAATTCAAGAACACGTGTCGGTGCTTTTTCAATTAGCTTTTCAAAGCTAATTTGCTTAAGACCACCAGGGAACTCAGTATGCGAATAGTAAATTTTACCCTTCGCTTTATTACCAGTTACACGTACTTTCTCAGCATTAATAACAACGATATAATCGCCAGTATCAACATGAGGTGTATATTCTGGTTTATGCTTACCGCGTAAACGGGTTGCAATTTCAGTAGCGATACGACCTAAAGTTTTATCTTCGGCGTCCACTAAGAACCATTCGCGTTGTACGCTTGCTGGTTTAGCTACAAAAGTTTTCATTAAAAAACCCAATATTAAATATGTTACTTAAATAACAAGCCAACCTTCATTTAAAATAAATTCAGTTTGCCCTGTCGGTTAAAATAGACCACGCAATTACCCCTTCGAGTATCGAGCCTAACGCCTTTAAAATCACTTGTCCCATAGGATAAAACCAAAGAAACAAGACTATAAAAAGACAGTTTGTAACGTAGGGAGCGCGGATTATACAGAATAATAACGAGAAGATCACGCGCATTTTTAAATAAACACCCATAGTCTGCTCTCCTCAGCCATAATTAGTTATTCAGTTAGTTATTCAATTAATTATTCAGTACTCGCGGCTTTGCCAATTTATAAATATATTGGCATGAAATTAGTGCGTTAAGTGCGCAGTGCTGAGGTCATTAGAGCAGCGGCTTCAAGCAACCCCTTTTTAATGTACTTTAATATACTTTTAATATAGAAAGCACATTAAAAACCATCAATTCATTCATTTTAAAGACAATATTGACATTTTTTTATATTTAACCTTTACATGCGCTTTAACTTGTTTATATTAATGATGACTTCTGGGTATAGCGTTTTAATAAAGGAAGTTAGTGAATAAAGAGTAAATAAAGAAGGTTAATAGGGTGTTAATTTTGCTTGTTGCTGTTAATTAAACTTAGCACTTAAGTAAAAACCTATTAAAAACAGTTAAAAACAAAAATAAATCGCAACATTATTTTACATTTATAAAAATATGTCGCATATTATCTAAAGCCCCCGTAGAAATTGATGGAAATTATGACTATGAAAAATTTAAATACAATGAAAAAAATGACTAACAAAGCCCAAAAAGGTTTTACTCTAATTGAATTAATGATCGTAGTAGCGATTATCGGTATCTTGGCTGCAGTAGCATTGCCTGCTTATCAGGTTTACACTCAAAGAGCTGAATATAGTGAAACAATACTCGCTGCTGCAAGCCTAAAAACTGCAGTTGTGGTATGTGCTCAAACACAAGGGCTAGCAAATACAGGTAACTGTGATCAAGGGACAAGAGGCATCCCTGGTGATGTAGTAGCTGCTGCTGGTGTAGTTGGTTTAGCTCTCACGGGCACGGCAGGTGCAGCTGCGCTAGGTGCTGGTGCAGCTGCTAATACGTTTATTATAACGGCTACTGCTCCAACCGATTCAGCAAATGCGGCTGATACTTACACTTTAACAGGTACTTTATTAGTTAATGGCTCTATTAACTGGGCTGACGGCGTGTGTAGTGATACTAACCTTTGTTAAGATTAAATAATTAATTAAATGGGGTCAAAACAACTTAAAGATTAAATGGGGTCAGAACAACTTTATCCCCTTTTAGAATTAGATTAAATGGGGTCAGAACAACTTTAACCCCTTTCATTTTATCTGTATCTGAATCATAGGGGTCAGAGTAACTTGATTTACCTTTGATGCTTAAACCCTTATTTTAAAGCTCCTTCGGGAGCTTTTTTGTTGCCTGAAATTAAATTACTTATTCTGCCACCTAAGATTAAATGGGGTCAGAACAACTTTATCCCCTTTCATTTTATCTGAATCATAGGGGTCAGAGTAACTTGATTTACCTTTGATGCTTAAACCCTTATTTTAAAGCTCCTTCGGGAGCTTTTTTGTTGCCTGAAATTAAATTACTTATTCTGCCACCTATGATATGTAGGGGTTACATAAATCTACAGACGGGAAGCTAATTGTTTAACTAAATCTCGTTGCTCATGAATAATACCAATAATTGTCGGTGTCGTAATATTATCTACAATATAAAAAACAAAGTGGTATTTGAACTTTACTACGCGTAAGTTTGGGAGCTTTTTAGAGAATTCTTTAGATATAGCATCGTTATTTCCTATATCAATAAATACTCCTTTAATGCCATTCCTATACTCTTCAAAAATTGATCGTCCCCAGTTATTCAGGGTGTAACGGGCGATTTCTTTCAAATCGCTTTCCGCATCAATAGACAGCTTGTATTTATTTATTTTACTGTTCATTTAAAACATTATCGAATATTTGATCAACGCTTTTAGCCGATAGTTGACCATTTTGGGCTGATTCCATCCGAGGAGACAGAAAATTTTCTAATGTTTCAAGCGCTTTTTTTGCCTCCATGCTAGGCAATGTACGTTCAAGTACGTACTGCTTAAGTGATTGTCCTTTTAATACGGCCAAGGCCTTTAAATGTTGGTGCTGTTCAGGGGTTACATCTATAGATAGGCGCATAATACTCTCAAAATTGAATAATGTAGTTTTACTATAAATCAAAAAACAACATTTGTACATTTGTGATTAAAGGGTCAGATTAAATGGGGTCAGAACAACTTTAGCCCTTTTCATTTGATCTAACTTTTAAAGCTCCCACGGGAGCTTTTTTATTGCCTGTTTTATTACTATTACCCAGATTACCGATAAGATAAATAAAATTTGCCAAACAAAAAAAATGACGTACAATAACAAGTACAACTAATTACTGAGATAAAACTTATGCAAGCGATTAGCTATTCATCATTGCGGAGCAATCTAGCGAGTACACTTGATAAAGTAAACAATGATCACACACCCATAATGATTACTCGCCAGAATGGTAAAGCCGCAATCATTATGTCGGTTGAAGACTTTAATGCTTATGAAGAAACTCACTACCTAATGGCAAGCCCTAAAAATGCTCAGCGGTTAAATCAAGCCATGGCAGAAATATCTGCAAATAATACCCGTGAACATGGGCTTATTGAAGAATGATTTTGTCGTGGGCTGAACATGCTTGGCATGACTATTTATACTGGCAAACTACTGACAAAAAAACATTAAAGCGTATTAATATGTTAATAAAAGAAATTAAACGCCAACCATTTGAAGGTATCGGTGAACCAGAGTCATTAAAACATAATTGGTCAGGTTATTGGTCTAGACGCATTAATAAAGAACATAGAATAATCTATAAAGTGACTGATAAAGCTATTATTATTGCCCAGTGTCGCTATCATTATTAATGACAGAAATGGCGTCAGAACCACTTTATTTAAGCTTCTTCGGCCTTCCTCTTTTTCCCTCTGTCATTCGCCTTCCTGTTAACCGCTCTATTTCTACTTTAAGATTAAATGGGATCAGAATAACTTTATCCCCTTTCATTTTATCTAATTAAATGATCTAATTTTAAAGCTCCTTCGGGAGCTTTTTTGTTGCCTGAAATTAAATGACTTACTCGCCATCCATGACGTGGTATTTATCAGTAAAAAGCAGGTAAACATTTGCGCTATCAATAGCACCATTGAATGTGCTATTGCACTTATTTAGCAAATGAACGAAAAGGTATAATTATGCTGTCAATAAATGCGAATGACTTGAAACGAAATGGCATTATCGGTATCGAACGGGCAATGTCAAATAGTCATGATAATAGTTTAATGATTAATGTAAGAGGCAAAGAAAAGTATGTGATTTTGTCTTCGGAAGCATTTAATCAATACCGAGAGTTTCAGCTTGAACAAGCGATAAATGAAGCAGAAGCATGTTTGGTTAAAGGTGATTATACAACCATTGAAGATATTGAAAATTATGCTTTAACATTGCAAAAAGAAATAACCAATGACATTTAAGATTATTAGCCCTGATTCATATGCTAAACGTGAAAGAAAGTTTTTTAAGAAGCATCCTGAACTTATAAAGCAGTATGTTAAAACATTAAAATTATTGTCTTTAGATCCTTTACACCCATCATTGAGGCTGCATCCGATAAAAAACAAGGGGTGCCATTCGATATCCATAAATATGCAGTACCGCGTTTTACTGACTTTGAAGCTTATGGATGATGGTAAATTAGTACTTATTGATGTTGGTGATCATGATAGTTAATCAAATTAAATTGGGTCAGAACAACTTTATTTAAGATTCTTCGGCCTTCCTCTTTTTCCCTCTGTCATTCGCCTTCCTGTTAGCCGCTCTATTTCTACTTTAAATTGATTACTGCCAATTGCCATGCCTTTGTGCGTATTAATGCGTATTTCATCTAGCTTTTCGCGAAGCAGTATTATATCGAATAACTTTTGATATTCGACTAAACGTATAGCAGTATCATTACCTAGCCTAAGGTATAATGAATGATGCGTACAAAGCTCAGACTTTTTTCCTAAAGCGTTTACTTGATAACTTGACCATTTATATTCCGCTGGTGTTTTAACCATTTTCGCTCTAACAGGGTTTAGCTCAATATAACGATATACTTGTAGTAAATAATTTTCTTCCTCGATTACACAAGATTTAAAACGTCCTTCCCATAGGGTGCCTGAACGCCTATAAGTATTATTGAAATAACGAACATAACGCCGACCTAACGCTTGCATCATGTTACTAATACCATTATTTATATTAGGTGTGCATAGAAGATGAACATGGTTGGTCATAAAAACCCACGCATGAATATTCACCTCAAACTCATTAGCATATTCTTTCAACCAAGCAGCGTAAGCAGTGAAGTCTTGCTCATTTGCAAAGCATGCTTGATGATTGTTTCCACGCTGAATAATATGTTGCGGTATACCGACGGGACAAATACGAGGAAGTCTTGCCATAAAATCAAATTCCTTTTTAATATATGTTTTAGCTTTAACTATATACTTTAACTATAGTGGAAAATAAGAATTTAACGTTGTTCTAATTTAAAGTTGTTCTGACCCCATTTTTGCCTATTTATTATGTGCTTTTAACCAAATTTAAGTTACACTAAAATTTAGCGTGTTCATTGAGTTTATTCAAAAGGTTATCTCTAAAAGTTATGAAAGGAAGTCATCAACAATCGAGCGTTTTATCGGCACTTTCCAAGGAACATCTTGTTCCCCTTAGCAGTGTTGATGATATTTGTGCTGACTATAGCGGCAAAAACAAGCCCTTTATTCGCTATTTAGTTGAAGATAAAGACTTTGACAGTAAAAAGATTGCCCAAATTCTTGCTCATAAATTTGGTTACCCTTATATACAACTGACTAATTTTGATAGCACACTCGTTCCTGAAGGCGTTCGCAACGAAAAACTGATCACTAAACACAATGCCCTGCCGTTATTTTTACGTGGCAAGGTATTGTTTGTTGCCATGTCAGACCCTACTAATTTAGATGCCTTAGAAGAAATTCAGTTTAATACCGGTTTTAGTACCGAGCTAGTATTAACCGATGAACACGGCTTACAAGCCTGCATTGAAAAAGTATTAGAAGACGAAAACGACGCCCTTGATATTACTGACATTGACTCAGAAGAATTATCAGATTTAGAGGTTCAAGAAGAAAAGAAAGAAGACGATGTAGGTACGGGTGAAGACGATGCACCGATTGTTGTTTTTATCAATAAAATACTCTTAGATGCGATAAAAAAAGGCGCCTCAGATTTACATTTTGAACCCTATGAAAAAACTTTTCGTATTCGTTTTCGCATCGATGGCATATTAGCTGAAATTGCCCGTCCACCGGTGTCCTTATCATCACGTATGGCGGCACGACTTAAAGTCATGTCAAAACTTGATATTGCCGAACGTCGTGTGCCTCAAGATGGCCGAATAAAACTATCCCTTTCTAAGAAAAAGTCTATTGATTTTCGAGTTAGTACTCTGCCCACCATGTGGGGTGAAAAAATAGTTATGCGTATCTTAGATTCATCAAGCGCCATGCTAGGCATTGATATGTTAGGTTACGAAGCAGAACAGAAACAAATATATACTGAGGCGTTAGATCAGCCCCAAGGCATGATTTTGGTAACCGGTCCAACAGGCTCAGGTAAAACGGTATCTCTATATACCGGCTTGAATATTTTGAATACCGCTGAGCGCAATATTTCTACCGCAGAAGACCCAGTAGAAATCAACCTTGAGGGGATTAACCAAGTACAAATTAATAATCGTGCTGGTTTAACATTCCCCAGTGCTTTGCGCTCGTTCTTACGTCAAGATCCTGATATTGTTATGGTGGGTGAAATACGAGATTTAGAAACTGCCGAAATAGCAATAAAAGCAGCACAAACGGGTCACTTGGTGTTATCCACACTACACACCAATTCAGCCGCAGAAACCCTGACACGTTTACTCAATATGGGTGTACCGTCATATAACGTTGCTAGCTCGGTTAGTATTATTATCGCGCAACGTTTAGCAAGGCGTTTATGCCCGCAATGTAAAGAGCCTGAAGAATTAACGGAAACACAGCTTGCCGAGCAAGGTTTCTCTGCCGATAAACTCAGCGAAATAAAGCTTTTTAAAGCCGTGGGATGTGAACAATGTACTGGTGGTTATAAAGGCCGAGTAGGCATTTATGAAGTGATAAAAATTAGCCCTAAAATTTCATCTATTATTATGGAAGGAGGAAACTCCCTTGATATTGCTAAACAATGTCAAAAAGAGGGTTACAACAATTTACGGCAATCGGGTTTAATAAAAGCAATGAACGGCATGACCAGCCTTAAAGAAATAAACCGAGTAACCAGCACATAGATATTTAACCCAAGTTAAAGGGCTTATTTAAAATAAAAATAGTCTCACTGAAAGATAAACCCTATACATAGTCGGAATTTAAATCGCGCGGGTTTAATTGTGCTGCCATCATAATCAGCGCGTTTAAATTTCTGCCCTCAAAGTAGCCACCAATAAACAAAACAGGTAAAACTTATGGCCACAGCAACAGCAACAGCAACAGCAAAAAAAAAGGCTCCCAAAGTAAAGCCCTTAGATGTTTTTATCTGGCATGGGGTTAACCGTAAGGGTAAAAAAATTAATGGCGAATTGTCTGCCAAGAGTATAATTGAACTTAAAGCCCAATTACGCAAACAAGGCGTTACCCCAAGTAAAGTAAAGAAAAAAGCTAAACCGCTTTTCGGTTTGGGGGGAGATAAAGCCATTACTCCGGGTGATATTGCCGTGATATCACGACAAATTGCTACTATGCTAGGCGCGGGTGTACCTTTGGTACAAACCATTGAAATGATTGGTAAGGGTCATAACAATGGTAATATGCAAAAGTTGCTAGGCCAAATAGGCAATAGGCTTTCCTCTGGTATTCCGTTATCCGATTGCCTGCGTGATCACCCTAGACAGTTTGATGACTTATATTGTGACTTAGTGGCCTCTGGTGAGCAGTCGGGCTCGCTCGAAACTATTTACGATAGAATAGCTACCTACAAAGAAAAAGCCGAAGCGTTAAAAGCTAAAATTAAAAAAGCCATGACTTACCCTATTGCAGTATTAGTGATAGCGGCGGTTGTCACCTCAATACTATTAATTTTTGTAGTGCCTGTTTTTCAAGAAATATTTGCTGGCTTTGGTGCAGAATTACCTGGCTTTACGTTGTTCGTTGTAGGAATTTCTGAATTTATGGTTGCCTATTGGCATTTAGGTTTGGGCGCTATTTTTGCTTTCATATTTTTATTCAAGCGCGCCCATAGAAACAGCCAAAAACTGCGCGACCAAGTAGATAGACAAATATTAAAGCTACCCGTTATTGGTGATTTATTAGAAAAAGCCGCCGTTGCTCGTTATGCTCGTACTCTTTCAACCACCTTTGCCGCAGGTGTACCGTTAATTGATGCCTTAGAGTCTGCCGCTGGCGCTTCAGGTAACGCAGTATTTCGTGATGCTATTTTAGAGGTGCGCGCTGAAGTTACATCGGGTATGCAAATGAACCTTGCTATGCGCAATGTCAATATATTTCCTGATATGGTTATTCAAATGGTTGCCATTGGGGAAGAATCAGGTGCGGTTGATGACATGTTAGCGAAAGTGGCTAATGTTTATGAAGCCGAAGTAGATAATGCCGTTGACAATTTAACAGCACTATTAGAGCCAATGATTATGGCTGTGCTGGGTGTCGTTATTGGTGGTTTAATTATTGCTATGTACTTACCTATTTTCCAAATTGGTATGATTGTTTAAATCGCGTTATTTTATGCAAATATAAGTGTCGCAGTAAAGGTTCCTGAATCAGGTAGATTGAGGAACTTTTTTATTCATCATTTTTGTTTTTTTGAGTAAATTATGTTTGAACAAACCTTGGTATTTTTCCAACAATCCCCGACTAGTTTTTACCTATTTGTGACTGTTTTTTCATTGATGATCGGCAGTTTTCTCAATGTCGTCGTTTATCGTTTACCTAAAATGATGCAATACGCTTGGTATCATGAGTGTCGCGACTTTTTAGCCGAAGAAGTTAAAGATATTCCAGCGCAAAAGTTAGCTTATATGACTTTGTCTAAGCCTGACTCTACTTGCCCTAAATGTAAACATAAAATTCGTTTTTACGAAAACATTCCTGTTGTGAGCTGGTTATTTTTAAAAGGTAAATGTGGTCAATGTAACAATGCTATTTCACGACGTTATCCACTGGTTGAAACGGCAACAGCACTATTAAGTTTATTGGTTGCGCAACATTTTGGTGCCACGATTGAAACGTTATTAGTGCTAATACTAACGTGGGGGCTAATCAGCTTAACCCTAATTGATTTTGACCATATGCTATTGCCCGATCAAATTGTAATGCCATTACTCTGGTTTGGGTTACTTATTAATATTAACGGTACTTTTGCTTCTCTTACTGAAGCAATTATTGGTGCCGCGGTTGGTTATATGAGTTTATTTAGCGTTTTTTGGCTGTTTAAATTATGCACGGGAAAAGAGGGCATGGGCCATGGCGACTTTAAATTATTTGCTCTATTCGGTGCTTGGATTGGCTGGCAGTTATTACCTATTCTCATTTTAATGGCTTCGGTTGTTGGCGCTATTGTTGGCATTACGTTAATGGTATTTAAAAACCACCAGCGCGAACAAGCAATACCTTTTGGCCCTTATTTAGCTGTTGCCGGTTTTGTCACCTTTTTATGGGGTGAAGGTATTTGGGCTTGGTATCTTCTTCAACTAAGTTAACAGTCAAACGAGTAAATGTTCAAATAGGTAAATATGTCTGATTTTATTGTTGGCCTCACCGGCGGTATTGGTAGTGGTAAAACTACCGTAGCAAATCTTTTTATTGAGTTAGGTATCGATGTTATTGATGCTGATATTATTGCTCGTGACGTAGTGGTAAAAGGCAGTCCAGCATTACACGCTATCCGTGATCATTTTGGTGCTGAGTTTATTCAAATAGATGGGCAATTAGATAGAGCTTTGCTGCGTCAACAAATATTTAGTCATGATAAAGATAAATTGTGGCTAAATAACTTGTTACATCCGCTTATTAGAGAGCAACTTTTTTCGCAAACAAAGGCCGCATCAAGCCCTTACTGCCTTTTAGTTGCCCCGCTATTAATTGAAAATAACTTAACAGCTTTAGTTAATCGAGTGTTAGTCGTTGATGTGAAAGAGTCTACCCAAATAACCCGAACCACTATCCGTGACAAAAACTCAACAGCACAAATTCAAGCCATAATAAACAGCCAAATTGGTAGAGAAAGCAGATTAACACACGCTGATGACTTGTTGAATAATGACGATAGTTCATTAACCGCATTAAAGGCTTCTGTGCTTGAATTACATCAAGCTTACCTAACATTGGCGCGGCATTAATGCCAAAAGTTTACCTGAAACGGGTAAAACGACGAAATCAATCTATAAATAATTCGCCATTTAAGTTTTCTCTAGTTAATATACCAACTAACTTCCTACATAGTTTGAAATCAAATAACATTTTGCATGACAATGATTTTATATGAACATCCGCTCAATGAGCGCATTCGTAATTATCTGAAGCTTGAGCAACTACTTGCCCAAGCGTATAAGTGTGCAAATAGTGATGCCGCTATTGCTGATATTCAATATAGCTATCAAGTATTTTTTAATGCCTTATTTGCTATTATTGACAGCTTAGAGCGCGGAGATATTAGAGGTGACTTAATTAAAGATTTAGAAAAATTACAACAAAATTTAGTTATTTGGTCGCAAGCTCCTGATATTGATACCAGTGCTTTAGAGACAAATTTACGTGAGACTGTTGCTTTAAGCAGCCATTTAAAGGCGACAACACAAACTTGGTGCCAGTTAAAAGATCACAAACTAATTGCCAGTTTAAAACAGCGCTTTGCCATTCAAGGAGGTAGTTCAAGTTTCGATTTACCACAATTACAATTTTGGCTACATCGAAAAAGTGAACAGGTCAAGGCTGACATCAAGCATTGGTTATCGTTATTAGCTGCTATTAACGATTCACTGGCCTTAGTACTCAAGTTTATTCGCCAACGTGCTGAATTTGAAACCATTGAAACTGAAAGTGGCTTCTATCAAGATAATGGTGAAGGCTTACTGTTATTACGCATTAAAGTAGCACAAAGTGCTCAATACTACCCGACAGTAAGCGGCAATAGGTTTCGTTACTCTATTCGCTTTATGTTGCCTTGTGAAAAAAATGGTCGCCGATATTCGAACCAAGCGACTGTGTTTCAGTTAGCTCGCTGTTAATTACTAATATTGGTTAACCACTAATATTGATGGATTAAGTGCAATTACTTTTTCTTTAAATTAAGCCGACTACAAACAAGTATGGTGGTATAATTCTTGGTAAACCTTGCAAGTATTTGTTTTTAATTATGACTTTAAAAGTACCATGCCCAAATTGTAATAAAGATGTGACTTGGCATTCAAGCAGTGAGTTTCGCCCCTTTTGTAGTAAACGTTGCCAACTCATTGATTTAGGTGAGTGGGCTGATGAAGGGCATAAAATAAGTCAATCTATTCAAGGTGCCACACCACTAACAGAAGAAATGCTTGATGCGATGGAAGATGAGTTTCTCTTAAACAACAAATTTTTTGTTGAACCAGAATGAATATTGCGGTGTGAATATAACGGTATTAATGAGTCGTAAACGGGAACTTCGCTATACGAATATAGCTTATTAGACAATGTAGGTGATGTCCTGATCGCGCTTGCATTGATTAAAGGTAAGCGCAATTAAAATCACGCCGACAATACGGTCATATTTTTATAGTGAGGAGTTTGGCAATAATAGCGTCATTCGCTTTTGGAAAATCTAATTGTTGCAGCTCGTTAAGTGAAAACCAACCTTGCTGTTGGCCTTCTTGGGCATTAGGCTCGCCACTGTAATGGTCAATAACAAACACTTCTAGACAAACTGTTTTATCGCCATAGTCATGGCTGATAACTGTTATGGGCAAACAAGAAAGTACTTCTATAGCAACTTCTTCTTTAAGCTCTCTGGCCAGCGCTTGCGCGACAGTTTCACCCTCTTCCACCTTACCACCAGGGAATTCCCATTTACCACCTTGATGGCTATGCTTAGGACGCTTGGTAAGAAAGTACTGTGTTTGTTGTTGCTCGTTAGCAGCCACAATGACTCCAACGGCAACATGAATAGATTTAGACATAGCAAGTCACGGTTTTTTTTGAAAGAGGAGTATTCGCGCTAAAATATTAACTCAAATAAGCGCGATTAAATCACATCTACAATTAGGTTAACTTTCCATGACATTGTTTGTATTTTTTACCTGAGCCACAAGGGCAAGGTTCATTACGTCCAACGCGTGGCATGTTTGGCTTGTCTTCTATGCTTGCCGCGCTTTGATGCTGAAACTCCGTTGGGGTTTCTGATTTTCTATGTTGCTCTTCTACCGCTTCGACGTCAGATTCAGCCTGAATTTGCACTTTCGATAAAATACCTACCACATCAAATTTCAAGTTATCTAACATTTCGCTAAACAATTCAAAAGACTCGCGCTTGTATTCTTGCTTAGGGTTTTTCTGTGCATGAGCACGTAAACCAATACCTTGACGTAAATGATCCATAGCCGCCAAATGCTCTTTCCAATGAGAGTCTAAGCTTTGTAACATAACCGCCTTCTCAAATTGACGTAAGACATCACTGCCAACAGCTTCTTCTTTGTTTTTATATGCTTGCTCAAATTGGGCAACAATTTTTTCACGCAAGCTTTCTTCATGCAACTTTTTATCATCTTCTAACCATCGAGCAACAGGTAAATCAGTATTAAACTCACCTTTAAGCTGTTCTTCAAGGGCGGTAATATCCCACATTTCAGCTAACGATTGCGGTGGAATATGGCTATCAATAACACCATTAATAACATCACCACGAATAGTTTGCACTACCTCGCCGATGTCAGCCTCATCAAGCAATTCATTGCGCTGCTCGTAAATGACACCACGTTGATCATTAGCAACATCATCATATTCTAATAATTGCTTACGCATATCAAAGTTGCGCCCTTCTACTTTGCGCTGTGCATTTTCAATACTGCGTGTAACCCAAGGATGCTCAATAGCCTCACCATGCTCCATACCTAGTTTACGCATCATGTTAGAAATACGTTCAGAGGCAAAAATACGCATTAGCGAATCTTCCATTGAAAGGTAGAAACGTGTCGCCCCGGCATCGCCTTGACGACCTGAACGACCACGCAGCTGATTATCAATACGGCGCGATTCATGACGCTCAGTAGCAACAATTTTCAAGCCACCTAATTCAAGTACACGGTCATGATCAATTTTCCATTGCGCTTTAGTTTCTTCAATTTGCTCAGCGGTTGGTTGGTTCAATTTCGCAATAATTGCATCTAAATTACCACCAAGTACAATATCAGTACCACGACCCGCCATATTGGTGGCGATAGTTACCGCATTTTCTTTACCGGCATCGGCAACAATTTCAGCTTCTTGAGCATGGAATTTAGCGTTAAGGACTTTATGTTTTATCTTTGCTTTCTTTAAAAAACTTGATAAAAATTCTGACGTTTCAATGGAAATAGTACCCACCAAGACTGGTTGACCACATTTTACACAATCTTTAATATCTTCTAAAATTGCTTCAAATTTTTCTTCCGTTGTTAAATATATCAAATCCGCCATATCATCACGGATCATAGCTCTGTGCGTGGGAATAATAACGGTTTCTAAACCATAAATATGTTGAAATTCAAACGCTTCAGTATCGGCTGTACCTGTCATACCCGATAGTTTTTGGTAAATTCTAAAGAAGTTTTGGAACGTAATTGAAGCTAACGTTTGGTTTTCATTTTGAATATTAACGCCTTCTTTAGCTTCTACGGCTTGGTGTAAACCTTCAGACCAGCGACGCCCTTCCATTGTTCGACCTGTGTGTTCATCAACAATGACAATTTCACCTTCTTTAACAATGTAATCAACGTCTTTTTGAAACAATTTATGCGCACGAAGTGCCGCCATGACATGGTGAAGCAAGGTAATGTTTGATGCTGAAAATAAAGTTTCACCTTTTTCAATTAAGCCCTTTTCAGCCATGATTTCTTCAATATGCACTTGACCACGTTCGGTTAGATAAATTTGCTTGGCTTTTTCATCAATAGTGAAATCACCTTCAACAAAGTCTTCTGACTGTCCCGTATCTTCGTCTTTGTCTTCTTCGCTTTGTATTTCAAGTGTTGGCACTATGGTATTAATGCTTTTATATAGCGCTGAGCTGTCTTCTGCTTGTCCTGAAATAATCAGTGGCGTTCGAGCTTCATCAATTAAGATAGAATCGACTTCATCAACAATGGCAAAATTTAGATTTTTCTGCGCACGCTCTTCTGGTGAAAAAACCATATTATCGCGCAGGTAATCAAAACCAAATTCGTTGTTAGTGCCGTAAGTAACATCTGCTTGGTAAGCCGCTTGCTTATCTTGTGGCGACATACCCGCAACATTACAACCTACCGTTAATCCTAAAAATTCAAATAATGGCCGACTCCAATCTGCATCACGGGTGGCTAAGTAATCATTTACTGTGATCACATGGACACCATTCCCCGTTAAGGCATTTAGGTATGATGGCAAAGTCGCGGTTAACGTTTTACCTTCACCGGTACGCATTTCTGCAATTTTCCCATCATTTAAGACCATACCGCCGATCATTTGTACGTCAAAGTGACGCATTTCAAAGACACGCTTACTCGCTTCTCGCACTACGGCAAAAGCTTCTGGTAAAATTTGCTCTAAGATTTCGTTATTGGCAAGACGCTCTTTAAATTCAACTGTTTTCGCTTGCAGTTCATCGTCACTAAGTGCTTCAAGAATTGGTTCTAGGGCATTTATTTTTTGTACTTCTTTGCTCATCTTTTTCAGTAATCTATCGTTACGACTACCAAACATTTTTGTTAACAACTTTACAAACATCTTATTTAAACCATTTTTTGAATTGTAGAGTACAAATCATTTTGCACATCGAATGAATATTATTTTTTGCAGACCGCTTCAAGTAGTTCATCGAACTCAAGCATTAAAGCACACTCTACAGTTTATTTTTACCTTATTTAGCTTTACGATAAACAAATTTAAGTGGGTTAATTTGTTTATTATTATGCAAAATTTCATAGTGCACATGAGGACCTGTTGAACGCCCTGTACTGCCCATACGTGCAATTACTTGACCTTTAGTGACAACATCACCCACATTAACCAATAATTTTTTATTGTGTCCGTAACGTGTTTTCAAACCGTCGCCATGGTTAATTTCGATTAATTGTCCGTAACCATAACGATTATCTGACCAACTAACGACACCCGAAGCTGTTGCGATGATAGCACCATCTTCTTTGCCTGCAAAATCAATACCTTTATGCATTGTCGGTCTACCATGAAAAGGATCTTTTCGCATACCATAATAAGAGGACAACCAGCCCTTACTTATTGGACGACCAGATAAATAACGAGTATTTTCTATATGGTGACCTAAGTTCAAAGATTCAAGCATTTGCAACTGATTTTCTTCATGTTTTAGTAATACTTCTAAACTTGATATTTCACTTAATAGCTGCACGAATGATTTTCGTGCCGTTTCACCATCAATTGCTGAAGGGCCGCCACTCGGTGGTGCTTGTTGAAAGTTAAATTCTTGTTCTGGAATATTGGCGTTATCGGCTAAACGTTCGCCTAAAGCATTTAGACGCAAGACTTGTGATTGTAATTCAGCAAGCTTAATAGTGAGTGCGGTAAGTTGCTGCTTTTTTAGTGTCACTAATGTATTTTCAGCTTGCCTATCATCGTTAGTTTGCTGCGCGAAGGAAGCGTTAATAGGTAGATAATCTAATTTTTCTGTTGGCTGCTCATTCGATGAGAATATCAAATGTATAACAACACCAGAAATTAAAGCAAAAACTAACATAGCCGAAAGCCAATGCAGCTTATTTAAGCGCATTGAAAATCTTACATTCTTTCCACGGTATAGTAGTGTTAAACTCATAATCATTGCTTGGGGATGAGTCCCCTCCTACAAAACAAACAAATAAGCTGGTTTTCTTTTTATGGCTCGTAGACCCAAAGCACCCAAAGACATGTCAACGCTATTTAATTCAACGACAGGCACTTTGGCACAAATTAAGGCAAAAACCAACTCTCTGGGTCAATTGTCTGGCATTGTACGACAAATATGCCCTGACCTACCAGAAGATGCGTTTAATATTACTAATTTCGTCAATAATACTTTACTTATTGAGGTTAAATCTCCGGTATGGGGACAGAGACTACAATTTGAACGTAATAATATTTGTCAGCGTTTAAATGAAAAAACACAAGGGCAGTTTTGCTACATTGAAATCAAAGTAAATCCTTATGGTCATCAACAAACGGCCAAAAAGATGAGTTACACGCCAAAAACGACCACAACTACAACGCAAAGTATCTCAATGGACACGGCAAAGCATTTGCTAGAAGTTGCTGAACATGCGCCAAAAGGCTTGAAAGAGAAATTGGAGAAGCTAGCGAATATAGCCAACAATAATTAATATAAAGCGCGAACAGGACAATATGCTCCTGCATTGTCTAATAAGCTACATCCATATAGCGTAAACTCCCGCCTACGATGTTCACTTTTTGTAGACGGCTTAATTTGAAGAAAAAGTAATCGCGCTAATGTAATTAAAAAGCGCTGGCGCTGATTTCTTGGTATTCAATAGGGGCAGAATCATTATCTTGCTCAAACGTCACCCATTCCCAGGCGTCTTGTTGCTTAAACACTTCTCTTAGTAACATGTTGTTTAGTCCATGTCCTGATTTAAACGCATTCAGTTCACCTAAAATACTAGCACTACCCATATAAAGATCGCCAATGGCATCTAAAATTTTATGCTTTACAAATTCATCATCATAACGTAGTTCATTTTTATTGAGCATACGGTAATCATCAAGCACGATAGCATTTTCTAGACTACCACCCTGCACTAAATCAAGCGAACGCAAATATTCCATGTCTTTCATGAAGCCAAAGGTACGGGCACGGCTTATTTCTTTAATAAAAGAACAGCTAGAAAAGTCCATACTCATGGTTTGGCAGGTAGTCGCAATAACAGGGTGGTCAAACTCAATAGTAAAGTTCACTCTAAAACCATTATAGGGTAATAGTTCTGCCCATTTATCGCCTTCTTCAACACGAATAGCTTTTTTAATACGAATAAAGCGTTTCGGGGCATTTTGGCTTTCAATGCCCACCGACTGAATTAAGTAAACAAAAGGTAAAGCACTGCCATCCATAATTGGAATTTCAGCAGCATCAACGTCAATAATTAAGTTATCAATGCCTAAACCAGCCACTGCTGATAATAAATGCTCTACCGTAGAGATTTTAACTTGTTGCTCATTAACCAAACAGGTACACAGTGTCGTTTCGCCCACAGCATCAGGCGTTGCTTTGATGTCAACCACAGGGTCAAGATCAACGCGACGAAATACAATACCGGTGTTTGCTGGCGCAGGACGGAGAGTAACCTGCACTTTTTCACCTTTATGTAATCCAACACCTAAGGTTGAAACGCTTGTTTTTAGTGTACGTTGCTTAATCATATTAGCCTCGTTTGTTTCGCTTTAACTATGTGTTTATTCACCGCTGGTTTATTCGTTTTTTACCCTATTTGCCACATAAAGGTAAGCAAAGTGAATTTATTGAACAAATAAAACAGAACGCCTAATTTTGGTGGGCGCGTAATATAACAAAAATAGAGAACAAAATCAAAATTGTGACTTTATACCTACCTCTTAGTAATCTGTTCAGCTGCGTTACTGTGCTGGTGAGTTACATAACAGAGCAACCTTTAGCTTACGCTGACAACCTATGGCAAACCAGTATCAATTTGTCATTTTACTACGGTAATTTGTTATTGTCTTAACTCATCTAAATGGTGTTAGTCAGCTTGCTTGCGCAAAAATGCTGGAATATCCAAATAATTATCTAAATCAGCATGAGCAACCTTCTGCACGTTACTGTCAGTCATTGTTATTGGCTCAGCATTGATATCCATTTGTGGTGCCGCCGTAGGAGTATAATCACCACCAACAACTTTTGGCTCAACCATAGGTACTGGGTTTACCAAGGTAATATCTGGCTTGATTTCAGCACCAATGCCCGTCGCAACAACAGTCACTCTTAATTCTTCCGTCATTTCAGGGTCGATAACTGCGCCCACAACTACGGTCGCATTTTCACTGGCAAAGGCCTTTACGGCATTACCAACGGTTTCAAACTCATCAATACTAATATCCATACCTGCGGTGATATTGACTAAAATACCGCGAGCACCGGCTAAGTCAACATCTTCAAGTAATGGGCTTGAGATTGCCGATTCAGCTGCTTCTTCTGCTCTATCTTCACCCGATGCAATGCCAGAACCCATCATGGCAGTACCCATTTCAGACATTACTGTGCGTACATCGGCAAAATCAACATTGATTAAACCCGGACGCGTAATTAGCTCGGCAATCCCTTGTACCGCGCCAAGTAAAACATTATTTGCCGCTTTAAAAGCATCAAGTAAACTCGTGCCAGGGCCAAGCACTTTTAATAACTTTTCGTTTGGAATAGTAATTAAAGAATCAACGCTTTTTGACAATGCCTCAATACCTTGATCAGCATAATTCATACGTTTCTTGCCTTCAAACGGGAATGGCTTAGTTACCACGGCAACGGTTAAAATTCCCATTTCTTTGGCTACTTCTGCAACTACAGGTGCAGCACCTGTGCCTGTGCCACCGCCCATACCAGCAGCAATAAAGATCATATCAGCACCTTGTAAGGTTTGTGCGATAGTGTCTCTATCTTCTTCTGCCGCTTGACGACCTATATTAGGATTAGCGCCAGCACCAAGTCCTTTAGTTACATCAGAGCCTAGTTGCAAAGTCACATTAGCCGACGAGTTACGTAGCGCCTGAGAATCAGTGTTTGCCGTTATAAACTCAACGCCTTCAATGGTTTGACTTACCATGTGTTCAACAGCATTACCGCCACCGCCGCCAACACCTATGACCTTTATAATTGCTTCTTCGTTATGATCTTCCATCAATTCAAACATTTTTTCTCTCCGTTTTTTTACTAAATTGATCAGACTAACGCCCAACCTAAAAAAATTACTTTATCGACAATCTGTATGTCTATTGGCACGAATATTTTTCAAAACATACCGTCTATTTTGTTATAAAAACTAAAACTCGCCTCTAAACCAAGCATGCAGTCGTGACCACAAATTGCTAACACCTACTGACTTACTTTGCTCTTGTATGCCTGATTCATGGGCTTGCAAGCCATAATGTAACAAGCCCACCACAGTGGCGTAACTTGGATCGTCAACATATTCTTTCAAGCCTTGCACCGCTAATGGGTTAGCAAGGCGTACTGGCATTTGAAATACTTCTTCTGCAAATTCAACTACGCCTTCCATTTTTGCTGTGCCACCGGTAAGTACATAGCCTGCCGCAATTTGATCTTCTAAGCCGGCTTCACGTACTTCTTCTTGAATAAGTTCAAACAACTCATGATATCTGGGCTCAACAACTTCCGATAAGGTATGGCGTGACATGCTACGGGCTGGACGACCACCCACACTCGGTACTTCAATACTGTCCTCCATGCTTACTAAATGTTTTAACGCACAGGCATATTGCACTTTAATATCTTCAGCATGACTCAGTGGTGTGCGAAATATTTTGGCAATATCACTGGTGACTTGATTGCCAGCCACAGGGATCACGGCGGTGTGTCTTAGCGCGCCACCGGTAAAAATTGATATGTCCATGGTGCCTGCCCCCATATCAACCACACAAATACCCAACTCTTTTTCATCATCCGTGAGCACGGCATAACTTGAAGCCAGTGCTGAAAAAATTAACTGGTCGGCAGTTAAATTACAGCGTTCAACACATTTGACTAAATTTTTTGCCATATCGTTAGCACAGGTAATAATATGTACCTTAGCTTCCATACGAACGCCTGACATACCGATTGGGCTTTTAATACCATCTTGACAATCAATGCTGTATTCTTGTGGCAATACGTGCAACATTCGACGTTCAGCAGAAATAGGCACAGAGCGAGCCGTATGAATAACGTTATCAACGTCTTCTTGAATTACTTCTTTATCATTAATTGGCACCATACCATTTTCATTTTGGCAGCTGATATGTTTACCAGAAATACCTAAATAAATTGAGCTAATTTGACAATCAGCCATTAACTCAGCTTCATTAATCGCTCGCTGGATAGACTGAATAACCAAATTAAGATCGTTTACGCCACCCTTGTCCATGCCTCGAACAGGTTGATTACCAACCCCTACAATGCTTAGGGAATGATCAGGCGTTATTTCTCCAACGGCAACGGAAATTTTAGACGTACCAATATCTAATCCAACCACTAAATTTCTTTCTGTAACTTTAGGCATGTAAGATAAACTCTTTATTCGTTATTTTCATTTCTTCAGAAAGTGCTATGTTGCGCATTTTTATCCATCTATTTGATTGTTTTTTAAGCGATAAATTCGCTATTGACTTCCAACCAACCGCCAACCCGGTATCATAGCGCAAATCGATATAATCCACTGCTTGTTTTAACTGTTTTTTGTTATTCTTTTTATCTTTTATTTTTTGCTTTAAATGAGATTTTATTAAAGGATAAACATCCATAAATCGTTGAATGCGCTCAACCCTTTCTTCTCGCCCTAAATTAAGCATAACGCCATCGTTTAGCGTTAGTTGCCATGAGAACCGTTCACTAAGTACTAATTCATCAATCGCCAAATTGCTATACTCTAATAAGCCATTTAAATTGTTATAGTTTTCCAAAGCAAGCAACTCACTTCCTTCTGGACCAAAGAACTGCGGTAACGCTTGATTTAACCGACTAATATCCGCTTGAAAAGCTCTGCCAAACTGATTCAGCAAAAAATCACCATTCCATAATGCGATTGGCGTTTGATCAACCACATAAATTTTCACTTCATCTGGCCATTGCTTTCTCACTGAAACTGAATAGACCCACGGCAGTGCCGATACCTGCACCTGAATATCATTCACATCAACTTCAAAAAAATTGCCAAGATCTATTTGGCTTATAGCCGTCATTACATCTTGGCGTTCGGTATAGGACATTTCACCACTAATCACCACTGAATTTACCGGTGAATTCTCTTGACCAAACACTTGTTGGGATATCCACCAAGCAGCACTTATCAAACTAATAAGCACCACAACAAAAAATGCCAAACCAAGGCCGAATGCCAAGACTTGATGATTTTTGGTGGTTAGTTGCTTATTAGTCATATTATTTGCGGTTAAAACCGCTCCTTTATACTCAATAAAACGATGCGTTCAACCAATTCACTAAAGGTTAAACCATGCTCTTTTGCCGATTTCGGTACTAATGACGTTTGTGTCATTCCCGGCACTGTATTCACTTCGAGTAACTGCCATTCACCTTGGCTATTTTGCATTAAATCAACTCGTCCCCAACCACTGGCACCCGTTGCTTCAAAAGCCTGTAAAGATAAGGCCTTAATTTGTGCTTCTTGCGCTGGTGCTAAACCACAAGGGCAATGATACCGTGTGCTGTTAGATTGATATTTAGCTTCGTAATCATAAAATTCTCGTGGGGTTTCCATACGAATGGCTGGCAATGCTTCACCACCTAAAATAGCCACCGTATATTCAGGGCCATCGATCCAAGCCTCTAATAAAACATCACCATCAAAACCAAAAGCTTCCACCAAGGCGTTTTGCAATTTTTCATCATTATCAGCCATCGCCATGCCAATACTTGAACCTTCATGAGCGGGCTTAACCATCACCTTGCCGCCCAATCCTTTTAATAATTGAGTGATATCAAGTTGAGCAAACTCTGCTTTTGTCACTACAGCAAAAGGGGCAGTAGGCAAATCACACGCTTTAAATATTTGTTTGCTGCGTATCTTATCCATAGATAAAGCAGAACCTAAAACATTGGAACCTGTGTAGGCGATCCCTAACGACTCTAGTGCCCCTTGTAAACAGCCATCTTCGCCACCACGGCCATGTAATGCGATGAAAACTCGCTTGATCCCTTGCTTAACCAAGTCCGTTAATGGCTGCTCTTTAGTGTCCATCAATAAAACATTAAAACCTGCTAGTTCTAGCCCTTGTGCAATCGCCTTACCTGAGTTGAGCGACACCTCACGCTCTGCTGAGTTACCGCCATATAAAACCGCGATGGGCTGCTTTTTAACTTCAGCAATATTCATCATTAAGCCTTAGCAACTTGTAATAAATCATGATCTGATAAGTTTCTCGCTACAGCGCCAATGTTACCGGCACCTTGGGTGATCACCATGTCATTATCCTGTAATTGTGCCGCTAAAAGTTCAGGCAACTTGTCAACATCGCTGACATACACGGGCTCAATTTGGCCACGTTGACGAATAGAGCGGGCTAAGCTTTTACTGTCGGCTGTTACAATGGGCGCTTCGCCAGCGCTATAAACATCAAGTAAGAATAAACAATCGACTTCTGATAACACCTCAACAAAGTCTTCATATAAGTCACGAGTACGCGAATAACGATGTGGTTGAAACACCATCACCAAACGCTTATCAGGCCAACCAGTACGCATAGCTAAAATAGTGGCTTTTACCTCACTGGGGTGATGACCGTAATCATCCACTAAAACCATATCACCCGCACTTGTGCTTAAATCAGCCAGCTGTTCAAAACGACGACCAATACCAGCAAACTCAGTTAAGGCTTGGCAAATAGCCTCATCATCAATACCCTCATCTTTGGCAACCGCAACGCCTGCCAGCGCATTAAGTACATTGTGTTGCCCAGGTAAATTGACACTCATATCAAGTGGTGGTTGACCGTCCATTTCAACAGTAAAATAGCTAACGCTAGCGTCTTGCTGATAATTAACCGCACGAATATCTGCATCTTGTGAAAAACCATAGGTGATCACTTGACGGCTAATACGAGGTAATAGTTCACGCACCACAGGATTGTCGATACAAACCACCGCTAAGCCATAAAAAGGCAGGTTATGTAAAAATTCAATGTAAGTATCTTTTAGCTTTTCAAAGTCGCCTTGGTACGTTTCCATGTGGTCAGCATCAATATTAGTAATGACTGATACCATAGGTTGCAAATGTAAAAACGAGGCATCACTTTCATCGGCTTCAGCGACTAAATAGCGACTACTACCCAAGCGAGCATTAGTACCAGCACTATTAAGTAAACCGCCAATAACAAAAGTAGGATCTAGCTGGCCCTGGGCAAAAATACTGGCAATTAAACTAGTTGTGGTGGTTTTTCCGTGAGTGCCGGCTATCGCAATACCATGGCGAAAGCGCATTAATTCTGCCAGCATTTCTGCGCGGCGAACCACAGGAATACGCGCAGCTTTTGCTGCTAACAACTCAGGGTTATTTTTATCAATGGCAGTAGAAACGACAATAACACTAGCCCCAATGATATTATCGCTAGCATGGCCAATATGAACTGTAGCATCAAGGTTAACCAACCTTTTTACCACTTGATTCTCACCAATATCAGAGCCTGATATTTGATAACCTTCATTAAGTAATACTTCAGCAATACCGCCCATACCAGCACCACCAATACCAACAAAATGAATGTGCTTAACACGGCGCATTTCTGGTACTTTTGTTAAGCTAATTAAGCTGTTTTTTCTTGCTGTTTGACTCATAGTATTACTCTATTTTTAACGCTATATTAGGTGTTACTTGCCAGTAGGTATTAACTGCTGGCAAATTTGCGCAACCTTGCTGGTTGCATTGACATCGGCGGCAGCAAAAGCTGCTTTCGCCATAATGCTCAAAATCTGTTTTTCACTAAATAAATCTCGTAAGACTTTTGATAAACTCTCACTAGTTAACTCATGCTGTTTTATTAATGTTGCTGCGCCGCGTGCCACAAGGTACTGAGCATTTTTAGTTTGATGATCATCAACCGCGTGCGGCAAAGGTACAAAAATAGCCGGTTTTGCCGCCATAGCTAACTCTGATACCGTTAAAGCACCTGCGCGACAGATGACGATATCAGCCCATTGATAAGCGCTTGCCATATCTTTGATAAACTCAGTGACTCGCACTTGTTCATTAGCAAAGTGATGTTGATTATAAGCATCAACCACTGCCACTTGCTTACCCTTTCCTGTTTGGTGCCAAATATTAAAAGTGGGTTGTTCTGTTTGACGTTTTACTAATTCGGCAAAGCTTTGAGGGATAATTTGATTTAATACTTGCGCCCCCAAACTACCGCCAATAACCAATATATTGTTGCCCGTTTTATCCGCTGCTGCTTGGCTAATATCGCCATTTTCCTGAGCATGCTCACCAATACTTGCCCTTAAAGGATTCCCCACCACTTGAGCGTCTATTTTTGTATCAAAAGCATCTGGAAAAGCACAGCAAACCTTACTCGCAATACGGCTTAACAATCGGTTAGTTAAACCCGCAGCAGCATTTTGCTCATGCACCACTAACGGCTTTTTCATTAACCATGCCGCTAAACCACCTGGGGCACTGGCATAACCGCCCATCCCCAAAACCACATCGGGTTTAATGGCTTTTATTATTTGAATTCCTTGCCATAACGATGCTGCTAGTGCAAACGGCAACTTCAGCCATGACAGTAAACCTTTATTACGCAAACCACTGATATTAATAAAAGAAATATCATAACCGTGCTCAGGCACTAAATTAGCTTCCATTTTATTTGCTGTACCTAACCAATGTATCTGCCAGCCTTGTTGCTTTAACATATCTGCCACAGCAAGGCCGGGAAAGATATGGCCGCCGGTGCCGCCAGCCATCACTAACAGAATTGGAGAACTATTACTAATACTGCTACTGCTCATACTTTCCCCTAGGAAAAATATGCCCTACCATGCAAGTAAAACCGCCAGCCATCACTAACAGAATTGGAGAACTATTACTAATACTGCTACTGCTCATACTCTTCCCTTAAGAAAAATATGCCCGACCATGCAAGTAAAACCGCCAGCCATCACTAACAGAATTGGAGAACTATTACTGCTACTGCTCATACTCTTCCCTTAAGAAAAATATGCCCGACCATGCAAGTAAAACCGCCAGCCATCACTAACAGAATTGGAGAACTATTACTGCTACTGCTCATACTCTTCCTTAAGAAAAATATGCCCGACCATGCAAGTAAAACCGCCAGCCATCACTAATAGTGTCGGAGTACGCCTTAACATTGTCATTTCTGTCCCCGATTTTTAGAAGAGGTGGCTTGAACACTTTGCATACGCAACTCATGATCAATACGAATTAGTATCACCACCGCTATGGTCATAATTATCATCGAGCTACCGCCATAACTGATTAACGGCATGGTTAGCCCTTTAGTGGGAACGATACCGGCACTGGCGCCAACATTAACCGCCGCCTGAAAACACATCCAAATACCAATGGCGTAAGCAAAAAAACCTTCGAAAAATTTCTCTTTCGCTAGCGCTTTTCGCCCTAAAATAAGTGCTTTGTAGACCATTGTCATGCTCAACAGTAAAATCACCGCCACACCAATAAAACCAAACTCTTCTGCTAATACTGCCATCACAAAATCAGTATGCGCTTCGGGCAAATATTCTAGTTTTTGAATGCTATTTCCCAAGCCCTGACCAAAAACTTCACCTCGACCGTAGGCCATTAGTGATTGTGTTAATTGATAGCCACTACCAAAGGGGTCTTGCCAGGGGTCTAAAAAGCTAGTAATTCGACGCCAACGATAAGGCTCAAATACGGCTAATAACGACAGTAAAAGCACCCCAACTGAGGCCAGACTAATAAATTGCCATAGCTTGGCGCCCGCTAAAAACAATAAACCAAAGGTGGTGACAAACATGACAATAATGGTGCCTAAATCAGGTTGCCTTAACAACAAAGCAGCCAACATCGCAAACACCACAAGGGGCTTAGCAAAACCTTTCCAGTCTTCCATAACTTGATCACGTCGGCGCACTAAATAGGCTGCCAGATAGCAAAAGAAAAATAACTTAGCAGGCTCTGCTGCTTGCACAGTAATGGGGCCTAAAACAATCCAGCGAGTTGAACCATTCACTGAGCGGCCAATCAGTAATACCGTGACCAAAAGAAAAATACCAAAAATCAATAAATAACCGCTATTTTTTTGCCACCACGACATAGGAATTTGCAAAGCAACGCCAGCAATACCTAAACTCAAAACAATATAAATGCTATGGCGAATAACAAAATGAAAAGGATTATTAAATAAGCGCTCTGCCACGGGCATTGACGAGCTAGCCACCATGATAAGCCCAATCATATACATGCTTAGCGCTATGATAATAAAACTGCGATCAAATACTGCACAGTTGTGGTTAGCTTGTTTTTGCTCGGCATTAAAGACTTGAGCTAGATTGTCACCAATACTTGTTGCTAAACTTTTTATCGCTGTCAGCGGTAGCTTTATTTGGTTTATTGAGGTGGTCATGTTTTCACCTCTGTTAAGGCTTTGACTGCCAACATAAACTGTTCACCGCGCTCAGCGAAATTTTTGAACATATCAAAACTGGCGCAAGCTGGCGATAACAAAACGATATCACCGGCCTTTGCATTTGCTTTTGCTAATGCGACTGCAGCATGTAAATCACTAACTTGCTGTGATTTACCCATTTCACTTGTAAATTGCGCAATTTTATCGCCATCTTGGCCTAAAGTGATCACTTGGCTAACTTGTTGTGCAAGCGACTCTGCCAATGGGCTAAAATCAGCACCTTTGCCTGCGCCGCCGGCGATAAGGATTAAGTTTTGCTCAACTGAAAGTGTACTAGCTAAACCCTTAATGGCCGCTAAAGTAGCACCTACATTGGTGGCTTTCGAGTCATTAATCCAAGTTATACCATCATGAGTGCTTATTCGTTGACAACGATGTGCCAAGCCAGAAAATCCTGCTAAGTTTTCTATCATAGCCGTTAATGACCAACCAGCGCTATAACCTAACGCTAGTACCGCTAAGTAATTGAGCGCATTGTGCATACCTGCCAATGGCAGTGCATCTAAGGCAATCAAGTTTCTATCGCCAAAGGCTAAATAAGCTTTATTATGTTGCTGGTTAGTACTATCAAAACGAACACCAAATTGATTTTCACTCGGGTTATCACTACCAAAAGACAATTGCGTTTGATTTTGACTGATAGTTTTAGTGGCCATATCATCACGGTTAGTAATGGCTAACTTACCTTGTTGATAAATACTTTGTTTAATGGCCTGATAATTAGCCATTGTTTGATGACGATCTAAATGATCATCACTAACATTTAAGACAGTTGTGGCAACCGCTTGCATACTTTTTAAGGTTTCTAACTGAAAACTAGACAATTCTAAAATAACGAGTTCAGGCAATGTGTCTGCTTTATTGTTATGTGATTGAATAAATAAGTCTAAAACTGGCTGACCAATATTACCGCCAAGTTGAGCATTAATACCTAACGTTTTCGCTAAATAATCTAGTAAAGACACCACAGTAGACTTACCGTTTGAGCCAGTCACCGCTAATATCTCAATAGGATTACGACGCTGATTATTAATTTGACAAAATAATTCAACATCTCCCAACACTTGACAGTCTGCGTTAATAAATGGTGCTATCTCCACTATTGATCTATCAATACCTGGGCTGATCAATATCACTTCTGCTTGGGCAATGAGCTCTGTATGCCATTTTCCTAGTGATAAACTAACTTGTGGAAATTCGTCTTTAAAGGTTTGCTGGTTATAACCCTTGGTGAATGGATTCGAGCGAGAATCGTTAACAGCAAAACATAATCCTTGCTCCGCTAAAAAGCGCGCACAGGACATGCCCGTAAGCCCAGCGCCTAGCACAAGTATCTGTTTATGTTTAAATGCCGTTAATAATGTCATTTATACTTTCTATCTCTCTTTCTCAATATTTTATACTTAACGAGTCGACTTAACGAAGTTTCAATGTGGCCAAGCCAATCAGCACTAAAATTAAGGATATAATCCAAAAACGCACTATAACTCTGGGCTCTGGCCAGCCTTTTAATTCATAATGATGATGGATAGGTGCCATACGGAAAATTCGTTGGCCACGCATTTTGTAGGAGCCAACCTGTAAAATAACCGACACGGTTTCGATAACAAAAACCCCTCCCATAATAAACAATACCAACTCTTGCCTAACTAACACGGCAATAACGCCCAAGGCAGCACCTAATGACAACGAGCCCACATCGCCCATAAAAACTTGAGCTGGATAAGTGTTAAACCATAAAAAACCTAATCCTGCACCAACTATCGCGGTGCATACCACCACCAACTCACTGGTCATCGCGATATAAGGAATGTGCAGATAACCCGCAAAATTGACATTGCCGGTAACATAAGCAAACAAGGCGAATGCTCCCGCCACCATAATGGTTGGTACTATGGCTAAGCCGTCTAAACCATCGGTTAAGTTAACGGCATTACTAGTGCCAACAATAACAAAATAGGTCATAACAATATAAAGCATACCTAATTGCGGCATGACGTCTTTAACAAAGGGGATCAATAAAAAGGTTTGTTCCGGATGCGATATTTGATACAAAAATACTGCCGTCGCTAAGCCGGCCACGGTTTGCCAAAAATATTTCCATTTAGCAATTAAGCCGTTCGAGTCTTTGCGAATAACTTTACGGTAGTCATCAATAAAACCTATTACGCCAAAGCTCACCACCACAAACAGCACAACCCAAACATAGACATTACTTAAATCGGCCCATAACAGAACACTAATAACGATTGACGCTAAAATAAGTATGCCCCCCATCGTTGGCGTACCCGATTTTGACAAATGACTTTCAGGGCCATCATCTCGTATCGTTTGACCTATTTGCATTTTCTGTAAATAACGGATCAGTTTTGGACCAAAATATAATGAAATAAATAGCGCTGTTAACGTGCTAACAATGGCGCGAAATGTAAGATAAGAAAAGACGTTAAACGCGCTATAGTATTGGGTTAAATATTCAGCTAACCAATGTAACATTAGGACTTTTCCTGTTTATTAGGATTAATAACTTGGCTTTGCTTAGCATGCCAACTAATAATATCTTCAACGACATATTCCATATGAGCGCTACGAGAGCCTTTAACTAAAACGTGGCTATTACTTGTTTGTTTTTGAGCTGCTAGTAAGGCAAACAATTGCGCACAGAGCTCTGCTCTATCACTAAAATGCTCGCTAGTAGCGGTATTTTTTCGGGCAAAAGCGTCACTAGTGTTCTGACTTAAAACACCTAAGCTAAAGAGCACATCAATGCCCTGCTCTTTTGCATATTCACCCACTTCTTGATGATAACTACGGGCATCACTGCCAAGCTCGGCCATATCGCCTAGCACTAAAATGCGCTGCCCTGAATAATTTGCCAGCAGTGCAATAGCTGCTTTAATAGATTCAACATTAGCGTTATAAGTATCATCAATTAAGGTTAGGTTTTTAGCCAAGTGATGAATATTCAGTCGGCCTTTCACCGGTGCCATTTCAGCTAAACCAATACGGATGTCGGTTAAGCTAGCGCCACATTCTATAGCGGCAGCGGCAGCGGCAACGGCGTTACAAACATTGTGTTTACCGGGCACCGTAAGGGTAATTGCACATGTTCCAATAGGGGTTTGTAAATCGAAACTAGCACAGCCGTTATCATCTAAACAAACATTACTGCTGGTGACATCAGCGTTCACGGAACTGCCAGAGCTGTTAGCATTAGCACAGGAAAAAGTACGCACTTGTTTGTCTGTTAAGCGCCACTGCCATTTGCTGGTGTACTTGGTATCTTTATTGTATAGCGCAACACCTTCAGCCGATAAAGCCGAAAAAATTTCGCCTTTGGCGCGAGCAACACCACATAAATCACCAAAACCTTCTAAATGCGCAGCGGCAATATTGTTGATCATGGCAATATCAGGTTGAACTAACGTTGTTGTGTAAGCAATTTCACCAATATGATTCGCGCCCATTTCAATCACGGCAAAATCATCATCTTGAGATAATCGTAATAATGTTAGCGGCACGCCAATATCGTTATTGAAATTACCGTCGGTGGCAAGCACCTTACCCAAACGCGATAAAATAACCGCTAACATTTCTTTAACAGTGGTTTTACCACTGCTGCCAGTAATGCCGATGGTTTTAGGGGCAACTTGCGCTTTAACAAAAGCGGCAATTTTACCTAAGGCGATACGGGTATCACCAACAATAATTTGGGCAACTTGGCTGGTATCAATATCGTTAAGTTGATGATCAACAATAATCACCTGACAACCATTTTCAATCACTTGTTTCACAAAACGATGACCATCAAAGCTTGGTCCTTTTAACGCTAAAAAAACATTGCTTACTTTTTCTGCTGAGCTTTCTTGAACATTAATCGCGCGCGAGTCTGTCACTAAATTGTTAATCGTTAATGCCGTTAACGCCTCATCACAAACTAACTGACCATAGACGGCAGTTGCTAAGGTGGTTAAGTCGAGTGTGATCATACTTGTTCACCTGTAGGCAAAGTGCCCTGATTAGCGTCGTGACCATTGAAAAAGTCCCTCACCACTTGGCGCTCGTTGTAAGCTATTTTTTCTTTGTCAATAATGATGTAATCTTCATGGCCCTTACCTGCTAGCAAGACCACATCTTCAGATTTCGCCTTAGCTAAAGTGACTAAAACCGCTTGTTTTCTATTTTCAATAACCGTGGCATCCGCCTTATTTTTTAAGCCTGACAACACATCTTCTATAATACTCATCGGTACTTCTGTGCGCGGATTATCATTGGTTACCACCAGGCAATCGGCATATTTTTCAGCCGCCTGTGCCATTAATACTCGCTTACCTTTATCTCTATCGCCACCGCAGCCAAAAACAACGTATAACTCGCCATGACAATGCTGGCGACAAGCAATAAGCGCTTTTTTTAAGGCATCAGGCGTGTGGGCATAATCGACTACTGCGGTTGGTGTTTTGCTAAACTTATTGCTAGCAGAAAAACGCTCCATACGCCCAGCAATAGCGTTAACAGTTGCAACTTGCTCGGCGATTACGGTTAGTGGTACAGCCTCTATCAATAAAACACTGATCACAGCCAGTAAGTTATCAATATTAAAATCACCCAATAACGGGCTATGAATGTCAATATCACCAAGGTGGGTGTTGAGGGTAAAATTGACTCCGTAGCTGTGATGGTTAATATGCTTCGCACTGACAAACTGCGCATATTGGCAAACGCTTTCACCGCGGCCATAAAGCCAAAGCTTCTGTGGCGTTGACCATTGCGCTAACCAAGCTTGAACTTGCTCATCATCACCATTGAGTACGGCAATTTGTTTATTATTATGGGTAAATAGCTGTCTTTTGGCGGCAGCATAATCAGCCATGGTGCCGTGATAGTCGAGATGATCTCGACTTAAATTAGTAAATACAGCAATATCAAAGATATCGGCGCCAACACGTTTTTGCTCTAGGGCGTGGGAAGAAACCTCCATGGCAAGATGACTAGCCCCTTGCTCAGCAAAGTCATGAAAAAACTGCATTAAATCTGTGGCACTGGGTGTAGTGTTAGCAAGTTCAGTGAGAGTGTTATCGTTTAAGTTCTCACTTGATTTATCGTTTAAGCTAGCACTTTTATTGCTCTTTTTATAATCGCTTTTATTGTTTAGAATACCCGCACCGTTTGTGCCAATAACAGCGCAACGATTTTGGCTTTGACTTAATATCTGACCTAATAGGTGGCTGGTACTGGTTTTACCGTTAGTCCCAGTAATGCCAATCATGGTCATTTTACTTTGAGGTGTTTGATAATAAGCACTAGCAAGTGCAAACAACTTAATGTTTAACTGATAAAAACTAACCACCGCCACTTGTTTATCACCAACAGCAATAACGTTAACCTTGCCATGGTCAGTTTGTTGCTGACACTCACTGAGAATTAAACTGGCACCACTTTCAATAGCCCTAGTAATGTATTGGCGGCCATCTTGAGCTTGACCAATAACTGCGCAAAAAACATCACCTTGTCTAAGAGTGCGACTGTCATTCGTTAAATGGCCGTATTGCTCAGCAAGCTTTATATGCGCTGGTAAGCTAATGGTAAAATTCGTTAATACTTGCTTAATAAAGGAGATTAAAGGCTTATACATCATTAGCCTCCTGCTTAACCATTTTTTGTGCGTTTTCCGATCGTGGTAACTGATTGCTAGAAGCCATTTTATCGCTTGCGTCAGGGGCAACATTTAATACTCGCAGCGCCCCCTGCATTACTCGTGAAAATACCGGCGCTGCAACTTCGCCGCCATGGTATAAGTCGCCACCGGGATCGTTAATCACCACAACTACTACAACTTTCGGATCAGAGATTGGTGCAACGCCAGCGAATAAACCGACGTAATCATTACCATAGCCACCCGCAACGGCTTTGAAGGAAGTACCTGTTTTACCACCAACACGATAACCTTCTACTTTCGCTTTTTGCACATGATGGTCAACGACCGTTTCAAGCATTTGTGTAATGGCTAATGAGTTTTTCTGAGAAAATACTCGCTCGCCTGCTTTTTTATCACCTTTGATGATAGATAATTCTCGTTTGATACCACCATTGGCTAACGCTGCATAAAAGCGCGCTAATTGCATTGGTGTAATAGCCAAGCCATAACCAAATGAAAGGGTTGCTAATTCAAATTTTGACCAACGTTGCCGATCATGCATCATACCTGAGCTTTCACCGATTAAATCTGTTCCTGTACTTTCGCCAAAACCTGCATCAAAAAACTTATCAAGTAAAAAGTTTTTTGGCACTGAAAGCGCGAGTTTCGCTGTGCCCATATTTGAAGAGTGTACAAGAATATCTTCTATCGACAATTTACCGCGATTTATCGGGTCATTAACACGTCTGCCGCCTAAGCGCATCCAGCCAGGGCTAGTATTAATGACAGTATTGACTTGTGCTGAGCCAAATTCCAATGCAGTTAATGCGGCAAGTGGTTTCATGGTTGAGCCGGGTTCGAAAATATCGGTGATAGCACGATTTCTGAAACGATGAATAGCAGTATTACGGCGGTTATTTGGGTTGTACGATGGGCTATTGGTCATCGCTAGAATTTCACCCGTATTAATATCAGCAACCACCACTGAGCCAGAGGTAGCTTTAAACGCCTGTACTGCACCTTTTAACTCTTTATAAGCAATAGCTTGAACACGTTGATCAATTGTTAAGGTAATATTTTGTGCAGCTTGAGCTTCTTCTACGGAAAGTATTTCAATTTTACGGCCTTTAGCATCCTTTCTAAAACGCTTTGCACCACCTTTGCCCGTTAGTAGTTGATCATAAACTCGCTCAACCCCTTCAATGCCTTTATCATCAACATTAGTAAAACCAACAACATGGGCACTAATTTCGCCTGTTGGGTAAAAACGTTTAGACTCTTTACGAAGATGAATACCCGGGATTTTCAACTCACGAATATAATTAGCCATAGCGGGGGAAATTTTTCGTTCAAGATAAACAAAACGTTTTCTAGGATTACGTATGACACGCGTTGTTAATTTATTAACATCCTTTCCTAAAACATCTGCCAGCGCTTGCCAATGTTCAGTCATCGTCAGGGCATTATTGTCCATGATAATTTTAGGATCAGCCCACACCGTTTCAACGGGAACACTTATGGCTAATTCATCACCATTTCTATCAACAATAGAGCCCCGCTGCACCGTATTAGCGGCGATGCGTAGCGAGCGCATATCACCCTGTTTTTTTAACATATCGGGTTCTATAATTTGAATATAAGCACTACGCGCTAATAGCCCAGCATAAATCAAGGCAACGATAGCCAACACCACGTAATAACGCCATGCGGTTGTTGTTGGTTGACTGCTGCGATTGCTTGCTTTTTTGCTCACGCTGGTACTCACTTTTTTACCCATTTATTTTTATTCTGCTATTACTTTTTTTATAGTGTTGCTACTTTAAAGTAATAATGACTTCTGAATTAGCATCAGGTCGTTTCATATTCAGTAGTTTTCTCGCCTTGCTTTCTATGGCGCTGTGCTCCGCTAAAGAATTCTGCTCTAACAATAAATTACGCCACTCAATGTCTAACTCGTCTCGTTCGGTTAACAAAATCTCTAATTCACTGGTAGTTTGTCTATTCAAATGGGTGTAATAAACCACCGAAAACGCTGATAGAACCACCATAATTAACAACACGTAGCTGACAAAATGACCTATAATATCTTGCCAAATATCCACTGGCAGTACATTTTTTCGTGGTAGAACTTGTTGCCTTGGCATAACTAATCAGCAATTTTTTCTAAACGCTGTGCTATACGTAACACTGAGCTACGTGAACGAACATTTATCTCTACTTCGGTTTTACTCGGTTTTAATTTACGACCAATTAATTGTAATTTTTTGCCCTTATTCAATTCAGCTTCACTCACAGGTAACCCACGCGGTACTTGCTTACCTTGCGAATGCTTTCTCATGAATTGTTTTACTAATCTATCTTCTAATGAATGGAAACTAATCACGACTAATCGCCCACCTTCATTAAGCACATGTAATGACGCTGCTAATACTTTTTCTATTTGCTCTAATTCACTATTGATATACATACGAATGGCTTGGAAACTTCGTGTTGCAGGATGCTTTTTAATTTCTCGTTGTGGCGCTGTCGTTTTGATCAACTTTGCCAACTGGCTGGTACGGGTAATTGGTGTTTCTTCTCGGGCATCAACAATGGCATTAGCAATGCGCCAAGCATGTTTTTCTTCACCAAAGGTTCTCAGTACCCAAGTAATATCTTCTACATCGGCAACCGCTAACCACTGAGCTGCGGTTTGTCCGCGAGTGGTATCCATACGCATGTCTAACGGGCCATCCTTCATAAAGCTAAAGCCACGCTCTGCTTCATCAAGTTGCGGGGAAGAAACCCCTAAGTCCAGCAGTATGCCATCAACGTTGTCAGTTAACTGATGCTGCTCAGCGATATCAGCTAAGTGTGCAAAACCTTGATGCTCGATATGAAAACGCTCGTCGTCCTTAAATTTTTCTGCCGCCGCAATAGCACTTGGATCACGATCAATAGCAAGTAATCGTCCCTGTTTTGACAACTGAGATAAAATTAATGACGAGTGGCCACCACGGCCAAAAGTGCAGTCGATATAGCAACCATCTGGGTTAATGTTTAAACCATCAACCGCCTCCGCTAATAAAACAGAAATGTGTGTTTTATCTACTTCCATATTGTTATTTTTATTGCCTTGTTATTTATATTCTGTTTATATTCTGTTTATATTTTTGTTTTAAGGTGTCTGTTGCTAATACTGTTTTCAAAAAATAAGCCGTTTATAGCGATAAATCTAATAAGCGCTCTGTTAATTCAATTTCACCTGATTGAATTTTGCTAATGCCTTGTTGCATTTGAGCCTGCCATGCTGACTCATTCCATATTTCAAATTTTTTCAACTGACCCACTAACATAATTGATTTCTCTAACGCTGCATGCTGCCTTAATGGGCCATTAATCAGTAAGCGACCATTTTTATCCATGTCGCAATCGGTAGCATTACCGAGTAAAACTTGTTGTAGTAAACGCTCTTGTGGGTTCATGCTTGATAAGTTGCAAAGTTTCAGCTCAATTTCTTCCCATTCAGGCAAGGGGTACAATAATAAGCACGGATGTTGAATATCAATCGTACAAATCATTTTTCCTTGGCAATCAGTCAATAGCTCCTCACGATACTTTGTCGGTACCGTGATTCTATTTTTGCTATCAAGTGTGATTGCGCTAGCGCCTCTAAACATGTTTTTACATTGACCTTATTAGTTTATTTTTTGTTACTTATTTTGCTGCTTCTTTTGTTACTTCTTTGCTAGGTAATCATTAAGATCCACAATTACCCACTTTTTACCACATTGATACAGTTTAGTGACTAAAGCAAAGTTATGTCAAGCAAAGAATCGGGAAAATGAACGATACCAGTACTGGTCAAAACACCAGTAAAAATAAGGGCTGAACAAAGAATTGCAGGAAGTGGATGAATTTGTGGGCTTTTGTGGATCGTCAGCCTAAAAAAGTGAAAAGCTAAGAGCATAATCTCGATTCAAGAGATCGAGTTTTAAACAAGTTCAGTTGAAGTGATGTATCACGGCAAGATCATTATTTATTGAACTTTTAGGATAAGTAGCACCCAGCTCAATAAATAATAGCCACGATATCGAGACGTATGAAAACCAATGACAATGGTCATTAACTCACTCGTTGTCATACGGCTCTTGCGATGTATATTTATACACCGCCATGAGTTGCGGTCCCTATGCTTCCTGTTGCTTTTTGGTCGAAAGATCAAATTTCGGAACAGGTTATTAGTTCTCTTGTGGTCAATTTTTACCCTGAGTGCATGTTACTTAATATATTAAGTAACAATAGTCAATTTAACTTGCAGAAAGACCGCCATCAATAGCAATACATTGACCTGTCATATAAGAATTTTTTGGCGATACCATCATTAACATAAAATCAACTATTTCTTCAGGGTTACCTAACCTTTTCATTGGTGTGCCTTCAGCTAATGTTTCCAGTGATTTTGTTAAACCTGAATCTGTAACCATTTTAGTTAAGGTGAAAAATGGGCATACCGCATTAATTCTAATATTTTTCGTCGCATATTCTATCGCTGCACTTTTAGTTAACCCTAATACCGCATGTTTAGCCGCAGAATATGATGAAATATAAGGTGCGCCTCCTAAACCTGCCATAGAACTAACATTCAAAATAACACCTTCTGCTTGTGCTAACATTTGTGTGATTTGATGCTTCATGCCAAATTGCACGCCTTTAACATTAACATTGAACTGTATGTCCATTGTTTTTTTATCGGTTAAGTGCAATGGTAAAAGGCCAACAGGAGCAATACCGGCATTATTTATAGCAATATCTAGTTTGCCATACTCTTTTATTGCTACATCGACCATGTTTTTACACTGGTCTTCTTTTGATACATCACATGCAACAGCAATAACGTCATAACCTTTGGCTGATAATGTTTTAGCAACGTCTTTCACACCAGCTTCATTAATATCACTGATAACTAATTTAGCCCCTCTTTGTGCAAGTGATTCAGCAATTAATAAACCAAAGCCTTGTGCAGCACCAGTAATAAGTGCTGATTTTCCAGTAAAATCTAGTAACGGATCCATAGTTAATTCTCTCATTTAAAATAATACAATTTGATATATACCCAAACTACTTCAAGAGGCGAGTTTGGGTGTCGATTTATAACGTTAAACCGCCATCAACCACAATACATTCGCCCGTGGTATAACTACTGGCGTCTGATACTAAATACAGTACTGTACCAACCATTTCTGTTGGTTCAGCATGGCGTTTCATGGGTACTGCGCTAACAACATGTTGGTATACTTTGTCATTAGTGAATAATGCGCCAGCAAATTTTGTTTTAGTAAAACCCGGTAATAAAGCATTACAACGAATGTTAAGTGGTGCACATTCTTTGGCGAATGCTTTAGTCATATTCACTACGGCCGCTTTCGTCATAGAATAAATAGCTTGCTTGTCACCCGGTTGAATGGCATTGACTGATGCGGTGTTAACAATAGTGCCACCACCGTTTTCTCGCATTAATTTTCCTGCGCCAATTGACATGAAAAAGTAGCCACGAATATTAACATCAACAGTTTTTTGATAAGCATCAATATCCGTATCTAACACATGTCCATAATATGGGTTTGCTGCACCATTATTGATTAAAATATCAAGCTTGCCTTGATACTTTTCTTTTATATACTCAAATACCGCATTAATATCGTCCATACTACCAACATTACAAGCAACGGCTTCGGCTTTGCCACCATTTTCAATAATACTGTCAGCTACTTTTTGACAATCTTCTAGTCTCCTACTAGAAACAATAACATGTGCGCCATTGTCTGCGAGTGTTCTTGCTATTTCTTCACCGATACCGCGGCTAGCACCGCTAATAAGGGCCAGTTTTCCTGATAAATCAAATAAGTTTTTTTTCATAATTTTTCTCGTGAAATTTATATTCATCTAAATATTAACGTGTTAAAAATTAACCTTTAATAATGACCTTACCCATAACTTTACGGCTCATTACTTTTTTAATCGCGTTAACCGTGTTTGATAAAGGAAATACTTCATCAACCACCACTTTAACTTCCATATACCATTTCATTAATTCATGCATATTGGCCGAAAAATATTTCGGTTGTTTCTGAGTAAATGTTCCCCAAAAAACACCGATAATGCTGCAACCTTTTACTAAGGCTAAATTAACGGGTATTTTTGGAATACTACCACTAGCAAAGCCAACCACTAATATACGTCCGCCCCAAGCAATATTACTTAAACAGGCATTGAAGGTATCACCACCTACACATTCATAAACAACAGCAACACCTTTAGCTTGTGTTGCTTCTTTAAGTGCTGGTTTTAAATCACAGTCACTATAGTTGGTTAAAATATCTGCTCTATTTGTTTTTGCTATCGCCAGTTTTTCTTCACTAGAGCAAGCAGCAATAACGGTAGCCCTATGGCTTTACCTATTTATACTGCGGCTAAATCCGTACCACCAGCAGCGCCGGTGACAAGCAGTGTTTCACCTGCTTGTAAATTTCCGCGCTAAATCCTTTACACATTATAGCTTTCATAATAATTCCAGCTACTTAGCATCATTTTCAATAACGTCTAACGCCATTGATGCTAAAGGCTTAACAAAAGCGCCTAGTTTACCCGCTTCTTTATTTGAAGCATTACCATCAACAGCACGTTTAGCAACACCTTGCACAATAGCGCCTAATCTAAAGAAGCTGAATGCCAAATAAAATGACCAATGATCAATACGCTCTAACCCCATACGCTCACAGTACTTAGCAACGTACTCTTCTTCCGTAGGAATACCTAAGCTGGTACGATCAATACCTTTTAAACCATCAATTGAACCCATTTTTTGCGGCATACGAAGTTGCATACATTGATAAGCTAAATCAGAATAAGGATGGCCTATAGTTGAAAGCTCCCAATCTAAAACTGCGATAATTTCAGCGGTTTTTGGATCAAACATCACATTATCTAATCGATAATCACCATGTACTAATGACACTTTACCATCATCATCAGGTAGGTTATTTTCAAGCCAAACTATTAATTGATCCATGGCTTCAATAGGCTCTAATTCTGAGGCTTTATATTGTTTAATCCAAAGGGATAACTGGCGCTGAAAGTAATAGCCTGATTTACCATAATCAGATAAACCCACGGCATCAATATCAACACTGTGTAAATTAACCAAGGTTTGATTCATTGCATCGTACATGGCACTGCGCGTTTCATTATCAGTTATTTCACTTAATGCTGCTTTCCAAAAAATACGACCTTCACAAAATTCCATTAAATAAAACATAGAACCGATAACGCTGGTGTCTTCACATAAATGGTGTACTTTTGCTACGGGAACATTAGACTCTTTTAAGGCTGATAACACCGCATACTCTCGGTCTACTGCATGCGCAGACTTTAATAAATTACCCGGTGGTTGTCGGCGTAAAACATAAACGCCTGATTTAGCTTGTACTTTAAAGGTAGGATTAGATTGTCCACCCGGAAATTTTTCCAAGGTAATAGGACCTTCAAATCCGTCCACATTAGCTTCTAAGTATTTAGTTAACACAGGTAAATTTAATGAATTTTTATCAGACATTATTTTTCTCTTTGTTTGGTAAAGTGTTTGGTAAAGCGTTTAATAATACCAATCGCCTCATTAGCGTGATTGGTATAAAGTAAACCGTGCTTAGCGTTCGAAGCGTTTAGCCGTATCGCGACCTAATTGCATCATGTGCACTTGATCAGGGCCATCAGCAAAACGTAAAGAGCGTTGCGCAGCATACATGTGTGCTAAAAAGGTATCTTGACTAATACCAACGGCTCCATGACATTGCATAGCACGATCAATCACATCTAAAGCCATACTCGGCGCAACAATTTTGATCATAGCGATAAGGTCTTTTGCTTCTTTATTGCCAACAGTATCCATTTTTTGTGCTGCTTTCAGTGTTAACAAGCGTGCTTGTTCAATTTGACAAACAGATTTGGCAATATCTTCTCTAATAGATTGTTGCTTAATTAATGGGCGACCAAAAACAATACGCGTATTAACGCGATCACACATCAATCCTAAAGCGCGTTTAGCAGCACCAATTGAACGCATGCAATGATGTATTCTGCCTGGCCCTAAACGGCCTTGAGCAACTTCAAAACCACGGCCTTCACCGGCAATAATATTACTAACCGGCACTCTAACATTATCAAATATAATTTCTGCATGGCCTTCAGGCGCATCTACATAACCAAAAACTTGCATAGGGCGAATTACCTTAACGCCCGGCGTATTCATTGGCACTAATACTTGAGATTGCTGTATATAACGATTCTTATTATCTGGGTCAGTTTTACCCATCACAATCATTATTTCACATTGCTTGCGGTTAGCGCCTGAGATGTAAAACTTTTTACCATTAATAACATACTCATCGCCATCTCTAACAATACTGGTTTCAATGTTAGTGGCATCACTTGAGCCAACATCGGGTTCAGTCATCGCAAAAGCTGAACGAATTTTGCCTGCTAATAAAGGCTCTAACCATCGCTTTTTCTGTGCTTCACTGCCATATTTAGCTAATACTTCCATATTACCTGTGTCAGGTGCTGCACAGTTAAATACTTCTGGGCCCCATATAACTTGACCCATAACTTCAGCTAATGGTGCATATTCTAACGTGGTGAGACCAGCGCTATATTTTCCATAAACTGGTGGTAAAAATAAATTCCACAGACCTTCAGCTTTAGCCTTAGCTTTTAACTCTTCCATTAAAAGCGGCGTTGACCACATGTCATCGTTTAATTGCTCATGCATTAAGGTTTCATTTGGTAATACATGTTCATCCATAAAGGCATTAACACGTTGTAAAAGATCGATAACTTTTTCGCTATATTCAAAATCCATAACTTGCTCCTGTTCTTTTATTTAGCTATTCAACTATAAGTAATATGGCCATCATTCTTTAAATGAGGGACATGATTGAAATTGGTTAATAATATTTGCTCTGATGTACAAATAAATCGGCTAATTGAGGTATTCATTATTTGCATATTTAGTAACATCACTTTTTCATCATTAAGTGATAATACATGCTTCATTGCCATCGCCTTAGAGCCACCTGAACAAACAACCAATATACGTTGTTTGTTTTTCTTATTTTGTTCATTATTTGAGTTAAGTCTTTGTTCACTTTCAATACTGCTTTGATGAATAAAAGTCATTGCCCTACCTACTCGGCTTTTAAACTCAGCCCAACTTTCACCATGTGCGGTTGTTAGTTCGCCTTTCTGCCACGCTAGTACACTTTTTTTAAGCAAGTGTAGATAGGAGCTAGTATCCTTTCTATTCTTTGGTTTTTGATCAGGAAATAGCACTAAATAGGCTTGCACTAAACGATAAAAATCAAACTCATTTAATTCCGGCAATACTTCAAAATCAGTTGTTTCACGCTCTAAGCCCTCACAAACACCTATTGCCGTTTCATGATGCCTAACTAAATCGCCAGTAATAATTCGATCGAACGCTATGTTTTGATCTTTAAAATACTCACCTAACAAATAAGACTGTTTATGCCCTAAGGGTGATAGTTTGTCGTAATTGTCAGAGCCAAACGATGCTTGACCATGACGTACCAAATATAATTCTGACATTTATTACCATAAGATTATTTTTAAATGACTTTACTATAGTAATCGACTATTAATACAGTTTATTTTATGAATGAGTTATCATTCATAGTAATGATGACTCTTAATGGTAATATAATATGAAGTTAACTAATATCGATCTAAATTTATTCTTAGTTTTTGATTCGATCTACACAAACAGGAGTCTGACAAAAGCTGCTCAGGTACTTTGCATTACACAACCAGCGGTTAGTAATGCACTTAAACGACTTCGTAATGCGTTGAATGATCCTCTATTTATCAGAACACCAGAGGGGATGACACCAACGCCTTTTGCAAAGAACACTATTACTGATGTTAGACAGGCACTTCAGTTATTAACCGTTAGCGTGCAAGAAGGGGAAAACTTTGATCCCTTTCAGTCTAAACGACAAATAAATTGTAGTATGCATGATTTGTCAGAATTATTGTTTTTACCAAAAATAATTCAACAATTGCAGTACAATGCGCCTAATATAAAGGTGAACAGTTATTATATTCCTCGTGAAGATGTGGCGAAGGAGCTTGCCGCAGGCACGTTAGACTTCGCAATTGATGTTCCATTTATTACTAATAAAAATCTCATTCATCAACCATTATCATATGACACGTATGTTGTTGCTTTATGTAAAGATCATCCTGTTATATCTAATACGCTAACATTTGAGCAATATTTATCACATAAACATCTTCATGTATCTAACCGTCGTATGGGGATAGGTTCAATTGACATAGCATTAAATAACCTTGGACATCAAAGAACTATTGGGTTAAAAGTTAAACATTACACGGTTGCAAGTCAGTTTATTGAAAAATCCAATTTATTATGGACGATTCCTAAAAGCCTTGCAGATAAACTTAATTTAAACTGTTTACCACTACCTTTTGAAGTTCCTCCATTAGAAAGTCATTTGTTTTGGCATGAAAATTCAGATAAAGACAAAGCTAACCTCTGGTTAAGAAAGATGTTTTTCCGTTTAACTACGACTAGTTGAGTCTAAACTAATGCCTTCGCATGCTGCCCTAAATGTTCAGCGACATTAGCTGATAAAGTTTGATAGATGCCTGGCACGCCCGTTTCATCAGGTTTATCAATACAGTGTCCCTGATCATCATTAATATACGCTGACTGCTTGCTTAGCAAATGCTTCTAGTTTTTTTATTCATAGTCTGCCTATCCTAAACCCTAGTTGGGTATTAATGGTAGGCAGTTACACATACTTTGTTAAAAGGTCTATGGCCTTGGCCGTAAATTAAAGCCTTCAAGTAAAATTTTCATTACGAGGTGAAATTGTTTTTTTAAATCATCACCATTTGCTTCATTATCACTTTTAATCAACCATTTTCGAATAACATCGAAACGCAACGTATCATACATATCACATATTAATTCAGCTGATATATCATTACGTATTAACCCTGACTCTTGAGCAATTTGCACTCTGTATAGTCGATGAGCTCTAAAAGGTGAAAAAACATCATATATTTTAGTTTCATTTTTAGATTTAGCTAAATAAATTCCACTAAGAATATTGGTATGCGTTAATACCATTTTAAAAATTCGTCGGTGATCAACAATCCAATCTAATAGTTCATCAATATTTGGAGGAATAAGAATATTATTATGTTTTACCTTAATAGTAAAATCACTTGACCAAACATTGCTTTTAGCAAACCAGTCTAAAGTCCATTCTTCTAACATTTTGTTTTTACTATTGAAATAATTAAAAAATGTTTTTTTACTTATTTTTGCTTCTGAAACGATATCCTCAACTGAAACTTCATCAAAATTACGTTCACTAAACATTTTCTCCGCAATAGATAAAAGTAATAGCCTTGTTTGTTGTTTTTTATATTCTCGTAATCCCACTTTATTTATATTCATTATTATAGGTATTAAAGGTATTAAAGGTATTAAAGGTATTAAAGGTAACTATTTTAATTGAGCTTTATTTAAAAGGCAATTTAATCAAAAGCTACACGAGCAAAGATTCACCGTGAGTAAAAACACACTTGACATAAAATTACACCGAGTGTAACTTTATGCTTTGATTATTTTCTATAATCAAATATAAAAATATAAAAATAGAGAGAAAAATAATATGAAATTACAAAAAATAAGTGTTTTAACTCCTTTAGCTTTATCTATTTCAATCGCACTAAGCATAAATACCTTTGTTTTCGCCGAAGAAAATGAAATGCCTTCTAATAAAAAAAAACAAGCAATTGAAATTATAGAAGTAACATCTCAAAAACGAACACAAAGTATTCAATCCGTAGCGGCATCTATTTCAGCAATATCAGGGGATAGTTTATCTAAAGGCAACATTACCAACATCGTTGATATGTCAGATATGATCCCAAATGTACAAATTGCAGGACAAGGCGGTTTACCCAATATTTACATGCGAGGTATTGGCTCTGGTGTAAATTTTGCTTTTGAACAATCAATTGCACAATTTAAAGATGATATATACCAAGGTAGAGCTGTGTTGGCTAGAGCACCTGTTTTTGATGTAGAGCGTATAGAGGTGATGAAGGGGACGCAAAGCATTATGTTTGGTAAGAATGCAACGGCGGGAGCTATTAATACTACAACAAAAAATGCAGTGTCTGGAACAGAAGGCTTCCTTAGTCTTGGGGTTGGTTCGTTAAATGAAAGAAAGCTAGAAGGCGCTTTTAATACCGATATTACTGATAACTGGTCTGCTCGCGTGTCAATTCTAGATAAAAGTGTTGATGGTTTCATGACGAATGACTATGACGGTAAACATATTGGGGGGATTGATAAAACAGGTGTTCGTTTAGCCTTACACGGAGATATTACCGATAGGTTTGCACTTGATTTAAAGATTGAACATAATGAATCGTCTGTTGATGACACCATAAGGCAATACGAAGTCGATACAAAACAATTAGATGATGCATTGAATGCAGGTTATCCTGGAGGGTTAGTTAATACACTTCAGTTTAGCGGTCCTCTTGATACTCACTCATACATTTCAGAGCCAACAGGTCAACAAAAGCCTTGGGCTGATGAATTAACGTCTGACACGGCTGTTTTGAAACTAGACTATCAATTAGGGGATAATACACTCTCAAGTATTACCTCATATACTGACTATATTTGGGAATACTCTTATGGACCAACCTATTCAGAGCAAACATGGTTAGCGTTAAAAAGAGATGAAGATTTTACTCAAATAACGCAGGAATTCCGCATAGTTTCTCCTGTTGGTGGTTTTTTTGATTATATCGCAGGTGTGTACTTTAATAAGCAAACACTAAAACTTGAACAGAGTGTTGATATATACGATTTTGTTTCGGTGCCTATTCCACAAGCCGGTTTCGGTTTACTTTCTGATTTTACTCAAGACACATCAAGTTATGCCGCTTTTGTTTCATTGGGCTTTCAGTTAAGTGAAAAATTTAAGGCAACTGTCGGGTTAAGATATGATTCAGAAACTAAAGAAGTAGAAACTACACAAGTAACTTATACAGAAGACTTTGGCTACCCTCAATCAGTAGGTATCGGTATTGCTGACGCAGTTATAGCAAATTTAGGGGCAGGAAACTTAGCGCTAAAAGACAAGCGAGAGAAAAGTAACTTATCGCCTGGTATTACCTTAACGTATCAAGCTAATGATGATTTGATGGCTTATGCTTCTTGGAAAATTGGTTATAAAGGGGGTGGATTTGATGGTAGCTTGGCTAATGGCTCTGGTATTTTAGGCACTGTTGATGAAAATGGGAACCCACACAATCATGATAATCCAGCGACAACGCCAAATGATGCTTTTGAGTTTAAAGAAGAAAAGGCAACAGCTTACGAGTTAGGTTTTAAATCCACCATTTTAGATGGTGCTGGACGATTTAATATGGCCTATTACCATACAACCTATGAAGATCAACAGGTTTCCACATGGAATGGTAATGCTTATGTAGTAAACAACGCATCCGAAGCAGAAATTCAAGGTATTGAAGTGGAATCTATTTTCGTGTTAACTGATTCACTTACCTTAGTGGCGAATGGGGCTTGGTCAGATTTTGAATTTTCTGACTATAAAAAAGGACCAGCTACTATATGGCAACAAAAAATTGATGGTGTATTAACTCAAGATTTAACCGGCAAAACAGGTCTTTATGCTCCTGATTATACTGCCTTTATCAGTTTAAACCATGAATACAATATTACTGATAATTGGCTATTAGAATCAAATGTTAATATGAGTTATTCAAGCGAGTTATACACCTCTTCTGACTTAGACGAGGCATCTAAACAAGATGCCTATTCGAAAGTTAATTTGCGTTTCAGTTTGTTAGACATTAACAATGACAATTGGTCATTTACATTGCTCATTAAAAACTTAACGGAAGAAACAGTAATGAGAACGTCTCAAGATATGCCAGCAACTGCATTTGCTTATTGGGCCTCTATTGATAATCCAGAAAGAAATTATTCATTAACGGCAACCTATCAGTTTTAATTACGCTAAAACTAAAGGGTAAATGACTTATTGTAATTTACCCTTTTCACTAAAAAAATTTATAATAATCGACAGGAATACTTCATGAACGAAGCCTTGTACTTGGAAGAATTAAAGACCCTTTGGGATAAAGCCTGGCCTTTAAATATTCCTCGTTTACCAGAATACCCCAAAGGGGAAAAACCTTTAAATGAATATTTAGCACAGTGGGCGCAAGAGCAACCTAATAAATTAGCACTTTGCTTTTATGGTCATGATATTACTTATCAAGAACTTGATGAATTAAGTACTCGTTTTGCGAATTTGTTAATATCATTAGGGGTAAAGCCTAATGATCGAGTCGCGGTTTATATGCCAAACTGTCCTCAACTACACATTGCATTCTATGGTATTTTAAAGTGTGGGGCTGTGTATGCGCCTGTAAGCCCTTTAGCAAAAGAAATGGAGCTTCAATTTCAGTTAAATGATTGCGGTACTAATATTGTACTGTGTTTTGATCAACTTTTACCTATTGTATTACCTGTGAAAGAAGCACTTGATATTGAACATGTAATCATCACCAGTATCAGTGAGTTGTCGCCAGAATCACCAACCATTCCTTTAGTGGAATTGTTCACATACCCTAAAATAAAAAATAACGAATGCATTGATTTTTACCCATCAATAGAACTTGCCTCATCAGCAGACATTGCTCACCAACCTAAATTGGAGGATATGGCAGCATTAAATTATACCGGCGGTACAACAGGGCTACCTAAAGGGTGTATTCATACCCACGGTGATATGCTTTATACCTGCGCAAGTTATGTGCCTGTTTCTTTGGGAACTGATTCAGCTATGATCAGTTTGAATTTTTTACCTGAATTTTGGATCGCAGGAGAAAATGCAGGTTTACTGTTTCCTATTTTTAGTGGTACAACCATGGTATTACTTGCCCGATGGGATGTAGAATCTTTTGTCAGTGCTGTTCAATATTATCGCGTTACTCAATGTGGTTTATTGGTAGACAGTGTTGATCAACTACTTGAATATCCAGAGATTAACAATTTTGATTTAAGTTCATTAACAACAACGGGCTGTATTTCATTTATAAAAAAATTGACAGTCGATTATAGAGAGCGCTGGAGAGAGCTTACGGGTTGCACATTACATGAGTTTAGTTTTGGTATGACGGAAACCAACACCTGTGACACGTTTACAACAGGGTTACAAACCGATAATTTTGATTTGTCATTCTCCCCAACTTTCGTTGGTTTACCCGTTCCTGGTACTCAATTCAAAGTGTGTGACTTTGACTCAGGTGAATTAATTCCTTTAGGGAGTGAAGGTGAATTATGCATTAAAACCCCCTCATTATTTAAAGGTTACTGGGGTAGTGATGGCCTGAACTCAAGTAATAAAGACATTTTAAAAAATGAATGGTTCCATACTGGAGATATTGGTTTAATAACGGAATCAGGCTACATACGGTATTTAGGTCGACGTAAAGAAATGTTGAAAGTTAATGGTATGAGCGTATTTCCTACCGAGTTAGAAGCTATGCTTGGCCAACACCCAAAAATATTGGGTAGCGCAGTACTTGGAAAAGAAGATGAAAAACAGGGGCAAAAAGTTATCGCCTTTATTTTATTAAAACCAAACAGTAATGAAACAGAACAAAGCTTAAAATATTGGTGTAAAGACAAAATGGCTATTTATAAAGTACCAGAGATTAAATTTGTGGCTGAATTACCCATGACCGCCACAGGTAAAGTAAAGAAACAGGATTTGGAGAAATTATTGTGAGTGGTAACTTTAAACGAGTTTTAATTGCAAACCGAGGCGAAATAGCCATACGTGTTTCCCAAACCCTATCCTCTATGGGAGTAGAATCGCTTGTTGTATTTGCAGAAGACGATAGTAAGTCCTTACATACTAAAAAAGCAGATATCGCCATACCATTAAAGGGTAAAGGGGTTAAAGCGTATTTAGATATTGAACAACTCATTGATATTGCTATTAACAATCAATGTGATGCCATTCACCCTGGTTACGGCTTTTTATCTGAAAACATTGATTTTTCTCGCCAATGTGAAGAAAGAGGCGTCGCCTTTATTGGTGCCAACGCTCATGTTTTATCATTACTAGGTAATAAAGCGCGTGCAAGAGAGTTATCAATCTCTTGTGACGTACCGCTAGTACAAGGGCTCAACAATGCCCTTACTCTGGATGAGGTAATTGATTTTTTTAACAATCAAAATAGCGGCAAGCCTATAATGATTAAAGCGCTTGCTGGCGGTGGTGGTAGAGGCATTCAACCAGTAAGTAATGTTGAAGATATAGAACAAGCCTATTATCAGTGCCAAAAAGAAGCATTAGCGGCATTTGGCTGTGGTGATCTTTATGTTGAACAATTAGTTCAACAAGCACGCCATATTGAAATTCAAGTTATTGGTGATGGCACGGGTGCAGTTAACCATCTATGGGAACGAGAATGTACCTTACAACGAAATCATCAAAAATTAATGGAAGTAGCACCTAGCCCCACATTAGATGAAGATACCCGACAAAAAATTATTGCCTGTGCATTGAGATTAGCATCAACCGTAAAATATCAAGGTTTAGGAACATTTGAATTTTTACTTGATGCAACGAATAATCGCAGCTTTTACTTTATGGAAGCAAATCCTCGCATACAAGTTGAACATACTGTTACCGAAGAAATTACAGGGTTAGATTTAGTTCAAATACAAGTACAACTAGCTCAAGGGAGCACCTTGGCAGCGTTAAACTTAGTTCAGCCGCCGAAAAAGAATGGCTACGCCATGCAAGTACGTATTAATACCGAATTAATGGCAACTGATGGAAAAGTTAGCCCTACAACAGGTGTATTAACTGGTTATCAAACGTCTTCTGGATTAGGTGTTCGTGTCGATGGTTATGGATATCAAAATTATCATGTAACCCCAGCATACGATTCACTTATTGCTAAATTAATTGTCAAAGGAAGTGATTATTTAACGACGATAAATAAAACCTATCGCGCCTTATGTGAATTTATTATTGAAGGTGTCGATAACAATAAATCGATACTGTTAAATTTATTACAGCTTCGGGAAGTAAAAGAAAACAATATTACCACGACGTTTATTGAACAGCACCTTAGTGATTTATTTAATAAGCAGTCTCACCCTGAATTATCTTTTAACAATAATGCTAACAACAAAGGTAATAACCAAGGCAATAACAATATTCATGCCATTGTAAACATTCCTAGTGGTTGCGAAGGCGTTATGTCTCCAAGCGTGGGAGTTTTAGTTGAATTATGTGTTAATGAAGGCGATACCATTTTTAAGGGGCAAACATTAGCGCACCTTGAAGCGATGAAAATGGAACTTCCGGTAAAAGCTTCCCATAGCGGCGTAATAATAACTATTGCTGTTGACATTAATTCACCTATTAATAGTGAGCAGCTGATGTTTATTATTGAACCTGCTGACGTTGATGGGGCAGAGATACAATCAGAAAGTGAAGTAGATTTAGATTTCATTCGTGATGATTTATCTGAAGTATTAGCGCGTCATGAGCAACTATATGACGAGGCAAGACCTAAAGCCGTACAAAAACGCCATAAAATAGGCATGCGTACCGCCCGTGAAAATATAGAACACTTACTTGATGAAGACAGCTTTAATGAATATGGTGCACTGATCATAGCGGCACAACGGAAACGATTTTCTGTTGAAGAATTACAGAAGTCGAGCCCTGCTGATGGCCTGGTTGCTGGTACTGGCACGGTAAATAACGCTATATTTGATGATAATGCCTCCCGTTGTATTGCTATGTCGTACGATTACACCGTATTTGCTGGTACTCAGGGGGTTATGAACCATAAAAAAATGGACAGAATGCTTGGTCTAGCTCAACAGTGGCGTATACCGGTCATTTTATTTGCTGAAGGTGGTGGTGGCAGGCCATCAGATACCGACTTCAATGGTATTGCCGGTTTAGATTGTCATACGTTTGTGGCAATGGCAGCACTCTCAGGGCTAGTACCTACCATAGGCATTGCAGCAGGTCGTTGTTTTGCTGGTAATGCCGCTTTACTTGGTGTGTGTGATGTTATTATTGCCACAAAATCAGCGTCTATTGGTATGGCTGGCCCTGCAATGATTGAAGGTGGCGGCTTAGGCAAATATCGCGCCGAAGAAGTAGGGCCTGTTTCAGTGCAATCACCTAATGGGGTTATTGACATACTGGTTGAAAATGAAAAAGACGCGGTTGATACCGCTAAAAAATATTTATCCTATTTTCAAGGAAAAACACAAAATTGGCAAAGTGATGATCAGCGTAAACTGAGGCATTCTATTCCCCAAAATCGCATGCGAATTTATGACATAAGAGCAGTTATTAGCACCATTGCTGATAATGACTCGGTATTAGAACTACGTCGAGAATTTGCACCGGGTATTATTACTTCATTTATTCGCATTGAAGGCAAACCTTTTGGGCTAATAGCAAATAACCCTGGTTACTTGGGTGGTGCAATTGATGCTGTGTCAGGTGATAAAATGTCTCGTTTTATGCAGCTATGTGACACTTTTGATATCCCATTGATTTCGCTTTGTGATACCCCAGGCTTTATGGTGGGCCCTGAGGCGGAAGAACAAGCAACGGTTCGCCATATTGCTAGAATTTTTGTTGCCGCAGCAAGCTTAACCGTACCATTTTTCACACTTGTATTACGTAAAGGTTATGGCCTAGGTGCACAGGCAATGGCGGCTGGTAGTATGCATTCACCTGTATTTACCGCTGCATGGCCTACGGGAGAATTTGGTGCCATGGGTGTTGAAGGCGCGATTAACTTGGCTTTCTCTAAAAAATTCGCCGCGATAGAAGACAGTAAAGAACGTGAAAAATTGTTTAAATCGTTAGTTGATAAAGCCTATGAAAATGGCAAAGCATTAAATATGGCAAGCTATATGGAAATAGATGCGGTAATCGATCCCTTAGATACCAGAAAATGGATATTAAGAGGGCTAAAAACAATGCCAACGCCAAACCAAGAAACAGGAAAAAAGCGTTCGTTTATTGATACATGGTAGACTTTAATTAACTAGATTTAGTTACGTCCATATTATCTTAAAAAGTAGGGTTCGTTGGTTGGTGCTTGTTAACCTTTAATAAAACAAAGGACTTTATTTCAGAGCCATTGATTTTTACTACACAAACATTGTATCGACCTCTTCAATATTAATATATTCTAGTAGTCTATACTTTGTAGTGTAATTTTTATTTTATGGAATATACCAATGGTAAAATTAATTCTTTTCAGCTGCCTCTTCTTTTTTATCGTTAATAGTGAAGCAAGTACGGTTAGTAAAAACGAGTTTATGCCAATATTCTATATATCAAGTTTTTCGAATGTTAAAATATCTGGTCGTTATGAAAAACTTCTTACCTTTGTATATAATCAACTAGGGTACCGAGTTAAGTTTCAAGAAATGGTTGTTAGTAGAGCATTAAAAATGATCAAAGAAGATCAGCTCGATGCCTTAATGATTCAAACCAGTGCATTGATGAAATATGAAAGTGCTCCTGTCATAAAGGTTCCGGTTATCATTGGTAGTGGAAAATTGATTCTTTTTTGCAGAGAAAAATCTCCTTGTAACAAAGAAATACTTACTACAGCAAGTAATACTATTGTTACTACAGTAGGAACTTTAGGTGGAAAACCTGATTTTTTAAAAATAAAAGCCTCTATTTACCAAGTCGCAACGAAATATGCGGCAGGAAACATGTTTGAGTTAGGTAGGTTCGATTACTTAATAACAACAACGGAAAATTCTATGGGTAATTTAGCTGATATTGATGAGGAAAAACATGGTCATATCGATCTTATTTCTCTAAAAGGCTTTCATTATATTCACAAAAAACATAAATTACTGTTGCCAAAGCTAACTGCAGCTATAGAGTTATATATAGAACAGTATGAACCTTCTTTAAGTCATTGAGCTTACAATAATTTTATTAAATTTATCTTGACACATCGAGAGCATGAGAACTGATCAATCAGTTAATTCATCACTCATCTATAGTTTATATGAAACGGCGTTTTTCAAGACAGTTGTCGCCTAAATAGCTAAGCAGCCTCTTTATATTGCTCTAGATTTCACCCCACAGCGCCTATTGGCTGCCAGTTTATTTCACTTTTTGACCGTCGCTCAGAATGCTCATTTTTTTCTTTTGATATAGTTTTTTTCGTTCCGCTAAGATTTCATAGGGGCAAAACTCATGCAGCAAGAAATGATAAAAATGTGTCCAAGAGACCCATCCTAGCCAAGACCTGAATGCACTCGTTTTATAACACCAAAAAATTTGTTACTGTTCATGTAGATCGGTCAGAATCCATTGTTAAATTTGAAACTATTCTCTGTAGGTTGGACTTTCGTCCGACAAAAGGGCAATATCCTTCCTATAATTAATATTATGCTTTTCCTGAGTCAAGTGCATAGCCACGTTATGGCTCTACGCTAAACCAAATAGCGTTCAAATTCTACCTAAACTGAAATACTGTTTTTGAAAACTCGAGAGTTACGATAAGTGAATAGATATTATTAATGCTAAGTTTATACTACCGATTTTATATAAAGACTTTTATACTAATAATTGCTCTTGTGGCTTTAACATGGTCGCTGTCTATTCATACGGTTAAAAAATTTCAGCTACCAAACTTAGATTCTTACCAATGTAAAGTGAATGGTACCGTAGGAATGGCGGTGTTTTCTATATACATCCCTTCTAATTGGCAAGCTAAAAATTATGCCAATAGCCTCTGTAATGAAGGATTAGTAGGCATGAAATTCTCCCATGTTCAAATTTCTTGGCAACCAAGAAAAAATATAACAACAAATGATATTCTTGAGAAAAAATATAATATTTTGTGGTTTCGCCAAAGTAGCCTCAATGGTTTGATGCCTGGCTATAACAGTTTTTATGAAGTGTTAATCTCTATGCCAAAAAATAGTATTTATTGGTTAACCCATGCAAATAAACCATCATTAACCCAGCACTTCTTTAAGGATAAGGTAATTGGTTTGTTGATAGATCCAAAAAGCCAATCGGCATATCAGCAACCGATGAAACAATTAAATGACTATCATATTGCCGTTGCAGAAGAAAAATTTCGATATTACCTTAGTAGAAAAGATCTTATCTCTGATTTCTTAGCAAAAAAACTTGATCTTATATCAGTTCCAGGTAGCAACACTGTCGAAATAAACAGTTGGCCAATAAACAAAAAAATGCTCATTACTGATAAAGCATCTATAGGCGATTTATACATAAATAAAACTGCATCAAATTTATTGAAGTGTAAAATTAAAATGTCATTTTCTTTTTATAAAGAATATGTCAATAAAATAATTCAAAAGCCAATAAATGAGCCTGTGTGTGTAAAATGAAATATATACGTTATCGCATGATTATGAACATAATCTTATATTTTACTATTTTTGCTAGCATTCTTTTTGTTGCTCATATCAGCGCAACAAAAAGTGTTAAATTGGCGTTATCTAACCAATTACCTCCATTAATGAATAACGCGTTGATAAATGCCCATGATGAAGAGGGCTTATTTCAATTAAGTTCGGAATATATTACTAAAGAGTTGAACCCATTAACCTTTACCACTGCTACGAATATACATTTAATCAATAATGTTTTTTTATCATCGCTATCTTTTTCGAGTAAGCCAGTTAACACTTCTGAGAGAATAAAAAACAACTTACACTTTATAGAATGGGATTACCCGGGCGGTACGATTGAAGTGAGGTTTGCATTATCTTTTTCTTATCATTGGTTAATGATTATGCTCATGGCAATGGTAATTACACTATTTTTATTAACATTAGAAGTATTACTGCCTAGCAAAAACAATCAATTAAAAAAACAATTACACAATAATTTATCTCGATTTGGTTACGACCCCTTACAAGTAAAAGAGCTAATAAATTTCACAGATAAAAATCCTTCATACCTAAAGCAAATTAAGCGACTTAATAAAGAGTCAAGTTTAACATTTGGCGATCTTATTTGGTTGCTTGAAAATGAACATTTAAAAACACTAGTAGAAGATAAGTTTTGCTGGTTCATTATTGCCATAAACCAAAAACACACTGTTGAAGATGCAATGAACATTGCTGAACAGGATGATAGTATTATTTTTGATATTCAGCATCAGCAAGTCATAATACATGGATTAAAAATTCAATTCCCTAAAACACCATTATTTTATTATTTTTGGTATGCAAAAAGAAAAATAGAAGGGTTAGATGGCTATATTAACCCCCTCCAAAATAAACCTGATATAGAAAACGGTGTCAAACTAGCCAAAATAATGGAGTCTTACCAAGGTCATCAAAGAGCGATTAATGATTTAACAACTATAGGACTCAAAGGAAAAACCCTAGATCAAAACCGTAATAAAATAAAAGATGAATTACAAAAGACACTGGGCAGTGATATTGCAAAAGCTTACCTTTTTGATTGTATTCGAGATACCAAAACGGCTAGGTATAAATATGCCATATCACTCCCTTCAAGTGCCATCACATTACAATCTAACGCTATTACAAAACCACTTAGTCAATAAGAAAAACAAACATCGCAACTAAAACAAATCACGCAATTATTTGTTTATTAAAAGAAATTACCTTAAAGACATCTCTAAAATATTAGAGATGTCTTTTGAGTTGTCATTTATTTTTTAACGGTATAGTTTTTCTATTCTATTTTGATAATCAACAGAGCGAAGATAAAATGAAAAAAAAGTACAACATAATAAACACAGTCGCGTTAAGCACCCTTTTGTTATCTAACTATGTAAGTGCCCTTAATATATTACTAACCAATGATGATGGCTGGGATACCGTAAATATTCAAACACTCTTTACTAAACTTGAAGAAGCTAACCATGACGTTATTTTATCTGCTCCTTGTACAGGGCAAAGCGGTAAAGGTGGTGCCGTTAATTTTTTAAAAGAAGTACCTGTTGACACCAGTAAAGCCAATGAAAACATGTACTGTGTTGGCCAAACTGATAGCACTTTATCCTTTAAGGATTATGCAGAAGGTACACCTGTGATGTCGACAATGTATGGTCTTGATATTTTATCTGAAGAAAAATGGGGGCAAGCACCTGATTTAGTTATTTCAGGCCCTAACGAAGGTCATAATTTAGGATTTTTAACCAATCATTCTGGTACGGTTGGCAATATAAACTTTGCTTTAGCGAAAGGCATTCCAGCTATTGCAGTAAGCGCTACAAGTAAAGACACTCAAGAACCACATGCGAGTTTAGTTGCCGATGTTGTTTTAAAAATAGTAACGGAACTAGTGAGCAACCAAAAAAGTGGTGAGCCGTTATTACCTATATTTACCGGCTTAAATATCAATACGCCAGAAGATATGGCTAATCATGCAGGTTATAGGTTTACTAAAGTCGGTTGGAATTCTGGTGAGTATACCGCTAAATTTACCACTGATATGTCAACCGAGACATTTTCAATGGAATTTGTTGGTAGAAAGCTTATCAATGAGCATCCTTCTTTTGCTAATGCTACGCTTGCACAAGCGACAGCTTATGCGGCGTCATTATATTCAGAAAAGCAAGGAGTTGCGCTAAGTGATGATGTTATTTCTGCTGATAATAATGAGAGCAGTGAAGGCCTTGCCGCATCAAATAATTACATCACTATTAGTACCGTTGATGGTAGCCTTCAAGCAACCAAGGCGAAAGAGGCATTAACACGCTTAAAATTAAAAGCTTTAATGCAATAAGGAGGCGAATATGAAAATCAAATTACTTTTAACATCAATAACTTTAACGCTGCTTAGTGCATGTGGTTCAGATGGGCCAACAGATGAAGAACTATTTCAAAATTTTGCTGAAAATAGAAGTGGCTTATACCAAGCAGCTTTTGAACAAGAAAGTAAAGCAAAGTTAATACAATTATCCATTCATAGTATCAGTGCTACATTAATTTTGATTGATGATAGGGATAATAAACAGCTAATTACTAGCACTTATGATGACAGTAATAAGTCACTATCATTTGCTAATATTGCTGATTGTAATGCAATAGAAACGAGTTTTGAATGCACTATTAACGGTCAAGAACTAACCCTAGAAAAGCAAAATAAAATAAATGACACTTCTACTATCGTCGAGCTTTCAGGTGATTATGTTATCACGTCAAATGACCAGTTAGGCACGATAAAGCTAACTTCTGATGGGAAGTTTACGGCGAGTTTCTCTTCTTGTGAAATTAACGGTAACGTCTCTTTAGAATCAAGTTTAATTCTCATAAATGAAGTAAGTAACTCATGTACCAATAATAATTCAAGTGGTGTTGTTCGGTTAGATACCTTATATAGAAAAAATGATACGCTTGAAGTTTTATTACCTGACTCACCTCTATCAGGTTTTTGGCTGCAATAAAAATTTAAAAAAATAAAGACTAGCTTAAATATACTTATTGTGAAATTGAGCTCGATACAACGTCAATTGTAGATACAAAATACGCTGCATGGATGCAGCTAGTTTTCAAATGCTAAATAAGTATTATGAATACTGAAAAGATACAAAGGTTGTCGCGTTCTCAGTACATTATTTGTAGTGGTCGAGTAAAACTGGCCTCAGATTTGTATTCAAGCCAGTATCTTTTCTCTGACTCATTCGGTGTTAATCCTCCGTTATAACAATACTCCTCTATTAAACAGTATAGTGGCAAACGTTTTAAAATTAAGTTAACTCACTGTTCTATCTTCAATATTTATGTGACACCTCTAAAAACCACCAGCTACAGCCCTTTGTTTTAAAAAGTACTTAACGAAAAATGGCTACTCAATTACTTGAGTAGCCACAGCTTGACTTAATAGCCCGCTATTGCAGAGCCTTTCGTTAATTTAGAGACGTAAGTTTTAGTGAACAAAAATACCTGTGTTGGCTAAAACAATTCATCAGCAATATCAAACATACAATCACTGCCCGATTTTGCACTAGCAATTAATGAAATTCTACGAGGCAATAAGCGAGTAAAATAATAGCGTGCTGTGTGCAGTTTAGATTGATAAAACTCATTACCGCTTTCGCCGTTGTCATCAATACCAGCTTGAGATACTTGTGCCATTTTTGCCCATACATACGCCATCGCGGTATAACCAAACACATGCAAATAATCATTTGCTGAAGCACCAAGCTCATTCTTATTGTCTGCAGACTTAGTTAATAGGTCTGTCGTTAGTTCAGTTAAATCAGCAAGCGCTTCGCTAAGCGGGGTAATAAATTCAGCCATTGCAGCATCTGATTGATTTTCTTCGATGTAAACATTCACTTCGTCGGCAAACACCTTGAACAGACTACCTTTCGAACCTGCTACTTTGCGCATCAGTAAATCCATGGCTTGAATACCATTGGTTCCTTCGTAAATTTGGGTGATTCGAGCGTCACGTACTAGTTGCTCTTGGCCCCATTCACGAATAAAGCCATGACCGCCCAATACTTGCTGACCTGTTACCGTATTTTCAAAACCTAGATCAGTGAAAAAGGCTTTTGCTATCGGTGTCATTAGTGCCACTAAAGCTTCACCTTTAACTTGCTTGTCACCTTCACCAAAAGTGGCATAATCTAATTGCATGGCAATATATGAAGATAAAGCACGAGAACCTTCATTCAATGCTTTCATATTCAATAGCATACGACGTACATCACCATGTACCATAATAGAATCTGCCGCTTGCTCAGGTGACTTAGCCCCCGTAAGCGCTCGACCTTGTATTCTGTCTTTCGCATATTCTAACGCATTTTGGTAAGAGCGTACTGCAGCACCTAGTCCTTGAATACCAACACCAATACGTTCAAAGTTCATCATAGTGAACATGCAAGCCAACCCTTTATTAAGCTCACCTACTAAATAACCCTGTGCACCATCAAAATTCATTACACAAGTAGCCGAGGCATGAATACCCATTTTATGCTCGATAGAGCCACAGCTAACTTGATTACGCTCACCTAAGGTTTCATCTTCATTGACATGAAATTTAGGGACTAAAAACAATGAAATGCCTCTAGGACCTGCTGGCGCGTCAGGCAGTTTTGCTAGCACCAAATGAACAATATTTTCGGTTAAGTCATGTTCGCCACCGGTGATAAATATTTTATTGCCGGTGATACTGTAACTACCATCTTCTTGAGGTATCGCTTTAGTGCGAATAATACCAAGATCTGTACCAGAATGAGATTCGGTTAAACACATAGAAGCGGACCATTCACCGGCGTACATACGTGTTAAATAACGTTGTTTTAATTCGTCACTACCATGCTTGGCTAAAGATAAAGCCGCACCTGCAGTTAGCACAGGGTAAAGGGCAAAAGAAATATCAGCACTACAAAGCATTTCTTCATGCATGGCCGTTAACATTTTCGGCATGCCCATGCCGCCATAGTTAACATCACCACCAAGCCCTGACCAGCCACCTTCCGCGTAAGTATTAAAAGCTTCTTTATAACCAGGGGCTGTTGTTACGGCGCCATCGTTGAAACTAACACCTATTTCATCACCTTCACGGGAAATAGGTGCAAGCACTTGTTCAGCTATTTTCGCACATTCTTGTAAAATGGCTTGCGCGGTATCTTTATCTACTTGCTCAGCAAGCTTAGGTAATTGTTGCCACATTTCATCAGCTTTAAACACCTCATGAAGTAAAAAACTCATATCTTTTAATGGAACTTTATATTCAGCCACAATAACCCCTTATTAATTTAGTTAACTTAGTTACAAGTATGTTCGAACAAACAATTAAAACAGTCGTTTGAATATACCTGAATAGATGAAAAAGTAAAGCTATCGAGTAAATTAACCATGGCAAAACTTGCTGTTTAGATAAAAATTGCGTTAGTGTTAATAACTCCTAGCAAATAAAGTATAGAAAATTTATCGATGTCTGCCGTGAAAATAATAAAAATTGTGCTTTGCTTTAGTTTATTAGTGACGAGTTTATTGATGGCGAGCTCACTACAAGCTAAGCAAGTAAGTTATACCAAGAAAGCGCAAAACACACAGTATATCTTTAGTTATCGTTGGCTTGATCATCAAAACAAACCACAAGATATTCACTTTAATTTAAGCAAAACCGCTTTATTTGAACGCTTTAGAATGCTGAAAAGTTATAAGAGCGAATTTGCTCAAAAATCAATATCACGTGCTATTAAAAAGCAGTTACAGCAGCAACCACTTAAGGGGGTGCAAGCTTTCTTTCAACAGCATGAGGGTAAAATAACGATACAGGTAAAAGGTTTAGATGAAAAAGATGTCAGCTTAGCTTACCAAACAATTAAAGTGCTAGAGCAGCAAGCAACAGATAAATATTTCAAAAAAAACTATTACCAACTTTTTACTAACCATGATGAACAAACGGGTGTAAAGGTTAATCATATTGATGTTGCTAACAATTCAGTTGCTGACTTTAAGTCCCTAAAAAATATTATTTTAGCAAAAGTTTCCATCAAGAATATTCGGAAAGTAACCAACTACGTACTCGGCTTTGTACAAAGCATTCCCTATTCTACCTTAGAATCACGTATCAACTCTTCTGGTTCAGGCTTTAATCCTCCCGCCAAATTAATATGGGAAAACCAAGGCGATTGCGACAGTAAAATGGCATTAACCGCCACCTTATTACGTGCTTTAATGCCACGCATAGATATGGCGATGTTCTATATCGAGCAACATGCTTTTATCGGTATCGCTATTCCCGTGCAAGCGGGAGAAGTAATGGTGGAGCACCAAGGGGTAAAATATGTGCTAGCAGAGCCAACGGGACCGGCTTTATATCCGTTAGGCACCTTAGCCCCAGAATCTGAATTAGCCATTAATCAAGGCCGTTATGTTGTTGAAGCATATCATTCAGATGGCTCTATCGAGAATCATGACAAGTAAATTTGCGCGCACAAATCCCCACCTATACCAAGAATAACAAACCCTCAATGTAATATTGCAGTTCGGTGGTGAACAATTAATTTGTAAGATGGGTTTTACAACTAAAATCGCAGGCTGATAAAGTACTATTTATCCTCAAGAGCGATCAAAAAGCTTAAGCTCGGTGCAAAAAATGCGGCTCCCGTTTCAGCCTGAGTATATTTAAGTAAATGATCAACATTGCCATGTTCATCGCCATAAATCATGCTTTTAAGCATGATTTCGAAGGGTTTAGGTGAATGGCAATAAGAAACAAAAAACAACCCTTGGCGCTTCATATCGCCATAAGGCATGCTCTGCCTGACGATTTCAATCGCATTGCCTTGCTCATCTTTTAAATGAGTGCGTTTGGTATGAGCGGTTAGTAGTTTATCGTTGTTTTCATATTCAATATTATCAAGCTTAGTACGACCATAAACATCTTCTTGCTCTTTCTTTTGTAGTGAATTCCACAAGCTTAAATTATGTTGATAACGTTGAATGTGTAAATAACTGCCGCTAGAGAATTCGGCATCATCAACCTCTTGTACTAAGGCAACGTCACGTCTACGCATACCTTGTGGATTTTCGCTGCCGTCAATAAAACCCGTTAAATCTCGGCCATCTAGAAAGCGAAAGGCTTGTATGTGCTCAATAAGTTCGACACTGTCAGCCAGTAATTGACACACTTTCGAGCTAACAATATGATTAACATCTGCGCGATCACTGCGCAGCTCAATATAAATATCAACACTACTCGCTGGCGCTAATCTATCGTCACTATTCATGGCGGGAAAGGCAGATAAATGTATCGGACGTGCCTGAGGATAAAACTCATCCCAATAGTTAGCACCAATAGCAATGACGCCCGTTAGATTCGCTTCAGAAAATTGATCCGCATAATCTTCAAATAACGCCGGTAAACGCGATAATGCGGTGCGAATAAAAGCATTTTTGTCATCTAAGGCATTAAAAAGTAAGTAACTGCCATGTAAATTAGGCTCAGCGCAAATACCAAACTGTTCTCTAGCCATTTTCAATTCCTATAGGAAAATTATATCTTGCTTTATTGTACACAATAAAAATAGATTTGGTTACATCACTTTCCATAAACCTTTGTTATCTTCACACATTAACTTTTTTAATGCTTCTTTTTGACCGTTAAGATTATTGATAAAGGTTAATTCATGACACAATAATCCCACTTTTTTAAAGGCTTTATCTTTAATAATTCGCCCTCGGTTACCACTTTGGCTATTGTGCCAAAAAATACTTTTTTGCTCGGTATTTTCTAATAATGCCACTGTTTGCGCTTGTAGTATGGCTACATCAGTCGCGGTGAGTAATTTAGCTGACTTTGAATCAGGGGCAATAATGCCCGTTAAGCCAGAAACCATTTCAAATGGTAATGATATCACCCCTTTAAAAAACCCCGAAACTAAGCCACTCGTTGCTTCTTTACCCAAGGTTTTGGCATCAGTGATAATATATTCAATGCGAGTTAGGTATTCAGGAATATCTGTTCGTGACTGTTTTAACTCTGCTAAATATTTTGTTGAGTGTGGTCGCCATTTAGCTAACTCATCGGTAGTTTTATTTGTCATTAACACGATGGCATCAACCCGTTTTAAAAGACTCGGTAACTCTTGCTGTATTTGTGACATCTGCGTTTCTATTTTATTTAAGTGAAGCCATAAATCTGGTAACTGCTGAGCGTAATATTCACTTTGCGCAAGCCCCTGCTCTACTAGAGGTAAACTGCCGTCTATTCGTGACAAAATGGCGGGTAATTGATTATCAACAACATGTCTGACTTGCGCGACTTCTGCTCGTACTAAGCTAACTTCATTGACGATACTAGTAATATGGGGAGCCGATCTATCAACGGCATTAATAAACCCATAAATTTGTTGGGTAAAACCTATTAAGGCATAGGCAAAGTAAGCAATAGCAATAGCAATAGCCAAAAGTGTTTGTGAATATGAAAATTTTGTTGTCATTAGTTACCTATTGAAACCGATTATTAAGGTAGTGTAATTATTCACCATCGAGTTGCGATACTACAATGCTGCATAGAGGGCACTTCGAGCCTACACAGAGACTTTGTTATTATCAGTATATACCCGTTATCATTCAAAGTGCAGGATTTCAGTGGGAATTAAAACCACTTTAGGCAAGGAAACGTCGTATAAAGTGATTTTAAACTTTGCCATAAAAATGCCTCAACGCGTTGTAATGTCATTAAGTTTTGTTGACCGAGTAATTGATTTACTGAACTGTCTCTGCTCTATTGATCTGCTGCGCTATTTTTGCCAGTTGCAAAGCAACATCTTCCAACTGCGCCAATAACTCAACAGAAAATAAAAAGACCAGCAGCAAAGCTAAAATATTGCTGCTTAGGAGTTCAGGATATTCGCAGTTGAATTACCCACTAACTCACTTTATCATGCGGTAATATTTTCTATTAAATGCGATAAATAATGCTAAAAAAAATGTTAAGTGCCACTGTATTTATATTAAGCTTCGCCAGCTCAGTTAATGCAACTATTGTTGAATTTCAGACTTCTGAAGGTAATATTCAAGTTAACTTATTTGATCAAACCACACCAAGAACCGTTGAAAATTTTCTACGATATGTCGATGAACAACACTACACGACTTCAGTAATACACCGTGTTGCACCTGACTTTATTGTGCAAGGTGGCGGTTTTACTTTCGAAGGTGACTGGCCTTTAACACGTCTTGACGTAAACGTGGCAGTCATAAATGAACCGATTTACTCTAATGTTAAGGGGACTATTGCCATGGCGAAGGTTGCTAGCAACCCTGATAGTGCGACCGATCAATGGTTCTTTAATTTGGCGAATAATGCCAGTAATTTAGACTTACAAAATGAGGGTTTCACTGTTTTCGGGCAAGTTATTGGTGACGGTATGACTGTCGTGGAAAGAATTTCCGGTTTAACACTTTGCCAAGACGTTCCAATGATTGATTACAGCAGCCAAAACTGTAGTGGGCAAAGTACCCCAGGTCTTGAAAATTTTGTTGTTATTAACCACATAATCATCATTGATTCATCAGCAGTGACCGATGCTGATTTATCGCCAGTTTTAAATACCCTATTAACAACAGATAAAGAGCAAGAAGAAACAGAATCAAATGGTGGCGCTTTTGTTTGGCTTACCATACTTTGTTTACTGTCTCTTTCAATGAGAAAACGAGTCTTTAAAAGCTAATCAACAAAAAAGCAGCGAAATTGCTGCTTTTTAAATTTAAACTTGAAAATATATATTAAGAGTACTTTTCTTTAATACTCTTAATACCTAGAACGATTAACCGCGAGTAAACTCTGGGTAAGCTTCCATACCACAGTCAGATTGATCAACACCTTCATATTCATCTTCAGCACTAACACGAATACCGATGATTTTCTTCAGCGCAAACCAAACAACAAAACTAGTACCAAATACCCAAACAAAGATAGTTGCCGCACCAATTAACTGACCACTAAAACTAGCACCTGAATTAGTTATTGGTACAAGAAGTAAACCAAATAAACCAACCACACCGTGTACCGAGATAGCGCCCACTGGATCATCAATCTTAACTTTATCTAGCGCAAGAATTGATAGCACCACAATAACACCAGCAATAGCACCAAAAATGGTCGCTTGTAATGGTGAAGGCGTTGATGGTTCAGCTGTAATGGCAACCAGACCGGCTAAGGCACCATTTAATGTCATGGTTAAATCAGCTTTCTTAAATAAGATTTTAGCAAAAACTAGAGCAGCAATAGCACCTGCGGCAGCAGCAGCATTAGTATTTAAAAATACCAAGGCGACAGAATTGGCGCTGTTAATGTCAGCAAGTTTAAGTACTGAACCGCCATTAAAACCAAACCAACCCATCCATAAAATGAATGTACCTAAAGTAGCCATTGGTAAATTAGCGCCTGGAATAGCGTTTACTTTGCCGTCTTTGGTATATTTACCCTTACGAGCACCTAGTAATAATACACCTGCCAATGCTGCAGAAGCACCCGCCATGTGAACAATACCAGAACCTGCAAAATCAGAGAAACCAAGGTCGCCTAAGGTATAAAGACCAAATACCGACTCACCATTCCAAGTCCAAGCACCTTGCATAGGATAGATAAAACCCGTTAATACGACGGTAAAAGCTAAGAAAGCCCATAATTTCATACGTTCAGCCACTGCGCCTGAAACAATAGACATTGCCGTTGCCACAAACACGACTTGGAAGAAAAAGTCAGAGGCATTTGAATAAACTGCACCGCCGTCAAATCCTGCTTCAGCCGATTCAGCTAAAACAGCACCAACAAGAGCATCTGCATCTGCTGCACCATCTAAACCGATGCCGTTTAAGAACACGCCACCGCCATACATAATGTCATAACCAACTATTAGATACATAATACAAGCGATTGCATAAAGAGCTACGTTTTTAGTCAGTATTTCTGTGGTGTTTTTAGCACGCACAAGGCCAGCTTCAAGCATTGAGAAACCAGCTGCCATCCACATCACTAGCGCACCACAAATAAGGAAATAAAAGGTGTCTAGCGCGTATTGAAGTTGAAAAATATTTTGTTCCATGGTTTATCCCTTATAATGCTTCTGAATCAGTTTCACCGGTACGAATACGAATGGCTTGTTCAAGGTTATAAACAAAAATTTTGCCATCGCCAATTTTACCTGTGTAAGCCGCTTTGGTGATAGTTTCAACTAAACGGTCAACAATATCATCGTTGACCGCAATTTCTAATTTCACTTTCGGTAAAAAGTCTACTTGGTACTCAGCACCACGATATAATTCTGTATGACCTTTTTGACGACCAAAACCTTTTACTTCACTGACCGTAATACCTTCTACGCCAATTTCAGAAATGGCTTCACGAACATCATCAAGCTTAAACGGTTTAATGATTGCGTTAACTATTTTCATTGTAGACCTCTATTTATAGTTATATTGGAAATATACAATCTTTAGTACAATTCATGTGCCAAAATAATTAATAGCTACTTATCAAGCACTTGACATACAAAGAGCTTTATAAAGCAACAAGGACGCACCAAAATAGCTCAAGTAATGAACTGGGCGATTTTATTTGGTGCATGCTTCGACAAGTTCAGGATAAGCAAACATTAAAACGTCTCATCCTGATCGCAAGAAGTAAATGGGACAAGTATGGCTTTATTTTAATTGCCAAACGGTCAAATGAGGGAATGATAATTCAAAATTGCGACGGTTAACTTTTAGAGCGCGGGTTAATTGATGCTGTTCGAGCAAAGTAAAATTTGCGGCTAGCATAGCTGACAAACCAGCAAAGCCAGTCACATTCTCACCATTGACTTTAATACCACCTAGCCAAGTTTTTTTATCCGCTTGCTGCTCAGTAAAGTGATAGTTAGAAACTACAATCAATAAACCGCTAGCGTTTAACCGTTGCTGTACATTTTGCAAAAACAAACGTGGCTCATAACTTTGCTCTAACACGTGCTGCGCAAGAATCACGTCATAACCGTTTAAAATACTTTTTAGGTTACTCGCGTCTCCTTGACTAAAATGAATATTGTGACTGTTAGATAAATCAACATCGCTTAACTTAACTTCATAAAAATCAACAATGTCTCCTTCATTTTCAAGCGTGTAACGAATTGACTTACCTTGTTGTAAGTTGACACCATGTCGAATATAGCCTGCGGAAAAATCAACGCCATCAAGGTGGATAAAGCGTGAGGCTAATATAAAACTCGTGCGACCAACACTACAACCTAAATCGAGACACTTTTGCGTCGTGATTTGATACTTATTAACACTCGCTAATACTTGTTCAGCAATTTGCTGGCTATAATTTTTAGCCACTAACGGCATAGCGGATCTATCGGCACCATAGTGCGCATGCAGCTGACGACAAACATCAGTATTGGTTTCGTAATGGTTTGGCGCTAAATTAGGTAATTGTTGCTGCTGACTTTGTACATAGCGAAAACCTGCATGTTGGAAAAAATGGCGCCTAAACGCATAGCGAGAGTGTTTTATTGCTTCATTACCCGTAGAACTCCACGAGCCACCTTTGATTAAATTATGCTTGCCGTCAAAGGTTGGCGTAGAAAAGTCATCATATAAAGGATGGACTTCAAAGCCCTGAAAGCCATCAATGCTAGATTCTGTCCATTGCCAAACATTACCAATAATGTCATATAAACCATCACCTTGCTCAAACTTATTAACCGGGCAAGATGACGCATAGAAAGCTAAATTGATATTACCTGGTGCCTGTTGCCAATTGACCAAATCACCGTTAAGTTGATTGCGCAAACACAACCATTCACTCTCGGTGGGCAAGCGAATACCTTCGGTATCTTCACTCGTATTTTTCCAGTTGCAGAAAGCTTTAGCTTCAAGGTAATTTACTTCAACAGGCCAATTCAGTGGCAAGGGTGTTTCATTGAGCAAGTTACGCTGATAATAAGCTTGACGACCATTACCTGTTATTTTTTTATGCCAAAAGCGTGGCATAGTCGCTTGAGTAAAGGCTAACCATTGTTGCCCTTCCGCCGTCCAAAACTGAGTTTGTTGATACCCCTTAGCTTCAACAAATGCCAAATACTCTTGATTTGAGACTAAATACTTACTAGTAGCGAAGTTATCTAAAGTAATTTCATCATAACCATATTCATTATCCCAACCAAAAGTATCATCACTATTGGGTTTACCAAAAACAATATTCTGACCACTGATTTTGATTAATTCATTGTGAGGAGCAATACCCGTTTCTGTGCACGTTGGCCAATTTTCATTGCTGGTTAAGTACGTTAAAGGTAGCATGCGCATAATAACGGAAGACGTTTCTATGTGAATACGTTCATGCTCACAACCCATTAAAATAACCCAAGCTAACGAGTTTTGCTTAATAGGTAAAGCGAGTTCCATGGTATCAATGAGTTTTTCAATCAGCACTGATACTTGTTTTCGATAAGCACGAACATCATCAACACTGGGCCAATCATAATGCTCACTGCTGAGATCATCCCAACTCATTTCATCGACACCAACCGCACAAATAGCTTCTAACTTACCATTAATGCGTTGATCGATAAATTTACCCAACAGTAATTTATTGATATAAAAAGTCGCCGTGTGACCATAATAGAAAATAAGCGGGTGACGTAGTAGCTCAGGCCTTACGTAATAAGCCTTATCGTCGTTAATCAATGCAAACAGTGATTCATATTCAGCCGAGGTTTGCTGAAAATAATCTTTTAACTCCTGCCTTTTATCACTAATACTTGTGCCGTTAAGGCGTGGCGGCTTAATTAACTTTTTATTACTGACATCCATAAATCAATTTCTTACTTGTAGAGTTGTTTTTATAGTTACTTGTATAGTGATTAGCCATAATTATTTAGCTAGCACACATGATAATTAGCTAATATAGCTTGTTTTATTTTATCGCCTAATTGGGTATGACAATCAAGCACTGGCATTAACTTCAAGCTATTATATTTTTTTTGTATCTTATTAAGGCTATGACTAAACCAAGTGCTTTGCTTAAATAGCTCAATGGCGCCAGTTTTTTGCCGATTACTATGTAAACTTACCGGTAATGCGGTAGCCGTAAACATACTGTTAGTTAACACGTTATTTTGCTGATAAGCATGCACGGCATCAATAACATTGAGTAAACCATAAATAACATTAATGTAAGGATTATAATGTACGCTTGAGGCACCTAACCTATGCTCGATACGAGCAGTTTTTTGCCAATTATGTACCACAGACAAGATACAATTGTGTTGGTCATATAATAACGGCTCTTCACCCATTTTTTGATTATGCTTACCCAGTTCTTTATATAAGGCAACACTGCCTTGATTCCCCCCCGAAATATCAATAGGCGAGCAGAGTTCTTGCGCCAAGCCATAACGAGTTTTAAGCGCTAAACGTTCAAAAGCCGCCTCTTCCGGTAAATAAAGCAAACAACATGCTAAGCTAGTTTGTAAAAAACATTGCTGTAAATACTCGCCAAAACCATGGCTGGCGATAAGGTTTTCGCCGTTGCTATTTAAAACACTAACATTTAGCTGCACAGCATTGGGAATATGCACTGCACGAGTATCATCACTAAAAATCTGCCCCGAACCATCAGCCAACTTCCCTTTGTCTCCGCACCATACAACAGGCTGAATTAGCGCTTTTTCAACCCCCTCCGCAGCGTACAAGCGCGGAAAAAGTTGTGGTATTTTTTCTATCACTGCTGATAAGTTACACGCTTCTTTCAAGGGTGTTTGACCATTAAATAACGAAACATATTCCCATTGATTACGCCAATATTCTGCAACAATTTCACCTTCAATGTCTAATTGGCGTAAGTACTGATTGATGACGGTATAATCCAGTGTCCGCTCTTTATAATCCGCAGCACTATCAACTTGATAACACCCCTCTAATTCAAAATGAATTTGAGCTCGACATCCTAAATATTGTAGGTAATTTTGCAATAAAGTTATTGTCTGTTGAAATAGTAAAGTATGCATTAAAGAAGCCGTTGGCAATACGCTAATGGTCTTCATCAAATGGCTGCTTTATATCGTAGTCATGTTGAGATGTGTGCATCATATAAGTACGATATTGCACGGCGCAATTCTTACCTTTATTTTTGGCTTGATAAAGCGCTTTGTCTGCTTGTAAATACAGTTGAGCAGAGTTTTCGACTTCTGCTGACGTCGTTGCGACACCAATACTGATGGTGATATTCATGGTTTCCTGTTCAGTGGCATGCGAGTCGATGATAAAATCATAATTGTTGACATTGTTTACAAAACGTCTAGCTATTTGCATGCATTGCATGGCATCAATTCTTGATAGTACACATAAAAATTCTTCCCCCCCGACACGCCCCATTATATCTTCCACGCGTAAAGTTTCTTGGCCAATTTTAGCGATTTCTCTAATAACATAGTCACCAAAAGGATGCCCATGTTGATCATTAACTTGTTTAAAATCATCAATATCAATAACTATAATAGATACTTGACCTTTCTCGCCATTGATTGTATCAACCAGCTTATTTAAAAAATTGAAAACATAACGGCGATTATATAAACCAGAGAGGGGATCTCTAATTGAAAGCGCTAATAACTCCTTATTATGCCGACGTTGAAAAAACACAAAAATGAGTACACTTATAAAGAGCAAAAGACTGAAAGTTATAATATAAGTTTGATAGGTGTTTTTCTGTTTTTCTTGTTCAAATTGCAGGTTTTGTACTCTTGCCCGTTGTTGCAACAACGATATTTCTACATTTTGACGTTCATGCTCTAACGCACCTCGAACATCGAGTAATCGAGCAGCAGAGTTTTTTTCAAGTAAGGCCACTTGACTTTTGTTGTAAAACTTGAGTAATTGATACGCTTGGCTACCATTTCCTTTAGCTTGTGCCAGTTCGGCACGTATTTTTATCACTTCAATTTGCCAGCGAGTGCCTAACAACTCAGGCATTTGAGCAAAAATATCCGTCGCATTATCAAGCGACCTTTGTGCAGCTTCAACGTGATTAGCGGTTATTAAGCATTGCGCTTTACGCTTATAAAGCTCAGCTTTATAATCAATCAAGCCATCGAGTTTAATTGCCCTATCAAGAGAAACCAAAGCCTTAACACAATCACCTTGCTCCGCCTGACTCATGGCAATACCATAAGCCGCATAAAATTTGCCATCAATATTATTAGGACTGAACTCAATAGCTTTTTGATAGCGTTGATAATACTCTATCGCAAGATCGTATTTTTTCCAGTAACGATAAGTGGCCGACAGGCCATTAATTGCCTCGGCAATATCGGAAGGGTAACCCAGTTGTTGATAGCTAGTTAGTGCCTTTTGATAATATTCAATAGATTTTTCATAGTCGCCCATATAACCATAAATAGCACCATAAACTTCATTAATTTTAGCAATTAAATAATCATCCGATAAAGCAAAAGCTTCAACATAAGCTTGTTGTAGTTCTGTCAGTGATAATTCATAGAGCTCTGTTAGGCTGCGGGTATATGCTAATTCTTGCTTAGCCTGTACAACTAAGTGGGTTAAGTTATTTTTTTCCGCGACCAGTTTAGCAGTATTAAGAAAATCTTGAGCCTGTTTATATTTCCCTTGCCGTTGATAAATAATACCGCTATAAATTTTAAATTGTATCGCAAGTCGCACGGGGGTTTTAGTATCAATAATGTTTTGTGCTATAGCAACGGTTTGCTGAAATTCATCAAGTAAAAACAATAAATTTTCAGCTTGCGCTTTGCGTAACAACCACCAGAGTTTATAGGTGATTGACATATCAGCTAGGCTTTTTTCTTGAGTTTGAAGTTTTTTATACGTTTGCCAAGGTTGTTGGTTCAACTCATGGTTCATATTTTTTAGCGCTGAAAAATCATCCAATGCTTTAGCTGCATTGGCACCGCTAGTGCACATGATAATAAAAAACAATATAGTTCTAAAAGCAAACAACAAAGCGATTCATCCCTAAAACACAGCAAAAATAAAAATCTAGTATGTTACTGTACCTTAACATAAATAAGCCGTGTTACTATGTCAATCACTAGTTTTTCAAACAGAACGTATCTGACCTCTTGTATACACAGCGCCCTAGTCTTTAAAGAGTTTATTGAAAGATTTTATTGAAAAGCCATTAAGCAATTGCTCGCCAACCTTCAGTACAGGCACACCTTTCATGCCTGTTGCAGAAAACTCTTTTCTACCTTTTGGGCTTTGTACATTGCACAAACGATAAGGGATTTTCTGCGCTTCCAAGTATCGCTTAGCAGTTTGACAATGAGGGCATTTATCCATGCTATATAGCACTACGCGTTTCATATTCTTCCTATTAATTATTTTATAATAATGAGTTTTATCATACTCTTTATTCTTGCGGTTATTTTTTAACCACTAATTTACTTAAATAGTGCTAGTTTATTCTATCAGGTAAACTTTTTTTGTTTATCTGTCTAAAACACCTTGGCTCATACGTTATCACTATGTCAATGAAATAACTGTGTTAACGAAATAGACCGCTGACACAAGATTTTTACTACTATTAACGGAGAAAGACATGAAAGATAATACCTATATATGCCTACTACGCAGCAGCACTGGTGACTGTGAAAAACCATCACCATCAGAGATGGAGTTGCAATATGCTAAATATCAAGCTTGGCAGCAAAAATTTGCTGATAATATTCTCGATATGGGCAATAAATTAGGCGCTACGGGTAGCGTTGTTCGACACGAGAGTGTGAATGATGGCCCCTTTATTGAACTTAAAGAAATTATTGGTGGTTATATGATGCTAACCGCAACAACCTTAGAGGAAGCCATAGCCGTTATTAAAGCAAGCCCCATGGTTGCCAATACGGGAACCAGTATAGAAATCAGAGAAATTTGCACTCCTTGAACTATCAAAAACAGGTAGAACATTTATTTCGCCACGAGTACGGTAAACTTGTGGCGCTATTGATGCGGCGAATTGGTGTACGATACATAGACAGCATTGAGGATGCGGTACAATGGGCTATGGCTCAAGCGCTAGAGTGCTGGCGTAAAGAAGAAACACCAAGTTCACCATCAGCTTGGCTATATCAAGTTGCCTATCGTCACCTGCTTTCTGAGCTAAAATCAACACAGCGTAAAAGCGTGTTATTAGCAGAGCATTATTCTACAACAGGCGAAACACTAGAGCATAGCGATATACCCTTTGCTAGTGAGATGAGCGACTCAATGCTGCGCATGTTATTTGTCGCCTGCAACGACAGCATTCCTGTTGAATATCAATTGGTTTTCACCCTTAAAAGTTTATGCGGTTTCAGCATTAGAGAAGTTGCAATTAGGCTATTTATCAGTGAGGCCAATGCGTATAAACGCTTTAGTCGCGCCAAAAAACATCTAAAAAATCAGGTGCTTGAGCTAGAGATGCTGTCAAATGATGACATATCTGCCCGACTGCCTTTAGTGCAAAGTATATTGTACTTAATATTTACCGAAGGCTATTTATCCTCGCATGCGGAGACAGCAATTCGACGAGATTTATGCGAAGAAGCCATTCGCTTAACAACGTTATTAGTCGCTAGTCAATTTGGTGATGTACCTGATAGTTATGCATTATTAGCATTAATGTATTTTCATCTCGCTCGAATGAATAGCAGACAGGATAATGTTGGCGTATTACTTTTATTAGAGCAACAAAACCGTGACCAATGGAACAAAGAACAAATATCCATGGCAATGGCTTTTTTAGCACAATCAGCCAGTGGTGATACTATTTCGCGCTATCATATAGAAGCAGGTATTGCTGCTGAGCACTGTCTGTCACCATCATTTGAGCAGACAAAGTGGGAGAAAATAATTGCCGCTTATGAGTTATTACAGCGCATTTCACCTTCACCACTTCACCTTTTAAATCGTGCCATCGCGACAGCACAATGGCAAAGTCCTCAAGTGGGCTTAGCGGTATTAGAATCTAGTGATGTTCCTGCTTGGTTTGATCGTTGTTATTACTGGTATGCAGTGCAGGCTGATTTACTTTTTCGTTGCGGTGAAGTAAGCCGAGGACAGAAGCACGCTGAACTCGCGATCGAAGCAGCGCCCACAGAGAGCATTAAAACACTATTATTTAAGCGATTGTTAGAGAAATAATATGCCGAATTTTACCACACGAACGGTTTAGTTCTTTGTCACACTCGGCACTAAAGCTATTTACAATACAGCAAGCGTTTGCTGTATTGCTAAAAAATTAACACTCAATAACATTTATCGAGATCATTTGGGCGCTGCACTATTGGCAGCGCCCAAATTTACGTCGCTATTGCTACAACTCGTACGGGCCTATATCGTTACCTCCATCCAGACCTCGTTGATTTCCGTCAATGTCTGTCATTGGCAGCGTAAAACCACTAATCTCACTGCCCGCAGGGTAACCCATATCAATACCTGGATTACTCGGTAACGGTATAACATTGAAATAGTCATCATTTTCTGCTCCGGTCAAGTGAGGGTCAAGACATAAGGTGTTATCCCCTGTAGAACAATCCGGAAAATTTGCTGAGAACTTGATCAGTCCACCAATTTGGTTGTAGTCAAAGTGGTAATTCATCACGTTATTGTCATCAGATTCGGTATAAACTAAGTAGGTCCGATCTGTTGGCGAATGATGCTCCACATCTCCTTTTACCAAGTTATTGTAAAAGGTCAGACTATTACCACTGGTTAATGCCGGTCTGCCACGAGAGCCGAGCGAAATCAAGCCATCGCCATTACCGGTAATGTAAGAGTTGAATACAGCAATTTTACTGTCATCTTGGGTAAAAGACAGCGATAGCGCAGAGCCTCCCGCACGACAATGATTAACATGAGCGGTAAAAGGTTGATCTTTGAAGTACGCACAGTTACTAATAATCACACTATTACTGATCTCGGCTCGACTGCCTGCTATTTTTACCTGGTTGCCCGAGTTACCTTCAAAACGAGAGTTGGTAATTTTAACAGTACCGTCAATGTTATAAAGTAAATCAATACCATCAGAAGTATTATGCGATATATCCACTTGATCAAAAATCCAATTACCTGAGGTATTATGAGTCGCTAAACCATCACCATAACCGCCAGCACTTTGCCCTGCACAACCTGCAGGTTGGCGATCGAGAGTTTCAACACAACCGCTCCATTGAATTGCGACACGGCGGAAAATAATATCTCCACTGTTGCTGTCATCAAAACCTTTGATAGGTATATCCGAGTCAAAACCAGCCCCGGTATTACCGACAAGCTCGACATCTTCAAGTGTCCAGTCACTTATACCACCAGCCAAGATACCACGAGAAGAGAAACCATGAATATCAAGGTTTTTCAACAATACGTTGTTTGAATTATAAGCCAATATACCTTTCTCAGCCCATTCACCAAAGGGATAATTATCACGTTCACAGCGATAAGGCGAGTTAAGGTAAAGGTCATGATTCGGGTTGGCCGGATTGCTAAGACCATGCAGATGGAACGTTGTGCAAGCTTCGTTATCAGTCATTTCTAGACATTGCAACTCGACATTGTCGCTGTTTGCGAGACTAAAAACCTGCTTTAGCCGCTCAACACCAATCAATTTAGGACGAGTGCTACAACCAGTATCCCAATTTTCACCCAAAATACGCGTTGGTTGCTCAGCAGAGGGTCCTGAGGGTAAAGCAGACATTGTACAAGCATAAGGGTATGCTGGAGAACAAGCTACATTGTCTCTGTCGTAAACGCCTTCGGTGTAACCAATACGATAATCACCATCGGCAATGATCACGGTATCTCCACCATTAATGCGAGGTACTCTGTTTGGAGGGAATAACTCAAACGGGTGCTTTACAGCACAATCTTGAGCAAGACCCACACCTGAATACGCCTGATTGCTCAAACCTGTACATTGATCGATGGTACCGCCATCGACACTAATATAATAAGTTACGTTTTCCGCCGGCTCACCTGTACCAGTGTCACCACCTGTACCAGTGTCACCACCTGTACCAGTGTCACCACCTGTACCAGTGTCACCACCTGTACCAGTGTCACCACCTGTACCAGTGTCACCACCTGCTCCAGTGTCACCACCTGTGCCAGTGTCACCACCTGTGCCAGTGTCACCACCTGTGCCAGTGTCACCACCTGTGCCAGTGTCACCACCTGTGCCAGTGTCACCACCTGTACCAGTGTCACCATCTGTGCCAGTGTCACTCACCGAAAAATTGAATACGTGAGGCGTGCGAGTAGTATTACCTAGCGCGTCTTGGCATCGAGAATAAAGAAAATATTCAGAGCCCACTGTTAAGCCTTCCCATTGTCCAACATGACTCAATCCATCCTCAGACGCATTCAAAGCATATTGCATCTCTGAAAATTCAACACGGGATGAGAGGTCGTAACGACAACTAGCCGCTTCGTTGGTCGTGAGCGAGAGGCTAGCAGTAACCGTTGATGCCGCCAGTGATGCGCCATTGGGCAATGAACGCAATACCAGTGGCTCTTGGTTGTCATCTGCCAGCGTGATTGTTAATTTAGGTCGATACATTGCTTCAGGATAACGAGAGTTAGCTGTTACCCATTGAATGTTAGCATTATCATCGGCATGCGCTAACGCCCACCCCTGATTAGGACACTCACCTTGCACAATACATTGCACATCTGCGGTAACATCAACAGTATAGGCCGTGCCAACAGGATCACTCTGTACTGGTCTGAAAGAAGGAGACTCGGTTAATGAGCGTAAAACTCCCTGAAAATAATCTACACCTAAATCATCCGGACTATCTGGATCCGATAAGCGCCATTTAGTATCTGGTGAGGTGGTATCATCTCTTGATTCAAGGTGGGCTCCAGAACGAAATCCTTCGCCCTGCTTCCAACCAGTGATATAGTCACCACCTAAATTGTCAGGGTCAAGAATCTGCCTAACTTCAATATCAGATTCTTGGTAGACCCAGCCACCCGCTCGATAAAATGTTAGTGTTGCTCGAGTAACTTCACTCGTCAATGAAGCAGCATCAAGCGAAAAATGTTCAATATTGTAACTACGGTGCATTCCTGTTCCGCGTATATAATGGCTATCTTGTTGCGTGGTTTGATGACGGCCATAATTAAAGCGAACGGAAAGCGCTCCCTCATAACCATCAACATTTTGTTGATAACTTAACGTCTGTTCTGCTACTGCTGACTGGGCTCCCAGACTTAACAGCATCCCTCCCATGATCATCGTTTTGATGTTCATACTTACCTTCTCCTTTAAAAACTGAAAATTAATAAAACGATCTATACTATCTAAATTCGACTTTTCACCATGATCTTAAATAGTATAAAAATGTTCGTGATTTTTTGACTGCCCTTATCTATGCAACACACTCGATCTTTTAATTAAATCCTTATTTAATAGCAGGTTACCAACAGAATCATTAAAAACAAAATACCCGTTTGTAATGTTCAGATACATGCTCAGTAACGATCAACGGTGAAGAAAAACCTTACTGTAATTAAATATTTAGAACAAGTCTACAAATTTAATTTGATTATTATTTAACAGCCTGATCACAAAAAATTTACAAAAAAAATGTTGACCAATTTATGGGTCGTAATAAAACTATGGTGCTATTGCCTATTGATGGTGTGTTAGTAAAAAGGCAAAGTTACAATATCAATTTATCGTGAATATTTCTGTCAGCAATATCGAATTTATTCGGTTAATAAAGCTGTTATTATTTAAAAAGTGCTACCTCAGGAGCTAAAGAAAACAGAACAGGCTTTCAATATATTAAATATTCTGTATTTCGAGGCTTCGAAATAGGCATCCACCAAGTGGCTTTATAAAACGAGATCTGCAATCGCGCAAAGAACAAATAACAGTTGGCTTTTGCTCCTTCATAGCTTATTTTAACCAAGCATTATTTTTCACTTAACAACACGTTTACGCGTCAAGGAGACTTCATGGATCATCGAGGTACGTTGATATTTTTTTGCGGTAAAATGGGAGCAGGAAAATCAACCGAATCTAAAAAAGTTGCCATTGAGCGCAATGCGGTACTTATCTCAGAAGACGAATGGTTATCAAAGCTTTATCCTAACCTAATCACATCTTTTGATGATTATATTAAATTTTCAGGTCAGCTAAAACCTCTGATAAAAGTGCATGTTCAAAATATATTGAGAACTGGAACAAGTGTGGTTATGGACTTTCCTGCCAATACAAAGAAACAGCGAGAATGGTTTAATAATCTATCCATCGAAGCTAAAGCAAAAAACGAGCTTATTTATCTAAAAGTAAATGATGCTCTGTGCCTAAAGCAGATAGCACAAAGGAGCTGTGAACAACCTTCAAGGGCTGCATTTGATACCGAAGAAATGTTTTATCACGTTACCAAGTATTTCGAAGAACCAGACGCAAGTGAAGTTACCAACGTCGAGGTTGTAGTAAGGAGCGCATAACATGAATTTCAAACAGAAAATACTGTTGGCTTTTGCTCCTCCGTCGCTTATTCTAACCAATTGTATTGAGCCCATTATTTGGGCGTTGTTGAACCTTTATAATAGTGGAGTGTTAATAAATTATGAGTAAAAAAATAAGTGGCAGTTGTTTATGTGGCAAAGTATCTAGCAGTGTTGAAGGTCCTTTTAATAAGTTTTATCAATGCTATTGTGATAGGTGCCAAAAAAAAACTGGTTCCGCTTTTGCTTCACTAATGTTCACTACACCAGACAAAATAGAATGGCACTCTGGGGGAAACTTAATTAAAAGGTTTGATTTACCCGAAGCGATACGGTTCAGTAATGCTTTTTGTACTGACTGTGGCTCTCAAGTTCCTTATATTAGTAGGGATGGTGCTTTTTTAGTTGTTCCGGCTGGCTATATTTCAGGTGATCCTGAAATAAGACCCTCAGCAAATATTTTCTGGGAAGAACGTCCTTGTTGGTTTGACGAAGGCAAGTCAGCAGATACTTTTAAAAGCTACCCTAAATAAACTCACATAAGCGGCTAAATAAGGAAAAACACATTTATTTTTCTCACTCCGTTTAATTGGACGATATAACACATGGAGCCTGCATGAATTACAATCAGTTTAATAAGTTTTGTGGTTCATTGCCTGCAACGACATATATCGTTCAATGGGGAAATTCTCACGTTTGGAAGGTTGGCGGTAAAGTTTTTGCTATTGGTGGTTGGGGCGAAAATAAACAACCCGCTTTTGTTTTTAAAACATCAGATTTGAATTATGGTTTTTTAAAAGAGTCTGCAGGGTATAAGCCGGCTCCATACTTTGCTAATCGAGGTATGAAATGGATACAACTATTTGATAATGTAAAAAATAAGGATGATGATTTAAAATATTATCTTACCGAATCTCATCGTTTAGTTTCACTTGGCTTAACTAAAGTAAAACAAAAAGAGCTTGGCTTAAACCAGAATTAACTGATCAAAGCCGTATAGAATAATTTCAAACGTTGAGGCTGGAGAGCTTTTCAAGAAGAGAAATTCACACCCTCATTAGATGTAAACGTAATTGATCTAACCAATTCAGCTATCATTACTCTACATCGCTCATTTTGAGCTAATCTTACCGAATCTGCAGTACTTGCTTTATTGATTGCGCACCAAACTGAGGTTAGTTAAAGAATTAAGCTTGTATGCTGTCTTTGCTATTCATTATTTGTTAACTTTACCTCTTCCTCCTTGTAATTAGTAGCGCTCTACTAAGGTTGTACAGAAAATTTCATCATAATTTTATTGCAAGGAACACTCAAGCGGAGAAAGAGTAAAATGAAAAAATTAATCATATTGTTAGCTCTAGTCATTGCTGGAGGAGCCTTTTGGTTTCTCACCAGTGACAAACTTAATGTCTTTATCGCCGAACAAATTGAAGTGCAAGGCAGTAAGTTTACGGAGCAACGAGTGACAGTAGAAAAGGTAGATATTCAGCTATTACATGGTGCTAGTACCATCAAGGGCTTATTACTAAATAATCCAAAAGGTTACTCTAGCACCCCAGCTTTTTCTTTAGATGAAATCACGTTAGATATAAATTTAGCAAGTTTAGCCGCCGTTAAAGACGGCAAACCCATCGTGATTGATGCCATTGTCATTAACGAACCTGAAGCCTTGGTAGAATTTAATGCAACTGGTGGCTCTAACATTCAAGAAATTCTTGACGCCATTGATAGAAATATACCTAAATCATCAACCAAGGAAGGCAATACTGATAGCGTCTCTGCTAGCGCTGAAAATCCGAAAATACGCGTTAAGCAGTTTATCCTTGCAGGAGTCGCTTTACGCGTAGATTTAACCAAACTTGGCAATACTACTCATAAAAAAACCCTTACCGATATTAATTTAACGAATATTGGTGGCAAAGCGGGTTTGCCAGCTAATGAGCTTGGCGGTGAACTAGTTAAACGTGCCTTATCAGCAATATGGAAATCGGCCAAAAAAGATCAACAGCGTATCGTCGAAGATAAGCTTAAAGATAAAGCCAAAGAAAAAGTATCAAAACTACTCGGTGACCTCCTAAACTAGCACTAGCATAACGATAACCTAAACATGATGAAGATACGGTGTTTGGGTTATCATTCGTTCAAGCTATTCAATATTGCTGTTAGATAAGGCGCTAGATAAAATATTCGATATTGCTACTAGAGCTAACAACACAGAATAATATCTAACCACAATGACTTTGTAATTATTATTAATACAATCAATTAATCAATCGTTCTAAAGGTTAAATTTATTCGCGCATCGTGCACTTTTTTCGTTGGTGGTAAACGGTGCAACCAATGTTTTTGCGTGGCGCCTTTCATAACTAATAAACTGCCTGCTTTTAAATTCAGTGCCACCACTTCTTTACTTTGTTTATGTTTAAAAGCAAATTTTCGCTCAGCGCCAAAGGTCAGTGAGGCAATAGCGCCATTATCTTTTAAGTCTTTTTCACCATCGCTGTGCCACGCCATGCCCTCACTGCCGTTGTGATATAAATTAAGCAGGCATGAGTTATAACTTTCAGCTGTTTTTTGCTCTACCAACGCTTTTAAAGCCAATAAATGTTGCGTCCATGGCAAGGCCGACTTAGTTACATTTGAATAGGTGTAACTAAAAGGCTTGCCCTGTAAAGAGTTGGCATACCAAGCAACTTTCCTTTGCGTTTCAATATGCTTCCCAAAGATAACCGCCTGATCACAGCGCCATTCAATTTCATTTAATAAAGCATGAAAGTAAAATTCAGCCTCATCAAACAGCATTACTTCGCCAAAGTAATTAGCGATACCATCTTTAGGTAAAATATTAATTGGCTCTGTTAACGCTTGTGAAAATAACTCCATACTCTTATCCATACAACAAAAAAACACTGTAATAATATACAGCTACCATGATATTGTATATCATTAAAAAGCTTTGAGAAACCTGTTTTTTTTATAATACCTGTCCATTCTTATTAAGGTAAACCTAGTGCCTAGCTTACGATTACACTTTACCCAAAGGGGTCAATCTATTTATAATAAATTTTATAAAATAAACAATAGTAAATAACGGCAGAAAATAATGGCAATTGAATATAAAACCCGCACTCAGTTAGTGGTCGAAATGTTAAGAGAAAAAATCCTTAGCGGTGAAATCTCCGCTGGCCAACCACTACGTCAAGCCGCTTTAGCAGACGAGTTAAATGTTAGCCGTATTCCTGTGCGTGAAGCCTTATTACAACTTGAAGCCGAAGGTTTAGTCACTTTTGAAGCTCACAAAGGTGCCAGTGCTACCGAGCTAAACCTTGATCAAGTAGATGAATTATTTGAACTTAGAGCCATGCTCGAAGGTGATTTATTGGCCGAATCATTAGCCAATATTACCGATGAGGCGCTAACACAAGCAACCGACATTTTAATTAACCTTGATAGTGCCTTAGGTAAAGAGAACGCAGCTAATACTTGGAGTGAACTAAACTCTGATTTTCATAACTGCCTGTATTCAGGCGCAAACCGACCGCAAACAGCTAATTTAGTTAATGTCCTTAATAAAAATGCCGACCGCTATATTCGCATGCATTTATTGTGGGCAGGCGGAATTTCAAAAGCAGGCCCAGAGCATGCTGAACTACTAGCATTTTGTAAATCACGAGATATTGCCAATGCTGTCGCAAAATTAAAACAGCACATTCTTAACTCTCGTGATGAAATCAAAGCCTTTTTATTACAGCGTGAAGCCTCAAACGCTTAAATAGACTTAACAATGTTTCTTAGGTGACACTAGTTTTTAATTTCGCTAATTTTTTTAATATTTTTTGCTTCTGCTTACATAACCATGCGACTTCAAGACATGAGTTCTGCATTTTAAGGGACATGGGTATATACCTCACAATAACAAACTGTTAACATTTTCTAGTTAAAGTTATTGCTTGCAATAACTAAGTCTATTCTCTTAGTAGAAACTAATATAAAACTGGAAAACCATAATGAAATTCAATAATAAACCTAGCAAACTCGCTTTAGCTATTAGCTTTGCTTTAGCGCTTTCGGCTTGTGCTGAACAACGAAAATCAACTGACACTCAAGCTAAACAACCAACAAGCATTGAGCACCAACCTCAAAACAGCAACCAAGTGAGTGATTTTAACTGGACAGCCGATAGGTTTGCCGATGTACGGGTTTTACGCTACCAGGTGCCTGGTTTTACTGAATTGCCTTTAGCACAAAAAGAATTACTCTTTTATCTTTATAAGGCGGCACTTTCTGGCCGAGATATAACTTGGGATCAAAATTACAAATACAACCTGACTGTTCGTCACACCTTAGAAGCTATAGTTACTGATTATCAAGGTGATAGAAACACAAAAGATTTTGCCAAACTGGTCGAATATACCAAACGCGTATGGTTCTCAAACGGAATTCATCACCACTATATGTCGGCAAAAATTCAACCTGAATTCAGCCCAGAAAGTTTTTCAAGTTATATTAATGCTGTTGCCGAACAAGGCAAGTTGCCACTTAGCAATATCAACGGTAAAAAACAAACTGCAGAGCAGTTATTCGCCCAATTAACGCCAATATTATTTGATAAAAGTGTTGCCCCTAAAATGGTTGACCAATCAGCCAACATCGACAATGTTGTGGCTTCTTCGGTGAATTACTATGAAGACGTAACCGAAGCTGAAGTTGAGGGTTTTTATAAAGCTAAAACCAATAAAGATGATGAACGTCCGGTGTCTTGGGGGTTAAACTCAAAGCTAGCCAAAGTAGATGGCGTACTGGTTGAACAAGTATGGAAAGCTGACGGCATGTACGGTAAAGCAATTACCGAAATTGCCTACTGGTTAGATAAAGCCGCGAGTGTTGCTGAAAATGACCAACAACAAAAAACACTACAGCTACTGGCCAAATACTATCGCAGTGGTAATTTAGCCGACTTTGATGCGTATAACATTGAGTGGGTTAAAGATGTTAACTCTAATGTTGATGTCGTAAACGGTTTTATCGAAGTTTATGACGATCCACTCGCTTATCGCGGCTCATTTGAGTCAGTAGTCTCTTTTAAAGATGAAGAAAGCACCAAAGTTATCGCCGCCATTGCTAAAGAAGCACAATGGTTTGAAGACAATTCACCACTGATTGCAGCGCATAAAAAACAAGAAGTGAAAGGTATTACAGGCAAGGCAATCACCGTTGTGGTTGAATCAGGTGATTCTTCTCCCTCTACACCTATTGGCATTAATTTACCGAATGCCAACTGGATCCGTGCTGAACATGGCTCAAAATCAGTTAGCTTAAGCAATATTGTTGATGCCTACGACAACGTAAAGGGTGGCTCTTTAGCTGAGTTTGCTTGGGATGATGCTGAAATTAAACGTGGTGAAGAGTTTGGCCCATTAGCCTCTCATTTACATACGGATTTACATGAAGTTATCGGCCATGCTTCAGGACAAATTAATGCAGGGGTTGGCACACCAAAAGAAACCTTGAAACAGTATTCTTCGGCATTAGAAGAAGGCCGAGCTGATTTAGTGGCGCTCTATTATTTAATGGATGAGAAACTCATTAACATGGGCGTAATGTCAAGCCTCGAGGTGGGTAAAGCCAGTTACGATAGTTATATTCGAAACGGTATGATGCAGCAACTTCGCCGCTTAAAATTAGGTGAGCATATTGAAGAAGCACACATGCGCAATCGTCAATTAGTCGCTAGCTGGGTATTTGAAAAAGGCGCAAAAGATAACGTCATCGAAAAGCGCACTCGCGACGGTAAAACTTACTTTGTAGTTACTGATTATCAAAAACTGCGCACTTTATTTGGTGACTTACTACGTGAATTGCAGCGTATTAAATCAGAAGGCGATTTTGCGGCGGGGCAAGCTTTAATTGAAGGCTATGCGGTAAAAGTAGATGAAACACTTCATCAAGAAGTATTAAATCGTTATGAAAAGCTAAACTTAGCACCTTATTCTGGATTTATTAATCCTAAGCTCGAAGCTGTTTACCAAAATGGAAAGCAAGAGAGTAAAATTATTGATGTAAAAATTAGTTATCCAGAAAGCTTCGAAGCGCAAATGCTAGAATACGGAGCGAATTATAGCTTGCTGCCAATGATTAACTAAAACAAGAAAGGCAAGAGAAGTTTAGAGCGACGAGTTTCGAAAACACTCAAAACAGAGGTGGTGTTAATCAAATGCACCACCTAACTCGCCACTTTTGTATTTAACAAGTACGCTTTTACTCCGTAAACGGATTTTTATTCCTAAATGTCGCCACGGCCATAGCAATCGATAACAAAAAAATTGCATTTAAAAAATAACCGCTATTATTGCGCTAAGTTCTAGATTCTGGAGCTTAATAAGCCTAAAGACCCGTTATTAACCGAGATCTCAATTTCACTTCATACCATTACTATTGCCATTGCCATTAAAGAATAAGCTATTCATTTACATTTTATTTGTCAATCTTCTACCGATCTTTGTAGAGTAATGGTATACTCGCGCGCAAATTTTCAACAAGTTCTGCTTTCTTAACCTTATTTTTTTATAGCACTATATAAGTATAAGAAAGCAGAATAGACATTAACTAAATAGAGTAAAGTAATGGCAGATTTATCCAAATACAGAAACATTGGTATCTTCGCTCACGTTGATGCGGGTAAAACCACAACAACTGAACGTATCCTTAAATTAACCGGTCAGATCCATAAAACAGGTGAAGTACATGACGGCGAGTCAACGACTGACTTCATGGAACAAGAAGCTGAGCGCGGTATTACCATTCAGTCTGCTGCGGTAAGCTGTTTTTGGAACGATCACCGTTTCAACGTTATCGATACTCCTGGTCACGTTGATTTCACTGTAGAAGTTTACCGTTCACTTAAAGTACTTGATGGTGGTGTTGGTGTTTTCTGTGGCAGTGGTGGTGTTGAGCCACAATCAGAAACTAACTGGCGTTACGCGAACGACTCAGAAGTTGCCCGTATCATCATGGTTAACAAACTTGACCGTTTAGGTGCTGATTTCTACCGTGTTGTAGACCAAGTTAAAAACGTTTTAGGTGCTAACCCACTTATTATGACTTTGCCAATTGGTGAAGAAGATGATTTTGTTGGTGTTGTTGATCTTCTTAGCGAAAAAGCTTACATCTGGGATGATACTGGTCTGCCAGAAAACTTCGAAATTACTGATATTCCAGCTGACATGGTAGAAAAAGCGGCTGAATACCGTATTAAGTTAATTGAAACAGCTTTAGAAGTTGATGAAGACATGTTGATGGAGTTCTTAGAAGGGGAAATGGTTCCTACTACAGAACAAATCAAAGCGTGTATCCGTACTGGTACTCGTGATATGACTTTCTTCCCAACTTACGGTGCATCTGCATTTAAAAACAAAGGTATTCAATTAATACTTGATGCGGTTGTTGATTACTTGCCTTCACCTACTGATGTTGAACCACAACCACTTACTGATGAAGAAGGTGAGCCTAATGGTGAGTACGCAATCGTTTCTGCAGATGAAACATTCAAAGCGTTAGCATTCAAAATCACTGATGACCGTTTTGGTACATTAACTTTCGTACGTATCTATTCAGGCACATTGAAGAAAGGCGATACCATTCTTAATGCGGCAACAGGAAAAACTGAGCGTGTTGGCCGTATGTGTGAAATGCAAGCCGATGACCGTAACGAACTTACTTCAGCACAAGCTGGTGATATCATCGCCATTGTTGGTATGAAAAGTAACGTTCAGACAGGTCACACATTATGTGATCCTAAGAACCCAATCATCCTAGAAGCGATGGTATTCCCTAAGCCTGTAATTTCAATTTCTGTAACACCAAAAGATAAAGGTTCAACTGAGAAAATGGGTCTTGCTATCGGTAAAATGGTTGCAGAAGATCCTACTTTTAAAGTTGAAACGGATCAAGATTCAGGTGAAACGATTTTATCTGGTATGGGTGAGCTTCACTTAGATATCAAAGTAGATATTCTAAAACGTACTTACGGTGTTGAATTAGAAGTTGGTAAGCCTCAAGTTGCCTATCGTGAAACAATTACTTCAGAGATTGAAGATTCTTACACACATAAGAAACAATCTGGTGGTTCTGGTCAGTTCGGTAAAATTGATTACCGTATCAAGCCCGGCGAACCTGGTTCTGGTTTCGTATTCAACTCTGTTGTTGTTGGTGGTAACGTTCCTAAAGAATTCTTCCCGGCAATCGAGAAAGGCTTCAAAGGCATGATGGATACTGGTGTTCTTGCTGGTTTCCCTGTATTAGACGTTGAAATTGAATTATATGATGGTGGCTTCCATGCGGTCGATTCATCTGCTGTTGCCTTTGAAATCGCTGCTAAAGGTGCTTTCCGTCAGTCAATTCCAAAAGCTGGTGCCCAGTTAATCGAACCTATCATGAAAGTTGATGTGTTTACGCCTGATGATCACGTTGGTGATGTTATTGGTGATTTAAACCGTCGTCGTGGCATGATCGGAGGTCAAGAAGCGGGTGTTTCTGGTGTTCGTATTAAAGCTGACGTTCCACTTTCAGAAATGTTCGGTTACATCGGAAGCCTACGTACTATGACATCTGGCCGTGGTCAATTCTCTATGGAATTCTCTCACTATATGCCTTGTCCTAACAACGTAGCTGAAGAAGTCATTGCAGAAGTTAAAGCTGCAGATGCTGCTAAACGAGCTGCTAAAAAATAATTAACGTATTCAGCTAAAGATAACCGTTAATTTTAAAGCCCACTTCAGTGGGCTTTTTTGTGCCTAAACCTCATGGAACTAGCTCATTTTTCAAACAGATCAAAAAAGGCTGATAATTTCTTATCAGCCTTTATATAAATAGTAGTAATCACTACAATAATGTTAATTCAACAAAAGTGATTAACTCTTTTGCTCACGCTCAATGGCACGATAAGCAATATCAGTTCTAAACTCGACGCCCTGCCATGATATTTGATGCAATAATTCATACGCGGCTTGTTGTGCTTCAGTTACTGTATTACCTAGCGCTGTTGCGCATAATACGCGACCGCCGTTAGTGGTCACCTCACCTTGCTCATTTAACTTAGTACCCGCATGAAAAGTCTTTGCTGACTCATTAGTATTGATATCAAGACCAGAAATCACATCACCTTTTGGGTAACTTGCCGGATAGCCATTAGCAGCAAGTACCACACCTACGGCTGCCCGGCTATCAAAAGCTATCGTTGCTTTATCTAATTCGCCACGGGTAGCAGCTAAGCAAAGCTCAACAATATCTGATTGTAAACGCATCATAATAGGCTGAGTTTCAGGGTCACCAAAACGACAGTTATATTCAATGACGTTTGGCGTGCCGTCTGCGGCAATCATTAAACCAGCATATAAAAAGCCCGAATAAGGAGCCCCCTCATTAGCCATTCCTTCAACAGTTGGCATAATCACTTCGCTCATAATGCGATCATGAATTTCAGGCGTTACCACCGGCGCGGGTGAATAAGCACCCATACCACCAGTGTTAGGACCTAAATCACCATTTAACGCACGTTTGTGATCTTGACTGGTTGCCATAGGTAAAACGTTTTTACCATCAACCATGACAATAAAGCTAGCTTCTTCGCCTTCAAGAAACTCTTCAATAACGACGCGATGTCCTGCATCACCAAAAGCATTGCCTGCTAACATATCATTAATAGCATCTTCTGCTTCGGTCAACGTAAGCGCAACAATAACGCCCTTACCTGCGGCCAAACCATCAGCTTTAACCACAATTGGTGCACCTTGTTCACGAACATAAGCCAATGCAGGTTCAACTTCGGTGAAGTTAGCGTAACTACCTGAGGGAATATTATTACGAGCAAGGAAGTCTTTAGTGAAAGATTTAGAACCTTCAAGTTGTGCTGCTTTTGCGCTTGGGCCAAAAATAGCTAAACCACGCGCTTGAAAAGCATCAACAACACCATCAACAAGCGGTTGCTCTGGGCCAACAATCGTTAAGGCAACATCTTCACTTTGAGCAAAAGCCACTAAGGCATCATTGTCACTGATATTCAGTGCAACATTTTCTAGCTTATTTTCCGTTGCTGTACCAGCATTACCTGGGGCAACAAATACTTTAGTAACTTGACTAGACTGTGCCGCTTTCCATGCTAATGCATGTTCACGACCACCTGAGCCGATAACTAAAACTTTCATTTATTCTTCCTATTATTTATGCTGTTTTTTAAAGTCGCTAAAACTGGTGTTTTCAGGCTTAACAAACTTTAAGGTCATGCGATCGCTTTCGCCAATCGCTAAATATTTTGCTTTATCTGTTTCACCTAAACGTAAAACTGGCGGCAAAGTCCACACTCCTTTAGGGTGCTGAGCCATATCTTTAGGGTTGGCATTGACTTCACTCGAGCCAGCAAAACGAAAACCCGCGGCCTTAGCTTGCTTAATGGTGTTTGCTTCTGACACATAACCCACTGCACTTTCAGCAGCAATACCCGCAGGTAGTCTATGCTCAACAACACCTAGTACACCACCAACTTTAAGGGCATTAAAGGCATCTTTAAAAACTTGCTCAACCCCTGCACTTTTCCAGTTATGTAAATTACGGAAAGTTAACACTAAATCAGCACTGCCTTGTGGCGCCAGCTCGCTTTGCTTACGTGGTACAAAATCAGTTAAGACGACTTCACTGAAAACCACATTTGACGCTAATTTTTTTTCTAATTTTTTACGAGAATTAGAATAATAATTATCTTCACCGGTATCAGGGTAATGGGCACCATAAAGCTTACCTTTACCTTTAAGTGCTGGTGCTAAAATTTCGGTATACCAACCACCACCTGGGGTAATTTCAACTACCGTCATTTCAGGCGTAAAACCAAAAAAACCTAATGTTTCTACCGGGTGACGATATTGATCTCGTGCCTTATTTTTAGCCGAACGATGATCACCACTAACCGCTTGCTCAAGCATCTCACCACTGTGATCATGATTTTCATGAGCAGAAAGGTTGATGCTGGCTAGCGCACTAAGGCTGAGAGTTGAAACAACTACCGCTGAAGTAACAAGTGACTGTAAACTTTTTAACTTGATCATAATATTTCCATTAATTGATTAACATGACAAAAATGACCACTAGTTATAGCAGATTTTAAATAAACAAGCAGCGTTGATTTTGTTACATATAATTAACAACCAACACTGCTTTTTCATCTGTATAAGTTTTTACATCAAAACTATTAATGAAGATCCTTTATGCTGTTTAGTTCTATTTAAAGAAAAAAGCACGGAGTTGACGCTAGTCAATGAGTACTTTTGACGCCTAAATAGGGCTTAACAGCGACAAGGAGCAATATTAATGTTTAAAATGACGCATGCCTGTGAATACCATAGCTATACCGTGTTCATCAGCGGCAGCAATAACTTCATCATCACGCATTGAACCACCTGGCTGAATTACCGCGGTAATTCCTGCCTCTGCCGCGGCGTCTAAACCATCACGAAATGGGAAGAAAGCATCAGATGCCATGACTGAACCTTTCACTTCAAGGTTTTCATCAGCCGCTTTAATACCCGCAACTTTTGCTGAGTAAACACGGCTCATTTGACCAGCGCCAACACCAATGGTCATGCTATTTTTAACATAAACAATGGCGTTCGACTTAACATATTTGGCCACTTTCCAACAAAACTGTAAATCGCGCATTTCTTCATTTGTCGGTTGACGTTTAGTAACAACTTTTAAGTCGTCGCGGCTTACGCTACCTTGGTCTCTGTCTTGTACTAATAATCCGCCATTAACGCGTTTATAGTCAAAGCCTGAAGTTTTAGACTGCCACTGACCACATTCTAATAAACGTAAGTTAGGTTTAGCGGCAACAATTTGTGCCGCAGCTGCAGAGACTTTCGGGGCAATAATAACTTCAACAAACTGACGAGAAACGATTGCTTCTGCGGTGTCGGCATCTAATTCACGGTTAAAAGCGATAATACCGCCAAACGCTGAAGTAGGATCGGTTTTGTAAGCGCCTTCATAAGCCCCAAGAATATTGTCACCAATTGAAACGCCACATGGGTTAGCATGCTTAACAATAACGCACGCTGGCTCATCAAATTCTTTAACACATTCTAACGCCGCATCGGTATCTGCAATATTGTTGTAAGATAATGCTTTACCTTGCAATTGTGTTGCCGTTGAAATTGATGCTTCCTCTGGTGTTGCTTCCTTATAAAAAGCCGCCTCTTGATGAGAGTTTTCACCGTAACGTAAATCTTGGGTTTTAATAAACTGGCTATTAAAAGTACGAGGAAACTTAACTTTTTCGTTAAATAAAGTGCTTTCAACAACAGCGGTCGATTCAGTTTCGCCATAGGCTGGTAACATTTTACCAAAGTAGTTAGCAATCATACCATCGTAACTTGCGGTATGCTCGAAAGCCGCAATCGCTAAGTCAAAACGTGTTTTATAGGTTAATGAATCGTCATTGTTAGCCATTTCACTTATAACACGGCCATAATCACTGGCATTAACAACAATAGTTACATCTTTGTGGTTTTTCGCTGCCGCGCGTACCATCGTTGGTCCGCCAATATCAATGTTTTCAATAGCATTGTCTAAGGTACAATTTTCATCACTAACGGCATTAGCAAATGGGTACAAGTTAACCACAACCATATCAATCGCGCTGATGTTGTTCTCAACCATTACGTCTTCATCCATACCACGACGCGCTAAAATACCACCGTGTACTTTAGGATGTAATGTTTTAACACGACCATCCATAATTTCAGGGTGTCCGGTGTAATCAGAGACTTCTGTTACTGGAATGCCATTTTCAGCTAATAATTTTGCTGTGCCACCCGTTGAAAGAAGATCAACACCTTTTTCGCTCAAACTGCGAGCAAATTCAACAATACCCGTTTTGTCAGAAACACTGAGTAATGCGCGTTTAATTGGACGTGGAGTATCCATATTTTTAATTTACCTTTTTAGTTGTAACGTACTACTAGCCTATTACCATTGACTGATAACGCTAACTTGCAAAGCTACATGAAAGCTTATACCAAGTGAAGTGTTGGTATTATGCCATTTGGATTAATTAAGGGTACAGAATTCAATGAGAATAAATTTTCAAGAACAAGGCGCTTGATTGAGCAATAGCTGGCTATTGGGATTGAAAGCAACACGTTATTGGATATTTAGGCCATTTGAAAATGATCACTTAGTTAGTGCAATTGGAATTAGAGTATTTAAAACAATAAAAGCACCCGAAGGTGCTTTTATTTGGCAGGTTAATCCTGCCTGCGTATTAGTTCATACCGTATTTTTTTAATTTTTTACGTAACGTACCGCGGTTGATACCTAGTAAGTTTGCTGCACGTGTTTGATTACCGCGCGTATACATCATTACTTCTTCTAACATTGGCGCTTCTATTTCACTTAGTACAAGGTCGTACATATCATCAACGTCGTTACCATTTAGTTGCTTCAAGTAGTTATTGATAGCTATTTTAGCTTGTGTACGTAACGGAGACGTTTTAGTTTGCGTTTGAATATCACCGGTGATGAATGGAGAAGAAATATTTTGTTCGAACATAATGTACAACTCTTTCTATTAATATATAAATTAAACAATCAACAGTTCATTAATGAACCAGCTGATCAAAACAAAGTTCTAACGTCTCAAGCTGAGCGCTTGTTGACGACAAACCATTAAAAGTAGCTCTAAAAGCCTTGCCTTGGTCACCAGCAAAATGCTGGGTAAAAATTTCACCTCGTTCTTTACCTAACTCTTTACCAAGTAAAGCAAAAGAATGAATATACCAAGACACATGTTTACGAGCGATTCTCACGCCCAAGTAGTCACCATAAAACTGATGTAAGTCCTTTACGTGTCCAAGTAATATTGAACGTACCTCACTCAATGAGGGGGCAGGTAATTTGGTTCCTGTTTTCAAAAAATGGCTAATTTCTCGAAAAATCCAAGGTCGCCCTTGGGCACCTCGGCCAACCATAATTGCATCGGCTCCAGTATAGTTTAATACGTACTCAGCTTTTTCTACTGAGGTTATATCACCATTGGCCACAACAGGAATTGAAACCGCCTGTTTGATTGCTCTTATTGTGTCGTATTCCGCATTGCCTTTATAAAAGTCATTACGGGTTCGACCATGTACTGCAAGCGAAGCAATACCATTGTCTTGAGCAATTTTAGCAATTTCAATGCCGTTACGGCTGTTTTCACACCAACCCGTGCGAATTTTTAACGTTACCGGTATATTTACCGAATTAACCACAGACTTCACTATTTGCTCAACCTGCGCTGGCTCTTTCAATAAAGCAGAACCCGCTAATTTTTTGTTTACCTTTTTTGCTGGGCAGCCCATATTAATATCAATAATCTGCGCGCCATTGTCAGCATTAACCTGAGCAGCAAAGGCTAATTCATCAGCACAACTACCTGCAATTTGAACACTGCGAATGCCGGCCTCTTCACTGTGAATCATTCTCAATTTAGACTTGTCGGTATTCCATACCTTAGGATTTGACGACACCATTTCTGACACAGCCAAACCAGCACCTAAACGGCAACACAACTCTCTAAAAGGTTGATCGGTAATTCCCGCCATTGGGGCAAGCATTACCTGACTTTTTAATTGATATGGTCCGATTTTCACGCTGTCTACTTTTTGAGCTACCTTTAAAAGGGCGCTAAGTTTACGTGTTTTTTTGCTGCTTGAAAAGCATAGAATTTGAACAAAATTTGTTTTTTTTCGTGTTTTTAATATTGACTTTTACTAAAGCATTAATGTGAGCGGTTTTTGTACAAATAGTTAACATTAATCGTGACAACAATCACGCTACAGCCAAAGCTTCTTTTGAAAACGAGCAAGATACGATAAAGTTGTCGCTGCTTATTTTTAATTAAGGAATATCCATGAAAGCTTTATCCATTATTTTATTCATTGCATTAACGTGCGGCAATACCTACGCAAGCAGTTTTGATAACACTGAAATTTTGGTAACAAAAGCATCAGAGCAAGTTTATATGCTACAAGGTGCGGGCGGTAATATTGGCGTTCTCGCCACAAAATCGGGTTTGTTATTAGTTGACAATCAATTTGCCCCGCTAGCGAAAAAAATTGAAAAAGCGATGGCAAATCTTAGTAACAATAAACTTAAATACATTGTTAATACCCATTTTCATGGCGACCACACTGGTGGAAACAACTACTTTTCTCATCAAGCACCCATATTTGCCCATCACAATGTCAGAGAAAGGTTAAATAATAAAAGTGCTCAAGAACAAGTAGCTTTACCTGTTGTCACTTACGAACAAGGGGTGAATATATATTTATCTGATGAAACCATTAAGCTAAGTCACTTCCCTGCTGCCCATACCGACGGCGACACTGTAGTTTACTTTAAATCAGCCAATGTTTTGCATACCGGTGATTTGTTTTTTGAAGTTGGCTTTCCCTATATAGATATAAACAATGGCGGTACGGTTAAGGGTTACTTATCAGCGGTAAATACACTCATCACTCAAATGCCTGACGATGTAGTGATAATTCCCGGGCACGGCAAATTAACCAACAAAGCTCGCTATCAAGAGTTTGCTGAGATGATTTCCTATAGTATCAAGCGCGTAAGTGATTTTTTAGCTCAAGGTAAAAGCGAACAAGAAATTTTAACCCTAGGTATTGGTAAAAATAATCAACATTGGTCTTGGCACTTTATCACCGAAGAAAAGTGGTTAAAAACACTGATTTCGGATCTAAACGCAGATTTAAAGTAAGCATGAAAGGCCAACAGCCCCTGATGACAACATTAAAACTTCCTATCACCAACGTTTATGCCAAGGGTGACTATTGCGCCACTTTTCAATTGGGTAGTGAAAAAACAGCGGTAAATTTAATTATTGATAGTGGTAGCAGCACTTTAGTAGTAAAAGAAGAGTCCTATCAAGCCGCTAAAGATACCAATTTAATTGCCACTTCAATAGCTCAAGAAGTTAATTATGGCATTGGTGGCTGGAATGGTCCTGTTGTGCATTCCACCGTCGCTATAACAAACCATAAGCAAGCAAGTATTGTCTTAGAAAATGCAACCCTTGCGCTCGTGTCAAATAAAGCACAATACGCCACCTTTGGTAAAGCCGATGGCATGGTAGGGCTTGCCTATCATCACCTTAATAAAGGCTTTAATTTAACTGATTATTTAACGGAGCAAAAAGTAGCACCCGCGCATACTTATCCTTGGCCTTTTAATAGCGCTCAGCAGAAAGAACTTGCAGACAGTACCAACTTAACCACATTCAAGCACTTTTTATGGCAATACCCTGAGCATGATATAACGCCCTACTTTACTGACTTAGCTTTACACAACCTTAGCGCTAATAAATTCAGCTTTTATAGCAAACGTTCTGCCATACATATTGCGAAAAACTGTTCTGCACAAGCAAGTACCGACATATTAAAGCAAGACCCACTCAACCAGGGCTGGTTAATTTTTGGCGGTGGTGAAGAGCAAACCGATCTTTACCACGGAGAGTTTAGCCATATAAAAGTAGCGCACGATGTTTACTACAATGTAGAGCTTGTGTCGATACAGGTAGGTGGCCAAGCGCCTATCGCAGCAGCGCCTCTACAACAAGACAAAGTAAAAAGTTACCTGACCAATGCCATTATTGATACCGGCGCTGGCGGTATTGTTTTAACGGCAGAAATTTATCAACAAATGATAAAAGATTTAATTGCAATTAACCCAACGTTTGATTCCTTACTTAGCCCTTTTAAAGACATTGCTTATCAAGAAGTAGGAATTGATGTTAACAAACTTAACCTTGAACAATGGCCTGATATTATTTTTACCTTTGTTAGCAACATCTCTAATAAAGTGAGTAATGACAACGTTAGCAACAAGCAAAAACAAACGGTACAACTTAGCTGTACACCACAAACTTACTGGCAAGTAAATACCCCAAACTTTGGCAAAGCCTGTTTTCGCTTTTTAAGCCAATTGCCGCAATGGCCTAATCAATCAATTATCGGCTTGCCACTATTAAACAATTATTATGTGATTTTTGATCGCTCGATGAATAAAACTGGCGTGATAAAGTTTGCCAAGCAAAAGTAGTGAATGAACCAACCACAGGAAATTGAACTTTGCATAGTTTTACCACTGAACGATTATTAGTAAGACCATTGGCTGAGCAAGATAAAGATTTATATATCAGCCTTTATACTGACGCTAAAATAATGCGTCATATTGGTGAGCCATTATCTGTTGAAGCTGCTGAAAAAGCATTTAACAGCACAATAAAAGCCATGCGAAAGTCAAAACCTAAAGTGATGACTTGGGCAGTTGTTAGTTTAGATAATAATGAATTTTTGGGTTTACAAGGATTAAACTGGCAAACTCCTGACATTGCTGAAATTGGTATTATGTTACTGCGGCATACTAATGGAAAATTAGTACCTGAAGAAGCAATAGGATCAATAATAGAATATGGTTTTAATCATTTATCACTACAACAAATTAATGCCTGTTTTGCAAAAAAAAACCTTGCCACGGCAAGAGTAGCTAAAAAAACAGGCTTTACTTTCGATCATTCAAAACAACCTTTAGATATACTACAAAGAGTTGATTCTGTTTATAAACTGTCTTGGCATAGACATTACATAAAAACAATATTAGGATAATACCCAAACTCTCCATATACATTTCCCATCAAGCAATAAGGTTATCAATTAATGCAAGGTAGTTTAGTTTGTGTCGGTACTGGTATGGCTTTAGGGGCACATATTAGCCCTATATCAAAAAGTTATATTGAACAAGCTGACGTGGTTTTTTCATTAATGTCGACCGGCATTACCGAGCGTTGGCTTGATGAAATGCACGATGATGTTCGCAGTTTGCAATATTGTTATCAAGAAGGTAAAAACCGTAATATCACCTACAACGAGATGGTTGAAGTGATATTAATCGAAGTACGTGCTGGCAAAAAAGTGGTTACCGCCTTTTATGGTCATCCCGGTGTATTTGCCTGTATTAGCCATAGAGCGATTAAACAAGCCAAACAAGAAAATTTCAGTGCTCACATGGAAGCAGGAATCTCCGCAGAAGATTGTTTATATGCTGATTTAGGTATAGATCCCGGCAAAACAGGCTGTATTAATTTTGAAGCTAGCCAATTTATGTTCTATCAGCGTAATATTGACCCTGCGGCTCACCTTATACTTTGGCAGGTAGGTTTAGCTGGCGATAAATCATTAGCCAAATTTTCCACAGGCAAGGCCTATCGGCAAGTATTGGTCGATTTATTATTAGAAACCTACCCTGCAGATCATCAAGTAATATTATATCAAGCAAAAGTACTGCCCATAGATACCATGCGCGCTGAGCATATTGCACTAGTAGATCTGATTGATGCTGAGCTATTTATGCACACTACCTTGGTTATTCCTCCCAGTGAAAAAATGCAGCCAAACCAAAAGGTGTTAAATAAACTATCCGCAATAGACAAACAAGAATTAAAAACTAAAAATAGACCTGAACTAACCTTGGTACCATAAGACATTTAAAAAATTTATAATAATAAAACTAAAAAAATTCACAATAAAACAAAAAAACGGAGTAAACACTATGAGTAAAGTAATCCAAGTATTAGAACAAATGGCTAGGGATCCAAACCTACAAAATGAACTAGCTATCGAGCAATTATTGATAAATACAGGAGTTACCGCTGAACAGGCAAAAGCTATCATTAATAAAGACGTAATTTCACTTGAACGCCAATTAGATGTTTGCCCTGATATAGTTTGTGTTTTCGTCCCTGCCGAAAATGATGATGATAAAGATGAGACCGATAAGGAAGACGAGAGCAAAGATGAAACAAAATCGGTAATAAATATTTAAAAGTGTCATCATTAATTACTATAAAAAAGAATATACTTAATATTTGTCTATTCTTTTATCTTCTACTCACTACGAACATTCTTCTTGGTAGTGAGCATTCTGATATAGATCAACAACTAAAAACTGCTGACGGTATACGGAGTAAGAACCCTGCTCAATTTAAAAAAATTATTAATAAACTTAACAGTAATAAAAAAACTCTAACCAATGAACAGGTTCATTATTTAAATTACCTTATAGCTTACCAACAATCAATTACTGGTAAGTTGCAAGAAGCTATAATAATTTACAAAAACATCATCAAATCCAATGCTAGTATCGAACTAAAATTTAGAGCAAATTCATCTATAATTAATACTTTTGCAATAACTCAAGATTGGGCAAAAGGGTTATTTCACTTATCTAACAACGTTGAACTTATAAAACAGTTATCTAATGTTGAAGTAAAACAAAATGGATTAATTGTTTCAGCCCTTTTTTATAACCTTATCGGGCAATATGAGTTGGGGCGCCACTACGCTTCAAGCGTACTAACAGCAACTAAAGATGCTAGAGCTTTATGTCTTGCCAATCAATTAATATTAGAAGCAAAGTTTAAATTGAAGCAGATTAATGCGAATGATATAAAAATTAATCAAGCTATTGATTTATGTGTAAAAGAGAATGAAATAATTATGGCTAGCGCGATACGTACTTATCTAGCCAAATTCTATATGAATAATAACGATGCTTTACGAGCAAAAGAGTTATTATTGCAAACAGTAAATCTTATTGAAGCTACAAACTACACACCTGTCATTGCAAAATACTATTCTTTACTAGCTGAAATCTATTTTAAAGAAAATAACTCTGGTATCTCAGCAGAATATGCCAATAAGACCTTAATTAAAACTAGTAGTTCTGGTAATAGTAAACCACTCATTTTAGCCCATTCACTACTTTATAAAATAGAACTTCAAAACAATAATCATCAAAAAGCACTCAAACATTACATAAAGTACGCAGAAGCGGACAAAGCTCACCTAAAAAATGAAAAAGCCAAACACCTCGCCTTTCAACTTGCCGAACACAAGAGCCTTGAACAAAAAAACCAAATAGCCTTATTAAATAAAAAAAATGATTTATTAACCACTGAACAAGCATTGATTCATGCTAACGCAGAAAACACTCGCCTTATTATTATGGTGTTAGTGCTAACCTTGTCGGTATTAACCTTCTGGGGTTACCGTTTATTAATTGCCCATAAACGTATTAAAGAATTAGCGGAATATGATGCCTTGACTGGCATATATAACCGTGGTCATTTTACCCAAGTGGCAAATAATGCTATCAAGTACTGTCAAAGTGCTGAACAAGCATTAAGCCTGATCATGTTTGATTTAGACCACTTTAAAAATATCAATGATAGTTATGGTCATGCTTGTGGTGACTGGGCATTAAAAAAAGTAGCAGAAGTGTGTAAAAGCATTGGTCGTCAAAACGATATTTTTGCGCGTTTAGGCGGTGAAGAGTTTTGCATACTGCTAACCAGTTGTGACAGCAAAGCCGCACAATTAAGAGCTGAAGCTTGTCGACAAGCCATTGCTGAAATTATTACCACTGACTCTGGTTTTGAGTTTTCTATCACCGCCAGCTTTGGTGTCACCGAAGTTAAAATCAGCGGCTTTGAGTTAGAGCAACTATTAGCCGATGCTGACAGTGCCACTTATAGTTCTAAACATGCCGGACGAAATAAAGTAAGCCTATTTCAAGCTAAGACAACGCTAGAATCAGCAGCACTAGATAATTCACAAAATATTTTTTAGTTGCATACCTTGTCTAAGCCTTTATTAGCCTTTGCCAGTCTTTATCTGCCTTTTTATTGATAGTCTGCTAGCAGACTATCTTTTAATGGCTTATTGGCGTCGCCCGTTTAAGCGCACCCACTCTTCTTGCACGGTCACGGGCTCCATATCACACCATTGACCATAGATTTCTTGTAGTGTTTGGGCTTGTTCTTCAAGTATCCCTGATAAAGCCAGTAAACCTTTATCGTCGATATATTCAATAATAGTAGGCGCTAACTCACGTAATGGCCCTGCTAAAATATTAGCAACGACAACATCGGCTTTTAAGCTTGGTTGGTTTTTGGGTAGATATAATTCTAACCTGTCAGCAACATTATTACGCTGAGCATTGGCAAGGCTTGCTTGTAATGCTTGTGGGTCGATATCAATACCGATAACTTTTTTAGCGCCTAACTTTAATGCCGCTAATGATAAAATACCCGAGCCACAACCAAAATCCACCACGGTTTTGCCTTGTAGGTCTAAACCATCAAGCCAAGTTAAACACAACGCTGTGGTTGGGTGTGTGCCCGTACCAAAAGCTAAGCCGGGGTCGAGCATCACATTAACAGCACTCGGGTCTGGCACGTCTCGCCAGCTAGGGCAAATCCATAAACGTTCACCAAATTTCATTGGGTGGAAGTTGTCCATCCACTCACGTTCCCAATCTTTATCTTCTAGCTGCTCTAGTTTGTATTGCATTTGCGCTTTTTCTGGGTGAATACCTTGCAGATAGCTAATCACTTTATCCATGTCATGGTTGGCGTCAAACAAGCCCATAACTACGGTGTTTGACCAATAAAGCACTTCATCACCGGGTAATGGTTCATAAATAGGTGTGTCTTGCGCATCAATAAAAGTAACCGCTTGCGAGCCACAGGCAACAAGCCAGTTACTATACTTTTCAGCGGTTTCTTCGTTGGCACTTAATCTAAGTTGTATCCAAGGCATCTTTTTGTTCCGGTAATATATTCATCATAATTCAGCTTAATAATAGTTTATCATTCATTGATGCTAGAGTAGCAATAAATTAACCTAATACTGAGTACCACTGCCATGTTAGATTTACTCCCTGATTTGTTCGATCACTACCATCAACAACTGCAATTAGCCCAGCCACTTTTCAATGATTATGGCGGCAATAGCATTTTTAGTGGTGAAATAGTCACCGTTGCTTGTTTTAACGATAACTCTAAAGTTAAAGAATTAGTGGCAACTAACGGCACGGGCAAGGTGATGGTTGTTGACGGTAAAGCGAGCTTAACCAACGCCTTACTTGGCGACATGCTTGCCGAAAAAGCCGTCAGTAATGGCTGGCAAGGTATTGTAATAAATGGCTGCATACGTGATGCAGGCACTATAGCCACCTTAGCACTGGGCGTAAAAGCTTTGGGTTGTAACCCGATAAAAACTGAAAAATTGGGTGTTGGTGAAATCAACAAAAACATAAACTTTGCTGGTATTGAATTTATAGCGGGTCAGTATATTTATGGTGATGCCAATGGTTTAGCGGTAAGTGAAAAACAACTAACTTTACCCTAGAGCGGTCTTCCCTCATTGTAGCTATACAGACGTTATTCTTCATAGTAGGATAGGGTGAATAGCTACTTAGCGGAGGGAGAACATGGTAAGCATTAAAATCATCTTTTTTACCTTTATTTTTTTACTTTCTTCTACGGTAAGCTCCCAATCCTTACGAGTTGTGACTGAAGACTTACCTCCCTTGCAAATATTGCAAAAAAACGGCCAAATAACCGGCGTTATGGTTGAGGTGGTAGAAGCCTTGCTAAAAAAAGCAATGATTGATGCCAAAGTTGAAATTTTTCCTTGGGCTAGAAGTTATCAAATTGCTAAAGAGCATAAAAACACCTTAATATTCTCTATGTTTCGAGATGACAGTAGAGAGAAAAATTTTCAATGGCTTGGCAAGCTACTCACCATTAACTCTTACCTTGTGGCACTAAAAAGTAACAACAACTTTAGTATCAACAGCATAGCAGATGCTAAACAATATAGTATTGGTAGTGTTAGAGAAGATTTAGCCGAGTATTATCTTAAAGAACATGGTTTTGGTGAAAATAAAAATTTATACCTAAGCAGTGATTATAAGGTGCTTTGGCACATGTTTTATAGTGGCCGTACTGATTTAGCTTTTACCAACGACATACTGTGGCAGCATGAGCTAGAAGAAATCGGTTTGGATCCCACCAAGGTTCAATTTGTGTACCAAATTCCAAACTTTGCCTCTGATTTATATCTTGCTGCTAGTTTAGATATAGACAAGGTCACAATAGAGCGTTTAAAATTGGCATTATCGCAAATGAAAACCAACGGCGAATATCAAACTATTTTACGCAAATGGCATATAAAACCCAATTCAACGCATTAAATTATATTAAAAATGAAATATTTCCCTGTTTTTCTCGATGCAAAAAAAATCTCTGCCATGGTTATTGGTGGCGGAGAAGTCGCTACGCGTAAAATTGAATTGTTATTAAAGTCGACGACTAATATCACGGTGATGAGCAAAAGCGTTTGTGCGAGTGTTGAACGCTTAATAAACCTGCACCAATTAACATGGCTAAAACATAACTACCAAGCAGGGCATTTTACTGATATTAATTTAGTCATTGCTGCTACGGACAATATGCCGATTAACAAGGCTATTTATCAAGAAGCAACACCCTTGAATATTTTAACCAATGTTGTTGACCAACCAGAATTGTGTACCTATATTACCCCCGCTATTATTGATAGAAGCCCGATGATTATCGCTTTATCAAGTTCTGGTAGCTCACCTATTTTAATTCGTATGTTGCGAGAGCAAATTGAAAAAACCTTACCGCAAGCTTATGGCAAGCTAGCAGATTTTTCTCATAAATTTCGCGAGCACGTAAAAGTACGGGTAAAAGGTTTACGTAATCGTCGTAGCTTTTGGGAAAATACTCTTCGAGGCCCAATCGGGCAGGCAATACTTGATGGTAAACAGCAATACGCAGAGCAACAACTCATCGCCAGTATCAAACAAGAAATAGCCCCACCCTGTGGCGAAATTATTTTTATTCACACTAAAAACGGCAATCCAGATAATATAACCTTAAATGCTCATCGCGCGATGCAATTTGCCGATGCTGTTTTTTATGACGATGATGTTAATATTGAATTAATTGAATACGTGCGCCGTGATGCCGAAAAATTCCCCCAAGCAATCACTTCAACTATATTGATTAATTATCAACACGCCATTGAGTTAGCGAAACAAGGGGGAAAAGTTATTTACTTACTCACCGGCAATGAAAATTTACCGCAAAATGAAGCGCTTATGCAAAGCGGTATCGTCATTAAAGAAATTATCAGTGGCGCATAAAGCTTAATACATAATATTGGTTCAGCTTAAAAATCATAACCATAGAGCATTACTAGAGAGACGATCTCGGCTACGGTTGCACAAAGTTACCAAAGACTTGAGCAATACAACTCAGTAGGAATTGACTCCATCAATTAGGTTTAATACCTGATGGTAACTCACCCATTGCCGCCAACAAAGGTATTCAAACACATCCTGCTCACCTCGATAAAATATACGCCACTAGTGGCAAGGGGCGTTTAATAGCAAGTAAGGTAACCCGTAGCACTAACGACAATAGTAACGACAGCGTGGTAAAATTCAGTTTTTCTGGCTTAAAATGGGATAATCACCTAACGCATATTGTTGCGTAAATTGGTTACCTAAATAACGATTCATGTCATCAAAAATTTATTTTTTACTTGCCAACTGGTTTGACCATTGTTATTTTATTTAAAATTATAACTAAAAATGCACCATTATGAACAGTTTTTCTACTCGTGAATCAACCGTATTGTGTTCCGATCAATATGTACTTACTACCACCATTTACCTCCCTAAAAAAGCCATTAAGGGAGCTATTTTAATGGCGCCTGCCACGGGAATAAAAAGACAATTCTACGGTAGCTTCGCCTCTTATTTAGCAGAGCATGGTTACGGAGTAATAACTTTTGATAATAGAGGTATTGGCGAGTCATTAACGGGCAGCGTAGCAAAAAGCACTGCCTCCCTGCAATGCTGGGGTGAAAAAGATATGCCCGCCATTTTTGAACAATTAAAACAAACCTTTCCTGATAGTAAATATCATTTAATTGGCCACAGCGCAGGTGGCCAACTTATTGGCTTAATGCACAATGCCATGGAGTTTAGCTCAATGTTTAATGTGGCTTGCTCATCAGGGCGATTGAAAAACATGAGTAATCCCTATTTCATAAAAGCACATTTTTTTATGAATATGTTCATTCCTTTAAGTAATGCATTTTTGGGGCATACTAAGTCACAATGGCTGGGCATGGGAGAACCTTTACCCAAGGCGGTCGCTCAGCAATGGCGAAAATGGTGTAACGGCCAAGGCTATGTGAAAACAGCTTTTGGAAAAACGGTGCATAATCACTTATATGATGACTTGTCTATCCCTTCAATGTGGGTAAATTCGATTGACGATGATATCGCTATTAATAAAAATGTTAGCGATATGCTGTCAGTATTCACAAAAATGAAACCTGAAAAACTTACTTTAACGCCTGAGCACTATAACCTCGATGAAATTGGTCATATGAAATTTTTTAGTCGAAAATCACAAGTTTTATGGTCTCATGCGACCAAGTGGTTAGAAAAACATCAATAATCACGGCTAACGAACTTATTGGATTCGCAACAAAACTGCACAATAATGCCTTGAAGTAATTTAAGAAACCTATAACGACATACATTGCCAATAAATGTCTGGTTTTTTTACAACTAAATGCTCAAGATTTAATAAAACAATAAAAAACAACTAGTTGCAAGATGGTGCATATATTGCTTTGTGAATGATGAGTTAAATAATAATCAATACAACTGCACATTAAGGTCATGTATTACTAAGGGATTTAAAAATGAATATAAAGTACTTAAAAGCAGCTTTCGCTGGCTTAGTTTTATCGATAAGTAGTTTTGCTAATGCGGGCTTAATTACAGTTGTATTTGATATCACTAATTATAATGATGAGATTGGTAGTTTCAGTGGAACCGATTTAAATAACGACTCTATATTAGACTGGAGTGAATTAACCAGTTTTGATTGGACATCGAACTCCCATAATCACAATGTAGATTTAAATGATCTTTCTGGCTTTGGTGATTTTAATTTATCAACCAATATGTGGATTGCTAACGGTATCAGCTGGGTTAACTCTTCTGATAATGCTTATTTTTCTTGGAATAACAGAGCTAACTCTATAAGTGGCGCTTGGGCTGAAGTTACAATAGTATCTCCGACACAAGTACCAGAACCTTCTACTGTCGCGATTTTTGGTTTAGCGTTAATAGGTTTGGCTTTTCGTCAATACAAGAAGTAATAATCTAAAATTTTAAATTCTTTAAAAGCACCTCTCTTATGCAGGTGCTTTTTTGTTTCTAATTATCTTAACGTCTGAGCACTATAGTCTTGAGTAAATAGCTCACATGAATTTTTTAGCTGGTCATTTCAATATTTTCATGGTGATAGGCATAACAACGTAAGAAACAATAGGCACAATAATCGCTACAATAATAAGCACTTGCACAAATTCATTAACAGGTAAATAGGGACTAAGCCATTGCGGTATAAAATGCACCAGTGGTACTAGAACTGCATAATTAATTAACGCGATTAAATGTTTGTTTGGTGATTTCATCAACTTATCCTCAATTAAACTATTATTAACCTTGTCCTTTGCTTGCTTGTAAAAAGCTGTGGTACACCCAACGATAACTAGTGTGCTGACCTAAAATGCTGCCAAGCTCCATACCCTTTTCACTACGCCAATCATCCATAACTTCAGCAAGCACAGATGCCCATGTAGCCACCTTTACTCCCGCTTGTGTCATACGGTGAATGGCCGCATCAGCAACGGTTTTATTCCAAGTACCTGAGGCATCAACAACGGCATAAACATCATAGCCTTCAGCGACCGCTGAAATAGCAGGAAACATCAAACAAACATCGGTGACAATACCTGCCATGATGATTTTTTTACGGCCAGTGGCCTCAATAGCCTCTTTAAACTCAGGGCTTTTCCAAGCATTAATTTCACCCGTTCGTTCGATAATATTGTCACCTAAAATGTCAGTGATTTCTGGCATAATTGGGCCATTTGGCCCTTTAGGCATACTTACCGTCGTTACCGTTGGCATGCCAACTGCCTTGGCCATTTCACATAAGCCTTTAATATTCTCGGTCATTAAATGTGGATCTTGATCTCGACAGCTCACCAAAAGCCCAGTTTGATGATCAATCATCGCCAGTACCGCATTGTCAGTTGTTAACATTTTTGCAAACTTATTCATGTTAATTTCCTCTTTATGGTTTAATAATTATGCTTGAGTAACCACAATGGCTTCAACATCGCTCGTCGCATAAAGTTCAGTATTAACGCTGCGAATCAAATCGCCCTCTTTCGCTTGAAAGCTGCTATTTTCATCTGAAAACTCAGTATTGCCTCGTGCTACATACACCATTATTTCATCAGTGAAATGGATTTTTTCACCTTTAGATAAACGCACAATGTCTATATAGGTTTTGCTGTCAAACGTCTCATTTTGGTTTTTAGCACCCCCGTAAATACGGGTGACACCATTATGGCTAGGAACATAGTGCTTATATCCTGCTGGTTGATTAGCTTCATCAGGCAGTACCCATAATTGCAACATGCGGTTTTTGCTATTGTCAGGATTCACTTCGTTATGTGAAAACCCTTCAGCACCTGCACGCTGAACCTGCACCTCACCCGCCAATAAACTTTGACCATGTTCAAGAGAGCCTTGATGGCTAACCCGGCCTGACATCATCACTGAAATAACATCGACCTCTTTATGTGGATGCATACGTGTTTCACCATGAGGGTTAAACTTAGCGTCCGCCAGATAAACAAAGTTACCAAGGCCGTCAAATGTATTAGCCGCTTTGCGTGCACCGAATACACGGCGATCTGTAACTAAGCGATGTTCGGTTAGCCCAGCAAAACCACCTAATGGTAAGGATTTTCTACTAATAATTTTCATATCCGACTCCGTTGCTCATTGCGTTCATTTGTTTAGAGACGCCATAATAAAACTAAAGATTCACTTTATAAATACGCAAATATTGATATCATAATTTCATTTTTGACAACAATAGAACAAAGGTATTGCTGAAATGAACCACGACTTAAATGACATGATGGTATTCTTAGCGGTGGTCGAAACAGGTAGCTTTACCTTAGCCGCAGATAGATTAGGGATACCAAAAGCAAACGTCAGTCGCAAAGTATCGCGCCTTGAAGCGCTGTTAAATGTCACCTTATTAGAGCGCTCAACGCGTTCACAACATTTAACAGAAGCTGGCAGTCGCTACGTGTTGCATTGCAAACGCATTCACGAAGAACTAGATTTAGCCACAACTTCCGTCTCACAAATATTACAAAGCTACCAAGGTGATCTTAAAATAGGCGCCTCCGTTGCCTCAGGACAACAAATATTAAGACCCGCATTAGCTGAATTCATGCATCAGTATCCCGACTTAAAAGTGCAACTAAAGCTAGTAAACCGCCGGGTTGATTTCATCGAAGAAGGTTATGATGTTGTGATACGCATTGGCCAACTAGATGATTCATTGTTAGTGGCAAAAAAACTCGGCACCGTCACTCGAAAGCTCTTTGCTAGCCCTGAGTATTTAGCTAAAAATGGCAAACCAATGACGGTAGCACAGCTAACAGAACATCAGCTGTTGATTATGAATCCGATCAATAATGAAACAAAAATTAATTTGCTATCAACACAAAATGAACAAGTTAACATACAAGGCAAACCTCGTTTGTTAGTCGATGATTTTGTCATGTTAAAACAAGCAATAGTTGATGGTTTAGGCATTGCTGTTTTACCTGAATACATGGCGCATAACGAAATAAAATCAGGGGGGTTAGTTAATATTCTCCCTGACTGGGGTCAGGAAAACGTTGACGTTTATGCGCTTTACCCCCGTAATCGCGCCAAAATACCGAAAGTAAACGCGTTTATTGAATTTGCAACCAAGCTGTACAGCAAAGCTTTAAAATGACTTGAAAGATCGGCAATGGCAAACATTATCAATGCAGGTCATAATTTTATGTCTGAATATTTTACAGTTAAATTATCGACCAAAAACAAAACAATAAAAATCAATGTGTTGCATATTGGTGCATATGTTGCTTAAGGGAGGTTGGTTTAATAATTTTAATAATAATTAATACAGTTGTGCCTTAAGGTCATGTATTACTAAGGGATTTAAAAATGAATATAAAATACTTAAAAGCAGCTTTCGCAGGGATGATTTTATCGGTTAGTGGTTTTGCTAATGCCACCGTCCTTAATACTGAAGTAGCTGATAATGCATATATTACCGTTGGTGGCTATGATGTAGCTTGGGCTGGCCCATGTGCTGTAGCTCAAAGTTCTTGCGGACCTTTAGATTTTTCTTTTCAATCACAATTTGGTTGGAAAGCAATGAGCTCAACTCTTTTCGCTCAATTAAATATCTCTGCATTTGATTTCGTTTTTGACGGAGCCAATGTTGATGCATTTACGGGAAACAATTTAGATGAACTGTCTGGTGCCTCAGTTGCACAAAACCCTTTAATTGGCGATATCGCTGTTGCAGCTCCTTGGTTTGCTTCTGCGCATACTCATATTGATTGGATTAATGGTGTTAATAACCAATGGAGTTTTTCTGACATTAACAATTCTGATTATTATGATTCATTAGCCGTAAGAGTGTCTGCTAGTAGAGCATCGGCTCAAATACCAGAACCTTCTACGGTAGCTATTTTCGGTTTAGCATTAATAGCTTTAGCGTCTCGTAAATACAAAAAGCAATAATCTCAACTTTACATTATTTAAAAGCACCACTCGAGAGTTTGGTGCTTTTTTTGTTTTTAAATTAAACGATTACAAAAGCACCAAAAGCGATGCTTGATCGTTTTACTGACCACCAACCTCTTTATTCAATATAAGGAATTATTCATCATCCGTTCACTTCCCATAAAAAATCCCTTGTGAAATTGAACCATCAAGAATAATCGAATTCCGATTTATCTTAATCATGTAATCGTTAACGTTACTATTTCAATCAAACATAATGTCCAAAAGGGCTCTTAGTTTGAAGAGTGTCACGTATCTTTAATCAATATTTTCTATAAACTATTAGACAGTTTTTCTAAGTATCAATTTCTATATTGTGATTGAACTTCTCAGATTTCCTATAAAAAAATGAGCCTTATGGTCGAATGATTTTTTAAAAGATTCCCAATGATTTCATAGGATTAATCTAGTGGGCTTGGATGTAATATATTAACAAACCACAAATCCTATTTAGGAAGAATAAATCAAGCAATGATCATCGTTATGCACGTATTTCAACCCGCCATGGTGGATTAATACGAGCATATCCGGCCCAATAGAGTTTTATTTTATTACCTGAAGGATCATATAAAATTGCCTCCCGCCATAAATACCTTTGATCGGTAGGTTCTTGGGCAAAAATAAAGCCTTTTGCCTGTAAATTTTTTACCAATGCATCTAATTTTTCATGCTCGAAGTAGATTACAGCGCCATGAGTTAGCTTAGAGTTATCCAACGAAAGTGAGAATGTTGAGTCACCTTCAGTGCATTCAAAGCGAGCATAGTGCGGTGTATCTACTATTTGAGTAAAGCCTAAACCTCGATAGAACTTGGTAGACAAATCCATATCATTTACGGGTAATGTAACTTGATTTAAATTCATTGAACTTCCTTCTGCTGTTAACCACTTATTTTATATAAAACACAATTTTTCACTGTCGATTAATTATATGCTTCAGTAACTAAAGCCGCTATCACAAGCCCTGCCCAAACTGAATAAACGTCTGAGTTAATATGCGTTTAGCTGAATCTTTTGATAAACAATTGGACAAGGGATCATTATTGAACAGTTGTTTACTAATTTGCTTTTCCACCGATGTCCATTTCATATTGTCTAACCTAACCACTACCCTACAAGTAAAAACCTTATCATTTGTGGTGTAGAAAACTTTAACGTCATCAGTTCGCCCCATCAGATTTTTGTAAGGGTATTTGTTTGCAACACTTACCGTTACTTGCTCAGCAACAGTTAAATTACAAAACAAAAATACACTTGTAAACATCATGATTTTAAATGATTTGATTAATAATTCTTTCATTCTAATTCCATATATTCATCTTAGGTGTTGATAGTAGATTAGCTATGGTATGGTAATAAAACAAACGATAAAAACTTATACTCAATTAAGAAAAACTTAAGTGTGAAATATTTACCGCCATTGAAGTCATTGCAATTCTTTTTGGTCGCAGGACAGTCCAAAAACTTTAAACAAGCAGCTGAGCAGCTTCATGTGACACAAGCGGCTGTCAGCCAACAAATTCGCTTATTAGAGGAAAACTTACAATCGAAGCTTTTTGAACGCTCAAATAAACAAACAATACTTACTGATAAAGGTCGCCAACTATTACCTTTTATGCAAAGAGCATTTGAAGAATTATCCTCTGGCATTCAAATAGTCACTGGTGATCAAAATCCTCATATATTACGTATTTCTACTGTACATTCATTTACTTCACTATGGCTTATACCTCGACTTCAAGAGTTTCAAGAACTGCACCCTGAAATTATGGTACAACTTGCCCCGTCAGGTGATCTTGTTGATTTTAAACAGTCAAATATTGATTTGGCAATACGTATGGGAAGAGGTGGAAATTCTGGTTTAACACAAAAGAAAATTTATGATGACACTCTGACATTTGTTGCCAGCCCAAAACTACTGACCAATATTAATAAAAACAGTCCTGAACAAGTATTTCAGTTACCTTGGATCGAAGACACGAGTATTGGAATACAAGAAAAATTTCAAAACTACTGTGAAAATATGAATATTAACTTTCATTCTTTGGTGCCTGTCATGCAAACAAATGACGCTCTCCCTTTAATCGACAGTGCAGTTCAAGGGCGAGGATTCTTATTAGTAAACACGAGTTTAGTTATCGAACATTTACGTGATGGCCGCTTGGTTAAGCTACTCAAATATTCAAATAAAAGCCCTTATTCTCTTTATCTTGTGGCGCCTGAGCAGCAGTTTACATGGAACAAAGTGAAGCTATTTGAAAGTTGGATAGTACCTAAACTATTAGAGTCATTTTCAGATTTAGACGTAAACTAATGACTCAATAGACACTGTTTATCTATAGGTATTAATGGGTTGTCTGATTTCATCATTATTCACAAAATAGCTTATTTCATAGGCTATTTAATCTTTCGTCATACCGAACTATGTATGGCCATTCTTTGGCCTTAAAGCTAATGGTAACTATGGAAAAATAATACAGAGAATTGCTTATGCTGCAGTGATAATCTCACCAATAGCATTTCAAATAATTACATAAAAAATAATTTTTTGATTCATTACAAATGCACCAAAATAAAAGCTTGCTCTTTCTTAGTCATTTTACTCACCACTAACATAAACGAATTATCCATCATTCGCTCGATCTCACCTTGAGGAATTGAGCCATCTAAAATAATCGAATTCCAAGAAGATTTAATCATATAGTAACCTGGAATAACCGCCGGACAAATATCGCGGGGATTGCGGCTTCGTCAGGATCACATTTTAAGTTCATTCAATAATGCTTTTTTGCGGTATCTTCAACCTTCGCTTTTTTTGCCGTTTGACCCAGTATTATGGTGACGAACATTTTTTTCATTCTAAATACTTTAACGTCATCACCAAAAGGGTAATATAAAAACGTTGCTGGTTTAGCAAGCAAGTATTGATCTGCTTGTTACTCGTTGAAACTAGCACTCGTTATATTCCCTTACTTTTCTAACTAATATCACTGCCTTTAACTTACAGACTTTAATTTATTTTAAAAACGATAGATAAAACGTTAAGCTCAAGCCATGATCACTTATAGCACCTCTTGTATCACGCCGCGCATTTCTTAGCACTTTTTCCATGATATCTTCCTTTATAGTCATGTTAACCCAAAATGAGAACTTCAGAACGTAAACGCCCGTTAATAAAAGTGACACATTTTCTTAACTAAAAAGTCATTATTTTAAACCTGTTCTGTCATATTGAAAAATCATACTGCTGCACATTATAAATACTTAAAATATGATCTTAAGGGAAATTATGTACAACACACCTAAAAAAAGCTTAATTGCTTTAGCTATATCGTCAACATTCGCATTTAATGCGGTAGCAGAAGACGTGGTCAATGAAGAAAGCACCATGGAAGAAGTTTCTGTTATTGCCAAAAAGCTGTCGCATGCTAATCATGAAATTGATGTAAAAATGACACAGCAACAATCTACCATATCTAGTGTATTAGCTATGATGGACAACTTACCCGGTATCAGCATCAACGAAGGTGATGCTTTTGGTGGTGATGATTGGTCTACCTCTATTACGATGCGTGGCTTTACTATTGACGGTAACCAACAGCAATTAGGTATGACGATTGACGGTATTCCCAATGGCGGTTCTAACTACGGTGGTGGCGCCAAAGCAAATCGTTATATTGATTCAGAAAACCTAGAGACTATTCAGGTTTCACAGGGTACTTCAGACATTTCTTCAGCCTCGTTAGAAGCACTTGGCGGTACCTTTAACTTTGTTAGTGCTATGCCTGCATTTGAAAAAGCCACTAAATTTGCTTTCACTAACGGTGATCATGACGCTACACGCTATTTTGTTCGCCATGATACCGGCAAAATATTTGATAATACTTATGCTTATGCTAGCTATTCATCAACGTCAACGAGCCGCTGGGTAGGTGAAGGCTCTAACGGTGGCATGACTAGAGAGCATGCCGAATTTAAATTTGTTACCGAGTTAGATAAGTTAACGATTACCGGTCGTCTGTCTTTCGATGATGCCGATGAAGACAACTACAATTCAGTCAGCAAAGAGCAGTTTGAACAGACCCCTGATTGGGATCAATTAACTTGGAATTGGACTGGTATCCCTCATTTTGATCAAATGTTTGCTGAAGGTTGGTCAACATTACGTGAAAATACCTTAGGTTATGTGAAGTTCGAATACGATATTTCTTCAAACATGCATTTTCAAATAACGCCTTATATACATAAAAATGAAGGCCGTGGTGACTGGATCCCACCTTATTTAGTAGCGGCGGTTGATGAGCAAGGTAACCCAACTACTGAAGGTGGCACCATTACTGGTTCTTATGGATTCACCGATCAACTAGGTAACCCGTTATCACCTGCTGATGGCTGTACTGACAATTTATCTTGGCCTTGGAATTCGGGCCCCGGTTTAGCGCCTTCTTGTTACGATCAGAGCGCTATTCCAGTGATGTCATACCGCCATACTCATTATGAAAAAGAACGGTTAGGCGTAACCGCTAACTTTGATTGGTCAATCGGTATTAACGATATTGCCCTTGGTTTATGGTCTGAATCTGCCGACCGCGATGAATCTCGTGATTGGCACAAAGTAGTTGATGCGCGTGTTTACCATCATTTTGATTCAACACCTTACTGGACACAATACAGCAATAGTTTCCAAACAGATACCTTAAAACTATATGCTCAAGACACGCTTGATTTTGGCAATCTTAGCGTTAATGTTGGTGTGCAAAAGTATTTTGTTGATATAGAAAAGTATGACAATTTTGCTAAAGCTGTTACCGGTAAAGTAAACAGTGATTCAGATGTTTTGTTTAGCACAGGTGTCGTTTATCAAATAAATAATGATATAGAAATATTTGCTGGCTACAGTGAAAATTTCGCGGCTATTAAAGATGGTGTTTTAGAGCGTGATGCGTCAGCACTAAGTGAAATTGAACCTGAAACCGCTGAAAACATTGATGTAGGTATTCGTTATAGCAATGATAACCTTAATTTCTCTGCCACTTACTACACAATTTCATTTGATAATCGCATCACCTTTATTGCCCCGGGTAGTGATACCTCAGGTATTGATTACACCATAGGCACCAATGGTACTTACTTAAATGTAGGTGGCATCGAGTCGGATGGTTTTGAATTAAGTGCTAGCTATCGCTTCAACGATAATTGGGATATTTACTCGTCATACACTAACAATGATTCAACCTATGTGGGTAATGCTCCTGGTTTTGAAGCAGGGGATAAAGTAGTTGATTCTGTTGATGATATGTTTGTGTTGTCCACCAACTATACGTTTGAAAACTTCCGTGCTGGCCTTTCTGCTAAATATACTGGCGAGCGTGGCGATGCTGATTCATACACCACCGTTGATTTTAATGCCGGTTACTCTGTAGCTATTGACAGCAATGTTTTTAAATCATTCGATTTAGCTTTCGTTGTTAATAACTTAACAGACAAAGATTACCTGTCTACGGGTACGGGTAATGGTGAAACCTTCTTCATTGGCGCACCTCGTACCGCATCAATGACATTTACTGTTAATTTCTAATTGTAATCAATAAAAAGCATACCTAATGATAACCAAGCAAATACTCTTTGCTTGGTTATTTCACTTTTAAATACATAGCCAAATTGCATCTTAAAGTGGTTTGGGTATATACATTGGCTAACAAAATGTCTAAATATTTACTCGTCGCCTTACTATTCATAAGCTTTATTTCTTTGGTTGAGGCTGACACAACGGCCACAGCTCATTCAAAAACTAACTCAAAAGCTAACAGCGCCAAGAACTTGATATTAATCACCATCGACGGCTTACGTTGGCAAGAGCTTTTTGGTGGCGCTGACATTACCTTGCTTGATAATGACAAATTTGTACGTAAATCAAGCCACACTAAAGAACACTTTTGGCATGACAACGAAGCAAAGCGTCGCCAGCTGTTAATGCCGTTTTTCTGGAATACTATTGCCAAAAAAGGGGTGGTTATTGGTAATAGAAAGCTGGGTTCAACCATGTCTGTTAGTAATAACTGGCATTTTTCATATCCGGGTTATAGTGAAATATTTACTGGTATTGCCGACCCGAAACTGAACAGTAATGAAAAAGTGCCTAATCCGCATGTTTCATTTATTGAATGGTTGAATAACCAAGCGTCATTTGACCATAAACTTGCGGCTTTTGGCAGTTGGGATGTTTTTCCCGCTATTTTTAATGTTGACCGTAATAAAATGCATGTTAATGCCGGATTTATGCCCGCTCAAGGTTACCCTATTTCTAATGAAATGAAGCTACTTAATACTATCCAGCAGGAAATTCCTAGTCCTTGGCACAATGTCAGGTTAGACAGTTTTACTTATCGTTTTGCTAAAGATTATTTATTAAACCAAAAACCAAGAGTGATGACTATTTCATTTGGAGAAACCGATGATTTTGCTCATGATGGCCATTATGACAGTTACCTAAGTTCGGCTCATCAAACAGATAGATTTATTGAAGATTTATGGAATACCATTCAAACCACACCTGAATATAAAAACAACACGGTGTTATTGATCACCACAGATCATGGCCGTGGTAGCAATGCCAATGACTGGCAGCACCATGCCTCTGAAGATGCAGTAAAAGAGTACATGAAAAATTTAGATACTTTTCCTAAAGGTGTTGTTGGTTCTGAAAATATATGGTTTGCGGCGATGGGCGCAGGCATAGAGGCAAAAGGACAAGTAACTACTGACAGTGAAATTAAGCAAAATCAAATTGCCGCGACGGCGTTAACGTTATTAGGAAAAGATCCTCAAGCGTTTAACCCCAAAATAGGGAAAAAAATTGAGGAAGTTTTCTAATGAAAAGTTCAAGCTTAGCAGTATTGCTTATTGCTAGCTGCACTTTTTGGATGCTTTCAGCGCAAGCAAAAGTCGATAAAATACTTTTTGGCTCTTGTAGTCATCAAGATAAAAGTATGCCGATTTTAGACGCGATTAATAAAGAAAGTGCTGATTTATTTATTTTTTTAGGTGACAACGTTTATGGCGATACCGAAAGCATGCAAGAACTGGCTGATAAGTATGAACGCTTAGGCAATATATCAGGCATTAAAACATTGCGTAAAAATACAAACATCATAGCCATTTGGGATGATCACGATTACGGTGAAAATGATGCTGGCGCCGAATACCCTGAAAAGGAAGCCTCTCGAAAACTGATGCTAGATTTTTGGCAAGAGCCAAAAAATTCTGCTCGTTACACCCGTAAAACGGGCATTTATACCTCGTATATGTATGGTACAGACGCGCAAAAAGTGCATGTTATTCTACCTGACCTGCGGTGGAACCGAGACGCTTTAAATCATGTTTCTAAGCTTGACTATGCGCTTAAGCGTAAACCTAAAAATATGGGTCCCTATTCACCTAGCACGGTTAAAAAGGCTTCGATGCTAGGAGAAGAGCAATGGCAATGGCTAGAAACCGAATTAAAAAAATCCTCAGCAATAAAAATTATTGGCTCAAGTTTACAGCTGTTACCTGAGTTTACGGGTTGGGAATCGTGGGCGAATTTTCCTGAGGATAGAAAGCGATTATTTACGCTGATTAAAAAGCATAAAGTAAACGGCGTATTGATTATTAGTGGTGATACTCACTGGGGTGAAGTATCAAAATTATCATCTGATGTAGACTACCCACTGTGGGAAGTCACCAGCTCTGGTTTAACGCAAGAATGGAAAGATGTTAGCCCAAATAAACATCGAGTGGGTGCTTACACCAGTAAAGTGAATTATGGTGAGTTACTCATAGACTGGCAGCTTGAAGATCCCACCATCACTTTACGATTAAAAGATGTTGCAGGCAGCGTTTTTACGCAATATATTGTCAATTTGTCGGATATTAGTCTGTATTAATTTATTGAACAACTGGCGGCTTAATGAATCAAGGCTATTGCAAAACAGAAGTAGTTATTGCACCAACCACTGCCTTAGTATTGATTTATTAACCAAGCCACTTTTACCATGAAATTTACCATTACGTTCAATAAAATAACTGCGTGGCAATTCACCGTACCAACTGGCATCAATAATAAACCGACTTTGATCGCCTTTACCATCAACAAAATGAAAATTGGCAAAATAATTTAATTCAAATTGTTCAATAATTTCATCACGTTCAGCATTAGTTTCATCATTTGCATCGGTATTAATGATCACTACGGCTAAGTCATCATGTTGATTTTGTAGTTGTTGCATGATCGCCAATTCTTTTAAACAAGGAGGGCAATCAACTGACCACAACAAAATCAGCCATTGCTTACCGATGTTTTGAGTTTTAATCGTAGCCAACTGCTGTTTATTAAACTCGATAGAACCTGCCTTAGCGTTGCTGACAGAAAATAAACAAACAATAAATAAAACGCTATAAATCTTTTTTAAAAAATTCACAGTGCTTGCACCCAATGACCTTGCTTAGGCCGATGCCATGACACATAGCTGGTAGAACCTTTTTTGATAATAAATGGCCGATCAGCGCCGTCAGTGGCAGTTGTTAACAACACAACCTCGCTAAATGATTCACCGTTATTTTTTGAACGTTGATGCCATAATTCATGCTCAACACCATTAAACTGCGTCCAAACAATATCGATATTATTACCATTGGTATTTAAGTGAGGATGTGCCGCTTGCGCTGATTGCACACCAACGGAGATGGGTTTAGTGAGTGATTTGCCCTGATCATTACTTGATGCATAGAAAATGCCTTTACCTGCATCACCCTGATTAAACCACACTAAATGGTAACGATTATAATCATTAATACTGATAGCGCCCCCTTGATGAGGACAACCATTAATTTTCCAATGATCGTAACTTATTTGATAAGGCGCCTGTTGCACATTGTCGTCTTGAGCCAGTGTTAACAAGGCAAATTCACGAATATTATCACCATAAATATGACGCCATAATATCGCTAATTCTCCCTGATTATTAAAATCAATCGCAATGCGGCAACACACGCAGGTATTATTTGCTAACTGCTTATTTGAAAAACGTAGCTCATTTTTTCTATAATTAGCTTTACCAAAATATAATGCTGATCCGTTAGTTTTCTTTCCTTCTTTTCGACGTTGATAGGCTAAGCGTGAGTCTAACCAAACAATACTAATATCACCTTCATCAGTCACCAACATTTCATTAAAACTATGACCTGTTAGCAAGTTGTCATCATTAACCGTTATGGGCTTAGTAAAGGTTTTACCGTAATCGCTAGAATAGCTAAAACGTATATCGGCGCTGTATTTTTTCTCTTTTGGTGATGCCCATGACACATAAACACCTTGGTATTTATCAAAAGCTATTTTCGGCCTATTTTCATTGCGAGCAGATATTTTTTCTTCCTCAATCGCAATTCGATTACTGGTTGAAAATGTTAAGCCATTATCCGTTGATATTTGAAAATACAAACTAGCATTTTCGGCCCACAATCGCCATAAATCACCATTTGGCGCAAACACTGAGCTAACGGTTTTAGCGCAAACAATATCTGTTTCCGTACATTGCACTGTTTGCGTACTTTTTGCCGACATTTCTTTTACTGGTGCTGCTTGGTGATTATGCTCTGCTGCTGTGCTGGTATTTACAGTGAACGACAACGAAAGAGTAACAAAAATTAATGCTTTATCAATAAAGTTCAACATAACGATTTCCTTACCACTGATAGTTTAAGCCAACATAAGCTGTGCGTGGCGCGCTAGGGGAATAAGTTGTTTTTCCATAACGATACGATGCTTCTTGTGCGTATTCTTCATCAGAAATATTTAACACTCTGGCATGAAGTGAAAGCTGCTTAGATACCTGATAGCGCGCTTTCAAATTACCGATAGTGTAACCCTCTTCAATGCGGTCATTGCCCTCATCATCTTGGCTGTTGGCATCGTCTAGCCAATAGTCGCCAATTGATTGCACTTCTAACATGGCGGTAAAACCGGGCAAAAAAGCAGGCATATAGCGCACACGCACATTAGCAATATAATCGGGTGCTGCTGCCATTTCATTACCAGCAAGGTCTTCATATTCATCGAACTCATGCTTTGACTGGCTATAAGCTGTACTGATATTTAGCTGTTCATTAATTTTCCATGAAATAGATGCTTCAATGCCTTTATGGATAACGCGAGTGGCATTAGTGAGATAACGTTGACCATCATCGTTATAGGCATGAACAATACCATCATCAACATCCATATAATAAACCGCGCTATCAAAAGAAACGGTTTTCCAGTTGGCTTTATAACCTAGCTCATAAGTATCTGACACTTCTGGGTCAACCGCTTTAGCGTCACCATCATCTTTGGTGGTTAAATGATATAAGCTACCCGCGGTAGGTAAACGGAAACTATTGGCATAACGCACATAAACGCTGCTGTCTTGTGTTAAATGATAGTTCAAACTCGCTTTAGGGCTTAAATGATTGAAATTGTCAGTTCTATTTTCTATGCTAATTTTGCCATGACCAATATCGCCATAAACCCCTAAGTGATTATCAAAGTCATATCTGGCATAGTCATAACGAGCGCCTAAAGTTAAATCTAGCTTGTCGGTTAAACTACGTTTATGTTGAATATAAGGTGATAGGCTCATATATTGAGTAGTATCATCATAGAACTTTTCACCTTTAACAAAGGTATCAGCACCCCAGCCTGTTGTGGTGAAATCAAGTGGTTGATAAGACAATTGCTCTCCTTCGGTCAATTCAACATCTATTCCAACAGTTGTTTCACTATCACTGCTGTGTTCAAAATTGGCTAGGGCTAATAAACCTAAGGTTTGTACCTCAGACTCAACTTTCGGCATATTTTGATTCCATGTTGCCGTGTAATCATTAGTACGATAACGATAGTAAGGAATAAGTGAATAAAAATTATTGCCAATTGTTTTATCCCACTGCGTTGAAAGGCGCATATACTGTGTTTTACGCAGCGGATCATTGGCTAAAACGGTATCAGACAGTCCTGAATTGGTTTTGTCATTATCAAATAAATCTTTTGTTAAGCTCGCCGCCATTTCTTGTTCGAGATCGGAGGCAATAAAAGAGGTAACTAAACGCTCATTATCACCTAAATCCAATTCATGACGAAAGGTGACTTCTGCGCGTTCAGAGCTAGTGTGATCACGCCAGCCATCATTCTTTAGATACGAGCCTGACACTCGAAAGCCCTGCGTATCAGATATTTGGTTACTATGGCTCGCTTGTACTTTAGTGTACTCGTCTTCACCGAGCATTAAGCCAACACTGGTTTGTGGTGACTGCGCGACATCTGCCGATAAAATATTAACCGTGGCCGCTACCGCACCTGAGCCATAAAGAGCGGTACCAGCACCTTTTAGTACTTCCATGCGCGCCACATTGGAATTAAAGCTAGACCACCATAAGGCATTATGATTAAAAAAGGCTGCTGATTGCAGTGGAATGTTATCTTGCAAATATAAATAATAGCCACTGGTATTCATTGGCATTCTGATGGCGGCTTTATGCCCTTGACCACCAGAGAGCTGATCAATCAACACCCCCGAAATACTGTTCAATGATTCAGCAACATGCTGGCCGTTATCAAGTACTAACTCTTCTTTACCTACACCTTTTACTGACATGGCGAGATCTGTATCTAAAGATTCTTGACGCGTTGCGGTGACGGTAATTCGCTCGAAATAATCATCGTCATCGGCTCCCAAAGGTGTTTCAGCATATACAGAACCACAATACTGGCTAACAATGACAGCAAACAGGGATATTTTTTTATTCATCACGTAATATTTTTCGATTATTAAGATTAACGCTATGATAAAATATTTTTGAGTTGTTGCAGTGTGACATAATGTCGCGAAAGCGGATTTACATTAATATAACTTTTGTATTGTAATAAAAATGTATTACCTTCCCCTTTTTTACTGGCACTAGAAAGCATAAAACGCTGAACGTTCAGCACTTTTATCAATGCATGAGTTAAACTTAAAATCTATAGGTCACTTCAACCCAAGCACTAATTACCTTCACTGGGTAATCTAGACATAACGGCTGTATCGGTTCCTTACCGCCGATACCTCGCCCGTACCCATTGATGCACCTTGCACACTACGCCTTGAATATAATCATCAATAGGTTGATAAAAAATATGTGGTGCAAGCATGAACTTTTCATTTTGATAATTTAAGCCTAAATCAAGCTGATAAGCGGTTTCTGGTTTAAGGTTAATGTCGCCAATATAGGTATGACCGTCAGCTAAACCACCTGTTGCCTCCATTGGTGTCCATAAGTAATGTTCTTGATATGAAGGGGCACGATTTTCCAAGCCGATTCCCACTGAAAAGAATAAATTTGTTGATCATTAAATTAAGCTTATTTTCACGGCTAAATTTAATGATCAACAAAAGAAAATAGTCAATACGCGACAATACGTCGTAGGGTAAACAGCCTCATTTGATATAGCGCAAGTAAGACAAAAATTTTATTACAAAATAGTAAGTGACTAATGCCCACACAATGGCACAATAGGATGGTAATTTTTTAATAGGAATGTAAATGAAAGCTTTTTTTAGTTTAGTCTTTATTTTACTAAGCAGTAGTAGTTATGCCACTGAACAAGCAGAGCAACTTTTTAATCAATTAAAACCGTCTCTTTATCAAATAAAATTAATAGACAAAGCCAGTGGTGAAAAGTCCTCTATTGGTTCAGGTTTTCAAATCAGCAAAGATGGTATTATCGCCACTAACTATCATGTTATTTCAAGCTATGCCCTACACCCTAAAAAATATCGGATTGAATACTTAGACAATCAAGGTAACAAGGGCAGCTTAACACTGCAAAGTGTCGACGTTATTAACGACTTGGCCTTAGTTCGACGTGAAGTCGAACAAGATATGTCCTTTTTCCAGCTATCACACAATGCTCCGCATAAGGGTGAGCAGCTATTCTCACTAGGTAACCCTCATGATTTAGGCATGATTGTTGTGCCCGGCACTTACAATGGCTTAAAAAAAGAATCATTTAACGAGCGTATTCATTTTACTGGCTCAATTAATTCGGGCATGAGTGGCGGCCCTGTTGTGAATAAAGAAGCGGAAGTTGTCGGCGTTAATGTTGCAACATCAGGTAATTCCATTGGTTTTTTAGTGCCACACGATAAGCTAGTTAATTTATATCAAGCTTTTATCCAAACGCCACCTGAGTCTATTGAGGAGCAAATGGCACAACAATTAACGGCTAATCAAGACAAGTTAATGGCTGAGATTCTCAGCAGCCCATGGCAAGCTAAAAAACTAGGTGAGCAAGGGAGCATTCCTATTATTGATGTGCCTTTTATCCGCTGTTGGGGAGATTCAAATGCGGACAAAGCCGACGCTCTTATTTTAACTGCTGTCGCTAATTGCTCGTTGGATGAAAATACGTATTTGTCGTCACGATTTTTTACCGGTTCAATGGAAATTGAATTTCGTACTATGCAGGCCAAAAATATCGGCGCTAACAAATTTTATCATTTGTACCAACAGCAAATCGCTCGCGCCGGCGCAGGTAACCGTGCCGGCAAAGATAATGTTACCGAATACCAATGTCACCATGACTTAGTCATGCCAGATAACCAAGCCATTAACAATAAAAGTATTTTTTGTACCCGCGCCTATAAAAAATTCCCCGACTTATTTGATGTGCTTTATTTAAGTGCTTCTGTTGATAAAGGCAAGCAAGCATTAGTCAGTCATTTTACTATCGCCGGTATTAATCAAACTAATGCTCTAGCCTTTACCCGTAAATTTATGGAGGCAGTATCATGGCAGTAGGCTATATAGAAGCAGAGAGTATAGAAATAGAGGATATGGAACTGAAAAATATCGCAGCTGAAGAAATGGCAACCGAAATTATCATTGAAGAAATCAGCAAAGGTCATAAACTGCTGCATCGTCATAAGTTAACTAAAAAACAAATACATATAGGCCGAGATTATCATAATGATATTATAATCTCTGACCCTCATATTTGCCCCGGTCACCTCAGCCTAGAATTTGTTGAGGGTCACTGGCACATTACGGATCACCAAACCGTTAATGGCACTTTTGTTGAAAATCCAAAACAAAAGAAACATAGCGCCAATCAACATAAAATAAATAACGGCGACATTATCAGTTTAGGTAAAAGCCAATTACGCATACTTTTTAGTGATAATAAGGTTGCCCCTACGGTTGCTTTTAGTCCTTTTGAAAGCTTTATCGATTTAATGCGTCACCCTGTAGCGCTATTTTTGAGCATGACCTTTTTTACCTTAATTGCTGGCGGAATTTTTTACCTCAACAAGCCAATTGAAGTTAATTTTAGTCAACTTTTCGTTCCTGCTATTGGCATGGCATTAGGTTTTGCCTTGTGGCCAGCAGGCGTTGCACTGGTGTCCCATTTAAGTAAACAGGATGCTAGGATGATGACACAGCTTGGAGTGAGCTTTGCCTTTTTCAATCTTATGTGGTTCAGTGATGTGTTAGAAAACATTGCTAGTTTTAATAGTGCTAGCAACTCACTATTACCCTTATTAGTGATGTTACTTTCGGTAGCGCTAGCTTTTAGTCTATTTTGGTTAAATGGCTATATTGGTTTTCACATGACGGCCAGACGCCGTATTCTTGTTGCAGCAAGCATCACCACGCTGCTCTTTGGTGGTGGTTACCTAGTGCAATACAGTAACAAGCCGGAGTTCAATCCTAGACCGCAATATAACGCTACTATTATGATGCCAAGTTTTTTGCTGGCAAAAAGTAGCAGTGTTGATGAGTTTATTGCAGACAGTAGTAAGCTTTTTGACAAGACTAAAGAAAAGGCTTTAAGTAAATAAGTAAGTACGTTCAGGGAATTTATTTCTGCTCACTTAAAGCAGCCTTCACGGCTAGCAGTACTCCTACACTGAGAGCACTCCATATTTACATCGCCAATTAAAATCCTAACGACTTGTTTAGTTTGCTAAACAAGTCGTTAATAACGCAGAGTAAGGATTTTTCAGGCGACTTTAGTTTGACCAACCTATGGGCGAGGAATAAAGCCTACTGCATCATAAACTGATGTTAGTATCTTACTAGCACGATACGAGGCTTTTTCAGCACCATTTTTCATCACTTGCTCAAGAAAAGCGTGATCAGCACGGTATTGATGATACTTAGCTTGAATAGGCTCCAACATGGTAACAACCGCGTCAGCAACATCGCCTTTTAAATGACCGTACATTTTATCTTCATACTCTGGTACTAAGCTCTCAATTGATTTACCAGTGACACATGACAGCAAAGATAATAAATTCGACACGCCGGGCTTTTCTTTCAAATTATAATAAATACGCGCTTGCTCATCAGAGTCTGTCACGGCACGTTTTATTTTCTTGGCTATTTTTTTCGGCTCTTCTAACAAACCAATAAAGTTGCCGGGGTTAGTATCTGATTTTGACATTTTTTTGGTGGGCTCAAGCAAACTCATCACTCGCGCGCCATGCTGTGGAATAAAAGGATCTGGCACGGTAAAAATATCACCATAAAGATTATTAAAACGGGTCGCAATATCACGCGCTAATTCTAAATGTTGCTTTTGATCGTCGCCAACAGGGACGGTATCGGCACCATACAACAAAATATCAGCGGCCATAAGTACCGGATAAGTAAATAAACCTGCGTTCATGTTTGCTTCAGATTTTTGCGACTTATCTTTATATTGCGTCATACGATTTAGCTCGCCCATTTGCGTGTAGCAATTTAATACCCAACTTAGCTGCGCATGCTCTGGCACATGTGATTGAATAAAAATAGTGCTTTGCTCAGGATCGACACCACAAGCAAGATAAAGCGCTAAACCATCCAGCGTCGCTTTACGTAGTTCTTCGGCTTTAGGACGAACAGTAATAGCATGCTGATCCACCAACATGTAATAACATTCATGGCTAGGTTGCATATTGACCCATTGCTTTAATGCGCCTAAATAATTACCAATCGTTAATTCACCTGATGGCTGACAGCCACTTAATACAATAGGTTTACTCATTACTTTCCTTTAACGGTATTTTTTACCTTAAAAATTCTAACTTGGGTTTAGCTTATTTCGACACTGTTGCTAATTCAGCGCGCATTTCATCAATAGCCGCTTTGTAATCTGTTTGTGAAAATATTGCACTGCCCGCAACAAACATATCTGCGCCAGCAGCGGCAATTTCAGCAATATTATTGGCCTTAACACCACCATCAACTTCTAAGCGAATATCACAGCCGCTTTGGTTAATTTTTTCTTTCACTAAACGCAATTTATCTAACGTGGTTGGGATAAATGATTGTCCACCAAAGCCTGGGTTTACTGACATTAATAAAATAACGTCTAATTTATCCATAACGAAGTCTAAATAATGTAACGGTGTGGCAGGATTTAATACTAAACCCGCTTTACAACCATGATCTTTGATTAGCTGCAAAGTACGGTCAACATGATCACTCGCTTCTGGATGGAAAGTAATAATGTCTGCGCCGGCTTTAGCAAATTGAGGAATTAAACTATCAACAGGTTTTACCATTAAATGCACATCAATAGGAGCAGTAATACCGTAATCGCGCAACGACTGACAAATCATCGGCCCAAAAGTAAGATTGGGAACGAAATGATTATCCATGACATCAAAGTGAACTACATCTGCGCCTGCAGATAAAACCTTGGCAACATCATCGCCCAAACGAGCAAAATCAGCGGATAAAATAGAAGGGGCAATTAAAAAAGAAGACATCACTTGTGCTCAATAAAAAAAGATGGCCGTATTATACCCAACACAACTGCAAATGCGAGTACCACTGCATTTTAGAAAAACATAAAAACAATAAAAAACATTGCACTTTATTTGCACAACGAGTTTAAATACGCACCACTTTAGCGCGCCATAATGTTTTTTTTGTAATTATATTTATTAAAAAAAAATATAAACACCTGTTTAACAATGACTTTTAGTAACGAGGTGACATTTAAAGTAACTAGGGCATCATCTTTGCTTCATGGACACTAGGTTCAATTTTTTATAATAATTAAAGAGAGAAACATGAAAAAATCACTATTAAGCATCGCAGTTACTTCACTTTTAGCCAGCTCAGTATTGGTATCAACACAAGCTTCTGCTGTTGAAGGGCTTAGTGCTAACGCCGCCGTTGTTTCACAATACTTCTTCCGTGGTATAGCACAAACGACTACCGCAACTGCTAGCGCAGGTGTTGATTATGAAAATGGCAACTTTTCTGTTGGTACTTGGGTTGCAGACGTACAAGACGGTTTAGAAATTGACCTTTACGGCAGCTACGGTAATGAACTTGATAATGGTTTCGGTTATAGCGTTGGCTTTACTTCATACCAATATACAGGTGATTTTGACTCTGCCTATAACGAAGTAAACCTAGGCGCATCTTATAGCTTCTTTTCATTATCATATAACGTTGGTGAGCATGATGAAGATGGTGCATTAGGCATTGTTGAAGCTGACTATGACTTTTTATCACTAACCGCTGAGTACGAAGGCTTTTATGCAACATACGGTACTTGGGGTAAAGATTTTGACGGTGATTATCTTGAAGTGGGCTATGGTACTGATGTTTCAGGTTTTGATTTAGGTGTTGCTGTAATTGTTAACTCTAAAGAATTAGATCTTGAAACTGAAGCAGGCAAAGGCGATGAAACGTTAGTTTTCAGTATTAGCAAATCATTCTAGCTCTCCCTAAAAGATAAATGACAATAAAGTGCTAACTGGTTACACTGTGACCTATTAGCACTTATTCATTATTCTTAATTGAAACGGAGATTCAAATGTCAAAATGGATTATGACAAAACTAGCCTCTTTTACCCTTTCAATACTACTAACATTAACGGTTTCAGTTAATTTAAGTGACTACACTTTTGATGGACAAATTGATTTACTGAGCTCATGCATGGCTGTTGAGTCAAACCTGCCTATGAATCATAGCGGTCACCCGTGCAATGCTGTTTATATGCAAAATAAAAGCTGGTTATCATGGGCTTCTAACGACAAAAAATCTGCACACCTACATTTTTTAGATTTAGTTGAGCTTTTGCATTATAGTTTTCATTAGACACTCATTCTTAAGCTAAGTTAACTCTAAATGACTGATAAAATCCCTTCACTTAAAGATACCTTTAAAAGCGTCGCTGCTGCCTTTTTTGGCGTACAAAGTAACAAAAATAGAGAAAAAGATTTTAGCCAAGGGAAGATAAGCCATTTTATTATTGTTGGCATCATCAGTGTTATTATTTTTATTGCTGGTTTAATTGCCGTTGTTAGCTTGGTGATACCGGCTAACTAGTTTATCGGGTCGTCACTAGACTACTGGTAATTTATTTATATAACGCCAACAATTCAGCCACTTTTTTACGCTTATGGCCTTTTTGACTAATGGTACGCGCTACCTGAATAGATTTAGTTTTAGCCGCATGTTCGTAGATTTTACGTGTCCAAATAGTATCGTGATTAGAAATAAGCACTGTTATCGACTTATCATTTGAAACCTCTTCAGCGGCATTGGCCAAATCAGCCTGTTCATCTAGACCAAAACCATTGCCTGCATAACTAGTAAAGCTTGCCGTTTTACTTAAGGGCACGTATGGTGGATCGCAATAAATAACATTGCCGCTGTTGGCGCGAGTAAATGTTTCCCTATAGCCTTCACAAACAAAAGTTGCTTGTTGTGCTTTTTCGGCAAAAAAGTTTAATTCACTTTCAGGGAAATAAGGGCGCTTATACTTGCCAAATGGGACGTTATAGCCACCCGATTTATTATAACGACATAAGCCATTGTAGCCGTGTCGATTCATGTATAAAAAAATTAACGAGCGAAAATAACTGTCGCTACTACCATTAAACTCGGCTCTGAGCTGGTAATAGGTATCACTTTGATTGTGATCTTTATTAAACAGCAACTTGGCATCTTGAATAAAAGCATCGGGATTTGTTTGCAGTAACTTATAAAGATTAATTAAATCTTTATTGATGTCATTAAGAATATAATTGGGGTAATTCGTGTTTAAAAAAACAGAGCCTGCACCAACAAATGGTTCAATTAAACAGTCTCCTTTAGGTAGCATTTGAGCGATAACATCACTTAGACTATACTTTCCGCCTGCCCACTTTAAAAACGCACGATTCTTCTTACTCATACTACTGCTATACTAGTTCACTATATTTATTTTTAGAGGTGGATTGTAGCTTGTATTATTGATTAACGGTATTGATTTCACGCTTAATTGTTGAAACCGACTTTAAAAATGACCCTAGGTTCTTTATGGTTTCTGGTAGAGCATTCATTGCCTCTATTGCTTGTGCCTTATCGTTATATATCTTAGTGGTCAGCACAATAAACTGTTGAGAATTTAAGTTTTTCTGATAACTAAAGTATTCTAGACTTTTATTTTTTTTAATAAATATGGCTAATTTTGATAGATTAGTAAAACCCGTTATTTGCACAACATAGCCTTCTTCTGCATTCAAATAATATTGTTCACTTAATATTACCGGTAATATCGGTAACTGATTTGGCTCATATAGCTTCACCTCGTTAGGTTTAACTAGTTTTGGCGTTATATTGATATTTGTTAACACTGGTACTGATGTTGATGTTGAAGCAGGTTCATCAATATTAGCAGTCGCATTAATGTTGTTTATGGTTGGTTCAACAAATACTAAGGCTTGTAAAATATCATCCCTTTCAGCAACAGCTCGTAGCTGTTTATTGCTATTTTGATCGAGTAGGGCAAGGTTAATATCAGCCGTGCTGGCAAATTTGCTGCGTACAATGAGGAGAGGAGCTTCTTGCGGTTCTATTTTAGGCACTTCAGTGATTGGTGGTTTAACAGGTAAATTCGTCAAACTAAAGTTTTCATATTCAGCTAAGAAAAACCAAGTAATGAATACGATCAGTAACGCAATCAACGTGGCAAAGGTTATTTTTAACCCCATACCGCTTTCAAATATTGAGGTTTTATTTTTAAATCTAGCATGGTCTAGTGCAATAACTTGCCCATTACTTGCGTCTATAATACTAGTTTTTTTATCAAAAAGTGTTTTATTCTGCGCTACTTCTTGTGCTACTTGCTCTAAGCCGAAGATGACAACATTAATGTTGTTTTGTGTTTTCTTTGCTACATCAACCAGTTGACAAAGTTCATACTTAACTTGTAATGACAAAGCCTGAGCGTGCTCAATAAGAATAGTAATAGTGTCATTATTTTGCTTAACTAAACGCAAAAGACTCACCGCCAATGATTGTTCAGGATCGAACAAAGTATTGGCAAATAATTGTTCAATTAAACGACAACGTATTTGAATGTCGTTTAATTTACTCGATGCTGCAACGAAAGCAACATTTATCTCTTGCTTGCTAGATTCCTGGCTTATATGAGCTAAGTATTGACGTGCTAATTGAGAATATATCGCAGTATTTTTATCAATCACAACGGTCATTTGTTTTGAAAAGCGTTGTATATAATCAATACGAGCCGTAACGCTAATGACTGTAGTTGTGCTCTTTACTGCATCAATATCAATATGAATCGATTCATTACTGATATTTTGATTTGCTCGCGTGTTCGCTTGTGCGGACATATTCAACCCTTTCTATAATGCTTGCCTGCTATTAATATTTAGAAAGCAAAAAACAGTTATAAAATTTGCTGAAGCATCTCTATAGTCACATCATCGCGAATTTCTGATTGGCCAATACCCGTAGGTATAATAAAACGAAGTTTACCACCAATATTTTTTTTATCGCGACGCATGTGACGAATAAAATCGTCTAGGCTCATGCTGTCTGGCGCTATTAATGGTAAACCAAATGCGTTAATAAGTGACTCAATCCGACAAAGTTCTGACACTTCAAGCAAATTCATTGCTACTGCTAGTTTGGCAGCAAGGACCATGCCAGTGGCAACTGCTTCACCATGCAGCCAGTTACCATAGCCCTGTTCAGCCTCTATGGCATGACCAAAAGTATGGCCTAGGTTTAATAAGGCGCGCACACCCGCCTCGGTTTCATCACTAGCTACAATATCAGCCTTACATTGACAGCATTTTTCAATCATTAACGATAAAGTTTGCTTATCATTCGACTTAATCGCCGCTATATTATTTTCAAGCCAAGCAAAGAAGTTTTTATCGCCCAAAATACCGTATTTAATCACTTCTGCCATACCAGCATTAAACTCTCTCACTGGTAGGGTTGACAGACTATTAATGTCAATAATCACGGCTTGAGGTTGATAGAAAGCGCCTATCATATTTTTACCTAAAGGATGATTTATCGCAGTTTTACCGCCGACCGAAGAGTCAACTTGAGAAAGCACCGTGGTTGGCACTTGAATAAAATCAATGCCACGCTGATAGCATGCAGCAGCAAAACCGGTGATATCACCAATCACACCACCACCTAGAGCAATCAAAGTGGTATCTCGACCGTGCTCATTTGAGAGTAAGTGCGACATGATTAGCTCAAAATTTACTAAACTTTTTTCAGCTTCGCCATCAGGTAAGATAATTTCATCAAGAGAAAACTGTGCTAATTTTCCCTTGATTTCATCAAGGTACAAAGGGGCTACGACAGTGTTAGTAACAATACAAACTCGTTGACCACGAATGTGTTTAGCAAACAGGTCTGTTCTATTAAACAGACCTGAATCAATATAGATGGGATAACTACGGGCGCCTAAATCAAGGTGAATTGTGGCCATTGGTGCTAACTACTCAATAAGAAGAATATAAATTAAAAGTCTAAACGCTCAATAATTTTATGGGCAACAACTTTTGCACTTTGATCATCAGTTTTAATAACCACATCTGCTATTTCTTCATAAAGAGGATTACGCTCTACCGCTAAATTTTCTAATACAGTGCGTGGCTTTTCTTTAGTTTGTAGTAAAGGACGTCGACGATCTCGTTGAGTACGTGCCACTTGTTTATCGATAGTAGTTTCAAGGTAAACAACAATGCCACGTGCTGATAAGCGATTGCGAACTTGATCACTAATAACAGAGCCGCCCCCAGTCGCTAAAACAATACCTTGTTTTTCACTTAAGTCTTCAATAACAGTTTCTTCTCTTTTACGAAAGCCTTCTTCGCCTTCAAGATCAAAAACCCAAGCAATATCTGCTCCTGTACGACGTTCAATTTCTTGATCGGAATCGAAAAATTCAAGATGCAGCCTGTCTGCAAGCTCTCGACCAATAGTACTTTTACCTGCGCCCATAGGGCCAATTAGGAAGATATTTCTTTTTTCTGCCATTAGAATTACTTAATACTCGTTTGTTACGGGTCTAGCAAAGGGAAGATTTACAGTGACTGCCAATGCCCCTTTGACGTTATAGAGGTCTCCCTCGGAAATTTCAAGGGCGTAATTATCGCAATTGTTGGGGTAAGATTGCAAGTAACATTGTCAGTAAGTAAGGTAAAAAGCTCACTTACTGACTAAGATACTAATAATTAATGTTAAAAATGTTCAGTTACCACGCGCGGCGTAACAAAAATAAGCAGCTCTTTTTTCTCATTAAATTGACTGGTATTTCTAAATAACCAGCCAAAATAAGGAATATCACCGAATACCGGTACTTTAGAGACAGTACTGACGATGGATTGCTGATAAATACCACCCAGTACAATCGTTTCACCATTATTCACCAGTACTTGCGTACCTATACGTTGAGTATCTATTGCCGGTGCTGAGCCACTTTGCACATCAGAAACCGTATCTTGCGTTACCACTAAATCTAAAATAATTTTATTATCTGGCGTGATATGCGGCGTAACCGTTAAACTCAACACTGCTTTTTTAAACTGCGTGGCTGTTGCACCACTTGAAGAGGCTTCTTGATAAGGTATTTCAACGCCCTGTTCTATATAGGCTTCTTTTTGGTTTGCCGTAGTTATGCGCGGGCTAGCAATAATTTCACCTTTATTCTCTTTTTCCATAGCACTTAATTCAAGATCAAGAATAGTGCCATCCGCCAAGCGCGCCACTTGAAACGCCAATGCTCCAGCAGGGCTGGCTACAGGTAAGTTAACATTTAACCGATCGGATAATGCAGGCACTGAACCTGTACCCGCAGTGTTAGCACCTGCTAATGAGCCCGCGGTTGAATACTCACCATCTGTATCAGTAAGACCCCAACGAATACCTAACTCTTCATTGATGTTATCTTTTACCGTCACCATACGGGCTTCAATAATAACCTGGCGCACAGGAATATCTAAAACATTAACCATACGCTTAATATCTTCAATGCTTTTAGCGGTATCTCTAATCAATAAGGTATTGGTACGCTCGTCAACAGAAACACTGCCTCGACTTGAAAGAATACTGGTGTCTTCGTTTTTGATTAACTCGGCAAACTCACCTGCTTTCGCATAGTTGATTTGCACATACTCTGAGTAAAGTGATGCTAATTCTTCAACTTGCTTTTGGGCTTGTAAATTTTTCGCTTCTCGTGCTGCCAATTCATCACTAGGCGCCACCATTAAAATATTACCTTGCATGCGCTTATCAAGGCCTTTCACTTTTAGAATAATATCAAGCGCTTGATCCCATGGCACACCATCTAAACGTAAAGTAATATTACCCGTGACAGTATCACTAGTGATTAAATTAAATTCGTTATAGTCGGCGATAATTTGCAACACGGTTCTCACCGGGATGTCTTGGAAATTAAGTGAAATTGTGCGGCCAGTAAAATCTTCGCTATCACCTAAGTAGCCTGGTGCTTCTTTTTCTTTTTCCGTAACAGTCAGTACAAACAGGTTGCCATTTTGTTGATGTGAAAAATTAAAATGTGAATCAACATCAATCACTAAACGTGCATTACGACCGTCTTTGAAGGTTTCAATACCTGTAACTATAGTGCCAAAATCGGTAACATCTAATTTGTATAGTAAGTCTTCAATGATTTCAGTATTGTGAAACTCAATATTTATTTTGCCTAACTTATCATTAACATCAACAGCAACCATGCTATCTTCTAGGTAAACCAACACTTCTGCAGCATTATTTTCCCCTAAACGAAAATCTAATGATTTAACATGATTAATAAATTGCTCACCCGCTGGGCTTAATGTCTCCACAACCTCTGCTGATTGACCATAATTAAAGGTGATTGAAAACTGTTTTTCATTCAAGGCGACATCAAACACAGACAGTTTTTCTAACTTAATTAAAGCAACAACCTTACCTGAACTATCATCTAGTGACACGTTAGTGATGCCAGCGTGGTTCACTAATGTTTCTGTAAGCTTCTCATCATAAGAGTCAGCCATAAAGCTAATTTCGATGTAAGCAGGACTCATTGATGTTTGCACAACAGGCAAGGCAGATAGCTCATTTGAAAAATCAAATACCAACTTAATTTGGTCATCTTGAATCGTGTTATAAGAGATACCTAGCAATTTGCTATTATTTGCCTGCTCAGCTCGAACATTAAATGCTGAAACAGCTAAAGCTAACATAGTTAAACCAACCAACCAAGACCATTGACTACTGCCAACTCTAGTAAAGATTTTATAATTTTTCATTTTTGTAAATATCATTATTATTTCCTTTACCCTTGTGACTCTGTTTGAGCAATTTCCATTATGGTTTCTCGCTCCACCCAACAACCTGCACCATCAGGTGTTAATTCTATTACTTTCACGCTTTTAGTACTCACTTCTGTAATACGGCCATTAAATAAACCGAGGTAACTTCCTTTTGAAACTCTATGTAATGTCAGATCTGAGGCTTCGACTAAAGCCCACAAGATACCACCATCTCCCATTGTCCCCCGCATAGTTAAATCACTCGTAGCAAATTTTTCCAGAGGCTGTCTACGGCGGCGAGGATCTGGACTCAAACATCCCGACCTCTGCTGTATTTTTTGTTGAATAACTTCTGGTCTAGGGAGCACAAAAGGGCTACGGAGTTCGTGAGCCGAGTAATCAAAATGATTAAAAGGATGAACCTCCGGCATAGGGGCTATTTGACTCGTTGTAGTCGCCTTGATTTTTTCCATGTGTGCGGTAAGGTCGTTAGTATCATTAAAACAGCCACTGACAAAAACTAAAACAAATAAAACAAATAAAACAAATATTCTCATTTTATTTCAGCTCCTTGATAGCGATAGGTTTTTGCTTCAAGCTTTAAGTTTAGCATTTCTACACCGGTTTGAGTTATATCTATGGTGAAATCATGCAATGTTACGATACGAGGTAACCCCGCAATTTTACTAACAAAATTACCAAAAGAATGATAAGAACCATTAACTTCAATATCAATGGGAAGCTCAATATAAATTTCTTTACTTATTTCAGGCTGCCATTCCAACTTCACAAATTCAAGACCACTTGTAGCACCAATAAAGGTAATATCATCAAGTAATCCTGGGGTTTCATGGCTGTTAGGTAAACTTCTTAATTGGTTAGCAAAGATATCTTCGGCTTCAATCATTTGTGCTCTAAACAGCTCTAAATTAGCCGCAACATGGTACTTGACTCGGTACGAATCCTTTAAGGTTTTTTCTTCTAAAGTAACGCGATCAAGCTTATCGATTTTGTCACTTACTAAACCGACATAGCCTAAAACAATAACCATAATCGCAAGAAATATAGTTAACATTAATTTTGCCGCTGCTGGCCACTGACCTATATTATCTAACTCAAGACCTTCAAACTGCGATGGATCAAATTTCATTTCCCAGCTCCTTTGGTTACATTCGCAAGCACCACATCAGGCTCACTAACTAAACCTTTTATTTTCACTTTCATTTTAAAGCTACTCAATAGTTTGGGTGAGCCATCATCTGAGGTTATAGACTCTGGTGTAGCGTCAGTAAATAAGTCTGATAATTCTATAGCACGAATCATATTAGCTAAATGGTTATTTGATTCACTTTTTCCTGTGATCTGAATGGCGTCACCCTTCCTGTCTAGTTGAGTAATATAAATACCATTAGGGATTATTTTAGCTATTTCATCTAACACCTGTGTACCAACGTTCCGACTACGCTGCAGCTGCTCAACGACATCAATTCTTTTCTGTAGTGCTGCTTTTTTATCATTTAAGGTTTTAATTTCAGCAATTTGAATATCAAGTTTTTGAATTGCGTTTTTCAAAAATTGATTACGTGCTGTTTGACCATCAACTCGAGCTTGAAAATATAAATTGACTGAGAAGATCAATACAAAAGCACACAAGCAAACCGCGGCTAATAACGTGAAGAATTCTTTTTGCTTAGCCTTGAGCGCTTCTTCGCGCCAAGGTAGCAGATTTATATATGCCATGGCGTGAAACTCCTTAATGCTAAACCTGTGGCAACCATGAGTTGCGGTGCCACCTTAATTATGTCTTCTTCATTAATTGTTGCTGATATTTCCATATTACCAAACGGGTTAGCAATAATCGTATGTATGCCAAGTTCATCCGTCAGTAATTTGTCTACTCCCTCAATAGCAGCAGAGCCGCCTGAAATAATGAGGTAATCCACTTTATCGACACCACTAGAGGTCAAAAACATTTGAATAGCACGGCGTATTTGCTGCATTAAAATGGTATGAAAAGGGGCTAACACTTCAAAGGTATAATTAGGTGGCAAATCATTGGTTATTTTCGCCGCTTCGGCATCTTCAAAAGATTTATTGTAATAAGAGACAATTGAGCGCGTATATTGTTCACCACCAAACATTTGATCTCGGCTATAAACATGCTTGCCGGCTTTGGTCGCAGAAAACAGGGTCATGGTGGCACCAATATCAACGATGGCAACCATTTTATCCACAGCATCATCGGGCAGCTGTGACAAACATAAATCGTGCGAGCGACTAACCGCATAGGACTCAACGTCAATGACTTTAGCATTAAAGTTCCCAGATTCTAAGGCCGCAACCCGTGCTTCAATAGACTCTGTACGCGCCGCACTAAGTAAAACATTAACTTTACTGGGGTCTGATTCATTTATATCGAGTGTTTCAAAATCAAGACTGACTTCATCTAGCGGGTAGGGAATTAAACTATCGGCTTCAACTTCAATTTGACTGGCGAGCTCATCTTCACTTAGTGCTACATCCATATAAATTATTTTAGTGATAACCGTTTGGCCTGACACAGCCGCTGCTGCGTCTTTTGCTTTCATTGAAATATTTTGACGAATTTTAGCAATGACACTACCCACCGCTTCAATATCCTGAATTTCACGATCAATAACAGCACCACGAGTCATAGGCTCAATAGCGTAGTCTTCTAAGATATAGCCATCACTGCCTTGACTGAGCAAAACAGCTTTGACAGCATGGGAACCAATATCTATCCCAACCATCATCGTGGTTTTCTTTTTCCATAAATTATCTAGCATAACAGCCCACTAAATTATATTGTTGTAATTATTTTAGACATGTTTTCACATAAATACATTTATTACATGGTTTTACAAGATATACTAGTCTTATCTGTCAAATTTATCCATAAATAGAGTTATTGTTGTGTTTTCAGTTAAAAAATTTTTCAAATTCGCTCTAATTGCACTTTTTCTCGTTATTTTTTGTACCTTTGTACTGTATTTGAATTTACGTAATGAGCTGCCAAATATTGAATCTTTACAAGATGTGCAATGGCAAACCCCTATGAAAATCTATAGTAGTGACGGTTTATTGATCTCTCAGTTTGGCGAAAAAAAACGAGTTCCTCTCACTTTTGATGAAATTCCTCAACAATTAATTGAAGCACTATTGGCAACTGAGGATGATCGTTTTTATTTTCATTTTGGCGTTGATCCCATTGGTATGGCAAGGGCTGTTTTAGGACAACTTACCGGAAATAACCGCGGTGGCGCGAGTACCATTACCATGCAAGTTGCGCGAAATTTCTTTTTAACACGTGAACAAACCTATATAAGAAAAATCCGTGAAATTTTCTTATCTTTTCATATCGAAAGCTTATTAACTAAAGATGAAATTTTAGCCCTCTATATTAATAAGATTTCTTTGGGACACCGATCTTTTGGTTTCGGCGCCGCGGCACAAGTTTATTACGGAAAAAATATAAATGAGCTTGATCTCGCCCAAATTGCCGTACTAGCGGGGTTACCAAAAGCCCCCTCTACTTATAACCCAATAAGTAGACCTGAACGCGCAAAAACACGCCGTACTACGGTATTGCAGCGTATGTTAATCAGCGGTTATATCAATGAACAAGCATATCAATCAGCAAAGAGTGCCCCTATCACTGGTAAACGCCATGGAGCAAAAATTGCCTTAAATGCACCTTATGTGGCTGAAATGGCTCACCAAGAAATGATTGATAAATATGGTAAAGAAAAAGCTTACACTGGTGGCTATAAAGTTTTTACCACAGTGAGTAGTAAGTTACAAAGTGCAGCATATCATGCGGTAACAAACAATTTACTTCGTTATGACCAACGTCATGGTTACCGTGGTGCCGAGTTAAATTTACGCCCTGAGCAGACAAAAATAGACAACGAACTAGCGAGTAACTCAATTAGGAGTACAAAGAGTACCACTACTGAAATTTCACCTTTAACAACGGCTGAAATAGCTAATGCACTTGCTAGTGTGCGCTATTATCAAATGCTTGAGCCCGCAGTGGTTACCCAAGTTGGTGAACGCTCAGTGAATATAACGCTTCGAGAAAACAAACAAGCGATCATTCCTTGGTCAGGTTTAGCTTGGGCACGCGCTTACATTAATGATAGAAAGCAAGGCCCTGCACCCAAAATTGCCAATGAGATTCTAAACATTGGCGATGTAATTCTGGTGAGCCAAGAGAACAATAGCGACTACAGACTTAGCCAGCTACCACTAGCTAGCGCAGCTATAGTATCAGTCTCTCCGGATAACGGCGCTATTAAAGCAGCCGTTGGTGGCTTTAGTTTTAAACAAAGCCAGTTTAACCGAGTGACTCAGGCAAAACGTCAGGTTGGCTCGAATATCAAACCTTTTATATACTCCGCTGCCTTAGATAGTGGCTTTACCCTAGCATCATTAGTGAACGATGCTCCAATTAACCAATGGGACAAAAGCTCAGGGCAAGTTTGGAGACCGAAAAATTCCCCCCCAACCTATGTCGGTCCTATTAGAGTACGCTTAGCATTAGCTCAGTCAAAGAATGTTATTGCGGTCAGGTTATTAAAAAGTATTGGACTAGATAAGGCGATTAATTACTTATCGAATTTTGGCTTTGCACCAGATGAACTGCCACGTAACGAATCATTAGCCTTAGGCTCTGCTTCTTTAACACCATTAGAAGTCGTTACTGGTTTCGCTACCTTTGCCAATGGCGGTTTTCTAGTCGCGCCCTACTTAATTGAGCGTATTGAAAACCCTGAAGACGATATAATTTATCAAGCCAATCCAGATTTAGCCTGTGATTATTGTGCATTAAATACTAGCATTCTTGAGGATTCAGACATTCATCTTGGGCGAGAATCTTCACATCAATTAGATGATGCCATTGTACTTCCTCAAATAAATTCTGCACCCAGAGTTATTTCAGCGCAAAATGCGTTTTTAATTACTCAGGCACTCAATAGTGCAATTTGGGGAGCTGACTGGTCAGCTGAAAATGGCTGGCAAGGCACCGGTTGGCGTGCCAGATCATTAAAACGTAGAGACATTGCCGGCAAAACAGGCACGACCAATGAAGCAAAAGATGCTTGGTTTTCTGGTTTCTCTCGTCGTTTAGTAACAACCTCATGGATAGGTTTTGATGACCCTAGCCGTAATTTAGGGCAATCAGTTTACAATAATAATTTAGGGCGGAATCAAATCACGGGCAAAGAGTTTGGCGCAAAATCAGCACAGCCCGCTTGGATCGATTTTATGAAAGTGGCATTAGCTGACTTACCTGTCGAGCCTTTTGAGCCTCCTACCGACATACTCTCGGTACGTATTGATAAAAAGACTGGCAAATTAAGTACAAATATTAATAAAAGCAGTTTGTTTGAATACTTTCAGGTAAACACTTCCCCAACAGAATATGTTAGCCAAGACAATAGCGTTAATATATTTCAAAGTGAAGATAACGTGGCAGATGAAGAACTCTTTTAAGTGACCTTATACTCAAGACACCTCTAGAGACATAATCAAAGATATGAATATCAATTGGTAAGCCAGCTTACTTTTTATTCAACAAGGGTTTTAGCAACATTAGCCCTTGCTTAGTTTTTGTTTCACTTTGACCTGCAAACCCTAAACGAATAAATTTATCTTCATTATTTATCTGATCTAAATGAAAGGCATTTTCCGCCAGTAAGAATATACCTTTGTTTTTAGCTGCATCAGCAATTTTTTGGGCTTTTTTACCAACATTGACCCACAGCGCCATGCCGCCTTTTGGTATAGCAAATTCAATAGCAATTCCTTCATCAATAAAATCATTGAGCAGTTCAACCATACATTTTCTGCGTTTTTGATACTGACGAGTCGCTTTGCGCAAATGTCGCTCAAAACCACCATCGCTCATCCACCTTGCCACTGCATCTTGTAACAATACATTGGCTTTATGATTAATAAGGGTTCGATAACTGACAATATGCGGCGCTAATGTTTTATCGACGGCAATAATACCAAGACGAATACCAGGAAACATAATTTTGGAAAAACTTGATAAGTAAATGACGATCCCAGCCGGGTCATTGGCTGCCATTGGCGGTAAAGGCTGGCTATTATAATGAAACTCATGATCGTAATCATCTTCAATAATGGGAATATTATATTGCTGAGCGAGCCGATAAATCTTCACTCGTTTTTCTGCTGATAGCGTGACTGTTGTTGGGTATTGATGTAAGGGTGTTAAATATAACAACCGAATTTTATGCTGTTTAATTAATGACTCAAAATCATCAACGTCAATACCTTGCTCCGTTTGTTTAATGCCAATCAATTCCGCTCCTGCATTTTTCAGCGCCGACCACGCGGGGCGATAACCTAAGTTTTCAACCGCGACTTTATCTCCTGTAGTTAATAATACTTGTGAAATAACATACAAGGCTTCTTGCGAACCATTAACCACAATGATTTCTTTATCGGTTATTGATCTCACTCGGCGCAAATAGGTGCTCACTTCTTTAATAAAGGGCTGAAAACCGGCATTGTCACCGTAGTTTAACTCCTTGATTGCTGGACGACTTAAAGCATCATTGATAAAACCTCTAAATTCATTAAAAGGAAACTGTTCAATATCTGGATTACCGCCAGCAAAGTTAAATAAGTAATCATGGGCGGGTCGATTAAATGATTCTTGCCTTGGCTTTACTATTCGCCAAGCGTGCTTATTCACTATTTTGGCATAGGTATCATTAGTGACTAAGGCACGAAGAACAGGGAGTGTTCGCACCACGGTGTAACCATGCCGTTGCTTTGTTTCAACCCACCCCTGAGCCACTAATTCATTGTATGCCGCCATAATAGTGTGACGATTAACGGATAATTGCGCTGCTAAAGCACGCGTTGAGGGTAAATTTTCAGCAGGAACGACTATACCCTTTTCAATGGCATGACGAATTGCAGCAGCAATCTGCAAATACCGTTTTTTTTGCGTATTATCAAAAGAAAGCGTTAAAGTTTTCATTAACATTCCTGGTATAGATGAAATTTAGATGTTGGTTGTTTTGTTTATACCATAGATAGGCAGAATAACAGTGATAAATTCTCTGGAGTATAAAAATGTTCAAATCAACCACCATCACCTTAAGCAGCAACAAAATAACACTACGCCCGCTAACTATAGAGCATTTAGTTGATTTTTTTAGCGCTGGTTCTTTCCCTGAAATTTGGACTTGGTCGCTACCTAATAAATGCACTTCTATTGAAGCAACAGCAGACTGGTTGGCTTATTCTGAAAAAGTGGCAGCAAAAGGAAAGCATGTTCCCTTTGCTATATTTGATAATGACAGCGGAAAATTTGTCGGTAGCACTCGCTATTGCTCTATAAATACAGAAGATAGAAGTTTAGAAATAGGTTTTACTTTTATTACTCCTGAGTTTCAACGTAGTTACATTAATACTCATGCTAAATATTGCTTGTTGAAACACGCTTTTGAAGAACTTGGCGCTATTCGAGTCGAATTTAAAACTCATGAAAACAACAAAAAATCACGTAAAGCCATTACTAGATTAGGAGCAAAATTTGAAGGAATATTGCGTAATCAACGCATTTTATCAGACGGTAGTTACCGCAATACTGCTATTTTTTCAGTCATAGATGCTGAATGGCCAACAGTAAAAAAAGGTTTACAAGAAAAAATGGAGTGTGTTTATGAGCAACTTAACTAGCAACGAACAAGCAATCATTAAAGCTCATCCTTTTGCACAAGTACTCTCAGCACCGATTAATAACACCGACTTTGCTGAACTGGTTTATTGCCCACTACAATTACTTGAACATAATGTTTTTTTAGGGCATTTACCCAAAAATAACCCACTGATAAAAGTAGCAACAGAAACTCCTATAGTTAAGGTGATATTCACTGGTTCTCATGGTTATATATCACCGCGCTGGCACAGCGAGCAAATGGTGCCGACATGGAACTATTCAACAGTATCACTGACTTGCAAGGTTCTTTTTATCGAAAATAGTGGTGATAAATTGCAAGCAATGAAAAAAATCAGTCATTATTTTGATCCTCAATGGAATTTTAATGAATTTAACCATCCAAACAACGCTAAAAATGTGCAGCAAATGCTGTCAGCAATTACAGTATTTACCCTAGAAATTAGTGATGTACAGAGTAAATTCAAATTGTCACAAAATCGTTCACTTGAATGTCGAACTGCCTTTCAAAAAAACTTACAATTACAAGAAAATACTCACTTAACAAAAATGCAACTAATAAAACCAACGCAATCAATATAACTTAGCAAAATCAAAAACTTAACCAAATCAAAAAACCTTTAAAAGATAATTCTGGTATTGTTATCCTTGTGGCTATTTTAGGCTTAACGGTAAAAATAACTATTGCCGACTCTCAAGGTGGCATTGTCGCATTACTTGAATTAGATCCAAGTAATGAACAACATAAGAAATCAGCCGCAAATGGCAATGGGCGCAAATTTTTAGTACCGATACCAGTAAAGCAGCAGCGTTTTATCAGCATAATGTAGCTTTTGATGCAGAAGAAATAGAAAATGATAGTTATTATTTATCTCAACAAGGTGAAATTAGCGCAAGCATTGTCAAATTGCCGGCATCATTTGGGCAAAGAGATCGTTGGATTAATTTTATTGAGGTTATAACTTAACCGGTATTACTGAACAAAGCCCAAGAGAATGATGGTGAAATACTTTATAGGCCAAATGAAAGCGATTATCTTGCTATTATTTCTGATCCCAATAGTGCTTTGTTAGGTTTAATTGAACAGGAGGGTGAATAATGAAATTTACCAAAACTGTTTTACTTTCAACAATCATGTTACTTGCTAGTTTAGCCATGTTTGGCTGTAAAAATACCAGTGTCAGCGGCTCTGTTAATTACGACATGGATATGGGCTATGGTTATCCTATATATTATGGTCACTAAGGGCATCACCACATCGATATTATTGTGGTAAACCACCTAAAATAAATAGACTAAGCAAACCGAGAACAAGATCTAAAAGGCGTTAAAAAAGTGCTAATTTGAAAAAACCAGCGCTTTTTTATTGTAACCTTTTGTTGTAGCTTTTCGTTTCTATACTTTTTCTGCTATTGAATATACTTGATAAATACTTTTGATTTTCGCTGAAAATTATACATTTTTTGTTTACCTTCAGGCAATTTGTCCATAGGTTGCTCAATAAAACCTTGATCTTGAAACCAATGACCACTGACTGTCGTTAACACAAATATCGACATTAATTGTTGTTGTTTTGCTTCATGCTCTAGCGCTGAAATCAAACGGCCACCGCGATTACCTTTACGATAGTCAGGATGAATAGCAACACAAGCCACTTCACCTGTTTGTGCGTCAGAATACGGATAAAGCGCAGCACACGCAATAATCACATCTTCCTTTTTAAGGACAATGAATTGATTGATTTCCACTTCGAGTAATTCACGTGAGCGCTTAACTAAAATACCTTCCGCTTCAAGTGGTGCTAATAACTCTAAAATACCTGCCACATCATCAATAGTGGCTGTTGATAGTTGCTCTTTGTGATCTTTGGCAATAAGTGTTCCTGAACCATCGCGAGTAAATAACTCTTGCAATAGAGCGGTATCACTTTGGTAGCTTACACAATGACAGCGTTCAACACCATTTTCACCACTGTGAATAATGGCGCGAAGTAAGAGTTGCCGTACATGACAATCTTTTTCATCTAATAAGGTTTTAACGCGACGAACACCACAGCTTTTGATTAACGTATCGGTTTCATCTAACAGCCCTTCATCTTCGGTTAAAGTAATAAGTTTATCAGCCTTTAAGGCTATCGCCGTTTGTGCAGCGACATCTTCTAACGCTAAATTAAACACCTCGCCAGTTGGTGAATAGCCTATAGGAGAAAGTAGCACAATAGAACCATAATCTAACTGCATATTAATGCCATCAGCGTCTATTCTACGTACCATGCCTGTATACTTGAAATCAACACCATCACGAACGCCCATAGGCTTAGCAATAACAAAATTTCCCGTACTCACTCTAATGTGTGAGCCATGCATGGGAGAATTAGCTAAACCTGTGGTTAATAAGGCTTCAATATGTAAACGTAAAGAGCCTGTAGCGTCTTTAACCGCACCAAGTGTATCTGCGTTGGTGACACGAATGTTATTTTCAATAGTCGGTACAATACCACGTTGCGCCATGCGCTCTTCAATTTGTGGCCGTGCGCCATGTACAACGACTAACTTGACCCCAAGACTGCGCAATAAGGATATATCATGAATAATATTGGCAAAATTTGGATGTAAAACCGCTTCCCCACCAAACATCAGCACTACCGTTTTACCACGATGGGCATTGATGTAAGGGGCAGCATTTCTAAACCATTTAACGTAATTTTGATCGCTATTATTCATGTTCTTCTTTCTTTGAGTGCTATTTAGGGTTTAACTTCTACTTACTTTGACCAACAATATATTCCATCGCCACTTCATCAGCGGGATCTTTATGCGGGCTTGATTTGCTATCTTCAATAATATTTTCAGCTAAGGAGTTTTTATCAATCGTGGTAAAGCCAAGTTTGGAGAAATAAGCAGGAATATAAGTTAAAACAATAATTTGCTCTAATTCCATTTGGTGAGCAAATTCCAACAAATATTGCACTAACGCTTGACCCTGACCTTGGACTTGCGCATCTTTTTCAACCACTACTGAGCGAATTTCAGCAAGTCCGGTTTGGTAAATATAAAGTGATGCACAACCAACTACTTTACCGTCAAGTTCGGCAACAACAAAATTTTGAATATCATGAATAATATTATCAAGCGAGCGCGGTAATATTTCCCCTTTATCGGCTTGTACATTCACTTGCTTATGTATTTTTTCAACATCAGACATCCGTGCTCTACGCACTGACATCGCAGCCGCTCGCTGGGCATTCAAACGCTGTTTCACTTGCTTAAGTGCTATTTGAGTTTGCTGTTTACCCGGCGCGCCAACAACTTGCTCATTGAGTATTTCTTCATTGCCTGACTGAATATTGGCAAGCGCTTTTTCCACTTGCGCACGAGAGGTACCGCCGAGTGCTTCACGTTTATCGAGTGTTGATTCAATAGATAAGTGCTGATAGACATCTTGTTCAATTTGGTCGCTAAACTCTTGCAATTGAGCTAATGTTAGATCTTCTAATGGACAACCTTCGGCAATAGCCGCTAGCACAACTTCACCAACGATATGGTGGGCTTCACGAAATGGAATATTTTTACCCACTAAATAATCAGCAAGCTCAGTAGCATTAGCATAACCTTGCTGGGCAGCAGCTAAGGTTCTACTTCTATTAACTTTTAAGCCATCAGCAACCAATACCGCCATTTCCATACATTCTTGCCACGTATCAAGCGCATCAAACAAGCCTTCTTTGTCTTCTTGCATATCTTTGTTATAAGCAAGCGCCAAAGCTTTCATGGTAGTTAACATGCCTGTTAATGAACCAAAAACACGCCCTGCTTTACCGCGAATCAATTCACAGGCATCGGGGTTTTTCTTTTGCGGCATCAATGAAGAGCCAGAGCTCACTAAATCGCTCATTTCTACAAAACCTGCTTCACCTGAATTATAGAAGATTAAATCTTCTGCAAAACGTGATAAATGCATCATAGAAATACTAGCACTCGCCAATAATTCGATAACGTGATCTCTGTCTGACACGGCATCTAAGCTGTTCATGGTCGCGGTTCTAAAACCTAAACGATTTGCTAATGCATTTCTGTCAATCGGATAAGCAGTACCTGCTAAAGCGCCTGAGCCTAACGGAGAAACATCTAAACGATATAAAGCGTCTTTTAAACGGCCAATATCTCGGTTAAACATCTCAACATAAGCTAAACACCAATGACCAAAAGTCACTGGTTGTGCGCGTTGTAAATGGGTATAACCCGGTAGTACAGTATCTTTTTCACGTTCGGCTAAGTTCATCATTGCTTGTTGTAAATTCACTAAAGCAAATAATAAATCGCCCCCCGTTTCTTTACACCAAAGCTTTAAATCGGTGGCAACTTGGTCGTTACGACTACGGCCTGTATGGAGTTTCTTACCTAAATCGCCTGTTTTTTCAATGAGCTGAATTTCTACCCAGCTATGAATATCTTCGGCATCTGAAAGCAAAATTTGTTTTGGATTTTCTTCAACCGAAGTTTTCAACTCGTTCAGCGCAGCTGTTAAACGTGTCAGTTCATCGTTATCTATTACGCCTACTTCATAAATCGCCTGTGCCCAAGCAATTGAACCAACAATATCTTGCACTGCCATGCGATAATCAACAGGTAGCGAGTCATTGAATTTTTTAAATTGTACACTCGCTTTTTCTTTAAAACGTCCGCCCCATAAAGCCACGGTTACTTCTCCTTGTCTTTTAGAGAGTCTTTTTGGCTCAGCGCAGTAATTCTGCTTGATAAACTAAATAAACGAATAAAACCTTCCGCATGTTTTTGGTCGTAAACATCGTCAGCGCCAAAAGTAGCAAACTCTTCTGAGTACAAGCTGTTTGGTGAACGACGTTGAATCACTTGCGCCATGCCTTTGTATAACTTAACAACCACATCACCAGTTAATTTTTCAGCGAAAGATGCTGCCGAAGCGAGTTGTGCTTTAGCGAGTGGTGTAAACCAGCGGCCATCGTAAATTACGTGTGAGAATTCATGTCCTACAGATTCACGATATTTTAATGACTCTTTATCTAGAATAAGCGTTTCTAAACCTTTGTAAGCAGCCATTAGCACTGTGCCACCTGGCGTTTCATAACAACCACGAGACTTCATACCCACTAAACGGTTTTCTACAATATCGATACGACCAACACCATGGGCTGCCGCTTTATCGTTAAGATACATTAGTGCTTCATAAGCACCTGCGCCCTTGTCTGAACCATTGCCAGAAAAGTCTTTACCGTCAACAGAGATTAACTCACCTTCAAGGAAACTTAATTGGACTTTTTCAGCAATATCAGGTGCATCCATAGGATCAACCGTCATGGTCCACACTTCTTTACTTGGCTCACACCATGGGTCTTCTAATTCGCCACCTTCATGAGAGATGTGCCAAGCATTCGCATCACGGCTATAAATTTTTGTTAATGAAGCAGCACAAGGAATATTACGCTCGGCTAAGTAATCAAGCAAATCTTCACGAGATACCATGTCCCACTCACGCCATGGCGCAATAACCGTTAACTCTGGTGCTAAAGCAGCAAAACAAGCTTCAAAACGTACTTGATCATTACCTTTACCCGTACAACCATGACATACCGCGTCAGCACCCACCTTTAAAGCAACTTCAATATGTGCTTTAGCAATGATAGGACGTGCCATTGACGTGCCTAATAGGTATTGCCCTTCATATACCGCGCCTGTTTTAAGAATAGGGTAAATGTATTCTTTAACATATTCTTCTTTTAAATCAGCTACGTAACATTCAGAAGCACCTGAAGCGATAGCTTTTTCTTTAATGCCAACTAATTCTTCTTCGCCTTGACCAACATCGGCACAAAAGGCAATAACTTCGCAGTTATCGTAGTTTTCTTTTAACCATGGAATGATGGCCGAGGTATCTAAACCACCTGAATAGGCTAAAACTACTTTTTTGATTTGTTTCTTTTGAATACTCATTTGTTTGTTCTCTAAATTTGGTTAAATTATTTCTTAATAGATACAATAATTATTGTCGTAGCGCTTAACTTGAAGATAGTTACTCGCTAAATAAGCTTACTAACACGGCATTTTGTGCCCACATTCTGTTTTCGGCTTGCTGGAAAACTACCGCCATATCACTATCAAACAATTCTGTGGTGATTTCTTCTTCTAAATGCGCGGGTTGGCAATGCATAACTACACTAGCCTCAGTGTTTTTCATCAAAGCATGATTGACTTGATACGGAGCAAAATGCGCTAAAACTGTCGTTTTTTTACTGGCATCTTCATCACCCATAGAAATCCAAGTATCAGTATAGATAACATCTTGCACGCCAATGTTATTAATGTCACTCGTTATGTTAAGCTTTGCACCTGATGCCTTCGCTAGCGCTTGAGTTTTTTCAATCATACTTGTTTCTGCCTCATAACCCACCGGCGTTACTAAGGTAAAATCGACACCTAAAATAGCGGCCATGATCATTAATGAATTAGAAACATTGTTACCATCTCCTATATAAGCGAGTTTAACCTTGCTTAAATCGGCAACCTTATCGTTGGTAAAAAGCTCGGTTAGGGTAACAAAATCAGCCAACGCTTGACACGGATGGTAAATATCACACAAAGCATTAATAACAGGTACGCTGGCATGCTCGGCTAATCCTTGAATTGAGTCATGACTAAAAACACGAGCAACAATGGCGTCGCTAAAACAAGACAAGTTCTTAGCATAATCACTAACGCGTTCACGCTCACCTAACTTACCATTTTGTTGGCCTAAATAAAGTGCATGACCCCCTAATTTATTAATGCCCATATCAAAACTGACGTGAGTTCTTAATGACGGTTTCTCAAAAATCATTGCCACCGATTTACCTGCTAAGGCCTGGCTGTAATCTGCGGGATTGTTTTTGATGTTAATAGCTAGCTCAATTAAGGCTAATAGTTGATTTTTATTTAGCTCATCATCGGCTAAAAAGTTTTTTAACTGTATTGACATAGTTTGTCCTTCATCATGTAGGAGCCGTTTTTGTCTATATAGCTTTTTTGCCTATATAGACCTAGGTACTTAGATTTTGTCTGGAACTAAAAATCTGAACCGCGCATTAATAAATATTAACACCTCAGGCATTAATCCCTTCCTACAAAAAATAATGTGATATTAATCAGGCTGTATTTGTGTGCCCACGCCTTGACCTGTAAGCAGTTCGATAATTTGCTCTGGCGATTGCCAACTGGCAACCGCGATACTTCGTCGTAATTGATTCGCCGCTTGTAGTGCCGCATTGACTTTTGCTGTCATACCGCCAGCAATAACGCCTTGTTCAATGAGCAATTTAGCTTGTTCGCTATTCAATGACGTTAAATATTCACCGTCACCGCCTTTTACCCCATTAACATCCGTTAATAATAATAACTCGGCATTAAGTAACTGACAAATAGCGACGGCAGCATCATCGGCATTAACATTAACGAGGTCGCCATTAGGTAAAGCACCAATCGAAGAAATAACCGGTAGAAAATGACTATTGAGTACAGCATCGAGTAACAGGCTAGATTTAGGGCTTGGTACGCCAACTTCACCTAGGTCTAACGGTGATTTGTGACAAGCAACCATATCGCCATCAGCTAAAGACAAGCCAACAGCTGATAAGTGCATACTATTGGCTGTGGCAACAATTGATTTATTGACTGTGCCAGCTAAAGCACCGCTAATTAAAGCAATTTGTGCTTTGGGTGTTACCCGTAAACCGTGTTTTTTAACGGTAGTAAAATTTGCTTGCGCTAACATGTCATCGACCACACATCCGCCGCCATGCACCAAAACCACTTTGGCATTAGTTTTAAGATTAGCAATTACCGCTAATAAGGCATTTAGCGCATTTTCTTTTTCTAAAATTGCGCCGCCAATTTTTATCACTAAAGGTTTCGGGTTACTCATGCTTTTCTCTTTTCATTAATTTTTGCGCTATTCGAGAGTTGTTGTTACAACCTACTTGCTAACAAGCTATATTCACTAGGTAACCCAAGCGTAATATTAAAACATTGTAATGCTTGTGATGAAGCACCTTTAAGTAAGTTATCTATCGCACAACTCACTACTACCACATGTTTTTCTTCGTCGACTTGCCAATGAATATCCGCAAAAGGCGTATGTGCTACATTGCCAATTTGTGGCCAAGCATTCACCATTCTAACCAATGGTTTATCGCTATAAGCCTGTTGAAAAACAGTATCAATTTGTTCGCTAGTCACTTCGGCTTTTAATTGCAAGGTTACTGTGGCCAATAAACCTCTTTTATAAGGTGCTAAGTGCGGATTAAAAATCACTTGCGCATTCGCTTCTTGAGAAATTTCTGGCTGGTGTCTGTGCTGTAAAATATTGTAAGGCTTTAAGCTCACTTCATTAAAGTTAGTCGCTAAAGAAGCACTTCTACCTGCGCCACTGACACCGCTAATACCATTAACAACAATTAATGAATTATCAACATGAAAGTGATTACTAGTGATGGGTTTTAAAGAAAGTAAGCTGGCCGTTGGATAACAACCGGGTACGGCAATTAAGTTACTTTGCGCAATTTCAGCTTGCTGCCACTCAGCTAAACCGTATTTAGCCTGCCCTAGCGCTTCAGTATTGGCATGTTCAAAACCATAGAAGGTGGGATAATCGATGGCCTTTTTAAGCCTAAAACCACCCGAAAGATCAAATACTTTTACCCCTGCGTCAACAAAGGCTTGCGCCCAGTCAGCACTGAACTCATGAGGAGTCGCAAAGAAAACAGCATCTAAGCTTTGAGTAGCATTTGTTACATTATCGTCAAACCACTCCTGGGAAAAAGACTGCAGGGGTACATCACATATCCCCTGCCAGCGACCATGTAACTCGCTGAAAAGTTTTCCACAGGAAGTAGAATTTTCCGACACAACCAGATGCTGTATTGAAACTTTATCGTGTTGGCATAATAAACCAACTAATTCGGCACCGGCATAACCACTTGCGCCGATGACGGCAACCTTTTGAACTTCTGACACAATTAAAACCTTACTATTCAAAACTAATAACGATATGATTTTTAATGGAATAACTTATCTCTTATAACTAAAGCATACAAGTGATAATAAAATAATTCTCTATCGTCGTCGTATTCCTTGAACAATTAGCATTACACTGTGCCTTATGAAAAAAGTAGCCTTATAAAAGCAGGTTATTTACATTATGAGAGCAATTTAGCAGCTTATGGGTAGTTATGCAACTATTAAGCATAACTATTTATTAATATTTTATTTAGTCATACGGAACACCTTATATGTCACAGTTACCTAACTTCACTCAGTCCTTAACTCAGTTGATTGCTTGCCCTTCTATTAGTTCAACTCAACCCAGTTGGGATCAAGGGAATTTAGAAGTTATTCAGTTGCTTGCCACTTGGTTTGAACAACTAGGGTTCAATATTGACATTCAAAAAGTACCCAGTGCACATAAAGATGGCGCCAATAAATATAACTTGTTAGCCAAACTTGGTAGCGGTGAAGGGGGATTATTGTTAGCTGGACACAGTGACACCGTCCCTTTTGATGAAAGCCGCTGGCAAAGTGACCCTCTGGGCGTAATAAATAAAGATGATAAGTTTTATGGCTTAGGTACTTGTGATATGAAAGGTTTTTTTGCTTTTATACTACAAGTCTGTAAAGGCCTTAATGCCAAAAACCTAAAAAAACCTTTATATGTTTTAGCCACGGCTGATGAAGAAACAACGATGGCAGGTGCACGCTTTTTTTCCCAAAGCCAAGCAGCTAAACCTGACGTAGCAATAATTGGTGAACCAACCAATTTGGTACCCGTTATCATGCATAAAGGGCACATGTCGCATCGCATTAGCGTGCAAGGACAGTCGGGACATTCAAGCAAACCAAACCTTGGTGTTAATGCTATTGAAATAATGTATCAAGTGATTGGTGAATTAATTAGTTTGCAAGAAAAGTTTAAGCTGAATTTCAAAAACGAAGCCTTTGATGTACCAGCACCTACTTTAAATTTTGGCGCAATTAAAGGTGGCGACAATGCCAATCGTATATGTGGTCATTGCGATTTAGATATTGATTTACGATCTTTACCGGGCATGAGCGATGACGAATTACTACATTGGTTAAGTGAAGCGTTAAAACCAATGGCTGAAAGATATCCTGGTCGTATTAGCTTCGAAGAGTTGCACCCTAGCTCGCCAAGCTTTAAGCAAAATAAAGAGGCCAATGAGCACGAGTGTTTTGTCAGTATTGCTGAAGAGATTAGCGGCCATAAATGTTGCGCGGTAAACTACGCAACCGAAGCCCCCTATATTCAACAACTAGGCTGTCAAACTATTGTGTTAGGACCGGGCTCTATCGATCAAGCACATCAACCCAATGAATTTTTAGCACACAGCGAAATAGAAAAAACCGATAAATTGTTAGTTACCATGATCCAGCGTTATTGCCTTAGTTAATAGCAGTGTTCATAAATACTTGCTACTAAATCAACCTCGCGACACAAGCCGCCATATTTAAGCTTATTTTGTCAGCAAACAATAACTTTCAAAATAATTATCAAAGGTGACGCTACTGGCATGCTAATAGTTATATTAGCATGCGCTGATCTCGTAAAAATACTTGCGTGAAATGCCAAAATTCGCATACCAATAACAGACCATGCGCCTAAACAATTCAAAATCAATTTTGACGGGAAAAATTTAACGGATGAATTGACCAAACATCCTATGTTATTTGTGGCTTTCTGCCACTGAACAACCAAACTTTTTAGTGGGCTTTGGGCTCAGCTATTTTGTAGGTTAGCTAGACTTTTTAGACCTGATTACAACGATTTCTTTATCTCCAAATTTGTATCTCATCGCTCTTTCATTGCAAGTTATTTCTACTTCCCTTCATTTGACAGCAATTAAAAATTGATAAAGAGCTCACAAATCACTTGCAAACACAAATGAGAATGATTACTATTTGTGTGATTTTTGATTTAAGAGAATAACAATGTCTAAATTTAAGCTATGTACACTCTGTTTGTTACTGTGCTCGGGCATAGTGAATGCTAAAGATCACACCGTTAAGTTATTAACTCAAGGCAGTAATGGCAAAATGATGGTTTTTGAGCCCCATTTTATAAAAATAGCGCAAGGCGACACCATTAACTTTGTACCCTCAGACCCCTTACATAATGCCGAGTCATTTTCGGTTCCTTCAGAAAAATCATCATTTCAAACACCTTATGGCAAAGCCACCCAAATAACCTTCTCTGAAGAAGGCATAGTGCTAGTAAAGTGCCTACCGCATTTTGCCTTAGGCATGATAGCTGTGGTTCAAGTTGGCGACAACATAGATGGCACCAAAGCTAAGGCTGACTGGGGCAAAGCTAAAGTTGCTGTCGCGATGAATAAAGAAGCTATTGATGAAGCTATCAGTAAAATTAAATAGTGCCCTATCGACCTCATAAATTAGTTGAATAGTTAATGAGGCGTACGGCTTACATGGAGAAATATATATGTATCAATGGCAAAACTTATTAAATGATGGCAACAATTGTTTTCATAATAAAAATTGGGGACAAGCTGAATATTGTTATAAAGAAGCCGCTTTTCACTTGGATCCTTTATGGGCTGCTGATACCCGAAACGCCCAGCTTTTAATGGCATGGATTTGTGTTTCTCACAATTTAGCAACCTTGTTTGAAATTCAAGAGAACCCTGATTTATCTTTACAATATTTACTCATTCCCCATAACAGAATGCTGACCATTTGTAATTCAGCCGATAGCTGTGAAGACACTAAGCTCATTGCACAAAATGCATTAAAAGCAACCTTTATGCCTATTTTAATGTTTTCAAAGCGACATCCTATGTGTAACACATGTCAAAAATCATTAGCCGACTTCAAGGCCAACCTTGAGTCAAATCAACAAATTATTCACTAACTTACCGAAAAACAGATAAGGAATACATTATGAAGGCTTACTTATTTCTAGTGCTATGCATTAGTGTTTTATTTTCTTCGCCAAGCTTTGCTCACGCAGGGCATGACCATACTTCAATACTAACCAGTTTAATTCATTTGCTCTGGCTTGCTCCTGCGTTAATTGCTCTGGTAGTTTTGTATAGCAAACTATTGAAAAAGAACTATCAAATCAAGTCAACTAAACCCCTGTTAAAAGGTAATCAACATGTTTTATAATTTGATCAACAGACTAGATGAAAAGTTTCACTTCTCAACCGTGTCTGCCCATTGCGACATTCCCTGTAAAATTTATGATCCTATTAGCGCCCAACTTGCTGTGTTAACCATGATACGTATGGTTGATTTGTTAAGCGAATTTGATAAAAAAACTGATTTTTCAGCCAATGATCACGCCCAGTTTTCTCGCTTAGTTGCTCAAAAAGAAAGCCACGGTAAACAGGTTAAAGAAGAAATAACCGTTATTTGGGGTGATTTCATTAAAACGCCTCAATTAGAGCAGTTTCCAGAACTTCATAGCTTGGTACACAGTATAATGTTAGCGGCCTCTAGCGCTACACAACATATTAATAAAGAGGCCACCTTAGAGTTGCTCAGTAAAGTTAATCGCTTTGCTGAGATATTTTGGCAATGTAAGGGCGTTGAAACTTATACCGCTGTTTGCCCATATCCACCTGAGCAAACATTAGTTTATCCCGTGTTATCAAAATGACTTTATTTGGTTTAAAAATTTGGAAAGTAACGGGACATAGCATGTTTCCGCGTATTCCTCAGCACAGCTACGTATTAGTTGGACATTGGGCTACTTTTAAAAAAATTAAACCATACTCATTAATCACCCACAATACGGCTTGTTAATAAAAAAAGTCGCTATTGTTGATAAGAATAATTTGATTTGGTGTAAAGGTGAAAATGCATCAAGCATTGCGGTGGAGAAATTGGGTCCCGTCAGCAAAAAGCAAATTATTGGTCGAGTTTTAAAGGTATTTATTAAACCTTTGAAGAAGCAACACTAGAGTATTTTTTCAATGGAATTAAGTCAGCAGGCCGTTAATAGCAAACAGATAATCAAAAGCGTTTATTTATCACATAAGCGCTTACTGCTCCCGATACTTATTTTAGCTTTATTACTCACTGACACTACTTACCTTATTACTGTCAATGTATTGTCTGATGCATTTTGGCAAGTTTCTGCTTATGTCGCCGCCAGCTTAACGCTATATCACTACCTATCAAGTTTGCTCGTGCGCTATAAGTGGCTACTCAACGTGCCGAATACCAACAGTACATACCAAATTGTTTTTGCTAGTTTAATGGGCGTCATGCCGGGTTGTGGTGGTGCTATTATTGTTATAACCCAGTTTGTACAAGGTAAGTTTTCATTTGGCGCTGTTGTGGCGGTGCTTACGGCAACCATGGGTGATGCGGCTTTTTTACTACTAGCTTCGCGTCCCAGTACTGGCTTATTTGTTATGGCTGTCGGCGTTGTTGTTGGCATAATATCAGGCATAGCCGTTGACTTTATTCATGACGATAAATTCATGCGCCCCAAGCAGACAGCAAAGCCAGCCGTTATTAGCAAGAAAAACGACGATATAAAACCGCCCGATAATAAGTTTACCTTTTATATCAAATGGCAGGGAATATTGTGGCAATGGCTGTTGTTACCTTCAGCTTTTATCGCTATTTTATTTTCATTTCAAATTGATGTTGACCAAATTTTTCACTTGTCTTCCGGCACTATCGACATTATAGGTTCGGTAATCGTTGTGGTAGCCATAACACTTTGGGCATGCTCTGGTGAGGTAACAAGCTATCAAGCCATTGTTTCTGAAGACTCAAAGGTGAATACCCGTAGTTTATTTCAAAAAGTTGCTCAAGATACTAACTTTGTCGCCAGTTGGGTAATTATAGCTTTTTTAGTTTTTGAGTTATCAATACACTTTTCAGGGATAGATCTCGCAAAAATATTTAGCCAATGGGGCAATTATACGCCTTTGATTGCCATCGCTATCGGTTTACTGCCGGGTTGTGGCCCGCAAATTATCACGACTAGTTTATATTTATCGGGCACTATTCCGCTGTCGGCTCAGCTCGGTAATGCCATTAGTAATGACGGCGACGCATTATTTCCTGCCATTGCCCTAGCGCCTAAAATGGCAGTTATTGCCACCTTTTACTCAGCCATTCCTGCCATCGTTGTTGCCTACAGTTATTTATATTTATTTGAACTGTAATTATAGCAATATCACTACCGGGTATTATTTCAATTGGTATAACTCAACAAAAACATTTCCTTAGCTACGCTAGACGTCTATAGCCATGATATCTTTATTTATTAACGAAAAAGGCAATGACAATAATTACTATTAAAAACAACACTTTATTTTAATATTCATGATAATGTAACTTGTTTTTTTGCCAACGTTGGACTATCTTTTACCCATATTTTAGCGCTATTTAAAGTGAGAGAGACCATGAAAGGTAATACCAAAGTAATTGCTAGCTTAAACGGCTTATTACACAACGAACTAGCAGCCATTGATCAATATTTTATTCACTCACGCATGTATCAAGATTGGGGGCTCGATAAACTCTATGAGCAACTTGATCATGAAATGCAAGAAGAAATCACCCATGCCGACGCCTTAATAAAGCGCATTTTATTTCTCGAGGGCAGACCTAACTTAACCAGTCGCCGCGATTTGATCATTGGTGACGATGTACCGTCAATGCTTAAAAATGACTTAATTCTGGAAATGGAAGTGGTCGCCGCATTAAAAGAGTCGATCCTTTTATGTGAGAATGAACAAGATTATCAAACCAGAGAAATGTTATTGAAACTGTTGGAAGACACTGAAGAAGACCACATTTATTGGTTAGAAAAACAGCTTGGTTTAATCGACAAAATGGGTTTACAAAATTACACTCAGTCGCACATGGGCAATCATTTAGCAGGTTAAGGAGAATTGTATGCAAGGTAATAAAGACATTCTCATCTTACTCAACAAAGCCTTAGCCATTGAGTTAATTGCAATTAACCAATATTTTTTACATGCTCGCATGTATAAAAATTGGGGCTTAGAAGGTTTGAACAAAGCAGACTATAAAATGTCAATTCTAAAGATGAAACAAGCTGATGATCTTATTGAGCGAATTTTATTCTTAGAAGGCTTACCTAACTTGCAAGATTTAGGTCGTTTACATATAGGTGAGAATACCCCTGAAATGTTGCAATCTAATGCTAATTTAGAATATGAATCGCATCACGTTTTAATCGCTTTAGTTAATGCCAGTGAGCAGAAGCAAGATTATATTAGTAGAGATTTAGCCAAGAAATTACTCGGTAATGTTGAAGAACAAATTGACTGGCTTGAAGTGCAGCAATATTTTATTAAAAATGCTGGCATTGAAAATTATTTGCAAACAATGACCTAGTATCAAATTTTTAATGTAAAAATATCGTCACTATTAGCCACTGAGCCGCGATGCTTCACAGAGGCTTTGTTATGCTCGGTGTAATACTCTTGGCTTTACCTACTCGTATTCATTTTTATGGCCGGGTTCGCCAATAATTTCATTAAACAAAACACTAAAGCAACTAAAGCAACTAAAGCAACTAAAGCAACTAACATTGTTACGTTGAAAAGCCGATTAACGAACATAAAAAATAAGAATCATATTGAAAAACATATTCCTTGTGCTTAAAACATTTACCACAGAGAAGGCAGAAGTGCTACGCACTGCGCCGAAAACAATAAAGCCTTTGTGTAAGCTCGAAGAGCCCTCTGTACTGCAGCTCGGTGGTGCATAATGGTTCTATTTACTAATCTGCTTTGTTCCACAACTTTTGATTTTCTTTCACAGAAAAAAATTCATTGGCATGCCAGCAACGAGGTAGTAAATCTAATGCTTGTCGCTCTTGATAATTAGATGATAATAATTGAAAAATTTCATTCAAACGCTCTTTACTTAAGCTCGCCACTTTTTTGGCCATATCTGGAAAATATAAATTATTTTTTTTCTTTACTTCAATATTATGACCGTAGCTAATGAAGGTTAATTTTCTCGTCGCTATGCGGCATAATGGTTGCTCAGGTACTGATGGGTAAAGCCGATTTACAATAGCATATTCGTAACAGTCACCCTGTTGCCCCATTTCATCTTCAGGCATATAAATAACCCCATAACCTTGAGGGAACATACCAGTAATTTGATAAAGTGCATCAACCACTTTTTGATTACAGGCGCCTAGTTCTGCATTTTTATTAACAACTTGAAAGACCTTAGGCAATACTTTGTAGTTATAACTCTCTTTAGTAGAAAAAATTATTGAAGTGTAAATTTGCGGCACTTTTAATAAGTTACCCAAGCCTTGTTTAGGTTTGAAACTAGATTTAAGCAGATGTTGAATAAATTGTCGCTTGGCTTGTTCGTCAATATTAAACTGAGCTCGCTCTTCCTTTGAATTACCAACGTAACTGGCCACCCCTAAGCCCTCACTCATATAGTTTAAAGTATGCTTATAATTTAATTGCAAGAGCTTTTTTCTTTGTTCAACATTAAGGGCTCTATGGGGATCTGATTTTTTGTCAGCGCCAAGTAAAATAGCCTGAGCTTGGGTATGATAATTACCAATATCTTGTAACAATGCTGCCATCAATAAAGGAACTTTAATTTGTTCAATGAAGCGTTGTTTAGCCGAGAAATCAAAATCGGCATAAGCAGTGTTCGGAAATTCACCGATAATGCGAGTAATGTTGTTATCACTGACATCATTACTTGATAATGACTTGTCTAATATCAGCCTATCTAATAAACGCACACTGAGTATCGCTTTATATAAGCTTTTGCATTGCTCATTATTAGCCGCGACCCTTTTACCTTCCGTCGGACTAGCAAGTTGAATAGTACCTAAAAGCTGGGCTGATTTTCGGTTAGTTTCCTCAAAATCTTCCCCTTCGGTAAGGTCAATGATTTCCAAACAAATACTAAGTAAATGGTTTGTTCGCTCTATTTGCTCTAAGTTATGCAGGGTAGATTGACTTTCACTTTGTTGCTCGTCATTGCCAGCGAATGTTTGGCTATCGAAATAATTAATGGCGCGATCAAGCATAGAGTCTTTAAGACTGCTACGGCCATAAATTTTAGCCAGCAATACTTGAACTTGGCGGGTAAAGTGAGTTTGATGAGAAGAGCTTTTGACCATTAATTCAAAATAAATATTTAGCAATAAAAACCAATAATGCTAGAAAAACCAAAACTAAGCAACAGAAAGATAAAGTAAAAAAGGGGGTGTAAATTCAAGCTGACAAATATTGACTAAATCTGAATGTAAACCTCCAGCAGTAACACCTCGCCCTGCGCGGGGGCATGTATAATTAATAGGTTTTCTTGTACCAATAACTACTGATTTGAAATATATTATCACAAGGCGTTAAGCTGGCGACATAACGGATACAACATGCTTTGTTGCTGGCATGAGTGCATCGGCAAAAAATTGTCTCATTCATTGGCACGCGTTAAAAATTCGATGTGCTTAGATCTCGTAATGTCTGTGGCACTAAATTACTACAATCAATATTACCTAGCGATAATTCAAAACCCGCCATGCGTGCTAAAATAAGAGATTTACGCTGCACGTCACGACCCGATAAATCTTCACAGGGTGTGATATCGACCACAATAAATGCGTCATAAGGATGATTAATTAGCCAAGGCAATAATTGTTGATATTCATAATTTTGTGCATCATTTTTAAATGAGGCCAGTGCTTGATTGACGACAATAACCCGACTAAATGAATGTTTTCTAGCTATTGCTGCATTACTATTGCTGGCTTTGTGCTAAACCATGGGCTAAATCAGCTAAAATATCATTTATATCTTCAAGTCCTACTGAAATTCTCACTAATGAGTCAGTAATGCCCGCGGCAAGTCGTGCCTCTTCTTCCATGCCCGCGTGCGTCATCGTTGGCGGATGGTTAATTAAGCTTTCTACGCCACCTAAAGATTGCGCTAAAGTGAATAACTCTATATTGGCAAATAATTTTTTCACCGCAGCAATACCACCTTTAACATCAAAACTCAGCATAGCACCAAAGCCTGCTTGCTGCTTTTTAGCAATGTAATGACCGGGGTGATCTTCAAATCCGGGGTAATAAACGGTATCAATAGCAGGATGGTTTTTTAGAAATTCGGCCACTTGCACGGCATTTTCTTGATGCTGTTTGATACGAATAGGTAAAGTTTTTAAACCACGTAAAGCTAAAAAGCTATCAAATGCACTACCTGTAATACCAATACAATTTGCCCACCATGCTAACTCTTCTCCCAGCGCTTGCTCTTTAGTTACTAACACACCACCAACCACATCGCTGTGACCGTTAATGTATTTAGTAGTAGAGTGAAAAACAATATCAGCGCCCAGTGTTAATGGTTGCTGTAAGGCTGGCGATAAAAAGGTGTTGTCTACCGCAACCAAAGCACCGACTTCATGACACGCTTTACTCACCACTTCAATATCAACTAAGCGTAACAATGGGTTACTTGGGCTTTCTAACAAAACTAGCTTAGGCTTTTGCGCTAATGCATCTGCGAGTGCCAATTGATCATTTTGATCGACAACAATCAGCTTAAATTGCCCACGTTTAGCTAAATGAGTAAATAAGCGAAAGCTTCCGCCATAGCAGTCATGGGGAATAACAACTAAATCATTCGTTGATAACAACTGACAGATTAAATGCACCGCTGACATACCTGTGCTGGTTACAATGCCAACACTGCCTTGCTCTAAATTAGCAATAGTTTTCGCAAACGTGGCTCTCGTTGGATTACCTGTGCGCGAGTAGTCAAACTGACGCTTCTCATTAAAACCTTTTAATGAGTAAGTGCTTGATAAATGGATAGGTGCAACAACAGCGCCATGATGCAGATCAGTATTAATGCCAGCTCTCACCGCTGATGTGGTGATATTTTTTACGTTAGCGTTCGACATTTTTATTCCTCATACTCATTAAAGGCACTGTTTAAATTCATTTGGATGTTTGGACGTCTATAACTCTAAACGCTTTAATTATTTAGGTCAAGATATTTTAGACATCTAAACTTCTACTTGACTGAATTGCAGCATCCAGTAAAATCTACCTTAAATACCCATGATACTTCAAAATGCGAGCTTTCGTAGATAACATGGATATAACAATATTAATTAGTACATAATCTTGTACGCGACAACTATTAAACAGAGGAATTTACATGGCTCAGTGGAATGACGAGTATCTTAATCCCTATGCCGCGCATGGAAAAAAGAGCGAACAAGTAAAAAAAATTACCGTCTCAATCCCTTTACGCGTATTAAAAGTATTAACCGATGAACGCACTAGACGACAAGTCAATAACTTACGTCATGCCACTAATAGTGAATTATTATGTGAAGCATTTCTACACGCTTTTACTGGCCAGCCTTTGCCTGATGACGAAGATTTAGCTAAAGATAACGATGAAAAACTACCCGCCAGCGTCCGCCGTATTTTAGAAGAAAAAGGCATTACTGATTTTAGCGCTTATGAAGTGGATGAAGATTAATACCCACAGGCTAAATGAAAAGCCGTTGGTATTTTATGCTAGCGGCTTTTTTGTAGTTATTCAGCTTTAAGCTGTATGGATCAATTCAAAGAAAAAGCACGGAGTTGATGACTATCAATACTCCGTACATCTTTATACTACGCCCTACAAGCCAACATTATGTTGGTCCAACTCTTTCTAGAAGAGTTTTTGAGTGCTTCTGGCTCATAAATTGGGCAATACAACAAGATGAAACTACAGGTGATATGGCTTACTTAAACGGTGTACCGACTCAATAAAATGACCGGCATGATCTGGGTTCACATCAGGGTGAATACCATGGCCTAAGTTAAAGACATGACCTGTGCCGCCTTCACCAAATCCTGCCAAAATCTTACCGACTTCTTGCTCAATACGCGGTAATGGTGCGTATAACATTGAAGGGTCCATATTGCCTTGTAACGCCACTTTGTCACCTACGCGTGCTTTGGCATTTTCAATATCAATAGTCCAATCAAGGCCGACAGCATCACAACCTGTCGCAGCGATGTCTTCTAACCACATACCACCATTTTTGGTGAATAAAGTTACCGGCACTTGCCGGCCATCAGCATGGCGAGTTAAGCCATCAACAATTTTAGCCATATACTGCAAAGAAAAATCTTTATAATCACGCGGAGATAAAACACCACCCCAAGTATCAAATACCATGACCGACTGTGCACCAGCAGCAATTTGACCATTAAGGTAAGTAATCACTGAGTCAGCTAACTTGTCAAGCAATAAGTGCAAGCTTTGTGGGTCGCTAAACATCATTTTCTTAATTTTGGTGAAAGCCTTAGAACTGCCACCTTCAATCATATAAGTCGCGAGTGTCCACGGGCTACCTGAAAAACCAATCAGCGGTACAGCACCATTAAGCTCTTTACGAATAGTACGCACGGCATTCATTACATAACCAAGTTCATCTTCGGGATCGGGAATGCCAATTTTTTCAATATCCGCTTTGCAAGTAATAGGGTTGGTAAACTTAGGCCCTTCTCCTGTTTCAAAATACAAACCTAAACCCATCGCATCAGGAATGGTTAAAATATCACTAAATAGTATCGCAGCATCTAATTCAAAACGACGTAAAGGCTGAAGAGTTACTTCACAAGCAAATTCAGCATTACGACATAGCGACATAAAATCACCCGCGGTTGCTCTTAATTCACGATACTCAGGTAGATAACGTCCAGCTTGGCGCATCATCCATACTGGCGTGCAATCTACGGGTTGTTTCAATAATGCACGTAAATAATTGTCATTTTTTAATTCAGTCACCAATAAATCCTCTCATTTATTCATTGTCTGCTTGTTCATACTTATTATCATTTTGATAGCGAGTAGTTTATGGCGCATATTCTACCACTGGCAGTATTTTGAATCTATGCGCCAAATCAATTCCTTTTCGGCTATTGAGCATAGCAAGCAATTTTTAGTCGGAATATAAAAATATATTTCTGCTTTGTTACATTTTATTAAAAATAATCAATTCACCGACAATCAGTTACTTAGCAGTATAACGAACAGATTAAGCTTTGATACGAAGAAAATCGTCGAGTTTATGCTCTATTAAAGTTGTTGCAGCGATGAAAATGCTTTGCTATAAAATACCTGCACTAGCAAAGAAGCACTGATTAATAATAAAAATACTTCTAAATACAACTAATAAGAATCTTGATTAACAAGACCATAAAGCGAGCATTTCAAGCCTTTCTCTTCGAGAAAGGCTTTTTTATTTCTAAGTGTTGGTAAAATAATGACTAATGACTGTTCTTTGTTTTAGGCAAATGGTGCAAATCAGCATCATACAATTTAACGCAGTTGCGACCATTTTCTTTGGCATAATAAAGAGCTTGATCAACCAGTGAAATAAACTGTTGCCAATCAATATCCTCACCTTGAATAGTTGCCACTCCAAAACTTGCCGTAACAGCAAGCACGGCACCATTTTCTAGGCAAAATACGGGCTGCGCTATAGTATTCCTTAACTTTTCAGCAATAACCATGGCTGTGCTCGTATCCGTGTCTGGTAACAATAAGGTAAACTCTTCACCACCATAACGTGATAAAATATCGTATTGGCGTAAACTGTTTTTTAACCGTAAACTAAACTCTTGTAGCACTTTATCACCGACTTGGTGGCCATATTGATCATTAACCTGCTTAAAAAAATCTATATCCATAATAATCATTGAAATAGGTGTTTGCTCACGCTGGGCACGCAAAACACTTTTCTTGGCAAACTCATCAAAAGCGCGACGGTTATAAATATCGGTAAGAGAATCAATAGTCGCTTGAATAGCCAACTTATTTGCTAGCTGCTGACTGGCACTAATAGTTAATGAGAAACAACTGCTAATAGTGACAAGCTGTAAAGCAATTAATGAAATGGCATGTATGGTACCGCCACTCATAACATCATTGAGTTCAGCTTCATTAAAGGTAAAATAAATCCGCAATAAAAAAATAATTGCGCAATAGAGAAATGAAAAACCAAGGAAACGAGTAAAAGTTAAAATAGCCCGCTCTCGGTTGACTAAGACTTTATAACCCGCAAAAAATGAAAAACAGGCGATGACCACACTAATAATAATAATTCGAGCGTTAACACTGTTTTGAAAATAGGTAAAATAAACAAAAGCAACACTCATCACACAGAGCAAAACAACAGATACTTTCTCAAAGGTTTGTATTTCATCTTGCAAAAATTTCAAAATACCAAGAATTAACAAACTAAAGCCAGCGACAATAGTTAAGTTCGCCACCACAATAGATAAGAAATCGAAAAGATATTGACGAAAAGCCAGTAAAATAAAACCAGAGGAAAAAAGCAAGTAACTATAACCTAAGGCTCTAAAACCCTGAAAAGAAGAGTGTACACGAGCAAAAACCAACGAGCCTACACCAAGAAACAAACCTAATAAAAGGTTCATGAAGGCTAAGGTTTTCATGTCTAATGCTTCCATCTTCACATCAAGGTTTTTAACACAACGTCAATTAACTATAGCTTAATTTTCATACAAGCTCCTGTGTATACTAAAATCGTTACTAAAGTGATCATTCATTATTTGCTAATCAGACACTAACCGTATAAATTCCCCCTAACGACAAACTCCAGAGAAGACAAAATGAACAAGCCACAACGAGATATCACGCTACGATTTTTAGCTGAGCCACAAGATGTTAATTTTGGCGGTAAAGTGCATGGTGGTGCGGTGATGAAATGGATAGATTTAGCCGCCTATGCTTGTGCTGCAGGTTGGAGTGGGCGTTACTGCGTAACTGCTTATGCGGGTGGCATTCGTTTTGTTGCGCCAATACATGTTGGCAGCTTGGTTGAAGTTGAAGCAAAAGTAATTTATACAGGCACATCATCAATGCATATTGCCCTAGAAGTTAATGCTTGTGACCCTAAATCACTAAACCGTCGTTTAACAACCCATTGCATCGTTATCATGGTGGCTGTTGATCAAAATGGTCAATCAGAGCAAATACCACAATGGATACCTGAAACTAAGGCTGATCAAAAACAGCATGACACCGCGGTTAAGTTAATGGAAATGCGCAAGCAAATTGGCGAAGAAATGCAAATTTTTGTTGAATAGCGCCAAGGTAATGAAAACGCGTTTACTGTTTATCGCCTTACTCATCAGTGCTTTATTGATGAGCTCATCAAGTTTTGCTTTAGGTAAACTTGGCCACCAACTTGTCTGTCAATTAGCATTTGAACATTTATTAGCATCGAAACAGAAAAAAGTAAATCGCCTATTGGCATTAATTCCAACAAACCATCAAGACTTAATTAATCATTACAATTATAAAAAGCAAGGTAGTGCAATCTCTTTTGCTAATGCCTGTACATGGGCTGATGCGGTTAAACGCGTTGAAAAATTTAAAAAATATAGCCGTTGGCATTATGTAAATGTGCCCCGAAATCAAGTAAATATACAGCCTAATACCTGCCATAAAGATTGCTTGCCGCAAGCTATTTTGCAACATCAACAGCTATTAGGCCAACATGCAGATAAAGCTACCTGGCAGCAAACACAGGCTTTACTCTTTTTAGGCCACTGGCTGGGTGACATTCATCAACCCTTGCATGTCAGTTTCGCCAGTGATTTAGGTGGCAATCAAGTAGAACTAAGCCACTTAGCAACAAAGTGCAGTAATTTACATTGGTATTGGGATGACTGCATTTTATATAAAGGCAAACAGAGTAAAAGTAAATGGCTGCAATTATTAACAGCGCAATGGCAGCAAAATCCCATACCTAATTGGCAACCCAGTCAAGTATGGCAGTGGGCAGATGAATCTTTTCAGTTAGTAAAAGCGCCCAGTTTTCATTATTGCCAAATAGATAACCAAGACCGCTGTCAGTCACTAGAGCAAAAAGTAAACTTGCCTGAAGGTTATATCACGCAATATCAATCGGTGATGGCACAGCGATTATTATTAGCCGCACAGCGATTAACCAACATACTTGCCATAACATTGTAATAGCGACAGTAACGACAAGAGCGAGTTACGGAATTTGAGTAGTAAGCATCTAATTTTAAAAAAAGTGCTTAATAGCGTAGTACTAATTTATCGTTATTCACCATTATTAACCCGCCGCTTTAATCAAGCTTATTTTTAGCTTCTATCCATTGCGCCATATATTTAGTACTTTTATGGTGATGATGATTAAGCATAGCGCCAATAAAGTTCTGTTGTCTGTGCGTACCCAACGTTGGCAATATGGCTGATAAACGATTAGTTAACGAAGCGAAGTGCTTATTTTTGTCAAACAATAACTTTGCATTTTCAGGGCCTGAATCACTGAATTTTTGCCATGTATCCGCTTCTTGATAAAGCTTAATCGCAGCATTGGCAAGTGCTTGGCTATCATTAGCGACTATACCAGGCCAGCCTAAATCAGACTCCATACCTTCGATACCAATATTAGTGGTTACTGATGGCGTAGCGCACAACATAGCCTCGGCTAACTTTCCTTTAATGCCGGCACCAAAGCGCAATGGTGCTAAACATACGCGTGCCGATTGCATAGCCAACATGGCATCATCGACCCAACCCTTAACCAAAAACCCTGATTTTTCATCATGTAAGGCCGTTGCTTTCGGCGGTGGGTAAGCGCCATAAATATGCAACTGTGCTTGCGGTACTTGTGCACGAATTAGTGGCCAAATTTGCTGTTTTAGCCATAAAACGGCATCCCAATTTGGGGCATGACGAAAGTTACCAATAGAGATAAAATCATGCCGCTCTGAGAAACTAGGGCTATTTTTTAAAAAGTCTGCTGGTGAGTAGGCTAGCGGACAATAATGCAGTAAATCTGCATCTACTTTGAAAAGTGTTTCCAATAGCGCTATTTCTTTAGGAGAGATCATCAAAGATAAATCACAACGCAAAATGGCCGCCACTTCTCGTTGCGCTAACTCTGAGCTGAGTAAATCAGCCTCGGTCATTGCTCGCTGCTGTTTGAAAGCCTTATGCCTAGCATGACGTAGACAGAATAAGTCTTCGGTATCTAATATTTTCAACGCTTGCGGACACTGCTCGCTAATACGCCAGCCAAATTGTTCTTCCATCATAAAACGATCAAACATCACCACGTCGGGTTGAAGTTGTTTAACAAATTCATCGAAGCTTGAACAATTAAGTTTAATATCAACACAATTTACCTGAAAATCATTCAGTTCAACCATATGCTCCGTACGCTGTGCCGGGCTAGTAAAAGTAATTAGATAATTTTGCTGTTGGAAAAAGTTGACCAGCTGCACCATACGGCAACCCGCTGCAGATGAATTAGGCTCAGGCCAAACGTAACCAATAATTAAAAGTTTTTTCATAACATCTACAAAGTGAAAGCGATTTAAAATAAAAACATAATAACAAAAAAGCCACTAACAATTTACTGTTAGTGGCTTGCTTTAATAGCCGTCGCTATTTATACGCAACTATTATTTTTCAGCGTTTGGCTGGTCGCCTACTTGTGGGGTTGGCTCAGGTTTTTGAATTTCTAATAATTCAATTTCAAACTCTAGCACTGAGTTGCCAGGAATGCGTGGTGGATTACCATTTGGACCGTAAGCTAAATCTGAAGGAATAGTAAATTTAAACTTTGAACCTACCGACATTAGTTGTACGCCTTCTGTCCAACCTTTAATTACACGGTTAAGTGGGAATACTGCTGGCTCACCACGATCATACGAGCTATCAAAAGTATCGCCATTTAAGAAAGTACCTTTATAATGTACTTTTACCGTATCAGTTGCTGCAGGCTTTTCACCTTCACCGGTAGTAAGCACAACATATTGAATGCCTGATTCAGTAATAGTGACGCCTTCTTTTTTAGCGTTATCGACTAAAAATTTTTGACCTACCGCTAAACTTGCTTCAGATTCTTTAACAGACACTTCTTGTTGCTTGGTTTTCATGGTTTCTTCTAAATTCATTAATAACGCTTGAATTTCTTCTTTTTCAATCGTTGCTTTCTCATTGATGCTATCAACAAAACCACGGATAATTAATTCTTTTTCTAACACAACTCCTAGTTTTTCTTGCTCAACTAAATTGCGTTGCATATTCGTGCCAATATACGCACCTAAGCCGTAAGCTTGCTTTTGCGTTTCAGTTTCTAATACTGGCGCTTTGTTTTCTGTACTAAGTGCGTCTTCTTTTGCGCCTTCTTGACAAGCAGCAACACTAAGTAAAGCCACAGCCACTAATGTGGGTTTAAAAAATTTCATTTATATCTCCGTTAACAAATCACAATTGGAGAATCCCCCAATCCATAGCTTGAATTTCATTCAGTAAAAATATAACTAAACAAAACTAAAAAACGCCTTATACTAACTAGAAATGCCAAGATAAAAAAGTATTAATATGTTGCTTAATTATTCAAACCATAAAAAAAGCTTATGTACCTCTGTAAAGTTAGCGGCAGAATGGCTGGTGCCGGCTTTGTTTATCATGGCTTGCACGCCTTCAACAGACAAACCATTACAGCGTTTTCAACATGCTGTAGAAGGCAGCTATGCTGGGGACATATCAAATGATGGTAAATGGAGTGTTATTTCCTCTATTCACCATGGTATTAGCGTTTGGGATTTAGAAAAAAATGCCCTCGTCTATCAATGGGCCCAACAGCAAAGTAGTAGCGATAATTTAGTATTAGCCATTGATATTAGCGATACTAACAGCCATGCCCTCACTGCTAGCCGTGAAAACTTCGCCCTTTGGAATATGAAAACAGGCCAATCTGAAGGCTATTGGAAAGTGCGTGAGTCGAACATTCGCGATATTGCCGTTAGTAATAATGGTGATTACTTACTTATCGGTAAAGGCAATGGTGTGGCCGTACATGTAGCGGTTGATACTGGTCGTCGTTTAGAGTTCTTAGGGCATAAAGAAAAAATAAATACCGTCGATATGATGCCCAATGGCAGAGTCGCTATATCGGGTGCCAATGACTTTATAGCCTACGTATGGGATACCGTATCAGGACAAGTTATTTATCAATTCAACCACACTAGTCGCGTATCAAAAGTGGCATTAGATCCACTGGCTCGTTATGCTTTTTCAGCTGACAGTATGAAATCAGCCCATATTTGGGATTTGAAAACAGGTAAATTAATAACAACGTTAAAAGGTACTAAACGTCACGAGGTATTTAGCTCTGTCCGTTTTTCTCCTGACGGCCAAACCTTAGTCACTGGGGCGGCAAGTAGCAAGGTCAGTGTTTGGGATATAACCACAGGAAAACGCACCGCCAGCTGGCATGTAACCCCAAAAGAAGCGAAAAGACCCACAGGTGCTGTTGTGTATAGCCTCGCATTTAGCGATAATAACACCCTGTTAACGATAAGCTCCTCGGGTAATGCCGAGTTATGGCAACTACCTAGTAAAGTAAATTAAATGTCTCAAAATAAGCAACAAGAAAAAACCATCAATATACTCGAAGAACGCATTAACGCGCTTGAATCACGCAACCTTTTTCAAGATGATACTATTGAGCAGCTCAGTGAAGAGCTAGCCGTGCACCAAGTACAACTTGCTGAGCTAAAAGAACAAATTCAATTAGTAGCCAATCGTTTAAAAGATGCCGGTAGCTTATCTTCAGGTAAAGAAGAAATTGAACCGCCACCACCGCATTATTAAAGTCACTACAATAATTTATCAGCAAAGAAAACGTCTTAATTTAGCTTAAAACTCATTACCACAGAGAGCCGAGGTGTTATGCACTACACAGAGAATAACAACGCCTCAGTCTAGGCTCGAAGAGCCCTCGGTGAAGCATCGCGACTCGGTGGTGAAAATTTACAAGTAAACAAATAAATGTTCACCTGATAACCATAGCTTGCATACAATTCTCCATATTTTTTGCTCAACCATTATTCAGGTTTTATAAAACTTTCTCCTTCAATTAAGCCTTTTTGGCTAATAATATACTCGGTCATAAATCGCACAAAGGTCTGTACTTTATTGTTTTTACGCATGTCTTGATGACTGAGTATCCATAAATCATACTTCCCTTCACTAATATAGGGAGGGATCCTGATCAAATCGGGATCAGAGTCCGCTCTAAAACAGGGCAAAATGGCAACTCCGAGTCCTTGCTTACAGGCTTCTATTTGTAGTTGGTTATTAGCGATTTTGTGTTTAGAGTTAAATCTAGGATATTCCTTGGCGATAACGCCGATGGGTCGTCTTAATTTGTCAGTCCACCCCAACCAATTTTGTTTTTCCAGCCAACCTTCTTCTAATAATTTTGGGGCTAAATTTTTACTGATATAACAGGCTCTATGCAGCACTGCCAACTTGCGACCAATAAGGTATTCCGGCGGGTTTTTCACTATTCTAAACGCGACATCGGCTTCACGATTCGCCAAGTTAAGTTCTTTAATTGAATCTATGAGTTCCAGCTCTATATTAGGATACTTTTGGCAAAACATGGCAAAACCAGGTATCAATAACCCAGTCCCTAATAGATCTGGCAAAGTGATGCGAATATCTCCTGACAACTCTTCGCTTTTGCCCTGCACTTTACGTTCAACTGAACTCAATCGTTCTTCTAAATGTGATGCTTCAGCGAATATTTCGTCTGCTAATTTCGTCTTAACATAGCCATTACTGGTGCGTTCAAAAAGACGCTGCCCTAGTGCTTGCTCGAAACTATTTATTCTTCTGGATACCGTACTATGGTTTACTGCTAATTTTTCCGCCGCGGCGCGGATAGAGCCGGCGTGACATACGGCTAAAAAAAATTTTAAATCGTCCCAATTCAACATGACTTTAATCCAAGTAAAAAATTATTAAATAGCCTAACAAATTGCAGTGTTGTTCGGGTGGTGCATTTATGCAACCAAAAATTGCATATTTTGCTACTTACCTATTGCTCTTTGTCAGGGTAAATTCATCAAATCTAGAAAACAGCCAATCAAACAAACAAGTTATAGAGGACATTAACCATGAGTTACACAATCACAGTTAAGCATAATATTAATGCTCCGTTAGAAGTTATATGGCAGGTATTATCAGATTTTAATAATGTCTCTACTTGGGCTCCTGCCGTTACGCATTCGATAGGGCTAAATGATAAAAATAATCAAGTAGGAGCTGGAAGGCTCTGTACAATCACAGGTTTTGGGACCATTGAAGAAACAATTACTCAATGGCAAGATAAAAATAGTTTTACTTATACGGTATCCGATATAGGACCTCTTACCAAAACAGTCAGTCACTGGTTGCTACAATCTGCATCAGAAAATTGCACAACGGTCAGTATTGAATTTAATTACTTGTTGAAATTTAGTATTTTTGGCAAATTATTACATAAACTCATCATGAGAAATAAACTTGAAAAAGGCATTAAAGATACCTTAAGTGCACTAGAAAAACGTGTTAAAGATGGCACGTTAGTAAGGCCACTCATCAATAAAAAGTTACTATCGCCCGTAAACCAATAGGCTATTTATTATGGACAGCATTTCACTGTTTAAGGGCGAGTTTGCACTTAAAGATACTCCCAAAACAGTGCTTGATAATGGTAGAACATGTGTACCGCAGCATTACTTGCATTACCGTCATACCTTATTAAGTGTTGAAGACCTTATATTAGAACTAGAGTATTCTGATCATTACCCCATTTTTGCATGCCAAGATGAGTCAGGAATTTACCTGCAAGTAGGCATTATTGGTGCGGATAACTATCCCAATAATAGCGATTGCGAAAAAAGTAAAATTGTTTATGGCAGAAAGTGGCGTGTAGAGCCGCAATTACCAACATCAGAAATTATTCAGACAGCATTTCTTGCCATTAAAAAAGCAAGAGAGCATGAGATCAGAGAAAAGCTGCGTTTAACAATCAACGATAAAGTGACGACACCTTTTAACAACCATCAAGACATAAACATACTGAGTAACAGTTCGTTGTTGAATATCAGCGCCTCAGATGACGTTTCATGCGCTGAATTACAAAGAGAATTCGATAATATCAGTTATGACCATGCAACTTTCTTTGTTCATAACATTGAACAACGGTGCTTAAACTATTGGTTAATAGAGCTTGAAATTTTAGTGAATAGTGCCAGTCAACAACCTGAAATGAATAACAATCAATTTATCATCCTCATGGTCAATAAACTTACCTTTAATGAGGTGCTTTATCAAACCATGGAACAGTTGATCCAATTAAGTGATCGTCACGTTGATGAAAATTTTAAATTTTTAGGAGTGGCACGGTTTAGTCGTGAGCATTGTCTGCAAGCCATTGCTCAAACTTCAGCAAACACTCGACTATTACATAAGTCACTTTCCAAATTTGAATTTGAACAGAATTGGTTAAAGTCAAACTATGAAACCGATCTGACGAGAGTACCACATATAAAGTCCAGCCCACTCACCTCAAAAATTAAAGAGCAGCTAGCCTCATTTGGTGAAATAAAGGGCGTATTACCCAAGTATTAACGAATGCTTGGGTGGTTTAGCTACACAACATTAATTGCTGATTCAATACGTTATGGTTTAAAAACGCCAATAACTTGTTCATGTTGGCGAACAACTTCTGCGACTTGTGGCTCACTTTGAGTCATTTGCTCGCCACAACTCACGCAGGTCACTTTTTCTACGCCATCTTCTTTGGTTAATGCCATAGTGTCTTGCGCTTTGCATTTAGGACATGTTGCCCCCGCGATAAATCTTTTTTTAACATTCTTTTTCACAACAGCTCTCTCAACAGGGGAAAATATATTTGATTTGTATTATTTTACCTTGAACTCACCCCTAAGGAAAAGCGACAATAAGGTGCTAATTTTTTTCAAACATCATTTTTAGGACGTTTTCTTGATCACTGCAACCGATTTAAGCTTAGATAGAGGCGCAAAAAACCTTATTAAAGCCTCAAGCTTTACCATTCATCCAAACCATAAAGTAGGCTTAGTGGGCAGTAATGGTTGTGGCAAGTCTTCACTCTTTGCCGCTTTGTTAGGTGATTTATCTCCCGATGCAGGCGATTTAAGCATGCCAAGCAGTTGGGATCTTGCTACGGTTAAGCAAGAAACCCCTTCTTTAACACAGTCAGCGCTTGATTATGTGATGGACGGCGATAAAGAGTTTCGCCAACTTGAGCAACAACTTGAACAAGCTCGCAGCAAAGATGATGGTAATTTAGAAGCTATTTTAATTAACAAAATAGACGTCATTCACGGCTATAGCTTGCCGGCCCGCGCGGGTGAATTACTCCATGGCTTAGGTTTTTTACAATCTCAACTCGATAAACCAGTGAAAGACTTTTCGGGTGGTTGGCGCATGCGTTTAAACTTAGCACAAGCGTTAATTAGCCGCGCTGATTTATTGCTACTCGATGAGCCCACCAACCATTTAGACTTAGACGCCGTTATTTGGTTACAACGTTGGTTAAAACGCTTCACTGGCACCTTAGTGCTGATTTCTCATGACCGAGACTTTCTCGATACCGTGGTAGGGCAAATATTACATATTGAGCACCAACGCGCCAAACTCTACAGTGGTAACTACACCGCCTTTGAAAGACAACGAGCAGAGCACTTAGCTCAACAAGACGTGCAATACCAAAAGCAAAAAAAAGAAGCCGCCCATTTAACCGCTTTTGTTGATCGATTTCGTGCCAAAGCCAGTAAAGCCAAGCAGGCACAAAGCCGGTTAAAGCGCTTAGAAAAATTGCCTGACTTAGCGCCTGCCCATGTTGACAGCCAATTTACCTTTAGTTTTGAACAACCTGAAAGCCTACCCTATCCACTATTGTCTTTAACAGAAAGTCAGTGTGGTTATGGCAGCGACACTATTATTCTTGCAGATGTTGGTTTAACACTCGTGCCGGGTAGTCGAATCGGTTTACTCGGGCGCAATGGCGCAGGTAAATCAACATTAATTAAATCATTAGCAGGTGACATAACACTACTCAATGGTGAGCGATACTGTGCTCAAGAGCTTAAAATAGGCTACTTTTCTCAGCATCAGCTCGAGCAATTACATTTTGGCTCTAGCCCTGTTGATCATATTATTCGTGCCAAACCAGCCTTAGGCGAACCGCAAGCGCGTAGCTTTTTGGGCAAATTTGGCTTTAGTGGTGACCAAGCATTGGCCACAGTCGACACCATGTCAGGTGGTGAAAAAGCACGCTTAGTATTAGCGCTTATCGTACTAGAAAAACCACAATTATTGCTATTAGATGAGCCGACCAACCACTTAGACTTAGAAATGCGCCAAGCGTTAGTCCTAGCCCTGCAAGACTTTAGCGGTGCTATTATTTTAATTGCCCATGATAGGTTTTTACTTGAATCATGCGTTGATGAATTCTATTTAGTCGCCAATGGTAAAGTGAGTGACTTTAATGGCGACATTGATGATTATCAGCAATGGTTAAATGAAGATAAGAAACAAGCGTTCAACAGCAATAGAAGCAGTTCAAGCACAGCGGATAAGGGCTTAGATAAAAAACAGTTACGCCAACAACAAGCCGAACTACGTAAAAAATCAGCACCGCTACGCAAAAAAGCAGATCTATTAGAAAAGAAAATTCATCAGTGGCAAACCGAGTTAGCCAGCGTTGAAGTATTACTGAGTGATACAGAGATATACCAAAGCGATCGTAAAAATGAGCTAACCGAACACTTAAAACGACAAGGCAGCTTAAAAGACACCTTGGAAGAAAACGAAATATTGTGGTTAGAGTTAGCGGAGCAAATTGAAGATATCATGGCAGCCACTGATTGATTTTTGAGCTACACTATAATTAGCAGTATTTTATAACTAAATGAGAAAAATTATGCATACAAAAATACTAGCACTGGTTTTTTTATTACTAAACAGTGTGACACTACTAAGCCAAGCTAACGACTTAGAGTCGGGCATTTATGAGTTAAATAGAGGTGAATTTAACGCCGCTATTGAGCAATTCAGACCTTTAGTTGTCGAAGGATACGCGCCAGCTCAATATCAAATGGCCGTTATTTATCAACAAGGCTACGGCGTACCAAAAAATGGTATGAAAGCGTTAGAATTATTCAAACTCTCTGCTGCGCAAAATTACTCAGATGCTCAGTTTGAATTAGCGTTAATTTATTCAGAGGGAGCACTTGTTAATCAAGATTTAAAAAAAGCTTTTGAATTAACCTATAAAGCCGCTAAAAAGAGCTTAGCCAGTGCACAATTTAATTTAGCGGTAATGTACGCTAACGGTACCGGCACAAAACAAGATGACTTTAAAGCTTCTCGCTGGTATAAAACAGCAGCTAATCAAAATTTTGCCTTAGCTCAATACAACTTAGCGTTACTTTATAGTGAAGGTAAAGGTGTAGAACAAAGTACTGAAATGTCTTATGTTTGGAATCTGATTGCCGCTTGGAATGGTTACCCTAACGCGGAAAAAAGCAGCATGCTTGACAAGCGTAACTTATCCACAGTAAAAAAAGAAAGTGGTTATGAAAAAGCCAATAAAATATATAAACAAATCAAAGATCAGGAAAAATTAAAAGCACAAATGGCTGAGAATAAAAACTTATATTGATCTAAATCACATAAGCATCACTAGCAATTTCTTATAATAACGTTAATGAAATTATAAGGAATCAACCATGAACTTTTTTTCCATGTTAGTTAACGATCCTGTCGTCATGTTCTCTTTTGGCGGTTTAACCATAATGATGGGCATTTGTGCTTATTATGCTTACTACTTCATTAAGCATATTCAAGAAGATAATAAATAAAAGATTATCGTTTGTTTTTTGAGCAAACTGTTGATGCCTTTGCTATACTTTTACAGATTGCATAAATACCCATGATACTTCAAGGTGCGAGTCCTGCACCTTGAGATAACATGGGTATAAAAGGTATAAATTATGGATCTATCAATAAATCGAACATCTTCCACTTTAAGCTTTATTGAACAGCGCACTAAAGATCGTGAAGAACGGGCAGAAGAACTCGCTTCAGCCAAGCGTATTAACAGCGCAGCTGATGATGCGGCAGGTTCACAAATTGCCAGCCGCTTAACTGCTGATATCAATCAAAATCGACAGTTAAGCAACAATGTCCAAGATCAAATAAATATTAATAATGTGCAATCAGGTGGTTTATCAGCCATTAATGACAGCTTACAACGTGCCAATGTTTTATCTGTTCAATCAGGCAACCCATCAAGTGAAAACAGCGTTATTCAAGGTGAATTAGATCAACTTACCGAACAAGTAAATGCTCTTGCTAGTGAAGTACTTGGACAAGATGACTTTTTATCTGCGCTTGATGCTAGCGATCCCGCAAGCACACAAGCGGCACTAGCAGATGCCTTTGTTACCATCAACGAGTCCGCAACAACACTTGGCGCTAATTCAAACGCACTAACTAGCCAAGCTAATACCTATGAAGCCAGTGTGGTAAATGTTAGCGCTTCACGCTCTCGCATTGAAGATACTGACTTTGCTGCAACAAGTGCCAAACAACAAGAAACTGAAGTGCTACTGAAATCTGCCATTATCAATAAAAAAGACGAGGACTCTCGCAAGGGATTGTTGGTAAATACATTAGTTTGAATGTGGCTTGAGTATATATCCAAGCCACTTCAAGATACGAGTTTCAGGACGCCTGAGCGAACCATTATCAAGACGCGTTTTTTATTAATGGTTGTTCCCTTAAAAGCAGATGTAACGATGAGCATGTTTTACTCAGTCGTCCCCGAAGGGCTGGTTTAGAAACGTTTTATGCTGCGTTATTGATTTCGACAATGACGCTGCATGGATGCAGCTTATTAGAGAATGCCTTGCCTAAAGACGTTTTAATTCCTGCTGAATTCTGCATCTTGAGGTGGTTTGGGCATACATTAGCTATAGCCTAAGCCGACGCTTTATCATACAATTAGGGTTATGTTAACAAGTTACGCCTTATATCCCATGACCATAACCATTACCCATGTATTCTGCCAGTAAATTCAAGCCTGCTTGGTGGCTAACCAATGCTCACTTTCAAACCTTAGCAGCTAAGTTTTTCCGTCGTAATCAACAACTAACTACCAATAATGAAACCTTAGAATTGCCCGATGGTGACTTTATTGATTTAGCATGGACAGAAAAACCTGCCAAAGATAATAACAAACCGATTGTGGTGATGTTGCATGGCCTTGAAGGTTCTAAAGATAGTCATTACGCAAAAGGCATGCTCGCAGCCGTTAAAGCGCGTGGCTGGATAGCGGTATTGATGCATTTTAGAGGTTGTAGTGGCAAGCCAAACCGACAAGCAAGCTCATACCACTCTGGCGACACTCGCGATATTAGCTACCTCACCGAGCATCTCTCTGCCCGTTATCAACAATGTATCTTTTCTATCTTAGGCTTTTCACTAGGTGGCAACGTGTTAACTCAATACCTAGCCCAAGTACCAAACAATCCTTATAAAGCCGCGGCGGTTATCTGCGCTCCCTTAGATTTGGCTAGCTGTAGTGTTCGCATCAATCAAGGCTTCTCTCGCCTTTACCAAAAATATTTACTACAAATGCTTAAGAACAACGCTTTAAAAAAAATTGGCACACAACTTATTAACCATATAAAACCAGCACAATTAAAAAGCATAAAAACTCTTTTTGATTTTGATGAAAAAATTACCGCACCACTCAATGGTTTTACTGGTGCCTTACATTATTACCGACAGTCTAGTGGTAACCAAGTAATACCTGACATTAAACAACCTTGCTTGTTTGTACATTCTGCTGATGATCCATTTTTAAATCATCAAAGCTCATTGCCAACACAAAAATTACCAAAGCACTTAACCTTTGAGGTATCAGCACATGGCGGGCATGTTGGCTTTATCTACGGCAACAACCCTTTTAAACCCAGATATTGGTTAGAAAAACGTGTACCCGATTTTTTAGCAAACTATCTAATATCAATTGAAGCACTATGATTATTCCTTTAGAACAACTGAACGCTGATACCTTAGAGGCAATTATTGAAGACTTTATCTTAAGGGAAGGCACAGATTATGGCGCTATAGATACCAGTAAAAGTGATAAAGTTGCACAAGTAAGGCAGCAACTTGAGCAAGGTAGTGCTTTATTAGTTTATTCAGAGTTACATGAAAGTGTCAATATTTTGCCCAAAGAGCAATTTAACCAACAGGTTTAACAAACAACGAGATATTTACAACTTAGCTATCAAAGGATTTCAGCCAAGCAAAAGCATCCTTTGTGTTGTCAAAAAATTTATAAGTCTGTTGTTTTTGAGATGGCGATAGCCTGTCAATAAGATCAATGGTCACATATGACTTTAACACTATCGCCTTAGCGGTTAAATTCTGCGCTGTTAACCAATGATTATATTGCTCTAATTCTTTAAACGCTTCAGGTGTTCCACCCTCAAGTTTTAGATTATTCACTAACATTAAAAAATTTTTACCTTGAAACTCCTTAACAGCCTCTTTGATACTTTGTGTATATTTCTGGATACCCTCCATATTAAAAGCGCCATTAAGCTCCGCTATGATAACGTTTCCTTCTCTGTAAATAAGTGTTTCACCATGTTCGTTTCGCATCATTAACTTCCATAAGTTTTTTTGTGGGTTTTAATAACTTGTTGCCATGGAATGTTTTGATTACCTAAACTGACAAAATCGGGATTAAGCAGGCTTTCTCGCTTGTTATAACTCAATGGCTTAAATTCGCTATCGAGTATTGTGCCGCCAGCTTGCTCTAAAATACATTGACTAGCCCCAGTATCCCATTCGCCTGTCACACCAACTCTTAAATAACAGTCAGCACCGCCTTCGGCAATGAGGCAATTCTTTAATGAACAACTGCCTAAAGCGACATGGTCAAAATCAAAATCATCGTTTAAATATTGTCCCATTAACTCTAGACGTTGACGTTTACTAATAGCGACTTTAATACGACGTTGTTCTTGATAATCAGCAACATGAATTTGATGGCTACTATTGCTATTACTGAGCGCACATTCTTTAAACGCGCCTAAGTTGCTTTGGGCATAGTATGTTAAATGATGATCTGGCGCGTGAATAACGCCAATACTTGGCCAGCCATTTTCCACCAAGGCAATATTTACCGCAAAATCACCACTGCCAATAATAAATTCCCCTGTACCATCAATAGGATCAAGCAACCAATATTTATTCCAACCTTTTCGCTGAGCAAAGGGTAAAGCACCAACCTCTTCAGAAATAATAGGAATATTAGGAGTAAGGGTTTGCAAGCAATCCATTAAAATATCGTTAGCGGCAAAATCAGCACTGGTTACTGGGCTTTCATCTTCTTTAAATTCTGCGGTAAAGTTTTTGTCGTGATAATACTTCATTACCTCAACACCTGCTTTTTTCGCACTTTCTAAAGCAATATTTAATAGTTTTTCATTACGCATGAATCATCCTCATGGATAAAGCTTAGGCTTTAAAGTTTAGATTTTAAAGTATCGGCAGCCAACATTAAGGCCGCAATACTTCGTGCTTCTTTAAAATCACTTTGTTGCAATAAACTTTTATAATCACTTATCGGCCATGGCACCACTTCTAACGGTTCAGGCTCATCACCCACCAGCTTAGCTGAGTATAAATGCGTGGCAATAAAAACATCCATTTTGGCGTTGAAAAAAGCAGGAGCCATCATCATTTGAGAGATATGCTGCAAGTGTTCGCTGCCATAAAATATTTCTTCTTGAAGCTCACGGTTTGCTGCTTGTTCGGGTGTTTCTCCAGGGTCAATTAAGCCCTTTGGAAATCCCAATTCATAGCTGTGGGTACCGGCACAATATTCTCGCACTAATAATAAGGTATGTTCATCAAGCATAGGCACTATCATAACTGCACCACGACCTGAGCCAACCATGCGTTCATATTGGCGCTGCTCACCATTACTAAAAGTTAAATCAAGCTGCTCAATCGCAAATAAACGGCTACTGGCCACTTGTTTTTGACCTTTAATTTTGGGTAATTGTTGTTTCCCTGACATAAGCTTGCATATTTCATTCTACATAGCGTTATAATGACATGATAAATAGCCACTATGGAACCTCTAAATGCTTAATTGGTCAGAAATTTCTACTGTTTTACTCGATATGGATGGCACTATCTTAGATTTGCACTTTGATAGCTATTTTTGGTTAGAACACTTTCCTGTACGTTACGCAGAGAAACATGGCGTAACCATAGCAGAAGCTAAGCAAAAACTGATAGGCCATTACCAAGAGCTCACCGGAACTATTGAGTGGTATTGTTTAGATTATTGGACTGAGTTCACTCAAATGCCCATTGCACTGATGAAGCGCGAAGTACAACATTTAATTCAGTTACGTCAAGATGCCGATGAGTTTTTAATTGCGCTTAAGCACAGTGGTCGAGAAGTTATTTTAGTGACTAATGCCCACCCTGATGCTTTATCATTAAAAATTGAGCGCACCCAACTAGATAAATATTTTGATGCTTTATACTCCACCCATGAGTTTGGCGTGGTGAAAGAGTCGCAACTACTTTGGCAAAAACTACAAGCTAAGCAAGGCTTTGAGTTAGAAAGTACCTTGTTTGTTGATGACAGCTTACCGGTATTACAATCGGCACAGAAATATGGCATTAAACATATATTAGCGGTAGAAAATCCTGATAGTAAAAAGCCAGCAAACATTTTCACTGACTTTACTTCTATTTCAGATTACCGCCTGTTAACTAAAGATATTTTGGCTAATCCGGTTAATAATAACTAGACTAAAATTTAACATTGGCCCATAACCATACTTTATCGGTATCGACTTTTCCTGCGTTACTATCACCCGCAGAATATGAGGCTAGCTTAATGCCTACCGAGTAATTTTTAGTAAAGCTTTTTGTGTATAACGCATTTATTTCTAACCTTAAATCATCAACCGTTAATTTAAGGTGCTTTTTATTTTTTATTTTCAACAACTTAAGTTTTAAGTTTATTTTTATTGCACCAGAGGAAATATATTAAAATGAAAGGGCACTAAAGTAGCGAGAGTCCGTTAACTAAAAAGACAAATGATAGCGTCCTTGGTTATCTTTTCTTCCTAAGAATGGCAAGGCATCGTTAAGCGTTTGAGGAAATTTAGCACCCGGTTGTAGATAGCCCATGCCCGAAATTTCCCCACCTTGGCGTACATAAGCACTAAAGGTTAAACCTAAGTCATTTTTTGGCGATACTAGCAAGGCTAGTACGCCATCTTCACAGTTAATATCAGCACTAAAGCGACCGAGCTTAATATTTTGCTCTAATGCCACCACCCCTGCTTTTGACCAGTTAACCTCGCCTTTTGCCGTTAAGCATTGGTTATTCTGCAAATTAAAACTCACTTCGCCTATCTGTAGTGCAACCTCTCCTTGCGCTGACAATGGCAAAGGTAGCGTAAGTTGCTGAGCAACCTCATTAGCTCTAACAAACATAGCTAAGTCAGTAACAACAGCTGCTTGACTAGAAATTGATAACACTAACTGACCTTCTGCACCAGACAATAAAGGATCGCCAAAAGTAATATCAAGCTTAGGAGCTAAGGTAAATAATGACCAAAAGCTTAACTGCACATCAACCTGTTCAATCAGCAGTTCACCAACAACAAGCTGGCTAATACGAGTTTGCCACAGCGTACCTTGAACACCTGACAAGGCAACTTGCTTAGGTAAGGTTATTTGCTTTAGCACCACGGCGCTAGGTAAGGTTGCGATTAAAAACACTAAATAGGCTAGTAAAAAAATTGCTGCGATAGCAAACTTCTTCTTCATTTATTTCTCTATTTTATTTCATTAATTAAAAAGAATGAGGTAATACTCAATAAGGCGTTATTGCTTGGTCAGTTGTAGCCGACGCACACGTACTTCACCCGATTTATCACTACTCGCTAAATCAATAGCCTGTACTTGCAAACCTTCGTTATTAGCTAAATGCTCTAACCAAAACAATAATTGGGTAAAAGGTGCAGTATCAAGCCACACTTGTAAGCTTTCTCCTTGAGGCTGCATTCGAGTAATGTTGAGTTGATATTGATTGGCGGTACGATTAATAATACTTGATAAGCTACCCGTTGTTTTTTTACCTGAACCGCTTGGTTTAATAGCTTGATAACGTGCGACATTTTCATCAACCCAAGTTAATAATGCTTGCCTACTTTCGACTTTCTTTTCGGTGTTAGCTAGGTTGGTATTGAGTGGCTGCCATAGCAAGGTATAAAGTAGCAACACCATGACTGCAGAGCCCAAAGCAAGCACTAAACGTTGTTCTCGCACATTAAGTTGTTGCCACCATTGTTTAATTGATGATTGATCCATTATGAGCGCCCCTTGCTACTTTTTTGATCTTTGCGGCTGTCGACACTGCTAATACTATACGAGCCCGTGATTTGCTCACCCTGATTGTTTTGTGCCCCTTGTTTTACTTTTAAACTAGCGCTACTAAGGGCATTTTTAAAACGTTCAAAGTGTTGGTAATCATTGGAAATTGCTTGTAAACGTAACTCTTGACGCTTACCATCAAACTTTAATGATTCAGGTTTTAACTCTGGCACTTTAGCAAACGCAGGTTGCACTTTAGCGAGCATGGCCAAGAAACCACCACTATCATTCGTGCCACCTAGTTGAGTAATCTTTCTATTTAACTGAGATTTTATCGTGCCAAGACGTACTTTTTTAGCTTGCGGAAAGGCTTTTTTATAGCGAGCGATAATTTGTGTTTCTACTTGCTCTTGCTGCGTCGTTAATTGCCATAGTTGCGCACTTTTATAACCGACGTTTAACAATAAAGCACACGCGGCAATACTTGCAGCCCATAACCAATGTGTTAACGCTGTTGAATGTTGATCTTTTGTTTTGTACTGCCCTTGCAACAAATTAAATTTACTTTCATGACAATGCTGCGCCAATAAGGCTAAAGGTAATTCTTCATCGACTCGTTGCAGCGTTAACTGACTACTGTCAGGTAATGCTGAGTAAGCGGTGATTATCGGTTGCTCATTTTGCTCGCCACTACCAAACATAGCAGCCGGGTTTTGAGCAACAAATTGCCAAGCGTCGCCATCTAACACAAAACCTTGCCATTTATCTTGGCGAACAATGATTTGTGACTGCCCTGAAGACTTGCTTGCAGAGTATACCGCTATTGCACTCCATTGCTCTGCAATGAGTGGCATAGCTAAAATATCAACTTGCAGTGTTGTTGCCTTGATATTGGCATCACTCAGGCAAGCCAACCAAAACTGCATTTGTGCGTGAGCGACAACGGCAACAAAGCAATTATTACCGGCAGCATCATCACTCAAATCTGCATAGGCAAAAAATAGCTGTTCAACATCGGTCGCCAATTCATCTTCGAGCATATAAGGTACTGCTAAGTGCATAGCGCGAGGTGACTTAGTAGGCGCCACTAGTTGCTTTAAGATAACATCACAACCGGGCACGAACACTTTAACCACTCGTTGAGTCGATTTTTCAGTTAACTCGGTTAACTGCTCTGCATTAGCGAGTACGCCACTGGCAATAATTTCTTGCTCCGCAGCACTAAATATCAGCCAAGATATTTCATCTTCTGCTTGGCTGCCTAGGCGTATATATAAAGTTTCGGCCATTAATTGCGTCCTATGGTGCGACTGATCACATCAATATATTTATTATTCGTGATTTTCATCACTGAGTTAAAAGCAAAATAGCTGCTGTTAAAGCTCGCACTTGCTTTTAATGTAAAGTATTCACTATCAACGACAAATTGATCTTTTTTATCATCACTAATCGCTAATCTAGTAACTTCGGATAGATTATAAAATTCTGCTATGGTTTCAAAACCTTCCTCACCACGCGCACTCAATATTTGTTGTGCTTCGTCTAAGGTTGAACCCAACAACGCCTGCAATAATTCAGGTTGTTCTACATTGAGAGTATTAATATTTATTTTATGCACATCGCTCGCAGGAAGTACACAAACATAAGGCTTTAGCGCATTAATCGCCGCAGGGGTAAAGTGCTCGACAATACGCAGCTCATTAACATTAGCAAGGTAATTATTGGCGGCAAGATAAGGAAACTCGCGAGAGGCATAGTCATCATCTTCTGCGCCGCCAGCACTGCTAATGCGGCTGTCTTCATCAAGCCAGTCCGTTAAGGCATCCGCCATAGACTCGGCTTCAAATTGTGCAACACCCTCAAGCTGTAAATTAATAATTAACATTTCTAAGGCTAATCTGGCAGGGACTTTTTGATTGCTTGCGCCTGAGTTATTGTTTTGATTATTAACAGATGAACTAGTGGTATTTTTACTGCCACTGCCACTGCCACTGCCACTGCCAGAATTATTATTTCCTAACGGCGCGCGCAAAGCATTTAAATTTAAACAGCTTTGTAAGTCGGTAATTTCACCAGTTATTTCGCCAAAATCTACCGGGTAAGTTGTTTCACCTTGTGCCCAAACTTGCCCTAGATGAGTAACCTCTTCATCTTCTTTAAAAGCGGTAATAAGCACCCTTTTGGTAAAGGCTTCTGCCCCCATGGCATACCAATAGGCTTGCTGATTAAAGCTAATGTTAGTGCTACGCTGCATTTGCATTTGCAAACGGTTCGTCATTTGGCTGGCTATGACCACGCACAAAGCCACAATGAGCATAACCGTGATCAACGCGACACCTCGTTGCTTTTTATAATGTGAATATGGCGTTATCATACTATGATTTTCACTCTGTTCTCTTAGCTGCTTTTCTTAGCATTGAGATCAATACCCGGTACTAAAAATTGGCGGCGAATAAGGCCGTAATCATTGGCTTCTATCTCAATAGCAATGGCCAGTGGTAACTCTGCTGACTCCCATGCTTCTTGCCATTTTTTACCGTCATAATACTCAAAGCTAACACTGGTAACATCAGTGATTAACGGCCGAATTTTTGGCTCTTCACCGACCACCGCATCAACAAAATTAAAATGCAGACGCTGTAAGGTTTCTTCACTTAACTGGTAAGCAACCGCCTGCATATCGCTACGGGGTAACAATAGGCCGGGATTTGTCCAACCGTGCCTCACAAACGCCAGCGCTTGCTCACCATCAATCACGTCAGTAACGGTTTGTAAAAATCGTGTTTGTGGTGCTTCACCATTCAGGCGAGCACTGCGACGTGCTATTTGCGTGAGATCTCGCTCAATAATTAAAAATGCTCGTTGTAATTCATTTTGACGTTTACTACGAATTTGTGAGGTTTCATCTCCTTTAAGCACAGAGTCAAAAATAGTAAAGCTTGATAAACTGATCACTGAAAAAATAGCGATAGCAATTAATACTTCTAATAAAGTAAAACCTTTATTATTAGGCTGCTGAAAATAGTGGCGTTGATGAATGATCACTATTGTTCAACCTTAGACACATAAGTAGTCAAACTGATTAAAGGCAATTTGCCCTCTTCATCTAAACGCACCTCCATGATGATGGCGCGCATGTCTTTATCTGTGGTTTTAATCACTTTTTGATGCCAAAACCATTGTCTACCCGCTAACTCTACCTCACCTTTGGCATTATTTTTTGGTGGCCATGTTTGCGTTAAATTAACCGTCACTAATTGATTAGCGGCAACCCAGTTAGCAAACATTTTATCTTCTAAATAGCCCATATTACGGGCATTGTTACTGGCGGCACTGAGTAAAGCTAAACCCGCAATGGCAAATACCGCCATGGCAAGCATTACTTCAATCAGGGTAAAACCACGAATAAGAGATGAATTAGTCATTAGCTAACACCGGACCTTCAATGGTTAACGGTGTGCTATATATGCCGATAACGCGATAAGCTAAATCGGCTAAGTCGTCAGACAGAGCAGTTTGTTCATTAAAATGAAAGGTTAGGCTAAAAGGCGTAATGTCTCCGCCTGATAAGATATAGACTTGTGGGGTTATTTGTTGCTCTTTTTTTGCTTCAATAACATCAAAAGAAAGGTACTCATTAGACGGCTCAGTAAACACCGCCGAGTTAAATAATATCGGTTCTTCAATGGGTAAGTCGTCGAGCGTCAAGGTTAACTCAACACCTTCAGGCAATTCTTGCACTGACAACCACTCTTGTTGAGCAATTTCACTCCACTTCACCCCGTCGTAGCCGAGAAATTGATAGCTGTTATCTTTAACAAATAAACCCAGTTCAACATTATTGAGCAAACCATAATTAGCCGCATTGTCAAAAACACCGGCAAAACGGAAGCTGACTTCTTTAAGTGTGTCTTCAGGGCGTTTGCCCGAAAAACTAAACTGCACAACGGACACAATCAAACCAATTAACGCAATAACCACCAAGACTTCAAGCAAAGTGAAGCCTTTAGTTTTTGTTGAGGATGTTAAATAAAGAGTTTGGTTGTAGTTCATTTCTTAAATTTTATCTTACCTGTGAGTGTAACCTAAAGGTAAAGTTTTCCTTTAAACGTTATGGTTCAATTTAAAGAAAAAAGCATGGTGTTGACGCCAGTCAATGAGTATTTTTTCGCCTAAATCGAGCTTTACAGCAACAAGGTCAATCTTACTATTGGTAGTCGCCCAGATTCCAATTACCGATATCATCTTCTGTGCCTACTTCTCCATCAGGACCAGCGGTAAAGACATCCATTTTTCCTTGTTCACCCGGATTTAATAAAAGGTATTCATTACCCCAAGGATCTTTAGGAAGACGTTTTACATAACCACCATCGGGAAAACGACGTGGTAACGGCTCTATATCGGTTTGATCCGTTAATGCCTCTAACCCTTGCTCTGTACTTGGGTAATCATAATTATCCAATTTGTACATGCTTAACGAGTTCTCTAATGCCGTAATGTCTTGCACTGATTTTTGCAATTTTGCCGTGTCTTGACTACCGATTAAATTGGGCACGACCACACTTAGCATCATGCCGATGATTACAATGACTACCATCACTTCTAATAGAGTAAAGCCTTGGGTACTTTTAAATTTATTTTTAACCATAATATTTCCTAACTACTTCTCTAACGTAAATTTCACTGGATAAGTGAGTGTTGAATAATAACAAGTATTACCAACAAGCTATCCACCAACAAAGGTATTCAATTTCAAAATAGGCTCTAATATCGCCATCACAATAAATAACACCACACCCGCCATTACCACCATTAAAGCCGGTTCGAAAGCCTTTAATGATATGTTTACCAACGCCTCAAACTCTCTATCTTGGTTGTCTGCAGCGCGTCCTAACATCTGCTCAAGTTGGCCACTTTTTTCGCCACTGGCTATCATGTGTAGCATCATTGGCGGAAACAGTTTTGTTTGCTCTAATGACGTACGTAAACTTGCTCCTTCTCTTACTTTGTCGGCGGCCGCTTTGACTTGCTGTTTAATAAAAAGATTGTCTAATACTTCACCTGATATTTTCATGCTTTCTAATAACGGTACCGCACTGGCGGTTAAAATACTTAACGTGCGAGCAAAGCGAGCGGTATTTATGCCTTTGGCAACTTTGCCGATGCCTGGCAAGGCAATAACGTGTTGATGATAGGCCATTTCAAACTTTGGCTTTTTCAATAACTGTGCAAACAGCAAAACTATTACCGCCATGACCAGCACCAGTACGAACCCATAAGCTTGTAAAAAATCACTACTGGCAATTAAAAACTTAGTTGAGCCGGGTAAGTTTGCTCCCATATGTTCAAATTGACCGACTATTTGTGGCACAACTTTCGTTAATAATATCGAAATAACACCTACGGCCACTACCGTCATAATAAGAGGGTAAACCAAAGCTTGAATAAGTTGAGAGCGCATTTGTTCTCGTTGCTCGGTATAATCTGCCAAGCGGTTTAAGACTTTATCTAAATGCCCCGACTTTTCTCCTGCCGCCACCATGGCTCTATATAAACGATTAAACACCTTTGGAAATTCGGCCATACTTTCGGCTAAGCCGTAACCTTCGGTAACTTTGGTTCGTACGCCCATAATCATACTTTTAATACGATTTTTTTCACCCTGTTCCGCCACCGCCATTAACGACTCTTCTAAAGGTAAACCTGACTCAACTAAGGTGGCTAGCTGGCGAGTGATCAACGCTAGTTCGGCAGCAGAGACTTTACCTTTATTCGTTTGAACACCGTGATTCCCTGTTTTTCCTGCCTTATTACTCGCTAGTGTGGCAACAACGTCAATGGGCATTAGGCCTTGTTCACGCAATAAGCCACGAACTTGTCTTGGGGTATCCCCTTCAATCACGCCTTTTTTAGTTTTGCCTCGGCTATCTACGGCCTGATAATCAAAAGCTGCCATTATTTTTCAATCTTTTATTTTTTAAGTTCAAATTTATTATTTAATAAGCTTTTCGCGGCTATCAACCACCTGACTTTCTGCCTACGTAACCAAAAGCTGCCATTAATCTTCTCGCGTTACACGTAACACTTCTTCAAGTGTTGTTTGTCCGATCATCACCTTGTCAAAACCATCACGACGAATAGAAGCGGTATGTTGACGAATGTACTTTTCAATCGCTTGCTCGCCGTGACCGTTATGAATTATCTCTCTAACCTTATCATCAACCACTAAAAGTTCATGGATACCCGTTCGGCCTTTATAACCTTTAAAGCTACATTCACTACAACCTACGGCGCGATAAATAACTTGCTTGTTGTCACTTGGTAAGGCTAGCAACGTGCATTCTTCTTCATCAGGAAGGTGACTTTCTCGACAATGAGGGCAAAGCGTTCGTACTAAGCGCTGCGCAAGTACCCCTAATAAACTTGACGATAATAAAAACGGCTCTACGCCCATATCTTCCATACGAGTAATAGCACCCGCAGCGGTATTAGTATGTAACGTTGATAGTACTAAATGCCCCGTCAAACTCGCTTGCACGCCTATTTGTGCGGTTTCTAAATCACGAATTTCACCCACCATCACCACATCGGGATCTTGGCGTAAAATGGCTCTTAACCCTCGAGCAAAGGTCATATCAACTTTGGTATTTACTTGCGTTTGTCCTATACCTTCAATGGCATATTCAATGGGATCTTCTACGGTAAGAATGTTACGTTCTTTCGAGTCAATTTGCGTTAAGCCTGCGTACAAGGTGGTACTTTTACCTGAGCCTGTAGGGCCTGTTACTAAAATAATACCGTGCGGCTTTTCTATTAATTGACTAAAAATGTGGCGATTGACATCTGTCATGCCAAGATCCTTGAGATCTAAACGCGCTGAATTTTTATCGAGTAAACGTAATACTACACGTTCACCGTGCCCTGTTGGCATAGTAGAAACACGCACATCAACCGCACGACCACCAATGCGTAATGAAATACGACCATCTTGCGGAATACGCTTTTCGGCAATATCAAGTTTCGCCATCACCTTGATGCGTGACACCAATAAAGAGGCTAATTTACGGTTGGGTTTTAAGACTTCTCGCAATACGCCGTCAACACGAAAACGTATTTGCAATGTACTTTCAAAGGTTTCGATATGAATATCACTGGCACTTTCTTTAATAGCTTCACTCAGCATGGCGTTGATTAACTTGATAATGGGTGCATCATCTTCGTTTTCAAGTAAATCTTCACTTTCTACCATTTCATCAGCAAGCGAGTATAAGTCTACTTCATTGCCAATATCTTCCATCATTTGCTGCGCTTCTGAAGAGTCTCGTTGATAGGCTTGTGTTAACAACAGCTCAAACGAAGAGAGATCTAGGATATCGAAACTAAAGGGCGTTTTAATAATACGACGCACTTCAATAATAGTTTGCAAACTAATATCAGCTAAACAATGTAACACATAGCCACTTGCTTGCTGGCCTTGCTCTTGCTGACTGAGTAAAACACTATAGCGTTTGGCAAATGCAAAAGGTAAGCGCCAAGCTACAGCGCTAGCGTTTTGCTCAGCAGTAAGTTCTGGTGCTAATTCTCCAGCTTGCTCACTACCATGTTCTGCCGCTAACTGCTTGTTTTCTACATCCGCCATTAGTCATTGTTCTCTTCTAATAACCCTACTTGTTTGTCTTTTTGCAATGTTTCTTGATAGTCATCAAAAGAAGGTGGCAATGATAAATCATCATTCCACTCTGGTAGCATGGGCAGGTTTTCATCATTCATCAATGATAAACCCTCTTCTTGTTTGCGTAACTGATCAGCACGAATAAAGTTATATTTTTCCTTCGCCATATCATTCATAACATTAGCATCAGTAATAATAGTTGGGCGTAAAAACACCATTAAATTACGCTTGCGAGTGCTATTACTGGTTGATTTAAATAAGTGACCGATAATGGGAATATCACCTAACAGAGGTACTTTTTGCACACTTTCTTGCACGTCTTCATCGATCAAACCACCTAAAATAACCGTTGCGCCACTTTCGACCATGACCGTGGTTTTGATTTCACGTTTATTGATAGAAATATCGACGCCCGTAGAACCGCTAACCGAAGACACTTCTTGCTCTATACTTAGCTGTACGCTGTTACCTTCATTAATTTGTGGCGTCACTAATAACTTAATACCCACTTCTTGTCGGTCAACGGTTTGAAATGGATTTGAGTTATTACTACCCGTTTGCGAACCGGTAATAATGGGGACTTCTTGACCCACTAAAAAGTAAGCTTCTTCGTTATCCAAGGTGGTAATACTCGGTGTGGCTAGAATATTTGAGTTGGTATCGGTACTTACTGCTTGTACAATCGCGCCCCAATCATTTTTCATGATACCAAACATGCCGCCGCTAACCGAGCCTAAGACTTGTGCCAATAAGGTGTAATCACCATCGGTATCAGGATTTGTCGTCGTAACTGGGTTACCATTTGAGTCGATAGTAGTTATTGTTGTACCTTGCTCACCTTCTGCCGACGCTGCCGCTGCCGCAACAGAAGATATTGAGGCAGGGCCATTGGTAAACTGAGTAAAACCACCTGCTTCGCTATACCATTGTACGCCTAATTGTACGCCATCACTTTCAAAAACCTCAACGATGATAGCCTCAATATGCACTTGTGCTCTTGGTACATCAAGCTGACGAATAACAGACTCTAAAGAACGAAGCATGTCTGGCTGACCAGTAATCACTAACGTATTCGTTGACTCATGGGCTTCAATACTGGTATCCGTTTTTGACTTGCTGCGGCTTTTGGCTTTGGTGGTATTTTCTTCTGAGGCAATGGTTTTACTGACACCATTTAGTACTTTAACTAAATCTTCTGCTTTTGAATATTTAAGGTAATAAACGCGAGTATTACCGCTAGTTTCTAACTCGCTATCAAGGCGCTTAACTAATCGAATCACACGCTCGCGCGCTTGAATCTCACCACTAACAATAACGCTATTGCTGCGATCATCCGCAACAATTTTAGGTATTAGAAAAGTCGGCTGACCTGCTTTGCCCCCTGAAGGCTTGTTCATGGCTTCTATAATGCGCACCATTTCACCCGCAGAGGCGTATTGTAATTTGATGATTTCAACATCTTGATCGCCCGCTCTATCAACACGTTCAATAATTTTTACTAAGCGATTTACCGTTGCTGCTGTACCCGTCAGCATAATAACGTTAGCAGGGTCGTAATTAGTGACATTGCCGCCGCCCGCTTGATCAGATAATTGACGCAGTAGTGGCACTAATTCGCGCACCGTTACATTTTTCACTTCAACAATTCTAGTGACCATTTCATCACCAATAATAGTGCTATTACTACCAACAACGGGGATAGAAGAAGTTTTAGCGTCTTTATTACGAATTATTTTGATAATATTATTGTTCATTTCTACCGCTGCAAAACCGTAGACTTCCAAGACATTTAAGAAAAATTGGTAATATTGCTCTTCAGAAAGTAAATCATAACTGCGTACATTAACCTTACCCCGTACGTTGGGATCTACAATCATGGTTTTTCTCAGATTTTTACCAACAATATTGACAAACTCTGTAATTTCAGTGCCCTTAAAATTTGGAGAATATTGTGCAGCACTTGCCTGCCCAATAGCAAAAATGCTACTAAAAATAATGGCGGTAGCTAACGCTATGCCCATTTGTTTGAGTTGCTTAAACTTATGGTTAAAGTATTTAACCACTGAGACGTTTAAGGTGCTGCCCATGAAGAATTCCTTATTGCTTTTTACAATATTAAAAGTTTTATACTACTAAAAATTTAAAATACTAAAGGTTTAAAAATAATCGTTAATTAATGCTGAACAGTATCTCAACTAATTCATTATTACGGTCAACTAATAATGAAATATCACGTTCGGTTTTCAAGGCTGACATTGCTTGTGCTGCCTCTATGGGGGCAAGTAAATCGTAGCCATTCATTTGTACGGCTACATCACCCGCTTTTAAGCCTGACAATTTAAAAAACTCAGGATCTTTGCCTGCCGATAAACGATAGCCAATCATTGCACCATTTTTTCGCGCTGGCGAAATACGTAAATAATCAGTGATCTTTCCTGGGTTATTGCTTAAATCTTTTCTTAAGCGCAAAGCACTATTACTTAGCGCCTTATTTAAACGCTGATCAACAAGATTAACTTGCGGTGCCTCGCCAGTGGTTGCTTTACTTCTGCTTTTTGCTTCAGTTGTGACAATCCCTTTGGCGGGTTGATTATAATCGGCACCATCAAGCATCAAGGTTTCTAATCGGCCTGACTGCTTAATGATAACCCGGTCAATAAGTACCTGCTCGAGACTGGCACGCGTACCGACAATAATATCACCAACACCATAAGTTTCTTGTTTACCTTGATGCTCTATTATTGCCGCGGCAGTTTCTTTGCTGTCACTAGCCACGGCTGCAGACAAAGTTAATTGTAAACGAGTTTGCGGTGCATTTTGTACTTGCTCAACCACTTCTTCCACTTGCTCATTATATTGACCAAATAAATTAAGCGCCTGCAGTGCTGATAAGTTATAACTGCTCGCAGCCTGTTTTTTATAGGCCGTACCATTCGTCATTGCCGTGTTATTGATCACTTGTTCTTGCGGCACCATCAACCAAGTGATTTTTGCAGCTAAAAAGGCAATATAAACGAGTAACAACAAACTGATTACTTGTGCCATTTTTTGTTGCGGTAGTTTTGCCAACAATGAAGATAAAGAGGTTAAATTATTCGTTAAAGCCATTAAGTTCCAGCTATTTTGTATTAATTATTTAAAGTTAATTTTCCGTTAACTTTGCAATGCAAGCTACCGATAATACGTGACCCTTAGCTTGGCAACAAGCAATGTGCCACTATTTTGCCTATTATTTATAAAATAGCAGACAGTTATTACCGAATTATGTTATTTTCCAGAAAATCTTCATCTTGTTTTTCATAACCTATTCACAAAAAGTTACTTATTTATGGCAGCAGCACCAAGAGATAGTTCAATTAACTTAAGTAGTACACGCTTAGACAAATGGCTTTGGGCGGCTCGCTTCTACAAAACGCGCGCTATTGCCAAGCAAATGATTGATGGTGGCAAGGTGTTTTATAATGGTCAGCGCACCAAATCGGGTAAAGCCGTCATTATTGGCGACATAATTAAAATTAGACAAGGTTTTGATGAAAAAGAAATAGAGGTTATCGCATTAGCCGATAAACGCCGCGATGCGACTTTTGCACAAACCCTTTATCAAGAAAGTAGTAAAAGTATTGCCACCAGAGCAAAAAATAGCCTTGCCCGCCAACAAGGCATTTTACTCAGCCCCGCAAGTGATACTAAACCCGATAAAAAACAACGTCGGAAATTACGAGAATTTAAAGAAAGAATGTAAATCATATAAACCAATCGCTTACTAAAGAAATATCCTTTGAATATTACTACTTACCCTGCTGTGATACTTGTATCCCTCTAAGTTGTCTCACCAACTTTCGTAATGCGTGCTTATCAAACCCAGAAATAATTTTTCCCGCTTCGCAAGGCATCAGATAAAAAATCTTTTTGGGATACTACTTAACAAATCGATAGATAATTCTCTTATTTCTACTATATTTATCCAAACAAGGGATAAAATTATAAGTAGGAAAAAAATGTTCACGCTCACACCACTATTTTTATTACTCGTCATTATTAATTTTCAAGCCGAAGCCGCTATTAAAAATACTGCTGGCGGTTTTATTGATATCAATGTCTACCCCTATTTGTCTGATGTCGATAATGATAATACTGTCACCGTCAATATAGGTGCCAAGCTCAACAATCGATTTTCATATTTTTCTTTAACAAATTTTGGTAATGAAAAAGGAGAAAGTGCCTTAGCCGATCTCAACACCTTCTACACTGAACAGAATGTCCGCTGGCAAGTTAATGAAAAACTACCGCTTGATCTTACTTTGCAAATGAATTTCCGTTCAGGTGATGATAACGACAGGCACCGCTTAGGCTTTCGATGGCGTATAAATGATACTAATTTGTTTAAAGCTGCGTTTAAAGCAATAAACCTAAGCTGGTCAATTAATTTTCATTTAAAGCAGTTTGATAGTGTGCCTGAGAATGTATGGCAAATGGAACATGTATTTAAAATGACGTTCCCTTCCTTAGATAATCACCTCTATTTAGCTGGCTTTATTGATCATACTTTCAATGAAAACTTGCCAAATAACATATCAAAAAACCCCATGGTTGGCGAAATACAACTTGGCTATAGAATAATAGAAAACCTGTTTATTATCGCTGAATATCGCGTTAACGAATATCGTTACTCTGATGTCAATAATACGGCGTTAGGCATTGAATATATAATCAAATGGTAGGTTTTATAATGACAAATAATAATGGTAAAACGTTGCTTTTACTTTCTTTATTGATGCTTTTTTTTCAGGAAGTTTCAGCAAAAGAATATAAAATAGGCTTAGCTGTTTGGTCTGGTTACCCAGAATGTGTGCAAGGGTTTAAAGACAGTCTCGCCAGCAAAGGACTCATTGAAGGCAAGCAAGTTACCTTTATTCAAGGTAAAATAGGGGCAGATGAAACACTGCAAAGAACTGTAGCGCAAAGCTTTAAAGAACAAAATGTTGATTTGGTTTTCACACTCACCACGCCAGGAACAACCATAATAAAAGAAATTATGCCCGCTACAACACCATTAGTTTTTTCAATTGTCACTTACCCCGCCGACTCTGGTTTAATAGAGTCTTTTGAATACTCAGGTAATAACTTGGTGGGCACCAGTAATTACGTATCCTTATTTCACTCCATTGACTTACTGCTAGGAGTGCTCCCTGCAACTAAAAAAGTGGCAATTTTTCACCGAAAAGGAGAACCCAATTCAAAAATTCAAACAGCTAATTTATATAGAATTTTGAAAAAAAGAGGCATTAAAGTGATTGATGTTGAAGCAACCGATATTAAGGAAGTAAAAAATAAAGGTTTAACACTTGTTAATGAGGTAGATGCTTTCATTACCACTACTGATACCTTAATGCAAAGTGGTGGAGAAAGCGCTTTGATAGCGCTTTCTTTAGCCCATAAGATTCCTATTTTAAGCGCCAATAAAAAAGGCATCGAACAAGGTGCAACATTTGGTGTCGTGGCTGATTTTTATCAATTAGGTAGTATGGCAGGGGAAATGGCTGCACGTATTATTTTAGATAACGTTTCCCCCGAAAGCATTCAGTCTAAATTGCAAGAGCCACCAACATTCTTATTTAACAAAAAAAGTATGAAACTGTTAAATATTAACGTGCCTGAGCAATTTAGCTTAAAAATTCAATGGACAAAATAGGCATCTTATTTACATGAAACTAATCCCAAAGGTTATCACAATATGTCTATTAATTGCCCTAATTGTTGTTGGTAGCCTAGGGTATTTTGTTTTTTCCTACCTTAAAAATGATCGTCTACAAACAATAGCGAAGGGCATGAACAGTGATGTTTCTTTCATAGTTTCTCACTTAGAAGACGGTCAGAAAAAAATCACTTCTATTACGCAAGTAATTGCCCGTAATAGACAGGTAAAAAAAGCACTTAGTTTGTTTGAAAATCGTGGCGTTAGCCAAGAGTTGAACGACTTAATCGAAGTTTATCCTTTTATTAATTATATTCTTGTCGTTGAACTAGATGGCACTATTTTTTCTAGCAGTACACGTGATGGCAATAAAAAACGAGTTAATGGTGAAGAGTTGTTGCTCAAAAACATTCATCATCATCCTTTTTATGTGCAACCTGAAAAAAGTCAGGTTGGGATAAGCTCAATAGGTCAAGATGAATATTTATCCCTCATTGGAATCAATAATAGACTCGCCCAGTGGTACTCCGTTAACATTATTAAACGCGGCCAAGTTATTGGTGAATTAATCATTAGTATTGATTGGCGAAGAATCGTAATCAATCAATTAGATCAAGATATTAGCGAATTATCCACAGCTAAAACTTCGCTGATTGGTGCCATCATTAAAAATGACGAAAATAAAGTTGTTGTGGCACGATATCGTCAAAACGCTTCCCTTGCTAATAAGTATCATGAGGGCTCTCTATATAAAAAAACGCTCCATGAGCTTTCATCTCAAAAAGTATTAATGGTAGGCAAAACAGAACTTACCTCATTATTGGTGTTTAACCGTCATATAGAGATAAAAGTTATTGAAACTCTAGGCCTGAACATTTTAATGGTGGGTATTGCGAGTGTATTAGTGATGAGCTTTCTGCTTTATATCATATTAGGTAAAATTTTGTTATCTCGCATAGAGCAACTACATCGTTTTACCAAAGGCATTAGTCAAGGAGAATTGGACTATCAAATAAAAGATCTTGGTAGCGATGAGATAGGAGATTTAGGGAGAAACTTTAATATGATGGTACAGACCTTAAGTCACAGTATGACCTCTATTGAAAGGTTAAATAAAGAGTCTGAATTAAGAAAGCTAGCACTACACTCGCTAAAAGAGAGCAGTAACCAATTAGAGCTCGTAATGGATAGTACCGCTGCTGGTATATGGGATTGGCAAGTGCAATCGGGTGAGGTTGTGTTTAATGAACGCTGGGCTGAAATCATTGGCTATACCCTTGAAGAGTTATCTCCACTCAATATCGATACTTGGATGAAATATGCACACCCTAATGACTTCAAGCGTTCAGAAGAATTATTACAGCAACATTGGAGTGGAGAAACAGCTAGATATAGTTATGAAACAAGAATGAAGCATAAAGATGGTCATTGGGTGTGGGTATACGATTCTGGAAAAGTAGTGGAATGGTATGAAAACGGTAAACCTAAACGCATGATCGGCACCCACTTAGATATAACTGCTCGAAAAAACAATGAAAAGATGCTTATCGAAGCAACAAAAAAAGCGGAGCAAGCAGCTATTACAAAAAGTGCTTTTTTAGCCAGTATGAGTCATGAAATTCGCACACCTATGAATGGTGTACTCGGTATGCTGGGATTAATAGTCGATACTAATTTGAATGATGAACAACAGCATAGAATCAATATTGCCATGGCCAGTGCAAAATCATTATTGAATTTAATTAATGATATTTTGGACTTTTCTAAGGCAGATGCCGGTAAAATTAAATTAGAAAATATCAATTTCAACCTTCGTAGTATGTTAGGTGAACTTTCTGAATCTATGGGGCTACAGACTCAAGTTAAAAATATTGAACTGATCCTGGATGTCACCAAAATTGAAGAATCGATGGTAAAAGGTGATCCTAGTAGACTACGACAAATAATCACCAATATCGTTAGTAACGCCACTAAATTCACCTCCAAAGGTGAAATTGTTATTCAAGCTAAATTGCTGCCTCTCAACGATTCATCATGGCGATTAAATTGCCAAATTTCCGATACAGGTATAGGAATTCCAAATGAAAAATTATCTTCATTATTTGACTCTTTCAGTCAAGTAGACTCATCAACAACACGTAAATTTGGTGGTACCGGTTTAGGGTTAGCCATAGTCAAAAAACTTTGTCATTTAATGGATGGTGACATTAGCGTGACAAGTGAATTAGGACAAGGAAGTTGTTTTCACTTTTATATAACTTTACAAAAAAGCAATAAGTCACAAAAAGTAATGCCTGAAGTTAATGTTAAAAGTTTAAAATTACTCATTGTTGATGATAATGTCACCAACAGAGACGTAATACGAGGTCAACTTGAACATTGGGGAGCCGTTGTTTTTGAAGCAGATAGCGGCCAACAGGCATTGTCACTTTGTGAGCAAGAATGTCACGATAATGACAAACCACCTTTTGATATTGCATTTCTTGATATGCAAATACCTTGTATGAATGGTGCTGAATTAGGCCAAAAGATGAAGAGTGATAAACGTTTTGCACAAATAAAGTTAATCATGATGACGTCAATGGGACATTTAGGAGACGCCCGTTACTTTGCTGATTTAGGATTTAGTGGTTATTTCCCCAAACCGGCAACGACTACTGATCTGTTCGGTGCTTTATCGGTAGTCGCAAAAGGAGGTGAGATACTTGAAGAAGCTGAACCGCTAGTAACGAGTCATTACTTAAAGACATTAACTTCTACAAAAAACCAAACATTCAGCTCAGCAGATCTTGAGAGCATTAAAGATACACGAATATTGTTAGTGGAAGACAATCGTGTTAACCAAATGGTCGCACAAGGAATTCTAAACAAGCTAGGGTTGCACTTTATTGATATTGCTAATAATGGTGTCGAGTGCTTAGCAAAATTAAAACAAAAAAAGCGAGTTTGCTATTACAATGTGGTACTGATGGATTGTCAAATGCCTGAGATGGACGGTTATGAAACCAGCCAACAAATTCGAAGAGGCAATGGTGGAGCATTAAATAAAACTATTCCTATTATTGCCATGACAGCAAACGCCATGGCAGATGATAAGAAAAAATGCCTTGCTGCTGGCATGGACGATTATTTATCTAAGCCCATTGAAGTGAATTTATTAGTAATGAAATTGTTGCATTGGTTATTAGATAAGAAAAAACATGAAAGCAAGGATAGTTAACAACTCTTGTCGCCAACTTATACTGCCACTATGCCCATGTTATCTCTAGATGCGGATTCAGCCGGAATTAGAAACGCCTTTAGGTAAGGCATTGATTGAAGAGAATGGGTATTCAGGAGAATATGCTCCTTCATTCTCTAATAAGCTGTACCCATGCAGTGTCCTTATCGAAATCAATAACATAGCATAAAGCGTTTCTAAACCAGTCCTTTGGAAATGTCTGAGCAAATCATGTTTTGCGTTGCCTATTTTTTTACGGGAACAACCCTTAATAAAAAAAGACACCTTGATCATGAATCACTCAGGCATCCTGAAATTCGCATCTTGAAGTATCATGAGTATATAATGAAATCCTCAGCAATTTAAGGAAAGGATTTAGCTCGAATGTCTCAAGCTAGCACTTCTCATACTGACACTTTAAACCGCTACTTATTTGACAATATGCATGTACGTGGTGAATTGGTGCAGTTAAGCAAAAGTTACCAACATATTATTAAGAACCACAATTACCCTGTTGGTGTTCGTTTACTGCTAGGTGAATTAATGGCAGCAACCTGCTTGCTTACGGCAACCTTAAAATTTGAAGGTGATATAACAGTACAATTACAAGGTGACGGCCCTGTTGGTTATATGTCGGTTAACGGCGATAACAACCAACAAATGCGTGGTATTGCAAGGCTTGTCGATACAGAAAAAGCCAACGAAGCACATTCATTACCAGAGCTTATTGGTAAAGGCAATATGATTATCACCATCAAGCCTATCCAAGGTGAAGCTTATCAAGGGATTGTTGCTTTAGACCAACCAACATTAGCACAATGCTTCGCCCATTATTTTGAAGTTTCAGCACAAATTCCGACTGAGATTTGGCTTTTTAGCGATGATGATAAACAACAAGTCGCCGGAAGCTTAATACAATTATTGCCTGACGGTGATGGTAGTAATGAAAGCTTAGCAAAACAGCAAAGTGATTTTGAACATGTCGCCCAGCTAACAAACACCATTAAAGCCGATGAAATTTTTTCACTTGAAGCACAAGCGTTGTTATATCGCTTATACCATCAAGAAAAAGTCAGTTTATTCGACCCTCAGTCAGTCAGTTATCAATGTGGTTGTTCTCGTAATAAGTGTTTAGCTGCCATTGCTCAAGTTAAACCGGATGAAATTATAGATATTCTAGCTAAACATGGCAAAATATCGATGACCTGTGAATATTGTTTAAGCCATTATGACTTTTATGCTGATGATTTAAAAAGTTTCACTTCGAAACAAAGTCATTAGTAATTAACTTTCACTTAGTTCGCTAAGCCTCTATTTAACACTCTTTTGAATATTTATTACTTAAAAGAGTGTTAAACTGCTACTCTCATGCAGCCCTTACCGTTATTATTGTTGTAAAATTACCCCCTAAGAAATACCTGTCTATTTTGAATATTTATGCTGGTTATACTGAAAACTTTCAACTTAGTCTATATTTTACTTTCGTTTTGAGCCTTATTCCCCTAAAATGGCGCCATGAAAACTTTAAACCTCGTTCTTATTTATTTAAGTTCAACTTTAAAAGTAAATCTAACCATTACTTAAAATTCGTCATACTTTAGGAGTGAATTTGCTATGACCGCACCAGAAAACTCAATTGATTTGTCACAATATGGCATTAACGATGTATCAGAAATTGTTTACAATCCATCTTATGAGTTACTTTTTAGTGAAGAGACTAAAGCAGGCCTTAAAGGCTTTGATAAAGGTGTAGTCACGGAGCTTGGCGCAGTCAATGTTGACACTGGCATATTTACTGGCCGTTCACCTAAAGATAAATACATTGTTCGTGATGACATAACTCGCGACACTGTTTGGTGGTCTGATCAAGGTAAAAACGACAACAAAGCCATGAGCCAAGAAACATGGTCAGAGCTGAAAGGTTTAGTTACTACTCAGCTTTCAGGTAAGCGTTTGTTTGTTGTTGATACCTATTGTGGTGCTAACGATGATACGCGTTTAAAAGTACGCTTTATTACTGAAGTTGCATGGCAAGCACATTTTGTGAAAAACATGTTTATTCGCCCAAGTGATGAAGAACTTAAAACTTACCAACCAGATTTCGTGGTAATGAACGGCGCTAAAACCACCAATCCTAATTGGCAAGCACAAGGCTTAAATTCAGAAAACTTTGTTGCCTTTAACTTAACTGAAAAAATTCAGTTAATTGGCGGTACATGGTACGGTGGCGAAATGAAAAAAGGCATGTTCTCAATGATGAACTACCTATTACCATTGAAAGGCATAGCCTCTATGCACTGTAGTGCAAACGTAGGTAAAAGCGGTGATGTTGCCGTATTCTTCGGCCTATCTGGCACAGGTAAAACAACCCTTTCTACCGATCCTAAACGTCAACTAATTGGTGATGACGAACACGGTTGGGATGATAACGGCGTATTTAACTTTGAAGGTGGCTGCTACGCTAAAACCATCAAGCTAAGTAAAGAAAATGAACCTGATATTTACAATGCTATTCGTCGCGATGCACTACTAGAAAATGTAACCGTCGCTGATGACGGAACTATTGATTTTGATGATAATTCACGCACTGAAAACACACGCGTTTCTTACCCTATTCATCACATTGATAACATTGTTAAACCCGTTTCTCGTGCTGGTCATGCGAAAAAAGTTATCTTCTTAACTGCCGATGCTTTTGGTGTATTACCACCAGTGGCTAAATTAACACCAGAGCAAACAGAATATTACTTCTTATCAGGTTTTACCGCTAAATTAGCTGGTACTGAACGTGGTATTACTGAACCAACACCGACCTTCTCAAGTTGTTTTGGTGCAGCTTTTTTAAGCTTGCACCCAACCCAATATGCTGAAGTGTTACGTAAACGTATGACGGATGCAGGCGCAGAAGCTTATCTAGTCAATACAGGTTGGAATGGCACAGGCAACCGTATTTCAATTAAGGCAACTCGCGCCATTATTGATGCTATTTTAGATGGTTCAATTGATGATGCTGAAACAACGGTTATACCTATGTTTAACCTTGAAGTCCCTAGTAAGCTAGCTGGCGTTGAAGGTGATATTTTAGACCCTAGACATACCTACCAAGATAGCAATGAATGGCACAATAAAGCTACAGATTTGGCAAAGCGTTTTGTTAACAACTTTGACAAGTTCACTGATACTGATAATGGTAAAGCGTTAGTTGCTGCTGGACCACAGCTGTAAGTAATAAGCTTCAAGCTTCAAAAAAGTAAAACCTGTTAATGAAAGTTAACAGGTTTTTTTATGTTTGCTTTACCTTTAAACGACAACCTTTAAATAATAATAACGGTTCACCACCAAACCGCTAATGCTCGGTGTAGTGCAGTGACCTCGGTGCTCGCTGCCGTGAGTATTTTTAAACTGCATAAATATAAATTATTGAGGTGGATTAAAATTCCAACGGCAAACAGACCTTGGCTTGTAAGCCACCGGTAGTTTTATTCGATAATTCAACACTACCACCATGAGTATCGACAATTCGCTTAATAATGGCTAAACCCAAGCCGCTTCCTTCGCCACCACGAGCAGTGTCGCCTTGAGTGAAAGGTTGAAATAGCCGCTCTATATCTGAATCTGGAATACCGGCACCAAGGTCACTCACAATAAAATAGGCATAGCCCTGTTCTTTATCATGGCCTGTGAATATTTCAATATCGCCATCAGTATAGCGCAAAGCATTTTGAATTAAGTTTGCTAAAGCACGCTTAACGGCAACGTGACGCAAAGGTATTTTAGGGCAGTCACTGGCAATAAGTTGAATATTCCTGTCACTGGGTGTTTCAACATTCAGCACTTCTGCGACTAAAACATTTAAGTCACCTAGCTCGGCTTTGTCTTTTGAATCATGACGAATATAATCAATGAATTGATCAATAATATTATTCATATCATCAATATCGCTTTCTATACCTTCCTTAAGGAAATCATCAAGATCAGACATCATTTCACTGGCTAAACGAATACGAGTTAATGGCGTACGTAAATCATGGGAAATGCCCGCCATCAGTAGGTTTCGATCATCCTCTAACTGCTTAATGCCCTTTGACATGTGATTAAACGCTTGCGTTACCGCCATAATTTCAGAGGTACCATGCTCAGTTAATGGTTCAGGAAAATCACCTCGGCCAACATCTTCTGCTGCGCGTTGGAGAGATTTTAATGGCCTATTAAGTTGCCTAACAAATAACCAACCACCAGCAACACTGAGTATACCGATAATACCAAGAAAAAAAACGAGCGGAGAAAAATTGGCCTCTTCCAGACCCGATAATGGAATTTTAACCCACAAATTTGACGCTTGTGGTGGACGGATCCAAAATAGGTATTCGTCTCCTTGCGATATTCGAACCTCAGCAGGACCGCCAAGTAATTCAGACATTTGCTCACTACGATAAGGATAATAGCCTGCTGACGCTAAACCAAGCTTAAGAGCTTCTTTTTCACGATAAACACCAATACCTGTTTCTCGATGAAAGGCTTCCGCCATTTTAGGGCTTAATCTAGCATCTTTAATATCAATAAAAACAACACGTACTTGCTTAGCCAGCAACTGATTTATTTGTTGCTGGTTTGGTTCAATAACATACAGAGCAAACGAAACATAAGAGACAACCTGATTAACAAAAAGTAAAAAGCCAATGAGTAATACAGTTTGTCCAAAGGCGCTACGGGGCAATATTTTCATAAAAAGCCTTAAATGCGCGACTGCTCTTTATTATAAACATGCCGCTTACAACTAATAATGCTAAGTAGCGGTGCCATCAGGCACAAAAACATAACCTAATCCCCAAACTGTTTGTAAATAACGGGGTTTAGCAGGGTCTTTTTCTAACATGCGGCGCAAACGAGATACTTGCACATCAATACTGCGTTCAAGTGCGGAGTAATCACGCCCACGCGCTAAATTCATTAATTTATCACGAGACAATGGCTCTCTTGGATGAGTAACTAAAGCCTTTAACACCGCAAACTCACCACTAGTTAAAGGCATGCTTATATCACCTTTAACCATTTCACGTGTCGCTAAGTTAAGTTTATAGTCACCAAAAGTAATATTGTTTTCTTCCATAGACGGCGCGCCGGGCGCTTCTTGTACTCGGCGGCGCAATACCGCTTTTATTCGTGCTAGCAACTCTCTTGGATTAAAAGGTTTCGGCATGTAATCATCCGCTCCTATTTCTAAACCTATAATACGGTCAACTTCATCACCTTTGGCAGTTAGCATTACAATAGGTATGTTGTTACTTTGCTGACGTAAGCGGCGACAAATAGACAAACCATCTTCACCTGGCAGCATTAAATCGAGTACCAACAAATGAAAATTTTCACGTTCAAGTAATCTATCCATTTGCTCTGAATTCGCGGCACTACGTACTGTAAAACCTTGCTCTACTAAATAACGCTCTAACAATGAACGCAAGCGCATATCATCGTCTACGACTAAAATTTTTTGAGTTTCTTGATTCATTGTATTCTCACAAGGTTGGTATAACTTACAAACTAATATATGAAGTACTATAAGCGATGTCGCCACATATTAAAAAGGACGATAAGTAAATGTTTTAGGCTATTTGTTACAATTTATGAATATAACCCATTAATTTAAATAACTGTATTTACTGTAGATAATGAATTGCTTGTTCAGTAACACATTGAGTAAAACTTTTTTTTCGCTCACCACGCGATAAAGACAAGACTGCTTTTTCGACTAAAGCCATTTTTTGTTGACGCTCAACTTTAGGTAAATGTGCTAGTTGTTCATGAAAACAGCCCTGCAAGCCAAAGTTGAGGGCTATGTCAGATTGCATGCTGTCTTCACCTAAGCATAAGGCTAGCTTTTCAGCCAACTTATCCTTAGGCATTTCATTGACTAGATAAGCTATTTCCTCAACAGTAGAATCTACTTGGCGGGCTTTACTGCAGGAATAATACATATCGGCAACGGCAACCACGGGGATTAATGCGTCATGCTGCTTGCTAAACTTTTCTTTCAGCCAAGCATTATATTCAGCGGTTGTTGACTCCTGCTTTGAGTTGTTCGAAAAAGCTTGTGCCGGCAACGTGCTTACAAGCAGTAAAGATAATAACGGTAGGGTGATAAGCGATGTTTTCATTGAATATATTTAGCTTACGTTTCTTAAGTTCAAGTACTAAGTAAGCCAAGTATACTGCTTCTGTCTGAAGATGCTAGTTTATAACCAAGCCGCGTCAAAATACGAGTTCATTGGTTAGCAAAATAACTAGTTAGCCGTTTGATGAATATGCACATCACGTTGCGGATAAGGAATACTAATACTTTCTTTATCGAATGCTAACTTAACTTTTTCCATCATACCGAAATAATAAGGCCAATAGTCCTCGGCATTCACCCATGGGCGAAGATATAAGTTAACAGAGCTATCACCATGTTCACCTACCCAAATGTCTGTTACTTGAGTGGTTAACGTTCGTTCATCGGCTTCAACCAGCGACATTAATACCGCTTTCGCTTTAACAATGTCGTCGTTGTAACCAATACCAAAAACGAAATCGACACGACGTGTACCTTCTATATTAATGTTTTTGATACAACCATTAGATAAAGGACCATTAGGAATTATAACTCGCTGGTTATCTGGTGTTTTTAAAATGGTATTAAAAATTTGAATTTCTTCAACACCACCGATATACCCCTGCGCTTCTATTACATCACCTTTTTTAAATGGTTTGAACAATAAGATAAGTACGCCACCCGCAAAGTTAGCCAAGCTGCCTTGCAAAGCTAAACCAATCGCTAAACCTGCTGCGCCTAACATAGCAATTAACGAGGTTGTTTCAATACCAATCATTGAAGCAAAGATGATTATTTGAATGGCTTTGAGGATAGTTCTAAAAATACTGAGCAAAAATTGATGCAAAGTAGCTTCAACTTTTTTCTTCTTTAGGGCTAGGTCTGCAACATTGAGTGCTCGATTAATCAGCCACTTGCCGATTAAATAAACAACAACCGCTAAAATAAATTTAATGCCAAACTGTAAGCTCATTTCACCTACCATTTGCAAATAGTGTTCAACTTTTTCTACATTTACATCCATATTTTTGACCTTTTTTATTAACAAATTTTTAACGATTGTAAGGGTTTTTATAAACGCTGTAAATTAAAGTGTTTTTCGAAAACTAGCGTTTAGCTCTGGCATATCGAACCCAAATATAGACACCGCTTAATGAAAGCAGTATTAATAATATCGCCACAGCGTCCATAAGCAGTACGCCAAGAGATCCAAGTATTCGACCACTGTGAGCATCTAAAATAATACGCTCTAGGGTTAAAAATTGCGCCCGATAGTTCAGTTTTGCTGCAATGATAATTTGTTCACTGGCCGTGTTATGCGTTATCCAATGAGGCTTTATTATTGAGTGAAAATTTTGCCATAAAAGCTGCTCACTATTATATTGAAAAGTTCCGGTCGCTGACTTTATTACCAACAAGCTATCAGTGACAGCTACAGCATTAGCACCAACAGGAAAACCAGACTCTTCGCCTAGTTGATCAATCAGATCACCTTCTTGATTATAAAAGCTAAGTTGGTCTACACTCACCACAGCAAAGACTTGCTGCCTATTCATGGTGACTGGCGTTATAGCGAGCACTTCTGTCGCACTTTCGAATAATAACTTGTCATCAAACCAGACAAAGTTATTAGTCACCACCATATTATTAGTATAAAAACGTACATCGTTTGGCGGCGCAATACCATAATAATCAAGCAACCATGGACTTTTAATTGGACTGTGGGCAAGGGAAAGTGTGTCGGTATGATTTAACGCTATGCCGGAAAGGGATAAAAAAATCAGAAAAAAAGCAGCAATAATGCCTAGTTTTCGATGCCATTCTCTCAGGTGACGTATTAGTCGATTATGCAGTGCTTTTGAGGGTGAGGATGATTTCATAGCAAATAAAAAGTTTATACTGCGCATTGGCATTAAGTTGGCTTATTCTGCCGTATGCCACACTCATAAGCTAGAAATATTGTAACTATTCACACTGAGTCGCGAGGCTTTATAGCGGGTTCTTCGAGCTTACACAAAAGATTTATTATTCTCGTGTAGTGTGGTGATCTCTGTGGCAATGATTTTAAGCTAAATAAATACGAAATGTTAATGCTTGTTTGATACTCTAGTATTCAACCACAACGCAAGACGAGCAATTTTAGTGGTAGCCCTTACCGATAAAGTAGCCCCAGTAATGCCATCAATATTTTGCGTTAATTTTTTTTCGTTATCAAGACTAGCGTTGATAAATTGTTTGGCATAAAAATCGTGGCGAACTTCATCTCCTCGGCTTTCTCTAAACGTCAGTACCTTTAATTTTTGAATTTGTTGTCTACCTTGGTGAATAGCAATGTGAACACCAATAGTAATAGGCTTTTCTTTACCTACCTCATCTAAAATCCAAACGCTGTCATCTCCGCGTTGCCAATACCTAATGCGCAGGCGATTAAATTTATGACTAAGAATGTCTGCGACTACGGCTTTATCTTCTTTTGTTAACCACAACATTTTCACTTGAGAGTTTTCACCCAAGCTGGCACTAATAAAAGCCTTAGGCGTTTGAAAAACACCTTTAGCTGCCACACTTTCACCACTGGTTAGTAAAACTAACATAAATAGCAAAAATAATAAGCATGTTTTCATTATTTACCTATACAATTCTAAAGAGTCATTAACGGAAAAAGTGAATAGCACATCAGCACCATTCACTTATTTTATACTAATATAGAGCTTATATCGCTCTGGAAACTAAGCGATATTAAAATTGGTAACCAAAACCGAGGTTAAAGCCTGTAGAATCTTTAGCACCACCAAGATCTTCATAGTCCGCTTTTAACACAACGTTTTCATGTATGTAGTAATTAACACCAACACTTGTTGATTCAACGGCTGTTGAGTCACTATTGCCAGCATTGTTATCATATTCAGCATAACGAGCAAAAACGCCTACTTTTTCATTGAACTTATAAGAAGGCTCAACATACCAACCTGTTTGCTCATCACGACCTAAAGCCTTTGCTTCATCGCCGTTAATATCCCAACGAGCATATAAAGCACGAACAGTGAAATTGTTAACTTGATAAATAGCGTGTGCTTCTAATAGCGTTGCATCTGCAGTATCAATAGGGGCTTCAAAGTTGCTGCCACCTTGAGTAATATCAGTTTGATATTGCAATGTTGCCGCTAGCTCTAAACCAGTAATAGCGGTGTATTTAATACGACCCGTATACGCTAGGTTTTCAGCATTAGCTTTAGCTACTTTTTGACGACCACTACGAATTTTGAAATCGTCACCAACTTCCAAGCCACTGGTTGCGGCACCATCAATGCTTAAACCTGGTGCAGGCTTAAAGTTAACAGCAACACCCGCTTCCCACCAAGTAGCAGGAATAATGTTTTTTTCAACACCGTTACGTTCAACACCGTAGAATGCTGGTGGCTCATGCGTTTCATTAATGATGCCAACAGGGATCAAGAACAAACCAACTTTAGAGCTTGTAGATCCGTTAATATCAACTTCAACATAAGCTTGCTCAAGTTCAACTTCACCTGATTTACCTTCACCAGCAATAGAATGCTCTAATTCAAACTCAGAGAAAAAACGTACCGTGTCACTGAACTCATGACCAAAAAACAATACAAAGCGGTGAAAATCAATTTTAGCATCGCTGTCTTCATAGTTGTTGTAATGTAATTCACCGTAACCGCCAATTGAAGTGTTAGCAAACATGCCCCCTTCGGCTTTTACTTCAACTTGATCAGCAGTAGCATTCAGTTTTTGATCCGTTTCATCTAAACGTTTTTCTAACGATTCTAAAACTTTTTGTTGCTCAGCAATAATTTGACGTAATTTATCTGTTTCTTCGTTGGCGATAGCAGCATTACTAGCAAAAAGACCAATTAAAGCTGAAGCTAAGAGTGTTTTCTTCATCATGTGAGAATTCCAATAGTATAGTTATGTTTTTAATGCCAACTAAGGTTAGCGGAGATAAGTTGCCGGAAAGCTTTGCTCGTAAGCGAAATTAGCCTTCTCTATTTTGGCGACATTAAAACACAATAACAAATGAGAATCAATATCATTAGTGTTTTTTATTGTAAAATTAAAACTTAGCAGATTTAAAGTCGTGGTTTGTCTGGTTAATTGAGCAAGAAGCCGCTCCTAGTAGAAAGTGGTTATTTATAAGTACAGGGGGCAAGTACAAGAAGTACTGTAATAACTAACTTGTTTCTACTACCTGTTTACCCGTAAAGCCACCAGAAACTTGTTTATGTAATGCTATCGAAATGCTCTGTGCATCAAACCCTTGAGGGCCACATTATTCTATAGCCAACACGAGGAAAACCCCTTGGCTGGCTTGAACTACTGTACCTACAGCATCAAGCCCTAAAATATGCGGATATTGCCACTGACCAAAGCCTGTTTTAGCAAACTGAGCATCTAAAGGGTTTAACTCCTCCAATTCAACTTTAACCAGTATTTCATTGTCATTACATTGTGGTAATGACAGTTCAATTTCAGAGAGCTTAATTTGCTCATTAGGTTGCTTCAGCACAATGGCTTTCATTGTGCTGGGTAAGTTGTAAATTTGCGCTGAACGGTTAGAAGACATAAAACTCTATCGCTAGCTCATTAATTTATGACTCCAACAACTGTTAAATGTTTGATACCTGTTACCTTAGTAATTAACGATGACATGGTAGAATCAATATTATTTTTTTTGGCTATTGAACCATCTTGTCATGTATCTAACAACTCTAGGCGAGAAATTTTCATCTCATCGCTCCTCGAGTTACCCGCTGCTTTATTTCGCAACTTGTCGCAACTTGCTGTTTTTTACTTTTACTCAGTAATATATAAAAAACAGGCTTGAATAAAAGGCCGAATATAGTGACACCAATCATACCTGAAAATACCGCATTACCCATGGTATGACGCATTTCTGAACCGGCTCCCATTGCTAATACAAACGGAATTGCATCTAGACGACAAACTTGTTGATATTGTTTCTGAAGGCTTTGATCTGGACTTTAGAATAGGTGAACCCAAAGACTCGTCGTTAATCGCTCGTAAAATTGCCCGCAACCGATTTTTACTGCTCGCCTCACCTGAGTTTATTGGAACCTACGGCATGCCAGCTTCAATAGAAGAGTTGGCCAGTTACCCTGCGGCAAGCTATGCAAGTCAATCTGTCAGAGTTGAAAGTATTCTGTATTACAATGACAAAAATGAAGAATGTCAGCAAAAACCCAGAGTACCTTCAGAGCAAATGATGGTGAAGTGCTTTTAATGAAAGCACTATCGGGCACAGCCTATATTTTAGCACCGGCATTTATGATTAAAAATAAAGTTAAAGATGGCTCGCTAATTCCTTTATTACCTAAACTAAAACTGATGGAGCGTGGTGCTATGTATGCGGTGTACCCACATCGCGACTTGCCAGTGCGAACTCGACTGTTTTTCGATGCGGTCAGAGAATATTTAGGTAAAACAACACCTAAATGGGAAAACTCTATCTCTAATTTCGACAAGTTATATCAGGGATAAATGAACACCACAAAAGCGTGCACCCTTTTATTTAGCGTTAATTACCGCCATACATTCCATTTCTAAATGACCGTTTAACGCTACCCCGTTAACACCGAAGGCACTACGTGCAGGTTTATGCTCCCCAAAAAATTCAACATACACTTCATTCATCGCTTGCCACTCATTCATATTGGCGAGAAAAACGGTGCATTTTACAATATTGTTGAGAGTAGCGCCTTGATTTTGCAAGGTATGCTGAATGTTGATCATAGTTTGTCTAGTTTCCGCTGTTATACCACCAGACACCAAACGCTTTGCTCCGGGTTTAATGCCAATTTGTCCCGATAAATAGAGTGTATTGCCTACTCTAACTGATTCTGAAAAAGGTAAACCCATGGCCTTATGTTGTGCAGAGCTATAAAACTCTACTTCTGTTTGAGCGGTTGTAGTAGTTGATTTAATACTTGTTGGCTTTAGATCAGTGCCCGCTGCTGCCTGAGCTAACATAATGTAGCCTGACAAACCAATGACTAAGCCTGCGCATAAATAGTTAATCGATGTAGTTTTCATAAACACCTCCGGTAATACAATTAATGTAGGTTAAGGTTAAGCGGTTCTCAAGTCTGAAACTTGAGTAAAGACCCGTAAGAAATTCTCGCCAAATACTTTTTTACAATCGTTTGCACTTAAACCTCTATACAGAAGTAGTGAGGCCAGTGTTGGAAAATCAACGTAATCGGTCAGTACGGGTTTATAGTTGCCATCCATATCTGTGCCTATGGCAACATGATCCACGCCAACATGCTCGACTAAACGAACAACCTGATTAGCAAAGTCGAGCAGATTACGGCTATCGAAACCGCTGGGCCAAGCACCAATTAAACCGCCACTTGTGATGATCATGCTGGCATGGTCTTTATTGAGAAAACGGGGAGATTTCACCTTTCCTAGTAAATTACTGTGGGAGACTATCACTGGTGAGCTTGAGTTAGATAAAGCATCTTCACAGGTTTTCTGTGTTGCGTGCGCGAGGTCGACAATAATGCCCAAGCGGTTCATTTCTTTAACCACCTCCACCCCTAACTTTGTCAACCCACCGTGAATAGATGGCTCAGCCTGAATATCGCCAAGTGCATTAGAACTGTAATGAACAAGCCCAATAGCTCGAACTCCAGCATCGTAGGCCTCTTCTAATCTTTCCAAGCGGTTCTCGACAAAGTTTGCCCCTTCACAAGCAAAAATAGCCACGGGTTCATTCATTTTTTTGGCATTAATAATATCTTCTGCACTAAGTGCCTGACTTATTGAAGAACCATTTACCATTTTTTGTAGGATAGCGAGTTGACGCTTAAAATCAGTGTAGGCTTCACCGGGTAAAAAATCTCGACTGGCTGTAATACCTTTTTTTGTTGGACTCAGTATCGAAAGATCCGAAACCAATGAGAACAACGCAGCGCTAACATGACCCCGTTTCATATCAGCAATGCGCTTATCTTCGAAACCGCCAGTCATCAACTTTATTCTCGGGTCAATATTGTCTGCTCCTTCGAGGAAAAACCGACCAGGATGACTGTGTAAATCAATGACTGTCGATTGCTTAACGACTTCCAAACCTGCTAGGCGGTATTGCTCAGGTATCTGCCATTTATTTTGGTCTGAACTATTTAGGCCTAGGCTATTTTGAGGCGTACTAGCATTTGAGCACCAACTGGTTGCGATACCCAGCGCAAGCGCACTACTGTGACTGATAAATTGACGTCGACTTAAGCTTACTTTTTTCATGATTAACGCTTCCTCTTGTATTTATTCATGGCTGCCATTACGGATCAACAATCTGTAAAAACGTGTGGCATTAACCATGTTTTCTATACTCATTCGCTCATTAGTGCCATGAAATCTTGGAATATCTTGTGGAGTAATACTCATAGGGTTAAATCGGTAAGAGTTTTCAGCAATAGCTTCATAGCGGCGACTGTCTGTTGCCGCAATGGTAATACCCGGAGCGACAACAATATTGCCATAAGTACTTTGAGCTGCGCGGACAATAGCCTTATATCCTAACGCTTTTGCGCTTGATACTCTTGATGCATTACTACCACCAATTAATTTAACGTCAATACGTTCATCGTCAAGCACCGACTTTACATAATTCATCACCCCTTTAATGGAATCACGAGGGTGTAAACGAAAATTTATTGTACTTATGGCTTCAATAGCTAAAACATTTTCTTTGATACTTGCAGATAACATGGTTGGTGCAGTAGTCGTGCGCAACATTGCATTACTAAAAGATTTACTTGCAAGCGAGGCATCAATTAAATCGCCAAATAACCAGCGATTAGCAAATAACAGCCGTTGGCTAAACGGCATGTGGCGTGCAATGGCATCAAACATTTCACCACTCAGTCCGTCCAGTGTGCCTGGTATGGGTGCTGCCTGTAATTTTACTAATGCTTGGGCAAGAATACCAACCGCGGTTTCCTTAGGTGGCATTGAGCTGTGACCGCCTTTTCCGTGAGCAACCAACTCAATGGTCATGGTACCTTTTTCGGCAAGATTGATATTCGCAACAGGTGGCGCTACCCCAGGGAAAAAACCATCAAATAAGAATGAGCCCTCATCTAAAGTCCAAGACAAATGAACGCCATCGCGACTTAAGCTGTCGACAATAGCTTTTGTCCCTTTTATTCCGCCAATTTCTTCATCGTGAGTCAAACTTAAATACACACTACGGTCTGGCTGAAAGCCTTCAGCTAGCAATAAACTCACCGCTTCCATTAATGCGACGACCGCACTTTTATCATCAAGCGCGCCTCGACCCCAAATATAGGATTTATCAACTACTCCTGAATAAGGTGGATGTGTCCATAAGTCCTCAGAACCTGTGATTACAGGTACTACATCATAATGAGCAGATAATAGGATAGGCTCAAGCTTGGATTTAGCTCCTTGCCACTTAAATAGTAAAGAATATTTACCCAGCTGTTGTAACTGTGTACGAGCGTGCACTTCTGGATACGTGTTGGCTAACCATTGGATAAAACCTTCAAATTGAATGTGCGCTGGCTGACCACCCCTAATTGATTCTTGCCTTAATGCTAAAACCTCTGACTTAAGCTGTATTTTTTGAGGGTTAAGTTCTGCAGACACGGTACGAAACTGAATAGCTTCTGAAAGGTGCTTAGCAAGTTGCTTGGCATCAATATCCGTTGTAACTTTTTTTTCAACAATTTCCTGCGTTGAGGTGAAGGTTAAGGTTCGTATTAAGAGAATGACAACAAGTAAAACGATCACACCTGCCATGCTATAAAACAATTTTTTCATAATGAAGCTCGTTGTTAGCTAAATTGATAGCGACTAAAATAGTGCAAATACTTATCAATCGCCCTAATTTTATAAACTCCATTAGGGTGGCTGATAAGGATTAATTATGGTTTTTTTATTAACATTAATGAGAGTTTAGAAGTTGTAGTTTACTTCTACTCCAAAGGTCCGAGGCATGCCCCGATATCGGGTAACGGTTCTTAAAAAGTCTTGTGTCGTGGCAGATAAATATGATTCATCCGTAAGATTTTTCACCCATAGTGCCACATCCCAAGTTCCTTCATCACTTAGTAAGGCTATTCTGCCATTCACTATGCTTAAATCGTCTACCCAACCAAAGGGGACATTGTCACCATTTTGCAGTGTGTGGGTTTTTACATTGTCGACCGTATCGTAATAATCTGAACGATAAGAATAATCAAGTCGTGTCAGTAGTTCAGCGCCAATAGAAGGAAGTGGATGGTAATACTGTATTCCCACGCTTAATGACACATCAGAGATACCTGGAATAGTTTTACCCGAGGCATCCCCTCCTCTCGTTGCACCACCTGGGAAGTCAGAAAACTCACCATCTAACAAACCAAGCGATGCCATCACTTGCCAACGCTCATTGGGTGTAAAAGTGACTTCAGCCTCAAGCCCTTTGGTTTCTACTTCCGCGGCATTACGAATACTGATAGCCGTACCGCCATCACCTAAATCCATAAACTGATTTACCTGATAGTCATCATAATAGGTCTGGAATCCCGCAAGACTAAAAGTCAAACGTCGATTAAGCACGTTTCCTTTGAGCCCTATTTCGTAACTATCGACCGTTTCTTTAGCGAACTCAACCCCTGAGCTTAACGCATTAACACTGACAAAATCTAGGTTATAACCGCCGCTTTTGTAACCATTACTATATTTGACATAACCATTAATCTCACTATTAAATGCATAACTTAAGTTAATCGTTGGAGAAAGATGATTATCACTGCGCTCATCAAGCACTGAGCCGGTTGCCAGTCCAAAAGCAGGACCGCCACCGCTACCATCGATGTTCCAGTCAACTTCTTTATCTTCGCGGGAATAACGAAATCCGAAGCCTAATTTCCATACATCATCAAGTTGATAGCTGCCATTCATAAAAAATGCGTAACTAAGCGTATCGACTGTACCTTCTGTAGTAACAGAGTCTGAAACGCCTAATAAATATCCAAGCGAGCCCGGTTGAGCAATACGCATGCTCAGAGCTTCCTGATCGTAGTAATAAAGTCCCGCTACATATTTAAAATCGCCTTTATCTGGTGAAATCAGCTGAATTTCCTGACTCAGTTGTTTATATTCATCACTGTAGTTAATTTGCAAAAAATCAAGCTCCGAATAATCTACGTCATTTCGGTAATAAATTTTCGATTCTCGGTAAGCACTAATGCTTTTTATAGAAAATCCATTGTCTAAATCCCAATCTAAGGTCAGCGAAGAGCCCTTTATATTTCTTTTTTCATGAGGATCAACGCCCATACTAACTTCAAAGTCATCGGTTTGGGCAATAGGTAACGCTAGACCAAAGGAGTCGGTAACAGCCTCACCAGTATAAGAAAGACGATCCCCTTTTAGTCCATCAAATGAAAGGTTTGCTTCAAAATTCCCTGCTTCAGCGACATAAAATAGTTGCGCACGATAAGACTCATCGTCTAATTCATTAATTTTATGATTGGTGACAAGGTTTTTGGTAAAGCCATCACGTTGTTGCTTGCTAACTGAAATTTTACTAAACAAGGTGCTACTAAGAGGAATATTAACCAACGCCGATACTTCACGAGCATCAAAGTTGCCGAATGATGTATTAATTGCCCCACTAAACTCATCAGATGGCTTAGCTGAGATTAAGTTAACGGCTCCAGCAACTGTATTTTTTCCAAATAAAGTCCCCTGTGGCCCACGTAATACCTCAATGCGTTCCAAATCTAACAAGGCTTGGTTTAGGGCTGGTGATTGACCTAAATAAACGCCGTCAAGATATACGCCAACACGAGTATCAAAACCAATATTTCGACTATTAGCGCCGACCCCACGGATGCTAACTTTGGAGGTAAAGTCAGTCCCTTCACTCATAGTAAAATTAGGAATATATTGAGAAATATCTTTAAGTTGTTGAACACCTGTTTGGGCAATGCTTTCAGTGCTAAAATTAGACATTGATATAGGTACTTCTGATAACTTCTCCCGTCTTTTTTGAGCCGTTACTGTTATAACTTCTAATAATTTATCCTGACGCATTTGAGCCATTACGGTCTTTTCGTCTGATAGCTTCGAATTATCCTCAGCGGCATAAACTTGTGTGATTACTGGAAACTGAAGTGCGATAGCAATGGCAGCAGATAATGAATTAATTCTCAGCATATATTTAAACCTTTATTTTTATAATAATTAATTTTAATAAAGATGAGACGGTGAGCCAACATTCATTATTCAGCTACAATCTCAAGTCAGGCTGCTCATTTTGAGCACTTCGAATAAAGCTACTACAGGTTGAATATAAATAAATCAGAATTTGCAAATTTCAATTAAATAATTTAATCAAATTAATATTAGTGGCGAAACTAAAAACATTCCACTATTAAAAATCAACAACTTAAAGCGGTTGCTCGCCATACAAACTATCTAAAAGATTATCCTCAAAATCGGTGCAATGGCCTGTTTTACTTCTTTGGCGATATTGCCGAGGTGTCTGCTGCTGGTATTTTTTAAAGTAGGTAAAGAAAGTTGAGTTAGAATTAAATCCACATTGGTAGCCTATATCAGTAATTGAACAATAATCTAAAGATTTATCGACCATCAACTTTTTAGCTTCTACTACTCTATAAATATTAATATATTCATAAAAAGATTGGTTCGTTTGACCATTAATCGTTTCGGATAAATGACTGGTAGATACCTCCATCTGTCTTGCCAAATTAGCTATTTTTAGACCCGGTTGGAGATACGGTTTTTGAAGTTTCATGTACTGTTGAAGGGCACTCCAAATAAGTTTAGCGCCTTCTTGAGTTAAACTACTTGTTTCGTATTTCTTTTCATTACCTAATGACAAGTTTTGCTTCTGCTGAGTTAAATTTTCCTGAGGTATTTTTCTTTGTAAAATACCAAATGAAGCCAGAAATATAGAAAAAAATAAGGGTATTGGATAATAAATGGGTAGATCAACAGTGAGGCGACCATATACCTCACGTATACTCGCTAAAACTGTATAGAAAAGCAAAGCTCCAATGAGTATCTTTAACCAATTCAAGTTGATCTCTTCAATCGCTGAGCAACTATTTTTAATATGCCTTAGATAAGCTCGTAAAATAGACAGGGATATACTCAAATATACAAACAAGGATATGTAAGTTGCCAGCCGATAAATAAAACGACCTTGATATAAAACAGAACATTGCTCAGAAGCCCAGTTACAATCGACATAATTTACACCATTAATAGTTAGCAATGATGACTGTAATTGCCAAATGAATAATGATGAAATCATCGGCAATAGATGCCAAAGATGTTGGCGTTTCCATCTAAAATTCTTTTTAGTCAACAGCCTTGTATAAAAGTATATCAAGGGGCCTAGAGTAAATTGCAACGATAATAGGTGATAGACGTGTAATGAACTCTGGGGGTTTTCAGAGATAAGCACCATACATAGAGCCAACAGAGAATAAGCAACTAACATAAGACTCAAGCAGCGATTTGCTAATTGGTTTCCCCAATGAAAAAAATACAACAACAGAGAAAACACCAAGGCGATTGTGATACCTAAAAGTGATATTAAACTACTCAGTTGTAAGGTAATTTCCATTGATGATCTACTCTACATAATTTTATTTCTTAATAAATAAGGTAACATACCCCTTATTAAGTGTATATTTTCCTTATTAATTATAATGCTAGTTTACATTTAGCCTACTTTAAATTTGGGAATGACAGATTCAATTCTGTTCTAAAAAATTATTGGCTTTGGCATTTTTAAGTAACTTTTGATGGAGCTCTACTTTTACGGTCAGGGCGGGATTATGCGTTATTTTTGACCTAATAAAATTTTTACTCTAAATTTAGTACCCTAATATTCCCATGAATTTAACGTATAACTAACCGCACCTTTCTCTACGCTTGATCTCATCTGAGCCTCTGCTTTGAAGCATTAACTTTTTATTTTGGATAGAATCATTAATGTGTCGAATAATACTGGTTTCATGAATACGTAACCTTGGGCGATCATTCCCACCGGCCAGCCTTCATCACATAGTAAAATCACTTTGATCCGATCACCCTCACGCTTATCACAGTGTTTTTTATGCTGAGATTCTAATGATAATTTTTGTTGTTGCGTGAGTGAGGTCTTTAGCATCTATGATCATAATCAAGCATTTTCATTGATCACGGGGATATTTGTGTGATAATTTTTGTATTACCTCAATCGTTAAGGGTGAGGGAGTCCAATTATCTATTATCATCCTCTTAATGGGGCCTCAGATTTCCTAGTGGGTTTCAAATGAATAAGTATTGGTTGCAGATCATAATTGCTTTCAGCTTCTTCGGTTGGTAATCCCATCAATGTAAACGGCCGAAACTGTAAAAGTTAATTAGCCATTAGCTATGTTCAAGCAATGTTTAAAGCGTTTACTATTGTCGATTATCATTGAATTAAGTTTACTTTCCGTGAGCACAGGAAATGCACAGAAGCAGGCGATGAAAAGCCAGTTTTATATTTTTAATATGGTCTACAGGCATTATTTTTAAAGGGAATGGAATGGGGTGGCTAAAGGGACTTGAACCCTCGACAACCGGAATCACAATCCGGGGCTCTACCAACTGAGCTATAGCCACCACTGAGTTTACTGAACTTGCTTGTTCCTATCGATGCTAAGAAAAGCGCGTGGATTATATTGCACTTATGCGTAGCTTGACAAGAAAATTTTATCTTTTTACTTAAAAACACAAAAGCCGTATCAACACGGCTGGAATAATACAAGTAATACCCGTTATCTCTACGTCGTTGGGCAAAGTCCTTTTGTTGCCCAACGGGTATTATTTATAGTTAAGGCGATTAAAAGGCTTTGATAAAAGCAACACCTATGACGGTTGCGGTTTCGCCATCAACAAAATCAACGGCGATTGTTGGGGCGACGCCAAAGCCGCCAAGATGAAAATCATAGCTAAGTGATGCTCGCACTAGATCTTCTTCATGACCTTTATGGTAGTGATGATGATCATCGGTAAAACTACCCACTTTCTCTTGACCAAAGCCGGCTCCAATTCTTAACTCTTTCCACGGGTGTAAGTAAATAGAAGCAAGGGCAACATCTACGCCAGCGCCATGGTGAGCATCGTCGGTTTTTTCATAAACAAGCCCTGCTCCCCAAAGTTTTGAAAACTTATATTCGTATTCAAAACCGTAAGAAAAATCTGTTTCACTATCAATCGTGGTGGCACCAAGGAATATTCCTGGAAAATGATGTTTTTCTTCTGAAGAAGCAAAACTTAAATTGGTTGTTAATAGTAAAAGAGTGGCCGACAATAGTTTATATTTCATGGTGTTATCCTAATTGTTATTTTGTTATTTTGTTATTTTGTTATTTTTAAAGTAAGACAAAGTAGCCTCTATTGCTAAGCTGTATTGCTAAACTATATTATTGCTAAACAAGAGAGAATTTTGATAAACGCTCCTGCAATGATTGTGATATTTGCGCTAATTCTTCTGATGCGATAGATATTCGCGCAATTGAAGTGGTGTTATTATTTGTTAACTCGCTAACTCTAAGGGTATTTTGAGATAGCTCTTGAGTGGTACAAGATTGCTCTTCAGCAGCGGTAGCAATGTGATTATTCATACCGTTGATTTCTTCAATCGCCGTTTGAATTTCATCAAGCTTACAGTTAGATTCGTTTGCCGCCTGATTACTTACTTGCCCGTGGGTTAAACTCTCCATCATCGAATTGACGGCATCAGTAGTCCCTTGAGAAAATAATTCAATCATGGTTTCAATTTCAACCGTAGAGTCTTGGGTACGCTTAGCTAGGTTTCTTACTTCATCTGCGACCACGGCAAAGCCTCTCCCTTGCTCCCCTGCTCGTGCTGCTTCAATGGCAGCATTTAAGGCCAGTAAGTTGGTTTGATCCGCTATGCCTTTAATTACCGCAAGTACCGAAGTGATATTCTCGCTGTGTTTTTCTAATGCAGAAATATTGTCACTGCTCAATTGCAGACTCTCGGTGAGTTGTGATATTGAGGTCATGGCCTCATGGGTGATCTCTTTGGTTTTAGATGTGGTACTCGTTGCCTCTTTTGTATAGCTTTGAGTACTTTCAGCATGACGAGCAACCTCTAATGATGTTGTGCCCATTTGTGCCATGGCTGCTGAAATAAGCTCAACTTCTTCGGCTTGCAGCTCTGCGGTTTGATTGGCTTCTATGCTCAAGTTTGCAAGTTCTTCACTTGCACCAAGCACGTCGTGTGAAGTGTTTTCGACAATTAATAAGGTTTCATTTAAATGTTGTCTCATCGTGTTGAGTCCAAACTCTTTACCTAATGCAGAAGACACTTTAGTCACCAAATCACCCTCTGAAATTCGACCTATTGCTTTTTTAAGCTCAGCCATATCGGTATTAAGATTATTGGTAACCCATTTGGTTAGCGCAATCGCAGTGGCTAAAGAAATAACTAATAACACTAAACCAATATTAAAAATACTTTCCTCTTCCTGTTTAAGCTTATGTAGCATTTCTATGGTTAGATGTTCTATTGAGCTTAGAAGTGTGATGACCTTTTTTTCAAGTGCCACTGCTTCTTCTTCAACTACTTGCGCTTTTTCAGAAGCGAGACTGAATTGATTTTTTGCAAGTAATACCAGTACTTCATTAACATGTTCAACCCATTTCACATGTTGTTTGTCAATATTTTCTAGTTCATGCTCTAATGAGGTCAGTTTTTCTTCTTCTTCTACCAATTCAATAGCATGTAAAATTCTTTTTTCTGTTGAGCTTATTTCATTGTTTAATTTGCTTGAAAGCAATTCAAAGGCTGCTACCGCATGCTTAAAGTGAGCAACCGCCCCGCTATTATCTTTCATTTCAAGTGCGTAACGAAAGGCCCGTTCAAATTCTATTTCCTGCTCAAGTTGGTATTCAGTGATCAAGGTTATATGTTCAGTAATAGGCATATACTGTAATTCAATACTTTCAATATGATGCCCCATGGTATTAACTCGAATAGTATTAATAACGCCATAGATTAATTGCAACATAAACATCACGACGGCAATTAATTGAATAGTTTGTATGAGTGATAATTTTTTCATTGATTATTTATTTACCCTAAAGATTTGTTTTCATGGAAATAGTATTTGCTAGTTATGTGACTAGAAGGTCGAGGTGTTAGCGGATATGGTGTTTATCTTTGTTGAATTATGTTCTATCTTGCTGTGTTTTGTCATCGGTAATCTGTTAAGCATAATTTCGATAGTTGAAAAAACTTATTTGTAACATATTGTAAATAAGTACAACAATCAAGATTTAAACATAAAAATCATAAAAAATTGACTTGTTATTGTTGATAATAAACAAGTTTTACAATGAAGTAACATTTATTTGTGTGATAGTTATGTGAAAAGGCTAAAATTTATTAGTTGGCAAGATTAGCCACTGTATTCAAGAAGGATTAGCTCTGCCGGAATAGTAGTTCGAGGTACGTTATTCACTGGTCAAAATAGTTAATAATTGCCCATTTAAATCGTTTATTTGTTTTTGTAATAATTTGGCCAGTTCTTTCGAGCTTTCATCATTTTGAGCTGCTACTTTTTGCAACTCTTCTGTTAGCTCTTTTATTCGCTTTTTAATATCATCTATGGTCTGTTGTTTCATCTCTTCAGCAAGCTCCATAATAGATTTATGCTTCGAATCATCAGATGCATCAATGCTGGCTTTTTGTTCTTGCTTAAGCTGTTGCCTTGCTTCCTCAGAGAGAGACAATTCATCTTCCGGCCAGTCTTTGCTAGAAGTTACTTGCTTGTTACTTGTTGTTATGTCTAAAGCCTTTGCGCCTTCATTTTTCGCATCATTCGCTTTTGGTGGCTCGCTATTACGTAAATGTATGCGAGTTGGTATTGAGTTAGTTGTGAACATTGAACTCATGAAAACTCCTTCTTAACATTACTTAACGCTGTTTAACTAAGTATCGGCGCTTTGCTCATTTTCTATAGCAACATTTTATTCTTTAAATACATCTAACTACACCCAAAGACTGTCGGGATATTTTGCATCCAACATAACTACTTTTTTTCCGCAAACAAATAAGTCAGCAAAAACAAAGTGATATATTTCTGGCCTATATATGCTTAACGACGAAAGAATAAATAAATTCACACAAAATCAATCATCTAACATATAGGGACATCAACATGAAAAAATCCTTTGCGCCGCGACATTACTACTTGCCAGTTCATCAGCTTTTGCCGGAATGATCAGCCATACCGACAATTTTGGTACCATAAACAGTAATACTGACGCACTTATTAATGGCTCGTTCTTAGAGGCTATTTTGATTACCGGCTTTGACAATAATTTAGGCACCTTAACAGGGGTCGAAATTGCGGTTGAAGAGCAATTAACCGCTGGTGGTTTTATTCAAAATAGAAGTACAGAACTTACTCGTGCTGACTATAGTGTAACTATCGCTAGTGACTGGCAAGTAAGTACCGCTGCAGCAGATGATTATACTTTTTCTGCAGCAAACTTCCAAAGTTCACGGTTAAGTGGTGAGAGCTCAGTAAGTGGTTTTACGCTTAATGGTGACGAAAAATTTAACTTTCATCAATCAACCGCATTAATTAACCAGAGCTTAACCAGCGTTGACTTAGCGGCCTTTACTGCAGGTAGTCCTGTCAATTTCTTCTTTTCTACCTTTGCTATCACCAATGGTCAAGCTTTCATCAACTCAGGGGTGAGTGTATTTGAGGGACAATTCTCAACAGCTACTTACGGTAAAGTGACTGTGTCTTATACTTACAACGCTGCTGTTTCTGATATCCCAGAGCCTACTTCTATCGCTTTATTAGCATTAGGTTTAGTTGGTTTTGGTTTACGTAAGAAAAAGTCTGCTTAAGTAGCAGCTATTTTTAGAGCTCATTTACTTAGAACATAGAGTTTAGAGTTCACTTAGCGCTAACTTTAATTATAAAACGCCCGTTGATAATTTATATATCAACGGGCGTTTTTATTTCTCTTGGTTGTTATCAGCCATGCTAACTCAAAGATACAAGGTTCAGCTGTCATTAATAGTTGAACCAACCCATAGCATAGCTGTATTTTATTAGCATACTGGTACTCAGTATAACCACGATAATACGCAAATAAGCAGGGTTAACTTTAAAGAGAAAATGTGCACCAACATAAGCTCCTATCGATTGTCCTACCACCATAACCAGTCCGATTACCCAAACGACATGACCCGCAGCGACGAAAATAATTAATGAAGCGATATTGGTGGAAAAATTAAGTGATTTAGCAATGGCGGTTGAGGTAATCAGATCATGACCTCGACAAGAAACACCAGCTAAGGCAAAAAAAGAGCCGGTGCCGGGGCCAAACATACCATCGTAAAACCCTATGGCCGGTACTACTATGTTTTGATAATTAGCGCTCGACAAAGAGCTTTTACTGTGTTGCTTTTTCATCAATGGTGTGGCAATAAAGTAAACAGCAATAAACAACAATACCATGGGGATAACAAAAGAGAGCACATCGGTATTGATAAGTTGCACCCCTATCGCGCCTAGCACTGCGCCAATAAATGCGGCTTGCATCAATGGTTTGCTTTCTTGATAGCTAACCCGTCTATTTTTAAACATTAAATACGTTGCTGTCGCAGTGCCCATGCTGCCTTGCAACTTATTAGTACCTAGCGCTGCCAATGGCGGTATACCCGCTAGAATTAATGCCGGCAGCGAAATCAAACCTCCTCCGCCAGCAAGAGTATCTATTAACCCTGCGACGATAGCTATAATGAATAAAAATGATAATAACTCTATCGAAAAATTGGCAATTTCCAATGGCTGATGTTCCTCGTTTATAATGTTAAAGACGTTTAAGCGCCATTTAATTGCTATAATCGCTAAGAGTACCATGATACCTATGTGTACGTTCATTAATCAAAATTCATTAATCACAGATAGGCTTCACTATGTCCTTAGAAAAAATAACCGCACAAATAAAAGCACAGGGTAGTAAAATTCCTCCCGTGGAATTATGGGATCCTGATTATTGTGGTGAAATGGATTTACAAATAAAATCTAATGGCGACTGGTATTATGCCGGTACTATTTTTAAACGTGTAGCTTTGGTTAAGCTACTTGCTTCAGTACTCAAAAAAGAAGCTGAAGATTATTTTTTAGTCACGCCTGTTGAAAAAATAAAAATTACCGTTGAAGATGCCCCTTTCGTTTTAACCGAATGGCATTGGCAAGACGAAAATAAAACCACTATGGTAGTGAATAATAATATTGGCGATACGTTTATTTTAGATGACCAACACCCACTACTAGTCACGAAAGCAGGTGGGATTTATGTCACTGTCCGCCGTAATTTATTAGCAAAGGTGCACCGCAACGTTTATTACCAGTGGGCAGATTTAGCCAAAGAAGTGAGTACTGAAAAAGGCACTGAACTAGTATTTACCAGTGCCCATTGTGAGTTTAGTTTAGGGGTAATTTAAATAACGATGCCTAAATAACGCGTGAAAAGCGCTGTTGATTAACGTGCTTTTTCATATAAGCATCAAAACTCATACAAATATTACGAATAAGTAAGCGGGCTTTTTGAGCAACTTTAATCGATTGTTCGGTGTTTTCTACTAAACCATCTTCAATAAAAGTGTTGAGTAATGGTAAGTCTTCAGCAAAATATTCATCAAAATTGATATTATATTTTTCATTAATCATCCCTTTATCGACATAAAGATTACACATAAGCTCTCGAATGACTTCACCACGTAAAATGTCGTCATCATTTAAGCTAACGCCACGTTCAAGTGCATGCTGTTGATTTTCAATCGCTTTATAATAGCTTTGCAAATCTTTAATGTTTTGACCAAACGAACGACCTATACTGCTAATAGATGAAACGCCTAAACCCAGTAAATCACAGCCACCTTTAGTGGTATAACCTTGAAAGTTTCGATGCAATGTGCCATTACCTTGCGCGATAGAAAGTTCATCATTAGGTTTGGCAAAATGATCCATGCCAATAAAGTCATAACCATAATTACAGAGTGTTTCAATAGATAGTTTCATCAGTGCAAACTTTAGTTTTACGTCGGGCAGCCATTCGTCTCGAAGTTTACGCTGAGAAGCAAAGCGACTAGGTATATGGGCATAACTAAATAGCGAAATTCTCTCGACATCCCACTCATGGGCTTTATCTAATGTTTTGGCAAAATTCTCTAAGGTTTGATGAGGTAAACCATAAATTAAATCTATATTGATTGATTTAAAGCCAACCTCTTTAGCATGACCAATAAAGTCGCCGATAAACTGAGTTGACTGCACACGGTTTATCGCTTCTTGTACTTTTAAGTCTAAATCTTGTACGCCAAGGCTTAAGCGATTAAAACCCAAAGAGAATAAGTGCTCGGCTAAATCCATTTCAATTTCACGCGGATCAATTTCAATGCTCATCTCTAGTTCATCAGAAAAATCAAACTTGTCTTTTAGTAACGCCACTAACGTGGTGATTTGCTGATGGGTTAAAAAGCTTGGTGTGCCTCCGCCCCAATGCAATTGTTTGACTTTATAATCAGTGAAATTTGGTGCTTGCAGGGCAATTTCTTGTGCTAAATAATCAAGGTAGATGTCTGCTTTGTCACGATGGCGAGTGATGACTTTATTACAACCACAGTAGTAGCAAAGTGTATGACAAAAGGGAATGTGGACATATAAAGAAAGTTCACGGTTAGGTGAATCTTTTACCGCCTGAATAAAATCATCATGGTTGAAATCATCATGAAACTCTAGCGCCGTAGGATATGAGGTGTATCTTGGACCACTCGTGTTATATTTACTGAGTAATTTAGGATCGAAAAATTGACTAACTTGCATGATTTTTACCACTGTTCTAACGATAGGTTCTGATTATACACCATTATAAGCATTTATAGACATTGGGGATTGATCAAACATAAGCGCTATTAATTATTACTGCAAATAACGGCTATTCTGCACACTGAATACATTTTTCGGCTGCCGGTTGAACTTGTAAACGCCGCTGACTAATGTCATCACCACAGGCTTGGCAAACACCATAATTACCATTATCCATACGGGTAATGGCGTTCGATAAATGCTGTATTTCAATTTTAGCTTCTGACTCTAACGCATTAAGTACTTCTTCATTTTCACGCTCGCCCGCTTGCTCTGCCCAGTCTGCGTCACGACCACCGGCAAAATCTTTGTGAATAGAGCTAATACGATGTTGTAGTTCAATAATGCGCTGGGTGAATTGTGCTTTTAGTTGCTCAGTCATAGTCATTACCTCAAAGCAAAATGTCATCCTGAGAAAAATAGACCTAAGGATGAACTAGGAAGAAGATGTACTCAGTATACTCATTCTTTCTGTCGTGTATTGTTGAAGTAGATCAAGATCTGTCACTACTTTCTCATGCAGTTGCTGTTCTATGGTCATACGCTGAAAATCTTCTTTCATGCGTTGTTGTTTAGACAGCTCTTTACGTTTACCAAGAATAGTATGGTGCTTTATCTCGTTATATAACTTAAATATAGCAGGAAATTGCTGATCTAGCTCACTAGTGGTTTTTAGCGAATCAAGCAATACCGATAAACGCCAGCAGCCTTCGCTGAAATCACATTGCTCTTCTTTCATCGCTCGGGTGATCAGTAAAACACTCGCTAATACCTTATGATCATGGCCAGCAAGGGCACTTTTGTGTGCTAATTTAGTTTGTTGCTGGCTTTGCTTTTGTCTAGCAACTTGCTGCAATAAGCTTCCTGCATAAAAGGCGAGTATTGCAATAATAATAGCCGCTAATACTAAAACATAAAGCCAAGTGTCGTTCATTATCAAGCCTTATTAAAACTGAGAAAAATCATCGTTCGCTTTATCTAACTTATTCCATAAATCATCTTCAGAACTTTTGCCCGCTGGAGTATCCGTATCATCAGCTTCTTCATCTGCCGATAATTTTTCGGTTAATAACTGATGGCGCTCCATCATGTCATTATAATAATTGACTTCTTGCTCAGTTAAGGCAATTTCATCTTCTTGTTTTGAAAGAATACTTTGCAGGTGATCATCGGCTTCAATGCTCGCTAATTTTTGAGCCAGATCTTGTTCTGCTTCAATAGTTGAGTCAACTGTTGGTTCAACGTAGCGTATTGCTGCAATCGCGTCTTGCCCTGTTGCTTTGCTTTGCTTTTGTTTAGATATTTTTTTATCCGCTTTAGCCGCTAAGCCACCAAGCGCTATTGGGGTTTTACTGCCAATACGGGGATCTTTCTTTTGTTGAGCTGTAGCTGCTGCACCTCTACCTTGCAGAGCTTCTTGCTGACGATTACCCGGAGTTTTACCTGTTTTTTTACGCACGCGCTTGTCAACACTAGCTAATGCTTCTTTACTTAGCTTTGCTTTTGCTTTCGGTGCTGTGGCTGGTTTTCTTGATTTTTTGGTACGAGACATGACGTTGATACTTTTTAGCAATTAATGCTGCTATTTTACGCCATTAAACACAAAAAAGTAATGGATAGTTTTGAGTTAGCTGTTTAGCGCAATATTCACTTTTTGACGACTAGCCATTTAATGGCTAGATCAGCTAATGTTAGATTAAGTAGTGCTAAATAATATATTGTTCATCATTAGCATTAACGCTCTAGCCCTGCAGCATAGTTTTTACCGCCTGTAAATTAACGGTTTTTTCATCTACTTTCAAATACGCGACCACGGCACTTTTTACTAATGAGCCATCGGCCAGTTCATCATGCACTAAGGTTGCTTCAATCACGCCAGGCATATTTATAAGTAGCTCGGCAACTTGGCTCGCTTTTTCTTCACCGTCAATGTTCGTGGCAAAACTAAAGCTTTTTGATTTCTGCAATTTTTGCATACCAAAAGTTAACCCTAACCAAATTAAGCATATAAGTGCCATTGCTAAAAATATAGTTTGCTCACCATAACGACTAGCAATAAAGCCACCCAAAATGCCTCCAACAAAAGCCCCTAAAAACTGGCTACTAGAATATATGCCCATCACGCTACCTTTAACACCTGCAGGCGCTAAGCGAGATAAAATAGACGGCATAGTTGCTTCTAAATAATTAAAGGCGGTAAAAAATAACACCACGGTAAGCACCAAGCTCCAAAAAGAGCTAGGCAATATCCACAACAAAAATAAGGCACTGGTTAGCAAGGCGACAGCAGCACTGAACATAGGTTTTTCTTGTTGTTTTTTAATGGCAAAAATCATAAAGGGCACCATTAAAAAGAAAGAGCCCAGTAAGGTTGGTAGATATATTTGCCAATGATTTTCAAGACTTAAGCCACTGGCAACAAATTGTTTAGGTAGTGTAACAAAACAAGCCGTTAGCGCCATGTGTAAAATAAAGACCCCCCAGTTCAAACGAGATAACTGTGGGTGGCGGATAAGTTTAGAAATTTGCTCGGGTAAGGCCACACTATCACCGCGCGGTGCTTTATTGACTGAATAGGGCACCATAAATTGGATCATCAACATGGCAAGAACAGTTAAAAAACCAGTGAACCAAAACAAACCACTCAAACCAAAAACATCGGCTACTATCGGCCCTAATATCATGGCAAAGGTGAATGATAAACCAATAAACATACCAATAGTCGCCATGACTTTTGGCCGTTGTTCTTCGCGAGTTAAGTCTGCCGCTAAGGCTAAAATAGCACTGGCTATTGCCCCCATGCCTTGTATCGCTCGGCCTATCACCACCCCATAAATACTGGTTGAAAGCGCAGCAACAATACTGCCGAGTAAGAAGATCAACAGCCCCGCTAATATAACGGGTTTTCTGCCATATTTATCGGATAAAATCCCCATAGGTATTTGCAACAAAGCTTGCGTTAAGCCATAAGCACCAATAGCGATACCAAGCCACAACGGGCTATAACCTGTTAATTGCTCACCATAAATAGCAAACACAGGTAAAATCATAAATAGCCCAAGCATGCGCACACCAAAAACACTGGCTAGCGAAAATGCGGCTTTTTTCTCAATACGGTTTAAACCTGAAACACTCATGGAAATTACATTTACCTAATTAAAAACAGAGGACAAATCGAAAGTCGCGGTAGTTTACCATGCAATTGAAAACAACAAAATAAAAGTGTTTAGTAAGCAAACATAACTTTATATTTATGCCATAATACTTGGCTGTTATTTTGCGCATTGATAAAAAGGTAAAAATGAGAAATATTGAAGTCAGAGGGGCTCGTACCCACAATCTTAAAAACATATCTTTGACTATCCCTCGTGATAAATTAGTAGTGATTACAGGACTTTCAGGCTCAGGTAAATCGTCACTGGCTTTTGATACTTTGTATGCCGAAGGACAACGACGTTACGTTGAATCACTTTCTGCCTATGCGCGCCAATTTTTATCGTTAATGGAGAAACCCGACGTTGATCACATCGAAGGGTTATCGCCGGCGATATCTATCGAGCAAAAATCGACTTCACATAACCCGCGCTCAACCGTGGGTACTATTACCGAAATTTACGATTACTTACGTTTATTGTATGCACGCGTTGGTGAGCCACGTTGTCCAACACATAAGCAGCCACTAGCCGCACAAACCGTTTCGCAAATGGTTGATAAAGTCTTAGAGCTTGAAGAAGGCACTAAGGTGATGTTGCTAGCCCCGGTATTGCAAAACCGTAAAGGGGAGCATGTTAAATTACTCGACAACTTAGCCGCTCAAGGTTTTATTCGTGCCCGTATTGACGGCGAAGTATGCGACTTATCTGATCCTCCACCATTAGAGTTACACAAAAAACACACCATTGAAGTGGTGGTTGATCGCTTAAAAGTACGCGCTGATATTCAGTTACGTTTATCTGAATCATTTGAAACCACCTTAGGCTTAACCGCTGGCACCGCCAAAGTCGCTTTTATGGATGAGCCAGATAAAGAAGAATTAATATTTTCAGCAAACTTTGCTTGCCCGCATTGTGGTTACAGCATGCAAGAGTTAGAGCCTCGATTATTTTCTTTCAACAACCCTGCTGGTGCCTGCCAAACGTGTGATGGTTTAGGTATTGAACAGTTTTTTGATAGCAGTCGCATTATCGCCAATGAAGAATTGAGCCTTGCTGGCGGTGCGGTACGCGGGTGGGATAAACGTAACTTTTATTACTTTCAAATGCTGCAAGCCCTTAGCGAGCATTATAAATTTTCAGTAGACAAGCCTTTTAAAGACTTAACTGACGAAGCACGCAAAGTAGTGCTTTACGGTAGTGGCAACCAAGAAATAGAGTTTAAATACATGAATGATCGCGGTGATGTGGTACTACGTACACACCCGTTTGAAGGCATCATTAACAACATGCAGCGCCGCTATAAGGAAACTGAGTCTAATGCAGTGCGTGAAGAATTAGCTAAATACTTGAACAGCCATCATTGCCCTGATTGTAATGGCAGCCGTTTACGCCTAGAAGCGCGTAATGTTTTTATTGCTGATACCCCACTGCCTATTGTGGCAGAATTTGCCATTGCCGATGCGTTAGCCTTTTTTCAAGGTTTGACCTTAACCGGACAAAAAGGACAAGTTGCCGAAAAAATATTAAAAGAAATCAACGAGCGTTTAGGCTTTTTGGTCAATGTCGGTTTAAATTATTTAAACTTATCTCGCGGTGCCAATACCCTGTCGGGCGGTGAAGCTCAACGTATTCGTTTAGCCAGTCAAATTGGTGCGGGTTTAGTGGGCGTAATGTATGTGCTTGATGAACCATCCATCGGCTTGCATCAACGAGACAACGAGCGTTTATTAAGTACTCTTATTCATTTACGTGATTTAGGTAACACCGTCATTGTGGTTGAACACGATGAAGACGCTATTCGCGCCGCCGACTTTGTGATTGATATCGGCCCCGGCGCTGGCGTGCATGGCGGTGAAATCATCGCCCAAGGCACTGTTGATGACATTTTGAATTGTAAGGACTCACTTACCGGAAGATACCTGTCTGGCGTAGAAGAGATTGAAATACCTAAGCAACGCCATCCCTTTAACAAGAAAAATATCGTTGAATTAAAAGGCGCTAATGGTAACAATTTAAAAGACGTTGATTTGATCATTCCTAATGGTTTGCTGACCTGTATTACTGGCGTGTCAGGCTCAGGTAAATCAACCTTAATTAACGATACTTTATACAAGCTAGCGCATATTGAACTTAATGGCGCTACCGTTGATGAACCCGCACCACATAAATCTATTAGCGGCTTAGAGCATTTAGATAAAGTGATTGATATTGATCAAAGCCCTATTGGTAGAACGCCCCGTTCAAATCCGGCCACTTATACGGGTATATTCACCGCTATTCGCGATATTTTTGCTGCTACACAAGAATCACGGTCACGCGGTTATAAACCGGGACGCTTTAGTTTTAATGTAAAAGGCGGCCGCTGTGAAGCTTGTCAAGGTGATGGCTTAATTAAAGTAGAAATGCACTTTTTACCCGATGTTTATGTGCCTTGCGATGTCTGTAACAGTAAACGCTACAATCGCGAAACGTTAGAGGTATTGTACAAGGGCAAGAATATTCATGAAACCTTAGACATGACTATTGAAGATGCTTTTGAATTTTTCAATGCTATTCCTGCGGTAAAGCGCAAACTGCAAACCCTACTTGATGTTGGCTTAGGCTATATCAAATTAGGACAGTCAGCGACCACCCTTTCTGGTGGTGAAGCACAGCGGGTTAAACTCTCCAAAGAATTATCAAAACGTGATACCGGCCAAACCTTATACATTTTAGATGAGCCCACCACAGGTTTACATTTTCACGATATTAAACAACTACTGCACGTTATCCATCGTTTGCGGGATCATGGTAATACCATTGTCGTTATTGAACATAACCTTGATGTTATTAAAACGGCGGATTGGATAGTCGATCTTGGCCCTGAAGGGGGTTCAGGCGGTGGTGAAATATTAGTGACTGGCACGCCTGAACAAGTGGCACAACATGAAACTTCACATACTGCACGCTTTTTAAAGCCCTTGCTCAGCTGACAATGAATTCAAGGGCAGAATAAACATGGTGTCAGTAGCAAATTCAGCAAGGCTAACCTTTCGACTTATGGGTCAAGAAGATGCGCAAGCATTATGGCAACTAGATCAAGACCCAGAAGTCATGCGCTTTATCAATGGCGGCAAACCGAATAGTATTGAGACTATTAACGAGGTTTTTCTGCCGCGTATGCAAGCTTATACTGATGCTAGCAAAGGCTGGGGACTTTGGCAGGTTTGTGATAAAAGCGCACAAGAGTACCTTGGTTGGGTGCTAGTTCGGCCAATGGACTTTTTTACCGATAAACCCAACTTTATGGATGTTGAGCTAGGCTGGCGCTTTTTCAAAAAAGCATGGGGAAAAGGTTATGCCACCGAAGCCGCTATTGCGATAAAAGATGCGGTTACAGCACAAACTGATATTGACCATGTATCAGCTTTAGCGCTAGCAGACAATATCGACTCTATTGCTGTGATGACAAAAATGGGCATGAAATTCATCAGAGAATACACTCATAAAGACCCAACCGGTGACTTCATCGCCGTGCACTATCAAATGTCAGTAAAATAGCTTACTCTGGTTTTTATAAATACTAAATATTAAATATTAATCAAAATATTAAACATAATGACAAAGGCAGTCCTCCTGAAAAATTCCATCAATAACTCAAACCACCCAAATATTCTTATTTACCTACTCGCCTTTAGCAGTGGTTTTTGCATTATGGGTATAGAGCTATTAGCCGGCAGAATTCTCGCGCCTTTTTTTGGTAGCTCGGTACATATTTGGGGCAGCATCATTACGGTATTTATGCTGAGTTTATCGTTAGGTTATTTATTCGGCGGCAAGCTGTCAACGCGCTCGGCATCATTAACAATCTATGGACTTATTTTTCTTGTAGCCGCCATCACACTTTTACCTATTGCCTTATTTAGCCAATGGCTTATGGAAGTAATATTTATCACCATTGAAGACTCTCGCTACGGCTCTTTAGTCGCGTCCATGGCGTTGTTTTTCATTCCTACGGTTATTCTAGGCATGTTGTCACCTTACTCGGTGCGCTTGTTAGTTAAAGAGTCCAATGAAAGTGGACAAGTCGCTGGTAAACTTTATTTTGTTTCTACTTTGGGTAGCGCATTAGGCACCATTGTGACGTCGTTTTATTTAATATTATGGTTTGACATTAACCTTATTATTTACAGTTTTTGCCTGCTACTTGCCTGCTTGGGGGTATTTGCCGTACTGTGGGCTAGAAGCCAACAACTAAACAAAGTAGTAAGTAGCCATGCCTAAGCAATTAAATCATTATATTTTCTTTATCATCAACATTGTTGTTATTTTTACTCTTACAGTTCAAGCCAAAGTTATTCACCAAGAAAAATCACTGTATCGTAATATTTTAGTTGAAGACGACGGCGATTTACGCTGCTTAAAGTTCAATGTTAAAAGCACTAAAAGTCAACAAAGTTGCCTTTATAAAAGCCAACCACAAAAGTTAGTCTTTAATTATACCAAGTTATTAATGAGTGGCTTGTTGCTTAATCCCGAACCAAAGCGCATTTTAATTATCGGTTTGGGTGGTGGCACTATGTCGAACACCTTAGCGCAACTTTTCCCCAACAGCCACATTGATAATATTGAAATTGATGATGCCGTTATTAACGTGGCTCGTCGTTACTTTGGTTTTTCTGAAAATGAGTTAGTGAAAACCTATAACCAAGACGGCCGAATTTTTATCAAAAGAGCACTGTTAAAAAAACAAACTTATGACTGGATCATTCTGGACGCCTTCAACGGTGATTATATTCCTGAACATTTATTAACTAAGGAATTTTTACAAGAAACTAAGCATTTGCTCAGTGAAAACGGCATTTTAACCGCTAACACCTTTTCTCTTAGTGAACTTTATGCCCATGAATCGGCCACCTATAAAGCTGTATTTGGTGATTTTTACCAAGTAAAAAACTCAGTGAATAGCAATCGCGTTATTTTAGTTAGCCGTAATGGTTTTGTTAGTACAGCGATTCAAGAGAAAAATATCAAGCAACTCGACGCTAAGCTGAAAACTTATAATGTAGATATCAATTTACTCTATCGCAACATGCATTTAACGAAAAACAATCAAGACTGGCCCAACAATACTCGACTACTTACCGATCAATTTTCTCCTGCAAACTTATTAAACTTGTAGCGGGTCACCACCGAACAGCGATGCTTCACAGGAGGCTTTTCGAGCCTATGCAGGGATTTATTATTCTCGGTGTAGTGTAGTGACCCTGGTTCCCTCTGTGGTAATGATTGTTAAGCTGAATAAATACTTAAATTAACACATTAAAACCAGTGATACAGAAAGGCCTAGCCTAAAGTCTAATAGCATAAAGTTGTCGACATTTTATACTGATTTCATTCTATATGATAAGAGAGGCACCGATGAGCTTTATAAAAAAACAGCAACAAGCAGCCAATAACACTGCTCAATATTGGAAAAAACAAGCTAAACGAGTGGCTTGGCTTAAACCTCCAACAAAAATATTGTCGACAAATAGCTTTAATTGGCACGACTGGTTTGCCGATGGCGAACTTAATACCAGCTATTTGGCTTTAGACTATCATATTGAACAAGGCCGTGGTGAACAAGTTGCCTTAATATACGACTCACCCGTAACAAACACTAAACAAACGTTCACTTACATTGAACTCACGGAATTAGTGGCAAAATTTGCTGATGTATTACAAAAGCAGCAAGTAGAGAAAGGCGATCGCGTACTTATTTACATGCCGATGATCCCACAAACTGCCATTGCCATGCTAGCTTGTGCCCGTATTGGTGCCGTACATTCTGTGGTTTTTGGTGGTTTTGCTGCCAAAGAGTTGGCTGTGCGTATTGATGATGCCAAACCAAAAGTAATTGTTAGCGCCAGTTGCGGTATAGAAATTGAAAAAGTTATTCCGTATAAGCCATTAATAGATCAAGCCATAACCACAGCCCAGCACAAGCCTAACAGTTGTGTTATCTACCAGCGCAAGCAGTTAGCTGCTGATATTATTGTTGGTCGCGACTATAGCTGGCAAACATTAATGCAAGAAGCAAAAGCAATTGCACCTTTACCGTTGAAAAGTACCGATCCACTTTATATTCTTTATACTTCTGGCACCACAGGAAAGCCCAAGGGTGTAGTGCGTGATAATGGCGGCCACGCTGTTGCTATGCTGTATTCTATGGAACACGTTTATGGCATGAAAGTTGGTGATATATTCTGGGCCGCTTCTGATGTTGGCTGGGTGGTTGGTCACTCTTATATTGTTTATGCACCGCTAATGGCTGGTTGCTCAACCATTTTATACGAAGGAAAACCGATAAAAACCCCTGATGCAGGTGCTTTTTGGCGAGTATGTGCCGAGTATCAAGTCAGTGCACTTTTCAGTGCACCAACAGCGTTTCGTGCCATAGCAAAAGAAGATCCTGATGGCGCATTAATGCATGATTATGACTTAAGTCAGCTAAAACGCTTATACCTAGCGGGTGAAAGGTTAGATCCTGCAACTTACCATTGGTTAAAAGAAAAAACTCAATTACCTGTTGTTGATCATTGGTGGCAAACCGAAACAGGTTGGGCAATAGCGTGTACTCCCTTTGCTGATGATGAATGCCATGAACTCATGCCCACTAAAGCTGGTTCGGCTGGTTTTCCTGTACCCGGTTTTAATGTTCAAATTTTAGATGCCTATGGCAAACCGCTACCCGCAAACCAACAAGGAACCGTTGCGATTAAACTGCCTATGCCTCCGGGTTGCTTAGCAACTATTTATCAAGACGAACAACGCTTTAAATCAAGCTACTTATCAACCCACCCCGGTTACTACGTTACGGGGGATGGCGGTTATATTGATGAAGCAGGCTATCTGTTTATTATGGGTAGAACTGATGACGTAATTAATGTCGCGGGTCATCGACTATCAACGGGTGAAATGGAAGAAGTACTATCTGGGCATAGTAGCGTTGCAGAATGTGCAGTGATTGGTATTCATTGTTCTTTAAAGGGACAAGTTCCTTTTGGACTTGTGGTGATCAAAAATGGCGTTAATGAAAGTGACGACTCATTAGTCAATGCCTTGAAGAATAAAGTGCGCGCAGAAATAGGCGCCATTGCTTCCTTGAAAGGGTTAATTATTGTTGAACGTTTACCTAAAACACGTTCGGGGAAAATATTGCGTAAAACCTTAAGACAAATGATAGATGGGCAAAAATTTGAGATGCCCTCCACTATTGATGATCCACAAGTATTAGAGGAGCTGTCACCGAAATTAATAGGAATTGTAGACTAAAATTGATAAATCCCGATTTTATTGTAAGCTTAGAGCAAGTGAATTAAGCTGCGTGGCAATATACATACCCTAAATTGCGAGCCGCTCTTTAGCTCACAACACACTATTTTAGGTAAAAAATGTATTACAACACGCAAGCATATTTAACATTAAAAGAGCAACGAAAGCACAAGTTGTTTACTTACACGCTGTTTCTAGCATTACTGTTATTGCTAGCTAACATCGTAATGGACTATTTGTTAACGGGTCACCTGCCGTTTAACACCGTGATAACTCTGCTCCCAATTCTTGCCTTTTTGCTAATTAAACAGTTTTTCTCCTATAAACAAGGTGTTTATCGTTACTTTTATTTAGTCATTACAATCGCTATTATTGAAGCTATTATCCATACACGTCCCAGCCAAGCAACCTCTACTTATTGGGCCTATCTAATTATTGCTGCCATTTTCACTTATGAAAATGAAATAAAAAATGCAGTTATTATTAATAGTTTAGCTTTCGTTAGCTTAGCTTCATTGGCTATATTCGATCATCTATCATTCATCGTATTACCTTTCACTCAGTTTAATTATCTAAGCTTTTTGATGATTTATATTGTCTTATCTATTTTTATTTATATCATGGTAAAAAATTTTTCTGAATTAGAAACTACTCTCAACCAGCAATATCAAACGCTACAAAACAATGTCGATGAGCTAAGCAAAGCACAACAAGGTTTAATTGAAGCAGAAAAAATGGCTGCCCTAGGCAATTTAGTGGCGGGAATATCCCATGAAATAAACACGCCGCTAGGCATCGCTTTAACGGCCATAACTCATAACCAAGATGTTCTTATCAAGATAGAAGACCATCTTATTAACAAAACCTTAAAACAAAATATACTAAAAGAGGCCATTAACTCTCAACAACATGGTTATCGCATCATTTTGAAAAACCTTGATAGAGCTAACGATTTAATTAGCAATTTCAAGCAAATTGCCGTCGATCAATCGTCTGAAAATATAAGAGAAATTTATCTTTATGAGTACATACAAGAAACGGTTGATTCTATGCATTCATTGCTGAAAAATAAAAATATTAACATTCATTTTCACGGCAACAACAATATCAAAGTAAATACCTATCCAGGTCCTATTTATCAGATTATCAGTAATTTCATTAACAATTCAGTATTACACGGTTTTGAATCACAAGAACAAGGTAATATCACTATTTCGGTTAATGTTTCACAGCGCCGAGCAACTTTGTCTTATGTTGATGACGGCATTGGTATGAATGAAGATATGTTAAAGAAAATTTACGAGCCTTTTGTTACCAGCAAACGTAATCAAGGCGGCAGTGGTTTAGGCATGAATATTGTTTATAACCTAGTAACACAAGTGCTAGAGGGAGAAATGAATTGTCAGTCGAGTGTTGGTAAGGGGATTAAAATTGATATCTCTTTCCCCGTTGAAGTTTGCGCACAACCAAATGATAGTGACTTACCTTAAATAAACCTTAAGTAAATCTGAAGTAAGCCTAAGTAAACGCTAAGTCGCCCTATTTGTTTAACCACAGCTTATTTTTAGTGGCTTTATTGACATGAATAACTTGCTTAGTTGCTGTATGGCTAACCGCTTTTTTATGACTAACAGCATCTTGTGGTGCCACTTTGCTTGAACCGGCAACAGCTTGGTTTATTTCGGCCATTTCACTCTTAGTTAAATCTCGCCATTGTCCGGGTTTTAATTGCCCCAATTCAACACTCATAATACGTGAGCGTTTAAGCGCTTTAACCTCATAATCAAGATATTCACACATACGGCGAATTTGACGATTTAAGCCTTGAGTTAAAATAATAGTAAAAACAAAACGACTTTTTACCTTAACGATACAAGGTTTAGTGATGGTACCTAAAATAGGTACACCTCGTGACATACGCTCAATAAAGCGCTCACTTATCGGTTTATCTACCGTGACACTATATTCTTTGTCGTGGGCATTTTCGGCGCGCAAAATTTTATTGACGATATCGCCATCACTCGTCAAAAAAATCAAGCCTTCAGAGGGCTTATCTAAACGGCCAATAGGAAAAATACGCTCTTTGTGGCCGATTGCATCGATAATATTACCCCATACATCAGTTTCTGTGGTGCAAGTAATACCAATAGGTTTGTTGTAAGCAATATAGATTCGATCCGACTTATCTTCACTACTTTTTGCTATTGTTTTACCGTCAACTTTAACAATGTCACTAGGTAAAACCTTAGTGCCTAATTCAGGCACGCTACCGTTAATGGTGACACGCTTTTCTTCAATCAATTTATCTGCGCCACGACGAGAGCAAAAACCAGAGTCACTGATAAATTTATTTAAGCGTTTTGCATTCATTGAAGTATCGATCATAGCATTTTTAAGCAGAGTTAATTAGTTCGTTATTATACCATTTGGATTCATTAAGGATACAGAATTCAATGATAATAAAAGTACCTAAATTTGATTGTTATTCATACGATCAAGTAGGCGGATATTTCGCACTAAGTATTACTAGTTACTGTCGCCGTAAAAAATTGAACAAGCGTACCAGGCGCATCAATGGTCTGTTAGCATCTCTCGCGCTGTCGGCTACAAGTCATATCGTTCACCAAAATATATCCTCGCTACATACTCACGTCGCCAAGCACTCAAAGTACTGTCAGCATTTATCATTGTCTCTGGCAGTTATTGGTTATTGGCACGTCAACAGTTGCGGTTAACATTAGAGGATGACAGTGACGTTTTCTTAAACAGTAGTTCAGCTATTAATATTCAATTTACCGCCACAAAAAGACGCATAGCCTGAGTTAATGGCGAAATTTATATAAACTCAGACAAAGACAGTTTCGGTCAGAGCCAATTTAATCAAGTTGATGAATTAGAAGATATCAGTGTTATGAAAGCTTTAGGTGTAGACGGCATACTTTCAAATTACCCAAGCAGAGTAAAAAAACATCTGACGCAATTAAGCGAAAACAGCACTTTATGACGTAATGATAAGGCTAAATTAGAAAAAATAACGTGCCGCTAATTGCCATTGTTTTTCAACTAACTCAACGGGTTTATCACTATAAGCCCGAGCAGGCCGGTAACTATCAACGATAGTAAATTCTGCCGATAAAAACCAGTGCTTACTGGCGCGGTAACTGTGGTTTAAGGTTAGTGCTTGACCGTCTTCATTATTGTTGTCGCCCCAGGTATTGTCATTGTCGGTGACGGAAAATTCTTCAAGACGCATAGTACTTTTATGTTTTTTATTGCCTGACTTTCCTCCCCAAGGCAAGGTCTGCCATTGATAGGTTAACGCAACAAAAGCATTAGCATAATCATTATTAACAACATCTTCTCTAAGGTGACTTTGCATTAAAGTCTCACCCGATAAATACTGTGCAACCAAGGTAATATCGTTACTAAAACGCCAGCGCGCGCCTAGGTGATAAAAACGTGTATGCCAACCATATTGGCCATCAACCACTTTGTAAGGAGTTGCTCTATTATTATAATAACCGACAGAAAATTCACCTTTGCCGTGCAGTAACCATTCACCCCGTACGTGATAACCAGTACGATGATCAATTTCTAAAAAGGGATCTGACTCCCTCGCTTGCCCTTCTAAAGTTTGTCCTTCTCCAAGGGCAGGAAACCACGGAAATGGACGTTTTTCTGCCCAAAGTGTTTGTCTGCTGCTCGTGGTCCAGCCATGCCAAGCAAGTAAAGCACCTGTGGGATCATTATTGATAAATGCCGTTGCCGACAACGACAAGTCATAAGCGTCATTGTTCAATCGACCTAAACGCGTCACTTTAACTTCTGTACCTAAAACACGAACTTCTTCACCAATCCATGTATTTAATGACGAGGAGTTTAGCGTATCTTTACTCGCCCAAGCATAGGCATCATTTTCAAGAGATATTTCTGGATAAAATATACCCGCTCTAGTTTGAAAACGATAGCCGGACGCTGTAGGCAAGGTGCGATATTTAAAATAAGCTTCAGTAAAGCCAACGGCGCTATCTTCACCGTCATCCGTACCTTTCAAATAAGCGTTTACCACACCATGAGCACTAAGACCGTTTTCCCATGTTATTGATAAATCAGCCCCCGCTTGTGCTACAGAAAATTGTAAACCATCGCCTAAGGCAAACTTACCATGCCCACTTGCTAAATAGCTTTGCTCTAACGAGTCCACTTGGCTGATTCTGACGTCAAGTATGCCGTGGGCTGAAAACTCAGCGGCTTGGCTAATATGTAGTTGACAATAGGCTAATAGTATTAAAAAGAGACCTATGGTTATACCCGTTTTATTCACATATTTCCCTTAACATGTTCACTGCTATCGTTAATATTCAACTGCTCTAATAACCAAGGCGTTAACTCTATCGCAGGTTTTGGCTTACTAATATAATAACCTTGCCCAAGCTCGCAATGATGATCTGCCAACCAATTCAGGGAGAACTCATCTTCAATGCCTTCTGCTACCACATGTAAACCCATATTATGGGCAAGTTCAATAGTAGAGCGAGCAATAATTTGATCGTCTTCATCGTGTTCAAGACGTTGAATAAATGATTTATCAATTTTCAATTCATGTACGGGCAATTGCTTTAATTGCGCTAAAGAAGAATATCCTGTGCCGTAGTCATCAATTGATATTTTCATACCATGATTTTTGAATTCTCCCAATAACTTGATCGCCGCTTCGGGGTCTTCAACTACTGAGCTTTCGGTCACTTCTAAGGTAACTTTTTTTGATGGTACATTAGCCGCCATTAACGATTGGCAGATAAACTGATAAAAATCACATTCTTTTAAGTTTTCTGCTGAAATATTTACCGCAATGTTTAAATCAATACCGAGTGTTTGCCAAGTATTGTATTGTGCTAACGCAGTGATAAATACCCAACGCGTTAAGGCTTTAATTTGGCCAGTTTGCTCAGCAATATGAATGAAGTTATCTGGCGGTATCATACCTAACGAAGGGTGCTGCCAACGAACCAATGCTTCAACATGAGTAACAATCTTAGTTTTTAAACATAATTTAGGTTGAAAATGCAGTTCCAATTCACCTGCTGGTATCGCTTGCTTTAAATCATTAATTAAATTCAAACGCTCAACGGTATTTACATCGAGATCAGGGTGATATGTCTGTACTAAATTACCGGTTTCTCTAGTGTGATGCAGAGCAGTATCTGCCCTTTGTAGCAACAACTTAGCATCGGCACTATGATCTGGGCATATCGCAACACCAACACGCACTTGCAGTTGCAAGCTAATGCCTTGATAGTGGAATGTAGACTCTAACTCTGCTTGTAATTGAGCAATAATATCATTGACTACTAAATAATCAGCTAACAAGATGAATTCATCAGCCCCCAAGTGCACTAACAATGTAAAGTTTTTTGCTTGACATAAATTTTGCAAACGTTTGGCAAGCTCTTTTATCACTTCGTCACCAACATCGTGGCCTAGCGTATCGTTAACGTCTTTCAAGCGGCTGAGGTTTAAATGCAATATAATAAAATGCTGTAGCTGCTCTGTTAATTTTTTCAAAACCTTATTGAGCATATTTCTGTTGGGCAAGTTAGTTAACGGATCATGATTGGCAAGATGCATAATAGCTTCTTCACGCTGCAATACTGCCGATTGCATGTGATTAAATTCATCGGCAAGTTGACCAATTTCATTTTTATCATTTAGCGTCACGGTTTGTTGGTAGTCACCACTGGCAATAACTTTTGCCTGAGCAACTAAGCGTTTAATTGGTTTACTAATAGAAGCGGCAATAAAATAAGCACTGGTTAATGAAACAAGTAAGGTTAATATCGCTAAAATTAAAAATCGCCACCACTGTTTCTGTAATAAAGCCACAAAATTAGCTCGTAAGCCATGCATAGCAACACCCAGCTCTTGTTCATCAAACTCGGTAATTAATGAATGCGTACTAATATATGTATCAGGCGCTTTATCTTCAATAACCTGCACAGCCAGATTAAGGGCAACATTGTAATTAGCATCATGCTGTGACGTTGATATTAATCGCCACTTATCATCATACTTAACAATAAAATCAGTCTCCAAACCGGTTATACTCATAAATTCATCGGCCAAGCGGTGGTCAATTTGAAAACCAAAAGCGACCCAACCTAAGGTTTTCGTACCAACCGTGACAGGCGATAAACTCAGCTGATAAAGTGCATCATCAATCATGTATAAATGAGCCGCTTGTCCAGTATCAAGCCAATCAGGAAAGCGAAAGTCTGTTCTTCGCTCAATGCCTTGGCGAATTTTTTCAGAGCCATTAACAAAATATTTCTGCAATTGTGCGTTAATAATGCCCTCGGAAGAAACGGTCATCGCTAAGTCGGCATCAATACGTTTACGATGATTATTCAACGCAAACAGTAAACTGCGGGTATCATCATTGAAGACTTCTTTTAAACCATAATCTTTTGCCGCCGTTTCGGCAAAAGCTGACAAGTAAGCCAGACGACGATCGAACAACTCGGTAAAGATGGTTTTTGCAGTAGTTAAACGGTTATTAATTTCTGCCGCTTCTTGATTTTGATTACCGTTATATAACGTCCAAAAGGCTATTGCTTGTACCATGAGTAATAGTAGGACAAAAAATAGAAATATTTTGTTTTGTAAGCTTTTCATTAGTTAATTTCCTATGTACTCATTAGCTAGTAATCTGACAGAAAATCAAAGTCATCATCACTTTTCTGAGCTGGAATATCATTTATACCTTCCGGTAAGGTAAGAGTGAAAACGCTTGGTGCTGAAATGTTTTTTTCTATACTCATCCGATTATTTTCTGCTTGCATTTGAGGATGCCAAACAACAACTTTATACTGGCCTTGCTTGTTGACGTCAAAACTTACTTGACCTTTTATATCTGTTTTTCCAAAATATGGAGTATCAACAACGAGTAAATAGCCACTCATCCAATCATGAATATTACAGCCCATAGCCACTTCAGTTGCATGACTAAATTGGGTTGAAGCGTTGGTTTCGCCGGCACGAATTTTAAATGAAAATTTATTATCACTACCCGCAGAGTAGATATGATGAGTAATATCATCTTTATTGACAAAATTAACCGTCGATTTACTTTGGCTAACACTAATATAGGGGGTGAATGATTTATCAAATTGTCCGACAATAACTTTTTTGGAAGATTGATCTAAAACTTGTCCATTAAGTGGCTCGAGATAAACCACCATATCGGCTAACGCTTGCCCTGCTTGACTTTTAACAAACACTTGCACGCACGTATTATCTATTAACTCATCATTGCAGTCACTTTCGCTATACGCCTTTGGCATTATCACTACCGAGAGCAACAATAGTGATAATGTAATTATCTTATTATTCAAAGAAATACCCATATATATAATCATATTAGCAATTTAATTAAGTGTATACCAAATTGAAACAAAAAGAATAACTAAGCAAACTTATTCTCAATAGTTAAAATATTACTTAATTTTGTTCCAAGTTTCAAAGTTCTAAAGATATAGAACAAGGAACAGCCAATAGAATTTCAGCTTGAGATTAAAATATCGTGCATATTGATGGGAAAATCAGTGATTAATATATTACTCGACTTGACGCTAAAGCTAAATAACTTGCTTGCCATTTTGTATCAAAGCACTCAGTGGATTAACCCCAAACTGATAACAAAGCTCAGCCGGCTGGCTTATATTCCACACGGCAATATCGGCATCAAATCCGACAGAAAGTTGCCCCTTTATCTTTGATAACCCTAACGCTTTTGCGGCATTACAAGTAACACCTGCTAAAGCCTCACTCGGGGTTAACCTAAATAAAGCACACGCCATATTCAGTATTAATTGAATGGAACATATTGGTGAAGAGCCCGGATTAGCATCGGTGGCAATTGCCATAGCAACGCCATGTTTACGTAACAATTCAATAGGAGGTAATTGTGTTTCGCGTAAAAAATAAAAAGCGCCTGGTAGCAAAACGGCCGTCATATTAGCGGCGCTCATTGCCTTTATTCCGGTTTCAGATAAAAACTCAATATGATCACTTGATAAGGCCTGATATTCTGCCGCCATCTCAGTACCACCTAAATCAGATAACTGCTCCGCATGCAATTTAATGGCTAAACCATGTTGTTTTGCTGCAGTAAACACTCGTTCAGTTTGCGCTAAGTCAAAACCAATCTTCTCACAAAACACATCAACTGTATCGGCTAATTTTTGCTCTGCAATCACGGGCATAATTTCATCGCATACAAGCTTGATATACGCGTCTGGATTATCTTTATATTCAATTGGTAGCGCATGGGCGCCAAGAAAAGTACGTTTAACAGTAACAGGAAGCTGCTTGGCTAATTCACCTGCAACATTTAGCATTTTCACTTCATTATCAAGATCTAAACCATAGCCCGACTTAATTTCAATGGTAGTTACGCCTTGCTGGTGAAGCGTTGTTAACCTTGGTAATGCACTTAATAATAACTCAGCCTCGGATGCCTCACGGGTTGCTTTCACTGTTGAGAGAATACCACCGCCCGCCTCAGCAATTTCTTGATAACTTTTACCCTGTAAGCGCATTTCAAATTCATTGGCACGATTACCTCCATAAACAAGGTGAGTATGACAATCAATAAGCCCTGGTGTTAGCCACTGACCTTGGCCATCAATAACTTTAACGCCGCTATGATTGTAGACGGGTAAATCAGCTTCTTTACCTACCCAAGCAATTTTGCCAGCACTAATAGCTAATGCAGCATCACGAATTTCTCCATAATTATCACCGCCGTTGGTCATAGTCGTTAAATTAACATTCAACCAGAGTGTCTGCCAATGTGGGATGGAATGAGTTGCTTGTACGGTATTTGTCACTAATGAATTGCCAAGATAGGTAGGGATTAAGCAATGACTTTAGCCGAGAACAATAAAATTAGCAATGGTTGTATATACAACCATTGCTTTGAGCAATCAATCATGCGATCGTATATGCAACTTAACATTTATCTAAAATCTTTTACTGACATCATGAGCGTTACTAATTTAAAGTCTACCGAAAAACCGGCTAAATATATAATTATTAAGCAGCATATTTGCCAAAAAATTGAATCAGGTCAATGGTCACAACATTATAAAGTACCTTCTGAGAATGAGCTAACACGACAGTTTGACGTTAGCCGTATGACTGCCCGTCGCGCCCTACAAGAGTTAACTGAGCAAGGTATTTTAATCCGCTCTCAAGGTTCAGGAACTTATGTCGCCACCTTTAAATCACAATCATCGTTACTAGAAATTCGTAACATTAGCGACGAAATTAATGAACGTGGCCATAAGCATCGTGCCAAGCAGCTTATGCTTAAATCAATAGCCGTTACTGAAGAAATCGCTATTTTATTAAATTTAAAAAACAATGAACATGTTTTCTTTTCACAAGTATTGCACTTTGAGAATGACCAAGCCATACAATTAGAACAGCGCTATGTTAATGCCGCCTTAGTTCCTGAATATTTATTGCAAAACTTTACTCAAACCACTCCCCATGAATACCTTTCCGATGTTGCCCCTTTAACAGAGGCAACCCATGAGATTGAAGCGATACTCGCTGATGATGATGTGTGCCAATTACTCAATATTAGTAACAGCAATCCTTGCTTACAAGTTAAGCGCCGAACTTGGTCACGAAAAGGTGTGGTGAGTTTAGCCATATTAACGGCACCGGGCAGCAAATACCGATTAGGCAATCACTTAGTTTTTTGACGCTTGTAGTATCGAAATAGGCACAATAAGATGAAATATATCAACTAGTAACTATTATCTATTCATAGTTTATGCATAGTTTTTACAGAGGAATCCCATGACAGCCAATACAACAGGAAGCACTGACCCACGCCTTGATACCTCAAGAGTGATCCGCGCCGATCGCGGCAGCAAAATAACTGCCAAAAGCTGGTTAACCGAAGCAGCAAAACGCATGCTAATGAATAATTTAGACCCCGAAGTCGCTGAGCATCCACAGTCATTAGTAGTCTACGGTGGTATTGGTCGCGCTGCTCGTAACTGGCAATGCTACGATAAAATGGTGGAAGTATTAAATCGCCTTGAAGATGATGAAACCTTAATGGTGCAATCAGGAAAGCCTGTTGGTGTATTCAAAACCCATAGCGATGCACCACGTGTATTGATTGCTAACTCTAACCTAGTGCCGAATTGGGCTAACTGGGAACACTTTAACGAGTTAGATAAAAAGGGTTTGATGATGTATGGCCAAATGACGGCTGGCTCTTGGATTTACATTGGCTCACAAGGCATAGTGCAAGGTACCTATGAAACTTTTGTCGCTATGGCAAAACAACACTTTGGCGGCAGTGCTAAAGGTAAATGGCTATTAACTGGCGGTTTAGGTGGTATGGGTGGTGCGCAGCCGTTAGCAGCAACAATGGCCGGTTTTTCAGCGTTAGTAGTTGAATGTGATGAAACACGTATCAATTTCCGCATTAATACTCGCTACGTTGATAAAAAAGCCACTAATCTTGATGACGCATTAACCATCATTAATGACGCCACCGCAAAAGGACAAGCCATTTCTGTTGGCTTACTCGGTAATGCCGCCGATGTATTCCCTGAATTAGTAAAACGCGGTATTACCCCAGATGTGGTTACCGATCAAACATCGGCTCATGATCCCCTTAACGGCTATTTACCTATCGGTTGGACCATGGAGTATGCCGCAGAAATGCGCTTAAAAGATGAAGCCTTTGTTGTTAAAGCCGCTAAGCAATCAATGGCGGTGCAAGTACAAGCCATGCTTGATTTACAAGCAGCCGGCGCAGCAACCACGGATTATGGTAATAACATTCGCCAAATGGCATTAGAAGAAGGGGTAAAAAATGCCTTTGACTTTCCGGGTTTCGTGCCGGCCTACGTGCGACCATTATTCTGTGAAGGAATCGGCCCATTCCGCTGGGTGGCATTATCAGGCGATCCTGAAGATATTTATAAAACCGATGCTAAAGTAAAAGAGTTAATTCCAGACAATCCTCACTTACATAATTGGTTAGACATGGCGAAAGAGCGCATTGCTTTTCAAGGTTTACCATCGCGTATTTGCTGGGTAGGTTTAAAAGACAGAGCACGACTAGCACTTGCCTTTAATGACATGGTTAAAAGTGGTGAATTATCAGCACCCGTAGTTATTGGCCGCGATCATTTAGACTCAGGCTCAGTTGCTTCACCAAATCGTGAAACTGAAAGCATGTTAGATGGCTCTGATGCCGTTTCAGATTGGCCATTACTTAACGCCTTACTTTCTACTTCGAGCGGTGCTACTTGGGTGAGTATTCACCATGGCGGTGGCGTTGGTATGGGCTTTAGCCAGCATGCCGGCATTGTTATTGTTGCCGACGGCACAGAACAAGCTCATAAACGTATTGCTCGAGTATTATGGAATGACCCTGCTACGGGTGTTATGCGCCATGCTGATGCGGGTTACGATATCGCGATTGACTGTGCAAAAGATCAACAACTAGATTTACCCATGATTGACGGCGCCAACGGCAAAGAAGAGGCTTAATGATGACTATCAGCACTATTACAAAATTAACCATTATCCCTGGGCAATTAACCCTAGCGCAATTACGTACCGTGAACCGTTTTGACGGCATTGAATATTCTTTAGATGAAAGTGCTTTTGATGATATCAATAAAAGTGCTGCTGCCGTACAGCAAGTCATTAAAGATAACCGTGTTGTTTACGGTATTAATACTGGCTTTGGTTTACTTGCCAGCATGCGTATTAAAAACGATGAAATTGAGCTATTACAGCGCTCTATTGTATTGTCTCATTCCGCTGGTTTTGGCGAATATATGGAAGATGCTACCGTACGCTTAATGATGGTGTTAAAAATAAACTCATTATCACGCGGTTTTTCAGGTATTCGCTTGCAAATTATTCAAGCACTAATCACCTTACTTAATGCGCAAGTTTACCCTTGTGTACCCAAAAAAGGCTCTGTGGGTGCATCGGGTGATTTAGCGCCATTATCCCACATGGTATTGCCTTTACTTGGCGAAGGTGAAATGTCTTATCAGGATCAACTTATTCCAGCGGCAGAAGGATTGAAAATTGCGGGACTTGAACCTGTCACTTTAGCGGCCAAAGAAGGGTTAGCCCTACTTAACGGCACACAAGCGTCAACCGCTTTTGCTTTAGAGGGTTTATTTTTAGCCGAAGACTTATATGCCGCAGGCACCACGATTGGTTCGCTGACAGTAGAAGCGGCTAAAGGTAGCCGAGCGCCATTTGATCACCGCGTACACTTTGTTCGTGGTCAGCAAGGTCAAATTGATGCGGCTAGTGCCTATCGCCATATCTTGACTGACGATTCTGAAATTGCCCAATCACATGTTGATTGTGAAAAAGTGCAAGATCCATATTCGCTTCGTTGTCAGCCACAAGTGATGGGCGCTTGTTTAACACAAATTCGCCAAGCCGCGACAGTATTGCATGTAGAAGCGAATGGCGTTACTGATAACCCATTAGTGTTTGCCAATGAAGGTGATTTTATTTCTGCGGGTAACTTTCATGCTGAACCTGTTGCTATGGCCGCGGATAACTTAGCTTTAGCCATTGCTGAAATCGGCTCATTATCAGAACGTCGCATGGCGTTATTAATTGACTCAAGCTTAAGTAAATTACCACCCTTTTTAGTCGATAACGGCGGCGTTAACTCTGGCTTTATGATTGCTCAAGTAACCGCGGCAGCACTCGCTTCAGAAAACAAATCGCTTGCTCACCCAGCCTCTGTTGATAGTTTACCCACGTCGGCTAACCAAGAGGATCACGTTTCCATGGCATGTTTTGCTGGTCGTCGTTTAGCGGATATGGCAGAAAATACTAATGGTGTACTTGCCGTTGAATATTTAGCTGCCGCGCAAGGTCTAGATTTTAGAGCGCCGTTAAAAGGCTCCCTGATTATCGAAAAAGCTAAAGCCATGTTGCGTGAAACAGTGCTTTTTTATGACAAAGACAGGTACTTCGCCCCTGATATTGTTGAAGCCTCTGCCATTATTAGCGATGGTGATTTAAATCAGTTTATGCCAGAGCAGTTATTACCGAGCTTGTAGTTTATGGCGCAAAGTGTCATACAAACATGCTGGGTGCGTAAAGCATCCATTTTTTTACCTTATCAATTAGAGCAAATTACGCTTGGCTAACAGAATAAAACCAATGATTGGTTGAATTAACTAACAGCATTAGTCTTGAAAGTAAACTTCTGCGGCATTGATAAGCATGTCCTTTGAAACAGTCAGCTCAGATCTGAGCTAACATAGGTAAAGTAACGGTAAATTTTGCACCACCTAGCGATGCAGAATCGCCGATATCAATACTGCCTTTATGCCAATCAATTATTCGTTTTACAATGGCTAAGCCTATACCATGGCCTTTTACTGAGTTTTGCTGATGCTTTCCTCGAACAAATGGTTTCAATATGTCCATTTTAATTGTCGAGTTAACGCCTTCGCCATCATCCTCAACAATGAACACGATAGTATGTCCCTGCAACTTTAACCGTATGCTGACTTGAGTCTTACCATAGTTCAGTGCATTTTCCAGCAGATTATTAACTAAAATACTAAGATAAGCACTATCTGCATAAACATGGCAATCATCATTCGGTTTTATTAACGTGATATTCATATTGTCACTAGTTTTTGCGCTAAGGCAATTTTCAACCAAGGTTAAAAAGTCACAATGGCTTTTGTTCATTTCCAGCATAGTTTGATCAAGGCGCGCATAAGAAAGTAAGGTTTCTACTAATGACGTCATTTCATCCACATTATCGCTGATTTTTTGTTCAAATTGACGACGAAGCATAGGGTCATCCTCCTCATGCAAGGTATCAATACCAAAACGAATACGTGCTAGCGGCGTTCTTAAATCATGGGATACCGCACTGCTTAATAGTTTAACATCACCGATCAAATCCTCTATGCGTTGCGCCATTTGATTAAATTCAACTTCAATGTCTCGAATATAAGACAGTGAACTTAATGTAATCCTTTCTTTCAACTTACCTTCACCAAATGATTTTGCAGCAGCCCTTAAGGCCATTAATTGCTTAATGAGTGGGTAAATCCACAGTAGGATCAATAAGACTAATGCAACGTAAAACAACAAGGTGAAAAAATAATTTTGCGACTTTTTATCAGCCGTTAGCATTATTAAAGGCGATTTCAACAGTAATAATTGTTCACTTGAGGTTATATAATAATGAAAGGTTAGATGACGCTTGGTTGCAAGCAACACAGGACCTCCCTGCTTTACCTTATTAAAGAGTGGCAGGGGCAAAGTAAGGGATTTACTGTCAATAATCGATAGCGAGTATATTTCATCCTGCCATTGCTGAACAAACTGTTGACGATTATCATTCGTCATCTTGTTCAGGCTATTAACCAGGTTTAGACCAAGCTTTTCTACAATAGCAACGGCATTGGCATCTTGAACTTGCTCGGTACTATTATATTGCTCATATATACGGTCAAATACCCATCCTAAGCCAATAGTGGCAATGACAACCATCAGTAACAGTGAGGTGGTTAAATTACGCATAGTCATTCCAATAAGTTATTTCAAACGAATTATTTCCAAGCATCTTTAGCGAATAAATAGCCTTTACCCCAAATAGTTTTGATCCTAAAAGGCTGTGAAGGCTCATCACCTAACTTTTTACGTAACCGAGAGATGCGCAAATCAATAGACCGATCGAAACCATCATAATCAAAGCCTCGAAGTTGATGAACCAACTGCTCTCGTGTTACCAGCTGACCTGCTTGCTCAGCAAGCAGCCATAAAACATCAAGCTCATTAGATGATAATTTAACCTGCATACCGTTGAGTAATACCTCCATCGCCAGCTTATCAATCACTAAATTATTAAAAACTAACCGTTGTGCTGGCGCTGATGAAACTACTTTAACATCAGCTTGTTTCAGAGTAGTTTGGCGATCTAAGTGTTTTCGAATTCTTGTTAATAAAGCTCGAGCTCTTACGGGTTTAGTTAGGTAGTCATCAGCGCCCATTTCCAAACCTAATACTTCATCTATTTCTTCATCTCTGGCGGTTACCATGATGATGGCATTGGTAAATTCAGGGCGAACAGCTTTACAGACATCAATGCCGTCCAACCCCGGTAACATACCATCTAAAATCACAATATCAGGATCATGTTGTTGAATAAAGGTTACTGCGCTATCACCTCGATCGCATAGTGATACCCGGTAATCTTTAGCAGTTAAATACTCTCGCATCCACTGAGCAAGCTCACTGTCATCCTCAACGATTAATAGATGTGATTTATTTTGAACCATAGAGTAAAAAGCCCTTAAAACATTCGCCAGCTGATATTTTTGCGTGTACTTTTATCATACACCCAAGCCATTTCTATTTCTTTGGCGATTAAGTCACTCGAACGCCCTTGCTTCTGTAAACTAAAAACTATGTTTTCGCTTGCAGACATCTCTTGTTGAAGTTCTCCTGACTTCATGTTCGACCAACATTGTAATGCTTTAGGTTGCAATGAAGAAAATAAACAGTAATTGCCGACTTGTTCAGCCCGCCAGCTCATTTTAACATCTAGATAGCACAACTGCCCTTGACGCATGGCAACACATTGTTCAGGTTCGATAATTAAGGAATATTCCGCTTGAATTTCTTCCGCAAAAATTTCAGGTGAGTAACCTAGGCTGGTCGCCATTATCAACAAAACTAAGTAGGTCAGTAATTGGTACATAAACGTTTGCTTAATGAAGTAATTCATCATTACTCTCCACTAAAAAACATAGCTAACAAGAACACCAACTTCTGTTCTTTCTTTGGCTCTACCATCAAGGCTGCCAGCAAAACTCATTACAGGGCTATCCGTTATGCTGCTCGCAAAGTCAGTATATTTGAAGTAAGTTTCAAAGAGTATATTCGTCGAAATAGGGTAACTCACCGAGACTTGTGCGGTGACATCAATGCCTGAACCCGCTTCATAAGGGCCAAAATGCGTAGTAGCTTCATCTGCTGAGATACCATAATAATGATCAAGCATTTCTTCTGAACGGTACTCTAAACCAATGCTACCATGTAATTGCCAGTTTTTAATTTGCCATCCTCTCCCTAACCACATCGAGGCATAAATGGCATCATCGTAATCGCTGTCAATCGAATAAGGAGCTAACATGAATTGCACAGAGGTTTGTTCAAAGCTCCCCGAAGCTCTTAAGCCAATCATTTCGGTTTTGTCAAAGTGTTGAGACAATATTTTACCGCTATCATTTATATGTACATCTATCTCACCGTGAGCATTGATAGTACTGACATCAAAATTCCAGTGCTGAGTGTTATAAAAATTGTATCCAACACTCAAACCTTCATTACGTTTATTTGCTCCGTAGAACGCTTCGACAAAAAGCCCGTTCCATTGGTAACGACCATTTAAAAACATTGATAGTTTTTTAACTTCATCGGCATAAGGGCTTATTTCAATTTTATAACCATACCCTAGTTTAAGAAAACCACCATTTTGGTTTTCTTGCGTTATTACTTGCTCATCTATTATTACTTCGTCGGCATATAGATGAGTTGAATTAATCGCGAATAAACCGACAAGTAAACTTAAAGAGAGGCGTTGCAGTATTTTTTTCATTTTTAATCTTTATTGGTCAATATTGGGTGTAGAAATAATATCTCAACCAGTAAAAAAAGACGTACCAGATGTTACCAATATGTATCCTTTTGTAACACGGTTAATTAGAAATGATGAAATAAGTTTTCACCATTTCCATGCAGTACATATTTTAATACTTTTCTATTCGCTATATTGACAGAAGCTATTACAGTAAAATTCTAATAGCTTCTGCTGTTTTAAGGGTTCGAACTTCTTGAAACAATATATCTGCTTCAACGTATTGTAATTTTAAATATTTAAGCCATTGTTTGATGCGATTCGGGTAGTACTTACTCTTATCGCCATAGGTTTCACATTGGCTATAATCAAGTAATAACTCCTGTACTTTAGGCCACGGCATAGCTTTCACATCTTGCGCTTCTTCCATTGCTTTCGTAATGGGTTGAGTGACTGACTGTTTAATAACCTGTGCTAAATTTGGTAACATCAACGCACCACGACCGACCATAAGGTCATTACAGCGAGTTATTTCTCGACACCTTTGAGCATCATCAAAGGTAAAGATATCGCCATTAGCAATAACGGGGATATTTATATTCTGCTTTATTTTGGCGATCCAGTGCCAGTGCGCAGGCGGTTTATAGCCTTCAAGTTTCGTTCTAGCATGCACGGTTAGTTCATTGGCGCCCGCAGCTTCAATGGCTTGAGCGTTCTCAATAGCAAGTGTTTTATCCTCATAACCAAGGCGTATTTTGGCGCTGACAATAGCCTCTTTAGGGACAGCTTTTTTCACTGCGCTGACAATTTGATAAAGATTTTCAGGATCTTTCAGTAGTACTGCGCCGCCACGGTTATTATTAACCATTTTTGAAGGACACCCAAAATTAATATCAATACCATGGGAGCCAAGTTCAATCACTTTAGCGGCATTATCAGCCATACAGGTTGGATGTTGACCGAGTAGTTGTACTCGCACAGGAGTGCCTGCTTCAGTAGTACAACCATAAGCATTGGCATTTTTTAATTCTGGGCAAGCGCGAAAAAAAGCCCTGTCTGAAATAACTTGCTCAACCACACGGACAAATTCAGTAACGCAGAGATCATAACCACCAACTTTCGTCAGTAAGTCACGCATTAAGTGATCTAACACGCCTTCCATCGGCGCTAATACAACACGCATGGTTAGCTATTCTTACTTAAATATTTAGAGAGTAGCTTGCTAATCAGCCAATAAAATATCACCGTCATCAAGGCAATAGCAAGGTGAACCGTTATGGTCAATAACTGAGCATTATCGTGCCAAAGAAAAACGGGACCACGGTAAGTTAAATAAAATAAATCTAACAATGAGATGTGTAGCCAAACTAAAAAAAACATTAATTTTAGTCGATGACGAGTAAGAATTTTTTTAGAAAATAAGTTCAAAAGGTATACCAATAAAAGGTGACAACAAATCTTATAAGCAAGTGAGTATTATAACCAAGCGAGTAGGTCGGGGTAAATAAATGAATAGCTTAAAATCTGCTTGGCTTTTTCACCACTAACAACACGTGCCGCCCCCAAGGCTTCACCCTCAAAAAAGGTAGGCGTAGGTAAAGAGAGTGCTTTAGCGGCATGCTGATAATACACTTTTTTACTAGCATGGTTCTCACTAACACCATTAAAAATACCTTGTGGCGATTGCTCGGCTAATAAGGATAAAATTAACCCTATCGCATCTTCTTGATGAATAAGGTTAATTTTATCTTTCGCATTATTTAGTACTTTTCTCGCCAGCAAAAATTTCCCCGGATGGCGATTAGGGCCGACTAACCCAGCTAACCTAAGCACACTCGCTTGATGATGAAATGCTAGCACCGCTTGCTCCGAATTATGTAAAGCTTGTACTTTATTATCCATCAAACTCAACGAGCTTTTTTCATCAATAATGCCCGATAACCCCGTGTAAATAGCGGTGCTAGATAATAAAATAATGCGTTGCACAATGCCACGATGTTGTGCAGCACTGACAAGTTGGATAATTTTTTCAACATAGTCTGTTCGCCCTTGTTTAAATTGTGGCGGAATAGCAATAACTAAGCACTGCTGGGTAAAAATAGCGTGTTGAGTAAGCTGTTCAGCACTGGCTGGCAAAGTTAATTGTTGAGCATCTATACCTTGCTTATTTAGCTTATCAACATTATCAATTTTACTGCTGGTAGCGAGTACTGAAATGCCTTTGTCTAATAATGTTAGCGCCAATGCAGTACCCAGCCAACCACAGCCAACAATACCTACGGAGGCGCTTTTTTCAATTTTATTAATATTTTTAAACACTATTTCTTATTCCTGTGCTTATTGTTTTATTACTGTGCTTAGCTAAGATAAAATAGCTACCTGTGAATGTCACGGCAATCTTGTCACCACAGTAAATATGCGCGATTAATTTAATACGATCGTGTTTTCACGTGCATTAAGTACTACCGCTGTCATGCCTAGTTTACTGGCTTGTAGTTCTAGTTCTAGTTCTAGTTCTAGTTCTGCAATTATTTTTTGCCCTAAGCCCTGCCCTTTCACGATTTCGCAGACCGCCACATAACGAATTTGTCCTTGCTGTTCAGAATTTTGCTCTAAACGATCAACCGCCAACACTTTTCCCTTGTCATCAATAATCATCCGATGAATACTTTGCTCTTCTAACTCATCTTACTCACTACCTAACGCTTGCTGCCAAGGTTTTCTTAATATTTGCCAGCGCAGCTGATAATATTGTGCAAATTCTTCAGCATTTTTGGATGATCGCAGGGTATTCATTGTCTATCCTTATCCGTATTAGCTATTTTTAAGCCGTAATATCCAGCTCACTACGGGTATAACTTAAACGCTTATTCAAACATTAGGAAATTATGCAATTATCAAAGCACGTTGCACAAGGAAAGTTATTGTATCTAAGCCAAGGTGATGAGGCCATATCTGTCAGCGAAAATGAGCATTATCGTTGGTTAGCATTTACTCATGGCGGCACTGAACAAGTTATTCAAAGTGTTATGCATAAACGTAAACCTTATCAGCTCACTTTACCTCACCAAACGGCGCTGCTTTTGCCGCTGTTATTTTTTCGCCCAACAAACATTGTTGAACTTGGTTTAGGGGGTGGTAATCTTGATCGTTTTTTAACTCACCTTTCTGCTGATATCACCCTGCAAAGTATCGAGTACAGCAACACGGTTATTAGCTGCTTTAAACGTTATTTCAATCCTGACAACGCGATAGTTAATATACAAAACAACGACAGTAAACAATGGCTTGCTCAGCAAGGTGACAACAAACCAGACTGGCTAATTTGTGATATTTACCAAACTCAACAGCAAAGTGTCGCAGAGACCAATAAACAGCTATCGGCCTTAATTGATAGTATTGATAGCAACAGTTGTTTATCAATAAATTTACCGGATGCCAGCGACGATGAAGTTAATTTATGCCTAACTGTGCTACAACAATTGCAAAGTGACCATCACATTTATTATTTTCATATTCCTAACTACTTAAATATTGTTGTTCAGCTTATCCCTAAGCATTGGCAAACAACAAGATTATTAAAACGAAATAAAAATAGCTATTTGCCTCGGCGTCTATTTTTACCATGGCGCAATTTCTGGCGACATGGCAATGAAGTGCACGTAAATGTAGACTTTAAATAACGTTACCTTTAAACAGCGCTATCTTAAAATAGCATTTCCTTTAAATAGCTTTATATTTAGATAGTATTACCTTTAAATTGATAGGGTAAAAGTGACAGGGCCATCATTTAACAACTGCACTTTCATATCGGCTGCAAATTCACCGGTGGGAACACTAAACCCTTGGCCACGCAATTGCTGGCAAAAATATTGATAAAGTTCATTACTAAATTCTGGTTTGGCTGCCGAAGTAAAACTAGGACGCATACCGCTTGAGGTATCAGCAGCTAACGTAAATTGCGATACCACTAAAATATCACCATCAACTTGCTGAACATTAAGATTCATTTTGCCATTTTCATCATTAAAAATTCTGTAACCTGCAACACGTTCAGCTAAGCGCTTGGCTTTTGCTTCTGTATCTTCTGGTTGTATTGCTAAAAACACCAATAACCCTTGCGCTATTTCACCTATCACGTTGTTGCTAACCGTAACGCTGGCCGAACTTACCCGCTGAATCAACGCGATCATTGCACTTCATCTTCTAACTCATATTCTTGTAAGGACACAGTGATGACAGCACCTACCAAGACAATTAACCACGATAAATACACCCACAAAAACAAAATAGGTACTATCGCTAAAGCCCCGTAAATAGCTTGATAAGAAGGAAAAGCGGTTAGATAGTCAGCAAAAATCTTTTTAGCGAATTCAAATAAAATAGCGGCAAATAAGGCGCCTGAAAATGCATGTTTAAATGCGACATTTTTGTTTGGCACTAACATATATAACAGCACGAAAGCAGCAAACGAAGACAGCAAAGGCAACAGCCTAAAAAACATATTAGTTAAACCAAAACTGTCTTCAATGCCCAAGGTCACTAATGAAACAATATAAGAGGTAATGGCTATGCTGCCACCGACTAAAATAGGCCCTAACGTTAATATCATCCAGTACATAGAAAACGACGTAATAACGCGACGCTTTTTAGTAACCTGCCAAATGTTGTTAAAGGTTTTATCAATCGCAGAAATCAGTAATAGCGCAGCAACAAATAAAAATGAAATAGCCACCGCCGACATTTTAGACGCATTATCAACAAAGGCTGACAAATATTGCTGCACGACATCGCTAGCGGTAGGCACAAAATTGTCATAGACAAATTGCTCTACGCTTTGATGAATATCCGCAAAAATAGGAAATGCTGTTGCTACAGACAAGGCTACCACCATCAGTGGCACAAGTGACATTAGGCTGACATAAGAAAGATAACCTGCAACCACTTGTAGTTGCTCTTGCTTAACACGTTTTTTTAAAAAGTGAACAAAAGACAGATAATGTCGCCATATTAAGGAGTGTTTGACGGTATTGTATAACGTTTGCAGATGACTCATATTTGCTAACAATTTGATGATTTTTTAGTGGTTAACATTATACTATGATAACCACTAAATATTTACTAGCTCGTTAAATTTTGGAGATAAGATGTCTAGACAAGGCTCTACAGGAAATATTATCGCGGCAATATGCAATATTTTTTTTCCTGGCTTAGGACAGTTAATTCAGGGTCGACTTGGTGCCGCAATCATCTTTGCCATAGTTTGCGTTGGTGGCTACGCTCTTTGGTGGTTAGTGATACCCGCTATTATTGCGGGTATCTTTCATTTATGGTCAATTTTAGATGCGGCAACCTACAAAAATCATGACTAATCTTGGTTAAAATCACCTAGGCTGGGTAATAAAACTCTCATGTTGTTCATATATCCGATTAATCTGTGCTAACAGTTCGGATAGTTGTTGAATTTGTTTGGGATTGGCCTTGCCTTGACTGAAAATAAGGCTAAGTTCTTGCAATTTTTTTTGTTGAACGGGAGACATCTTGCAACTCCTTTTGCTAAAAAGCTAATGAAATATGTCAGCGGTAACGCCTGACCAGTAATTTAAGCTTAGCAGTAAATGCCATCTTTGCTCATTACTTAAGACAAGAAAAAGTAACAAGATATAAACATTTATATTTAATTAAAATAAAACATAAGCTTATCAATACAATTTTTTGGCAATAAAAAACCGCCTGATAGAATCAAGGCGGTTTTTAACATTAGCTTTTAGAACAAAAAACTATTTAGAACCACGCCCTTCACGTTTGCGGTCATTTTCTTTTAAGAATTTCTTACGTATACGAATATTCTCAGGTGTTACTTCTACCAACTCATCATTATCAATAAACTCTAAAGCTTGCTCTAATGACATAACAATAGGCGGCGTTAATGTTTGTGCTTCATCAGTACCTGATGAGCGAACGTTAGTTAACTGCTTACCTTTAAGGGCATTTACTGTTAAATCGTTATCGCGACTATGAATACCGATAACTTGACCTTCATAAATATCAACACCATGACCAATTAACATACGGCCACGAGATTGTAAGTTAAAAATAGCGTTAGTTAATGCTTTACCGGTTGCATTACCAATCATGACACCATTTTTACGTTGGCCAATTTCGCCACCCTTGTGAGGTCCGTATTCAAAGAATGTATGGTAGATCAAACCAGAACCAGACGTTAAGGTCATAAATTCAGTTTGGAAACCAATCAAACCACGACTTGGCATGATAAAGTCCATACGGATACGACCCGTACCATCGGGTGCCATATCAGTAAGTTCCGCTTTACGGATACCCATTTTTTCCATGATAGAACCTTGATGCTGTTCTTCAACATCAATGGTTACTGTTTCATAAGGTTCTTCTAACTGACCATCAACTTCACGAATAATAACTTCAGGACGTGAAACAGCTAATTCATAACCTTCACGACGCATGTTCTCAATTAAAATACCTAAGTGAAGCTCACCACGACCCGATACTTTAAATTTATCAGGATCATCAAGTTGTTCAACACGTAATGCAACGTTATGTACTAATTCTTTATCTAGTCTGTCTTTAATGTTACGTGAAGTAACATACTTACCTTCTTGACCACAAAATGGTGAAGTGTTTACTTGGAAAGTCATGTTGATAGTTGGTTCATCAATTGACAATGCAGGTAACCCTTCAACTTCTGTAGGACAACAAATAGTATCAGATATTTTTAATTCGCCTAAACCGGTAATGGCGATGATATCACCAGCAAAACCTTCAGCAATATCATGACGCTCTAGGCCTAAGTAACCAAATACTTTACCTACTTTAGCGTTATGAACACCACCGCTAGCAAGTTGAATTGTTACTTGCTGGTTTGGTTTAACACTACCACGCATAATACGACCAACACCGATAACGCCCAAGTACGAGCTGTAATCAAGTTGAGATATTTGCATTTGGAATGCGCCTTCAGGATCGGCTTCCGGTTGTGGAACTTCTTTAATAATAGTTTCAAATAAAGGCGTCATATCAGTGCCGGTTTCGCCTTCTTCAAGCGAAGCCCAACCGTTGATGGCTGAAGCATAAACCACTTTAAAATCAAGTTGTTCATCGGTAGCACCAAGGTTATCAAATAATTCAAAAACTTGATCCATAACCCAATCAGGACGAGAACCAGGCTTATCAACTTTATTGATAACTAGAATAGGCTTAAGACCTTGAGCAAAGGCTTTTTGTGTCACAAAACGCGTTTGTGGCATCGGGCCTTCTTGTGCATCAACAATCAATAATACTGAATCAACCATTGACATTACACGCTCTACTTCACCACCGAAATCCGCGTGGCCTGGAGTATCTACAATATTGACACGGTAATCATTGTAATTAATCGCCGTGTTTTTGGCTAAAATTGTGATACCACGTTCTTTCTCAATATCGTTCGAGTCCATTACGCGCTCTTCAAGACCGCCTCGAGCATCAAGTGTTCCCGATTGCTCTAATAATTTATCAACTAAAGTGGTTTTTCCGTGATCAACGTGGGCAATAATTGCGACGTTGCGTAATTTATCTAACACAGGCGTTACTCGTTGTTACTATTATTAACTCGCACTACCAAAGCACGGTAAATAAATAGGACTATAATTGGGCGCGCATTATACAGGGCATTTGTTCAAAAAGATATCAATTATCATCTCGTATTGAGATAAATAACTATGCAATTTAATCAACAACAAAAAGTCAGTAGATAAACCAATTAATTACAGGTAAAAATATAAAAATAGTTTATAGTTATTGCGATTTGATAACCGTTGCACCAGAAAGATCTTCTGCCGCACTCCAGCAGTGCACCAGTTTTTTTATGAGACGGTTAAATCATTGTTTATTAAGTTCTTTATTGTTGGCATAATTTTAGCTTAGCTTAGCCACAACATTGGTATATACCAAAAATAGATTTAAAACTAATCCATTGGAGAGACAAAATGTCACAAGCAGTATTCGATTTAATTAAAGAGCACGATGTCAAATTTGTTGACCTTCGTTTTACTGATTCAAAAGGTAAAGAGCAACACGTTTCAATCCCCCATCACCAAGTTAACGAAGACTTCTTCGAAGATGGCAAAATGTTTGATGGCTCTTCAATTCAAGGCTGGAAAGGCATTGATGCATCTGACATGGTAATGATGCCTGATGCATCTACAGCTGTTTTAGACCCATTCACTGAAGCTGTAACGTTGAACATTCGTTGTGATATTGTTGAACCTGATACAATGTTAGGTTACAGCCGTGATCCTCGTTCAGTTGCTAACCGCGCTGAAGAATATATGCGCAGCACAGGCATTGCTGACACCGTATTAATTGGTCCAGAGCCAGAATTTTTTGTTTTTGATGACGTTCGTTTCCATACTGATATGAGTGGTTCTTTCTACAAAATTGATGACAAAGAAGCTGCTTGGAATTCAGGTACTGAATATGAAGAAGGCAACATGGGCCATCGCCCAGGTGTTAAAGGCGGTTACTTCCCAACTTCACCTGTTGATTCATCACAAGATTTGCGTTCAGCTATGTGTTTGGTAATGGAAGATATGGGCTTGGTTGTTGAAGCACATCACCATGAAGTAGCCACGGCTGGTCAAAACGAAATCGCTTGCCGCTTTAATACCATGGTTAAAAAAGCTGATGAAGTACAAATATACAAGTATGTTGTTCATAACGTAGCTCACGCTTACGGTAAAACAGCAACATTTATGCCTAAACCATTAGTTGGTGATAACGGTACGGGTATGCACGTTCATCAATCTCTAGCTAAAGATGGCGTTAACCTGTTTTCTGGTGATAAGTACGGCGGATTGTCTCAAGATGCTATTTACTACATTGGTGGTATCATCAAGCATGCTAAAGCATTGAACGCGTTCACTAACGCTTCTACTAACTCGTACAAACGCCTTGTTCCGGGTTTCGAAGCACCTGTTATGCTTGCTTACTCAGCTCGTAACCGTTCAGCGTCTATTCGTATTCCAATTGTACCTAGCCCTAAAGCAATGCGTATCGAAGTACGCTTTCCAGATCCAACAATGAACCCTTATTTAGGTTTCACAGCAATGCTAATGGCTGGTCTTGACGGTATCAAAAATAAAATCCATCCTGGCGATGCTATGGATAAAGATTTATACGACCTACCTGCAGAAGAAGCGGCTGAAATCCCTCAAGTTTGTTCTTCATTAGGAGAAGCATTAGATAGCTTAGAAGCAGATAATGATTTCTTAACTGCTGGCGGCGTAATGGATATCGATATGATTAATGCCTACATTGGCCTTAAACGTGAAGAAATTGAACTACTAAATTCTACTACTCACCCTGTAGAGTTTGATATGTACTACAGCGTGTAATATAACTAAAAATTATATTGGATTAAGAAGCTCACCTCGGTGAGCTTTTTCACGTTTAAATTTAAAGAAATATATTTTTCAGTAGTAAGTCTGTAACTTTTTGTATAAGTTAGAACTACCTATATTCACACATTTGATATGTTTGAATATATCTACAAGACAGATATACTTAGTTGACTATGATAAAATTTTTATTACTAACACTGCTAGCTCTATCTATTGCAACTCCCGTGAACGGTAGTACGGCTAAAATATATGTGTGGCGCAATGAAAAAGGTGAATTAGTTTATTCTGATACTCCTAGACCGGGTGCCGAGGAAGTCATCACTAAGCCTGGCAATGTCATTCAATCATCCACAACAATTGACACTCAAGTTTTAGATATTCAAACCAAAAAAATAACAGACAATTACCAAGTTGTTATTAATCACCCCAGAAATAATACAACTATCCGTGATAATACTGGCTCCATTTACATCAGTGGCAGTATCAAGCCTATTTTCAAAAGAGGGTTGAAAATCCAACTTATCTTAGACGATAGACCTTATTTAAAACCGCAAACCCATACTATGTTTTCACTAAAAAACATTGACCGTGGCGAACATCAAATAAAAATGCAATTGCTTAATGAAAAGGGCAAGGTTATTGCATTATCTAAAGCTATTACGTTTTATATGCACCGAGCTTCGGTAAATTAACAAAATAGCACCGAAGCATAGCATTTTGGCTGCAGATAAACCTTTTTTCACATATACTAACAGCAAGCGCACCATATTGGGGCATTCGTTAACTAGGTATAAAGTTTTATGTTGCCCAGCAGACAAGAGATTCAAGAACGTAAATATGGCTATCAACAAACATTAGCTAACCAGCTCGTGACCGCGGTACTTATCCTCGATAATCATTTAAATATTTGCTACCTCAACCCTGCTGCAGAAGCCTTGCTGATAAAAAGCATGTATAAGCTCTATGGCAGCCATTTTGATTTGATATTTGCCAAAACTTCAATAACTGAAACACGCTTACAGCAACTACTAACCACAGGGCAAGAGTTTACTGACAGCGACATTGTCATTTACTTTAAGGAAGAGCACCGTTTTACTGCCGAAATAACGGCTTCTATAATCGAGTTTGAACGTATTCCTCATGTGCTATTAGAGTTCAAGCAAATTGATCAACAAAAACAAATAAGTTTAGAAGTTTTTCAACAACAACAATGGATTGCTGCACGCGATTTAATTAAAGGTTTAGCTCATGAGATAAAAAACCCATTAGGCGGTTTACGCGGCGCCGCACAATTACTCAATAAAGAATTAAATGAAGAACAGCAAGAATATACAGCTATGATCATTGAGCAAGCAGATAGACTAACAAACTTAGTTGATCGCTTACTTGGCCCCAATCAGTTGCCTCAAATTCAAGCATATAACATTCATTCTGTCCTTGAAAAAGTGTATCAAGTGGTTAGTTATTCCAATGAACAAAATGTTCAACTGCACCGAGACTATGATCCATCGATCCCTAGTATAGAATGTGACCAAGAAAAAGTGCAGCAAGCCGTATTAAACATTGTCAATAATGCCATTCAAGCTATTGATGAAAATAACACCATCACGCTAAAAACCCGTATAGCCAGCAATAAAAACATTAATGGCCAACGAATAAAACTCGCCGTGCAAATTAGCATTATCGATGACGGTCCCGGTATTCCTACTAAGATACAAGACACCCTCTTTTATCCTATGGTATCGGGTCGCTCAAACGGCACCGGGCTTGGCCTTTCAATAGCACAGACCTTGGTGAATCAACACCACGGTAAATTGTCTTGCCATAGCCAACCAGGTCACACTGAATTCATAATTTTACTGCCTTTGAAACAGTAACGTTTGTGATAACAACATTTATACACGGATTTAATTCGCTTTCACCCAAGAGAATAACTAATGACCACCGAACAAGTTTGGATAGTAGATGACGATAGCTCGATACGCTGGGTTTTAGAAAAAGCATTTGCCAGCGCGAATATTACCAGTGCTTCATTTGAAGGGGCTCAAAATGTATTAATAGCTTTAGATCATGATCAGCCTGAAGTTATTATTTCAGATATTAGAATGCCAGACATTGACGGTATGACCCTGCTTAATTCAATTAGCAAAGCACACCCTAATATTCCTGTGATTATCATGACTGCACATTCAGACCTAGACAGTGCTGTTAACGCCTATCAAGGTGGCGCATTTGAGTATCTACCCAAGCCATTTGACATGGATGAAGCAGTTAACCTAACTAAACGGGCAATCACCCACGCCCACGAACAGAGTGCTAAAAACCAGCAAAAAGAAAGTGCACCACTTGCCTCAGGACTCATTGGCGAAGCACCTGCCATGCAAGAAGTATTTCGTGCTATTGGCCGTTTATCACGCTCGAGTATTAGTGTACTTATTAATGGTGAATCTGGTACCGGTAAAGAGCTCGTTGCCCATGCTTTGCACTCTCATAGTCCTCGCTCGAAAGCGCCTTTTATTCCTCTAAACATGGCTGCTATCCCTAAAGATTTAATTGAATCGGAATTATTCGGTCATGAAAAAGGAGCTTTCACAGGGGCTAATTCCGTTCGTCAGGGTCGCTTTGAGCAAGCTCACAGTGGTACATTATTTCTTGATGAAATTGGCGATATGCCTTTAGAAATTCAAACGCGACTTTTACGAGTGCTTTCCGATGGCCAATTTTATCGCGTCGGAGGCCATTCTCCCGTGCAGGTTGATGTGCGTATTATTGCTGCCACACACCAAAACCTTGAAGATAGAGTGAAAAATGGTGAATTTAGGGAAGACCTATTTCATCGCCTCAACGTCATTCGTGTCCACCTACCTAGTTTACGCGAGCGAAAAGAAGATATTGTTCAGCTGAGTGAGCATTTCCTTAAACAAGCGGCTAATGAGCTTAGCGTAGAGTCAAAATCATTAAGTAAAAAAGCCGCTGCTTTTTTACAACAATGCCAATGGCCAGGCAATGTTCGCCAACTTGAAAACATCTGTCGGTTTTTAACCGTAATGGCAAGCGGACAAGAAATTTTGTTAGAAGATTTACCGAGCGAATTAACAGAAAAAACAGCTCAAATATCGCCACAAGCGTCGTCTTGGCAGGCCGCATTAAGTGACTGGATGGATCAACAACTAGCTTTAGGAAGCAGCGCTATTTTAGATACCGCCATGCCCGAATTTGAAAAAATAATGCTAGAGCGCGCATTACTGTTTACTCAAGGACATAAACAGGATGCAGCTAAAAAACTAGGCTGGGGGAGAAATACCTTAACAAGGAAACTAAAAGAATTGGAGATAAGCTAAACACCTGAACAATGATAGTCATATACTTTGCATGCTGCTGATGACTTTCTCTCAATAAAAATTATGAGGTACAGGTCTCTTCATCACACTGCTTACAACTATTACATAGTTTAATGTTAATGAAATGAGCAGCAATGATGAGGCTTGCACCACCAATAATAAAGTACACTTCTACGTCTTCTGAAAAGTCATGTTTTATCCAGTACAGCGCAACACCTAAATAGAGTAAGTAAAACGGGTACAGCTGTTTATGATAGCGTTTAAAACCCGAAAATAAAGCGATTGATCCTAGGACGGCTGTCATCAGTAAAAAAATGTGCTCCCAAGTATGATCAGCCAAAAAGCTAAGACCCATTAACGGTAATATTGGTAATAAAATAGGTAGCAAAATACAATGTAATGCACATAATGACGTTGCTGTGATGCCGATTCTATCTAACATAATATTCCAAGGTGGTTAACTTTACTTGCGACGAAAAATAACAAAAAAATTAAGGGTAATTGTTATTTTGTAATACTATCACAATTGATACATTATAACATTAACAAAATTTAGCTACGGGTAATTGGAAAACTAATGACTTGCTTAATATGATCAACTTCCAATGCCAGCATGATCAAACGATCGATGCCTAAGGCAACACCTGAGCATTGCGGTAAACCATGGGTTAACGCTGATATAAAGTTTTTATCTATCGGTTTTTCTAATAAACTTAATTCACTTCGTTGCAAATTATCCTGTTTAAAACGCTGAGTTTGATTTTCAGGGCTCGTTAACTCATTAAAACCGTTTACCAACTCAACGCCTCGATAATAGCATTCAAACCGTTGAGCAACTCTATCATCATCAGCACAAATGTTAGCTAATGATGCTTGCGATTTAGGAAAATTGTAAACAAAACAAGGTGCTTTATTGCCTATTTTAGGTTCGATAATTTCACTAAAAATAAACTGTAATAGAGTATCACTATTATGCTCCTCGACTAGCCAATCACTTAACTTATTCTGCTTAGTGAGCAACGCTAATAATTGCTCGCGAGTTGCCACTAAAGGGTCAATACCGACATGCTTAATAAATAACTGTTGGTATGTTACTTGTGATGGTTCAACACAGCCTAAAACTGTTTTAAGTAACTCTGCTACTTCATCCATCAACTGAAAGTGATCAAAGCCTAAACGGTACCATTCAAGCAGGGTAAATTCTGGATTATGACAACGACCCGCTTCTTCATGCCGAAAGGCTTTCGCTATTTGAAAAATACATCCGTATCCTGACGCAAGTAAACGCTTCATGTGAAATTCAGGCGACGTTTGTAAATAAAGATCTACGGATACTTTATCTGAGCTATTGGCTAAAAAATTATAACGACAACTAAGTGCATCTAAGTACACATCGGTTACTGTACCTTGGGATAATGCAGGGGTTTCAACTTCAATAACATTCCGATCGCTAAAGAAATGCCTTATTTGTTGTAATACCTTTGCTCTTTGCTGAGCATTTTGCCAGGTCAGTGTTGGCTGCCAAGACATAAAACCTCCGAGTCTCGAGTTTACAAAAGGATTAAACAATAAACAAAAAAGGCCGCCCCTATTTACACAGGAAACGACCTTTTCAATGCTTTCAATTAAGCACGCATTTAAACTGAATTTGCTTGATAACCGATGGGTTAGCAAAGCGGAAACACGGAGTTGACGTTAGTCAATGAGTACTTCCAATCCCGCTAGCACGAGGTTAGCTGCAAATTAATCTAAAATAGTTGATACAACACCAGCACCAACAGTACGGCCACCTTCACGGATTGCGAAGCGTAAACCTTCGTCCATCGCTACTGGGTTGATTAGCTCAACAACAAATTTCAAGTTGTCGCCTGGCATTACCATTTCAACACCTTCAGGAAGCTCTACAGAACCAGTGATATCCGTTGTACGGAAGTAAAACTGTGGACGGTAGCCTTTAAAGAATGGGGTATGACGACCACCTTCATCTTTAGAAAGTACGTATACTTCTGATTCGAATTTAGTGTGTGGTAAGATTG